>JAESGR010000036.1_pt1 | contig 611146 bp, 519 predicted proteins | sample 9269771 | NCBI WGS metagenome assembly JAESGR01 (sample SAMN15739572, study PRJNA653492) | algae metagenome | isolation source: Chroococcus sp. CMT-3BRIN-NPC107 and co-occurring heterotrophs from well... | place: USA: Clark Mountains Wilderness, California | collected 2010-04-18
CGCTTGTGCATACAATTTGCAAAAACTTCTCACTCACATACCTGATCCAAAAAATCAGGCCCAAAGCCTTCCTTTTCAACAGATTGTCCTTTATTTTATTCTCTTACGTGTTGTGCAACAGCCACGGTCTAATTGTATAACCTACAAAAGTTAGTTCTGGATTATAGGTAAAAAACTTCTTTATAATTTTCTCAGGAACGCTAGTTAAGGGAATTCGGTGTTTGCATGTACTTCTTTATCAAGAATAGCGTCAGAAGCTTCCTGCCGTGTAGTATTGAAAGATAAAAGTTCAGGAAAAAATACTAGCATTATCAAACCAGTAGGTTCTTTCAAACATATCGTATGGATTTAGAATCTTTCAACACATGTGTCAGTAGTATCACAAAGGAGAGACAACATCACCGCAATAACCATCTACTGTAAATCATCTGTTAAGGTTAATAAGAGCCAAATCAGTTAGTCGCAAATCTACTGTAAGTTGCCGCATACACACCCGTTCATTGCCTGTTTTTACTCTCATCTTTGTAGAAGCAAAGTTGATAGCAGCAACGATCAACAGGCGGTGGAGCAGCTACCACATAAAAAACGGGCGGACCCAAAAGCCAAACGAGTAGGAAACACCATTAAGTTGATTTTATGTCAGACAATAAAGTATCCTTGCACAGAATTATTAAAGCATCCCCTGAAAAGGTATATCGTGCCTTCACTGAAAGTCCGGCCATTGCTTCCTGGCTGCCGCCCTATGGTTTTGTCTGTACGGTACACGAGATACACGTACAGGTAGGTGGTAGCTATAAAATGTCGTTTCATAATTTTACAACCGGCAGTAGTCACTCATTTGGCGGGGAATATGTAGAGATCAAGCCCAACGAATTTCTCAAGTACACCGATCAATTTGATGATCCGAACATGCCAGGTATAATGACTACTTCTGTTTGGCTACAAAAAACCTCTGTAGGTACAGAGCTAAAAGTGTTACAGGAAGGAATACCTTCTGCCATACCTGCTGAAATGTGTTATTTGGGTTGGCAGGAATCGCTCGAAAAGCTGATTAAACTGGTTGAGCCACAAATACCCGATGCTTAATTGGTTGACTGAACGTCTTCAAATAAAACAGGACACCTGAGGTGGAAAAGAAAGTGAGGTTTTACTAACTTGTTTAACCCTTAACTTTCTTTCCTATGTCCAAATCCACAAAATTCACTGGCAAGTCAGCTACCGCCTCTGCCCTAACAAAAGAGTCGCTTACCTCATCTACTTCCAAGCAACCGGTGCTATCGGTTATCAACGACATTCAACGTCAAACCAGAAAGCAGTATTCTGCCGAAGAAAAAATACGCATTGTCATAGAAGGGTTAAGGGGAGAGTCTTCTGTAGCAGAAATCTGCCGCAGAGAAGGCATCAATCCCAATATCTACTACCGGTGGAGTAAAGAATTTTTAGAGGCCGGTAAAAAGCCCCTGATGGGAGATACCATCCGGGAAGCGACCGGCCCGGAAGTACAAACCATGAAGCGTGAAAATGAGGCACTCAAACAACTAGTAGCCAAATTGAGTCTGGAAAATAGACTGCTAAAAAAAGCTTGAAGGCGGAAGAGTAATTACTAAAACCAATAAGCATATGACTCAAGCTGAAAAAATGGAGATCATCACTTTAGTCGAGCAATCCCCACTGAGTGTAAAAGCCACACTTAAGGAAATAGCTATCCACCGGAGCACCTTCTATGCCTGGCATAAACGTTATTTGGAGGCAGGCTATGATGGTTTAGCTGATAAGCCTGTGGAGCGCAGAGGCTATTGGAATCAGCTACCGCTCAAAGAAAGAGAGCAGATTATCACGCTCGCTTTGGAACGCCCGAATTTATCCTGCTTTACCCAATTTTTCTATTTGGGTAATATGCTCGAGGAAGTATTCTAGCAGGAATTTCTTTATAGAGGTGGCACCAGTATAAATATCTTTAATGAGTTTTGCAGATACCGGCTTTTCTTCATATAAAAGATGCCGCTTGATGGAGATGATGCGGTTTTTCATTTCTACTAAATCTTCATTGAGAATATGGTCTTGCCTAGACCGGGATTGCTCCCGCAAATTATCCCAGTGATCAATAAGTACGGAGTGCCTTGTATAGAATTCCGCTTTTCTGCGGTCAACGGTAATCCGCAGATAAATTTTAGAGCAGTCACTCATCTCTTTAGGCAGAAGCAAATAAAACTTTAACGAAAAGGAGCTGACTGTTCTCATTGAAACATGGCCTGGTTATTGAAACACAACTGAAACAATATAGAAAAAAAGCCCATTCAAAGCAAATGCGTAAAAATGCAAAAACCGCTTAAATCATACAATTTAAGCGGTTTTGATATAAGTTAGTTTGATAAAAGTCGGGGTGGCGGGATTTGAACCCACGACCCCTTGCACCCCATGCAAGTACGCTACCAGGCTGCGCTACACCCCGATCTTGATTTGTTTGCAATAATACTTAAAAATAAATTATGTAAATACTAACTCAAAATAAATTATACTATCTATCCTATCATTACTTTCTTACCTCTTAAGGTCTAATGTTGTGCTAATTTTCAGATCCAGCTATAATCAACGGGTGTAGTTGAAACAGCAATCATTAATACAGCTTGAAAGTAGAACATTAAGGTGTTAACGATATGATAAATTATCATTAATCTCTCCACAGATTTTTTAACTGGTATTAAAGCGTCAACCAGAGTTTTACAGCAATTGGTGCACAAATCAAACCTCAACTTGCTATTTTTAACCCATTGCTTATAAGTAATTATAAATAAATCAGCTGCTATTACTCCATTGACAACAAACAAATGGAATATCATAAATTAGGTGTCTGCTTTATTCTCTCTTGCAAACAATCTCTTTAAACTTTGCGTACATTTTATGTTATAAAAGTACTGGCTCATTTTCGAATTCATTAATTTAATCAGGTTGCTCAACAAGTTTTTATTTCATAGTATATTGATCAGGTTACTTGTGCGGGAATTAGACCTTATAAGAGTTCATATTGTAGGATAGCAATGTCCTTCTGAGGAGCATAATGTTTAAATTTGAACAAATTTTGGATTGGTTTAAGGTTGTTCCAACAGTCATGCAGAAGGAGAGCAGCTCCTAAAGCACTGGCTTCTGACATAGAAGCAGTATATATTTCTATTTCTGGAAAGCGGCTTGCCAGAAGTTGGATAAAAAATTCATTCTCACAAAAACCTCCAGTGATGTAAATCTTTTTTGTAGGAATACTACCCATAATAGCTTCTAGAGACATTGCTTGTAATACAACCAGGTCTATATTGAGCTGATGATAGGCTTCTTCGTAGCTGCTGAATAGAGATAAATCCACTGCCTTATGTCGTTTAATAGAGGATGAACCATAAGCCTCCATAGGTTGAGGAAAAAATTTTTTCCGGCTGTTGTTCTGGAAAATCAGTTGCTGAACCAGGTTTTTGTCGAATTTAACTGTTTTGTGGTAATGCTTACTTTTATTAAAAAAAGTAGCCATTTTTTTCTCAAAGTATGCATATTCATATCCTAGGAAAAGCCTAGAAGCTTTAACGGGCCTACCGTTGGCACTCATATATGCCAGGCAGTCTTTGTTTAATTCTGTAATGGTTAATGGATCATCATTGTACGGATTGAAGGTAACATTCCAGGTACCAGTAGATAAGAGCATAAAAGGTTCACCTACAGTAATAGAATAGGGTAATAAGGCAGCAGAATCATCATGTATGCCTATGCCGGCACAAAACTTATACTTTCCTAATGGAATATCCATTCTAGTATAGGTAGAACGGATAGGGGGAAATAATTTTACCAGGTCTTCCTGCCTTGCCCAGCTGTGATAGTCCTTTTTATAGAAATTCCACAGGGTAGAATGACAGCCAAGACTAGTCATTTCTGTAAAGGCTTTGTTAGTAAATAAATAACTACAGTATTGAGGTAAGTGCAATGAATATTTTATTTTCTTAAAAATGCCGGGTTTATGGTATTTCAGCCAATAAAGTTGCAAACCAGAGTTTAACATGCCTAGTGGAGGAGAAGCCGTTTCTGTGGCAATGATTTCTTTGTTCCCATATTTTTCGTAGAAGCTATGAAGCAGCGGTTCGGGATACTTTTTAAGATAGGAATACAGATCTGTCACCGGATAGCCCCGTTTATCTAAATGCACAAGACTGGCTCCATAGGCTGAAAAATTTAAGGCTTTAATATGAAAGCGTTGATCGAACAGCGCATCGTCCAGGATTTGCTTCATCCAGGAAGTTAAGGCAGACAGATTTTCACAAGGCTCGCCGTTGTCATCTAAAGATATATCAAGTACAGTGCTTGTTTCATATACGGCATTGTATTCTCTATCGAATAACAAAAATTTTTTGTTTGTCTTACCAATATCGAATATGGCTACGACTGGCAAACCAGTTCTCATAAGCAACGTATTTTAGTAGGCTGACTTCCAGTTTCGAACGGCTAATTGGTTGTCAAAAGTATTTAAGCAATTAAGACAGCTATCTTCCTTTAAGAAAACAACCTGATTACTTATTTAACTTTGTTTAGTATTATAATTTCTAAATATAGTTATAATAAAAAAGCAAAACAATACTTTTTACAATAAGATTTTGTTCACACAGTTTGGATTTCTTGAATAGATAGTTACAGAAAGGCTAGCCCAGTGCTGCATAATGAGTAAAAAACCTGTGCATCAGGTAGAAGTTTTGTTAGCCCTCAAATTCATACGCACGCACGCCGTTAACTGGCATTGCAGAAACTTTAAATAAAGCGCCAGCTAGTGGTTCTTTCTCTATTTGTTCCTGCTTCATATTCTCCCGGCAAGTAGTAATGTATAAGTCGTTCAGATTTTCGCCTCCGAAAGCACAGGAAGTAGGCTGACTAACCGGCAACGCTATTGATTGCATTTTTTTACCAGTATACGGATTCCATCGGACTACTTGTCCGCCTCCATAGTGGGCTATCCAGAGCATGTTTTCGGCATCTATGGTCATTCCATCTGGTGAGCCTTCTTCTTTAGGGACCGTAATGGCTACTCGGCGGTTACTGATTTTTCCAGATGGCAGATCATAGTCATAAGCAGCTACCTCTAAGGTTGGCGTATCTATATAATAAAAGGTTTTGTAGTCAGAACTCCATACCAAACCGTTAGAGATGGTTACCTGATCTATCACCTTCTCCACTCTAAGATCCGTGTGAAGACAGTAAAGGCTGCCAGCGCCAGTTGATTGTTTTAAAGACATGGTTCCTGCCCAAAACCGGCCGGCAGGATCACATTTTCCGTCGTTAAAACGGTTGCCAGGCAGATGTGCTTCCGGATTATGAATGTGCGTTAATATTTCTGTAGAAGGATTTAGGCTAGCAAATCCATTTTTTACAGCCAGTAGTAACTCCCCATTGTGCCTAGGAACCACTGTGCCTACGTATTGCCCTACGTTACTTGTATGGTTTTGTCCATTGGCAGGATCATAGGAATGTACCAAGCCTTGCATAATGTCTACCCAGTATAGTACTTTTTTGCGGCTATCCCAGATGGCCCCTTCACCCAAAATTGCTTTCGCATCTACTACTACCTCAACGTTCAACTGATCAAAAGAAGAACTATTATTAGAATGGTTCATGAGGAATGCCGTTTGTTTAGGTGTATTTTATAGAATAGCCATTGTAAATCTGCTTTACTTTGTCTACCCAGTTGCTATCTTCGGGTTTTATCCAGATCATGTTGAAATTATATTTGGCTGCTTCAACTTGCACCCCTTCCTGATCATCTACCAGCATATCAATCCCAAAAGCAGGCGGATATTTGGAGCAATAAATATGTTCATTGCGTACCTTTTTATTATGGATCTGCTGATTTACAACTCCGTCTATGCGGATACCATAGAGAAGAAAAAGCCATTTGATATAAGAAGGATTTCGTAATGAAGTGGTGTAGATCCAAATTTCATTATCCTGGCTTTTCAGATACTTCATTAATTCAATAGTACCTTCGCGAAGTGGTTCCCATCCACAGAGGTTCATTAAGGGTTTTGGAAATCTCCATACGGTAGGAAATTCGCCACCGTAGGGGATTAATGTATTGTCTAGGTCAAAAGCGATTCTCATCTATTCAGGTTTATACAGGCAATTAAGATATATTCATTCGTTAATACTTCTGAGTTAACTGGGTTACCACCTTCCTGAAAATACCAAATGATACTCCAGGGCATCGGCAAAGCAGTGCAAGTTATGCCGTCCAGGCCGTTCGATGTGCTGATGAGCAATCTCTGCCTGTAGTAGCTTTTGATGTAGAGCCTGGTTGTTTTCAAACACAAAGTCAGACGTGCCACAATCAATAATTAGGTAAAAATCGGATTCTTTCAGCTTATCTATCAGATATATTTTTAGTATACAACTGGCACGGTCAAATAGCTAATATGTACATTTATTCTTAAAGAACGATGCATTGTTGATAAAAAAATGTTTGTTTCATAGTGCTGGAAGGTAGAGTTGTTTGAGCAAGTGTTAAACCAAATCCTATCTTTTGACTATTTTTGTGGAAAATGTTGAACAGCAGAGGCAATCTGAAGGGTAAGCAATCGTTCATTTACCAAACCAATAATAAAATTTAACAGGTCTGCAGAGCTTTACTCAGACTTGAATTACCTCAACTATATCTTTGTTTCCTGATTTACTTATGCGATACATTACTTTGTTTTTAATGGTTTTTGTGTTAATTCATACAGCTTTCGGGCAGGGAGGAACGGCAACTAAACCAAAACTAGATATTTATAAAATAACGGTGAATGACAAAGCTCAAAAAGAGGGAATCCAAGGAATATCCTTATTTTTCAGCTGCGAGTATAATTTCTCAGCTGCCGAGTACACTGGTATGAAAAATGGAGAAGGCAAAAATCTGTTCACTTTTTATGTAAACTTAGTAAACAAAGGCACCAACGAAACATTTTATAGTGGCCTAAACTACAAACAATACAATAAAGCCAGTAACACCGTAGCGATGCATGTTTCGGAAGAACATGCCTACGAACCACAGAATAAAGCACAAGGCCGCCGTAATACTGGTATCGAATTGTTTATTCCTTATTACCACCTAGACCTGCCCGAAGGTACTACACCCATAAAATTATATATTGGGGCTATTCCTGCTAAAGGCAATCCATTCGACAAAGTCTATAACCAGGATATTACTTTAACCAAACCAGCTGCTTCATTTATTACTATCAATCCCAAACAGATTACCATAACTGATAAGGCAGGCAAAGAATACCAAGCTCAAAGCCTAGAACAGGATTTTGCTATAGCGCCTGGCAGCAATAAGGCAAAAAAAGATATAAATGCCAGTGGTAATGTAGCGTTAAATGTTCCCTTTTCATTTTTGTATGTAGAAGGTGATGCTCTCCGTTTGAGGGTGCAAAAAAGCACTAGCAAAGGATTGGTGGCTACTAAGAAGGTGCGGGCTTTGCGTGCTGCTGGCGGCCAGGTCTTAACCAATTTCAACAATAAAGCTGCTTTGGAAGGAGAATGGAGCTTGGACCCTAAACAAAAAACGCTTACATTAAAAAATGAGGCTTTGCAGATAGTTGCAGACATAAGCCGTACCAAAGTACCGGCTGTACGCATTACCGATTTTGCTATTAACCCACATGCCACACACGAAGGAGTAGCTGGTGCCATGCTTACTTTTGCCTATAATGCCCAAGCTGCTCCCAATACACCTGCTGTAGCTGCCGTACCTATTTATACAACAACTGCCGGCTCAGTTAACTTCCTGAATGGTGGCCTAGTGGTATCCGGCAAGGCAGAAATAGATTCAGCTGGTGCTGTTATATTACCTTATAATACTCCAGGAAAAGTTTCGATTTTCTACCCTTCTTTTAACCTGTTGCTGCATCATCCAGAAATCCGGCAGGAAAATCCTAGTGGGTTTGCTTTGCAAGTAAAATTGCATAACAGTGAGGGACTCATTACGCAGAAACAAATAAAGCAGAATTTGCCTGTAAGTGTGGTGCAAGATGCTAAGATAGCAGCTGTTGTAAAAGCGGTGGATACCGTATATAACAATTCCAGAGGCCTTGTTGTGCATATTCCCTACCAGCTACCTAAGCTTTATACAGATATGCTCCCGAATAGTCTCATTATTCAGCTGGCTGAAGCATCAGCTAAAGAGACCCGTGGAGCTGATCTGCTTAAAAACATGACCTTGATAAATAAGAATGTGGAAAAAGCTGCGGATACAGGCAATAAAAAAGGAGCTTCTTTTCAGATTTCAAAGCCTGCCAGTTCTATAGATTTATTTATGCCTTATACAGACCTAAATCGTCAGGAAAAAGTGCCGGTGGCTTTTGCTGTAAAAACATTGGTAGTAAAGGAGGGTACGCCGCCGGTTGAAGTAGGCACTAGTAACTCGGCTATCCGGTTTGATCTCGATAATAAAAAACTGCGCTTTGTGACTTTGGGCATTTCAAATATACGTCTCAAGAAAGCCGATACTGGCGATGTAATGTGGAGAATTAGCTCGTCCGATAGAGTGCTGTATCAATCGGCTATGATTCCGGCAAATAAGAATATTGATAATTTATATACACACACTTATTATATACACGAGGACGATAAGGTAATTGTCGAAATGTTGAAAGGTAAAAGTGCTGCTGAAGCAAAAGTGGCTATGAAGTGGGAAAAACCAGTAAAAGAATTAACAGGCAGCGAAGTCTTGGAATTAGACCCAAGCAAACTACCTAATAATACTGACGATGGCGATACCAAGACGGTGACAATTATGTATTCCATCCAATAAATGCAGGTTAGAGCTAAAAAAGGATTACATGGCCGTGTAATCCTTTTTTATTAGGCTACTGTTCGGACTTATTTATCATGTCTCTGGCTTCATTCTGCCAAATAGTGTTGTTGCGGGCAATTCTGTATTTCTCCAGTAAAAACTTAAACAGGTATACTAACCCTACTAGTAGACTCAAGCAGGCAATGATAATGAGGAGATCTAAACCAGAGCCTCCAACATTGGGAGTAGAAGCATAAACCTGGGCAATAAAAAATAAACAGGTCATAGTATATAAGTTGAGTCTAGTGAATATACAGAATACATAATAAATTATCAATTTTTACTTCGATTGAGTATATTGTAGCCCGTTTAAGCGTAGCTTAAAGTTTTATTTTAGCATATAGCATATCTTAACCTAAACAAACCTATGCAATACAGAAGATTTGGAAGAACAGGCTGGCAAGTCAGTGAAATTGGCTATGGCATGTGGGGACTGGCTGGCTGGACAGGCTCAGATGATCAGGAGTCAGAAAGATCCTTAGATGTAGCCGTAGAAATGGGCTGTAATTTCTTTGATACTGCCTGGGGCTATGGTAGTGGCAGGAGCGAACAGATCCTGGGAAAGCTACTCAAACGGCATCCGGAAAAAACCTTGTACCTAGCAACAAAAATTCCTCCGAAAAATTTTACTTGGCCATCTAGGAAAGGCTTCACCCTTGATGAATGTTTTCCCGCAGATCATATCCGGGAGTATACCGAAAAAAGTCTGAGAAACTTAAATGTAGAAACAATTGCTTTGCAGCAGTTCCATGTATGGGAAGATAGCTGGGCCAGTGACGAACGCTGGCAACGGACTATAGAAGATTTAAAAAAGGAAGGTAAAATACAAGCAATGGGAATCAGTGTAAACCGATGGGAACCGGAAAACTGTCTAGAAAGCCTGAAAACTGGCCTGATAGATGCTGTACAAGTGATTTATAATATATTCGATCAGGCTCCTGAAGATGAACTTTTTCCATTATGCCAAAAACTTGACATTGGCATTATAGCCCGTGTTCCGTTTGATGAAGGCACACTCACTGGAAATTTGACCAAAGACACCAAATTTCCTGAAGACGACTGGCGAAGCACTTATTTTGTTCCAGAAAATCTTCACGCCAGTGTAGAACATGCAGATAAGCTGAAACCGTTAGTTCCAAAAGGCATGACTATGGCAGAAATGGCCCTCCGGTTCATTCTTAATAATCAACATGTACATACCACTATACCAGGTATGCGGAAATTAAATCATGTTAAGTCCAATGTGAGTACAAGTGATGGCAAAGGTCTACCTGAAAATTTACTTAACAACTTGAAAGAGCACAGATGGGACCGCCAGCCTACCAGTTGGTCACAATAATGCTGATTGTAGTAGATCTATAAAAGAATACCTAACCATATGATGAGTGGAATTTATTTGTTTCATTACTCAGCTAAAAAATAGTTGGAGTACAATACAATAATTACAACTAAAACAAGTTTAATAGGTAGCCTAAAAAAATAGCTTTAGGATAATAGCAAGGGTAAGACTTTTAGTTTCAATAATGCTAGGCTGTTAGGTGCTTGATAAAACACCCAAAATTAATCATTATTATGGTTTTTGATATAAGTGTTCAGTAGTTGTAGTCCGTTGTTAAATGAACCTAACTTAATTTATCGGAAATTATTGTGCTTGTGTAGGATATTTGTGGTTATTGTAAAAAAAAAGTTTGATCAAGTAAGCTGCCACTTAGCGTTGTTGGTTTGGGGGAAGAAAAAAGTAGTATAATTTACTTTAGTGGATAAAAGCATGAGTAAGGAAAGTCGGCGATTTGGATTTTATCTGGATACAGATTCGCCTATTTTTGCAAACAGATTCTCGTTTGTATATTTGCACCACATATACAAAATAAAAACCTCCACCAGAGGTAGAGGCCTTTATAAATATACACTTTTTGCATTATGTAGTCACCTACACAACTAAGAAAAAATACTGCAAAATTCGTTCCAAGCATGTATTTTGTGAAAAAATTATTAATAATCTTTTATGGAAAAAGCCCTTGTTTTAAATAAGGGCTTTTTGATTTCAACACATTCACAAAGGTTTATTTTTTACTACGTTGATTATCAGAATAGTGACTAAGTCAAAATAATTGATTGTACATTCTAAAGTTTTTTAAAATATTTTTTCGCTTACAAATTTTGTTTTTTGATGTTTACAAGGTATAAGGACTGCCTAAATCTATATTCATTCATTAGAAAGCGGATCAATCAAATTAATAATAGTTAGTTAGGCTAACTTTCTCTCTACTCATGTTCATGTGGCCGCGATAAAATATGCCTCTTTTCCCATTGTAGTTTTTCTTCGGCCATTTCCTCTATATCTTCTTTCGAGAATTCAAAAGTTACCAAACTATTCAAATCTGGCTGGCCCGCATCTACCCAACTTGTATACCATAAATCACTTACCAACTTAATAGAAGCTTTTAATCTTCTTTCTACTTGACCCGATAGCATGGTGTGGTAGGCTTTACAAAAGGATTTAGAATAAACCTTTGTTGTTATGTTTCCCCGCTGCTCAAAACTATATTTTTTATCTTCCGGAAAGCGTAGGGTCAACTCTTTTTCAAATCTTAAAACAGAATCCAGGGCTTGATGCGAACTCATTACTGCTTGCCAGGCTGCTTCCAATGGATTGTCTATATAGGTAGCTGTGCCTACAAAATAATCGTAATCATCCGAGAATATTTCCGGCAAACGAGATTCCCACAATCCATGAATGCCATGTTGGTTGGTAAGTTGTCCATTGTAGTTTTCAGTCGTATGCAATGGCACATGAGCATCGGCTATGTAATGCCCTAAGTCAGCTGATACACGTAATATACGTTTAGCATCTTTTTGCCGGAAAGCTTCTGTGAGCTGGTATTTCATAAAGTTGATTTGCCAGGGCACAATACCATAAGCCATTAAGGTATCTTCTGAATATACATCCACAGCTTCTTTCCAGCCATGGGGTAAGGTTGAGCGTGTATCATCGCTGTAGACATCTAAATCTATATAATGCCTAGGGGCTTCACCAGCCACAGCATAGCGTCGTTTATCAGGGTTTACAGCATTCTCTGTGATATATCGAATATGGTATTTGTAAAAAGTAATCATTTCTGGGGGCAAGCAGAAAACAGCCAGACGGTTAATCCGCTGATGAGCTAAAAAGCCCCAAGCAAAACTTTCATACAGGCTACCCAACACCAATAAGCCAAGCGTAAAAAATACTTTCTTCATTCTGATAAACAATGCGTTGAGCAAGCTAAATAAAACCTAAAAAGTAATTTTGCAATTATTATAAATTAGCTTACATTTGCACTCCTTTATAGGAATCAAGACTTTCAAGCATAGAATTATATTTACAAAAGAGATGGCAAATCATAAATCTGCATTAAAAAGAATAAGAGCTAACGAAGCTAAGCGTTTGAGAAATAAGTATCAGACTAAAACTACCCGTACGTTCATCAAAAAGTTAACGACTACTACTGATAAGGCTGAAGCACAGGAGCTGTTCAAAAAAGTATCTTCAATGATTGACCGCCTGGCTAAAAAGAACATTATTCATAAAAATAATGCCGCTAATAAAAAATCTAAGCTAGCCAGATTAGTAAATAAGTTGGCTTAATCATCTTTCTTAAAGATACAGTTCAGCCTTATGCCTCCACGCATAAGGTTTTTTTGTTTACATAAGTCTGTAAGTAGGGTATAAAGGTCAGCATAATATTACATGGGAGAAATGATTCCTAGGTTATGCATCAATTTGCACATGGAAACTGACAATTATACACAGAGTTTGAAAATATTAAGTTGGGCTGAAGAAGACCGCCCACGTGAAAAATTACTGATAAAAGGCAAATCAGCCTTATCTGATGCTGAACTAATAGGTATTTTGATTGGCTCGGGTACTATATCCATGAGTGCTGTGGATCTAGCCAAGGTAATTTTGAACGATGTAAATAACAACCTCAATGAACTGGCTAAACTTTCGGTGAAAGATCTGCAAAAGTTCAAAGGAATTGGAGAAGCAAAAGCCATCAGTATTATGAGTGCACTCGAACTGGGCAGAAGGCGAAAAGAGAGCGATTTGCCAAAAAAATTACGTATTACTTCTTCTAAAGATGTATACGATATGATGGCTGCTAATCTGCTTGACTTACCGCATGAAGAGTTCTGGGTGTTGCTGCTGAACCGGGCAAATGCTGTTATTAAGAAAGTACAGATTAGTACAGGCGGAGTAGCCGGTACCGTAGCTGATCCAAAACTGATATTTAAAACAGCTCTTGAAAACCTGGCTAGCAGTATTATTTTGGTCCATAATCATCCCTCGGGCAACATGATGCCAAGCCAGGCAGATAAAGAACTTACTAAAAAAATGAAGGAAGCTGGTAAACTGCTGGATATTCCTGTCCTGGATCATGTGATTTTTGCTGACAGAGTATTCTATAGCTTTGCCGATGAGGGTATCTTGTAACTAAGATGTACTGAAATTAGTAAAGGCTTCGTTAGTAGTTGAGGAGAAATATAAGCTGCATTTATCAGTTTCGTCTTAACTTGCCTGTATGAAAAAATCCAATGCTGTCTATTTTTTCGGAATCATTGTAGCCGTTATTTTTATTCTCGTCTATACGTTTGCGGATACTTCGGCTAATGATTCTTATCTGGAGAAGCTCACTAAATTCCGGGCTGAAAAAGATAGATTCTTCAAAAGCTCAGAAGAATCGCCTTTCGAAGACAAGAAAAAATTTACCAAACTTACCTACTTTCCTCCGGATCAGGCTTACCGGATTAGAGCAACCGTAGAGCCCATTAAAGATACATCCAAGCTCAAATTACGAATGACTGGCGGGGAAGAAGAAAGTTTCGTTAGATATGGGTATGCCTCATTTAAACTTAAAGACCAGGAACACAAAGTGCTCTTGCTTTTGAAAATGGGAGAAGACGGGGAGGAAGATGGCTTGTTTTTGCCCTTTACCGATGAAACCAATGGCTTTGAAACCTATGGTGGGGGCCGTTACTTGGATCTGGAATTAGATAAAAATAGTGAATTGATGATAGATTTTAATTTTGCCTATAATCCTTTCTGTGCTTATAATCATAATTATACCTGTCCCGTTCCTCCTAAAGAAAATCATATAGGTATAAAGATTAATGCAGGTGAGAAGGATTATCCCCGGGATGAATCTTAACTAATCAATTTTATCTCTTTCAAAAGATCGAACCTTTGAAGTATTATCTATTCCTAATAATACTTCAAAGGTTTTAATTTTGGTGCTAATAAAATAAATATCTTTCTTCGCCTACTTACTCAATAACCTTTTTTATTTTTGAGTTTAAAAAAGGTTGCTGATGGGCAACTTTTATTAACATTTATTTCATGAAAATATCATATAACTGGCTAAAGCAATATATACAAGTAGACGAAAGTGCACAGGAAATAGCAAATCTGCTCACGCGGTCGGGGCTGGAGGTAGAACATGTGGAGCAGGTAGAATTCATAAAAGGCGGACTGGAAGGCATAGTAATAGGAGAGGTTCTTACCTGCAAAAAACATCCGGAAGCAGATAAACTGAGTTTAACTACCGTAGATATTGGCAACGGCTCTGTTGTTCCTATTGTTTGTGGAGCATCTAACGTAGCTGCCGGACAGAAAGTGATTGTAGCCATGGTAGGTTCTACATTATATCCGTCAGCAGGAGAACCGTTAAAAATAAAAAAAGCTAAAATACGGGGAGAAGTATCAGAAGGGATGATTTGTGCAGAAGATGAGATAGGCATAGGTACTTCGCATGCTGGAATAATGGTGCTCAGTACCGATTTGCCAAATGGCACCCCTGCTGCCAAGTATTTTAATCTGGAACCTGATTATGTTCTGGAGATTGGCCTAACTCCCAACCGTGCTGATGCGGCATCCCATATAGGAGTAGTGCGTGACCTAAAAGCCTTGCTTCATCGCCAATACCAATTGCCTTCGGTAGAAAACTTTCGGGTGCATCAAAAAAGTGCGCCTATTGAAGTGATCGTAGAGAATACAGAAGCAGCGCCAAGATATTCTGGTGTCACCATTAGCAATCTTACAGTACGAGATTCTCCCGATTGGCTAAAAAAACGGCTGGAGTCTATAGGATTAACACCCATTAACAATGTGGTGGATGTTACCAACTTTGTACTGCATGAACTAGGGCAACCCTTGCATGCGTTTGATGCGGCAAAAATTACCGGCAATAAAGTAATTGTAAAAACGCTACCTCTAGGTACTCCTTTTGTAACCTTAGATGGCCAAGAAAGAAAGCTGTACGATACGGATTTGATGATCTGTAATTCGGAAGAACCTATGTGCATAGCCGGTGTTTTTGGAGGGATTAATTCTGGAGTTACCTCGCAAACAAAAGCCATATTTTTGGAAAGTGCTTGTTTTAATCCAGTATATATCCGCAAAACAAGCCAGAAACACGGCTTAAAAACCGATGCCTCCTTTCGCTTTGAACGGGGTACCGATCCGAATATAACTGTGTATGCATTAAAGCGGGCTGCTTTACTTATTGGAGAAGTAGCTGGTGGGGTAGTTTCTTCTGAAATCGTAGACATTTATCCGCAACCAGTAGCAAATTTTGCAGTAAACCTCCACTACAAAAATGTTAACAGACTTATTGGGAAGGCATTAGATAAAGACACCATTAAATCCATTCTTAATAATCTGGATATTCAGATTATAGATGAAACAGTCCAAGCACTACAACTTAGTATTCCTCCTTACCGGGTAGATGTACAACGGGAAGTAGATGTGATAGAGGAAATTCTCCGCATCTATGGCTATGACAATATAGAAATCCCTGACCGGTTACATGCAGATTACCTGGCTGAATTTCCATCAGTCGACAAAAATAAACTGCAATATAAGATTACGGCCTTGCTATCAGACAATGGCTACTATGAGATTATTACCAATTCTCTGACGAAAGCCGTTTATACCGAGAAGTTTGCGTTTGTAGCTACTGGGCAAAATGTAGAAATATTAAATAAGCTGAGTGAAGATCTAGGAGTGATGCGTCAAACACTTTTGTTTTCAGGGTTAGAAGTAATGGCCTATAATATCAACCGGCGGCAGAAAGAGCTTAAGTTATTTGAGTTTGGGACCACGTACTATAAAGCTGAGGGCAAATATGTGGAAAAAAACCGGCTGGCTTTATTCTTAGCAGGTGATAAACAGGCTGAAAGTTGGCAGCAAAAAAGCAAATCTGTAAATTTTCATGATCTACTTAGCACAGTGCAGAAGTTGTTGCAACGGATGCATGTAAAAAACATAGAAAGTAAAGATACCGAACTGGCAATATTCTCGTACGGACTATGTTATAAAATAAATAACCGGGATGTAGTTAATGTAGGACTGCTGCAACCATCTATCTGTAAATTTATGGATATGAAAGGACAGGTATTTTATGCAGATATTGACTGGGATTATCTAGTAAAACAATATTCAGGAAATTTAGAAGTTGCGGAAGTGCCCAAATATCCGGAAGTACGGCGAGATCTGTCTCTGGTAATTGATAAAAATATAAGTTTCCGGACTATCAGACAACTGGCCATGGCTAGTGAACGCCGCCTGCTTAAATCAATAAATGTATTTGACGTATACGAGGGAGAAAATATAGGGAAAGAGAAAAAATCGTATTCTGTGAGTTTCGTTCTGCAGGATGAAAACGCTACACTTACCGATGTAGTAATTGACAAAACTATGCAACGGTTAATGCAAGTATTTGAAAAAGAGTTGAATGCTGTTATCCGCAAATAAAAAAATGTACGCTTTTATATAATTACAGTTAGTACAAACAAGGCAGAGCCATGAACCTAGAAGAAGCTATAGCGAAATTTGAGATATTGGAAAGTAAAGCTTTACAGTTAATTGCTTTATCGGATCACCTGAAAGGAGAAGTGCAACGGCTTACCACAGAGAATGAACAGCTGAAAAGCACCGTTAAAAATCAGGCGGCAGAAATACGGTCTATTGCTAAAAAACAGGAAACATCGAAGAATGAAAATAATTTTCAAAATGTTTATAAAATTAGTAAACTTGTAAACTCAATACCTGCAGATTCGGAAGAAACTACAGATCTGAAATTAAGAATTGACGAATATATACAAGAGTTAACTAGATGCATTGCTCATCTGAGTAAATAAACATTTATTAGAATGGGAAACCTCTCGATAAAAATAAAAATTGCTGACCGTGAATATCCCATTAAAGCTCCGGCAAGTGAAGAGGCAAAGCTACGAAATGCCGGTAAAGCTATTAATGATAAGCTCAGACAATACAGAGCACAATTTGGAATAGATGATAAGCAAGATTTACTGGCAATGGTTGCTATTGATTGTATGGTTGAAAAAATACAGGCAGACGAAGATAAGCTGGGCGTAAATTCAGTGATTACAGACAAAATGGATCGCCTGGATCATCTGCTATCCTCTGCTTTGTAAAATTTAGCGTTAGGTGACTAAGGTTATCGCATAGTTTTGCCTTGGTATTATTAGCATTAGCAATGTATTCTACTTCAACTTCTTTCTACAATTCGTTTAAGATTACTTTAGATAGGTAATACAGTTTTCTTCAGGCTCTGCTTTTTGTAAATATATTTTTACCGTTCAATTACAAAAAGATATGCCCGATGTAGTAGTAGTATCCATAGCCGCCCTTCTGTCACTAGGAATAGGAATAGTGATTGGCAGAATACTTTTAAGAAAAGTATTCAAAAAAGAGGAAGTAGAAGCTCAAGACAGAGCTAAACTAATTATTAAAGAAGCAGAACTGACTGCCGAGAATATAAAGAAAGACCGCATTTTAGAGGCAAAAGAGAAGTTTCTAAAGCTGAAAGCTGAATTTGAGGAAGAAGCCAACAAGAAAAAACAAATCCTGATTACCAACGAAAATAAGCTGAAACAGCGGGAGCAAAGCCTGATCCAGAAAGAGCAGAATATTGCCAAAATGCTGGAACAGAACAAGCGCCGGGAAGCCGAACTCGATAGTATGAAGGAAAATCTGACCGAGCAGCTGGATATTACCAGCAAAAAGCGCGAAGAGGCTGAAAAACTGCGTTCCTCACAAGTAGCTAAGCTGGAAAAAATTGCCAACCTTACAGCTGATGAAGCCCGCGACCAGTTAGTGGAAGCCTTAAAAGATGAAGCTCAGACCCGTGCTTCTTCCTATATCAAAAACATTGTAGAAGAAGCCCGTCTGACAGCTACCAAAGAAGCCAAAAAAGTAGTAATTGAAACCATTCAACGTACCGCTACAGAGAATGCTATAGAAAATTGTGTATCGGTTTTCAACATAGAAAGCGACGATGTAAAAGGTAAGATTATTGGAAGGGAAGGCCGGAATATACGCGCCCTGGAAGCAGCCACCGGTGTGGAAATTATTGTAGACGATACCCCTGAAGCTATTATTATATCAGGGTTTGATCCTGTCCGCCGTGAAATTGCCCGGTTATCATTGCATAGACTTGTACAAGATGGCCGTATTCACCCAGCACGTATCGAAGAAATTGTCGCAAAAACTCAAAAGAATATTGAAGAAGAAATAATCGAGATAGGTGAACGTACAGTTATTGATCTTGGTATTCATGGATTACATCCAGAATTAATCAAGCTGATAGGCCGCATGCGTTTCAGGTCTTCGTATGGCCAAAATTTATTGCAACACTCCAGGGAGGTAGCAAAGCTTTGTGCAACCATGGCAGCAGAGCTGGGGCTAAATGTAAAACTAGCTAAAAGAGCAGGATTACTGCACGATATTGGGAAAGTTTGGCCCGAAGAACCTGAACTACCACATGCCATCTTGGGTATGGAGCTGGCAAAGAAATATAAAGAACATCCGGAGGTTTGCAACGCAATAGGGGCGCACCACGATGAAATAGAAATGACTTCGCTTATTTCTCCAATTGTACAAACCTGTGATGCGATCTCTGGTTCCAGACCAGGTGCCCGCCGTGAGGTAATGGAGTCCTATATCAAGCGTCTGAAAGAATTGGAAGAACTGGCCGTTTCGTTCCAGGGAGTAACCAAATGCTATGCGATACAAGCCGGCCGTGAACTACGTGTAATGGTCGATGCAGAAAATGTAACCGATGAAAGAGCTAATTTGCTTTCATATGATATTTCACAGAAAATAGAAAAAGATATGCAGTATCCTGGCCAGATAAAAGTAACAGTAATCCGGGAAATGCGTGCCGTGAGCTATGCTAAATAGCCAATGCATAAATACAATCCACTAAAAACAAAAGAGACGCCTTGATGCGTCTCTTTTGTTTTTAGTGGATTGTATACAGTTTATTCTAGTAATTTGTAAGTTTAAGTTGTTTTTATTTATAGTAACTCATGGCAGACAAGTATATACTGATTAGTAAAATCACTGCATTATCCCTGTTTATTTTCGTAGCCCTTGCTTGCAAAGATAAAGAAGCATCCGGCAACGATAGTAAACCTATAGCTCCTCCCCAACAACCTTCTCAACCTTCTGCCTATTCCCAGTTACTTTGGAGCGATGAATTTGATGGTAAGGAGATAGATTTAACTAAATGGCAACACGAAGTAAATGATAACGGTGGTGGAAATAATGAATTGCAGTATTACACTCCCGAACCCAGAAATTCTTACCTTCAGAATGGCAACCTGGTTATTGAAGCTATCAAGGAGGACTACAAAACCAGAAAGTATACTTCTGCCCGGCTAAATACAAAAGGCAAAGTCGATTGGATGTATGGAAAAATAGAAGTACGGGCAAAACTGCCTAAGGGGCAGGGAATATGGCCAGCCATCTGGATGCTCCCTACTGATGAGGAATTTGGCGGATGGCCCAAAAGCGGTGAAATAGATATTATGGAAATGGTAGGTCATCAGCCTAGCACCTTACATGGCACCGTACATTATGGCCCCGCCTGGCCTAAAAATCAACAGAAAACTACATCCTATGTGTTACCTACTGGAGATTTCTCCGACGATTTTCATGTGTTTTCTATTATCTGGGATAAAAACCTTATTCGATGGTATATAGATGGTATGCAATATTTTACCATTAAACCAGAAGACCTCAAACCTCATATCTATCCATTCAATGCAAAGTTTCATGTACTCCTCAATCTGGCTATTGGCGGCAACTGGCCAGGCAACCCGGATGATACAACCGTTTTTCCTCAGAAGATGCTGGTAGATTATGTACGGGTATACAAAAAGCCAGGATAATGTGCTAATTTAAGATGTGCTACAGTGTGGACGACCCAATACCTGTTCCTTCCTTGTTAATTTTTCATTTGATATAAATTTATAATTGCCTGTTATTTCATGAAACAAACAGCCCTATTCCTTATACTTCTCAGCATAATTACGCTATCCGCCTTTGCTCAGGAAAAGGAAGTTCCTAAATCTCCACCCAGAGCCGAGGGAGAAGGCCCCTTCAATCAGCTGATTATCCGCGGAGTTACACTAATCAATGGAACTGGGGCACCGCCTATTGGACCAGTAGATATTGTAGTAGAGAAAAACAAAATCAAGACTATTAAGGTAGTAGGTTACCCGGGTGTGCCTATAAAGCCAGAGAGCCGTCCTGCAGCCAATCCTGGGGATAAAGAACTAAACGCAGAAGGCATGTATCTGTTGCCAGGATTTATAGATATGCACGGCCACAGTGGAGGTGCAGAACAAGGCACTACCGCTGAGTATGTATTTAAATTATGGATGGCACACGGCATTACTACCATCCGCGATCCTTCTTGCGCCAATGGCCTTAATTGGACTTTGGAACATAAAAACAAAAGCATCCAGAATACCATTACTGCTCCTCGAATAGAAGCCTATGCCTACTTCGGGCAAGATGCTAAAACCCCAGTAACTTCTCCGGAGGCTGCTAAAGAGTGGGTAAAAAACTTGGCTAAACGGGGAGCCGATGGCATTAAATTCTTTGGAACTCGGCCAGATATTATGGCAGCCGCATTAAGCGAAGCCAAAATTCAAGGGTTGCGATCGGCATGTCACCATGCACAAATGGATGTAGCCTGGCTAAATGTACTACAAACTGCTAAAATGGGCCTTACCACTATGGAACACTGGTATGGATTGCCAGAAGCCCTGTTTACTAACCGCACCATCCAGGATTATCCAGTAGAGTATAACTATCAGAATGAACAACACCGCTTTGGGGAAGCAGGCATTTTGTGGAAACAGGCAGCCCAACCCTATTCTGAAAAATGGAATAAAGTAATGGATGAACTCATTGCCCTGGATTTCACCATCGATCCTACGTTCAACATCTACGAAGCTAACCGAGAGCTGATGCTTGCCCGCCGGGCCGAGTGGCACGACGAATATACGCTGCCTTCTTTATGGGAATTTTACCAACCTAGCCGGGTTTCGCATGGTTCTCACTGGCATTACTGGGGCACTGAGCAGGAAGTAGCCTGGAAGGAAAATTACCGCCTGTGGATGACCTTTGTGAATGAATATAAAAACCGGGGAGGCCGTGTAACAACAGGTTCAGATTCAGGGTATATTTTTCAACTTTATGGTTTTGCCTACATCCGGGAGCTGGAGTTACTCCGGGAAGCAGGGTTTCATCCCTTAGAAGTGATCCGGGCTGCCACGCTGAAAAGTGCAGAAGCATTAGGGCTAGCTAACGAAATAGGATCAGTAGAAGTAGGAAAACTGGCCGACTTTGTAATTGTAGAGGAAAATCCCTTGCAAAACCTGAAAGTACTGTATGGCACCGGAGCTATTAAACTCAATGATCAAAACGAAGTAACGAGAGTAGGAGGGGTAAAGTACACAATAAAAGATGGCATAGTATACGATGCTAAACAATTACTTGCTGATGTACGCAAAATGGTAGCTGATGCCAAAGCGAAATCTAACTACCAGATGGCACAACCAGGTGTAAAAAAGTAAAGACCATAAATTATTTAAAAAGATATACTATTGGAAAAGCAAACATGATATTCACCTTATATTAAATTAATAGGGATGTAAACGTGCCATTTTGTATATTTTACGTTTGTCTTCTTATAAAATTGCAATATTTTTTTTAACTTGTCCTATTAAAATAACTACTTATAACCAATGGCTAAATATAAGTTACAAATCAATAGTAAGAGTTATCAGGCCGATGTGGAGCCAGATACTCCACTGCTTTGGGTGCTACGCGACCACCTAGGCCTGGTAGGCACCAAATACGGCTGTGGAATTGCACAGTGTGGTGCCTGCACGGTGCATGTAAATGGCGAAGCTGTCCGTTCATGTGTACTGCCAGTTTCCGCGGTAGGTACTTCCAAAGTTACCACCATTGAAGGGCTTTCAGAAAAAGGAGATCACCCGGTGCAAGTAGCCTGGGACGAAGTAGACGTAGCGCAGTGTGGCTATTGTCAGGCAGGCCAGATTATGACGGCTGCCGCCCTGTTAAAGAAGAAACCGAAGCCGTCTTCTGAAGAAATAGATGCTGCCATGACCGGCAATATCTGCCGTTGCGGAACCTATCACCGCATCCGCCAAGCTGTACAAGTAGCCTCCACTAAAACCAAATAGCCATGTCCACTCAACTACATACAAGCAGACGTAATTTTATGAAGCTGGCTGCTTCAGCCGGTGGTGGCCTTTTACTAGGTTTCAACTGGACCAATTCCGGGGCAGCTACTTCTCCTGTCATAAATAATACCGCACTTGCAGCAGCAAGCACAGAGTTTAATAGTTTTTTGTCTATAGCGGCAGATGGGATAGTTACTATCTTTTCTCCCAATCCAGAAGTTGGGCAAGGCATTAAAACAGCCTTTCCTATGATTGTAGCGGAAGAACTGGATGTAGACTGGACGAAAGTAAAAACGGTACAAGCTCCGCTAGACAAAAATAAATTTGAACGCCAGGTAACTGGTGGCAGTGGGGCTATTCCGCATTCTTGGAAGCGGTTGAGACAAGCAGGTGCTACCGCCCGTCAAATGCTGATGGAAGCGGCGGCTAAACGGCTCAATGTGCCAGCCGGTGAATTATCTACGGAAAAAGGGATGGTGATTCATAAGACTAGCAACAAAAAATTAAGTTATGGCGAATTAGCTGCTGATGCTGCCAAACTTACTGTGCCAACCGATGTAAAACTGAAGGACATTAAAGATTTTAAGCTGATCGGAACGTCAGTAAAAAATGTAGAAAACAAAAACCTGTTCACCGGAAAGCCGCTGTTCGGAATAGATTTTCACCGGGAAGGCATGTTGTACGCCATGGTACAAAGGCCATCTGCGTTTGGCATGAAAATTAAATTAGCTGATGTTACAGCTGCCAAAGCTATGCCCGGAATTGTAGATGTGGTAACCTTCAACAACAATGTTGCTGTGGTAGGTAAATCTACCTGGCAAGTTATGAAAGCCCGCAAAGCCTTAAAAGTGGAATACGAAAAAGAAGGCAATCTGGAAAGTACATCCGACCACGACCGTTTGTTTACCGAACTGATGAACAACGGGGAAGCCACCGAACGCCGGAAAGATGGAGATGTGGAAGCCGCATTTAAGAATGCAGCGAAAGTAATAAAGAGTGAGTACCAGTGCCCCTTTCTGCCCCACAGCCCACTAGAACCCATGAATTTCTTTGCTCATGTGCGGCCAGATGGCGTAGAACTGGTTGGGCCAACTCAAACTCCAGATCTTGCCAGAAATGAAACAGCTAAGCTACTGGGAATAGACCCTGAGAAAGTAACGGTAGAAATGACTCGGATGGGAGGTGGCTTTGGCCGCCGTCTGAAAGCTGATTTTGCCATTGAAGCTGTAGAAGTTTCGAGGTTAGTAAAAGCCCCAGTAAAACTAATCTGGACCCGGGAAGACGATATGACCGGCGGAAGCTACCGCCCTGCTGTACGTTACCGGTTTGAGGCAGCGCTAGATGCACAAGGCAATATGACCGGGTATAAGCTTCGAGGGGTAGGTATTAACGCAGGTAATTCTACACGTGAACATAATTTCCCTTCTGGTGCGGTAGATAATTTGTTAATAGATTCAGTAGAACATAAGTCTCCGATTACTACTGGAGCTTGGCGGGCACCTATTACCAATTTCCTTGCCTTCGCCGAACAATCTTTCCTGGATGAAGTAGCTATTGCAGCAGGTAAAGATCCGGTACAGTTCCGCTTAGATTTACTGGATAAAGCAAAGAAAGCCCCTGTTGGCGAAATCAAATACGATATAGATCGTATGAAAGCTGTCATTCAACTGGCAGCCGAGAAGTCTGGCTGGGGTAAGAAGAAAGATGTAGCTCAAGGATTTAGTGTATATTTCTCTCACCTGTCTTATGTGGCTCAGGTTGGAGAAGTAGCCATGCAGAACGGTAAACCAGTCTTGAAAAAGATATATGCGGCTGCCGATTGTGGGGTTGTAGTAAATCTAAGTGGTGCCCGTCAGCAGGTAATTGGGGGTGTTGTAGATGGATTAGGACATGCTATGTATGGCAATCTGACCTTTAAGGAAGGTGCAGCAGAGCAAACCAATTACAATAGTTACCGGCTTATACGCATCAATGAAATTCCGGAAGTAGAAGTATATTTTGTAGATAATGGCATAGATCCAACTGGGTTGGGTGAGCCGGCTCTTCCTCCAACAGGAGCTGCTGTGGCTAATGCTATTTTTAAGGCAACAAACAAGCGCTTAAAAAATCAGCCATTTATAGAGCAAGATGCTTTCAAAGGAGTTTCCTGATGTAAAGTATAAATAAGTATACATATAGCAGAGCCTGATACAATAGCTACCTTTGTATCAGGCTTTTGTATTTTACAAAGTATAATAACCAAAACAATCTTAAAAGTTTTCGTATTATCTCTTAATTAGGAAAAAATAAGTAATGGATCAGGAAGAACTTGACTATCAAAAAGGTTTGGTGTACCGGGCCTCCATAGAATTTATCAAAATCAAAGGTCTGGAAGAATTTATAGAATACTTGCGAGTGGTAGATGAAACCGATAGGATACCAGCCAATAGTGCCTTAGATAAGGAAACCTATGTAGCTGTATTACGCCAGGCAATCAACGACTACCGGAAACAAATGTTGAAGCAGTAACTTATAGATTAGTAATCCCGCTTGTCTTCCTTTCTTGCTTGCTCAATGGCCTGAATTAGTTTTTCATCCGGCAATTGTTCATACCAGCCAGCATGTAGCATTAAGCGCACAGATTGTTCGCCTCCGCTAGGCGTACAAACAACAGCAATTTTATTTCCATTACTTTCAAGTAGATTTTCTGCTTTTTGAGCTGTTTTACCCTCAATACCAGCCAACGCTTGTACACATGTCCATTTGGTAGTTTGGCTATCAGTAATTTCTCTTTGTTTCATAAGGTAAATTATACGTAAATAATTGGCTCTAGAATAGAGTAGCTTACAAAAAGTATGATTATTCAAAAATATGAGCCACCAGTAAGCATAGGGAATTATACGATTTTGCTAGACAAAGGCTGGTAGAAATACTGCTTATTATATAATTTGTTGTAAAGCCTGTTTATTAGATCATTATTTTTTGTAAGTGGAAGAATGCCCTTTTGAATTTTATACTATGTACAACATACAGAATAAAATAAAGTAACATGCAAAATACAAGAATAGCTTTTGTAGTGGTTATAAAATAAGTATATTTGGTTTTTAACGCACTGTTTATGAGGTGTATTGTTCATCTTTTAACTGCTATTTTTCTTTCTGCTTCCATATTAAATGCTCAATCAATCCGCATTGAACGGATTTCCACAAAGCAAGGTCTTTCCCATGGTTCGGTTACAAGTATTTCTCAGGACAATAAAGGCTACCTCTGGTTTGGTACGCCAAACGGCTTAAACAGGTTTGATGGCTATGGGTTTAAAGTTTTCAGCAGAAGCCACACCGACTCCACTGCATTACCCAACAATATTATCCGGGTAATACACCAGGATGAGCAAGGCAATATATGGCTAGGGATAGATAATCATGGCTTGATCAAATTCGACCCGGTGAGTGGGCAATACAGACAGTATAAACACGATACTACCCAACCAGATAGTTTGAGTCACAACGATGTATATGCCATTACTGTTGACAAGCAAAATAATTTCTGGGTAGGTACCTATGGAGGCGGGCTCAACTTGTTCGATCCGGATAGCGGTACCTTTACTAGTTTCCGGCATAAAAAAGGAGAAACCAATAGCCTTTCTGACGATTATATACAGGCCATGTATGCCGATGAAGAAGGTATGCTGTGGATTGGCACGGAGAGAGGAGGCTTGAACAAATTTAATCCACAAAACAATACATTTCAGGCATATAATATAGATACATCTGGTAAGAAAAAGATGGCACCTGTATGGGGAATTTGTGCGGATGATGCAGGGTTTTTATGGCTGGCAACCGATGGTGATGGCTTATTACGATTCGACAAGCTAACAGCTCAATTTCAGGTATATAAACATAATCCTGCCACTCCGCAGAGCCTATCGCATAATAACCTTACAGCTATCATTAACGACCAGGAAGGAAACCTCTGGGTAGGTACCTGGGGCGGAGGGTTAAACAAATTTAACCCACGTACAGGTAAAGCTGTACACTATGCCTATCATCCGTATTTGCCAGACAAACTCGGCAGCAGTACCATCTATACCTTATTTCAAGATAAGTCTGGGTTAATATGGGTAGGTACCAACGGACAAGGAGTAAATCACTTCAACCCTTTAGGTTCCAGTTTTAGGACATATGCGTTTGATCCAGGACAACCCGATGGCTTAAGTGATAATGCAGTACGGGCCATTTTAGAAGATACAGAAAATCAGGTATGGGTGGGTACTAATGGCAGTGGCTTAGATCAGCTGAACCTGCTAACTGGCAAAGCCCTGCATCATAAGCCAGACCCAATGAATGTTAACACTATTTCCGGCTTGGCGGTAATTTCTCTTTGTAAGGATGCTGAGCAAAACATATGGGTAGGGACGTATGAAGATGGTCTAAATAGATTAGATTCCAAAACAAACAAAATAACCAGGTATGTTCATAACTCAGCAGATAGCTCAAGCCTGGCTGATAACCGCGTATTGACCCTGTTAGCAGATGACGACTATATATGGGTGGGAACGTATGAAGGGGGACTGGACAGACTTGATCCAAAAACTGGGCATTTCCGGCATTTCCGGCACAATCCGGGTAATAACCAAAGTATTAGCAGCAATGCCATCCGGTGCCTCTACAAAGACCGCCGGGGGAATATATGGATTGGTACCAAAGATGGGCTGAACCGGTTTAATAAAACTACACAAACTTTCCACCGGTATACGCATATCTCTGGAAAGCCCGGAAGCTTAAGCAGTAACTATATTCGATGCGTCTATGAAGATCAGCAGGGTATATTCTGGATCGGCACCTCGGAAGGTGGCCTTAATCGGTTGGATCTGCAAAAAGGTACTTTTACGACAATCAGCGAAAAAGATGGTTTACCCGATAATGGAATTTATGGTATTGTTGGAGATAAAAATAATAATATTTGGATAACTACAAATAAGGGGTTAGCCAGATATAATACCATTCAACAAAAGTTTACCATCTATGATGAAGGCGACGGCCTGCTAGGCAATGAATACAGCGTGGGAGGATATCATCAGGGAGCTACAGGGCAATTATATTTTGGTACGTTCAAAGGTCTTAATGTTTTTCATCCAGATAGTATACGCGACAATAGCTATGTACCACCCGTAGTTATTACAGATTTAAAAATTGCCAACACTTCACGTCCGCACTTGCTGTCACAACCTACTATAGAGCTTCAGTACACCGAAAACAATATTTCTTTTGAGTTTGCGGCACTTAGCTTCGAAGAAACAGCTCAAAACCAATATGCTTACTACCTGTCTGGGGTTGATAAAGATACAGTATACAGTGGCACCCGGCGGTATGTAAGTTATACCAATCTGGAAGGTGGCGAATACACATTCTTTGTAAAAGCAGCCAATAGCGATGGCATATGGAATGAACAGGGGACAACTATCAAGGTTTATATAGAGCCGCCGTTATGGCAACAGCGATGGTTCAGAGCTATACTTGGGCTAATGGCGTTGTCGCTTATATTTCTGGTATATGGTATACGCATCCGGACTATTAAAATACAAAATAGAAAGCTGGAAAATCTGGTAAAACAACGTACGGAAGAATTGCGGCAGCGAAGTTTACAGTTGGAACAGTCACTACAGGAAACTAACCGGCAAAAGCAGGAGGCCGAACAGCAAAGGCAGATAGCAGAAGAAGCCAACCGCCTGAAAACAGAGTTAACCAATATTACAGTACACGATCTGAAAAATCCATTGGGAGGCATTCTGATGTATACCGACCTAGTGAAAGAATCTTTACATGATCCGGCAAAAGTAAATAGGCTGATAAACACCATCCGGGAGACATCGCAGAATATGTTTCACCTTATTTCTAACCTGTTGAAGCGCAACCGTCTGGGCAGTACCTTTATAAGTCTGCAAAAAGACGTAATTGATATGGCTTTGCTGGTACGGGTAGTTGTAGACCGGAATACACCTCTGGCTTTGCATAAAAATCAGCAGCTTTATTTTAAGGGAGAACAGGGATGCTATGCTGAAGTAGACCTGGATCTGATGAATGATTTGATAGAAAATCTAATAAGTAATGCCATCAAATTTACGCCGCCTCATAAAAATATATGGGTGTATGTACAGGCGGCAGGGGACATGATCAAACTGATTGTACAGGACGAGGGCCCTGGATTCAGACCAGAGGAGCTTCAAAAACTATTCCGTCCATTTCAGCGCTTGTCGGCAAGGCCAACTGGCGGAGAGAATTCTACCGGACTTGGACTATCTATTGTACACCAGATTGTACAGCTTCATGCTGGAGCTATACAGGTAGAAAGTATCGGTGAGAAGCAAGGAACTAAGTTTATCGTACAAATACCGGCACAGAATTATAGTGATGAGGATGAAGCAGGTGCAAATCCAAGTTCAAAAAGGTCAATTGATCAGACCAGATTTTAAGGCATATTTCACTAGGCCGGCCAGATTCTTTACACCAAGTTTATTCATCGCATTTCTCCGGTGGGTATCTACAGTAGTTGGGGCAATAAATAATATATCGGCAATTTCTACTGACGAATATTCCCGGGCGACCAGGGCAATTATTTCCTTTTCTCTATCGGAAAGGTGAGCTTCAGCAGGAGAATGGCCGTTTTCTCTGGTTTTGGCTCCTTCGGAAATTAAGTATTGCCGGGCAAGTTCCTGAGCTACTGCATCACTGAAATAATTTAATCCACTGGCTACCCGCCGGATAGCTCTTGCCAGTTCTTCCCGGCCATTGGTCTTTAAAATATACCCTAAAGCCCCAGCCTCCAGCATATGTTTAATCAACGAGAGCTCGTTGTTCATCGTCAGAATAAGCACTTTAACATGCGGAAACCGTTTTTTGATTTGCCGGGTTGTGGTTAGGCCATCTTGTATCGGCATTTGGATATCGAGAATAACCATATCGCAGGGCATGCGTTCCAGCAGATGGATTACCTGTTCGCCGTTGGCAGCCGTAGCTACTACCTCCACATCGGGCAGATTCGCTGTCAGTTCACATATACCATCCAGGAACATCTGATGGTCGTCGGCAATAATCAGTCGTATAAGAGAGGGCATAAGGGCTAAATCATAAAGCGAATATACGCGATAATCTGGCCCATGTAAATACTTAAAATTGAGTATTTATTGAATTATTTTGTGCAGTTGCTAAGCTTATTTAAGTAATTTTAAACATCATTTCTCTTACCTAGACAGCTGCTCTATGTTCAGGCAATTTTTTACTTCTGCTCCTCTTTGGCTCAATGGGCTGGTGCTTGTCCGGATATTTACTGGTATTCTAATTATGAAATATGGGAAAGTACTTTTTAGCAGTAGCGAAATGCAAGGACAGTTCGATTTTTTTGAAAATGTAATTAAGTTTCCAGCTCCATATTTTATGGCCTATCTGGCAAAAGGCACGGAATTTTTTGGTGGACTATTTCTAGCCTTAGGGTTACTCACCAGACTAGCATCCCTCATGCTGGCAACAACCATGTTTGTGGCTACTTTTATTGCTAATAATGGCAAATTCTGGAGTGATGCTGAAGTGTCATTCATGTATATGCTGCTTTTTCTTGCTTTTTTCTTTGCTGGTCCTGGCAAATGGAGTCTGGATTATTTGCTATTCGACAGGAAAAACAATAATCAGTAGAGGCTAGTTTCTTGCCTAACAACTACAAATTACTTAGTTGTTAAACTGATTCATCGTGTTCTGAATACCGACTGAGCAAAAGGACAAAGCAATGTCACAGGCTTTGTCAATATGCAACGGAAGTTCAGCAAATTCATTTTTATCGAAATTTCCCAATACATAATCTATTTGTTTTCCTTTGGGAAAATCCCCACCCACACCAAACCGCAACCTGGCATACTCCTGTGTTGCTAACGTTTCTTCGATATTCCGCAATCCATTATGTCCGCCATGCGAGCCTTTGGGCCGTAGTCTTAGCTTTCCATAAGGCAGGGCTATATCATCGGTAATGATCAATACATTCTCAATCGGAATTTTTAGCTCCTTTATCCAGTAGTTTACGGCTTTGCCGCTCAAATTCATAAAAGTAGTAGGCTTTATCACATAAATGCTTTTGCCTTTGTAGCGGAAATCAGCGGTATAGGCCAGGCGGTTGCTTACAAAGTCTGTCCCGTTTTTATCAGTTAGCTGGTCTACGGTAAGGAAGCCAATATTATGACGGGTTAATTCATATTCTGGCCCAATGTTTCCTAAGCCGACTATCAAATATTTCATTCTGTTTTTAAGTTTAATCGATTCTAAGAGCCTGCATAATTTATTCAGTAGCAGAATATTTTCCGGAATAGGCACAAACCCTATATATAGAAGCGAAATTACAAAAGTTTTTATTAACCTTGTCTGTTGAAAGACCTACACAACTATGATCGGAATAATTATGGGCAGTGAGTCAGATTTGCGGGTAATGTCTGCGGCTGCTGATGTATTAAAAGAACTGGGCGTAGCCTATGAACTCACCATTGTATCGGCACACCGCACGCCACATCGCATGGTTCAGTACGCTGAATCGGCCAGGAGCCGGGGGCTAAAAGTGATTATTGCCGGAGCCGGGGGCGCTGCACACTTGCCAGGTATGGTAGCCTCTCTAACAACGTTGCCGGTTATTGGCGTACCAGTTAAATCTTCCAACTCCATAGATGGATGGGATTCTGTCTTATCTATTCTGCAAATGCCTGGCGGTGTGCCGGTAGCTACCGTTGCGCTGGATGGAGCTAAAAACGCCGGTATCCTGGCAGCACAAATTATTGGTACTACCGATGAAGTAATAGCAGCAAATCTGCAACGTTATAAAGACGGATTGCGTGAAAAAGTAGAAGATTCCGTCCGTAACTTGGAAGGAAAATAATATGCTTATAAGTTGATGTGTTGATTGGAGAAGGGAATGAGGATGTTTTTCTTGTCCTACACAACTATAAAGTTACTATTAAAGACTGAAGACCAGATATTAAAGACTTACGAAAGCTATGAGTGAATTTACTTTGTGTAAGAACGGACATTACTACCAGAGTTCGCTGGCAGAGTGTCCTTATTGCCCCAAAACAACGGCTCACCGTCCGGAGCCTGCTGCTCTGGATAAAACCAGAGTAGTTAATCCGTTGGTAGAGGAAGGCTTAGATAAAACCAAAATTATGCAAACACCCAACGAAGAGTTAGGCAATACACAGCCTGGCAATACTGGCAATCTGGCCAAAACCCAGATTTTTACTGGCAATTCTCCGGTAAGCAGTCCAACACCACAGCATAAACCGGCTCCTCCACAAACAGGACGCAAATTAGTTGGCTGGCTAGTTTCATTTACTATTGACTCAAACGGAGCTGATTTCCGGTTATATGAAGGCCGTAATACTATCGGTTCTGATCCAGGTTGTGATATTGTTGTAACTAATGATGGGGCTGTTTCTAGTAAACACTTAACAATACTCAACCGTATGGGAGCCTTTAAGTTTAAAGATGAATTATCTACCAACGGCACGTTTATTAATGATTCGTTTGAAGAAGAAGGCAGCCTGAAAGATGGTGATACCATTAAAATTGGTAGTACCGTATTTAAATTCAGAACTGTCGGATAAAAAGGACAGAAGCGATTTACTGCATATTGTTTGGGTGTAAATAATAATTAACTGAGTTGTTTATGAGGATTATCCTTCTTTTCTGGCTTTTGCTGAGCCTGTTTGTTGGGTTTCGGGCACAAAGCCAGGGTTTTACCATCAAAAGCACCGATGCTTCCGCTTTTCCGGTTATCCGTTCTACGGTGCAGGTTCCAGCCGGCACCTCTCCAAAATCGTCTGATTTTAAAGTAATAGAAGAGGGCAAGGAGTTAAATTTCGATTTCAGTCAGGCACCGGATTCAGCCGCTGATACCGGTAAAAATAAAGCAATATTTATATTGATGGAAGCTTCCGGTTTTACCTATGGTACGGCATTAAATAATTTTAAACAAGCGACGATTGAGGCCTTAAGCGGATTACGGACTGGAGACAAAGTAAATGTAGCCTATTTTGGGAAAGCAAATAAAAGCAATAAAGCGCTGAATATGCTCAGTGCGGAATTTACTTCGGATATTACCACACTAAAAAATGAAATTACAAGCAAAGTTACCACCAACCGTGATACTACCTATGTAGCCGATGTATATAAAGCCATTTATGAAGCCCTGGACTATATGGCCGAAAAGCAGAATCTGCCTCAAAACAAACAGTTAATCGTACTTTCAGCCGCCATCAACAACAGCCGTTCACCCATTAAGGCGGATGATTGTATTGAAAAATCGCAACGCTTAAAAATTCCTGTATACACCATTACCTACAAAACTGGCAACCGTTACGCGCCAGATAACTTTGTTCGTCTAAGTGATCGTACCAATGGCGAAACTACCCTGGCCAAAACTTTAAGCGAAATACGCACCGCATCCCGGGATTTTATTAGTTTGCCGCCTACTAAACCTGCCTCTTCGGGCGATTATGTGTTGGTATTTACAACTTCCAATCCACAAAATGGGCGTATGTTTCAATACGAGGTGCGATATGAGGGTCAACGTCAGGCAGCTACCTATAAAGCACCAGAGGCAGAGAAAGGATTTTTATCCGGGTATGGCATGTATGTCATTCCAATAGTATTGGTACTAGCCGGAGGTATGGGCTGGTTGGTTTACCAAGCCAAGCAGAAAAAAGTAGCGTATGAATCAAATAAAAAACCGGAGCAAGAAGCCAGATTGCGTGAAGCAGATATAAAGGAAAGGCAGGCCCAACCAGAGGTAAAACCAGTGAATAAGCCATTAAACCAGGCTCCTTCGAAAGATTTCAAAAGAACAATGGTAGCTGGAGGAATAGCTACCCCTGCCATACAAGTAACAGCTGGTACTTTTGTCCAAAATTTTGTATTAGACCGTCCGCTGCTTAGCATAGGCCGGGCAGCAGGAAATGATATTGTTATTCCGGAGTCTACCGTTTCCGGCAAACATGCTACCATTACCCAGGAAGGAGGCCAATTTTATATAACCGACTTAGGCAGCACGAATGGTACATTCATTCATACTGCCAGAATTCAGGGTAAGCACTTATTAAAGCCAGGAGACACTATTCGCATGGGGGCTGCTCAGGTAAAATTTGTGGTATAGAAAAGATATGTTGCCTGGATATGGCAGATATAAAAAGAAAATAGTAGGCGAAATACTCCCATTTTATTGTAGCTTTATTAGTACAAACAACGATTGATCCAAGGGCAGGCACTGAGCTTATAGAGCTAATTCATCATTATTCATTACTCATTTGTTACTATAATGTCAGCTGGAAAAGATAGTAAAGAATTTCAATTTGGAAATCACACAGATATAGGAAGAGTTAGGCAGGCTAATGAAGATTACCTGGGTTATTTTGAAACCGTAAACGGGTATTTGTTTGTGGTATGCGATGGCATGGGCGGACATGTAGGAGGCGCTACTGCTTCACAATTGGCCGTAGAAAGCATTCATAAATTTTTTGAACATGGCCGCTACGATCAGGTGCAGGAAGCCTTGCGTCAATCTATTCTCTATGCCAATCAGCAAATACTAACCTATGCTAGTCAGAATCCGCACCTCCGTGGGATGGGTACTACGTGTGTGGTTGTGCTGGTGAGGGAAGGAACCGTTTATTATGCACATGCCGGGGATAGCCGCATCTACCTCCAGACTAACCGGCAACTTACCCGCTTAACTAAAGACCATTCGGTGGTACAGCAAATGGTAGATGCCGGCATGATTACCGAACAAGAAGCCGAAAGCCATCCAAGAAAGAATGAAATCACGCAAGCCTTGGGTACTATGCCCCACCTGGAAGTAGCTGTAAGTGAAAAACCGCTGCTTCCTGCATTAAATGATACACTTCTTCTCTGTACCGATGGATTGAATGGAATGATTGATGATAAAAGTATTGAACGTGTATTGAATGAACCTATTTCTGTTCAGCATAAAGCCTTGCGGCTGGTAGAAATGGCCAATGAAGCCGGCGGATACGATAACATTACCGTGCAGCTGATCCAGTTCAACAGCCGTACCACCCCAACTATTGCAGAAGATATGGCATCTACCAAAACAACCACAACCAAAAAGAAAAGCACCAGAACCCAGGCTGCCAGTGCGGCTAAAAACCAGAAGATAGACCCGGCTTTTATCATCCTTTGCTTGATGCTTGGAGTAGTAGCCATCCTGTTTTTTATTGGCCTGGACCAGCTGTCAGATGAAACTATTTCTACCTCCGAGCTGAAACTGGAGCAGGCGGCCTCCTCTGATGAAGAAAGCACAGAGCCTGCTGACAATGCTGTTAGTGAAGAAACACAGGATGCAGAGCCAAAACCAGTCAGCCAGACTACCACCCCAGTTACTTCTAAAAAAACAGAATCTGCTAAACCTGCAACAGGTAACAATACTACTCCGGCAACAACTGAGAAAACATCAGCTGGATCTACCGGGGAAACCTTTATAACCCATACGGTACGTACCGGAGAAACTTTCAGTGCCGTAGCCAGAAGGTATAATGTAACCAACAAAACACTGCAATCCTGGAATCCTTCAGTAAAAGATACCGATATAAAAGCCGATGCTACCAAACTCCGCGTAAAAGTAAAAGCCACGCATACAGTAGGGCCCGGCGATGTATTGGATGTGGTAAGTAAAAAATATGGGGTAAACAAAGAGTTGATTATGGCAGCTAATGGAAAAACCGCTGACCGGGCGGCCAGAGGAGAAACACTGGTAATTCCTTTTGCAGAAAAAAAGTAGATGATTGGCAAGCAAATCTTAAATTATAAAATAGAATCGCTGCTGGGCGAAGGAGGAATGGGCAGTGTGTACCTGGCTGTACATACTCAGCTAAACCGGAAGGTAGCCATCAAAGCCCTGAATCCTACCTTAGTTAAAAATCCCGGTATCCGGGCCCGGTTTAAGAATGAAGCAGCCACGCTTTCTCAATTACATCATCCCAACATTGTAATTCTGTTCGATTACCTGGAGGAAGAAGAAGCTCTTTACCTAATAATGGAATATGTAGAAGGCAAAACCCTGGAAGAATACATCCAGACGGTTTCGGGGCCTATTCCTGAAATACGAGCTATTCCTTTGTTTGCACAAGTCTTAGAAGGATTTGCTTATGCGCACGAGCAAGGCGTAGTACACAGGGATGTGAAACCGGCCAATATTATGGTTACAGCCAGGGAGAAGATAAAAATACTGGATTTTGGTATTGCTAAACTCCTAAGCCAGAAATTACAAACACTTACCCAGACTGGTGTAAAGATGGGTACCGTGTTATACATGAGCCCTGAGCAGGTAAAAGGAGAAAAGGTAGACAAACGTAGTGATGTTTATTCCCTGGGTGTTACCTTCTTTCAGATGCTAACTGGCCGAAGTCCGTATGATGACCCAGAGGCGACAGAATTTGCTGTGTATAATAAAATAGTGAATGAGCCGCTTCCTCCGGCAAAAACTTATTATCCCAATATCTCCAGTCGCATACAAGCTATTATAGACAAAGCCACCGCAAAAAATCCAGACGACCGGTTCCAAGATTGCCAGGAGTTCAGGCTTGCCCTCCAGGGAAGTAGTACTTCTCCCATAAGCCAGACACAAACAAACTACCGGCCTGTGCCTATGCCTCCTGACCCGGCAGGAAGTGCAACTTCAAAAACCACTTACCAACAATCGCCCATACAGGAAAAGGTGCCTTTTGAGGCTAAAAAGAAAACAAACAAGTCATGGTTAATAGGTATGTTACTGGCGGTTATCTTAGCAGTAGGGGTATGGTATATCAGCCAGAAAGACACCGGTAGAGAGTCAGGCAATGCTAAAGCAGCTAGGCAAAATAAACCCATCAAAGGGGAAGCTTCAGGTAATAAAAACGCTGAAAACAGAGAGGTGGAGGATGCTCAAACAGAAGCGGAACAAGAGCCCGAAGTAATTACTCCGGAAGATATTATTAGACGTGATCCAGGCGTGAATGTACCTTCTATTACTTTATTCTGCGAAATCTCAGATGCAGAACAGGACAGTGTACGGGAAAATATTAAAGTTTTGATTGTTTTGTCGAATACTTCACAAGATACCGCCTATGATAATGTATCTATCCGGTTTGCTTTTTATGACGAAAACGACAGCCAGGTAGGAAGTTATATTTATGAACATGGCCGCCTGGACGCCGGGCAGGAAGAACGTTTTCTGATAGATAGGCAATTGCGGGCTTCACGGGTAGATTGTTCTATTGCTTCTGCCCAGGCAGTACAAACTACAAATGCAGAAAGCCCTAACGACTCTTTATAAGTACATGTCTCATCCGTTTCGAAAATGAGTGAACGGTAATTGCGCTGGCGAAGTGTAATAATATATACTAGATTGTTTTTATTGTTTTCCAGATATTTCTTTATTTGAAAGCTTTTACAAGCATTTCATCATTGCCTGCCTGCGTGATAGCGAAGGTAGGCTGTTTTCAATCAGCACATCTACAGTTTATGGTTCTTAATTATATCTGGATATTCTTTTTTCTAATTGCCTTTGTTATTGCCGTAGTCAGGCTTCTTTTCTTTAACGATACTGAAATATTTCAACGGATAGTTGCTATTACTTTCGATAACTCAAAATTGGCTTTTGAAATATCCCTGGGCCTCACTGGCGTAATGACATTATGGTTAGGGCTGATGCGGGTGGGTGAGAGGGGGGGCGCCATTGGTTTTCTAACCCGTTTAGTTAATCCTTTTTTTAGCCGGCTGTTTCCAGAAATACCCAAGAACCATCCAGTGATGGGAGCTATCCTCATGAATTTTGCGGCTAATATGCTGGGTCTGGATAATGCTGCTACTCCACTAGGGCTAAAAGCCATGCAAGGCATGCAAGATTTGAATCCTATAAAAGACACAGCCTCTAATCCGCAGATTATGTTTCTGGTGTTAAACACTTCTGGCCTTACCTTAATTCCGATAACCATAATGACTTACCGGGCACAACAAGGTGCTGTAGATCCATCGGATGTCTTTTTACCTATATTGATAGCCACCTTTTGTTCTACTCTTACAGGTATTATTGTGGTATCTATTGCCCAAAAAATAAACCTGTTCGATAAAGTGATTTTTGCCTATCTAGGAAGCATTATCTTAGCTATCGGCGGTATTATCTATTATTTCTCTACTATTTCCCAGGAGAGGATTAGTCTTATTTCTACAGTGGTCAGCAATGTGCTGCTATTCACGGTAATTGTTTCATTTATTGCGTCTGCTTTTCTGAAAAAAATTAATGTGTACGAGGCTTTTATTGAAGGGGCTAAAGAAGGTTTCAGTGTAGCTATTACCATAATTCCGTATCTGGTGGCGATTTTGGTAGCTATTGGGGTGTTTCGGGCTTCCGGAGCACTGGATATTCTAGTAAATGCTTTAGGTGCATTTTTTGGTTTCTTAGGCTTTAATACAGATTTTGTTCCTGCATTGCCTGTAGCCTTAATGATGCCTTTAAGCGGAGGAGGTGCCCGAGGCATGATGGTAGATATTCTGAAAACGTACGGCGCTGATTCTTTTGCTGGAAGAACCGCCTCTATTCTGAATGGTGCTACCGAAACAACATTTTATGTATTGGCTGTTTACTTTGGGTCAGTAGGTATACGCAAAACGCGTAATGCCGTCTCCTGTGGCTTGTTAGCTGATTTAGCTGGTGTTACAGCGGCTATTTTACTGGCGTATTTGTTTTTTCATTAATTTTATTTTTGTGCAAATTTTGTCAGGCGCAGTACGTCCGCCCTATTTCATAGTAAAAGCATTCTAACCTATTACCAAAATGTCCACCTATTTACCTGTTTGGTTTGCCTCCCGGATATATAAAACTTTCTCTGTACTTTTTCTCGCCTGCTTAACCATGGCAGCCTCTGCCCAGCAGCAGAGCGCTAATCCACATGCCGAACCGCCCTTTTTGCCTAGCGGACAGAAATGGGTAGATTCAGTTATGAACAAACTAACGCCAGACGAGCGGATAGGTCAGTTACTGATGGTTGCCGCCTATTCTAACCGCGGCCCGGGACATGCAGATACTATTAGCAATCTGATTCAGCAACACAAAATAGGAGGATTAATCTTTTTCCAGGGTGGGCCAGTACGGCAAGCCAATTTAACAAACAGATACCAGGCATTATCCAAGGTGCCATTAATGGTGGCTATGGATGCCGAATGGGGGCTAGGCATGCGATTGGATAGCACGATCCGTTTCCCTTACCAGATGACTTTAGGTGCCATACAGGACAACCAGCTAATTTACCAGATGGGGGCAGAAGTGGCCAGGCAGTTCAAGCGGATTGGGATGCATGTAAATTTTGCTCCAGTTGTAGATGTAAACAACAATCCGAATAACCCAGTAATTAGCTTCCGTTCATTTGGAGAGGATAAGTATAAAGTAGCTGAAAAAGGCTATGCCTATATGAAAGGTATGCAGGATAACGGGATTATGGCAACAGCCAAACATTTTCCTGGTCATGGAGATACCGATGCCGATTCGCATTACTCCCTTCCAGTCATTAAACACGATAGGCAGCGGCTGGATTCTCTGGAATTATACCCCTTCCAAACACTTATCAATGAAGGAATAGGTGGGGTAATGGTAGCGCATTTAAGCATCCCTCAGTTGGACTCCGCTAAAAACCTGCCTTCTACTTTGTCTAAACCCATCATTACAGATTTGCTGAAGAACGAACTAGGCTTCAAAGGCTTGATATTTACCGATGCCATGAATATGAAAGGAGTTACTAGTTACTACTCCCCAGGAGTAGCCGATGTAAAGGCTGTACTGGCTGGTAATGACGTGTTGGAATTTACAGAAAGTGTGCCCAAAGCAATAGATGAAATTAAAAAGGCAATTAAAAATAAACAGATTACCCAGCAGGAAATAGATACCCGTTGCCGTAAAATTCTGTTTGCAAAATATTGGGCAGGATTACATTCGTATACTCCTGTTGAAGTTACTAATCTGGTGGAAGACCTGAACCGGCCACAAGCCCAGTTAATTAACCGTAAGCTGACAGAAGCTTCGCTTACCGTGCTGAAAAATGAAGGTAGTATTTTGCCGTTACTTCGGCTAGATACCTTAAAAATAGCTTCTGTCTCTATTGGAGCAGAAACGGTTACTCCTTACCAACAGATGCTGGCAAAATATACCAACGTAGATCATTTTACATTGCCCCTCAACAGCCAGGATAATGCATTAACAACCTTACAAGAAAAGTTAAAAGCTTACAATCTGGTAATTGTTGGCGTGCATGTGCCCTCCATTCGTCCGCCTCGCAACTTTGGTATTACTCCTGCTATGATCAATGCTGTAAAGCAATTAGCTGAGTCAAAAAAAGCGGTGGTTAGCCTGTTTGGCAATGTGTATACCCTCTCTAAATTAACCGGTATTCAAAAATATCCTGGATTGGTAATGGCTTACCAGGAAAGTTTACATGCCCAGGAACTGGCTGCCCAGTTGATTTTTGGTGCTGTAACTGCTACTGGTAAACTTCCGGTATCTGTTAAACCTGACTTTCCTTTGTTTATGGGCATGCAGTCTGATGATTTGAAGCGGCTAAAGTATACTATGCCAGAGGAAGTTGGAATAGATGGCGCCCTGCTGACCCGTAAGATAGATTCACTGGCCACACAGGCGCTAAACGAAAAGGCCGTTCCAGGTTGCCAGGTACTGATAGCAAAAGAAGGGAAAGTGATCTTTCATAAAACATATGGCTACCATACCTATGACAACACCACACCGGTAAGCCCCACAGATGTATACGACCTGGCATCCATAACAAAAATCAGTGCATCATTGCCTGCCCTTATGAAATTGCAGGATGAAGGGAAGTTTAATGTAGATGCTACGCTTGGGACATATTTTCCAGCTTATAAGAATTCCAATAAAGCAGATCTTTCTTTCCGGCAAATACTCACACATCAGGCTCGCTTGAAAGCCTGGATTCCCTTCTGGCAGAATACTATTAAGAAAAATGGTAAGTTTAAATGGTTCACTTTCAAAGCAGATTCCAGTATACGTTTTCCTTACAAAGTAGCCGATAACTTATATTTGAACCGTAATTATTATAAGAAGCTATATAAAGCCATTAAGAATTCTCCGTTGAACGAAAAGCCAGGCTATGTATATTCCGATTTATCCTACTATCTGTATCCACAGCTGGTAAAAAAGCTAACCGGACAGGATTTTGAAAGTTATCTAAAAAATACTTTTTATAAACCACTGGGAGCCTATACCCTAACTTATAATCCATATAAACATTTTCCTCTTTCTCGGATTGTACCTACCGAATATGATTCTTTGTTCCGGAAAAATCAGATTCATGGCCGCGTACATGATGAAGGAGCAGCTATGTTAGACGGTTTATCTGGACATGCCGGCTTATTTGGTACAGCCAACGATTTAGCCAAAGTGATGCAGATGTATTTGCAGAAGGGGATGTATGGAGGAAGGCAATTTATTAATGCAGCTACCCTTGGTGAGTTTTCTCAATGCCAGTTTTGTGAGAGCGGCAATCGGCGGGCTATAGGCTTTGACAAACCAGATATTACTCCTTCTAGAAGTGGGAGTGCTGCCTACAGTGCTAGTAAAGAAAGTTTCGGCCATTCAGGATTTACTGGTACTTTTACCTGGGTCGACCCTGCCAATGATTTGCTGTATGTATTTCTGTCTAACAGGGTATATCCTACCAGAAATAATCCAAAGCTAAGCCAACTTAATACACGTACAGGTATTCAACAAGCTGTTTATGAAGTAATCCAACAAAGCCAGGTAAGCAGCAGCCTACTTGAATTAGGAAAAAAATAGTGCCTTAGGAATAAGTATTTTAGTAAAAAACGCTGCCTCTTGGTTCGAAATGTGGCTATAAGAATTGGTGTTTTCTAACAGGGGGCATCTGTTGTATAACCTCTTCAATTTTTATTTGCCGCTCATTGTAATGAATATAATAGAACATAATAGCAAACCAGGGAAAGAATAAAAATTGCCCCGGATTAAAGTTGTTCTCAAAAAAAGGAATAAGCAGAATCGGTGGAAGAAAGGTATATCGGGATGAGTGATGAATAGCAAAACTCCAGACCGTTTTACCCACAAAAAATATTAGAAAGAATGCGAGTATAAACAAGCCGCTACCAAAGAAAAGTTCAAGGTAGGAGTTGTGAAGATTAATTCTAAGTACTTTTGGATCAACATTGGAATTCAATTCAAACATGGCTTCTCTAAATGTATAAAAACCAAAGCCGGTAAGGATTGTTTCTGGATGATTGGCCATAGTATTGAATCCTAATTCATAAATTGCACTTCTGGCATCTCCCTTTTCCAATTGTGTTTCTGTTTTCGCTAATCTTTTATTTAAGGCTGAATCATTGTCTGTGTAGAGATGAAACACAAAATACGTTGCAGCAATTGTGCTAAGTATTTTTATATAAAAGCTAGTATTACTGTTTTTAAGAACAAAAATCAGAAAACAGAGTGCAAATGTTAAATACCCGCTTCGAGAGCCACTAATAGCTAAGATATAAGTTGCAATTATGCATAGAAAAAATAAGAGGATTTTCTTATTTTTAGAAACAATGACTTTATTTCTTAATATATCCAAACTGGAAGCTAAGAATATAGCACACCCCCATCCATAATGGTTAGAAACGAAGCCACCCACTACTTCTCCATAAATATCCTCCTGTGCAAACCCCCCTCCGAACAGGATAAATGAAGCCACCGGAACCAAATAGGTTATATTGATGCACCTTAAAATGAAGTTAATAACATATTCCTTATCGTAAACCCGGAAGAGGTAGACAATAAAATAATTTAAGTATATGAAATACGGAACTAGATTGATGAATTTTTCGAAACTTACAAAGATATTTGCGCTGAATGGTAAAATGTAAATATTTAATATGATAAATATCCATATAACCCAGGATGCACGTCCTTTAAAAATATACTGATAGTGTTTTTGAGAATTAAAAAGGTAGAATAATGAAATGCCTAAAACCAAAATTCGGAGTATTTTCATTGGTCCAACAGAAGCAAAACCTGTTGGATGTGCAAGGCCATAACCTACCACAACTAATACTACATTTATGAAGAAAAGTATACGATGATAGTCGCGCTTAGTAGGCGTAGTTTGCGCGGCAACGGACGAAGGTGGTAGAGTTTGTTCTGCGATGCTTACTTGCATTCTTCTAAAATACGAATAAATTCTTTAAACATATATGGAGCCGAGAACCTTTCAATGAACCTGCGTCCATTTATAGATTTTTGTAACCGTTGTTCAGCGTTCTGTATACAGGCTTGTAAAGCACAGGCCAGATCTTGTGGATTACCGGGGGCTGCCATCCATCCATTGTTGCCATTATCTAGTACTTCTGGTATACCTCCTGCATGTGTACTTACAACTGAAATTCCAAAAGCTAATGCTTCGATATTAGTAACTCCTAAAGCTTCTTGTAATGATGGAACACAAAATATGTCTTGTGTACGCAAAAGATTAAAAATAGTAGACTGTGGCTGTTCAGCTAAGAAGTGAATATTGGTGTTGGTAGTGTTTTTGAAAATGGAGTAAATATCGCCAGCAAAACGTTGATTTGGCCCAACAACCGTTAATTCAAAAGTTAACGAATCAAGACTTTTGAGAGCTGAAGCTAATATTTTAAGACCTCCTCTAATATAATCTGCTTTTATAAATAGAATTCTTATCGGTTGTTTAAAGTCTCTATGTGGCTGAAAAGTAGTATTACGTAGATCTATAGATTTATAAAGTCGGTAAACTTTTATAGGATTTGGTAAATAGGCTTTAATTATTTGTTGAGTTAAATAATCTGAATTAGAAATAATAGCTTTATGATAGTTAGTAGAAATCTTTTCTAAATACTTAAATACTATTTTTTTCGTCCACCTTTGGGTATTGAGGTTACTAAAATTAGCACTTAAATTATTATCATCATTAATCATTCCTATGGTAGGTTTATCTGAAACCCAGGAAGCCCATAATCCATTGAATGAATTTATATATACTAATACGTCATAATCATATTCTTTTTGTATCTGTTTGGCTCGGTTATAATAAGCAAACATGCGCAATACTTGCCCAAATGGTCGGAGAACTTCAGGAAAATTCAATCGAACTTTATATACATAGTTGAGAGAAGTCAGCCTGCTTTCAGATACATCCTCGGTTAAAACCCGGACTTGATGTTGGGGATAATGTTCATTGATCTGCAAAACCAGATTAGCAAATTTTGCTGGACCATTGGTAATGTTTTCAAAAGCGTTGGTACATAATAATATTTTCATTGTCTATGTGCCTGCACTAATTTATTTTCTATTGCTTCCCAAGTATAGGTACGCTGTAGATCTGAGCTAAAGACAAAAGTACCCTTCAGCCTAAATAAGTCTTGTAACAGCTGTTGATAGTTGATTTTGTAGAAAGAATCTGTAACATAGCCAATACCTTGCGTTTTTACAAAATCGGCAATTTTAACTTCTGCATTAATGATCACAGGTGTACGTGCCTGAATGGCATCATAAATTTTATTGGGGCTAGCATTGATATTATTCTCATTTTTAGGTTCATATAAGGAAAGAATATAATCGCAGGTGCTAGCCACTTGCATAGATTCCTGTTGGGTAATAACTCCCAGGTATTCCACTTGCGGGTGCAGCGACAATTCTTCTGTTGGTCCATCGTAAATCCATCCAGCCATTTTGATGGAGATATTCGAAGAAAGTTGAAGTAACTGTTGTAGTATTTCAGTTCCTCGTGCCTTGCTCATAGAGCCGTTGTAAAAAATAACCAGTTTATTGGGGCTCGGCGTTTTAGCAGTTACACCTGCATATGTATAAGGATAGTTTTCCAGCACTTTTACTTTATGCTGAAACTGAACAGGCATTAGGGATTTGCGATTATCATCCGTAACCAGGATAACAGTAGGTAGTTGGTATGTAAATTTTTTAAGCAGGTCCATAGGTTTGCCAGACCGGAGAAAAATAGAATCGAATATATCTAATACTACTTTTTTTCTACTAAAGAATAGGAAAGGATAAAAAATTAACAGGAGCTGTTCATTAATTACATGAATTGCTTGAAAGGAGTTTGCAAAGTACAATTTTAAAAAGAGTAGATAAAACTTAAGTAAGGAAAGTAAACTTTTATGATGCCCTTCTACTGTTTGAAAAGTTCTGCAGTAACGTTGTACAAAGGCTTTCTCTTTGCTTTTTCCTATTCCAATATAGTATATATCAAAGTGGGTAGCTAATGTCTGAATCTCTTTATTTATTCTTGTATCTGAGCCGTCATTGATAGAAATGTATAAAAGAGCGGGTTTACTCATGCAGGAAAAGATAAAATATAATTAGGAAGAGAGATTTTTTAGAAATGTAATAATGCGTTCACTGGCAAGACCATCTCCATACGGATTTTTTGCTGTTGACATCTGAGTATACCTACTTTCATTATCCAGCAAATCGGAAATACCCTGAACAATAGTTTGTTCATTAGCTCCTACCAACTTTACTGTGCCTGCCTCTACGGCTTCCGGGCGTTCAGTTGTGTCTCGCATCACCAATACAGGTTTCCCTAGCCCTGGAGCTTCTTCTTGCACTCCCCCCGAATCGGTTAATACCAGGTAACTATGTTTCATCAGAAAAACGAAATCGGTATAAGATAAGGGTTCAAGTAAATGAATAGCAGGGGTATTTCCTATGATGCTGTGCACAGGCTCCAGTACGTTGGGATTCAGATGTACGGGATAGACGATATGGAGCTGGGGATATTTCTCGGATATTGTTTTTAAGGCTCTGCAAATCTCAATAAATCCTTGCCCAAAATTTTCACGTCTATGTCCAGTAACCAAAAGGATTTTCTCTTTATTCACAATCAATTTCGCTACTTCACTATTTTTTAGTGAACCGGAAAGGGAATGAATGGTAGTGGATATTTGCTGTAACGCATCAATGACTGTATTACCTGTTTGAATAATGCTTTCAGAGGATATACCTTCCCTTAACAAATTTTCAATATTCTTTTTTGTAGGAGCAAAATGATAATTTGCCAGCCGGCTTACCAATGTCCGGTTAGCTTCTTCCGGGTAGGGTGAATACAGGTTGCCTGTGCGTAAACCTGCTTCCACATGGCCTATTTTTATCTGGGCATAAAAGCATGCCAGAGCAGTAGCAAAGCAGGTTGTAGTGTCGCCATGTATTAATACTATATCTGGTCTGAACTGTTTGAATACATTCCGGATAGCAAGTAGGATATTACTGGTAATGTCTGACAAATCTTGTTTGGGCTGCATGATGTTCAAGTCAAAATCAGGTAGCAAACCAAATAATTCTAATACCTGGTCTAGCATATGGCGGTGTTGCCCAGTTACACACAATTTATGTTCAAAAAAAGAATCATTAGTTAATTTATTGACAAGAACAGCCATTTTAATGGCTTCAGGACGGGTACCAAATACGGTCAGAACTTTCATAGTCATTTGCAGGTATAAAGTTCTTAAAATAAGTTAAAGTTTTTACTAAGCTTTACATAAATCATTTGTATGTTCACTTTGCTTGTTTAACTGCCAACTTAGATCAAAAAATGATAGAAACTCTTTATAATTAGACCTATCGGCAATCAAAAAATTTCTACGTCCTATGAGTTCTTCATCGATGGTTTTTACGGCTACCATCTTTTCTATTAAATCATCAATTGTCGTAAAAAGAAGGCCAAGTTGGTGTGGAAGCAGAGACATCAGAAATTCTGTTCGAAGGGTAATAATTGGCTTAGCAAAAGACATAGCTAAGTCTATGGAGCCAGAATGCTCAATATTTTTGAATGGAAGTACTACCACATTGGCTGCATTGAAATAATACTGAATATGCTCTATGGCTATAAATTCATTTACGAAACATATGTGTTGAGGCAATTCTTTTGCCATTGCTTGTAAATGCGTTACATATCCAGGGTTGTCTGTAGGGCCTGCTATAATAAGGATATCATCTTTTGTATGTACCTGCTTAAAGGCTAAAATAAGATCATCTATCCCTTTATAAGGCTTTATCATTCCTTGAAACAAGTATACATACTGCTGAGTGGAGATATTTAAAAATTTTCGGCTCTCTTCACGGGTAACGGTATTCGGATAATACAAATGAAACGGAACATCTTCTATAATATGGATTTTATCAGGACTTACTCCAAAGGTGTTCACTACTTTATCTTTTGTAGTCTGTGAGTAGACGCGTATACCTTTGCACTTCTTTAAGAAGTAGGTATAAATTTGCCGTTCTATCCACACCCATCTTTTGGCATGGTTATGCATATTATGCAATGTATGAAGTATAGGTTTTTTCTTAACTCTGTTTATATATTGAACTTCGAGAAAGAAACATATACATTTTATTAATGTTAATACTAGAGTTTTGCCCAAAATGAAGCTCTGTATCCAGTCAAAATAAACGATATCCGGGTGATATTTATTAAAGGCACTTAACGTAGCAAAAAACCTCCTTCTCGGAGCCTTCATTACCTGATAGCCATTTTTTTCCAGTAGGTCAATCATCTGGTATTGAAAAGGATTTTGGGATCCTGCATCTGGAAGTACGAGTATTTTAGTTGTTTTCAATGGACAGAGAATTCAAGAAAAAATTGTGTTACCTAACGGTTGGTTGTAAATGAATTCCATCTTTCAATAAAGCTAAGTTCATGCAGTAAATATTGAATTCCTTCCAGTTCAAATTGATGTCGGATAGCACCTACATAATGTTTGCAAACGGCATTGTTTATACTCTTTTTGAGAGAAACATCATATTCCATATCTAAATAGGCAATTCCATAATGGCTAATTGATGAAAGAAGTGTAATAAGGGTTTGCTCTATCCGGTGAAAAATGAGATTCGGTGTCAAAGGTATCTGCTGTAATAAGGTTTCAATAGTTTCCAGTTGAATGGTATCTTTGTGTAATATTGACAACCCCGCATTTATCTTTTCTGGCACTTGTATACCAGTGTATTCTTTTAACTTAACTGTTGTATATAAATAACTCGATTGAATGTCTTTATTAAAAAAATTGCTACACTTTTTATCTGATAATTGCGAGATAATTTGAACCGGTTTGTCAAAAAAGAGTATATCGCTATCTACATATAAAATTAGTTGCTTTTCGGAAAATACTGCTAAATCTACCAGTTTCAGCATCATGACATATTTATCTCTCATACTAAGCGTAAGAGGGAATTGGGAACGCAAGGGTGCTAACTTTTCATCTGTAACTGATCTTTTCAAGATAGTACAACCCGGGAAATGATATGACAAAAATTTATAATCATCTTCTGTAAGTGAGCCGTCATCATGAAAAAACCAACATAATGCTTGATTACAAGCCAAATTCAAAGATTTAGCCGACCAAATGCTCATGATAAGATCTTTCTTGCGTATTAATGAGTGTACTGAAAATAAAGTATCAGGTACAGGATTTGGTGAAGGAGCAGTATGAAGAATTATACTAGCTATTTTAGCTCTTCTAGGATCTCTGTAAAAGTTTCTATATAACTTATTTACAATTCGAATAATGATACTCAGATTATTTTTTATTGAAGATACCACAAAAATAAAGTTAAATTTATGGTTTACGAAAATAAGCGCCACCTCCCGGGATTAGAACGACTTTTGCATTAGGGCAATTTTTTGCTATAAATTCGTCCATTGCTTTTTTTGCTCCAATCCATGTGTCACCATAATCATTATTAACAATAAATCCGTTGTGTACTACTTTGTGATAAAAATTTTCTAAAACTGTTTTAGTAGATTCATACAAATCCCCATCAGAGTGAAGAATGGCAATTTTTTGTACAGGTGAGTCAATTGTTGTTTGATTGAACCATCCTTTTATAATGTGTACCCGATCATCGTAAATATTAAGCTTCTTCATAATAGATATAACATCTTCTTTATTTGCTTTCAACCAGGATAGTTCACCTGTATTTATCTTTTGGGCTTTTAATCCATCAGTTGCTATATCATTAGGAGCTGGTAAACCTTCAAAAGAGTCATATATGTATATATTGCTTTTATTTTTGATTTGCCTTTCTCTATAAAGCATAATTGCAGAAGAACCGCCTCTCCAGCATCCACATTCAACTATATCTCCCTCTACATTTTCAGCCTTTGCTAATTCAACAAAGCTGTATAAATGTAGTAGATCAGGAACAGAAGCATGTGTATATTTAAGACATTTTATATATAACTTAAAAAAGGGAACTGCTTTAAATAAATTGTTATTGTAATACCTAATGATGATTCTCCATGCATAAAGAATTCGTTTTGCTACTGCTCTCATAAAAGGTCTAAAATTATCTATCAATTCATTACTTAGAGTAAAGTACGGGTAAAATTACTGTTTTTGAGCTATTACAAGCAAGTTATTAGTTAATTTTGATGGGAATATGCGTTTCATAATTATAGATAAAGCCTTTTTTGCTCCCATAGTAAGACTTCTATTTTGGGCTACTACTTTTTTTCCAAGAAGTTCATGATATTTATCAAGTGTACTTTCATTAGGTTGCGTATCTTTTGTAGCAGTATGCTTGATTGTAAACCCAAAATGTTTTAAAGTGAAGGTTAGCTCACTCATAGTAAATTCCCGTTGGTGATGAGTATAATTATTATCTGTGTTCACAAATGTTTTAATATTCTGTGGATGTCCAGTTTTTCTTAGCAAAAAGGAAAGCCACATTTCTATACGCAATACATTCGGTGTACTCACTAATAAATATCCTTGTGTCGCTACCTTAGTGTATACATCTTGCATAACTGGTTTTATGATAGAAATGTGCTCAATCACATCTACCATAAGTACTACGTCATATTGAACCTGATTATTTACAGAGGTTAAATAGTAATCTGAAATCCCAAATTTAGCAGCAATTTCTTTATCGGTTGTGCTGGCGTAAGGTTCATAACCAGTAGCCTGATAACCGAGTAAATGAAGTAGTTTAACAACAATGGGACATCCACAACCATAGTCTAAAATTCTTTTATGCTTCAATTCTGATACATGATCAATTAAATATTGGGTAACAGCAGTATATCTGTTCCAATTCTTTTGAAGCATAGCAGTTTGTATAGGATATTCAGGACCTAACAATTTTATTAATTCTTCTTTTGCTACAGCAAGTGTTCCAGCCTTCATCTTAATTGACTTATTTACTCAAATATCTGTTTAGCAATTCTACTAAACTTTTAAAGGAATACAATTCGGTTTGATTGCGTATTTTCTCATTATAGATTAAGTATGATTCTTTTTTTGTCAAAAGTTCCTTAACCTTATTCTCAAAATCTTCAGTAGAGTGGATTAAATTAGGATATTCTTTTAATATTAAGTACTTATCATTCTGATATTGATGAATAAAGCCATGTATATTCAAGCCTCCCTTTTTATTGTTTGTTGTATAATTAATCTGTAATACAGGAGTTTCAAAATAGGTAGCTTCAAAGCCCATAGTTGTTCCTAAATGCACAAAAGCTTTTGCGTAACTAATTTTAATAAACTTTTCATAAATCTTATCCTGACTTAAGGCAAAGCTACCAGATGAGTCGCGGTACTCATTGTCAAGTACAATATTGGATATAGTCTGTAGTTGCTGGTACATTTGCCAAGCAGCAAGAAAAGGATAAGGTCTTACTACCAGTTTCACTCCTGGAAAATGCTTCTCAAGTACTATAGCTAAGTGTTTTATTATATACACTTCTTGCGCTACCAGAGCTTTAGTGCCAGTAGCACATCCGAAGTAAATATATTCAAATGGAAAAGGTCTAGAGAAATTTTGTTTCAACTCAAAAAACTCTTTTATATAAGAAAGCTGAGATGCACCTAAAACTACGATTCGGCTTTCAAGAATATTCTGTAATTGTACCATATCCTCTTTTAATCCTTCATTCCATACAAAATATGTATGAACTCTTTTTGAGAACCTCATCATCTTACATGGGTGGTCCCAACTGTAGACATATACAAAAATAGTTTTCTGAAGCTTCAGTAAATGTGCTAATAAAAAATCATCATAAATCTCTGAGAAAAAGAGAAACTTATCTATATCTTCTACTTCAGTGTCTGTTGAATAATCTAATGCATCTAAATAATTATCATATGACAAAAAACTGGGTAGGAATTTGCTGAATGCAAGTAAACTTTTTTTTTCAAACTTTAAATATGACGAAGTTTTTGTATTGGCAATTTTAAAGGCTTCAGTGATATAATAGTTGTTTTTGCTTTTAGGGATGATGCCAAATAAAATAAAAATTCGTAAAAGTATATTATTTTTAAACGTGGATTTCTTTGCACGAATTTCTCTTACCTGCACACCCGGTATAGAAATTTTAAGATCATTTTTTCTTACAAATAAAAATACCTTATTCTTTTCACCAAGTAATTCAATTACTTTTCTTATATCATTTCGGGAGTCTAAATATTGCGCTACAATACCAATTTTCATGAAAAGCTTTCTTAGTAAATCATGTTACAAATAAATCCGCCTAACTTTATATTAGATATTAGAAACCTATTATAACTTGTACCAAATCGTATATATTAGGTTATAAATAAAATTATTATCCAAATCAGTTTAGTGGACAATTATATCATACATTTTATGTGTTTGAATATCCAACGTTAAGAATTGCACCCAAAGTTAGATTAAAAATAATAAAAAATACAAAACGACTATGAGCAAAGCTAAGGCTATTCTTGATAAATGAATACATGGTTTTATAATGTAAAACTTATTATGCGAGCTTGTCAAGGAACACTTATTCCAATGATAAATTTGATCAAAATGCCTTTATAATAAATATATAAAGCAAAATAACGACACAAGGGTATACTGCACTAACATCAATAGGTTATTCCCAAAAAGAACAGATAACTGGTAAACAATATATAAAACTAGTATAATTATAAAAGTTTGTTTAAAAATAGCAGATTAAAATAAAATTGGGAGCTAATAAGTTGACGGATATAAAGCATGATCAATGTATCCAACAAATCTCACCGTTGCCTAATTGACCATTTGCGGTCAATTGGCAAGTTATCGAAAAGTTGTTATTAGATCAACGCAAACGTAAATATGAATTGCGGTAGGTAATTAACGCTATTTTCTAGGTAGTGAAGGGAGGTATACCCTAGCGATTGATGCTCAAGGATTTGCCACCTTGGAAAAATCTCTATTACTACTATGCCAAATTTTGTAGGCTAAGCCTCTGGCAAGAACTGAATGATTTCTTTTGGGAGAAAGTACGGGAAAAGAAAGCACACGAACTATCTCCATCAGTAGCTATTGTGTAAAAGCAACGCATGTAGGCGATCAATATGGCTGTTATACAGCAAAAAGAGTCCAAGGCCGTAAGCACCACATACTAGTAGACATATTTGGCTTACTCTTATCTGTGGTACACTGGGCAGATATTGATGAAAGAGGTGGCGTAAGCTTTCAGCTGAATATGCTCTTCTAAAAGAAGTTCACCTATCAGCACGTGTCAGTCATTTTTGCGGATGAGGGCTATATTGGCCAGTTTGAAGCCTTAGTCAGAAAAACTCTCCGGTGATACTTACAAATTATACCGAAGCCGTTTGGCATAAAACTTTTCAAGTTTTGCCTAAACATTGGATTGTCGAACGCACCTTTTGTTGGTTGACTGCCCCTCAGCGTTTGAGTATGGACTGAATGATTAACCAAGTTTTTAGAGGCTATGATTCAGATAGCTATATATTAAATATGCTTAAAAGGTTTTAACGTATAGTTTTAAAAAGTCTCTATGAGTAGCAGCTAAAGTAAAAGATAAATTGAGCTAGTATCAACATTGTGGCAAAAGGCAACTATAGTCCACAGATACCCATTAAATATATCTATGTGCTGCTTTTTGATAAGCACTAACAAAAATAAAATTACGTTACAGAAACAAACTTCAAACAAACCCCAAAATCATGCAATTGAAAAACGCTAAAATTTTGCTTACTGGTGGAAGCCTGGGCATAGGAAAAGAAACAGCTAGGTTACTGGTACAAGCTGGTGCAAAAGTACTGATTACCGGTCGCAATGAACAAGGCTTACAACAAGCCGCGCAGGAAATAGGAGCTATCCCCGTAACAGCAGACATAGGGACACCGGAAGGCATTGAGAAAATGATGCAGGCCGTACATGAGCAGTTAGGCGGCCTGGATGCATTGATCAATAATGCTGGCATTGGAGAGTTCGCTGCACTGGATGAACTAAGTCTGGAACAATTTCATAAAGTATATGCTGTTAATGTGTTCGGCTTGGCAATGTTGACCCAGCAGGCAGTGAAACTATTTAAACAACAATCATCCGGTAATATTATCAATATTGCCTCTTCAGCTGGAGTTCGAGGTTTTAAGAATGGGTCTATCTATGCATCATCCAAATTTGCCCTGCGCGGTATGACAGAATGCTGGCGAGACGAATTGCGTCCATTTAATATCCGGGTAATTTTGGTCAATCCCAGTGAAGTGACTACGGCTTTTGGTAATCCGGAGAGAAAAGAACGGGCAGAAGAGACAAAGAAATTGCGGGCTACAGAAATTGCTCACGTGATAAAGGCTGCGCTAGAAATGGATAACCGGGGTTTTATTCCGGAAGTAAGTGTTTGGGCTACGAATCCGTTTTAACTAGCGAAGGTATTTCACACAAATTGCCTGTAGAACTCTGCAGGCCATTTGTGTGAAATATAATTAGTGATTGACAACTGCTGTTTTCTCTGCTATCTTGAAGCAGTTAGTTTACTTTTTCTCCTTTAAGCTCGTTACCTTGATAAGAGATTACAAGGCCTGTTATTTTCTGCCCATCACGGGTGAAGGTAACCGTAGCATCCAGCCCTTGTACCCGGAATTTATCTCCCGATTCATTGATTAATTCAGTTTTGGGCTGTCCGCTTGACTTCCCATATAGCTTATTGTTTTCAACTGTAATCTCTGCCCAACTTATATCACCAGATTTAATATCATACCGTCCGGTATATTTCTGTAAGTCTGTGGCATCCATAGCGCCTTCACTTGAAGCAGTTGTGTCGGTACTGGTTGTATTAGTTGAATTTGTATTTACTGCGGTGGCTATTTGCTTTTTTGTGCAATTTACATGCACAGTAGCCAGAAACAGAAATACAAACAGATGTGTGGTACTTTTTTTAAGTGTCGTTAACATAGATGATAGGATGGATTTGAATTTGTGTTTATTAACTGAAATATAGGCTATTGAGTTAAGATCCAGCCATCTATCCGATTGCGGATATATTTTCAATGCACTGTATCAATTAAGTTTCTAAGTGTTTTATACTAGATGCAGTAGATTTTTAACAGCCAGCTGGCGGGTTTTAGTAAAACCTTCTCCGTATTTTACGCCAATGGAGTGTCCCCATTCCTGAGCTCTGGAAGATAAAAAATCGAAAAAATCAGATGTAGAAATATATGTTACAGGTCCTTCTTCATCCGGATTGTAGAACTGTGTCTTATAGGCTTTGATGGCTTCTGCCTTCTTTTCCCAGAAAGGTGTGATGTCCACTACAAAATCAGGGCGGATGTAACGGTCTTGTATAAAGTGATAAACTGCTTTGGGCCGCCAGGCTTCCTGTAGCTGATTTTCGCGGTACGTAATAATTTTAGATAGGCCAGACAAAAAGCAGGCATCTACTCCTAATTGAGCACCTTTGCCATGATCGGGGTGGCGGTCTTCAATGGCGTTAAGCAATACTACTTCGGGTTGGTAAGCACGTATAGCTTCTATTAATGCTAACTGATGGAATCGGTCGTTTAAAAAAAAACCATCTGCAAAATTCATGTTTTCCCGGACATCCAGGTTGAGGATTTTACTGGCTGCGGCTGCTTCTTCTTTACGGGTTTCAGGTGTACCTCTGGTGCCAAGTTCGCCACGTGTCAGGTCTATTACACCTACTTTATGTCCCATTGATTTATGCAGAAGCAAGGTGCCTGCACAAGAAAGTTCTACATCGTCGGGGTGGGCGGCTATGGCTAATATATCTAATTTCATAGAGTAATAAGGCGGTTGTGCAACTAATTGATTATTAATTTTATGTAGAAAGCTATTTATTAAATGCCGTTTGCGGCTGTCAAGATAATAGGTGTGTTATCTGTAATAATAATAGTATGTTCATGCTGAGCTACAAAACTGCCATCTTTGGTTACAAATGTCCATCCATCTCCTTTTTCGTGTGCATATACTGCTTTGGTAGAAATAAAAGTTTCTATGGCCACTACAGAATTTTTCTTGAAGCGTTTTTTATTGAAAGGATCGTAGTAGCAGGGAATTTCATGGGGTTCTTCATGTAAACTTCTGCCGATGCCATGACCTACCAGGTTTTTAATAACCCGGTAGCCAGCTTTTCTGGCTTCTATTTCAATTAACCGGCCTATGTCTGCAATTTTTACTCCGCCTTTAATTTGACTGATCGCTTTGTGTAGTATCTTTCTTGAAGCTGCTACCAGCGGTTCATGGATATGTATGTCAGCTCCCAAGACAAAAGAACTACCGTTATCTGCCCAGTATCCATTCAACTCTGCAGACACATCAATATTTACCAGATCTCCTTCTTTTAAAATTTTATTTGCTGTAGGTATGCCGTGAGCTACTTCATTATTTAAACTAATACATGTCCAGCCAGGAAAGCCGTATGTTTCCCGGGGAGCCGATTTAGCACCATACTGTTTTAGCAGTTTACCGCCGTATTCATCCAATTCTTTGGTTGACATACCAGGGTGAGCATAGGTCTGCATCTGCTTTAGTGTATTAGCTACGGCTTCACTAGCTTGCTGTATACCTAATAGATCATGGTCAGATTCAATTGACATAGTAGTGGGTTAGGCGTTGTGGTGGTTTACTTTTATTTTACCCGCAGTCTGCGGCCTGTGCGTAATATTGTTTTAGTCGAAATCCGGTTAATTTTACATAGGTACGATACACTTACTCCATACCTACGAGCTATTCTTCCCAAGTTGTCTCCGGAACGTACCGTGTGATACATCGTTTTACGTACGACGGCTGTTTTGGCAGAACCATAATAGGCAAAATGCTGAGGAGTTAATGTAAATACAGGTTGTACGAGTGTGTTACTTGTAAAGTCATAAATAGTAGCAGGATTAATAGCATTTCCTTGGTAGCGTATTTCCATGTGTAAATGCGGTCCAGAACTGCGGCCGGTGCTTCCGCCAAGTCCAAGTACATCCCCAGCTTTCACTATTTGTCCGGTTTCTACATCTTGTCTGCTTAAGTGGCCGTATAATGTTTCCAGGCCATTGTAGTGCCGCACTACTACATACCTACCCCAGCCTCTCTGGTCATAGCGTACAATGCGGACCATACCATCAAATGCAGCTCTTACTGTATCACCAGTATCTAGTTCCAAATCTGTGCCATAATGCCAGCGGTATCCCCGGAATCCGAAATTAGAGGTTATATGCGTAGTGGCTAGGGGAGCGGCCCACATCTGGCCTTTGGCTTCATCGTATAAATGAATAACCACCGTATCAGTAAACTTTGTCGGGTCTATTTTGTATGGATTTACATACCTAGAGTCCCATATGGCATAGTATTCAGCAATTTTAACCCATACAGAGTCTACTTTTACTTCTTCTGTTACTTCTACTACACTTAATTCGCCTTCATCCAGCGTAGTAGTATCTTCACTTACCATGGAAGGCGCTTTTACAGGTGCAAAGGCAGGTCCTTCATCCATTTCAGATTCCTCTTCCTCCTGAGGCGGTTCTGGCTCAGGTTCCTGAGGAGGGGCAGGCTGTTCAGTAGGTTGCTCTACAGGAGCTTTGATTTTGAGAGGTTTTTTAAATTTTTTGCCTTCTTGTGCTTGTGCTTGGAAGCAAAGCAATAAGAAAATAACTAAAAAACTGCAGTATATACGCATTGGTGCAAACAATAAAACAAAATCTACTCTAGAAATTCTTTGTCCGGACAGCCCGGTTTGTGTCTTTTTCTAACTCTGTAATTACCTTAACACCTACAGTAGATTTTTCTTTTGATAATGTAATAAATGTAAAAAGATTATATCGGTTTTAGTGGTTACATTTTACTGATTCATTTTTATTCTTAGTATTAGTCAGCAAACTACTATATGTTGTTCTATCAGTGTTGGCAGTATACCGGGCATTTATCTATTTATCACTTGCTAAATATCCAGTACTGCTTTAACCGGCAAAGCATCTGTTTTGTGAAACAGCTACACTCTTAGACTTAATACTTTCACTTAATATTAGATAAATATATGCCATTCAAATGGTTAATTGCCATTAAATACCAATTTTGCCTGTCATTGCATAAAAATATTATTTACAATGGTCGCATAAGTTAACAGCATTCTTATAATAAAAAAAGCCTCCCTAAGAAGGCTTTATGAATATATGCGTAGAGTTTTTATCCAAGATAAGGTTTTAATGCTTTACTTCTAGAGGTATGTCTTAATCTTCTGATGGCTTTTTCTTTAATCTGCCGCACCCGTTCACGAGTCAGGTTGAATTTCTCACCTATTTCTTCCAGAGTCATGGCATGTTCGCCGTTAAGTCCAAAATAAAAGGTTATTACTTCTGCTTCCCTCATGGTAAGAGTGGCTAGCGCCCGTTGCACTTCCCTGCGTAAAGAGTCGTTAATTAACTCAGAATCAGGCGTGTCTTCACTGTCATTTTCTAACACATCCAGTAGACTGTTTTCTTCACCTTGCACGAATGGTGCATCCATGGATACGTGTCTGCCAGAGATTTTTAGTGTATCTACCACTTCAGAGGTAGTTACTTCTAATACTTCGGCTAATTCGTCCGGTGAGGGCTCTCTTTCGTATTTTTGTTCCAGTTCAGAAAAAGTCTTAGAAATTTTGTTCAGGGAGCCTACTCTGTTTAAGGGAAGCCGCACAATACGCGATTGTTCAGCCAACGCTTGCAGAATGGATTGGCGTATCCACCAAACAGCATATGAGATAAACTTAAAACCGCGGGTTTCATCAAAACGCTGGGCGGCTTTAATTAAGCCCAGATTCCCTTCATTAATCAAATCACCCAGAGATAAGCCCTGATTCTGGTACTGCTTGGCAACAGACACTACAAAGCGAAGATTAGCTTTGGTTAACTTCTCCAGAGCCAGTTGATCGCCTTCTCTGATCCGTTTTGCTAATTCCACCTCTTCGTCAGGTGTTAACAAGTCGACCTTACCAATTTCCTGCAAATACTTGTCTAACGACTGACTCTCGCGGTTGGTAATCTGCTTACTGATTTTAAGCTGTCTCATTCAGTTAATTATTTATATTGGAATTCATCTGCGTTGGAAAGGCAACATAATGCACAAAGTTCCTGATTACAGTTTGCTACTTGTGTAAAGCTACTTAATAGTTTGCAGTAACAAAAATGGGTAACCAAGAACTTTATGTAAAAAAAATCAGGAATTTGCAGGTTTTCCGTCCGGTTTAGGTAATAAAACTTTCCTTGATAAACGGTATTTACCGGTCTTCTTATCAATGTCTACTAACTTTACCCGTATCTCTTCGCCTACTTCTAGTACGCCGTCCATCGTTTCCAGCCGTTCCCACTTAATTTCAGAGATGTGAAGCAATCCGTCTTTGCCTGGCATAAATTCTACAAATGCTCCGAAAGGCATAATTGTTTTAACCTTGCCTTCGTAGGTGTCGCCTACAGTAGGAATAGCTACAATGCCTTTGACGCGTCTGAGGGCTTTTTCCATAGCATCTTTATCTACAGCAAAAATATTAACAAAGCCAGCATTGTCTTTTTCCTCTATCACAATAGTAGCCCCAGACTCTTTCTGAATGTCCTGTACTACTTTACCACCTGGCCCGATAACTGCTCCAATCTGGTCGCGTTCAATGCGGATAGTAACTGAGCGGGGGGCATTGGGTTTCAGGTCGCCCTTAGGCTCTGCCAAGGTCTTGTTCATTTCCTGCAGAATATGTAGTCGGCCCTGTTTAGCTTGTGCCAATGCCTGCGCTAATACTTCATATGATAAACCTTCTACCTTCATATCCATCTGGCAGGCAGTAATACCATTGACTGTACCGGTTACTTTAAAATCCATATCTCCCAGGTGATCTTCATCTCCTAAAATATCAGAAAGCACCGCATAGTTTCCTGTTTTGCTATCGGAAATCATTCCCATAGCTATACCCGATACAGGAGCCTTTATTTTAATGCCTGCATCCATGAGGGCCAATGTGCCAGCGCATACAGTTGCCATGGAAGAAGACCCATTAGATTCCAGAATATCGGATACTACCCGGATGGTGTATGGATTTTCTTCTTCAGGCGGCAGTACTTTTTTCAAGGCCCGGTGAGCCAGGTTACCATGTCCTACTTCCCGGCGGCCAGGGCCACGGTTAGGCTTTACTTCTCCTGTAGAAAAACCAGGAAAGTTGTAATGCAACATAAATTTGCTAGTACCTGATAACATGGCACTGTCTATCATTTGCTCATCTAGCTTTGTGCCTAATGTAACAGTAGTAAGCGATTGGGTCTCTCCACGGGTGAAGATGGCTGAACCATGAGCAGAAGGCAGATAATCAATTTCGCTCCAGATAGGACGGATTTGATCCGGTTTACGGCCATCCAGACGGACTCTTTCGTTGAGTACCAGGTTTCTGGCGGCTTCTTTCTGGATATCATGGTAATATTTGCTTACCAGATCCAGATCTATCGTATGGTCTTCTGGTAAAGAATCTAGATATTCCTGCTTTATAGCTCTAAATGCATCGCTACGCTGATGTTTACTTACAATCAGTTGTTTGGCAGCATTATACGCCTTTTCATAGAGTAGTTCGTGCAGTTTTGCCTTTAATTCCAGATCATTGGTTTCATGAGAGTATTCCCGCTTCTGCGTTTTTCCTACTGCCTCTGTGAGTTCTTTCTGAACCATACAGTGAATCTTGATAGCTTCATGGGCTACTTTCAAAGCTTCTAGTACTTCCTCTTCAGATACTTCATTCATTTCACCTTCCACCATCAGTATATCCTGATAAGAAGCACCTACGATTAAGTCAAGTGTGGCTTTGACGAGCTGCGAGGTAGGAGGGTTGATTATATATTGGCCATCTATTTTAGCTACTCTTACTTCAGAAATAGGTCCGTTAAACGGTATATCGGAAACAGCTATGGCAGATGAAGCTGCCAATGCTGCAAGGGCATCTGGCGGCACATTCTTATCGGCAGAGATAAGAAATATATTTATCTGGGTATCAGCATGGAAATCGTCGGGAAACAAAGGACGCATAGCCCTGTCTACCAACCGGCTTACTAATACTTCATGATCGGAAAGTTTGCCTTCGCGGCGTAGAAAGCCACCGGGAATTTTCCCTGCTGCAGCAAATTTTTCCTGATAATCTACAGACAAGGGCATAAAATCTACACCTTCACGGGCTTCTGCAGTAGCAACAACAGTGGCCAATAGCATTGTATCGCCCATACGTACGACTACAGATCCGTCTGCTTGTTTTGCCAGTTTGCCTGTTTCAATGGTTATTTTTCGCCCATCTGATAACTCAATGGTTTTGGTGATTACATTTGGTAACATATCTATCTAAACTTTAACACTACAAAAAAAAGGAAGTTTGCGGACTTGAAAATGTAGGGATGTGGCAATTTAAAATGTAGAGAGGAGGCGTGTAAAATGTGTTAGACCTGTAGGCACTTGTGTGTACAAATGCTTATGCAACGCTAGCCTCTAAAGTATGATACAATTTTAAATTCATGGCTACACATTCAAACCTGCACATTTAAATTATCTATGCGTATTTATTCTAGAGAGGTACGCAATAGGGGAATGGAAAGTCAATATTTTGACTAATAAAATTACTATTTCTTTTACGCAACAAAAGAGGGAACCCTATTAGAAAGATTCCCCTTGTCCTATCGGCGCTTTATTTTCTTAGTTGTAATTCAGCCAAAATTGCTCTGTATCTTTCGATGTCATTGCTTGCTAGGTAATCAAGCAATCTTCTTCTTTTACCTACCAGCTTCAGCAAGCCCAAACGGGACGAGAAATCTTGCTTATGGGTTTTTAAATGATCAGTCAAATGATTGATTCTGTAAGTAAATAAAGCTATCTGGGATTCAGCAGATCCGGTATCAGTTTTCTTTTTAGCAGTTCCGTGTGTTTGGAATAACTCTTGTTTCTTTTCTTTAGTCAGATACATCGTATGATGGATTGAAAATCTTTATATTAATTCTTCTTTTTACAAACCGCAAATTTAGGGTCTTGTTCTCTCAAAACCAAATAAACCTCAAGTTTCCGTATATTTTATTTCGGCTCTGCGGCATTTATCATCCCCCGTGTTTTGAGTCTTTGCCTAGTAAATAGTCTTAGTAAACCCATGCTAAGGTATAAATAGTGGAAGTTAACTTCCGGCAGATAGTTCTGCTTACCAATAATGATTAGAAAAAATACTTATTGTGGCAACTTTGCCATTTTCCGTTGTTTGGGAGAAAAAACCTTTTTCCATTTTTCGAATAAGCGGCTGAAAGCTACCTTATACATATCTGCTTCAAATAACCGGGAATCATTTCGGGCCTGACGAAGGAAAAATAATCCACAGAGCAATAAAACAAAGTTGGCAGTCCATACGCCGGGAGGGATAGCCACTATTCCTTCTCTGGCCCATTTCTCGCCTAGCAGCGAAAAGACATAGAATATAATAAAGAAGGTAATAGATACCAGTACAGGAACACCTAATCCGCCTTTTTTAATAATAGCTCCTAGGGGTGCACCAATCAGGAACATAATCAGGCAAGCAACCGACTGGGTATATTTTTTGTATTTTTCAACCGTGAAGGTACGGCTTTCTTTCAAGGTATAATCAATTTGTTGTACATGGCTCTGAGTAAAGCTTTTCATGTTTCTGGCCTGGCTAGTTGCCGAAGTCAATATATCCTGTACCGCATACTGCTCTAATTTGAGGTTGCTTAAAGAATCCATCCACTTACCTTGGATAGAATCAACTTTGGATGGAACCGGTTTAAAATGATTGTAATAATATTGAGAGGCTGAACTGGGGGCATTTTTGCGCAGCACTGCATAGTCATTATACACCGAGTCTGCCACATGTTGAAGCTGCTTTACATTCATCATGTATTTGCTACTGGAAAATAGCTCCTTTTTGGTCCGGGTTAAGTCGAAAGATGCCAGACTAATAATCCATTTACTTTGCTTGAAAGCATCGCGTCGGAATTCATCTTTCTGGGCTTTCCGTGCATCCGGATCTAATACCGCGTAACTGTTGCCACTAAATAATTCCAACACCAGATAGCGTTCATTAAAGGTTGTATACATTTTAGCCGAGTCGGCCAGAATTACCTGGTTATTGCCATTCCCATCCTGATGGTTGTACAGCATTACATCCAGTAATGTTTCCTTGCCATCTTTTCCGGGGATTTTTTTGTTTGCTTTGATACTAAAGCCGGTGAGGCCATTATAAAATACCCCCTCCTTAATATCCAGGGATGGTTTTTTTTGCCGAATATCCCAGAGCAAACTATACGCATTAAGATTAGAATGAGGTACAATGGTGTTGTTAAACCAGAAAGCTATGAAGGTAAGCAGAATAGCAAAAATGAAAATAGGGAAAAGTACACGAATCAGAGAAATGCCAGAACTTTTAATAGCCGTAAGTTCATAATGCTCACCCAGGTTCCCAAAGCAAATTAATGTGGAAAGCAGCATAGCCAAGGGTAGGGCTACTGGAGTAGTGGTAAGGCTAAAGTAAAAGATAAGCTCTGAAAACACAGCAAACCCTAGATCTTTGCCTACAAATTCATCAAAATATTTTATAAGGGTTTGGGTAAGCAGAATAAATACTACTACCACAAATGTTAGAAAGAAGGGACCTAAAAAAGATTTTAATATTAATTTATCAATTTTTTTCATGTATGCTAAACTTACCCGCCCACGATTTCCCTCAAATTCGATACCAGATGCGTCCATAGTTCACGTAAGTCCTCTTCATTTTCTGTATCGGAGAAGTCGGTTATTCTAAGAAACGAAGATTGTGTAAGTTCGTTCATATCCAGCTTAAATTCTATATACGATGCTTCGTAAGTAGATTGGCTGTCTTCAGGAACAAATTCAAATTTTACATAGCGGTTGAGACGCTGAGCAGTCATGCGGGCATAGTGCGGGCGATTGTCCCATACAAAGTTAAAAATCTTGTAATCGTCAATAGTTACCTGGTCTGCAAACCACTGGGCAAGGCCTGCTGGGGTCACCAGGTAATTAAACAGCATTTTATTATTGGCTCTGATTTCAAATTCTGTCGTGTATTTGTATTTGCCCATCGTTCAGAGGAGTGTTTATGTAATGAAATGTATGAGTTTTTCTACAGCAAAACAACTCCCGTAAATATTTTAAAATTATTTGTTTAAAAAAAAATAATATCCCTACCTTTGCGTCACAATTGGCGAGGTAGCTCAGGTGGTTAGAGCGCAGGATTCATAACCCTGAGGTCGGGGGTTCAATTCCCCCCCTCGCTACAAGGTATAGTATTAAGCCACTGTAAATCACGTATTTACAGTGGCTTAAGTTTTTATTCTAGGGGCCACTTTGGGGAACAATAGTAAACATCTTTTTCTCAAAGCTGAACATCATTCAAAGGAACAAAGTGTTTATTCTCAGCAATCTATTAACAGGTTTGTATATGTGAAGTTGGACCTGTCTTTCTCTATCACTTTACATGTTTTCTTCTAAAAGAACCTATTGTTTGAAATATAAAATAGGAAGAGAATACTCTAGAAAGAAAATCAATTATTAGTGCAAAAGAAATTTTCAATCCTTGCATCAATGCTGCTGATACTCGGTGTGAAATCAAATAAATGTACAAACCTATCCCAAGCCATAAAATTATTCAATAGATTATCCTCTTAACTATAATCCATTACTGAAGCAGACAAGAGTATATAAAATAAAATGGCAAAACACCAATAAACACCCCGTTGCCCTTAACCAATCCCGGAAAAGTGATCCAATACTATTCTTATTCAAAGAATAAACCTTGCATTAAAGGGAGCTTTAGTAAAGTTTAAATTATTGGTGTTAAATGGCTATCTATAATCAAAAATCTAGAGAAACTCGATAGATTACAATTATAAACTTAGGTTTTCTAAAAAAGGAGTTTGTTAAAATTACAGAAGTTCCATCCTTACTAGTTTGAAAATGTATGTTTGCCTGTATTATATATGCTGAAGCTCTTTTTAACAAAATATTCAGTCTATTCTCCTACTAGCTTATAATACTATACATGTTCTCATATCATTCATGTGCTATCTTTTGCTAACATACATAAGTATTTACAGGAATAAATAGTAAAAAATTTTATCTATATTAAATTTATAGAGATAATATATTATATTCGTAAACTTCTATTAACTGTAGGTTAATAGAGTTTAAAAACAAAGGATGTCCTTATACTTTCAACACCTAAACTAAATTATTTACCTCTACCAGAATAGTATATGTTAACCAAAAAAGCAAAATATGCGCTTAGGGCCTTATTTATTCTAGCAAAAAATACTAATACACCTATGCTTATTGCTGAAATTGCCCAGCAGCAACAGATTCCAAAAAAATTTTTAGAGGCCATATTGGTCGAATTGAAGAACCATGGTTTATTAAGTAGTAATAGAGGGAGGCAAGGCGGATACAGATTAATCAAAAAGCCTGAAGAAATTTCTATGGGCCTGATTATACGTATTATTGATGGATCATTAGCTAACCTTTCATGTGCAAGTAGTCAAGCTTACACACCATGCATAGAATGTTCTGACCCTAACAGGTGTACGATCCGGCAAACTATGCTTAAAGTACATCATGCAACAGCCAACATACTTGATACGACTACCATTGCCGATGCCTTGATACGGGAGCATGATTTTATCGATATTGGAGTGTGATCTTTCCGCTGATACCTGCCGCATCTACCTGAGGGCATTTGTTGGTCTAAGGCTACGCAAAGGCGTCCTGACTTTTATTAAAAAAAATAAAAGTCAGGACAATCACTCTAGATATATCTACTATGCGTAAGAGTAAAATAAGAGTTCGAAAAACACTAAGAAATTGAATAGATATTTTTAAACTTTAAAGATAATTATAGACTAGGTAGCCATGCATATTCGTAAAAAACCTGTTGCATGAGCAGTAAAAAATAAGGAAAAATAGAATATAGCAGCTAACTAATTATATATGAAATGGATTACCCGCGAACGTCCGAAGATAGACCGCATTGCTTGTCCTTGGCTGATCAAACGGTTTATAGATAGAGAAGCTGAGTTCTTTTTTGTTCCTGATGGGCAGGTACTCGAGCAGGCGAAGGAACTGCAGGCTATTCCCTTTGATATACCAGGCGTTGAATATACTCATTATGAAGACCGCTGCACATTTGATTATTTTCTGGAGAAACACTCGCTCACCGATCCTGCGTTGCAGGCTATAGCACCTATCATCCGGGGTGCAGATACAGATGATCATTCCGTGGCCAGCCAGTCTTCCGGACTATGGGCCATATCTGCCGGACTTGCCTTTAACTATACAGATGATTTTGAGTTGATAGAAAAAGGGATGCACATCTACGATGCGCTCTATAGCTGGGCTAAATATCTGCAAAAAGAAAAACATACATTAAATCCAACTGAGCAATTGCTGCTGCAAGTGTTTAATACCTATATGCAGCAGAAGGAAGGTGCCCTTAAAATTCCTTCATGGGCCAAAGAGTTAAAAGAGATTATCCAGGATCAGATAGATACCAACTTAAGCCTGAGCCTAAAAGAGATTTCAGAGGGCTTACAAATAAATCCGGCGTATGTGTCCCGGGAGTTTTCCAAGTATTTCAATAACATGTCTTTTGGAGAATACATCCGCAACTTACGCATCGAAAAAGCCATAGATCTGCTTCATACCACTTCTAACTCGTTGTCAGAGATAGCCTATTTGACAGGTTTTTCAGACCAGAGCCATTTCACCCGCATTTTTAAAAAACACACCGGAAAAAATCCGTCCGATTACAGAAAAAATTTACCAAAAAGTAAAAAGCATACAAAAGAGTAAATTCTATTCTATTTTCCTCTTCTAAGAGCCATTATTATTGTGACAATAAACGCTATCTATTTATAGTATCTGTAGATGGCGGTGTTGTATTGTTCAAGGATAAGTGATAGGACATGAAACGGCTGCCTTTTCAACGATTAAAAAGGAATACAATTTAGCATTTCTTAGACACCTAATAATCAATTGTTATATGTATAAATAGGAGAGTATTTCACTGTTACCGGCTCCCTCTAAACAAACCACTATGACCAAATTTAAACTACTATCTCTGGTATTTGTATTTTTTACCCTACTTTGTCACTTTCCCCTACAAGCACAGGATAATGTAATTGTCATTTCCGGTAAGGTGACGGACAATGAGAGTAAAGAGGCTTTAACTGGTGTTAATGTACTCATTAAAGGAACTGTTACCGGCACGGTTACCGATGCAACAGGAAGTTTTACGTTGAAAACCAGGCTTAAATTTCCGTTTACGATGGTATTTTCCATGGTAGGTTTTGAACCTAGGGAATTCGAAGTAAAAGGGACAGATTCTAATATTCAAGTGGCGCTCCTAACGCAGACGATGCTGGGCAAAGAAGTAGTAGTAACAGCTTCCCGTATGGAAGAAAGTATACTGAAATCACCCGTAGCTATTGAAAAATTGGATATCCGAGCAATTAAGGATTCCCCGGCTCCTGGCTTCTACGATGCTCTGGAAAATGTAAAAGGAGTGCAGATGACTACTTCGAGCCTAACTTTTAAAGTGCCTAATACACGCGGATTTAACATTCCCAATAACTTCCGCTTTATGCAGCTGGTAGATGGTGTAGATATGCAGGCGGCTACCCTGGGTGTACCTTTGGGTAATGCTATTGGCCCAACAGAACTAGATATAGCTAGTGTAGAAATCACCCCAGGAGCAGCTTCTGCCTTGTATGGCATGAATGCCATCAATGGAATGGCCAACCTTCTCACGAAGAGTCCCTTTTTATACCAAGGGCTGAGCCTGTATCACAAAACAGGAATGAATCATGTGGATGGCATAGATTACAAGCCAAGTATATTAACCGAAACAGCTCTCCGCTATGCTAGAGCTTTCAATAATAAGTGGGCCTTTAAGATTAATGCCAGCTATATGCAAGGTATTGACTGGCGTTCCAATACTACTACCGACCAAAATCCCAATACCCTGAACACAGCCAACCCAGGTTTTCCAGAACTCTCTGGAGACAATAATCCAGCCTATGATGCATGGAATAAGTATGGCGATGAAAATAACAATGCTGTTACGATCAGTGGCATTCAATACGGAGGTAGAAACCAGACATTTCTTGTACGCAGAACTGGGTATTGGGAGAGGGATATTGTGAGCCCCAAGGTAGATAACCTCAAGTTTGATGCTGCTTTACACTACAAGCTATCTGAGAAAGCAGAGTTATCGTATGGATACCGCATTGGGCAGATGGATGGTGTTTTTCAGCGTGGTAACAAAATACAGTTAGACAATGTGGTGGTGCAGAACCATAAACTGGAACTGAAAGGTACTAACTACTTCATCCGATCGTATGTGTCTCTGGAAAATACTGGTAACTCTTTTAATGCCAAGCCAATGTCTGATAATTTGGATATTAGCGGTGGCGGTTCAAACAGTGAATGGGGAGCAAAATTTAAAGCAGCCCTGCAAAATGAACTCACCCAGGGAACAGATCTTACCACAGCCATGCAACTGGCTAGAGGAGCAGCCGATGCAGGTAGAGCAGAACCTGGTACTGCAGAATATACTAATTTAAAAAATACAATCCGCGGAATAAATAATTGGGATCATGGCAAAGTAATTCCCGGAGCTCCAGAAACCGGGGGAGCATGGTTAAAGCAAAAAAGCCGTATGTACCATGCCGATGCACAATATGACTTTGCCGACAAATTAAAGTTTGCTAATCTATTGGTAGGTGCAGATGCCCGCATCTATGAGGTTATTCCAGATGGCAATAACTTTGTAGATTTCTCTAGGCCTCTAGATGAACGGACATTACCAGGTGGAAACAATGTTTATTACAAGAAAATAGGAGGTTTTGCACAGCTTACTAAAACGTTTTTTGCTGATAAGCTAAAGCTGTATGGTTCTCTTCGTCTGGATTATAATCCTGAATTTGATCCTAAAATTAATCCACGTATTGCCGCTGTGTATACCTTGAAAGAAAAACATAATTTCCGGGCATCTGTGCAGAATGGCTTCCGTTTTCCTGCGCTTTTTGAAGCAATATCTTATGTAAACAATGGGAACGTAAGAAGAGTGGGCGGGTTATCATATATCAATGAAGGCTTAGGCTATCTGGATAATTCGTATACCCTCTCTTCTGTAAATACATTCAATGCAGCCGTTAACCAAGATGTAACTAGTGGTCTTACAGCCAATGAAGCAGCTTTAAAAAACCGTAATTTGCTGCAGATAACCAGTCTTTCCCCTACGCGTCCCGAACGGATTATTTCATATGAAATAGGATACAAGAGTATATTATTGGATAATAAACTGGTGATAGATATAGATGCCTATACCAATACCTATGATGGCTTCCTGGGGCAGGTTGAGGTAGCTGTACCGGGCAATAATACGCTTCAGGTAGGTACTGACCAGGGTGTAGTTGCTATGCTGGCTGCTAACCGGAATGCACTGCAAACACGCTACCGGGTGTATACGAATGCAAAAAACAAATACAATAACTTTGGTTCTTCTCTGGGGATTACCTACAATATTGCGCAGCGATTTATCATTTCGGGTAATGTAAATTATAACAATATAGTAACCAATGATGAACGGGATATTTTTGTAACCGCCTTCAATACACCCGTCTGGACTACGAATCTGTCATTTGGAAACCGGGAAGTTGTAAAGAACCTAGGATTCAATATTGTTTGGCGCTGGCAAGATGCTTTTCTGTGGGAAAGTCCGCTAGCCAATGGAACAGTACCTGCTTATCAAACCATAGATGCCCAGCTTACTTACCGCTTGCCGCAATATAAAACAACTATTAAAGGGGGAGGCTCCAATATATTTAATCAGCGGTATATCCAATATGCTGCCGGGCCAACAATCGGGGGCTTGTATTATGTGGCTATTACTGTTGATGGGTTATTTACTAAATAACACAGCGGTTATCTCAAATTTTAAACTACAGCAAACCTATCGTCACCAAAGTATTTGTTATGAGGCTATTATTTAATAAAGGGAAGAATATCTTTTTATCCCACCTACTATTCAACCTAGTTTGTGCAGGGAGCATTATTTTTGGGATTGGCACTGAACTGAAAGCTCAGACACAACCTGCACCTAAACAAATTCATGAGCAGGGGCAAGTTTGGCTGGGCTACTTTAACCAAACCAGGCTTTCAGAAAAATTCTCCTTGTGGGTAGATGTGCATGCCCGCCGTACCGATCTGCTCGATCGCTGGAGCACTATGCTTGTCCGGCCGGGCATCACGTATCACCTTCCGCACCATATCAATTTTACTGCCGGGTATGCCTATATTTCCCATTATCCGGCGGCAGGGCTACAGACGATCCGTCCCGAACATCGTTCCTGGCAGCAGCTCAGCTGGACACGGCGGGCGAAGAAACTACAAATGCTGCAATGGGTACGGTTCGAGCAGCGGTTTAACCGAAAAGTAGCTAATGATGCCTTAGTAGAAGGATATAACTTTAACTACCGGTTGCGTTATTTGTTGAGCATATTCATTCCCTTGAAAGGAGATTTTATTGAGGCTGGCACTCCTTTCTTTGCATTCAATAATGAGATACATATTAATGCAGGAAAGCAAATTACCTATAACTATTTTGATCAGAACCGCTTTTTTGTGGGCTTTGGCTATCAGTTTAGTAAAACGTTAAATGCCCAGCTGGGTTATATGAACCTGTTTCAGCAGTTACCGGCCGGAAATCGCTTTAATAATAATCATACCATCCGCCTCTTCTTTTTCAATAACATAGATTTAAGAAAAAAAGATAAGTAATGCATATGCAGCTAACTTAGATAATAAAAATATGAATACGTCTACAACGAAAGCCATACCAAAACCAAGTTTTAAAGAAGCCTTATTGTTCTGGCTGAAACTGGGATTTATTAGCTTTGGAGGCCCTGCTGGCCAAATAGCTATTATGCACCAGTTTATTGTAGATCAGAAAAAGTGGGTTTCTGATTCTAAGTTTTTACACGCCTTAAATTATTGTATGCTGCTTCCCGGACCTGAAGCACAACAACTGGCTACCTATATTGGATGGCTGTTGCATGGGGTACGAGGAGGCTTGGCAGCAGGTATACTATTTGTGCTGCCCTCTGTTTTTATTCTGCTGGGGCTGAGTATTGTCTACGTTACCTTTGGGACTATTCCTTGGGTAGCTGCTCTTTTTTATGGATTAAAGCCAGCAGTAGTCGCCATTGTAATACTAGCCCTGATAAAAATTGGTAAAAAATCGCTGCTTACTCCCTTTCATTATGCCATCGCAGCCCTAAGCTTTATAGGTATATTCTTCTTTAACATTCCCTTCCCTTATCTTATTTTGGTAGCCATTGTAATTGCTATCATCGGACAAAAGCTTTTTCCATCCATTTTCATACAAAAAAAGCAGGAAGGTAAAAAGCAAGTCAATGAAGCTGAGTATTACCTTAATTCTGAGAGTGTAGTAGCTGGAACTGGATTTAATGCAAACCGCATAATTAAGCAAATTCTTATTGCTTTACTGCTTTGGGTAGCTCCTTTTATTGTGTTTTATTACCTAACGCAGGATTTTGCTTTCTGGAAAACCCTATCCTTATTTTTCACTCAAGCGGCGTTAGTTACGTTTGGCGGGGCCTATGCTGTGCTTCCTTATGTGGCACAAGTAACGGTAGAGAAGTTCCAATGGCTAAGTAATTTGCAAATGATAGATGGCTTAGCTTTAGGCGAAACTACGCCGGGTCCATTGATTATGGTATTAGCTTTTGTTGGGTTCATGGCCGGATTTAATCATTTTAATGGTTCTTTGTTCATGGGAACCGTGGGTTTGCTTACTACTACTTTCTTCACTTTTCTGCCTTGTTTCCTGTTTATTCTGGTAGGTGCGCCTATTATTGAGCGGACACAAAGCAATGCCAAAGTAAAATCCATTTTAGGTATTGTCACCGCAGCTGTGGTAGGCGTTGTGCTGAATCTGACCGTTTATTTTGGTCAAGCAGTAGTCTTTCCTAAAGGTATTACAACAGGCATCGTGGATTATTTCAGTCTGGCATGGATCATTATTTCTTTTATAGCCATGTACCGGTTTAAGATTGATATGATTCCCTGGATTGGCATTAGCGCCGTGGCTGGCCTGTTACATTATATCTTCTTATCCTAATTTGGTACGCTTCAGGACTATAGAGTCCTGCTTCGCTAAGCGAAAAATCATTCATGTATCGACAATAAAGGAAACTATTATGAAACCATACGTTATTGCCTTCCTGATTTACGGTGAAACCCATGGAGATAGAAATGCCTTAACCGAGGAAAAGTATAGAGAGTTGGCAAGTGCATTTTTATCAAAAGGGTTCGATGTTCAATCCGTTTTATATAATGATAAGTGGGTAGATACATTGTATAGCGATCTACTGAATTTTGATGCTGTTCTAGTTTGGGTAAACCCTATCGAACAAGGAAAAGATAGACGAAAACTTGACTCGCTGCTCGTCGAACTGTCCAATAATGGTTGTTTCGTATCAACGCATCCAGAAGTTATAGTAAAAATAGGCACAAAGGATGTGCTTTATAAAACACAAGATATAGGCTGGGTAGGTAAAACAGAGCTATATGCAACCTATAATGATTTTGTTGCTCGATTCCAGGAGTCATTACACAAATCGGGAACAAGGGTAATAAAACAATACCGGGGTAACGGTGGTAATGGGGTTTATAAGATTTTAAAAGGCTCATCAGCTGATGAGGTAGTGGTTATCCACGCTAAAAATGGCAATGATGCAAAATCCTTTTCATGGAAAGAGTTTTATACCCAATTTAAACCTTACTTTCTCGGTAACGGATTGCTGATTGACCAGGAGTGGAATGATCATCTGACTAATGGGATGGTTAGATGTTATTTGTCTGGAAACAAAGTAGCCGGTTACGGATACCAGGAAATCAATGCCCTCTACTCGCTACCTACCCAGGAGGCTAAAACGTATCTGCCTCCAAGTAAACGCTATTATTTTACCCAACACTGCGGTTTGTTTAGTGATCTGAAAGATATCATGGAAAAAACGTGGGTTCCTCAGCTGCAAAAAAGCCTGGCCATTGCCGATGAACAGATGCCTGTTATTTGGGACGCTGACTTTTTTATAAATCGTAGCAACAGTGACACCGCCGTTGGAAAGTATTCGCTTTGTGAAATAAATGTCAGTTGTGTTTCGCCTTTTCCCCCAAGTGCCATTGAGTTCATCCTGGAAGAAGTAACGCATAGACTAAATCAGCGGAAAGATTCGAAAGTTTATATTTCTTAATTTCTTTTGCATACTTATCTTTTTTCAATAGGCAGGTAGCATGGATGATGTTAGCTTGGCTTAGTATTTCTTATATATGCGTTCCCAGCTAACTTGTGTACATGAATGAAGGTATGCTGGCGCGTATTCAAGGGTGTATTTCACAATGGCAATCTTTATCTAATCCATGAAAGCAAGTTCGTTAAGAATCTATATAGAAATTTTACTAGTCTTGCTTTCAGCTACAATCAGCTATGGACAGATAGATACAGGGGCTTCGTTTAGTAGTTATTCCAATCGTCCGGAGAATGGACTTTACGCCTCAGCTGATGACTTTGCATGTGGATATATGGTGTGTTCCTTTGCTAACAGGCAAGCAAGTTACAAATGGAAAAATTTATCTCTTGAAGGAAAAGTTACCCTTATCACACCTGATACCGTTATGAAAGCGGATGGAATAGGCTTCTGGGGCTATCGGATAAATAATAAAGACTATCGATTTTACCATAACCAAACATACCAGGTAGTTGCGCACGATAGCTTAATTATTTATGAGAAAAAGTATTCAGGTGGAGAATATAGTGACCTTGTAATTAACTATTTTAGCCTTTCAGCAAGTTCGCCTGTTCAATTACTTACCAGGAAAAATTTACTAGCTGCTTTTGCTGGAAATGTAAAAATGGTGCAATCTTTACACTCCTTAAAACGTACAACAAATTGGACAAAGCTTGTTCCACCTAAGAACCGGCCTTTACTTATCGAATTGTACTATTTACATAAATAAAAATGGTGGGTATCCCGTAAATTAGTAGTAGAACATAATGCGTTCAGGTAAGTACTGGTTATTGTGTTCTGTTATTTTGCTGAAAATTGTCAAATCTTTAACCCTAACCACGAAATACTATGCCAGCATATGAAGTAGGCCAGAAGTTGCCATCTTTTTTTCCTCCTGGCTATGAATTATGCCGAGCCAGCTTTACCCCTCAATTTTTAGACCTAATCTACTGGTTGCCAAGCTACCAGTCTGATAATATGCACACCTGGGAGCATGCCCATTTGCAGTATGGTGTATATGAAGCCAATCATATTCCATTCTTACTCTTTCATTTTCCTGCCAAGGGCTGGCGATTCGATATAAGTTTAAATGCCTATGCCATGCACGAAAGCTTGTTTGATTCATGGCTCCAAAGTCAGCAGAACACCATGCAGATGCTGTTAAGTGATTGTTACAGCAATATATTACTTGAAGTGCGGACCATAGAGGTAGATCCCTACATATCGAACTACATTCGAAAAAAACTGAAAGAACAAAAGCGGCACTACCCGAATGCTATTGATGTGCAAAAGCGGATTGAACATATTATGGATACAACTCCCACAGAAGATATGATAAAAAAGATCACCATGCATAAAGTGACATCATAACTATCTCAAAGTAAGTACAAAGACAAGTAAGGCTGGGAAATATGTAGATTTGATTACAAGAAATAGCTAGGTTTATCTAGTAAGCAATCCGGCATCCAGTACCAGTTGCGAACCAGTAATATATCTGCCAGATTCGGAAACTAGATACAGCACTGCCCTGGCTACATCATCGGTGGTAATCCAAGGGACATCCAGTAAGTTGCCTGCCGAGCGTTCTGCAATTTCCTGTGGCGTGCTGCCTTCCAGAAAAGCTAATCCATCGTTCATAGGAGTGTCTACACCAGTAGGATGAATCGAATTTACCCGGATATTATAGGGCGCCAGTTCAATAGCCCATGATTTGGTAAGCCCAACTAATCCCCATTTAGAAGCCGCATAATGACTTAACCTATTCATCCCTCTCAGGCCGGCAATAGAGGAGTTGTTAATAATTGCACCTGACGCCTGGGTTTTCATTATAGGAATTACTCTTCTGGCTACCAGCCAGGCACCCTTCAAATTAATATCAAGCATGGCATCCCAGGCTTCTTCCGTTAGTTCATCGGCCAGTCCGTACGCACAAATACCGGCATTGTTAAATAAAATATCTATGCGCTTAAATTTTTCTTCGGTTTTTGCTACTGCCCCTGCAACATCCGCATCCAGCCGGACATCACCTCTGAATGTAATACATTGTACACCTGCTTTTTGGCAAGCTTCTTGTAAACTTTCCAGATCATCCGTAGAGCCCATTGTATAGCCAGGGTAGGATAGAGGTTTGGCGATATCAAAAGCAGCAATATGTACCCCCTCAGCGGCAAGTGCTAGGGCAGTAGCACGGCCCTGTCCATGTGCAGCGCCAGTAATAAAAGCAACTTTATCTTTTAAATAAACAGACATGAGAGTTGATAAATTAGGTGGCTATAGAAATTAATTATTGTTGCTCAGCTTTCTGTAAACCAGAAGTAGTATAAGGGATCAGATAGGGATCTATTTCTGTTTGTATAGCATTACTAAATACATTTGTAGCAATCATCTGGCCAGCAAAAGCAATGAGAATAACCATTTGCTGTTCGGTATAACGTTGGGCGACCTGCCCATAAATGTGATCTGGAATCTGCCCCTGGTTACGTGCCATTTCACTACCTAAAGTTAACACCTGTTGCTCAGTAGGAGTGATAAAAAGTTCATCCGGATTTTCACCTTGCTCAATAATAATCCGGCGGAAAAAAGTAGTACACAAAGGGCAGTTGGAGCCAGAGGAAATGGCATGGGCATATAAGTAAGCAAGCCGCTCGCCGAGAATTTCTTTTACTTGCTCATAAAGCGGATACCATTGCATATATACTTCAAAAGCAAGCAGGGAATGACCCAAGGTAGCTTTCATATTCGTAATGCGTGCCTGATAGTCTGTAATATGCTTCTCGAAAGCAGCTTGTATAGCAGGTGGTGCTTGCTGGGGATTAACCGGGTTGATACGTGGCATAGCCTTGAATTTTAAATAAGATATTAAATTTTTTAAAAGGATGCTTAGAGCCAAATTAAATTATTCTATTGTGTAAGCGTAACGTAAAACTATATTCTTTTTCTATGTCGGATATACCCTTGTTTTAATGATAAGCTATTGCCGCTTTCTATGGAAATGTATGAACGGCAGAAAGCCTCATTAAGAGGCTTTCTGTAATCATTTTTATATAAGAAGCTAAGTATTTTTTATTGACTTAGGCTACTTTTTTTATTCTCTTATCCCTTGTAGCATATACTGCTGAAAGTACTGGCCTTGTAGGTAAAGAATCCTGGAATTCTGCATCGATAAAAGCAGCGGTTATCTGTCCATTTCCGGCAATTACAAAGGTAGCAGGAGTAGGTACATCGGCTGTAATGCCTGCTATCCGTTGCCATACTGGGTTCTGTGTGTCGTAAACACCAAATAGGTAGGCAATTAGGTTGTCAGCATCATGAGCTATGCTAAATGGAACCTGGTAATGATTAGCCAAGCGGTAAATTTGCGCTAGGGGTTCAGGCGTAAGCACTAACATTTCTCCTCCCAGAGCTTTTATTCCTGTGTATAGCTGACCTAATGCTTGTATATGCTGATGGCCATAGCCATTCCATTGAGGAGAGTAAAAACTGATAACAAGCGGACGGCTATTTGTTAAATCGCTTAAAGCAATCTTAGCATCTGAGGCTATTTCTGCTAGAGAACCAGACCATTTTCCCAAATTAGTAGGTAAAGAAAACACAGGGGCCTGATCACCTTTGCTGAGTGGTTGCCCGGGTTGAACATGGAACAGAGAAGACGCAGTAAATGAATTTGTTTCGTTCTGAGAAGGAAAGTATGTTGAATGAATATTCATGATCAGTAGTAAGTTAGTAAATGTGAAAAATTAAAATAATAATTAGTGAAAACCGGGATAATCATCAACATCGGTCATACCAGTGAAAATATCCGCCCTGTTGGAACATGGCTATAGTCGGTTTATCAATCAACGTTTTTATTTGTGAATTCATAGAGTAGTTGGATGAATGGCCAAGTGCACTAAGAATGACTGAAGCCAGTTATCATTAGAATTTGTTTAACAAAGCATACCTGACAAATACGCTACATCAAGAACAGCTCTATTGAAAAAGAAAACAGTAGAGAAAAGATTTTGAAAGACAAGAAATAGTGTCTTTATAGCAAATTAGTATTCCAAAACCAGAATAAGGGGGAATAGTAAAGTACTGTTGTCAAAGGCAACAACAGCAACCCAAAAAAGCATAAAGGCGAAGAATGGAATCAGCGCTAATAGGGGCTGAAATCATAACAAGCTTATATGTTTGGATGTAATTCATTTGACTTTTTTATTGTCTACTAAATATATAGGCAAATAGAACAAAAAAAGTTTCATATGCAAATAATTTTTTTTTATTTTATTACTATTTATAGAAAATAGCATGTAAGATTATATCCTTTCTGTATGCATGCATGGTAACAAAAATAGTTAGCAGTTGAACGTTGGATAAACCTTTCTAGCATGAATTCTTATACTAAAGATCTTTTCGCAATTTAGAATGGGTTCTTGTCCAGGCAAATACTTGAGGCCTAAAAGATATCATAAAATAACTCCATACAGGAATTTTTTGAGCATCTTCTACTTTATTCAGCAAAACCATACTGTTTGTTGGCAGTAAATAAGAAAAGCCTCCCTGCATATCTACAGTAGGTGAAATTTTGTAGTTGAATGACAAATCATTTTCAAATCCTAAATACCTATTAGCAGTAGATTTATCTGGATAAACAAGGGGATATTGCGTATAAAATAAATTTCCATCAGCCCGCAAATACAGTTTGTTAGTCAGCGTAAATACAACAAATAGATAAGGATTTATAAGCCCACTATTGTTTACATCGGAAGGAAACCTAGTGAAAAAATTCATATTGCCCATAAATTTCCAGGCTACTCCGTATAAAGGCACAAAAGACCGGGATTTAGTATGGGCGAAAGCTGTATTTTCTCCACTAGAAATTTCTGCACCCAGCCGTAACCGGATTTTATTGATTGTGTAACTTGTTTCTGGTTGCAGATAATATGCGCTAATTTTTTTTCGGGTGGCATTCTCTCCATATTGATAATAGCCACTAATAGTCAAATACAGCTTATTAGTTAAATATTCAACTCTTCCACCATTGGTAACCCTTATGTAATAGCCGGATGGCTTATCAAGCCGCTCGAATGCTTCAGCAGCATTAATAAGAGTAAACGTATAGTGTTTGCTCCATGTATACTTTGCATGCTGTACCAAAAGCAGTTTATACGTATGAGCAGCTACTGGGGAGTAAGCCGCATCAAAATGGGTTGAATAATCCCTAGTGAAAGTAGTAATTAAATCGGCAGCTAGCCTAGAGCTAGCATATAGCAGCCGTACACCTTCGTGCGCACGTCCTTGCTGTGACCAGGGAGCATCCGAAAACAATCGGCCATTGTCTAATGATATCCCTTGCCTGCCTATCCTCAACGATAAATTTTTGGTTAGGGAAGGTTCAAGATACAGTTCATAAAAATTGATGCTTCCAGTTGTAGACAGTTTGCCCTGTTTTCCCCACAAATGGATCTCCTGCGCTGAGGCAAGGAATTTTAGTTTTCTACGCTGATAAGTAAGATGTATTCTGTTACGCTGGCTGGCAAATATTTCTGGCATGGTACTGTCAGCAGCAGTTAACATAAAATTATTCCTAAATTCTGCTCTAGGACGTATATCCAGGTGTATTTTAATATCCTCTTTCCATGTTTCGGTATCCTGAGAATAAAGACTGAAACAAAATAAATGACATCCAATAATGAATACATACAGCCTTATCAGTACACCGTGTATTACAGACATATAAGTATTTACAGAAGATTATTGCTATTTTTATTCAACGCTATGTTTGAAAATTATGGGGGTGTTACATTATATTTTGCAAACCCAAGACATAGTACATGAACTGACAGAACTTTTATTATAATAAAGATACAATGATGCAGCCTCAAACTTAATCTTCAATAAAATGCAAAAGAAGATAAATGGTGATTATCTCCATCTATCTTCTTTAAAGCAACTTTAAAAGGATTATCAATTATTTTACGTTCATTTAAGAGTGTAACGTAAGGTTATACCGAAGGTCCTTGGATCGCCCAATACACCGGCATAGTGACCGGCATTACCAGCAGCCGGTAACAATTGCTCAAAGTAATCTCTGTCCAACAGGTTGCGTGCCCAAAGGAAAATAGATAACCCATCTGTAGCCCTAAAACCAACTCTGGCATTTACCAAAGCATATCCGCCAATGTTCAAGTACTTCGAAGGAGATGGACTTGAAGAAAACGAAGAGCGGGAATAACTGTCAACTGCAAGAAAAAACTTTCCGTTCTGGCCAAAGAAATTGCCTGGATTAGACACCAATTCACCACCTAACGAGCCAGCCCATTTAGATATGCCTGGTAAGGCACCACCCGATACATCTTTGAAAGCGGCCTCTCCACCTGTTTCTTCCAGCGGAACCGGTGCATTTTTGAAGGAAACATATTTGCCATCTGTGTAGGCAACTGCCCCGTTAAAGGATAGATGCTTGTTCAGCCGTATGTTACCATCTAATTCAATACCCAGTACACGTACCCGCTCGGCATTGGCCAGATAACCGCGGTTTACGCCTACTTCTGCTGTCTGTACATTGGTCTGGTAATCCTTAATATCTGTGTTATGAAGTACAATATTTAAGGTAGATTGTGGAGTTGGATTCGTTTTAATTCCTACTTCTAGATGCCTTACATATTCTGGTTTGATTCTGGCCAGATCAAGTAAAATTTCACCATTTGCTGTAGGTAAACCACCTAAGTTTACTCCAACAGGCTTATAACTAGTGGAATACGTAGCAAATGTATTAATACTATTTGAGGCTTTATAAGCCAGTGTTACCTGACCAGATAAGTTAGATTCATCTACTTCTGCATTGAACGCCTGGTCTGTATAAACAGCTCTCTTCAAAGCAATCAACGCAGGATCTTCTGTTTGCAATCCACCATACGTCTGACGGTTGAAATCTACTTTTTTCTGGTCATAATTGAACCGGAGTCCTGGTAATACATGCAAACGTTCTGTAATCGCCCAATCTATTTGCCCGAATATGGCTGCACCGAAAGTTTGAAGTCTGGAGGTGGTTTTAATGCCATAGCCATCAAACAGGCCTGGTGTTTGCCATAATGGGCTGGTGGAACTCTGGGAAAACCGCCATTGAGCTGCGCCAGATTCTTCCGTATGCACTGGATCTGTCTGTAAGTCTTGACTGATAGCAAAAAGACCGATAACACCACTTAAGCGGGATGATATGTCTCCTGCGTAACGTATCTCTTGTGTCCATTGCGAATGTTTTGAGGTAGCTTGAGATAGTGCGAGCACTGGCAATCCTGTAAAGTCCCGGTCGTTGGATGGATCCCAGTTCCAATACCGCCAGGCAGTGGTAGAGGTTAACGTTCCTGGCCCAATGTTAGCGTCAATATTGAGTGATACGCCACCCAATTCATTTCCCGATCTCCAGGGTGTATCATGGTCAATTTTGCGGTCGAAAGGATTTCTACTTGGCAAATCGTAGTTAAGATCTGCAATAATTTGTTCAAACTGGCGGTAAGCAGGGCGTAGGGTAGGAGCAACGCCAGCCACTACTTGTGCATATCCATCAGGCCGCTGACGTGAAGCGTCTCCTGCTAGTGTAATTTTGATGTTATCTGTTGGAAGGAACAGCAATTGCCCCCGCAAACCTAGGTTATTGAGATCGTTCACTGATTTTTGGGTAATTACATTTTCAAGTACCCCATCCCGTTGTGTACCAGAGAAAGATAAGCGTCCGGCAAACTTCTTTCCTAAAGGACCTGTAACAGAAGTTTTTGCCTGTATGTAGCCATAGTTACCATAGCTTACTTCGAAGTTAGCGCCCGGAGTAAAGCTGGGCGCACGGGTGGTGACGTTAAAGGCGCCAGCCGTTGTATTTTTACCAAACAGTGTTCCCTGTGGACCGCGTAATACCTCAATCTGTTCTATATCAATAAAGTCCAGAGTGGTAGCTGCAGGACGGGCATAGTACACACCATCTACATAAAAGCCTACACCAGGGTCGATGCCATCATTGGTAAGGCCAAAAGTAGAACCTAGTCCACGAATATTAAGTGTAGTGTTGCGTGGATTAGACGAATAAAGTTGCACAGTAGGAACAAGTTCTTTTATCCGGTTTACATTGAAAGCGCCGGCTTCTTCTACCGTAGTACCTCCAACTACTGAAATAGGAATAGGAACTTCCTGCACGGTTTCGCTGCGCCTTCTGGCTGTAACGACCACCTCATCTAGTAAATTATCATCAATGAGGGTTATGGTAAGGGGTGAATTTGGTATTTCTGTAATCCGGACTTCTTGTGCTTTAAAACCTACAGAACTAATCCCTAGTGTAAAAGGTACTTGTTTTTGTGCTGTAAGCTTGAATTTACCCTCAGCATCAGCCACGGTATACGTGTTAGTCCCCTTTATTACGACTGTTGCCGCGACTACGGGTAAGCCCTCGCTATCTTTGATTGTTCCTACCACTACCCCTTGGGCAAATGCCATGTTAGCCAACAACATGATAGGTAAGATAACCTGTACTATTTTTTTCATTACGACAAATGTTAGTTTAGAATGGTATGAATGATATTATTTTTTCAATACGCTTTACACTTAATTATCATAGGAGGTATAGCAACTAATAAATTCTATAAGAAATTTAGCCAAGCGCATACTCTACCTTCTGACCTTAGAATACAAGATTTTGATATTTAAATTTAATCTCTACAAAATCTATAGACAAAAATATATATAAGAAAATAGAATGCAAACTATTTGTGAAAAATTATATTTAGCAGAGATTAATTAACGCATAAATTTATGTGTATACATTAATGTAAATTGTCTATCTGTAGAGTCAGAATGCCTATCCTTTTTAAACCTATGTTATATAAAAGCCTTTATTTTACTTTATTACTCTTGTTGCTGAACGATGTGAGTGTATGGGCACAGGTGACTACCGAGAAACCTAATATTATCCTACTCGTTGCTGACGATCATGGAACGGATGCGCTGGGCTGTTATGGAAATTCGGTAATTAAAACGCCTAATTTGGATCAGTTAGCTGCTGAAGGGGTACGTTTTACCAATGCCTTCTGTACAACTGCCAGTTGTAGCCCTAGCCGTACAGTCATACTTTCTGGCTTACACAACCATGCAAACGGAATGTACGGGCTTGAGCATAGTTACCATCATTTCAACTCATTTACACAAGTACTAAGTTTGCCCGTGTTGCTAGCTAAAGCAGGCTACCAAACAGCCAGAATAGGTAAATTTCATGTAGCACCAGAAGAAGTGTATTCCTTTCAAAAAGTATTATCCGGCGGGAAAGCTAATGACCCCAATAGCTTAGGACGCAATGCTGTTCAAATGGCCGAACTCAGCAAAGACTTCATTACTTCTACTAAGGGGCCATTTTTCTTGTATTTTGCTACCGATGACCCGCACCGGTCTAATAAAGTGTTGCCTAATGGTGAGCCCGATTTTGGTACAGCTGGAGAGCCCAACTCATTCGGCAACCGCCCAGAAGGCTATTCCGGTGTAAAACCAGTTACCTATCAGCCTTCCCAAGTGATTGTACCTCCTTTTCTACCAGATACTAAAGAAAGCCGGGCAGAATTAGCACAATATTACCAAGCTGTTTCCAGAATAGACCAAGGGGTAGGAAAGCTGATAGGGTATTTGAAAGCCGCAGGTAAGTATGAGAATACGATTATTATATACATCTCTGATAATGGTGTGGCATTCCCTGGAGCAAAAACGACTTTATATGATGCAGGAATTAAACTCCCCTGCATTGTTCGAAGCCCTAGCTCAAAAAGGAAGGGAATGGTTCAAAATGGGATGATATCCTGGACAGATATTACGCCTACTATTCTAGATCTTGCCGGAGCTTTACCAGCTAAGTCAACTTTTCATGGCCATTCCTTCCGTAAACTTCTGGAAGAACAAACAGTTAATGGCTGGAACGAAGTATACGCTTCGCATTCCTTGCATGAAATAACTATGTATTACCCGATGCGAGCTGTACGTACAAGTCAATATAAATTGATTTATAATGTTGCTTATCAGCTTCCTTTTCCCCTGGCACTTGATTTAGTGAAGTCATTTACCTGGCAGGGTAGCATACAAACAGGTTCCACTCATTATGGTAAAAGAAGTGTCGAAGCATTTTTGCATCGGCCTAAATTTGAACTTTATAACATAGAAAAGGACCCAGCTGAAATTCATAATTTAGCAGATAATGCCGAATACAAAGATATATTTAATCAATTGCTACAAAAGCTTAAACAGTTTCAGCAGCAAACCCAAGATCCCTGGATACACAAGTGGGAATATGAATAAGTACTAAAAATATACTCACTGTTTTTACACTACATTACTAGTGATTAGGGATCAAATAATGATGGGAAAATACATCCTACAAATTGGGCAGTTCTATTTTTAGTGAAAGAGTAAGGCGGATCCGGAAAACCTACTGGGTGGGTAACCAAAGTGTTTTTTGAATGCAGCCGAAAAGGCAGGTATGTTGCTATAGCCGATACAATCAGAAACCTGGGAAATATTTAATCTTCCTTCTTCCAACAGTTGTTTTGCCTTACGCATACGTAAAGTATGAATATGCCCAAAAACCGTCATGTGGAACAGAGATTTATATCCTTTCTTTAATTTGAACTCATTTAACCCATAAGTTGCCGATAGCTTAGCCAAAGATAAAGGCAGCAAGTAATTACCCTCAATAAATGCATATACTTCGCAAAGCTTTTCTTTATCTGCCTTGCTAATATCGTTTTTACTACCGGTACTCCATATGGAAAACTGCTCAATCTGAAGCGAAAAAAGTTCCAGGGCTTTCGCCTCCAGATACAGCATACGGGTTAATCCATTAAACTGACTACTTTTAACAGCATGGAGAATATCAAGCATTCGAGGCTGCATCAGTAAATGCTCGTGGGAAGGAATAAATGCCTCTTTCCGTTCCATTCTATTACAGATAATATCTATCTGTTTGTCTTCTGCCGATTGCATAATGGATTTGAAAAAATCCAAATCAAACCCAATATGCACTACATTAAATCGTCCAGGCTCAATCCTATGGCCGGCAGTAAATTCGGGGCTGTATTGAAAGGTATGGCGATTATTCTCCGCAATTACAGGTTTAGAAATATGGGTGAAATGGGAAGTAGCTCTGCCCTCCAGAACAAACACGGACTCAGCGCCTTCGCCATTGCTTGGGTGAGTCATGTTCAAAGATTCCTGCAAGTCGAACAGCATATTTCCTAACACCATGCCAGGCATTTGAACAATCATCGACTCTCCTGATGCCAGGCCAGGTTCTTTAAAACGGGTGTGGATGGCTGTATACCGCTCATTACTGTTCAATACCTTTGCCTCAAAACTTCCGAACCTGTTGGCCCAGTCCGGAAGAGCTATCTTATCCATATCTCGTAAATCTTTATCCGTTTTGAATAAACAGATCCGGGTAATAAAGTTAAACATTTGTAGTAGAAAATCAATAGACATTATGACTACCGCAACACTTAAAAAAACAACCCCCAATACGGTTATTCAAGTAAAATATTTGCTGGCTTTTTTCTTCTTGTTAGTTTATCTGTCAGGCCTTTATGTGGTCTGGCAATGGGATGTAGGAATTTTTGTAAAAATAGCCTCTTCCTTTCTGGGTTTACCTCTTGTACTACTCTTGTGTGTGTATCTGGCGCTGATAGGGTTTGCCCGTTCTCTGCCTGACCTGGACCTGACTGTGGGCAACCGCATGGACCGTACCGTACGGAATAATGAAGGCAATTATGAAGCTACCTTTCTGGAAACCGGGCGGGATACTGGAGGGGCTTATGAACTGATACAGGTAGAGATAGAGCCAAACGGAGGCAATAGCTGGCATTACCACAAATCATTCGATGAGTATTTCACAGTACTTAATGGGGAGCTGACAGTAGGATTGAGTGGAAAAACCCATGTTCTGAAAGCAGGGGAAGGAGCAACTGCTCCCAGAAAGTCTATGCACTACTTTCACAATGCTACAAATGCGACTGTTACTATTCTAGTAAAGGCTACACCAGCCAAAGGACTGGAAAAATCTGTCAGGATTGGATATGGCTTACACAATACCGGACAATGGGGGAAAGGTTTTCTTCCTAAAAATCCGTGGCATTTACCGCTATTGCTCGCATACAGCGAAACTTACCTGCCTAACTTACCAGGTTTTATCCAGGAACCATTGATTAATTCTTTAGCCAAAATTGCACAGTGGAAAGGAGAAGACAAAGCGCTAGAAGAATTCTTTAAATAAAACAGGCCAGTTTAGCTCATGCATTCATAAATGCCTCAAACTATCATTATCATGAAAACCAATTTAAAAATATTCTGGATACTCACCATCGCTTATGCTGTTTCTATGGCGTATCAATTTTACCGCTCCCAGGTATACCAATATCCGGCTTACGACACCTTTGCTACTACTGAAATAGTTGGATATGCGATCTTGTTCGGCTGGTCATCGCTCGCATTGGTTCACAAAAGGTGGGCCTTATGGTCCATTGTGACACTTTGCAGTTTCCAGCTTGGACTTGGCTTCACCTACTATATACCAGTGATTTTTCGAGTACGGCACGATACCTTCTGGGACTTTGCCGAGCTAATCGTTTTTTTCTTCTTGATTGCACTTGCTGGCTACTTCGCCCTCGAACAGCTGGGTAAGCATAAAATTGAAAGCAGCATAGAAAAAGCACACGCTTAACTAATTCTCCTCAACAGAACAACCTATGAAAACAATAAAAAAAATCGGCAAATGGATAGGATACGCTTTTGTAAGCATCCTCCTGATCTGCCTGGCTATATATGGATATATTTACTGGAATATTGAACAACGCTTACATAAAGTATATCCCACTGCAACACTGCCTGTTACCATTCCCACCGATTCGGCTTCTATTGCACGGGGTGCCCACCTGTTTGTGGTACATGGATGCAAAGATTGCCATGGAACAGACCTAAAAGGCCGCTATATGGTGAATGAAGCCCTGCTTGGTACCGTAGCTGCCCAGAACCTGACCAAAGGCAAAGGTGGGCTTCCGGCAGACTACAGCGACCAGGACTGGCTACGTGTATTAAAACATGGCGTAAACCGGGAAGGGAAAACCCTGATAATTATGCCGGCAAATGAAACTACCAAGCTGGCTGATACGGATTTGGCAGCTATTATTGCTTATTGCAAAAGCCGTCCTCCCCAAGACAACGAACTAGAAAAAAAGCCCTCACTGGGCCCAGTACTAAAAACATTCATTGCTTTTAACAAATTGGAGTTACTACCTGCTGAATATATTGATCATGCCCTTATACCTATTGCTGAACAGAAAGCAGAAGTATCAGCAGCATATGGTGCTTACCTTACCACCAATTGTGCAGCCTGCCACCGGGCTAATTTTCAGGGAGGGCCACCCTTAGCACCAGGCGCTCCGCAAGTGCCTAATATTACTTCTACGGGCAGAGTAGGTAAATGGACGGAAGCCGAGTTTATGCAAACCCTGCGCACTGGTGTTACGCCAGATGGCCATCAAATTGACAGCACCAAAATGCCCTGGCCCCGCACGAGAGAGTTTTCAGATGTGGAATTAAAAGCTGTCCGGGAATTTTTATTGAGCCTGCCAGCTAACCAAGCTATAGGTCTTAACTAGTGTAATCAATCTGCCAGTTTCGTTGAAGATTAAAACTTTGAGAGAGATTAAAATAAGAGAGACACTATCCATGTTTCATTCATACTGCTCTGATAAGTATACCCGAAAACCAGATCTTGGGGAAAAAAAAGTATATAATGCAGAAGTTTAGAAATACATGATACCTATTAAATCCTCTCAAAGTATTTAATCACCCTATTTGGTTTACCTTAGTTTTTACTGACAGGAAAGGGGGTAGTTGAGCTGCGTCCTTTTAATTTAACTGCTTGCTAGTTCACCCGTTAAAATGAATGAATATCTTCCCTATGTTATTCACCTAAAACAAGAGTAATACTATACTGTTGTAGAGTGAACAGTAGTTTGCCTTAGCTTATAAAGATAAAAGAATACGTACCAGAAAATAGGCGAACAGGAAGGCATGAAGCAACACTAGGATTCTTACTAGATCACTTTTCTTACCAAAAGCTACGGTATCTGTTTGTTTAACGGTTTTATATGCATTGCTCCGTTGCGTTTGTGAATTAAATAAAAACTTGCCATAGAACAGGCCTACGGCTATGATGCCAAAACTTAGGGAAGTGTTATCTGCCGGATCATGGATCAGGTATTGGCGGGCAACCAATAGAAAAGGAAGAGATAGTATATGCATGAATACCGGCCAGACATACGCAGAAAACAGCTTGTCTTTGCTCATCCGTTTAATTTATTGCCAAAAGCGAAGCAGATTGATCAAGGGTATCCCCATAAAAATACATGACCCTACCCAAAGTATGTTGTTAATCGTAATTAACTGGTGAACTGGCAGCGGGTTAAGGCTCCTTCGGATAGTTTGGCCGGTAGTCATCAGAAAGGATGCTGCCCGGTGTATATGTGGATAAATTGTATACAATCCACCTGCTAGTAACAGTACGATGAGAATACAGAAAAATACTGTTAATACGTTTGTCAGGGGCTTTGGCTTTCCTCCACCTTTAGGCGCAAAGAAATTGGTTCTGTCACCGGTAAGGCGAGCCGCCAACAAAAGGGGTGGTGTAACAAAAAGCAATATAAAGAATGGACCTATAAGTACAGCCAATGCGATTAAAAGTATAATGGTGATAGCCAGGCAAATACCAAATGTAGCAAGTGAAAACATAAACGTTTTTTGTAAGAATATCTGTTGACGGATGTTGTTACAAAAGTATAGCGGAATTCATACTGATCCTGGGTTTGGTGGGTATCAAAAGGTCATCAGACAGACTAAGCAGGGTATACAAAAGGTAAACAAAACAAAGGCTACTTACCACGTATTCAGTTGCTATTCGTCAGGTACGCAAAAAGACAAAGGAATAAATAATCCGGGAATATGTTCAGCCTATTTCTTTGCTCATCCTAAATCGAATCGATAAACGTAGTTTAGGGAAGGGAAAGAAATAAGAGGATGCCAGTAAAATTAATTTTTTACACTAAATTTATAACCGATACTCGATACCTAAAATAGTGGAGTACACGCGTTTTTTAGTAGTTACTTTTTCTCTAGCCCTCATGTCAAAAACCCTTGCACTTACCTTCATTTTTCTGAGCACCACCATTTTTCCATTGCTTGCTCAAAAAGGTAAGAAAGCTTTCTTCGCTGAAATTGGTATGGTGTCTTATACCTACCGGCATAGTTTTCAGAAAGATGTAGCGAAGACCCTGGATACTATTAAAACCTTGGGCATTACGGATATGGAATTTTCTAATTTATTCGGGAAAACGGCTCATGAACTCCGTCAGTTGTTAGACGAACGCAATATGAAATGCTCTTCTTTTGGCGTAAGCTATGACGAGTTGATAAATAAAACAGCAGAAGTGGCTAAAAATGCTAAAACATTAGGGGCCAACTTTGTGCGGGTAGCTTGGATTCCGCATAAAGCTCCATTTACTCTGGAAGTAGCCAAAAAAGCTGCGGACGACTTTAACCGGGCAGGAAAAATATTGAAAGAAGAACATGGCTTAACTTTTTGTTACCACAACCATGGGTATGAATTTCAACCCTATGACAAAGGTACTTTCTTCGACTATATCGTAGAGCAGACAGACCCGAAATACGTAAGCTTTGAAATGGATATTTTATGGGTATTCCATCCTGGACAAGATCCGGCTCAATTGCTCAACAAATATGGCAAACGGTTTAAACTCATGCACCTGAAAGACCTAAAAAAAGGTGTACAAGGTGATTTTTCCGGACAAACGCCTGTCGAGAATGATGTAGCCTTAGGAACTGGACAGTTAGATTTACCAGCTATACTGAAAGCTGCTCAAAAAGCAGGTGTCGAACATTATTATATAGAAGATGAAAGCCCTAGTGTTTCCAGGCAAGTGCCGCAGAGTATCGCTTATTTAAAAAACCTGCCATTATAATTGTCAATCCATTTTAAGCCGAGGGAAAATTTAATTATCATCGGCAATGCTTTCAACTACTGGCATCCATTCTTGGATTTTACCTCTTGAACTTCAGCTAATACATTAAGATGATATATCAACAGCGGGCCGGCTACCACTGTTGTAGGTTGCAATTTCTATAAAAGTGAAAGAATCGAGCTGACTACATTATCGTTCCAATAAAAAGAACTCCTCTGCTAAGGGCAGGTCTTTGAACTCTTCTCACCCTAATCCGTATTTGCTTACTAGTTCAAAGAAGACGTATCAGCTATGCAGCCTACCCAGCCAGACGGAAAACAAATAGCAACAGCCATAAACACAGCCTATCAACCAATAGAAAATTATGGGATTATAGGCGATCTCAATACTGTGGCACTGGTTGGTCTCAATGGGTCTATAGATTTTTTGTGTCTTCCCAATTTTGACTCGCCTACTATATTTGCTGCCTTGTTAGACAAACAGAAAGGAGGGTATTTTCAGATACATCCTATGCAGGAAGATGTAAAGCTGAAGCAACTGTATTTACCAGACACCAATGTGCTCTTAACCCGTTTCCTGGCCAAAGATGGGGTAGGGGAGTTAACCGATTTTATGCCCGTTGAAGAGCTTTATCCCTGCAAGGAACTGATCAGACGCATAACTACTGTACGTGGAAAATTAACTTTTCAGATGAATTGTTGTCCCCGCTTTAATTATGCCCGTTCAGCGCATACTACGGAGCAAGTTAGTGCGTATGAAATTGTCTTTACCTGTACAGAACCTGAACCAATTAGTATACGCCTCAAAAGCACAGTGCCTATTCAAGTTCAAGATAAAGACGGGTATGCTCAATTTACCCTGGATACAGGCCAGACAGCCGATTTTCTATTGGAACAGATACTACCTGAATATCCTACAACCACACCTCTGGAAACCTTTGTAACCAAAAGTTTATACGAAAATATTAATTACTGGAAAGACTGGGTAGCTCAATCAACGTACCAGGGCCGCTGGATGGAAATGATCAACCGTTCTGCCCTTGTATTAAAATTGATGACCTCTCATAAATATGGTTCTATGGTGGCTGCTCCTACCTTTGGGTTGCCAGAAGAAATTGGCGGCGTACGGAATTGGGATTACCGCTACACCTGGATACGGGATGCTTCTTTTACGATCTATGCTTTTCTTCGGCTTGGTTATACCAAAGAAGCCAGGGAATTTATGTGCTGGGTAGAAAAGCAGTGTAAAGATATTGGCAGTGCCGGCCATCTGAATTTAATGTATACCATTGCCGGCCAGGAACCATTGGAAGAACAGGAATTAACGCATTTGGAAGGTTATAAAAGTTCTCAACCAGTCAGAATTGGCAATAAGGCGTATACACAAATACAATTAGACATTTATGGAGAACTACTGGATTCTGTGTACTTGTATGACAAATACGTAGAGCCTATTTCCTATGATTTCTGGGGTGAATTATCTCAACAGGTAGATTGGGTATGTCGTAACTGGCAATTAGAAGACGAAGGGATATGGGAAGTGAGGGGTGGTAAAAAAGAGTTTCTCTACTCACGTTTGCTTTGCTGGGTAGCCATAGATCGGGGTATCAAAATTGGGCTGAATCATTCCTATCCTTTTCCGGGCCATTGGCAAACAGAGAGGGATAAAATTTTTCATTCTATTCACATAGACTACTGGAACGAAAGTCTGCAAGCATTTGTGCAATACAAAGGAGCAACTACCGTAGATGCTGCTACACTCCTGATGCCCCTGCTCCGGTTTATCAGTCCTAAAGATCCAAAATGGCTCTCTACTTTAAAACTTATTGAACAACGGCTTGTTTCCGACTCTCTGGTATACCGTTACCGGACAGAACAGGGGATAGATGGCTTAACTGGTGGGGAAGGTACCTTCTCTATGTGTACCTTCTGGTATGTAGAATGCTTATCCCGGGCAGGGCAACTGGACAAAGCCCGGTTGTTTTTTGAAAAGATGTTAGGGTATGCGAATCATGTAGGGTTATATGCCGAACAATTAGGTATGCAAGGGGAGCATTTAGGTAATTTTCCGCAGGCCTTTACTCACTTAGGCTTAATAAGTTCAGCCCTTAATTTGAACGATCAGCTGGATAATGCACGCAACACAAAAATTAAAGACTAACCAGTGGTAAGCCTTTTATATCTTTTTAGGCATTGTTCTTATCTTCATCATTACTCTTTTACTAAGCAACTCACTGCATTTATATAAACACCCCTTTACCTAACAACCTCATACTGGGTCTATATACGTATGCGCTTTTCGTAATTATTAGTCTCTGCTCACACAAAAATTGCCGGTCTCATTAAGTTTAAGAAATTCTTTAGGAGATACTCCAGTGTAATAAGTAAAATCTTTAATTAAGTGGCTTTGATCAAAGTAGCCAAACGTGCTGGCTATTTGCATCCAATCTATTTTCTGGCTATTCTTTCTGAGAATAGAAGATACTACTTGTTTAAACCGGAGAAATCGTACCAGTTCTTTGAGTGAATACCCTACATACTTTTTAAACCTGAGCTGAATGGTTCTTTCGGTTAGGGAAGTCGAACCGGCCATTACTTGTACGGGGTTCACTCTCGGGTTATGAATAGCAGGAACATGCGCTAATAAAGGGAATGCCCTTTCATCAGTTTGAGTTATATGATCAATTAGGTAGGCTTGCAGGAATTCAACTCTTTTTTCTGGATGGGAAATAGCCGCCAACTTCTCCCATAGTGCTTCCAGCAATTCTATGTGCTTGAGTAAATCTGCTTCACTAAGCACATGCGCTTGCTCACCCATAGACAGAGACAGAAACCGGTAAAAGCCATTGTAAATAAATGGAATAATCAATAGATCAGCTTGCGGATTTACCTGATAATGTATCAGTTGCCGTATGGGGCCAATAATGCCAACACGTTCAATCATTCTTTGATCTGCTTTAGCCTGTGCAAAAGAAAAGGAAAATGGATCACTGAAATTGAAAACCACCATCATTTCCAGACTTGGGGATAAGTAATGGTGGCTAGGCTGGTAATCCGCCGGGGTAGTAATCAGATAAAAATGGCCTACAACCTCTGAGAGTCTTGGGTCAGTATCTATTCTTTTGCCAATGGCTTCCATCGCTTACGCTTCGTTTTCTTACAATTTTTCTTTGGGGCTTGCACCTACTTTTGTCAGGTAAGTTACTCACAAAAATATTCACTAAACAAAATTTGTTATGAGATTACATACCTTATTAGGCGCAAACGGCACAATTGCCACTAAACTTTTACCCATTCTTCAAGCGCATCAAGAAAACATCCGGTTGGTATCAAGAAATCCGAAACCTGTCGCAGGCACAGAAACCCTGGCAGCTAATCTGGTAAACAGAGAAGAAGTGATGCAAGCCGTAAAAGGGTCGGATATAGTGTATCTGCTGGTCGGCCTTACCTATGATCATAAAATCTGGCAAAGAGACTGGCCGGTAATTATGCGAAATGTAATAGAAGCCTGTCAGCACTGGAAGGCAAAGCTTATCTTTTTTGACGATGTATATATGTATGGAAAAGTAGATGGACAGATGACAGAAAACACACCCTATCGGCCGGTAAGCAAAAAAGGAAAGGTAAGAGCCCAAGTTGCGCATATGCTGCAAAAAGAAATGGAAGCAGGCACTATTCAAGCTATTATTGCTAGAGCCGTTGATTTTTATGGCCCTGGCGTGAAAGATAAAAGTGCAGCGGGTACACTGGTCTTTTCAAACCTGGCCAAAGGTAAAAAAGCACAATGGTTTATTAACCCGGATGTGCCCCGTTCCTATACCTATACGCCTGATGCAGCCAAAGCCTTATACCTGCTGGCCACAAATGACAAAGCTTTTGGACAAGTATGGCACCTTCCTTCGGTAAGCCCTGCCTTCACTGGCAGGCAGTTTATTCAGATGACTGCCCGGTATATGGTTGGCTCAGAAAAAGTAGTGGTGCTGCCCAAATGGCTCTTGAAGATGATCGGGTGGGTGAATCCTTTTATGAAAGAAGCTTATGAAATGAACTACCAGGATGAATTCCCTTTCCAGTTCGATTCTTCCAAGTTTGAGAAAGCTTTCAATTTCAAGCCTACATCCTATGAAGAAGGTATAAAGGAAACAGCCGAGTGGTTTATAGCCAACAAGTAATGCATCCGGCATTCTTGAATAAGGAGGCAACACCTGCAAATAATGTCAGTGGGTTTTGGGAAACGTGGTATAATTTATTGTTCAAAGGCTCAAACTTGCCAAAACCGGATAGCTTAGGCTTTGATCATTGGTATGTGATCAATACCATCTTCATCATATACCTCGCCGGCTTGTTCAAATCCAAATTGTTCATAAAAAGCCTTCGCATATAATTGTGCGCCAATTTTGATGGGACCTTTGCCAAAAAATTGGTAGCACACTTCAATGGCTTGGGCAACTATTATCTTGCCAAATCCCTTGCCCCGTACTAAAGGGCTGGTAACAATCCTGCCAATAGACATTTCTTTGTACGAGAGTCCAGGTGGCACTATGCGGGCACAAGCGATCAACGTGTTTTCATCATAAAGTAACAAGTGGAAACACTCCCCATCTTTGTTATCCATATCTAGAAAAACACAGTTTTGCTCAACCACAAAGACCTCGCTTCGAAGGCGCAAGGCATCGTAAAGTTGGGCAGGAGTTAATTCCGCAAAGGGTTTACAAATAGTATGCAATGACATATAAGATAAGAGCAGTCAGTTATTAAGCTATGTAGCCGCTGTAAAGGTAGAAACTTTACCAGCATCTCTCCAATAGCAGGAAAGTTGTTTAGAAGTTTCTGCTTTCAGTATGGTTAGCTTCATAAATTACGTAGAAGCCTTTGAATGGTATACCTGCCAATTATCTGTAGTTCATTTTCTGACAAATGCAATTTCTTCACATTTAACCTTAAAAGAAATTTGAGTAGTACAACTATAGGCTACTAAAGTGGAGGGCATATACCTACTAGTAGGTATTATTTTCACTACTGTTTGTCTATTTTTTCACTAGCACAGGCGATTGACATACCCAAGCTTTCCCAGTAGTTTTGAGCTTATTTAAATAATTCTAAATAAGCTTCTATGAACTATACAACCTCAACTGTTTTATTCTTAGTAGTTCTTAGCTGGCTCTTTTCAGCTTGCACTACAGGTACCGGGAAAGACAACCAAAAACAATCCACCCTACCAGCCAAAAAAATAGTAACCATCGGCGGTACCATTTCAGAAATTGTATATGCGCTTGGAAATGGAGAAGAGATTGTTGCTACTGACCGCACCAGCGTATACCCCGAAAAGTTACAGCTATTAGCTTCGGTAGGCTACCGTAATTCTATCAAGGCAGAAGGCGTACTTTCTACTGGAGCAGACCTGATTCTCGCAGAAGAAGAACATGTCAGTGCCGATGTGGCCACACAATTAAAAGCTGCCGGTCTAGATTACTATCAATACAAAAATGAGTTTAGCCCGGAAAGTACCAAAGCTATAATCAGAAATATAGCGGCTATTTTGGGTAAAGAGGAAAAAGGGAAAGAGCTAATTGCTACGCTGGATGAAGACTTACAACAGGTCAGCGAGTTGCTCAAAGCAGCTACCAATCGTCCGAAAGTACTCTTTGTTTATGCCCGTGGGCAAGGCACCTTAAGCGTCTGTGGCAGAAAATCATTTGCCGAAAGTATGATTACCCTGGCAGGTGGGCAGCTGGCTACTCCAGAATTTGAAGGATTTAAGCCATTAACACCCGAAGCGCTAATTTCATCTAATCCAGATTACATTCTCTTTTTTGATTCTGGACTTGAAAGCCTGGGCGGGATAGAGGGAGTGATGGCCCTTAAAGGTGTTACTGAGACAAAGGCAGGTAAAAACAAGAACATAATTGCCATGGAAGGTCTATATCTGTCTGGTTTTGGACCCAGAGTAGGAAAAGCAGTTCAGGATCTGTCAAAGCTTATACATCCGGAACTTCAGGCAAGCAACTTAAGCCGGAATTAATGATGCAGCAAACCACCCTCACAAAAACGGTAACTGTTACCAGGAAACAAAGCAAGTTATTACTTGGGTTAGCCGGCCTGCTATCGGCTACTGTGTTACTTTCGTTAAGCATAGGCGCCGTACAAATTCATGTTTCGGAAGTGCTGGCAATTCTGGCCAATAAAATTGGTTTTACTACCCAAGCTTTTACGTCACAACAGCAACTAGTCTTGCTATCCATCCGGCTACCCAGAGTGGTACTAGGGGTTATTATTGGAGGAGCTTTAGGTGTGACAGGTGCTTCTTTGCAAGGGTTATTCCGCAATCCACTGGTAGAGCCGGGCCTCATCGGCGTATCCAGCGGAGCAGCCTTATTTGCCGTAATTATCATTGTATTTGGAGGGTGGATACCTGCTATGCTTCGAGAAGTTAAGAATTATTTGCTGCCAGTATTTGCTTTTGTTGGAGGACTCTTGGTTACGATAATCACCTATAAATTAAGCCAGCGGGAAGGTAAAACGGATATTACCATCCTGATTCTGGTAGGTGTAGCAATGAATGCCCTGGCAGGTGCCCTAATTGGCTTATCTATTTATTATGCAGATGACACTGCCTTACGCACGTTCACTTTCTGGACCTTGGGCGATCTGGGAGGGGCGTCGTGGGAAAAAATAGGCTTTGCCATTCCGTTAATTGTACTACCATCGTTAGGCCTGCTGTTTTTTTACAGCCAGCTGAATGCGATTGCTTTGGGTGAAGCAGAAGCCTGGCATATGGGCGTTCCGGTAGAAAAGGTGAAATATGCCGTAATTGTACTGAGTGCCCTGGCCGTAGGGGCTTCAGTTTCTATGGGAGGCATGATTGGGTTTATAGGTCTGGTTGTGCCGCATATACTGCGCACCCTATCAGGGCCAAATCATCAGCATATATTGCCTGCTTCTTTATTCCTTGGAGCCAGTTTGCTTACTCTTTCAGACTTGTTTGCCCGTACAGTGGTTTCTCCATCAGAGATACCCATAGGGGTAGTTACTGCCATACTTGGTACGCCATTTTTCTTATGGCTTTTGTTGAACGCAAAAAGAAAACGGCTCATCTGATGTACCAGGCAATCAATGTATCGCACCGGATAGGTAAACGGAGTATTTTGCAGGGAATAAACCTGGAGATAAAACCAGGTCAGTTCACCGCCATTCTGGGTCCAAATGGAGCAGGAAAGTCTACCTTATTGAAGATAATTTCCGGTGAAATCAGACCTGTCAAAGGAGAAGTGCTGCTTCACCGCAAAAGTATTTATACAATGGCTACCAGGGAATTGTCCTTACACCGGGCAGTACTTCCGCAGCATGCATATCTTACTTTTCCTTTTACTGTGCTTGAGATTGTCCTCTTGGGCCGATTGCCTCACCAAAACACAGAGGCAGAGAATGCGCCCCTGGTGTACCAGATTATGCAGCAAACCGATGTATGGCACTTGAAAGACCGGATTTATACCAGCCTATCCGGTGGAGAAAAACAACGTGTGCAACTGGCCAGAGTAATGGCCCAGATTCATAGCGAAAAACTCCACACCCGCTATTTACTTCTGGATGAACCTACCTCCAGTCTGGATATGTCCTGCCAGCATTTAATACTTGGCCGGGCAAAAGCCTTATGTGCACAGAACATAGGTGTGCTAGCTATTTTGCACGATCTCAACTTGGCAGCTCAGTATGCTGATAGATTACTTTTCCTTAGAGATGGAGAAACTTTAGCCTATGGACCTGTTGAAAAAGTGCTTACAGAAGAAATAGTAGAAGAAACCTTTGTCTATCCGGTAAAAATCATCCATGATCCGGATACAGCAAAACCGGTGGTCTACTCAACACCTACTATTCATCCGCTTACCAAGACTTCCTTCAATGGACCAGCTGTAAGAATAACCAATGACTAAATTATTGATAACCTACTTAGTAAACACTAAAATGATGAACAGCCTAACAATTGATAAAGTACAAAATGCCTATGGCTTACGCAAAGCCTGGGAAGGTATTCAACAAGCCAAACCTGGTATCCGTATCCGGGAGGCCGCCAAAGAATTAGGCGTAAGTGAAGCAGAATTACTGGCTACGAAAACAGGCGAAAATTGTGTACGCCTGAAAAGTAACTGGGCCAGCTTACTTAAACGCCTTCCGGAACTGGGGCATGTTATGTCACTTACCCGCAACAATGCCTGCATACTCGAACACAAAGGTTCTTTTCAGAAAATACATGTATTTGGAGAAGGTGATAGATCCATGGCTACGGTTATCGGCCCCATTGAAACCAGGGTGTTTTTCAAAGCCTGGCATATAGCTTTTGCACAAACCGAAGAAAAATCCGGAAGACTATTAAAAAGCATTCAGGTGTTTGACCATTCCGGAGAAGCCATCACGAAGATTTACCTGCAGGAAAAAAGCAATGAAGAAGCCTATTATCAAATTCTAGACGATTTCCGTTCTGAAAATCAGAGCCCTGAGCAGGAAGTATTTCCATATGAAGAAGAAACCTACTCTACTACGGTTGACAAAGATTCTTTCCTGGGCGAATGGCAAGCATTGAAAGATACGCACGACTTTTTTGGCATGCTCCGCAAACACCAGGTGAACCGCTATCATGCCCTGGAAATAGCTTATGACCGCTTTACTTACCAGATAGATCCTATTCAAAGTCCAAAACAACTGTTGGAGGTGGCGTCAGCTTCTAAACTACCCATTATGATTTTTGCCGGAAACCGCGGAAACCTGCAGATACACCAGGGAAAAGTACGCACCATCCGCCTGCTGGAACGTGGCCACAGCGGCCCCGAAAACTGGCTCAATATTCTAGACCCTTCCTTCAATATGCATCTACGGCAAGATCTGGTAGATACTGCTTGGGTCGTGAAAAAACCTACTTCAGATGGGATTGTAACGGCTGTGGAGTTGTTAGATAAAGAGCATAAACTTATTGCCCAGTTTTTTGGCTTGCGCAAACCGGGTATTCCTCAAAATGAAGCCTGGAGTAAACTGGTAGCTGATCTTCCCGTCTTGTAGCACTCTCTAAAACTTCTGTTAGTATGCCACAATACCGGTTTATTGGAATTTATCTACTCTGTCTTTGGATATCTCCGGCTCTGGCTCAGCAAGGAAATATCCAGGGAAAGATTACTAATCCGTCTGGATTACCTATGCCCTATGCCAATGTGCTTCTGGATACCAATAAAGGTACGAATAGTAATGAAAATGGGAATTACCAGATCCTTCAAATTCCCGTAGGAAAGTACGTATTGCAGGTTTCTTCGGTGGGCTATGAGTCCTTTTCGCAGAAAGTAGAAATACAAGATGGGCAAACTTTTACTCTAAATTTATCTCTGAAAGAACTCGATGCTGAGCTCAATACAGTAGTTGTATCGGCTACCCGGAGCGAACGGGAATTGAGTGTGCTGCCAGTTCCGGTAACGGTTATTTCCAAAGAACAGATCAAAAGCATGGGTTCACTCCGGCTAAATGAAGTGCTGGTTGAACAAACGGGCTTAGCTATTGTCAGTGACCACGGCACAGGTGTACAGGTACAAGGGTTTAATCCGGAATATACGCTGATTCTCGTAGATGGTGAACCGTTGATTGGCAGAACGGCCGGAACTCTGGAACTCAACCGGATTGCTGTAGGAAATATCAGGCAGATTGAGATTGTAAAAGGCCCCAGTTCCAGTTTGTATGGTTCTGAGGCACTGGCAGGAGTGATCAATATCATTACTGAAAAAGCTGATGGTACCAAAGGCACTCTTACCAGCCGCTTTGGCACCAACCAGACACTTGATATGAGTGGCAGTGCTGATTTTCAGCGTAAGAAATTGGGGGTATATGCCTTTGCCAACCGCTACAGCACCAATGGCTACGATCTGAGTCCGGAAAGTGTGGGCAAAACGGTTAGTCCTTTCAGCAATTATACCTTTAATACTAAGCTGACTTATGATGTATCTAGCCGTACACGGCTGAGTGTATCGGGCAGGTATTTTATCGAAAGTCAGCAGAGCCTAACCGACATTGGTACGCCTCAGGAAACTGTGGTACTGGATGGAAAAGGAGATATTAGGGATTGGAATCTTAATCCGGTACTTACCCACCAACTTTCTCCGAAACTGAAAACTACTTTCCGGTTCTATGGCTCCGGATACCAAACTAACTCATCGCTGAAATATCAAACAGATGGGCAGTTGTATGAAGAAAGCTATTTTAATCAGTCGTTTTACAGACCAGAAGTGCAGGCAGAATATTTCGTCAACCGGAAAAACAACTTTACGCTGGGTATTGGCCGCATCTGGGAAAGCGTAGAAGCCACCCGTTACGACGACAGCATGCATTATCAGACCAGTTATGCCTATTTTCAGTATGAGTGGCAGCCTATCCGAAAACTGAACCTAATCGCTGGCGGACGGTACGACGACCACAGTGCCTATCAGTCGCAATTCAGTCCTAAACTTTCTGCCCAGTATGAGGTGTTTAACTGGCTCTCTTTGCGTGGTTCGGCGGGTGTAGGATTCAAGGCACCAGATTTCCGGCAACTTTACTTGAATTTCACCAATACCGCTGTGGGTTATAGTGTACTGGGTTCGCAGGAAGTAGTATCAGGTATTGCCCGGATGCAAGCCAATAGAGAAATCGCCGATTTGCTGGTTGATCTAACCACTTTTGGGGAAATAAAGGCCGAAAGTTCAGTTGCTTATAACCTGGGAATAAAAGTAAAACCTTATAAGCAGGTTACGCTGAACGCCAACCTATTCCGCAACGATATAAAAGATTTGATTGATACCCAACCCATTGCCCGCAAAACCAATGGCCAGCTGGTTTATAGTTATTACAATTTGAGCCAGGTATTTACCCAGGGAATTGAATCGGATCTTTCGTATGGGCCATCCCAATCTTTAAATTTCTCGCTGGGTTACCAATACCTAGTAGCGAAAGATAAAGCTGTAGTAGAACAGCTACAAAAAGGGGAGATATTCGCCCGTGATCCAGCAACGCAGGCAACCGTTCGGGTAAGCCCAGATGCGTATGGAGGCTTATACAACCGCTCGCGTCACATGCTAAATGCCAAGGTCTTTTATGAAGGCACTAAAGGAACCAGTACCAGTCTGCGGGTAATTTACCGGGGCCGCTATGGCTTTGCCGACCAGAACAATAACACCATTCTGGATGCAGATCAGGAGTATGTGAATGGCTATATAACCTGCAATATATCAGCTGGGAAAACATTTGGCAACTGGCTGAAAGTACAGGCTGGCTGCGATAATGTATTTGATTACACCCAGCCAACCTATATTCCTGCGCTCCCAGGCAGATTGCTTTGGGCTAGTGCCACTTTTACCTTAACTAAAAACCAAGCTAACTAACCACTATGCAACACCAAGAATCCTCTTTTCATTTACTGGCCTCCTGCGAGCATGGCTATATCAGTACTTGTACCTGTTGTCATGAATACAATTTTACCTATAAAATCTGCTGCTCCGGCTTCCACACGAAGATTTGCTCAGCTTCTGTACATGGCTGATCGACATCCAGCGTAATTCATTGAATCATCTGGAGTTGCCGCATGGACGCAACCGGGTTTACTGCAGCCCCATAGCGAATTTATATCTGGTGTTTAATAACGCTGAGCTGGCAGATATAGCTGATATGTTTACGCAGGTGCAACTAATCTTGGAAGCCAGAAAAATTGCCATGAGTCACTTCAGCTAATTAATTATTAATCCCTATAACCCTTTTACCTATTCTTTTTACAAACATGAACTACAAACAAATTCCGTTAAAAGCTATTCTGCTGTTTTCCATTGTTTTTATTGTTGCTTCCTGCAGCCAAGATGATAATGAAGCAACGCCTGTTTTGCCCTTAGAAGCAGTTACCGTAATAGACCTTCCGGCCAATCCCTCTCAGAATATTGATGGTAGTGCCAGGGTAGCTTCTAACCAGTTTACCTTATTTAACTTAAAAGATAATGCCATCGTACCTAATGCTGATAGTATCTCTACCAAGTGGGATATTGGTTTCCGGGGTACCACCATTATTGTGAACGGAGGCATTAGCGGACCCGGGCAAACCTCAGCTCTGGTAGTGAATGGCATTTTTGAAGAATTGAAACAAGCTCCGGCAGAAGGATATGTAACAGATGCGCAAGGAGCCTTAGCCCTTCCTGGTAGTGCCTGGTATACCTACACAGCGGCGGCTACTGCGGGTCCGCAACATGCCATTATACCTATTCCCGGAAAAATACTGGTCGTAAAAACTAGTTCAGGCAATTATGCTAAAATAGAAATGCTGAGTTATTATGCTGGCAATCCGGATACATCTACGCCTTCATTTGCGAATCTGGCGACTAGGCCCGCTGCTAAATACTACACTTTCCGGTATAGTTACCAGCCTACTAACAACACCCAGCTTGATTAACTCACTATCCTTCTGACAATGGTTCTTGGCTGGCATTATTTACTAGTATGGATCAAACAACAAAGATGTAGCAGGTAGTTAACCCTTTTTTATATCTTTGTTTATAATTAGTCTAAATAAAAATAATGTCAGCCACCCTTGTTATAGCCGATACGCAAGATTTAACGACAGCCGGAATCAGATATTTACTAACCAGCACAGATATATCCATACTTGCAGAAGCTAATAAGTTTGAACACTTATGGCGTATATTTAAAAAAGAAGTCCCGGATGCACTTATTCTTGATCATACGAAACTGAAAGATTTTCAGTTAACGCAGTTCCTGTCTTTGCATCAGGAATATTCTTCAGTAGGTGTGCTGATTATTTCTACCGATGAAAACAAGGATACTATTATTAAGTTGCTGGAAGCCGGCGTAACTGGCTATCTTACCAAGGATTGTAGTAAAGAAGAAATTTTAATGGCATTGCGGGCTACAGTAAAGGGAGAGAAGTTTTTCTGCCATAAAGTATTAGACATTTTAATAGAAGACAGAGTAAAAAAGGTGCCTTCCGAAGAGTCTGTTTCAGGAATTACCGAACGGGAAATTCAAATTATTCAACTGGTTGCTAGGGGCAATTCTACTCAGCGCATAGCACAAGAGCTAAATTTAAGCCCTCATACCATTAACTCGCACCGGAAGAATATTTTAAAGAAATTAAAAATTAAATCACCCGCTGAACTGGTGATCTATGCTATTGATAAGGGCCTTATTACTATACAAGTATAAGAGAGCTTGGAGAAATATTTGTCTCAGGAAGAGGCTAACGTATTATGAACCTGGTGAGCATTGGCTTAAGGAAGAATGTTTTAATAGATGGATAAATGCACGAGGTATTGCTATCCATGTATTTAGAAATACAAAAGTGTATATAAAATTGGTGCAAGTGTATTCCTGAAGTTGCCTGACAATCCTAAGTATTTCTGTGAATGAACCCTAATAGAGGTCAGCTTTCTGTGAAGTCTTCATAGCCTACTCCAAACTGTGCAGATAACAACTGGGCATCAGCTTGGGTGGAAGCTAATTTACCATATGAAGCCAAGTAATACTCCGTAGACCCTTGTGTGTATAATCGAACTTGTGCATAGGAGACAGGAATTACTGTTGTGAGATTAGTCCGGCTCATCAATGAGTGTTTCTGGATCACCTCTACAAGCGTTATTCTTACCATTACCGGTAAGGGTTCCCATGTTCCAAATCGTAGACCGAAGAATCCGGAGAAAATCCGAATCCGTTGGTTGGTAAAGTCTATCTCCAGGCCTTCAGTAAGAGTAAGGGCAAAAAGGGCAATAAGTATTAAGAAAAGTCCTAAAAATAAAACTTCAGTTAGCAGAATAATCCCAACCAAAATCATTGCTACTGCTGGGATGTAGGCATTAACAGCAATAGGCTTTGTACGACGACAGTATATAGGTACAGCACTCATCTGGCTTTTACACTTAGTGTTTGTTTTGTACAGAAGTAACTTTAACACTAGATGTATATCTAGTTATCATTTTAAAAACATCCTTTACTGATCGAATAAACCATAGCAAAACCATTCTGGAAATTGACTTTCTTACTTAATTTAATAAATAAGCAATTGTCCTTAGTCTAGCCATCTCAAGATAAAAAGTTGGAAGCAAGGATAATTGCTTATAAATTCCATTAATAGAGAGTCATTTTCTCAAGTAAATACAGGTATCACTATTTTATGGCAGCAAGGACAGCCTTCAAATTACCCACTTAGAACATATTATTAGCTGCTAAACAGCTATACAAGTTTGGATTACTTGTTAATGTAACGAGCTATACTAGTTGATTTTGCCAGGTAGTTTTATCTTCTTATTAGGTAGAAAAGCATTCCAACTTCATACGATTTGAAGCTGGAATGCTCATAGTAATTAGTATTTAACCACCCGAAGAGTCTGATATTTGTCTTCTGCTTGTACATGTAGCAAATAGGTGCCTGCCTTCAGAAAACGTAGGTCTAATTCTAAATGCTGTTCATCAATTATAGCTGGCTGCGGAGATACAAGTACCATTCCCATCATGTTGGTAATAGTAGTAGCTTTTACCTCACTAGCCTGTATATTCTCTAAGCTTATTATCAGCTTACCATTCGTTGGATTAGGATAAACGCGCATCTGGAGCTTACTTTCCTGAGCTTGCTCACTTTCCATGGTTGCTAGACGGGCAGGCGTAGAAGTAGACTTAAAGATCTCTACACCAGCCAAGGCCAAGCGGTTTATGGATGGTGTAAAGTTAATATTGAGCAAGCCATCTGTAGTAGAAACTGTGAAGTCTTTGACCAAAGCTGTTTTAAACCCTGCTTCTTCGTAAATATCCAAGTTGGCTACCCTTAATTGATTTTCCATCCGAACACTAAACACCCTTGAACCTGCAGCGGTAAAAAAGTTCTCCGCAAAATGCAGTCTAACAAAGTAGGTTCCCGATGCAAGTGGTATTTCATACCGCATTTCCTGCAGGTCGCTTAGAGAAGATAAATACGATCTGTATAAGGCATCATCCTCTGTTGCTTGAATGGCACTGGTTACATCAGCCGTGTTATCCAGTTTTACAGATGAAGTAGGTTTGCGGTAATTAACATCTGACTCAAATACTTTTCCATTGATGTTTACACTGTTTGTAGACGTAGCAGCACCCTTAATACGTTTTACCACATTTACTGATGTAGTTGTATTTCTGCCTATGCCATACAAAGAAATACGCAAAGGAGATACAGCATTATTGTAAAAAATAAGCAGCGTGGCATTTTTGATCCCTATACTCGAAGGTGTAAAGCTCACATTGCATAGGGTAGTAGCTCCTGGAGACAACGTAACAGTGGAAGGTTTTACCGCACTAAATTCACCTGCATGTTGCCCTATTACCTGTACAGAAGTAATGGTAATACTTGGGTCTGCATTTGCTACACTGCCCATGCTTTGCAACGTAATGGGCAATGTAGTAGTTGAGCCTACATTCTTTTGATCAAAGTTAAGGGCAGAGGGTTTAGCCGCTAGTTCTGACGAGAAGTCTGAGCCTAGTTCCGGTTTAATGTTACTTACATAGTACAGATTATCGTTGTAGTCCAGGTTAGCTGTTGCACTTAAATAGTCATGCGAGATAAAATACGCATGGGGAATAATATTGCCGTTGGCATCGCGGGCTTTCCATATGCGTGCTCCCCGCATTGGATAAACTACTCCATTCACGGTTACTGTTCCTTTGTAGGTATTTCTGGCCGGATCAGTACAATCACCTCCGATTCTGAGAGAGAAAGGCACCGTAGTATTAAAAGTGGCTGTACCAGGTGAACGAGCAGAATTATTCATCCTAGGAAGTAGGGATTGCGCATCTACAGCGGTATGGGTGAGGATATACCCTGATCCTGTAAATCCATTTTTCGCTTCCCACCGAATGCTTTCAGTCTGTGCACAGCAGCCATGATACGCTCCCAGTTGGGTAACCGTCATGGGCTTGGTATTGTCTGCTTTAAGAAAATAAGAACTGTAAATCTCATCAGAATTAGCTAATGGGGCTGTATGTGTCGAATTTTTGGCAGTAAAACCTGTTTTAGTTTTAAAGCCAAACGCATCAATCATTTCCTGTGCATAGGGTTCATTGCCGCCTTCTCCTTTATTCTGCAAGAGGCCAAACAACGAAATTTCTTTCACAGGACTTGCATCATCATTTGAAATGACAGACAGCTTATCCTGAAGAATTCGTATCCTTGTTACGGAAAGGCTTGCATCATTCACAAAGCTTATCATGACATCTATATATTTAGCTGAAGCTAGTGTATATGGTAAAGGCAAAGGTTTAGTTGGATCCACTATAAAGGTGCCTGTTGGGGTAGTCAGGCGCAGAATTTTATAGGAGGTTGGCCTGGATAGTATCAGGTTATCTATTCGTAAAGAGCCAAAGCCTTTGTTGTGTAGCCTAACCGTAACTGTATCATGATTGGCATTAAAAGGCATGCTTGTGCTGCGGCGCCAGGGTTCACGGATTAATGAAAAAGTTACCCGGTTATTGTCCGGAAACTTATCCAGGTTTTCTACAAATAGTTTTGCATTAGAGATGGCAGAAGCCTGCGTTACAGTAACTGTTACCTGACTGGATGATGATAGTACCGGAGAGCCATTATCTGTAGCACTTACTGTTAAGGTGTATTTGGAGGCTTGTGCATAGCTCAGCTGGGAAGCTAGCGTGAGAATTCCTGTTGTCGGATTTATTGCAAATTTACCTGCTGTATTACCTCCAGTAATGGCATAACTGATTGCATGGCCCTGTGCATCGGTGGCTGTTACGCTGCCAACTTGCGAGCCAATACCTGCTGTCTCACTAATTAAAAAGCTGTATGCACTGCTGCTAAAGACAGGTGCTGTATTTGCGGTAGACGTAGGAGAGGAGATAGAAAAATTTTCAAAACTGTAGCTAACCGAAGAGGTTCCATTGCGATGCGTAGCAAATACACCTCCGTAGGCCGTGCTACCAGTTAAGCCAGTACCAGAAAGGCTGATAGGCTTGGTAGGATAGGCTGCTCCCACATTCATGTAGTTTATGCCGTCTAACGAATAGAAGCCTTCCGCAGTATTGCTCGCCGTGTTAACCACCAAGCGTAAGCGAACAGCAGAACTACTTAAACCACTGATTGCAGCAGTTATTCGTTGATCCGGATTCGATGTGTCACTGAGGCCGCTGCTTATATCATTCAACTCCTTTCGCATCTCTACCTTTCCATTAACTACCACCAGCTTAACAAAAGTCTTATCATGTAACCCAACCCACACGCCCGCTTGCTGATAGGTCGTACCTGTAAATGGATTGACTACTGTTGTTTGCAAAGTAAAGCTTTGGGTAGTGCTGAACTTTACTCCTACTGTATTTATCTGGTTATTATTAGTTGAACTGGCAATTCCGCTGTAGGTAGCTATCTTGAGTTTACCTGCTTCAAAAGAGAGCTTGGCTGGATCAAACCCAGGAACTGGGTTACTGGTGGAAGGAGCAATAGAGGATGGAGGATCTACCATTGTAAATCCTGTATTGGCAAGTTTTCCTTCACTACCTGTAAAGTCAAGAGAGAAAGGTAAGCTTACTTGTAAGTCAGCGCAGGGAAGTGTACTCAAAGGATTACATCCCTGGGCGGATAGGGTAGTAGGAGCTTGTAGTATCCATAGTAGTGAAAACAGCATTCCATATAAAGCTCCAAACGGCAACTTGCCTCTGCCTGTTTTTCTATAGAGAAGTACTTGTTTTAAATCTGGCCATTGATGGATTGAGATGAAGGATGATAGGTAGTTAAAGGCTTTGGAAAAGCTAGGAACTTTGCTATCCAACAAGTTAAAAGAAGGTAATCGTACTAGCATATAACAGATATTAGAATGGTTTATTAATGATTTTACTGAAATCTACCGCTGAGAAAATTCTATGTTGATGACAGCTTATGCAGAAATTAGGTCATAGCACCAGTAAAAATGAATGAATAAATTAACGGATGCAAGCATACTCTAGCCATAGGAACTACTTTGTTAATAACAGGGGGTAATTATCTACTGAATAAATTATATGCAGGCATGTTATAAGGACTAGTGATTGATATGAATAAAATACCTTCAAAAAATAGTCAGCATTATCTCTCTAAAAGTCTCAAAAGTGTACGATGTATACTAAAACTGCTGTATCATTGAGTAAGAGAATATCCATAGATCTGTTCTTAATCCGTATATAGCCAAGAAGACGAAGTCAGCCGATTTTTTGCACGTTGAATTATATTACTTTATACTTGAAGTAAAAAGCTATTGCTTTATAGAAGGCAAGTCTTTTAGATAACCGGAGTCTACAAAGCGTATTTTTCTTTCTTCGGTTTTACTTAGCTGGATAGAGCTGGTTGTTTTAAATTACAATAATATCCTATTATTTCAAAGCGATGGTATATTATATATTAATGGTGATACGAAAATTTCCTGCGTAAGACTTTTATTGCTCAGCAAGTAATCCATTTATTATAAGTCAAGCACTATTTCCTCTGATATGGCCTGAATCCTAGGGTACTATTTGTGAAAGGTTGCCGGTAGTTGAGGGGGGTAACTATTGGTTTTTTGGAAAATGATAATGACTGGTTGCGGATACTTAAGACCTAACTAATGGACTAGTGCACTTACAGAAAAAGACATAATAAGATTATTTTTTTAAGCTTGCTATTGTCTTTGTAGCTATCAGACGATTAGCAGGCATTGAGACTCTTGTTGTACTTATCATAAAGCTAACCTGCACTTGCGCCTCGGTAGAACTGCCGAATAAGTAAATCAAGTAGATTATGGCATGGGGACGTTTTTCAACCCTACTTCTAGGAAGGTAAAACCTCTTAAGGTTTACTACTAACCATGCTATAACAGGTAGTAGAAAACTACACTGTACTAGCTAGCTAATTGATAGTAGGTTTGATTGCGAAAACGGCTTTCCGGGTTCTCCTGTTTATTTTCAATTGCATTTGTTTATTTAACATACTCTGTAAATTGTCTATCAACATTTGCAGTATTTCTATTTCCATCAACAGAATATCATGTTTCAAAGAATTACTGTCTAGTTTCCCTACTTCCTCTGTCCGTTGCTTCAAGCGTTTTTTACATAAAGCCAATTCGGTTACTATCTCCAATAATCTCATAGTTCGTTATTTATCTACCTCACCAAATTAAATAAGGTATGTATACCATCATTTAAGAAATTAAGTTATAGGATAGTTAGGAGATAAAATATAATTAAATAAAGATTTGCTTATAAAAAGCACTGTTTAGGCTGCAAGTTACTTCCGGAAAATTCTGTTTTTTATATCGATAATACACGGGATTATATCTATAATAATTTCATAATCAGTACAGAAAGGTATAATAGAAAGCTGTTATTATATGGCGCATACCTATACCATAGAATAATTGTTAGTTTATCTTTATTGCTTTATTTTGACAAGTTAAACGTCATATATAACTTCCTAATTCTTTATGGCTACTTTTCTTCGTTTGTTTCTACTATTCTCATTGCTCATCATTTTTTCATTCACGCAAAGTTATGCGCAACGAAAAAAAAACTCTGCCGCTAAGCAAGTTCTGAACGACCGTACTGTCTGGTTGCAAGAAATGGACAAAATGGTTAGGCCTGTTTTATATAACCTGGCACAGGATAGCTTGCGGATAGTTATGCCACAAATTACTTCTAAAAGGATTGACAACAGAGACCAACGCATACAGGTGCAATATCTGGAAGTAATAGGCCGGGTACTAAGTGGCATTGCTCCCTGGTTGCAGTTGGAGGGTGGCAATGCTCAGGAAGAAGCCTTACGAAACCAATACAGGCAATGGGTATTACAAGGGCTTTCTCATGCTCTGGATTCTACAGCTAAAGACTACATGCGTTTTGACATTGCCGGCCAGCAGCTGGTAGATGCTTCTTTTCTAGCGTATGCATTTATCCGGGCTCCTTGGTTGTGGGAAAACTTGAATGAAGCCACCAAGCAACGATTGGTAACCTCATTAAAAGCTACCCGGAAATTCAAACCGGCGTTTTCTAATTGGTTGCTATTTTCTGCCATGACAGAGGCTTTTTTCTGCAAGTACGGCTATGATTGGGACCCAATGCGGGTAGACTATGCCTTACAGCAACATGAGCAGTGGTATGTTGGGGATGGTATGTATTCTGATGGAGAGAGTTTCGCTTTTGACTACTATAATAGTTATGTTATTCATCCTTTTCTGGCCGCCATCACTGAGATAATTGGCACAAAAACCAATAGTTATAATCAAATGGCCGCCAACATCAAGAGACGTAATGAACGTTATGCGGTAATTCAAGAACGGGTAATCCATTCTGATGGTAGTTTTCCGGCAATTGGCCGGTCTCTGGTATACCGGGGTGCCGCTTTTCACCACCTAGCTGATATAGCCTGGCGCAAAGCCTTACCAGCTCAATTGCCTCCAGCACAAGTGCGGTGCGCGCTAACAGCTGTTATCAAAAAAACACTTGGGAGCCCTACTACTTATAGGAATGGTTGGCTTACCATTGGCCTATTTGGCGAACAACCGGATATTGCTGATTCTTACAATAATCAAGGGAGCCTATATTTGTGTACAGCTATTTTCTTACCCCTGGGCTTGCCTGCATCAGATGGATTCTGGTCAGATGCTCCAGTTAGATGGAGTGCTCAAAAAATATGGGGTGGTGAAGACTTTCCTAATGACCATAGCCAGAAGTTAAAATAGGTTGACTTCCATTGCAGTGAAATTACTGCCTGCCAATAGTTTTGCAAAATGCAGTAAATCAAGTATTACTGTTTCTTATTTTTTATTTAATTATCTTCCAAAAGCAAATCTGTATAAGCCACTAGGACTGCTTGTTATGCTGTTCGAAGTAGAATAGAAAGCAACTATTGTATACTGGAAGTACTTTTTTTACACGTATTTGTTGAGAGCCGATGTAGGTTTTAATCAAAGCTTAATTAGAAATAGTATATTCCCTATAAAAAACTATTACGTAAGAGGAATTGGAGTATCGACGAAGAAAGTATAATCCATAAAAAAAGCCTCTATCACGGATAAAGGCCTTTATAAATATACACTTTTGCATTATGAAATCAAATCCATAATAGTATTTTATTTAGCAATTTTGGGTCCAGAAGTTAATAAAGAATAAAATAAATTTTAAACATAGAAAGCGTATACTCAGGTATACGCTTTCTATGTTTAAGCAGTACTAGTACCACATAATAGCCAATAAAACAATAGTTGGTTAATTCAAAGAACTCTTATGAATTTCTATATCTGAAAACAAGGCAAGTTCATTCAATTGAAAAGTAATAATTTCTACCATTAAATCTGTTAAAGGCTGAACCTGTGTATTATAACTGTCTATAGTTAGCTCAAGTGCGGGCTTTGTATAAGTAGAAGTTATTGCGGATTCGTTCAAATCTATTCGTTTCATATCCGAAGTTAAAGTAATTTTGTATGGGTTAATTTTTTAGTTTGTTGGTTTTATTACAAGTTTCTGAAGCTAACCAGTTTGTGTATATCTATACGTAAAATAGCGATACTTAGATTGAATACTCACCTAAAAATTTATACGATTTTTAGATAAAATAGAATTATATAAATAGTTTTTTTAGGTGTAACTCCTGAATCTTATTATAAAAAACGCTTGTTCAGTCACTTAAGTACTTTGATATTGATGCTTACCATAAATTCCAATTGGTAAGTTAATTTAGTATTATAGTTATAATAATTTTAATTTTATTAATGTTGATGGTGTAAGTTAGCATTCATTCGATGTTTTTGTGGAAAGTAACCCTTACACAGCGTATAAATATTACGTTGCTGTTTTTTATAGTTCAATAGTTTTGCTTTCCATTACCCAAATATTTGATGGTGCAGATTAACTTATTTGCCATTAGCGGAAACAGTTCTAGGAGATATATTCAACCATAACTAAATTTGTTTACCCTATACTATCGAATTCAATAGTTGAACAAGAGATGTTACTAATCGCAAACATCGATTATAGTGAATAATTTTAGCGGGCAAATGTCAACAGTAGATCACTAATTACTTATACCATGCAACCTACCATCATCTGTTTTGGCGAAACTTTATTTGATGTTCTTCCAGATGGAGCTGTGCCAGGCGGTGCACCCATGAATGTAGCTATTCACTTGAGCTACTATGGTCATTCTCCTGTAGTTATTAGCCGGGTTGGTAAAGATGCTGCTGGGGCAGAACTTATAGACTTTTTACAGCAAAAAGGTATAGCTACCACCTATATACAACAAGACGAAACCTATCAAACTGGTATAGTTGAGGCAGATGTAAGCAATAGCACCCATGTAGTCTACACTATTGTGGAGCCCGTGGCTTGGGATTATATAAAGTATGATGAGGCCTTAGCTCAGGTTGTAGAAAAAAGTAATGTATTTATTTATGGTAGCCTGGCATCGCGTAACTCTACTACCCGCAATACCCTGTTAAGGTACCTACCTAAGGCAAGCTTAAAAGTTTTCGACGTAAACCTGCGGTCTCCACATTATAGTGCTGCAGAGATAAAAGAGCTACTTACTTTTGCAGACATCATAAAAATGAACCACCATGAGTTAGCAGAAATAGCTGGCTGGTATGGGGTAGCCTCTGATGAAAAGGCAACTATGGAGTATATAAGAAACCTGTTAAATATACCTTTGATACTTATCACTAGGGGAGAGAACGGTGCCTCTTGTTTAACGAAAGACGGCTACAGTGAACATCCAGGATTTAAAGTTACTGTAAAAGATACCATCGGTAGCGGCGATGCTTTTCTGGCTGCTTTTCTACATCAATACATGCATGGAAAAACGCCTGCAGAAGCCTTGCCATCTGCTTGCGCAGCCGGGGCTTATGTAGCTACCCAACGTGGGGCCACACCCAGAGTTCCGGATGGTTTTGTAGAGGAGCTACTAAAACCATTGAATAGTTAACTATTTTAGTTAACAGCAAGTACATAAAATTTATTTGTACAAGCACCTTTACAAAATAGAATAACATACCAGAGCCTGAAAAATATAGCTGAATCTGATAAAATAAGTAGCCGAAAACTTTACAGTATCTGTTTGTACCAGTAAAATTGCAGAAGGAAGCAACTAGTGAAAGCTTTCCTGATATCCATTTCACCGATACCTAAAACAGATACCAATAGTAATAGCCTATGAAAAGAATTGCTATAGATATGGATGAGGTAATAGCCGATGCAAATCTTCGGTTTTCAGAATGGTATGAAAGAGACTTTGCCACACGGATTTTACCAAGCGAGTTGCATGGGAAATACTTTAGAGAGGCGGTTACGCCAGAACACCGGGAACATATCATTCAATATCTGCATACAGACGGCTTTTTTAAAGACATGGCTGTAATAGAGGGCAGCCAGGAAGTAATACAAGCATTAGCTAAAAAGTACGAGATATTTATTACGACGGCAGCAATGGAGTTTCCTACGTCTTTTGTACACAAATATGAATGGTTGAAAGTTCACTTCCCGTTTATTCCCTGGACACATATTGTTTTCTGCGGTGATAAAAGCATCATTCAAGCCGATTATCTGATAGATGACCATGTAAAGCATTTTGCCAGATTTTCCGGGCAGGGCATTTTGTTTACCTCACCTCACAATGTGCATGAAAATTGGACGCCACGGGTTAATAATTGGCAAGAAGTAGCAGACCTATTGCTGTAATAGCAGATTAGCCGCTTCATAGAACAGAAATAAAAAGAACAGCCCAAGGTAGGGCTGTTCTTTAAGCTTATATACTTTGTAAAGTGCATTTAATAAGGCTTAGCCGGATGCGATACTTTTTTGGCTTGTTCCACGCCTTCTTTAGAAGAAGTATTACCAAGTGGGCCATCAGTTCCTGCTGCTTTCTCCTTCATTTGTCTCATCTTTTCCGTTGCTTGCTTAATTCCTTCTGCTACTCTTCGCCCGTAATCTTTATCGGCAAGAGTAAAGTGTTCAATCATTTTATCCTGAATACGTTTATCGCAGGCTGCTAACGTATTGGATAAATTTGAAATTAGGTCTTCACGCTCCCATTCCTCAAAATTTCTGTACGTTTCACCAGCTTGCTTAAAATCATTGGTCCGGTCAATTTTCTGGCGTACTAAATTAGCATCATATCTAGGCGTATAATCTTTTCCTGCCTTAGGTGCTTCTTTTAATCCTCCCAAGAAAGAAGGTTCATAGTTAACATGTATGTTCTGGCCTTCGGCAAAATCCGTTCTGTACGCCATTTGGCCTCCTCGCTGATTGGTGGCTACTGGTATTTTCGGAGCATTAATTGGTAATTGCAAGTAGTTGGCACCAATCCGGTAACGCTGCGTATCGGAGTAAGAGAATGTACGGCCTTGAAGCATTTTATCATCGGAGAAATCAAGCCCGTCCACCAATACGCCAGTTCCGAAAGCAGATAATTCTACTTCATTGAAATAGTCGACTGGGTTACGGTTTAGCGTCATTTTACCTACCGGTAACCAAGGGAATTGCTCTTTTGGCCAAAGTTTTGTATCATCCAGCGGATCAAAGTCCAGTTCCGGGTGATCGTCGTCGCTCAAAATCTGCACGCAAAGTTCCCACTCCGGATAGTCGCCCTTTTCTATAGCTTCATATAAATCTTGGGTAGCATGGTTAAAGTTTTTTCCTTGTATTTCTTCCGCTTCTTTCTGAGTCAGGTTGCGTATCCCCTGCTTCATGGGCTCCCAATGATATTTAATCAGTACGGCTTCGCCATCTTTATTCACCCATTTATATGTATTCACCCCAGAGCCTTGCATCTGACGGTAATTAGCCGGAATGCCCCAGGGGGAGAATAAAAAAGTAGCCATATGCGTGGCTTCTGGCGTATTGGCGATGAAATCGAAAATACGTTCGCCGCTCTGGATATTGGTTACCGGATCTGGTTTTTGTGAGTGAATCAAATCTGGAAACTTCATCGCATCCCGGATAAAGAATATTTTTAGGTTATTACCAACCAAATCCCAGTTGCCATCTTCTGTATAAAATTTTACCGCAAAACCACGTGGGTCACGGAGTGTCTCAGGTGAGCCGGAGGGATGGCCAACGGTAGAAAAGCGTACAAATACAGGTGTTTGTTTTCCTTTTTCCTGGAACAGTTTAGCTCTGGTATACTTGGCTATTGGCTGGTCGCCTACTTTGCCATACGCTTCAAAAACACCATGGGCACCTGCTCCTCTGGCATGTACTACACGTTCCGGAATACGTTCACGGTCAAAATGTGAAATCTTTTCAATGAACGGATAATTCTCCATGGTAGCTGGGCCACGGTTGCCCACAGTCCGGATATTCTGGTTATCGTAAACCGGGTGCCCCTGACGTGTAGTAAGCGTGTTAGATGGGGCTCCAGTAACAGCTTTTCCATTGCTTTTTTTGCCGTTCTGGTTTCCATTATTATTTTTATTCATGCTGTTTGGTGGTTGATGTGATGTGTTAATTTACGAAAGTAACTTTTATAGGTTCGGGTAAATGCCCAATTCTCTAAACTTCTGTGTTAGCTCTGAAAAAAAATAGATACGCTGCAGAGCTAGTATGAGATTGGATTATTCAATACAAAAATATAAATTTTCATTTCTAAATCAACACAACAATCTCATGCCAGGAAAAATTGTAGTAATTGGCAGTTCCAACACAGATATGGTTATTAAATCCCAAAGGCTTCCCTCGCCAGGCGAGACGATACTTGGCGGAGAATTTCATCTGTTTACCGGGGGAAAAGGAGCTAATCAGGCCGTGGCAGCCGCACGTTTGGGAGGCGAGGTATTTTTTGTAGCCCGCACCGGCAACGATGTGTTTGGGAAGCAAGCCATTGAGCAATTTACCAAAGAAGGCATTAACTCAACATATGTACACACCGATCCGGATCATCCGTCCGGAGTGGCCCTTATTATGGTAGATGAAGCCGGTGAAAATATAATAGCCGTAGCACCAGGGGCTAATGCACAGCTGAAACAACAAGATATAGATGAAGCAATCCAAGAAATGGAAGCAGTGGATATAGTCTTGCTGCAACTGGAAATACCTCTTTCTACCGTACACTATGCAGTTAAAAAATTTGGAGAGATGGGGAAAAAAGTGATAGTAAACCCTGCTCCTGCCCAGACCTTGCCAGAAGAACTATTTAAACACCTGTATCTTATTACACCAAACGAAACGGAGGCAGAAATACTAACAGGTATCCGGGTAACAGAAGAAGAGACGGCTGCCGAAGCAGCTATGGCCTTGCGGAAAAAAGGCGTAAAACAGGTGGTAATTACCCTTGGTGCCAGAGGGGCTTTTATGCTGACAGAGACAGAACGCAAAATGATAGCTGCACCTAAAGTACAGGCCGTAGATACAACTGCTGCCGGCGATATTTTTAATGGGGCTTTAGTGGTTGCTATTGCCCAAGGCTCTTCATTAGAACATGCTGTAAATTTTGCCTGCCAGGCGGCGGCTATTTCTGTTACCCGGTTGGGTGCCCAGGCATCTGCTCCGTATTTGCAGGAATTGAAGCATGTATAACGTCATGGGTTAGGAAGGCTTGTGTATAGAGCTTTTTGAATCTTTAAACTCTCCTTATATCTATGTTTATTATCGATACGTATGCTACCGCTGTTATTTTCTGTTTTGTAACCATGCTTTGCTGGGGGTCATGGGCTAATACACAAAAACTGGCTGCTTCTAATTGGCGGTTTGAACTTTTCTACTGGGACTATGTCATAGGAATTCTTCTAACGGCTATGCTTTTTGCATTTACTCTCGGAAGCAGTGGTGAAGAGGGGAGAGGATTTATAGAAGATATTAGCCAGGCTACTATAAGTAATATCGGTTCCTCTTTGCTAGGAGGTGTTATCTTTAATGCAGCCAACATATTATTAGGAGCAGCTATTTCCATTGCGGGTATGTCTGTAGCTTTTCCGGTGGGTATTGGCCTTGCTTTGGTACTGGGTGTGCTGGTGAACTATGCCGATAATCCGGTTGGAAATTCAGGGCTATTGTTTACTGGAGTAGCCTTAGTTGTTGCAGCTATTCTCTTGAATGCATTTGCCTACCGCCGGGCAGCTTCTTCCAGTCAAGGCATTTCTACCAAAGGACTATTGTTATCGGTAACGGCCGGAATATTAATGGGCTATTTTTATAAATATGTAGCTGCTTCCATGTATACAAATTTTAAAATACCGGAAACAGGAAAATTGAGCCCCTATACCGCTGTATTCTTTTTTGCCATTGGAATAGTTGGAAGTAATTTTCTTTTTAATACCTTACTGATGAAGCGCCCCTTCAATGGACCGCCGGTTAGTTATAGAAATTACTTTGAAGGGCATGTGCGCAACCACTTAATGGGTGTATTAGGAGGCATAATCTGGTGTATTGGTATGTCGTTTAATATTATTGCTTCCGGAGCTGCAGGCCCTGCTATTTCATATGGCTTAGGCCAGGGAGCTACCGTTATTGCCGCCATCTGGGGTATATTTATCTGGAAAGAATTTGCCCAGGCACCCAAAGGTACTGGTGTAATTCTGGGTAGTATGATCCTCTGTTACCTGATAGGCCTGAGTTTTATTATTGCAGCCCGTTAACTAATAAATAATATGAAGAATTTACCTTTTCTACTCCTGTCTGCTATTCTAGGCTTTACCTTGTCTGGTAGCTACGCGCAAACAAAATCAGCACCAGTCAATATTATTTTTGATACCGATATAGGGCCTGATTACGATGATGTAGGAGCTATTGCTATGCTGCATGCCCTAGCTGACAGCGGACAAGCCAATATATTAGCCACCATAGCCAGTAGTAAATATGCCGGAGTAGCTCCTGTGCTAAGTGTATTCAATACCTATTTTGGCAGGCCAGATATACCCATTGGCGTACCGAAAGGCAATGCCGTTACCGACCGAGACACACAAGGCTGGTCAGATACCGTTATTGCAAAATATCCACATAAGATTACCTCTAATGCCAATGTACCAGAATCCGTTGAGGTATACAGGCAAATTCTAGCCAAACAACCCGACAAAAGTGTAACGATTGTAACGGTTGGTTTTATAACTAATCTGGCAAACTTACTGGAGTCTAAGTCAGACAAATATTCCAACCTTACTGGTAAAGAGCTGGTAAGCAAAAAAGTAAAAAGCCTGGTGAGCATGGCTGGAAAGTTTCCGGAAGGGAGGGAGTACAATGTACACAGAGATTCTACGGCTTCTGTTAAAGCTTTTGCCAGCTGGCCCACCGAAATTATTTTTTCAGGGTTTGAAATTGGCCAGAAGGTGAAAACTGGCTTGCCTTTGATTCAAAACAACACTATTCAGAATAGTCCGGTTAAAGATGTGTTCCGCATTAGTATTCCCAAGGCTCAGGAAGACAAAAATGGGCGTATGAGCTGGGACCAAACAGCAGTACTGGTGGCTATAAAAGGAGTGGAACCCTATTATACACTCAAACCAGGCCGCATTGTTACATTACCAAGTGGCAATAACCGTTGGGATGCCAGTAAAAAAGGACACTTTTATTTGGTGGAAAAAATGCCAGTAGCACAGGTTACAGGAATTATTAATCAGCTGATGATGCACCAACCTGGAAAATCTGTTAAGAAATAGCTTAGTCTAAGAGAGTTGCTCAAGCCTTAATTAATCAAATCTGTATGCGTCTTCCATGAAGTCAATGTTGATCTGTTTTTGCTTGCTATTGTTTTATGTGCCAATACTTTCTGCACAATTTCGGGTTATTCTGGATGCAGACATAGATTCTGACGTGGACGATGTAGAAGCCTTAGCTATGCTACATACCCTTGCCGATGAAAAGAAGATAGATTTTGCAGGAGTAATTGTAACCAGCGACGACCCGTATGCGCCACTCTGTGTAGATGCGATTAATGCCTATCTTGGAAGGCCTAACCTGCCAGTAGGATTTCTAAAATCACAAAAAGAACTAAAAAACCATTCAAAATATACCAGGCAGATAAGCGAAGAATTTTCGCACCGCTTACGATCTTTAGAAAATGCACAGGAAGCCACTGCGTTATACAGAAAAATATTAAGTAGGAGTCCTGATTCTTCGGTAGTTATTATCACAATTGGGCACTTAACCAGCTTTCAGCAGTTGCTTCAATCTGGAGCAGACACATATTCGCCTCTAGATGGAAAAGCACTTGCTTCTAAGAAAGTAGCCAGATGGATCTGTATGGGCGGGATGTTTCCCGAAGGCAAAGAAGCTAATTTTTACCGGCCAGATCCACTTTCTACGGTGTATTGCTTGCAAGCTTGGGATAAACAGGTGATTTTTTGCGGATGGGAAGTAGGAAAAGAAGTAATTACCGGCGATCACTATCTAAAGAAAAGCCTTCCGGTTAACAATCCAGTATACCGGGCGTATGAATTATATAATGGTTTTGCCGGTAGGCCCAGCTGGGATCAGATAGCGGTATTACTGTTAACAGAGAAAGCCTCTACCTTTTTTGACAGTGTAACCAATGGATATTGTTATGTGAGCAAGGATGGCAGTAATCAATGGCTTTCAGATAAAGACAGCAATCATGAATACATTAAAATTAAACCTGAGGTAAATCCGAATGAAATAGCCAGGTTCATAGATGACTTAGTACTACATAACAAGCATCTGTCTAAACAGAAATAACCTGCTGCTTATTTGTAAATTATTACATAAGTTGCTGACTTATAGTAAATTAATTTGATTGCATACAACGCATATTTGTTCCTCATATTTACTATACTATAGTGCTTAGGTAGGTAGCTAAAAAAGAATGAAAATTTCCATACCCTACTGACATAAGGCTGTCACCCGGTGGTTGTTTCTTTGTAGAGTAAAACAAATTCAACAACCAAAACTTTTTACTTATGTCAAGCAACAGCATGCAGTTAAACGAAACCGACTTGTCTACCCAGGTAATCACCCGCGAAGATCTGCTGAATCACTGGCAAGGCCACCGCCGGTTAACCCGCCGGGTAATTGAAGCATTTCCGGAAGAAGCTTTTTTTACGTACTCTATCGGAGGGATGCGTCCCTTTGCTGCCTTGGCAATGGAAATGATCCAGATGGCTAGTCCCGGCATTATAGGATTGGTTACTGCTAAGTGGGAAGAATACAAAGATGCACCTGCACCAACCACCAAAGCAGAAGTGCTCCAGTTGTGGGATGATGTAACGCAGCAAATAGATGCTTTATGGCCACAGATTCCGGCAAACCGATTTCAACAAGAAGAGGTGATTTTTGGAGTCTATGAAGGAACCATTATCTCTCATATTTTTTACTTTATAGACAATGAAATTCATCACCGCGGCCAGGGGTATGTTTACTTAAGGTCATTAGGTATTGAGCCGCCAGCTTTCTGGTTACGGGATTAACAACTAAATTATTGAATGGATGCACACATGCAGCTACTCTAAAAGATTAGCTGCATGTGTGATTATTTGCAAGCCGCGTGGTACCGTTAGTTAAACTTTTTACAGCATTTACTTATGATTGATCAGACAGAAAGCCTAGTTTTTCCACAGGTTTCAGCAGATACTACTGACGTAGAAGTTTTTAGAACCAATGTGGTAAAATTATCGGAAGCCACTAGATTAGTGGACTTATTGGCCGCCTACTTTCCAGATTGTTCTTTTAATTTTGATCTGGCGGATTGCGATAAAATTCTTCGGGCCAAAGGAAAATATATTGACTACTACAAATCAAGTGTAATGGATCTGGTAACTGCCGCAGGCTACAGGATAGAGATTTTGCCAGAGTAAATTTTAGTAGATGTAAGCACTGTGATGGCATAAAATAAGTGTACTTATTTGTGTAAGGATTTTGGCCTGGCAATAATGCCGAATGCAGATGCGCTATGGGCGTTATAATAAATGTGTTCGTCTACAAGTTGATACGAAGCATTTTGTAAGTTTGCTTTAATACATGCTAAAATTTTGAGGTCTGCCCCTTTAGGCGTTTGGTAAAATACAAAAAGCTGTCCGTCTGCTTTAATGGTTTTGTTTATTAGAGCAAGTTCTTTTTCGGGTGCTTTCCAGAAAATATTTACATTGAAAGCCACTATTTTATCGAAACTAGCTGCTGGAAACGTATGATCTGCAAAGTTTCCTGCTAGTAAAGCTACTTTTCCGGAAGAGATACATGCGTAATTCCGTTTAGATGCCATGGTAATCATAGGAACCGACTGGTCTATGGCGGTAATATGTCCCTGAGTTGCCTTCAACACCAGTTGCTCTACCAATAATCCTGCTCCGCAGCCAATCTCCAGTAGATGGTCAGTTGGTTTTATATTCATTAGGGAAGCAGCCCAAATAAACCGATCATTCGTTTTCATTCGCAAGGGGAGAATAGTGTTTACTCAACAAGTTTAAATTATCAGCGCTTTTATGTACATTCATATGCCTTAATTTTAATCTAAGATGAACACACCTACTACTGAAATTAAAATAAAACGCCTGGATACAGGAGATGTTGCCTTGTTACAGCAACTGATTCAGTTGTTCCGGGAAGTATTCGAAAGGGAGGAGGAAATAGATGCTGAACCCGGTTATCTATCCCACTTACTTAGGAATAATACCTTTGTTGCGGTTGCTGCCTTACTAAATGACAAAGTTATTGGAGGCCTGACCGCCTATGAACTTCCTATGTACTATTCGGCATCTTCAGAAATGTTTATTTATGATGTAGCTGTATCAACAGAATACCAACAAAGGGGAATAGGAAAGCAATTACTCACGGCGCTAAAAAAATATTGCCAGCAGCAGAATATACTGGAGATATTTGTAGCTGCTCATGCGGAGGATACGCATGCGCTGGAGTTTTACCAGGCCACTGGCGGAGTTGCTGAAGACGTTGTGCATTTTACCTATTCCGGAGAATAGGTAAGCAATTGTATACACTCGGAATTCCAGTTTTCTATACCCTCCATGTTTCTGCCATGAATGGTAGCTTTTCATATATTGGTATATCGCAAGGATATTATTCTATAATTACTTTATGGATATTCAACCTGACAGGCTGGTTACTAAATCGCAACTAAAGACTTATTTCTCTCAACTAGGTATTGCCCCTGGCCAGACGGTAATGCTGCATATTTCTGTAAAAAGTATTGGATGGCTCGTTGGCGGACCTGAACTAGTTATCCGGGCTTTGTTAGAGTTGCTAGATCAGGAAGGTACATTGATGATGTATACTGGTTGGGAAGATAGCCCCTACACCATGGAGGGATGGAGTCCGGAAAAGAAATCAGCTTATTTACGGGAATGTCTCCCGTATGATCCGGAAACATCCAGAGCTGTAGTAGAGTGGAGTATACTGGCTGAACTGTTCCGGAAATGGCCCGGTGCCAGGCGAAGTATGCACCCTGATGGATCATTTACAGCAGTAGGTAAGCATGCTGCTTTTTTAACAAAAGACCATAGTTTAAAGTATGGATATGGAATTCATTCCCCTTTAGCCAAACTGATTGCCTTACAGGGATATGTTGCCTTAATTGGTGCGCCGCTAACCACAGTTACCCTGCTTCACCATGCAGAAGACAGAGCCGCTATTGCTAATAAAAAAATAGTAAGTTATTCCATGCCTATGCGAAGCAGCAATGGGCTCACTGAATGGGTAGAAATAGAAGAATTTGACACTTCAGAAGGTGTAGTGGATGGGTACAAAGGCGACTATTTTCTTGACCTGATGAATCAATACCTGTTAGAAAAACAGATTAATCCTTATAAAGTAGGAAACGCCACCAGTTATTTGTTCAATGCCACCCGTCTGAATAAGTATGCCATCCATTGGATGGAGCAGCATTTAAATAAAAGACAAGAATAAGTTTTACTATCGCCACTTAGCTGTTACTATACGACTCATTCATTTAAACTATTAGCTTACTTTTTCACCAATAGAGCTATATTTTCTACATGATATGTATGCGGAAACATATCTACGGGTTGTACAGCTTTTACGGTATACTTTCCATCTAACAAGGCAATATCTCTGGCTTGGGTAGCCGGATTGCAACTTACATAGACAATCTTTTCAGGAGCAGCTAGCAGCAACATGTCAATTACTTGCGGGTCCATACCTGCTCTTGGCGGATCAGTAATGACAACATCAGGCTTGCCATGCTGCGAAAATAACTCTTCCGTTAGTAAATGTTTCATATCTCCGGCAAGAAAAGCAGTATTTGAGATTTGGTTGATCTGGGAGTTTACTTTTGCATCTTCAATAGACATGGCTACATATTCCAGCCCGACTACTTTTTTTGCCTGGTGAGCCACAAAGTTAGCAATAGTACCTGTACCGGTATACAAGTCGTATACAATTTCATGCCCTTGCAAACCGGCATAGTCTCTGGTGATTTTATATAGTTCGTAGGCTTGTAAAGAATTCGTCTGGTAAAAGGATTTTGGCCCTACCCGGAACTGCAAATTCTCCATCTGTTCCATAATAAATGGTTTTCCAGCAAACAGATGCACTTCCAGATCGTGAAAAGTATCGTTTCCTTTGGGGTTAATTACATATTGCAGCGAGGTAATTTCAGGAAAACTGGCAAGTAAATGGCTAAGTAACTCTTTGATAACCGGCTGATCGTCGTGATATACTTGCAGAATTACCATGATTTCTCCGGTACCAGAGGTGCGGATAATGAGATTCCGCAGAAAACCTTCATTTTTTACATTATCAAAAAAGGACAAATCATGTTTCCGGGCATATTCTTTTACTGCCAGCCGGATCGGATTAGAAGGCTCAGGCTGCAAATAACAATGGGCAATATCCAGTATCTTATCGAAACGTTTGGGAATATGAAACCCAAGTGTCCGTCTGTCAAACTGTTTGTTAGAATGTATGTCATCATTGGTGAGCCAGCGGTTAGGGGAGAAAGTAAATTCTAACTTATTGCGGTAATACTGGGTTTGGGCAGAAGGTAGAATAGGCTGTATTTCTGGTAAAGGTACTTTTGCTATTCTTTCCAGATTATCAGTTACTTGTTGTTGCTTATAGGCAAGCTGAGTCTGGTAGGGAATATGCTGCCATTTGCAGCCACCACATACTCCAAAATGCTCACAAAAAGCTTCTACGCGTTGAGAGGAATACTGATGAAACCGAACTGGGACAGCCTCTATAAAATTTTTTTTCTTACGGGTTATTCGCAGATCTACAATATCGCCAGGGGCAGCTACACCTTCTACAAATATGACCATGTCTTCTGTACGGGCAATACATTTTCCTTCGGCAGCAATTCCTGTAATGGAAATTTTTTCTAGTAAAGGGAATTTCTCTTTGTTGTTCTTTCTCATGAGGCCTGCAAATATACCAAATAGAGGTTAGCCTATCAATACTTTTGCCGGATAAGCCGTTTATCTCATCTGTACAACCTACAAAAGAAAAGGAAGGTAATCTTGTGGAAATAATCCAATCGAAAGTGAGGTTTGTAATAAAAAAATATTTAAGTAATTTAGCTAAAAACTATTGCAATCAGACGCGCTAAAGTTACTTTACTCTCAAAGTTAAATAAAGCAGTGCCAGGTCTGGTACCAGCGTTACCTTACCCATTACCTGTTATCTTAATTCGATTGCTATCCCATGAAACACCTATACATTTATTGTATACTTTTTTACCTAACGCTCTGTTCCGCCTTTGCCACCCACATAGTAGGAGGAGATTTTGAGCTTACCTCTGCCGGCAGGGGAAACCAATATACCCTAACTCTGAATTTATATTTCGATGATATTAATGGAGACAAAGGCGCAGAAGATAATAGTGTGTATGCAGTCATTTATAGCAAAAGAAATAATCAGCAAATGCAGGTAGTAGTGTTGCCTCGTGTGTCGTATGGGCAAGTAAACTACACCAACCCTGAATGTACCTCAGCCCGGTTACAAACCCGCCTGATCCGGTATTCGGCTCCTATTACTCTGTTGCAGAATGTGTATACAGACCCTGAAGGCTATTATGTTGTATGGGAAAGGTGCTGCCGGAATAATACCATTTCCAATATTATTAATCCGCAAGATGCCGGAATGGCTTTCTATATGGAATTTCCTCCAGTTGTACTCAATAATATCCGGCTTTACAATAGTTCTCCTTCCTTTATTGTTCCCAAAGGAGATTATGCCTGTGTAAATGAGCCTTTTGTGTTTGACTTTGGCGCAACCGATCCGGATGGTGATCAACTGGTATATAAACTGGTAACTCCTTATAATGGACATAGTTCATCGCAGCCTACCTGGAACAGAAATCCGTATAATACCGGCAGATTTTACACAGCTCCTTTTCCAGAAGTACGATGGGCACAAGGGTTCAACCTGACAAATGTTATTTCTGGAAAAGCTCCCTTACGGGTAAATCCGTCCACCGGACAGCTCACGTTTACTTCCTCCCGTACCGGGCTATTTGTTTTTTCGGTTTTGTGTGAAGAATACAGGGATGGCAAAAAGATAGGGGAGGTACGGCGCGACTTTCAACTAATGGTGATTGACTGCCCCAAAAATATGCCACCAAAATTACAGATGCGGGAGCCAGGCACAAACAAAGTCTATCGTGCAGGCCAGGTAATGAAAATATCTGTTGATGCAGAGCGGTGCTTTAACATAGCTATTGCTGACTCTAATGCCCAAGAGCAGATTAACTTGTCTCTGCGTCCGCTGAACTTTTCAGCAAATATGGCTACCTTGACCCCTACCCAAGGTACATTGAATGGACCAGGTGACACCTTGCAGGCTAAGGTATGTTTTGAGGATTGCGCCTATAACAAACCTGGCGAACCTTATCTATTCCAAATTATTGCCAGTGATAATGGATGCCCGGTTCCCAAACGAGACACCTTGCAAGTGGCAATTGATTTTGAGCAGAAACCCAATAAAGCTCCCATAAGCATTACAGACTTACCTGGTAATGCAGCTACTGTTATTGCTGGAGAGTCTATTCAGTTTATGGTAACTGGCACCGATGCAGATAATGAGCAAATAAACTTAACCGGTATTGGCCGTGGATTTGATATGGCGGCTGCGGGTATGGGTTTTACCAATAGCACCGCGGTTGGTATGGTTGCCTCGCCCTTTGTTTGGACGCCTGATTGTGAAAAAACCGAAGCAGATAAACTCTATACTATTGATTTTATTGTGAAAGACAGCCGCTGTCCGGGTGAGCAAAAAGTAGATACAGTTACAGTAAATCTTACCTACAAATCCAGGATTACTAATCAGCCAGCTGTTGTTACTACGTTATCAGGTAATAAAGCCAAGCTGCTGACGAATGAAGAAATTAAATTTGATGTACTAGCCACCGATCCTGATAACGATGCCATTGTGCTACGTGCCATCGGGAGAGGATTCAGCCTGGAACAGGTAGGGATGAAGTTCAAAAATAACTCCACTGGCATTGGCCAGATTACCGAGCCTTTTTCCTGGCAACCAGTCTGCCAGAATATTCTAGCTGATCAAAATACATACATTATTGATTTTATTGTTACTGATAACAGTTGTGCCCGCAACCGGGCCGATACCATAACTGTTGAGTTGGAAATTACTGATGCCGAAATGACTTTTGAGGGATTTGAGCCACCAAATGTTTTTACACCTAATGGCGATGGCCGCAATGATACTTTTTTTATTCCCAACTTACCAGCCGATAATTGCCGGGATGGGTTTGAGAGTATAGAAATTTATAACCGGTGGGGTAAGCAAGTTTTTATAGGAGAAAGCCGCGAGTTTAGCTGGACCGGAATGGATTTTCCTACAGGCGTATATTACTATCAGATTCATTACCGGAGCCGCACGTTTAAAGGTACGGTCTCCCTACTGAGATAAAAAATATCGCTCACAAATGTCTAAATTTGTGAGCGACTCAATATGGCAAACTATGATCAGTTTATTACTCTTTCTTTTCCATTTGGTATGACTGACGTTGTTGCTGTAAGCGGGATGCAAACGAAAATCCTACTTTTACTGTAGCATAAAAACCTCTGCTCTGGATAGATGGCTTGTAACCAAATTCTGCGCCATATGTCCAGGCAAAATCCCGGTTAAACATTCCTTCTACTCCTGCTCTGAAGCCCAGCATCCGGGTTTTAATATGATCAGTGGTATATAAAGTCTTGTTTTTTACAATATTGTCTACCTGTACCATGGGTGCCACAATAATATCCCCATACATTGTAACCATTAAATCGTTCATAGCCAGATCATATTTTTTAGGCTTCACTACTACATTTCTGATCCGGCTCATGGAACCACCTACATATATGGCTGCTGAACTAACGTTGCCATATATTTTCTCCGTTTTGCTTAATGTATCGCCAGCGGCAGAGACCAGAAACTTATTTTGTTTGATAAGGGCCTCATTCAAATTGGTAGAACTACCCCAGTACATACCTCCCAGCCGGATACCAGTAATTTTACGCACCTTAGATGGAACAGCTATATGTTCAGGAACGGTAGAAGCCCACTTATTTGCTGAAAAACGTTTGGTGTACACCACGATTTTTGATTCGCCTGCGTCTCCATTGTCTTTAAAGTGATAGGTAGCGCCACCTTCAAAATGCTTATAAATCTCTAAAGGATTATCTACAGTGCTGCTTTTTTCGCCATTAGTCCTGGAAAAGTCGGTTCCTCTGGTGTAGGTTTTCCGCATATGGAGGCGAAAATCAAACTTATCTTTCAAATAATAATTGGCCTGGCCGCCATACCCTACATTGAAGTTTGTGACAAACCCATCGGCATACATCGGATAGAAATGAAGCCATAGTTTATTTATATCGTATGGGTCGTCATACACTGCATCGTATTCGATGTCACTTTTACTGGGTGAGGCACTTTGCTGAGCAAAAATAGAAGTACAGGTACCAAAACTAATAAAAATGAGGCTTATCCAGAATATATTTTTTTTCACGATTCTTACGTATTTTATCAACAGTATTGATTTTTACCTTTTTCAAGGTACTTACATACCCAGACCTGCTTTGCATGAATATGCCTAAAATATTACTTGTCTAAGGTTGTTTACTGAAATGTGTGTCTTCTTTTTCTTCAGGTGGGTTAGTAAGGTAGATGGCCGGTATTTTGTTAGCTTATGTATTTCTTGCTAATATTAAGGTATTTCCTTAGCCTTTCATGCGAATTTTTTACCGAAAGAAATCCAATTGCCAGAATTGCCAATACCCTCTACTTGACAATTATAACTTCTGCCCCCACTGCGGACAGGAAAATTCTGATAAGCTCGTTCCTTTTTCTACCTTAGTATCAGAGTTTTTTAGTAATCTGATCGGGTACGATTCCAAGCTTTCCAGGTCTGTTAATCCATTTCTGTGGAAACCGGGGTACTTAACCAATGAATTTATAGCCGGGAGGCGGGCAAGCTATATTCACCCTTTGCGTTTATATTTTGTTATTAGTTTTTTTTATTTTTTTGCTTTAACTCTAGCTTACAAACAACCCGCAGATGCTGCTTCCACAAGTTCAAGCAAGCAAACTGCCGATGCAACCGAAGTTGATGGAGAAGACTTGCCTACAGGAGTAAACATCACTATAAACCCTGATTCCTTAAGGCGAGATAAAGAGGATGAAATAACTATTTTTGATAAGTCTTTTTCTATAGATTTTTTGAAAGACAAACGTACTACCAATGCGCAAGTAGTAGATTCATTGGGGTGGAAGCAAACAGCTATCAACCAGTATATGGCTCATCAAATAATTAAATTTACAAGGGCTGATTCGCAGTCTATAGGAGCTTACTTCAGGGATTATTTGTTAAATAAAGCTTCTATTTTGATGTTTTTTATGCTACCTATTTTTGCGCTACTGTTAAAGCTATTCTACATTCGCCGAAAACGGTATTACGTGGAACATTTAACCTTTTCGCTGCATATTCATGCTTTTGCTTTTCTAATACTGCTGCTTATGATGGCTGTAGAAAAAATTTGGAGTAGTGACTGGATAGTAAATATCGCTTTTTTGAGTATTATGGTATATGGAGTTGTAGCAGCCAAAAAGGTTTATAAGCAATCGTGGCTCAAAACTGCGTTTAAAGGCTTCATTTTATTTATTCCTTATACTATATGTTTTTCTCTACTAACTACGATAGCTGTTATTATTGCAGGTCTTATCTACTAGGCATTTACCGATTTTTAATAAAACAAAAACGCAGATGATTTATTCTCTGCGTTTTTGTTTTATGCATTATAACTGATCCCTACGTTAGACCTTCACTAAGACTTCTTCCAGAGACTCATAATTTGCTTGTATTATTGTTTGAATGTGCTCATCGGTAAGCGCAGTAGATAAAAACAAGCTTTCGTATTGAGAAGGAGCCAAGTATATACCTTTTTTCAGCATAGCCTGGAAGTATTTTCCAAAAAGAACGGTATCAGATGTTTTGGCTGATTCAAAGTCAACTACTGGCTTGTCGGTAAAGAAAATGCTGAACATCGAGCCAATATGATTAATGGTGTAAGACAATCCCAGTTTCTTTAGGTTTTCAGTAAATCCACTAACAAGTTTGTTGCCTATAGCTTCTAACTGCCCATAAACTTCCGGATGCGTATTAAGGTAATGCAGCATAGCCAGGCCAGCTGCCATAGCTATGGGGTTGCCTGATAAAGTACCAGCCTGATATACCGGACCCACCGGAGATATGAAATCCATTATCTCTTTTTTCCCTCCATATGCTCCTACAGGCATACCGCCTCCAATAATTTTACCAAGTGTTGTAATATCGGGCAATACACCTAATCTTTCCTGGACACCTCCTTTCGCAAGCCGGAAACCAGTCATCACTTCATCAAATATTAAAATAATTCCTTCTTTGGAGCACAGTTGTCGGAGACCTTCCAGAAATTCTTGTTGAGGAAGTACTAATCCCATATTCCCGGCAACTGGTTCAATAATTATAGCAGCAATATTTCCTTTATTGACATCGGCTAATGTTTGTACAGCTTGCAAATTGTTGAAAGGAGCTGTAAGTGTATCATTGGCCGTACCTTTGGTAACGCCTGCACTATCTGGTACACCAGTAGTAATAGCTCCACTACCGGCAGCAATCAAAAATGAATCGCCATGCCCATGATAACACCCCTCAAATTTGATAATTTTTGCCCGGCCTGTATACCCTCTGGCTAAACGTATGGCTGACATAGTAGCTTCGGTTCCGGAATTTACCATGCGTACTTTTTCAATGGAAGGCACCATGTGTGTAATCAATTCCGCCATTTCCACTTCTTTACGTGTAGGAGCACCAAAAGACAAGGAACTACTTACTGCATCTTTTACTGCTTTTTCAATCAGCTCATGAGCATGACCCAGAATCATTGGCCCCCAGGAGTTGATAAGTTCTATATAGCGGTTACCATCTTCGTCGTATAAATAGGGGCCTTTTGCAGATTTGATAAATAATGGATTGCCTCCTACAGCTTTAAAAGCCCGGACAGGCGAGTTTACGCCTCCAGGTATATATGATTTAGCTTTTTCAAAAAGAGAATGGCTGGTGTCGGTGATCATACAGGAGTGAATTAATGTGAGTTTATTTTAAGTTGTTAACTTACAAATTTCTGTTGCGAGTATACTTACAAAACCTTTGCAAATAACAACAGGTTCGTAAAAAGCTAAAAATCCTCTTAATTATTGGTTGCCTGAATTAGGTAGGAGTATAGGTAATAAAAAAGGAAGTATATACAGGTGTATACTTCCTTTTTGGTGCAACCTTAAACCAATTGAGTACTTATATAATGTTTTTGAAAGAAAAAAGTTCAAAAAATGTTGTTACTTAATATTTAGAGATTAGTCAATTTTTAGTGAAATTTCTCTTAGATAGAGGTTTCTATGTAGTAATAAGCCGTATTTCCATGAAACATCACGAACTTACTTCCCGCCGGCAAGTGCTGAGAAGAGTAATTCTTACTCAAAAATTCCTCAACCTTAATATTTTCAATCAGTAATAAATTTCCTTTTTTATCAAAAAGTTTTAGATAAATATCCCGGAGCGAATCAACCGCCATTTCTGCACAACTACTATTGGCAACAGGCTTTTGTTGGGTATGACTGTTGGCAGGTTTGGCTGCTTTGGTACAATATACTGCTTCACGTGTAGAAGTATTTTTGGCTGTAGAAACAACTTTTTTCACTTCTTTATGTTTAGCCACCTTTGGCAAATCCTTCTCCAAAATGATATCTGGAAAACCCATACCCATGCTCAGTACACAGAACAGGATACCATACATGTAATATTGCAGCGTTTTCATATCGGTAAAGTTTGACTATTAGAAGTAATGCTACTATTGTATACCAAATATAGTATATTAAACAATACCTTGTATAACATAGTACTATATTTTTTTAACTTTTTATTATTACTACTTCTTATTGAATTTTTTATCTGATTGTAACCGTCTTGCTAACACTTTTTCCATTATGCAACACCTGTACCGTGTAGTCGCCGGGAACTTCTTTGCTCAAGTTGATATCCATCACTATCTTTCCTGCTTTGTTTTTGATCTTCTCCCGGTACACTCGTTTCCCTTTGGAATTTGTTACAGTGATGGTAGTTAGCCCATCAGCTGGAACATAGTAGTAGAGGCTAACTGCTCCCTTGTTCCCTTTGGTTATTAGATTCAAACTATTACTGGAAGGTTGCATGTCACCAGAGAAATTTTCAGATTTTTTATCTGGAGTTGTAGAAGATTTTTTAGGGACGATCCGCAGCATCGTTTTTCCATCCTTCTCTATCTCTTCTATCTCGTACTGATCTTTGTCTAACAGCAAATCCATATCGCCACCACCAAAAGGAAAGCTTTTATCATCCCAGTTGAAATCAAATCCTTTATTGAAGAGTGTATCCATGTTGAACTGAAAATTTTCTCCTAAGTTTTTAAACATAAAACTGTTGGCATCCAGACTTTTTCTAAGTATGCTATCGATAGTAGGCATCAGCGAATGATCAAACTGATAAAACATATTTCCTGAATGGTTCATCAAGCTATCCATATCAAAGTTGAAAAAGAATGGCTTGTCTGACATATCATTTTGCAGCGAATCAAAAAACATTTTTCCAGTAGGATTCATCACCCTAATAGAATCAAATAATCCGTTGCCGAAGAAGTTGAAGCTATTAATTGAATCTCCGTTCTGGAACATAAAACCATCTGGAAAAGAATGTCCATCTGTTTCATTTTCTTTGTATGTCCGTTCATATACCTTTTTTTCTCCATTCTCAAATTTTTCTATACGCAGATGAATCGTGCCATCTTCCTTACTTTTCTGCTGCTTGTTTTTCTCTTCATCCGTCTCTTTCTTAGTTTGAGCAGACACGGTAACTGCCAGGAAAAGACAAAGGCAAAGCATTCCTAAAATTGTAATGAATGGATAGGTAGAAGGTTTCATAAGCTAAAAATGAGAATACGGAGACACTGACTGATGCTACAAAAGTACACAACAAGTGAATACAGGGGTGTTAAAGAACAGTTAAAGAATGTTAAAATGTGTTAAAGATTTACTAAAACCCACAATACCCCGTATTTTTGTATAAGTTGTTGCATTAGAGAATTTAACGTGTATGAAGAAGCGGCAGATACAATTAATTATAGCATCTATGGCAGTGGCCCTTTTGGGGGTAGTAGCTTTTCAGTTATTCTGGATTAACCACGCCATCGCGGTAAAAAATGAACAGTTTACGCAGCAAGTACAAGATGCCTTGCAAGCGGTAGTCGTAAAATTAGAAAGGCGAGAAGCTATAGAAACTGTAACCCGGAAGCTAAAAGAACTGGAAACCCCTCATCCGGCCATTCAGACTTCACACCATCCGCAAGCGCCTACCCAAGTTACCAAACCTGCAGCTGTAAAGAAACCTAGACCGGCACCAAAAGCAAAATGGGAATCTACAGACAAAAAAACTGTTATTGCCTTTGCTCCCGACAACAAATTAAAGCCTGAAAGTCAGCTGGGGCCAGGTAGCTTTTTCTTCAGCTGGAATGAAGATGGAATAATGGCAGACACAATTAATTTGCTAGAGGGGGGGACTTTTACGTTTCCTTCACACATGCCCTACACCTGGCAACCCATAACTATAGATAAGCTTTCTCTCTATGATTCTATTTACCTGCCTCTAGATGAATGGTCGCAGCACAATACACATGTATCGTTGCCTGATATAAATATGCTTATGGATATTCATATGCAGGAGTTATTACAGGATCTCCCTTGGGAACAGATGGGATTGCCACCTACTCTTAAAAATGAGGATGTTTCTGGTAGAAGCAGAAGTAACATACGCTTGCCAAAAAAGAATGAGAAAAAAAATGGACAGAGTCAGCCAGAGGACGTACCTGAGCAAGAGCAGGCTACCAATAGTTACATCTATTCATTTTCTGATGATCCAAGAGATATTTTATCATGGCCAAACCGTACAGATTTATCCGCTCTCACACTCTCTTTTCCGGCAGAGTTCATGCAGGGTAAGATCAACCGTGATTCTTTATTGCAGGAATTTACCTGGCAACGGGTACCAGGCACTGAATTAATGATTGGCAAAAGAAAACGGGATAAGCCTAAAGTTAAGAAAGCCAGTACCCTCCCAGTACAGACAGCCGTTGTTCCGGCCGATTCAGCTGTACGCATAAAAGATGATTTAAAGAAGAATTTTGAGAAGGTACAACACAAATCTGAAATGGTTGGTGAGGTCTTCCGGGAGTTGGTACAAAAAGAACAATCTATTACAGAACGGGTAAATAAGCAAACTCTTGATTCGCTGTTAAAAATAGAAATCCGCAACCGGCAAATAGATATACCTTACCAGTATGGAGTAATATCCGGCCAGAAACATAAAGTAGTGATGGCTTCTTCTCATACGAATTTTGTGCAAATGCCTGATGATGTGTATAAAACCACATTGTTTCCGACCGATGTATTCAGCCATAATGATAGGTTGTTTGTCTATTTTCCTACGCAGCAAGAGTTTATTATGGGTAAAATGTGGACAGTATTTACCAGCTCAGGTGTGTTAATTCTAGTGATTCTTTGTTGTTTCTATTTTGCTATTGCTACGATACTCAAGCAAAAGAAGCTTTCGGATGTAAAGAATGACTTTATTAATAACATGACGCATGAGTTTAAAACACCCATTTCTACTATCTCTCTTGCTTGTGAAGTATTGCAGGACGAAGCAGTGAATAAAAATCCCATTCAAATGAATAGGTATTTGCATATTATCCGGGATGAAAACAAACGCCTGGGGCAACAGGTAGAAAAAGTATTGCAAGCGGCCATGTTGGATAGAGGAGAAGTGAAATTAAAACTGACCCAGGTAGATATGCACGAAGTAATTGACCATGTGCTGCAGAATATTGGCGTACAAATCGAAAAGCGAGAAGGAACAGTAGACTTGCATCTGGAAGCCGAACAATCAGTAATAGAAGCAGACGAAGTCCATATTACCAATATTATTCATAACCTGCTCGACAATGCCAATAAATATTCTCCCGAAGCTCCACAAATCAGTATCCACACCTGGAGCCAGCCAGAAGGTATTAACATCCGGATTGCCGACAAAGGTATTGGAATGACCAAAGATGCCATTAATCGTATATTCGACCGTTTCTACCGGGTACCTACTGGCAATGTGCATAACGTGAAGGGTTTTGGCTTGGGACTGAGTTATGTAAAAACTATTTTACAAGGTCATAACGGCCGAATTAAAGTAGAAAGCCAGCCAAATCAGGGGAGTGCCTTTGAAGTATTTCTTCCCTATAAACAAGGATGATAAAATACAAGCTTTTAAAGTAGAACGTAGAAAGATGATGCATATAGTAATAATAAACAATCACTATATGTAGCAATGCCTAATCGTGCACATCCTTCTACTGCATTAAATAAACCAGCGAAAGTAGAAATAAACAATGCCGTATACCTTTTACAAAAACAAAAAGTGCCTGTGCTATTACAGCACAGGCACTTTTTGTTTATAACTATATGATTAATTTTTTCTGTATGTAGCGCCAACGGTGTAGGTACCATTTTTTGGATCTTTAGACCAGTAACTGATGTTAATCCGGCAAGATGTCTGATCTGCTGACTCCTTCATCTCTACTCTGGCTATGCCATCTGGCGTATATGGAAAATCTTGTTGGGTAGCAATATAGGTTGGATTACCTGTGTAAAGTAAATCAACCGTTTTATCGCGAAGTACTAATTGATGAGTATCATCTACAAATATCAATTGCGACATAAATGGCATAGGCCGTGAACTGTCATCATCGGCAAGTTTAGTATAATTACCTACCAGCGGGCTTTGTGCTGTGGTTGATGTAGGCACCTGGGTTTCAACCGTTGTTTTTTCTTTGGGTGATACATCTACTTTGTTACAAGAAAACAGTAGAGGAAATGCAATAAGCAGTAACAGTGAGGATCTCATAAGTTGTAATTATTTTTTTTACACCTTAATGCAAGACGATTGCTCATAGTAACAGTATTTGTTTGAAATACCTGTTTTATGGATGTACCTTTTATATATTGCTCTTATACTTTTGCTAAACAAAGAGACTTACTGTAAGATTCTAACATAGAAACTTGTAATTCAGACTTGTATTTAATTTTAATTATCTAGGTTAAATGAAAAATAATGAATGTTTGTAAGGAAAAATTTAGATGTTTCCGTAAGAATCGTACATAGTAGAATAGGGTAGCTAAAAAGCAAATAATGTATATAAAATCACCTAATAAACTCCTCTATCAACTTAGCTAGTTTATGAATATCTTCTTCCGTATGTAGGCTGCTGATGATAACCCTGGTAATTAACTCATCTTGAGGTGAGGGATACGGAAAGCTGGAAATGAGTACTCCCTTATTTTTGAGATATGCGCATAATTGGTGTCGCTGGGTGTAGAAAACCGGATAATTCGAGAAGTAGTCAAAGATGGGCAACGTTGTAAGCTGGCTGCTAAACAATTGGATGTTATGTAACAGTTTTTTTAGCTCTTGCTGGTAAATTGCTTTAGAATGCAAAAAGGCATATAAATACGCTGGAATAACTGGCGAACTACCTCCAAAAAAAGGGTTTGCTTTAAACTGGTCTATTGTCTGTTTGTCTGCCAGAATTACACCCCCCGGAATACCAAAAGCTTTTCCCAAAGAAGAGAGTACAATTAGGTGAATATTAGTATACTGCTGTAATTGAGAAAATATACCTGCTCCTTCTTTTTCAATCACTCCAAAACCATGGGAATCATCAACTACCAAAGTTATCTGTTTATGTAAGGGCAAAGAAGAAACCCAGCTGAAATCATACGGTTGTGCCAGGAGTGGGTCCAAAGAATTAGTAATAAGAATGAAGTCATTTTCTGGAGAAGTGCCAATCGTTTCTGATAAGCTAGCCACCCAAGTATTGAAAGAACCATCATAAAAATCTGTCTGGGTACGCCAGAGAGCCGGGTGAGCACGTGGAGCATAAAGAAATCGGCCTTTATTTTCCAGCAGCCTGACTACCATTTGCCCAGTAAGAAAGCCGGAAGACATAGTAAGAGCAGCTTCTGCTCCAGTAAACTGAGCCAGATACGCTTCAGCCTCTTCAAAAATCTGTAGCTTTAAATTGGAGATACGGGAACTAGAATAATTGGAGCCATATAAACGCATGCCTTCTATCAGGTTCTTTTGAAAAGCCTCATTTCTCGACATTCCTAAATAGGAAGTACCACTAAAATACAGGTACTCTTTACCTTCCATAATTAGTGTTCTGCCTGGTAAATGATCTAAATAAATAGCTTCGTTCAAAGATTTATAGAATTGTAGAGTTAACAGAAAGAGGCAATGGGCATATTTTACATGGAAAAAATAAAACGCATACTGTGATAATTACTCAGTAAGTTAAAGCTCTTAGTTGCTCACGCACATCCATTAAAGCGAAACCTAACAGATTTTCTCCTTTCCACCTTGTAGGATTATAAATATCCTCCTCATTTTTTGCCATACCAATTCCCCAAATATTATCTACTGGACTAGCCTCTACCAACACTCTTTCACCTGTATTTAGAAGAAACGCCAGTAATTTGGCATTCTGAAAGAATTTGTGATAGTTTCCCTCCACAACAAATGCATATTTATGTTGATCCCATAAGGCAGTATCAAAGTTTGCTATTTGCCTGCCTAGCTTTTTAGCTTCTGCCGGAGAAGAACAAGCAAGAATAAGGTTCAAGTGATGCTGATCTTTAAATAACCGTGCTTTTTGAGCCATCATCCAGTGTTCGGCGGTTTTATACTCAATTCCATCTAAAGTGAATGGAGATGGCCACCATTGGCTAAAGCAACTTTCACTGATACTGCCATCTTTCATAGGCTGATGTCCCCAAAAGAAAACATACTTAATTTTATTGTCTTGCTGATACTGCTCAAGAAGCCAATCTAAATTATATCCCATTTTTTTACTTGAATTTACTTTAGCAGTTCCACGCCAGTGCCATTGGTTTGAGGATAGCTTACTTTGCCGTCTATAATAGTTACCCCACTGGCAATATCTTCTTTCAATAACAAAGCGCCATCCATATCTACATAATCTAACATCGGCAGCAGCTGGGCAATAGCTGAAATACCTACACTGGATTCCGTCATGCAGCCAACCATTACTTTCAGGCCGAGTTTTTTAGCTTCAGCAATCATGCGGCGGGCAGGAGTAAGCCCCCCACATTTTACCAGTTTGATATTAATGCCATGAAAATGTCCATAACATTTGGCTACATCTTTTTCCTCAATACAACTTTCATCGGCCACCAGTGGCAACTGCGATTGGCTGAATACTTCTTTCATACCGGCCAGGTTATCAGCTTTTAGTGGCTGTTCAATAAATTCCACATCTAACTTAGCAAATATAGCTGCATTCTGGAGGGTTTCTTCCACGCCCCAGGCACAATTAGCATCTACGCGAAAGGTAGCATGGGTGTGTTTGCGAAGCTCTTGTATAATAGCTACATCGTCTTTTGTACCTAGCTTAATTTTATACAGTGGCCAGGGCATTTCTTTCATTTTTGATACCATCTTTTCAATGGAGTCAATACCAATGGTATAATTGGTAAGCGGTGTTTTTTCGGTAGTTAGGCCCCAAAGTTGATACAAAGGTTTACCTAGTTTTTTTCCAAACAAATCATTAGCTGCCATATCCAGGGCACACTGAGCAAAAGAATGATCTTTTAGATATGGTTGCATATAATCCCAAAAAGCTTCCGGACTTTCCAGTGTATACTTTTCAATAACCGGACGCAGATTTTCCAATACGTCCATCATTCCTTCTACTGTAACACCATAATAGGGATTAGCTGTAGCTTCTCCATATCCACTGAAACTACCATCTTGCAATTCTACAATTAAGGTTTCTTGAATATCTCTGGAATCATACGAAATAGTGAAGGTATGCCGCAAAGGCAGATCAAATCTACGTAAGACTAATTTCATATACGTTTTGTTGGTAGACTATTGGTTGTATACAATAGAAAAACCAAATATACGTCTATTAACACAGGAAACATATAACAAACCCGGATTATGGGCATACTTTCTATGGAGAAAGAACACAGCCTAGACAGTATAATTGACCGAGTAAACTTGCCTTTTTATATTTGTGAAAACTATTCAAATCATTCTAAAACTTTAAAATCTGTATGAAATACAATGTATTAGCTGATACTGGCGTACTGGTGTCAGAACTTTGCCTGGGAGCTATGACTTTTGGAGGCAAAGGCTACTGGGAAGCCATTGGCCGGCAAACCCAGGATGAAGTAAATCAACTGGTAAAAGACTCGGTAGATGCCGGCATTAATTTTATAGATACAGCCAATGTATATTCTTTTGGCTTATCGGAACAACTGCTGGGCGAAAGCCTGAAACAAACAGGGATTTCCCGTAATAATTTATTTATTGCTACTAAAGTACGGGGCCGGATGGCAGAAGGAATAAACCAGCTGGGGCTTTCCAGATACCATGTCATGCAGTCGGTGGACGAAAGTTTGCAGCGGCTTCAAATGGATCACATTGACTTGCTTTATGTACATGGGGTAGATTATGCCACCTCAGTAGAGCAAATTGTACATACCCTGCACGACCTGGTACAAAGTGGAAAAGTACGGTATGTAGGCGTGTGTAACTGGCCTGCCTGGATGGTAATGAAAGCCATAGGAATAGCCAAACAACAGGGTTGGCATTCATTTGTCGCCATGCAGTATTTTTATGCGGCTGCTAACCGGGATGCAGAATACGACCTAATCCCTTTGGCTCTGGATCAGAACCTGGGTTTTATGCCCTGGAGTCCACTAGCCGGGGGATTTCTATCAGGGAAGTTCAGCCGAGAGAAAAGCAATACTGGTGGGGGTTCCCGTAGAGATACATTTGACTTCCCGGTTATAGATAAAGAAAAAGCCTACGATATTATAGATGTATTGAACCGGATAGGAGAGGGGTATAAGATATCTGCAGCGGAGGTAGCATTAGCCTGGGTACGGCAGCAAAAAGGCGTAACTAGTACCATTATCGGAGCCAAAACCACCGAGCAATTAAAATCAAACATTCATTCTACTACATTCCAGCTTACCGAAGCAGAACTGAACGAACTAGATCAGGTAAGTAAGCCACCAAAAATATACCCAGGTTGGATGGTAGAAAGGCAAATGGCTGACCGGTATCCAAAACCTGATTGATATTGATTTAGTATTATTATAAACCTGTTAGGTCTCGTGAACGGAAGTCAATCATTTTTATTGGGTTCAGCTCTAACAGGTTTATTCTACTAATTATGCATCTACCTAAATTAGAAGGTGCTGCAGATAGTAATTGTTTCCACACACCAGCAAATCAGCCATATGACTATAGAAGAATTAAAGAGCCATAATTGGCTGCTGTTTGAATGCATCTCGGGCAGTAGAGCTTATGGTACCCATCTGCCTACCTCGGATACAGATATTAAAGGCGTATTTGTGCTGCCCAAAGAAGAATACTATGGCTTGCGGTATATTGAGCAAATTAATAATGAGTCCAATGATATCGTATATTATGAACTGAGACGGTTTATTGAACTGCTTAACCGGAATAATCCGAATATCCTGGAAATGCTCAATACCCCGCAAGATTGCATTCTGTACAAACATCCACTGTTTGATCTTGTCAAACCAGAAATGTTTTTGTCTAAACTATGCAAAGATACCTTTGCCGGATATGCCATCAGCCAGATACAGAAAGCCAGAGGATTGAACAAAAAAATCCTGAATCCAGTAGAGCAGAAGCGGAAAGATGTATTGGATTTCTGCTATATCACCTCAGGTTCAGAAGCAGTACCAGCTAAAGAGTGGCTGGAAAGGGAAGTTCTACTGCAAGAATATTGTGGCCTGGTGAATGTGCCGCACATGCGGAATGTATATGCAGTGTATATTGATCTACAGGCTAAACTGACCAACGGACGGGAAAGGATAGGTTTTAAAGGTATTTATCGCAAAGAAGAATCTAACGATGTAGCGGTGAGCAGTGTACCCCAAGGTATGCTTCCAGCAACTTACTTGTATTTTAACAAAGATGGCTATTCTACCTATTGCAAAGATTACAAAGAATACTGGGAATGGGTAGACAAACGCAACGAAGAACGGTATGCCAATACCTTGCAACATGGTAAAAATTACGATGCTAAAAATATGATGCACACCATCCGGCTGCTAGAAATGGCTACCGAAATAGCTACAAAACACCAGGTAATCGTCCGGCGGCCTAACCGGGAGTATTTATTACAGATCAGGCGTGGAGATTTTTCCTATGAACAACTGGTACAAATGGCCGAAGAAAAAACCAGACAGATGGAAGAACTATACAAACAATCTCATTTACCCAACCAACCAGATTATGCTGCCGTAAACGCTTTGTTAGTAGACATACGAAAAAAATGGTATGACCAAAAGAACGAATAACTATTGACAGATAAAAGACTTATTTCTGTGGACTATTAACTGTGGAACGCGGCCAAATATATTATGAGGATAATCTGCATTTCTGATACACATGGGCAGCACCATTCGCTGCAATTACCGCAAGGAGATATACTGATTCATGCTGGAGATTTAAGTACCCTTGGCAAACAGGAGGAAATAGAAGATTTTTTAGCATGGTATAGCCAATTACCTCATCCCTATAAACTATTTATTGGAGGCAACCATGATTTTTACCTGGAAAAAGAGCCGGAAATATTCGAGCTAATGATCCCGCAGAATTGCATTTATCTAAACGATTCTATGGTAGAAATAGACGGAATAAAAATTTGGGGTTCGCCTATTACTCCTTTTTATCATAACTGGGCATTTAACCGTTATCCTGGTGATGATATCCGCAAACACTGGAAACTCATTTCGGAAGATACCGATATATTAGTAACCCATGGGCCGCCAGCCGGAATTCTGGATATGACGGTTAGAGGAATAGCTGTAGGCGATGAGGATTTAAGAAAGAAAATTACCTATATCCAGCCAAAATACCACATTTTTGGCCATATTCACGAACAATACGGACAAGTAGAGCAGGAAGGTACTACCTATATCAATGCTAGTTATCTGGATGTCCGCTACCGTCCTTTGCATCCGCCCATAGTGATTGAGTACGGAAAGTCTGTGGTTACTGGCAGCCGTTAAACTATACGTAGCTTCGTATCCAGTGAATTACAGAAATTCCCATTCTGCAAAAGTGGCTGCTTGTCCCCGGTAGATATCCTGTTCATCGTAAGTATTCCATAAAATGGCATTCTTAATCAAAAAACGCTTGCCTGTGCTGGATATACGTACTCCCTGATAGTTGGAAATATACCCTTTTTCCAGGCCTCTTCTAACATAGCTTGCCGTTCTGCCTGCGATACTGTTTCAGCAGATAAGCGGGATGGCATGCTGGTAAAATTATCCCAAGGTAGTTCCCAAAGTGTCTGGGCTGTTAGGTTGGCGTACTTAAAAATAGGATCGGCTTCTGTACCATGAGAAACCAGTACAAAAGGCGCTGCATAGAGGGCTTCAGCTACAGTTGTTGAGCCGGCAGATAGAGCAATTAATTGCTTACCAGTTGCTTTTTTAAAGGAAGTACCTAATAGGTGGCTATGTTGAATTATTTCGGATGCTAGCATGAAGTATTCAGAGAAGGAATAGTTATAAAGCTGCTGCTTTACCTTTTAAATGTTTTAAACTTATGTCGTATTGATACAAAAGTTCTTTTTCGATTTCAACAAAACTTTTCAACCATCCAAAATTTCCCAAAACATAGGTTGTTGTTTCGTCACCCTCTAAATTGACAATCTTATCAGTAAATAATTTTTCTGACAAAGGTTTATACCCTTCCTGATAGCTATATACTTGTGCAATAGTATTGATTGTCTTAAAATCTAGACCAGAAAGTGTATTTCCAATGATACCTGTTTGGTATACCGAATTTTCCAGGGTGGGAACTTGCACGCCTTGCCAGTTATCAAGCAATTCCCATCCTCCAGCCGCCCAGAATCCTTTATTCAGTGTTTCTTGGTTCAACGATTTTTTTAAACCTTCTGCCTTTGCAACCATAGAAGCATGATAAGCAGCGGCTTTTTCTAATTTCATTTTGTTGGACAAAAGCTCCAAATGTAAATTGTTTAGAAACTCTTTTTGTGCTGCTCTTTGTTTTTGTTCAGTATTCCAATCGCTGGCTACAATACCCAGGTATACCCCAACGGCAACCGGAATCAACTGCGCAAACATAATTAGTACTTGCTTACCCAAAAAATTTCTTGCTTTTTTCCAATTTGTTTTAGGTCTGGAGGTAACAATTTCAGCCATAACGTAAAATAAGTTTTTATTTGAATGGAATCTGTTTCAACAGGTATTCTAATTATTTCCTTTACAAAAAATAGTAATATTTTGGATAAAATTCTTAGAGACAAGTAAAAGTTACAAGATTACTCTTGAAGGATATATGCAGTTAATTTTATTCATTGGTATTCCTGGCAGTGGCAAAAGCACCTATTATACACAGCACTTTTTCCATACCCATTTGCGGGTAAACCTGGACATGCTGCGTACCCGCAACCGGGAGCAACGTCTTCTGGATTTTTGCTTTCAAACTTCTATGCCTTTGGTGGTAGATAACACCAATGTAACCCTGCAAGACCGAAAGAAATACATAGACCAAGCCCTTCAGCACCGGTATACTATTACAGGATATTACTTTGAAGCAAACCTGCAACGTTGCCTAGATCGTAATGCTACCCGCAGTGGCAGGCAACTGGTCAGCGAAAAAGGGATACTAGCTAAATACCGCGCTTTGCAACTTCCTACCTGGGAAGAAGGCTATCATGAATTGTATTATGTGCAAATAACTCCCTCCAATGAATTTATAAGTAAACCTTGGCAATATGAAGTTCAATGATTTTGATGCAAAAATGCGCCTCTATGAAACGGCTGCCGATCAGTTTGTGCCGCCGGATATGTACATCATAGCCCGCCTGGATGGCAGAGGTTTTACCAAACTGACCAAAGAAACGCTGGATCTAGAAAAGCCTTTCTCCATGGAGTTCCGGGATGCTATGATTAGTACAGTGAAGCATCTGATGAATAGTGGATTTACGATACAGTATGGATATACCCAGAGTGATGAAATTTCCCTCTTGTTCCATTTGGATGACCAATCGTTTAACCGCAAATACCGGAAATTACTTTCTATACTGGCAGGAGAGGCGAGTGCTGCTTTCACCCATGCACTTCAGCATATCGGCGTATTCGACTGCCGGTTATGCATATTACCCACTCTAGACCTAGTAACCGATTATTTCTTGTGGCGGGCAGAAGATGCTCACCGTAATTCGCTCAATGCTTACTGCTACTGGAAACTTAGAGAACACGGCAAAACAGTAATGGAGGCAACTAAGTCTTTGCAAAAACTCTCAGTTGCAGAAAAAAATGAATTGCTTTATCAGATGAATATTAATTATAATACCTTGCCAGCCTGGCAAAAGAGAGGCATCGGATTTTATTGGCATACGGTATATAAAAAAGGCTTAAATCCGGTTTCTCAAAGGGAGACAAGCGTAGAAAGGCGAGAATTAGTGTATGAATTAGAGTTGCCTTTTCCAGGTTATAAAGAATGGCTGCTAACTATATTGAGTAAAGTATAAATAAATACCGCCGGATATAGTTACTATCCGGCGGCTAAGTAGTGTTGATGAAGTAAGAATTAGTTATTTAGTAGAAAGAGCACTACCACAGCTTTGTTCATAGAAGAATACATGTTCAGCGAAATCACGCCATGCTTCATTTTTATATTTTGCTTTTAACTCAGGGCAGTCTCCAAAAAATTCTTTGAATTTTTTATCATAATCTTTTTTGTACATTCTGAAAGTTTTACCCTTGTAGTTAACATAATAAGATTTATCCATACCACCAGTCATTTGTACACCGGCTACAGCCACACCAGAGGTTTCCATGGCATAAGGGTCGTTATATACCCGTAAAGTATTGTCAAAACCAGGATTCAGCAACTGTACCAAAACTGTTCTCTTTTTGTCTTCCAAATATTCCTGATAAAAAAATACCAGGTCACGGTTAATAGATTTGAAATCTGTTTTGCTAGCTCTCAATATAGAGCCGCTTCCCTCACTATAGGCCGAAAGTTTAGAAAAGTCAGCAGGGGCTAAAGCTAGGAATTGTATATCTTCAGCTTTGTATTCAAACTTTTTTCCATTCATATCTTTACCAGTCACATTCACAATCAGGCCTTTTTTACGGTCTAAGTCATCAAGCAAAAATTTAGTGGTATCTCCTTTAGCTGTTACTAAATATCCTTCCTTTTTAGAAGAAAACCGATCGATGGCCGGCAGGAAGGTCTGGGCAAAACTCTGCTGTATAGTGAGCGCAAAAACTAGGGAATAAAAAGCTTTCTTTAAAATTGTTTTCATGATGAGTATCCGTTAGAAATAATACTCACTTGATGAAAGAAAAAGTAGGTTGGTAACCCGGCAGTTACTTGACTTTAAGTAATATTTTTCTGGATATAAATAGGAAATCAAGGAATCCTTAGAAAGGAAGAAGCGAGTATTCTATGGGTTACATACAATTTTCAGACTATAGGACTAAAGGTTGAATTTAAAAAGGTTTGCAATTCTTAAATTTCCTTTCTACAAACATACATGTTAAAGGAGTAAAAATTGATTACTCGATCAACCTTTACTCCTTTAAAATAGTTAAGTTAATTTTCTTTTGCAGATAAATCAGGGTACATACGTTTCCACTAGTTTGCTCTCCCCATCCGGGCGCAAAGTTACTTCTTTTAAAGAGGCTGGCAGTAATACAGAATCTCCCTTTTTTACCGAAACAGAACCCTGGGCATAGTCAATTGTAAAAGTCCCCTCCAGGCAAATGTATACCACAAAAGAATCAATTGTTTGATAATTCCGCTGAACCGGCTTAGTAAATTGTAGCCGGCTTGTTGTGAAGTAGGCACTGGATACAATCTGGGTAACTTCATTGCTTACTTTTTTATAAGAGGTTTTGTATTCCGGATAGTGCTCATAATCAATAGCACCGAGAGCTTCTTCAGTATGCAGCTGGCGTTTTTTACCTTGGTTGTCTACCCGGTCGAAGTCATAGATGCGGTAAGTAACATCGGATGTCTGCTGAATTTCGGCAATTACCAGACCTTTGCCAATACTATGCACCCGTCCGGCAGGCAGAAAAATGACGTCATCGGCCTGTACTGGTATAATATTTAAAATGTCGTCGAGTTTCTTATTATCTAAATGCTCCAGATATGTTTGCTGGTCAATTTTCCGGTTAAATCCACTCCGGACGCTGGAACCATTATCGGCCTGCATTACATACCACATTTCTGTTTTACCAAAGGAATTGTGCCTTTTTTGTGCTAATTCGTCGTTGGGGTGCAATTGAATAGAGAGGTCTTCCTGCGCATCTAAGAATTTAATGAGCAAAGGAAAAATATCACCAAATTTGCTATATACTTCCTTTCCTACCAACTCGCCTTTGTAGGTCCGGATCAGTTCATCAAGTGCTTTACCTTGCAGCTTACCTTCTTTTACGATCGATACATCGCCGGGTACAGCGGAAATTTCCCAGCTTTCTCCACATTGACCAAAAGGACATTCTTTGTTTAATACAGTTTTTAACTTGTTGCCACCCCAGATTCTTTCCTTAAAAATGGGGTGAAAAATAAGCGGATATAGTGCTTGGGTCTGATAAGTTGTTGCCATAAAGCAGAGAGAAAGATTGAGTTGTAGAGTTGCCTTTTGATAGCAAAATTTTAAAAATGGTAAACAGTTAGTGCTTATAAAATGTTATCATACTGCCAAGATTACTAAAAAAAGCGTAATAATAAAATGCATTACTGTCTAGGTAAGTCTTGGGCTGACGCTAAGGTGAGTGTTATACATAAAATTAACCTACTTATACTGATCATGTTCCGTTCTGGGTTCAATTTTAATTCTAAAATTATGCGCATTCTATTACGGAAACTATCATTATTTTATAACTTTATGCCCCGAAATGCCAAGTTGCATCTTTGTTAAATCTAATTTATTTCCTATTACCAAAATCTATGACCATGTATGTACGAATGAAGGGTACTAAGTACTGGCCGTTGCTCTTATGGGCATGTCTGCTTACGCCCCTGTTTGCCAAGGCACAAAACAATGCTGCCGAATTTACCCAAGTGCCCCTTAATGACATGAGTGCCTTTAAGCCGGCAGCTAAAAACTGGGCTGTCGCCACAGATGTAGTATACGACCGTTCGGGCAATGCAAAAGCTACTAAAATTTCTTCAGGAAAAGGAATTTTAGTTAACCAGCCAACAGATAAAGAAAAAGATAACCTGGTCTCTAATTTTGAGCATGGCGATGTAGAGCTTGATTTAGAATTTATGATGGCCAAAGGTTCTAATTCTGGTATATATTTACAGGGCCGCTATGAACTTCAATTACTGGATAGTTGGGGCGTGCAAAATCCTAGAGCCGGCGATTGTGGAGGCATCTATGAACGCTGGGACGACAGTAAGCCAGAAGGTCAGAAAGGCTTTGAAGGATATGCTCCCCGCATGAATGTAAGCCGCGCCCCAGGTCTGTGGCAGCATTTCAATATTGTGTTCCAGGCACCAAAGTTTGATGCAAGCGGAAATAAAATTCAGAATGCCCGTTTTGTAAAAGTGGTGCACAATGGTGTACTTATCCATGAAAATGTAGAGCTGACCGGACCTACCAGAGGTCCTGCCTTTCCTGGCGAAAAAGCTACTGGCCCTATTGTTATCCAAGGAGACCATGGTCCGGTAGCTTTCCGCAACATAAAGTACAGAAGTATAAATTTAGATAATGCTGCACAAGCCAATACTAACCGCCAGGGAGCTCGTCCACAGATTTATCTGAAACCTGGAAACGAGCCGTTAATGCACCGCAGCTTTGTAGATTTTCAGAAAGAACCAAGCGCAAAAGCTAAGCGAATTACACATGCCATCTCCGTAGGGGAACCCTCTGGTGTACATTATACTATGGATTTGGGTACTGGTGCTCTGGTGCAAGTATGGAAAGGTGGTTTTCTAGATGCTACACCTATGTGGCACGACCGTGGAGATGGTAGTGCCAGAGCTTCCGGAAGTGTAGTAAGATTATCTGATGCACCTACGGTAGCTTATCTCGCCGACAAAAATGCTACCTGGCCTGCCACTTTCGAAGCAAATACCTTCCGCCCGAAAGGATATGACATAGATGCTACTGGCCGACCAGTATTTAAGTACCTGGTAAATGGTACCGAAGTTACCGATCGCACTTTTCCTGAAGAAGAAGGGAAAGTATTAACCAGAGAGATTAAAGTTAACGGACAGAAGCAAGGTACTTTATATTGCCGAATAGCTGAAGGTGCTGAAATTACTTCCTTGCAGGATGGTACCTATACAGTAGATGGAAAAGCTTTTTATGTGAAAGTGGGAGATACTGGCGGTGCTAAACCAGAAATTCGGAATGCAGGCAATCGCAAAGAGTTAGTAGTACCTATCGAAGGTAAGAGTACTGGTGTAAAATATTCATTAATCTGGTAAAAACTTAGTTTGGGTTTATGGCTGATGTGGAAAAGTACACATTACTAGTAAAACCCCGACATAAAACTTTCAAACGCATGACAATCAATTTTTATACAAAGAGCCGTTTAGCTGTATTTCTGTGCTGCCTGCTATCGGTTTTTACCTCGCTTCCAAGCAGTGCACAAGATTCTGGTGAGCAGAAAAAGTCCGGGCCAGCTACTGAGGAAGATTTCTACAGGATGGTTACCTTGCCTATGCCGGAAGGTGTGGCATTAGAAGTAGGTGGCATGGCGTTGCTGCCAAATGGTACACTGGCAGCTTCTACCCGCAGAGGCGAGGTATGGTTAATTCAAAATCCGTATGGGCCTAATCCGTATTATAAGCGCTTTGCTCATGGCTTGCACGAAATTTTAGGATTAGCTTATAAAGATGGGTCCTTATACATGTCTCAACGCGGCGAACTTACTAAACTAACGGATACCAATAAAGATGGCGTTGCCGACAAATACGAGACTATTTATGCCTGGCCATTGTCTGGTCATTACCATGAATATTCGTATGGCCCGGTTATTCACCCGGATGGTACCATGACGGTAACAGGTAACGTAGCCTTCGGTGATGTAGAATGGTGGAAAGGTGAAAGCCGGGTGCCATGGCGCGGATGGACGATGCAAATTACGCCTGATGGGAAAATGACTCCCTTTGCTACTGGGATGCGTTCGCCTAATGGAATAGGCCTTAACAAAGAGGGCGATTTATTTTATGCTGAAAATCAAGGCGACTGGATGGGTTCCGGAGGTATCACACATGTGGAAAAAGGAGATTTTGTTGGCCACATTGCCGGTTTGAAATGGTCTAATTTGCCAGAATCACCAGTAAAACTAACCGCTGAAGAAGTAGAATCGAAAGTAGATTATCCAAAAGTGCCGTTTGGTAAAAAGCCTGAAGATGTGGAATCTACTACCATTAAATCGCTGTATGAACTGGAGAAGGAGTTTCCAGCCATTAAGACACCAGCCGTATGGTTCCCACATACCTTAGTTGGAATTTCTACCTCAGATATTCTACTGAACACTACCAAAGGTTCTTTCGGCCCCTTCGATGATCAGCTTTTTGTTGGCGACCAGGGACATAGCAAGATTAACCGGGTATTTTTAGAGAAAGTAAAAGGCGTTTATCAGGGAGCAGTATTTCCATTCCGTGAAGGATTTGTATCTGGAGTTATGCGGATTACCTGGGGCAGCGATGGATCTATGTTTGTAGGCCAGTCTAACCGTGGCTGGGGTTCTACCGGAGAACAACCTTATGGTCTACAACGCCTGGTTTGGACAGGTAAGACGCCTTTTGAAATGAAAACTGTACGGGCTCAGCCAGATGGATTTGAGATTGAGTTTACGATGCCTGTAGACAAAAAATCAGCTGAAAACCCGGCGGCATATAGTGTAACCAGCTTTACGTACAAATATCATCCAGTATATGGAAGCCCAGTTTACAAAGATCAGACAAGCAAAATTATGGGTGTAAAAGTATCGGAAGATGGCATGAAAGCCAGAGTAGTCGTAGATGGATTGCGGGAAGGCTTTATTCACCAGTTGATGGCTTCTGACGTACGTTCTGCCGAAAACCAGCCTTTGTTGCATGAAACGGCTTACTATACTTTAAACCGTATTCCGGATGGGGAAAAGTTGCCATTAGCGCAAATTAATACACAAGCTGATCATTCCATGCACGGCAATATGTCTGCTTCTACTCAGAAAAAAGGCGGTGCTACAGGATCTACTATGGAAAAAACTTCTAGCAAAAGTGGAGGTAATGCTGCTACTACTTCTGCCAAAGGCGCAGCTAAGCGGCAACTCACTATGCCTGCTTCCTGGAAAGCACCTGACCAGACAATTACTGTAGGCACAAAACCAGGCTTAAAATTTGATGTAGAAAAAGTAACTGTTAGTCCAGGAGCTAAAATCAAGCTTACCTTCAATAATACTGATGATATGACACATAACCTGGTTATTACCACTCCGGGAGATGCCGTAGAAGTTGGGAATTTGGCGATTAAATTAGGTATTGAGGGTACTAAAATGAGCTATATTCCGAACACTGAAAAAATATTGTACCATACTAAATTATTACAGCCAGGTTCAGAAGAAACCATTTATTTTACTGCGCCAACTAAACCCGGAGACTACACCATTGTATGTACCTATCCAGGTCATGCATATGTGATGCAGGCTACGTTTACAGTGGCAGCTAAATAATAGAGAACTGTATGTAGAAGCAAAAGGCCAGGCATACCGCCTGGCCTTTTGTATTAAGTTATCTTCTGCTCAACAGATTTCCGGAATTCGCCTGGGGATAGCTGATAGTATTTCTTAAACAATTTACTTAAATGGCTCTCATCGGTAAATCCTAGTTCGTAGGCAATCTGGGAAATACTCCATTCACTATACCGTAGGCGGGTTTCTACTAATTTGAGTTTATATCGCAGAATATATTGTTGCAACGATTCTCCCGTCTGCCGTTTAAAGAAGATGCTTAAATAATTAGGCGAATAGCCCATATGTTCGGCCAGATTCTCCATACGCAGTTTATCTGGATAATATATATGCTGCCGGACATATACCAGAATATCTTCCAATGCCTGCGAGCGTTTAGGGCTTTCTAAGTGATTAAAAAAGGCTTGTGCAGATATATTCCTGGCCAGAATACCTAAAATAGACCGGATAATATTTTCAATAATACTTTCAGCAAAAGCTTTCTTACGTTCGGCATATTCTTCCAGTAATACCGCAATCAAATTTTCTACCTTCTTTTTTTCAGTACCCTCTTTAATTAAACTACCCAACGACTGATACGGTGTATGAAATAGATATTCTATGGTTTGTTTTAGGTTTTTGCCAGTATGCCCGGAGGATGTATTCTGAAAAAAAAATTCAGTAAAGCGGATATAGGTGAACTGGGTAGTGGCAGCAATGGTAAATGTATGAGAATCCTGCGGCCCCAGCAGAAATACATCTCCAGCCTGATAGCCGAACTGATGCTCGTTAATATTGTGCCACCCGCTGCCCTGGTGAATAAAAATGACTTCGAAATGATTATGATTATGCAAAGGATAGGGCCATTCGTTTAGTTCGAAATGGGAAATATTAAATGGCTCGTACTGATTAAAACGCTTCATGTACCCACAAAATACCGAGAAATAATGAATTTTTACAAGAAGTCATTCTGGAAGCTTTCTTAGTTTTGTTGAACAGAAGATAATCTTAGCCTACTCTTCATCATTGATCTAAATGTCTTTCATTCATGACGGAAATTAACCGCAGAAAATTTATCAAACAATCATCCTTAACATTGGCTGGAGCCGGAATGGTAAGCCTGCTTCCTTTTGAATCTTCCGCACAAAAACCTACTACTATGTTTGTACACCACGTATATTTCTGGCTTAAAAATGCCGACAGCACAGAAGACAAAGCCCGTTTGTTAAAAGGCTTGCAAACCCTGAAAAAAATAGAAACCATTAAAATGTCGCACATCGGTGTACCAGCTGATACCAACCGGGAGGTGATTGATACTTCTTATCAATTATCTTTATTGCTGGTATTCGACAATCGCAAAGACCAGGACACTTACCAGAACCATCCGGTGCACCTGAAATTCGTAGAAGACTGCTCTACCCTGTGGAAGAAAGTAATTGTATATGATTCGGTAGATGCCTAAAGGTAGCTATAGCGTCTGGTGTCTTTTTGAAAAAAATCTTTTACATTTGATAGCTGTCATTCCTATATCACTAATATGAGTGTATAGGAATGACACTGCTTATTACTACCCAATACCTTTTTTAGCTCTTTAATATGAAAAAAACGCTGCTTATGCCAGTTCTGGTAGTCTCCCTTTCCTGGCTATTCTACAGTTTTGCCCATAAAGTGTTACTTACCGAATGGAAGCCAGTAACTCCTCAACAGGAACCTATGCCCCGTGGAGAAAATGCCTTTGCCAGGGTAGGAGATCAGTTCTATCTATTCGGCGGACGCAAAAAGCAAACAGTAGATGTATATACCCCCAAAACCAACCAATGGAAGCAAGTGGCCCAAGTTCCTATGGAAATGCACCATTTTCAGGCAGTGGAATACAAAGGAGAAATATATGTACTGGGGGCCTTCACTGGCGATTACCCGCATGAAACACCCATTCCGAATATATACATTTATAATCCGAAAAAAGACGAGTGGCGCAAAGGAGCGGAAATTCCTCAGGACCGTCGCAGAGGGGCTGCCGGCGTAACTGTATATAAAGATAAAATCTACTTAGTGTCCGGCATTATAGACGGCCACTGGGACGGACACGTAACCTGGGTAGATGAGATTGATCCTAAAACTGAAAAGTGGAAAAAACTTGCCGATATTCCGCATGCCAGAGATCATTTTCAAGCAGCCGTCGTGGGCGACCAGCTAGTAGTAGCCGGTGGCAGAAAATCCACTCAGAAAATTAAACGGGTACTGGATATTACCGTTCCGGAAGTAGATATATACGATTTCAAACAAAATACCTGGAAAACGTTGCCAGCCGCACAGAATATTCCTACGCAACGCGCTGGGTGTACAGCAGTTACGGTAGGCAACCAGGTATTAATTATTGGCGGAGAAAGTCCACAGAAACTAGCTCATAACCAGACAGAAGCGTTTGATCTTAAAACCAATACCTGGCAAACGTTACCTGCCTTACAGACCGGCCGCCATGGAACTCAGGCTATCGTATATAACAATAAAGTTTACATTGCGGCTGGCATTGGCAACTCTGGTGGCAGCCCAGAACTAAGTTCTATGGAAGTGCTAGAGTAGATTATCAAGTACAGCCTTTGCTATAGTAGTTCAAACACCTTATTGCTTTGAAATATAAAATCTACCTGAAAAAGCTCAGAAACTTAGCTTTGCTTCAGGTAGATTTTTTAATGTCTGACTAAATCTTATTTTCAGAGGATGATTTATGTCAGATTCCGGCTTATTATAAGTATAACCTTACGGTGAAAAACACTTCTATTCTCAGAATCTGCTTATAGAAGCAAGATTTTATTTTTTCTCTTTATCCTGCAGATACGTGATTTTTTTAACGTAGAATTCACCTTCTTTTGCCACAACTGGTTTAATTTCCGGCTGATGAGTTCCTCCTTTCGTTACTATACTACACGCTAAGTAATTAATTTTATTAAAGTTAGGAATAAACGTAAAGCAAGTTTCCTGCTGGCTTTTTACACAAATCTTCATTTCTGTACTCATGTTTTCCCACTCCAGAACGACCTGTGATTTTGGCTGAATTGTATGTACCAGACTATCATTTACATAGATATCCAATGCCCCTGCACTTGCCGCACCATCCCACCAATATATGTTTATTTTAGCTGGATACTCTGCTACAGGAGTAGGTTTAATGGATACATGTGCATTCTCTACAGATAGTATATTGCCGGTCATCATATCCAGAATATATTCGGCCTGTGTGGCTTTTTGCGTAGCAGCACCTACAAGGGCACCTCCAATCATACCGCCAGCAACGCCACCAGCTACTACGGCTGCGGTATTGGTCTGCATCGGACCATACCCATAGAACGAAAATGTATTTCCATCTCTGTCAATGAGAAAAAAATCTTTATTGTGATGGACGTATATGTTTTGGCCATCAGAAAATCCCCATATATGCTTAAGCGGCCTTTTGCTGCCATCAGCTTCCAGCAGGTAGGGCTTCACCTCGTAAATATTCTGTAACTGTTTAGAAGTTCTATTCACTTTTTCAATGACCAGATTGTGTGCTGGTAGTGCTTTGTTATTTCTGAAATCCAGAAAGCTTTCATAGATTCCCTTCTTCATAACAGAATCTGTCAGAATTGGATAATCGTGGGTTTCCAAAGTAGCCAGAAAATCTTTGGAAACATCAGCCCAGGAGGCTGGGTTGGCTTTAGCTAAATGCTGCTCAATACTCTCCCTGGAAAACTGTTTCAGACACTGTTCAATAGCTGTTTTTATATTATCATCATGGCCGGCAGTTACATCTAGCCCATATCTTTTTTCAACGCCGATTCCCCGAAATAAATGATAAAATTGATCATCTTTCTGGTAGATAAAATCCATAGCTACTTCAGCCTTGGCAAACTCAGAAAAAGCACCGGTGTGTTCAGAAACCTGAAACTGTAGAATTTTAACAATAACAGCGGGTAAATTAGATTGAGCGGGTAAATTTCTGGTAAAAAAATCTGTGAGTTCTGGCTTAAAGCCTTTTTCCAGATTCGCTACTCTTCTGCTATTGACAGGGCCCCTCTGTACCCATCCTATGTTGTTTTTTGCAATACGGGCATCAATAATATCAGATACATAAAAATGTCTGCTAGGTAATTCTACTGTTTGTTTAGCAAGGCTTATTTCATAAACCTGGCCCCAGGCAGTAAGCTGGACAAAGTTGAAGAGAATAGTTAAAAGAATGAAGTAGATACGCATAAACTATTGTTACTTGAAGTGTTTTCGTAAAACAAGTTAATAGAAAGTGCTTTACTAGCTTATGGAAAGCCATTCTACGAAGAGATATAGATGTAATATAGAGACAGAAGTTTTAAAATATTGAATTTACCTGCGCTGTAGAACTGTTGTACCAGCCCAGTTTTCTAATTTTTGTGGCACTCTAGTTGAAAGCCAATCCAGATCGATTTGCTAAGATGTAATCAATGGTTTATTAATAAACAATTCTTGGATTCGTAAAAACCATGCATCCGATTAATCAATTCTGTTTCCTGCTCTAATAAAAAAATAGTTGAGAAGCTGAAATGTGTAGCCTCAATTAAGCAATAGAAAAGCCATTAATGCGCTTGTTACAATCTATACAATAGTGACAAGAAGCATACACACAATACCAGTTAAAATGCTTGCAAGAATACTTGATATGACTATCCCCAAACAGTAATTTCAATATATTTAAAGGCAATCAATAGGTATTTAAAATAATGGACTGTTACTCCCACAATGGATACTGCTCTAGTTTTACCTGTTTGCCGAAAAATATTTTGGTAGAGGCTTCAAAGGAACGGGTGTAATCGGAGACGAAGAATTTTTTGTAAGGCTTTTCTGCAATGTTCAATAATCCAAATTGGGTCAACTGTTTCTTAACGGAAGCCGCTACTATTTCTGATGAATCAATAATTTCTACTTCATTTTGGTAATAACTGGCAATTTCCTTTTTTATCAGTGGATAATGCGTACATCCCAATATTAAGGCTTTAATCCGGTGCAAATGCGGGTCAGACAAATAGGCTGTAATCACACTTTCAGAAATAGTATTATTGAAAAAGCCTTCTTCCACCATAGGTGCCAGCAGGGGAGTAGCTAACGAATGGAGGGTAATAGATTTTTGCAGGTCATCTATTTTTTTTGTGTATACATTTGAATTCACTGTTTGCTTGGTGCCAATCAGCCCGATGGTCTGGTTTTCAAAACGCTGCCCTACAAATTCTACCACTGGATCAATTACATTCATGGCTTTGGCTTTGCTGCCTACATACGCGGTTACTAAATCAAAAGCAGCAGCAGAAGCTGAGTTACAAGCGATCAGAATTAATTTACACTGCTGTTTTAACAGCAAATCACAGATTTTTACTGCATAGGCCTGTATAGCTGCTGTAGATTTATCACCATATGGCAGATGAGCTGTATCCCCAAAGTAAATCATGTGTTCGTGCGGCAAAGCTTGTGAAACGGCATGAGCTACAGTAAGACCTCCAATACCGCTGTCGAATATACCAATGGGTTGTGCTGGTTGAAGCATAAATTGCAAATACAAAATTATGAGAATAGAAGAATTGCTTAGTTACCCGTTATACCCATTTTTCAGCACCATGTTTCCTTTTACCTGATGATTTTGTCTATAAAGACTTCGTCTTTTTGCTCATAGAAACTACTAGAAACTTTAGGTGTTACAGCATAACCAAGTTACCGGGTAAGATACTAAAAATGTAAGGGATAGCTAGCATCACAATAAAAGTGACACCAAGGAGGAAGTAAGAATTTATTATTTTTTATAGCACAGGAACACAACGTCCTGCAAACCTTTTGATAAGGCTTATACACTGAATGTCGCTTGACACACGACTAAAAAGGTGGTAGAATAGGAAATTATCTTTTTTTATATAATGTGGCTACCGTAACATTCCCCAGATTATCAATGATGTTTCCATACAGAATGTTCCCTTCTCCATCTAGCTTAAAGTCAAATTTTACATGTTCGTTGGAGGGCAAGTACAACAGTTTTGAGTAGGTAGCTGTTCCAGTCAGGTTATCTCCGGACATAGTATACATGCCAGATGCTTCCATAAAGCCCTCAAAATTTCCGATACCTTTCATAGTTACTTTATCCTGGGAAAACAGCCAAAGTATGGTGCCATCTGGTGTAATCCAGTCACTGTTATGGATCAGCGCGGAAGCAGGCTGAGATTCAGGCCTTCCGTCGTCTGTGCCGGTATTGGATGCCCGGTAAGTTTTGCGCGCATCTTCGCGGGAGGTGCTTTTGGTTTCTCTGAGTTGAATATAACGTTCATGCAAACTATCGTAGCGGGAAATATAATTGCTGAGCAACATATTGGTTTTTTCCAGCGACTCCATAATCTGCTTTCCTTTCTCTATTTCATCCTGCTTAAAATCATCTTCTTTGATGGCTGAGGTAACGTAAAAAGTTACCACTACACCAATTGCGGTAGTAAAGGCATGTTTTACCAATTCGTTCATCATGCCTGCCGGTTTAGTATCTGCCATGGGTAAAGGGGTTTACGTACATATACATTCTGTAGCTTGTGTCCCTCATTCCGACGATCTGTAGTTTACTCCTGCATATCTGAACTACCGGCTAAATGAATTTGCCCGTCGGATGATTTTAGCTTTATACCTTCAAAAGGAGGTTCAGCCTTGCTCATTTCTTTATCAGTTTCTTCTTTTTTCATCTGTAAAATAGCCTGGCTAGCCAAGTGTTCGCCCAGACTGCGGTAAGCTTCAAATTGGGTATCGTCGAAATACTGGTCGCCGGTAGATTGTTGTGGAAATTCCGGAAATGACTTGTGATAGTTAAATACATGTACCGGAAGATCACCGCTTAAGGAAGATTTGATATAGATTAGTTTACCCTCTGCTCCATTCGGATACTTTATTTTGCCAATGGCTACACTTTTCTTGCTAATTCCTATTCCGCCATTGGTGGAAGGAGATGGAATAAGTGGTTTTAAATTTATATCAATCGAAATATTTTCTTCGATATAGGCCATTCTTACCGCGTTGGTAAACGACTGAAAATCATAATTGTAGTCCTGCTCAAAGTCACATATTACAATGGTTTTGCATTTTCTCTGGAGTAACGGAACTAAGCCTAAGTTATCGCCTGTATGTCCGCCGTCCGACACATTTACCAGAGATTCTCTGGCTGTACAAGAACCCATTAATTCTCGGAATAAATAGCCTGGCCAAAAATACCGTTTGCGGTGAGCAGGTATGCTTTCGCGGTAAGACCAGGGGTTTTCAATCCAGTAACCCAGGCGGAGATTAAATAGTGTACATAAAAATGAATGGCAAAAAGCATTGGCCGAACCGGCAGCAGAGCCTACAGCGGCTGCAGATATAGTCATGGCTCTGGCAAGCTTCGTATTCCCGCCCCGGTAAGCCTCTGTTTTTACATAGCCTGTACTTTGTGACCCTATATATTTGCTTGAAAAGATAAAATGTTCAGACTTTAAATCTCTGCGGACCAATTCGTCTGAGCCTTGTAAGTTAAGCGCAGCTACAATTAAGTGGTAAGGACCCCGGTTATTGTCTTTTCCTAAATCTTTCAGTTTCAAGTCTTCATCATTGCGGATATTAGTTAAGGGCATACCTTGTGCTGAATTAGCTTTTGTGCGTTTTACTCTGGCATCTGTTTTTAAATATGCTTCTGAAAGGCGGTCCCGGTAAAAATAATGCGGCGATACTTTGTTGGCATCTACAAAATACCCAAATGCTGTAAAAGCAATAGCGGCACCCAGGCAGATGGCAGCAGCAACCGGCAAGGAATTCACCTCTGTGAGATACCCGGCCACAGCAGCCATACTAATGCCTGAAAACAATAATACAGACAAGTTAAGCAGCGGAATCCTTAGAGTCTTCATCAAAGTGGTATATACCTTTGAATCTCCTCCACCTACTTTCATCTTGAAAACAAAATAGCCGAACAATAAGGATATAATGGAAAACAAAAAGTTAACGGAAGGGCCGGCAGAAAAAGCAACCAGTACAATGAGTGGCATAAGCACAGCAATACCCAAGCTATACAAAGCACTGCCCTGTATATTTCCTTGCAATGAGCGGAATAGCCGTTGGTATCGTCCTGTTTTACCTTGCCGCATAAATGGAATAATCAGATATACTGCCAGGCTCAAACCCAGTGCAAAGCAGAAAGGTAAAGAGAAAACAATCCAGTAATTGCTGCTATACACCCGGATATAGAAACCTATCAGGATTGCTACCAGGGGAGTACCTAAAATGGCTAGCTTGGATAAGCTGGTGGTAAATTCTGTTTCAAAATGAGCTTCAGGATTATAGCCGGATTTAATTTTTAACGGGTCTATCTTGCTGCTATCTAAATCTTTATCAAAAGATTTGTTCTGGTATTGCTTAATTTTATTTACGGCAGCAGCAATCTGGAAAATGTAGAATATACCTGCAAATACACCAGCCAGACAAAAAGCAATACCTATCAACGGATGAGCCTTTAAACCTTGTATGATAAGTTGAAGCTGCATAGAGATGCCTTCTGTCAGCCAGTTACCAAAGACGGAAAGTACATATTCCAGGGTAGTCTCATCTGCTGATTTTACAGGTTTGCTATACCGGATTTCCTGGAAAAAAGCACCATCCGATAGCACATACAGCACACTATAGTTAAAGGCAACAAACGTAAGCAGGAAGAAAAAATACAGAAGAAAGTTATGGAAAATACCAGAAGCCACGCTTCCTACAGCCCGCTTTACATCCCGGCTTCCGTAGTTTTTTTGAGGGGTCAAATACTCACCATGTGTCCGTAAATGGTGCATCTGGTGCATAACGGTTAGCCTGGTTTCGTTGGCAAATTTATAGTCGCTCTCTTCTTCACCTAGCCGTACAAAAGGCGAGTTTTGTGGAGTTACATCCATGGTTTTTCCCTGATGCGTAAAAGCTGTTTTGTCGCCAGTGAGTAAAGACGATAAGCAACTGCCAATATAGCCGCCTCCTGAGACAGTGCTCAGGTAATCGAACTTCTTCATCCAGTTGTTTATAATAAAACTTTGCATCATTCCCAGTCCCAGCGTAGCTGAGCGGATACCACCTCCGGAAATACACATACCCCACAGATCCTTCTTTGCCTCTTGCTTGTCATCGGGAAGTCCGTAAAGTTTGCGCCGGTTGCTTATATAGTCGAGTTCCGATTCAATAACTTCATTTAAGTCGGAGGTAAAATGTTTGGATGTATCCATACATGTATGAGTGAAGGTGGCTACTAAGAAAGGTTAATAAGTAAATTTTAGCATTGAATAAGCATCAACTCATTCCCAGGTAAACTGACTCCATTTATTTTTCAAGGAGAGCCACGATTTTTAGCAAAGCTTCCATAGGTACACATCCCTCCGTAATTGCCAACAAATTTGGGCAGCGAATGAGTTTATCATGAAACATCCGTATAGCTAAGCATGCCTGCATTAGGTTTATTTCAAAAAAGGTAAAAGGTCAGCGCAAGACACCAGTAAATCTGGTAAAAGAGTCGGAAGAAATTCTATTAAAAATATTGTAAGAAAAATAACCTGGTATAAGAGATACTGCTATCTCCGGAAACGGTAGCTGGTTGATAGTCAATTATAAAAATAAATTTAGCCTTTTGCAATACTCATAAGTAAGTATTTTTGATGTTACTTCTATAAACTTGTCTAACACTAATTTGCTGGTAGGGCAGGTTGTATAGGTAGTAAACTATGACTAACTCAATGCTATTCAAGTTAACCTAAAGGAACCTTAAAGACACTAATTGTATTATTAGATATAGCACAGCATATGTATGTGCAGCCAAAAACAGATGGAGAGACTAAGATCAAAAGATTATAAAAAAGAGTTTGTAAACAATTTTCCAGGCGATGAAAGTGGCAACTTACGCCCTCGCCAGACACCCGGGGTGTTATTTAGTAAAGCCGTACCCACACCAGTGAGTAATCCTAGGCTAGTAGCCTGGTCTGATGCTCTGGCCAGGGAACTGGGTATCCAAAAACCGGAAAGTCCGGAAGATATACAAATACTGGCAGGCAACCTTGTTACCCCTTCTATGTATCCCTACGCAGCCTGTTATGCCGGACATCAGTTCGGGCAGTGGGCTGGGCAGCTGGGAGATGGCCGGGCGATAACTCTGGGCGAGTGGGAAGCAACAAACGGAAAAACCTGGGAATTGCAATTAAAAGGAGCCGGAAAAACGCCTTATTCCCGCCGGGCAGATGGCCGGGCTGTGTTACGTTCTTCACTGCGCGAATACCTGATGAGTGAAGCCATGCATTATCTGCGGGTACCTACCACCAGAGCCTTAAGCCTGGTTTCTACTGGCGATCAGGTTCTGCGGGATATGTTTTACAACGGAAATACGGCCTATGAGCCTGGTGCTATTGTAATGCGCGTAGCCCCCAGTTTTTTGCGTTTTGGTAATTTTGAGATTCTGGCTGCCAGAGAAGAATTAGATAACCTTCGTAAACTTACTGATTGGACGATTAACAAGTTTTATCCACATATTCAAGGAGAGAATAAACTAATTGAATGGTTCAGAGAAGTAATGGAACGTACTGTACATATGGTAGTAGAGTGGCTGCGGGTGGGTTTTGTGCATGGCGTAATGAATACCGACAACATGTCTATACTTGGCCTGACCATCGATTACGGTCCTTATTCTTTTTTAGATGAATATGATCCAAACTTTACACCTAATACAACTGACCTTCCTGGCCGACGGTATGCTTTTGGTAAACAAACCTATGTAGCTTACTGGAACCTGGGTTGCTTGGCGAGTGCATTAGCTCCATTAATAGGTGATACCAAGCAATTAATAGCTGAACTAGAGAAGTACGAAGAATTATATTGGCATACCTATTATGTTATGATGGGGAATAAACTAGGTCTGGATCAGCTCCGGGCAGAAGATTTGGATCTGATTAACCAACTAGTAGAAATGCTCTCTGCCATTAAGCCAGATATGACTATTTTTTACCAGCAACTAATGAAGCTTCCGCTTACAATAGATAGTAAAGAGGCAGTAGTGGAGCATTTTAAAGAAAGTTATTATAAAGAACTTAAACCAGCTGAAGCAGATAACTTGCACCAAGTGATTCAATCGTACATAGCCAGAATCAAGACGAATACATGTAGCCGGGAAGCTTCTTTGCAACGTATGCAGGAAAATAATCCCAGGTTTATTTTGCGTAATTACCTGCTTCACCAGGCTATTCAAGACCTGGAGAACGGAGATGACAAGTTGCTTTTAAAGCTTCAGGAAGCTAGTAAAGAACCCTACTCAGCAAAATACGATGAGTTTTTTGCCAGAAAGCCCTCTTGGGCAGTACAGAAAGCAGGTTGTTCCATGTTATCGTGTAGTTCGTAAACTATATTCTTCAGGAATTATCCCATTTTTTCCCGGTCTCATGCACATCTTGGCTAGAGATGTGCATTTTTATTAAAATGAAAAGCCTAGTTGCTATAAAAAAATACCTGCTATATACTGGAATTAGTGCTGCTATGGAAGTTTAGTATTGGCTTTGCCTGACGCAGGTTTCCTTGTTCTATTGTTCAATATTTATTTGCAATCCCTACTGCACATAGTATGTATGAATCAGCCTTAGAACACCTTCCCATGTGTTTGTTTCATTAGAAATCTGGTTGCTGGAGTAAACGATTGCAGCAGCATAACGGCTGTACTCGAAAGCCATTCCTTGCCAAATAAATGTTGTATCTGCCGGCCTGCCCATAATCTTCTGGCAAACAATTGCTGCCATTGTTTAGCATATGCATACTCCAGCTGATTCCGGTTTTGATGTTGGGCAAAGTAGTAAATAATCTGCTCAGAAAGAATTTTGGCAGAGTGGATAGCCATAGCCATGCCATTGCCGCATAAAGGAGTAATTAAGCCAGCTGCATCCCCAGACATTAAAATATGATTCTCTACTGCTTGTTTTGGAGCAAAGGATATCTCATTGATCACTTCTGGTTTATCATATAAAAATTTCGCTTCTTGTTTTATTTGCTGCAAAAAAGGGTTTTTGTATAAAGTCTGACTTTCCATATCTTCAATAGTACCATATTGCTTCAGGTTAGCTCGGGTAGTCAGGTAACACAAATTATACGTATTATTCTCTATTGCACACACCCCACAATAACCATCCTTGAAATTATGTAAGGCTATTAAATGTGAAGGAAAACTGGTTTGAATATGATATTTGACACCAATATAAGGTGAACGTTTGTTAATAAATGGCCTGTCCAATTGCTTGTCCAGCCGTGAACGCTTACCAAATGCCCCAATTACCAGTTTGCTTTTCATTACCTGGCCATCCGATAGTTCAACCTCAAAATAATCTTCTCTAAAGCTTACTTGTTCAACACTTTTGCCAAGTAGAAAGATGGCTCCCTTTTCCTTAGCTTTTTTGTATAAGTATTCATCCAATACATAACGGCTAAGGCCAAATCCTCCCAAATCCAATTCAGCCATTAATGCCTGTTTGCCAGAAGGCGAGCTTATTTGCAAGTGTGTGATAGTAGATGCACCCAGGCTTTCCGGATATATACCCATCGATTGCAGAAAGGGCAAAACCTCATTGGATACATATTCTCCGCACACCTTATGAAAAGGATACTGTTTTTTCTCTACCAATACTACTTGCAAACCTGCTTGGGCAAGCTGAATAGCATTTACCAGACCTGCCAATCCACCTCCCGCAATAAGTACATCGTACATAGGAATAGGTTCTTTCTAGCTTTAACTATATAGAAACAGTTTAGTTAGAAATATATGCAAAGATGACGTATAATGATAGGCTAATAGGGCAAATAAAGTTATAAAATGCAGGAAACGGAAAAGACAAGCTAAGCTGCTTGTCTTTGGAAATATGTTGTGGTTTTGAGGAATTAAGGTATCAGATTTTTACGCTTCAGCAAGGATTCTGTGAATTTTAGATCATTTTCGGAATTGAAAATGGAGAAAGGCAGATGTATAAATTGGGCTCTGGAAACTACCAGCAGAAAATGGTCTTTCTCCTTATAGGCTTTTTTAATCATGTCCCACTTCATCTGCATACCTTCCCGCTGATTAAGCTTAATTAGTATCTGCCGGCCATCTATTTCATATAGTAATTTTTGAAAAAGCACTTTGTTTTGTTCTACCTGTGTAACGCCGGTAAACTGAATTAACCAGAACAACAGATAACCAATTATCACAACCGGAGCCAAAAAATAAATCCAGATATTCTGATAAACAATTAGGTTCAAAATAACATTGAGAATAATAATACCAATTGGTACAAAAATCCAGTACCATTGGGTGCGAAGCAGGTGCTTCATAGCTAATTTAATGTATGTGCTGTTATCCAGCTGATATTTGCGTGTCTTGACAATCATTGGTTAAAACAAGTATTTTTCAAATGCGACCGCAAATGTAGGAATAAGTCTCTAGTCTTAATAAATATTAGAAAACTAAAGATTATAAAGATTGAAGACTACTAATAAGAGTATATATGCCTGTACCATTAACACACTAGCAGAAACGTACATTAATACGCTTTCAAACTAATATCCAGGCTTTTGATAGAATGAGTTAGTGCACCCACAGAAATAAAATCCACGCCGCTTTCAGCTACTTCCCGAATTGTTTCCAGGGTAATACCTCCGGAGGCTTCTGTCGGATAACGGCCATTAATTAGTTGAATAGCTTGTTTCATTAAAGCTGGCGACATATTATCCAGCATAATCCGGAATACATTCCCTGTGGCTAGTACTTCTTCCACCTCCTGCAAGGTGCGGGTTTCAATTACAATTTTTAGGTCTTTGCTAGTGGATTTCAAATATCGGTTGGTTGCCTCAATAGCTTGCCTAATTCCGCCAGCGTAATCTACGTGATTGTCTTTAAGAATAATCATATCAAACAAGCCATAACGGTGATTAAGGCCGCCACCTATTACTACTGCCCATTTCTCCATCATACGGAAAAGGGGAGTGGTTTTACGGGTATCTAGCAGCTTGGCTCTAGTGCCTTCAAGGAGTTGTACCAGACGGTTGGTATACGTGGCAATTCCACTCATGCGTTGCATACAATTAAGTACCAGCCGTTCCGCTTTCAGAATAGACTGGGCATTGCCGGCTACTATAAGGCCAATATCACCGGGTATCACAGGACTGCCATCAGTTAGCAATACCTGCACCTGCAAACCTGAATCTACTTGTGCAAATATGGCTTGTGCTAGTTCCATGCCGGCGAGTATACCAGTATCTTTAATAAGTAGCCGTGCTCGGTTGTTAGCTTCAGCCGGAACAGCGGCCAGCGATGAATGATCCCCGTCGCCTACATCTTCCTGTAGAGCCAGGGTGATAAATTGCCGGATTGCTTCCGGGGTCAGATAGTCTGGTTTCACGGTACAAAATTAAAAAGGCTATGCACTATTGCATAGCCTTCATACTTTTTTTTAGAAACTTTAGTTACTGGTTCCGGAAGTCTATCCGGTCTATCATATATCTTCCATCGAATTGTTTAAGGACAATGTATACCAAGAATGAGCCATTTCCGGATACATACGTGCCAGTGCTGTATTGCAGACCACCTTCCGAAGAACCCTGATGGCCAAAATTAAAATCTTTGGCTGGGTATTTCTGAAAGAAATTTTTGAGGATAAGTTCAGCTTGGGTATTGCTAACTTTATCGTAATCTACATTTTCTGCTTCAATAATTAGCTCAATATTGCTGTTAAAGTACTTAGCCAGTTCTCTGGAGTTACCGGCTTTCAACGCAGTTTTAGCTCCTCCCATCACATCATTCTGGGCTTTTAATGAAAATGAACTGAAAATGAATCCGATAAAAAATAGGCTAAGTAAAAAATATTTCATTTGTTGTCTGATCATAAATAAAAATCAAAATCAGGTAGATTATTTACTAAAACTATGCCAAAGAAAATTTTAAGTATAAATTTTGCCCGGGCAAAAACTCAATTAAACCTTTCGGCAAGTAAGAAATTGTAATAATTTAATACTATGGTTTTAGACCAACAGCCAAAATAATCTTATGAACATAGCTGTTATTCGGTGTATTCCTATACTATATTTGCGGGGCCTTACGTAATAAATTTATGGCTGTTTGCCTATCAGCCACCGTAAAGCTTCCAATATACAGGATTTACAAGAATAGTTAGCTTTTATACCTAATTTTTATATACATGAATAGGAAAGTTATTTTAATGATTTTGGATGGATGGGGAATAGCTACTAACCCAAAAGTGTCTGCAGTTGATCAGGCAAACACACCCTTTATAGATAGCTTGTATACTAAGTATCCACATAGCAAGTTACAGGCTTCAGCGCTGGCGGTGGGCTTACCTGAAGGACAAATGGGGAATTCCGAAGTTGGCCATATGAATATAGGTGCAGGCCGTATAGTATACCAGGATCTGGTAAAAATTAACATAGCAGCTGAAGAGCATACTTTGGATAAAGAGCCTGTGCTAGTAGAAGCACTGAACTATGCCAAAAAGAACAACAAAAAAGTGCATTTTATTGGCCTGGTGTCTGATGGAGGGGTTCACTCGCATATCAATCACCTGAAGGCACTCTGCTCTATTGCCAGCGATAAGGGTATAAAAGATGTTTTTGTTCATGCCTTTACTGATGGCCGCGATACGGACCCCAAAGGCGGCGTGGCCTATTTACAAGATTTACAAGCTCATTTAGCTAAAACTGGTGGGAAATTAGCCAGCATTACCGGCCGTTACTTCGCTATGGACCGTGACAAACGCTGGGAACGGGTAAAGCTAGCCTATGACGCTATGGTAAAAGGCCAGGGGGAGTTAAACCAGGATGGAATTGCTGCCTTGAAAAAATCGTATGCAGCCGGAGTAACCGATGAGTTTATCAAACCTATTATCTGTACGGATTCTACTAATCAACCATTGGCTACCATTGCAGAAGGTGATGTAGTGCTATGTTTTAACTTCCGTACTGACCGTGGCCGGGAAATTACCGAAGTGCTTACCCAGAAAGATTTTCCGGAACAGGATATGCATAAGTTGAACCTGTATTACGTAACCATGACTAATTACGATGATACCTTCCAGAACGTGCATATCATTTTTGATAAAGATAATTTAACCAACACGCTGGGCGAAGTACTGGCTAAAGCAGGAAAAAAACAGATCCGGATTGCTGAAACAGAAAAGTATCCGCACGTTACATTCTTTTTCTCAGGTGGCCGCGAAGAGGAGTTTGAAGGAGAGAAACGCATAATGTGCCCTTCTCCCAAAGTAGCTACCTATGACCTAAAACCAGAGATGAGTGCTAATGAGATTAAAGATGCCATTATACCGGAACTGCAAAAGAAAGAAGTAGATTTTGTATGTCTAAATTTTGCCAACCCCGATATGGTAGGGCATACCGGTGTATTTGAAGCAGCTGTAAAGGCCTGCGAAACGGTAGATTCCTGCGCTTCAGCAGTCGTGCAAACAGCCCTGGAAAATGGCTACACCACCATCATCATAGCTGACCATGGCAACTCCGATATGATGATTAATGAAGATGGAACGCCAAACACCGCACATACTACGAATTTAGTACCTTGTATCCTGGTAGATAAGGAGTATAAAGGAACCATCAAAGATGGAAAATTAGGCGATCTAGCACCAACTATACTTACATTGATGGGTATATCCATACCCAAAGAAATGTCTGGCGATGTGCTAGTAGATGCCAGATAATTGGGAATATATATGTTTTTGAATAATCATTGTGTACTAATTTTTAGTTGTTTTCAACCTGGGGCTATCCGCTTTTACTCTGCCAGAACAGGTAGCTTGTTATTAGTGAGTTTCAGCCTATTCTTCCTGTCCGGCTGTATTGATGAGCCAGTCCGGGATACTTCAGGTACGTCAAAGTTTGTGAATATAGCTAGTTTTATTGATGAGCAAACTGCCCTACTAGATTCGTTAAATCCGGCTGTGGAGAAAAAGGTGCTTATTGGAGGAAAACAGGAACATCAAACTTTACAGAATATCGACTGGCAACGCGAGTTGGAACTATTTATTCAGGCAGATATTAGTAAACCGGCTTTGCAAGCAAGCTTTGATATAGAAGAGCAGGACAAAAATATTCGCATATTCCGCCCTCGGGAAGGAGAAAATCCGGATATTAATTATCTGAAAGTGACGTTTGATGAAAAAAATCAGCAGATAAAAACCATTGAAGCGCGTATAAGCCAGGAAAATTATCTGTTTGAATCTGAAAAAATGATAAGCTTACAGTGTATCAATAATGTTAGTGGGCAACCGCAGATTTCGGCTTACCAGATAAAAGGGTTTCAGAAACTGATTTTTAATGATAAAGTGCCCTACCAAGTAGAAGCTAAGGTGTTATAACTGTCAGTATCTTCAAAGTTGCGTAAAAAACCTGTTAGATTTTTGCTTATCTAACAGGTTTTTAGTTTTATAACATTTTATGTTTCAGTAAGAAAGCAGGGAATTATAAAAACTTATAATTTTTTTTCAACTTCGTGCAACGTGTGTTCACAGACTTGCATCTACCTTTTTGAAAACGATATTCAATGAACTGGAATTTTTACATATATAAATCCGATACTGAAGAAAAACTGATCCGGGCTTGCCAGAAAGGAGATGCTATTGCTCAGCGGGAGATTTATAATAAATATTCCAGAAAAATGATGGGGATCTGTATGCGCTATGTCAATAGCCAGTTTGAAGCAGAAGATATCTTGATTAGTGGCTTTATGCGGGTGTTCGACAAAATTGGGCAATATAAGCACGAAGGTAGTTTTGAGGGATGGCTGAGACGGGTAATGGTAAACGAAGCGCTGGGCTATATCCGTAAAAACAAAAGCATCTACCTAGAAGTAGAAATTGAAAAGGCAGAGTATCACAAAGAGAGCAATACAGAAGCATACACTGGCCTGGAAGCAGAAGATTTGCTGAAACTAGTACAACAGCTACCTCATGGGTACAAAACTGTGTTTAACTTATATGCCATAGAAGGGTATTCGCACAAAGAAATTGCAGAGATGCTGCAGATCAGCGAAAATACTTCCAAGTCGCAGCTGAGCCGGGCAAGGGCATTGTTGCAGCAGTATTTGCAAGAAATAGAAAAAAAAACGGCAGACGAAAAGACCGTCTCTAAGGTACCAAAAGCTGGGATAGCGGCCAGCTAATACATAAGATTAAATAACCCGCAGTGCTATAAGTAAATTATAAGTGCTGTGAAAAAATATAAGACTATGAAATACAAGAATAATAAAGAACATCCAATAGATAATCTCTTCGCCCAGAAACTAAGCAACCTGGAAGGCTCTCCTTCTGACAATGCCTGGCAAACTCTGGAAAAAGGACTATCTCAAAAGCCCAGAAAAAAAAATAAAGCCATACTCTGGTTTCCGTATGCGGCTGCTGCAGCTATTGCACTGCTGGTAGTAAGTGTATGGCTGTTATCCCAGCAAACATCCAGCACACGAAATACCACCGGACTAGCTACTATAGAACAAGGCAAAGTTGGGCAAAAGCAAAACATAACAGCTACAACCTCAGATACGCCTGCTGCTAAAGATCAACCGAATTTGCTGCCAAAAAATGAGGCTACACAAGTGCAAATAGCAATGCAGGAAAAGGTAGATAAAATAGAGAATCAAAAAGAAGCAGTTGTAAAGAATAAACAAGGTGATAGCAGGAAGATAACTACCCGTCCAGCGGAGAGAAATATACCTGAGAAAAATATTCCTACTCAGCCGGTAGTAAAAGAAGTAGAACAAACCAGAGGCCTCAACCCGGCTATTACATCTTTAGAAAATACGGTAACCCAATTAGAAAAGGATAAACAACCATCCGTGGTTACACCGTCTTCTTTAACCGAACAAGAAAGTACCACCATTGTAGTAACGGTAAATCTAGAAGAAAAGCTGGAAGAACCGGAGGAGATGCTTATAGAAGAAACCGGAGAAGTTCAGAAAAAAAGCAGAGCCGGGAAATTCTTCAGCACGTTGAAAAAAATAAAGAAAGGCGACTTCAATGAGTTGGGCATACGGCCTGAAACCATTGTTGCTTATGTAAAAGATAAGGCTTCCAACAATCAATCCAACGAAAAACAATAAACCATACATACTTGAAGTTTCAACTGTTCATGCGCAAAACATATTGAAATTATCAGCCGATAATTTTTTATAAACCATTCAATTCATTAACAGACATGAAATGGTCAGAAATGAAGCGTATTCAGGCCTGATACATAACAGCAGCCATTCCATGTAGCCATTAAATATAAATTATACTCACATGAAACGCATATACCTACTGATAGCCCTTATTCTGGGAATGAGCAGCGCAAGTTTTAGTAAATCTAATCCGGTACACATTCCCGAAAACGACTCCATTGTTATTCTTTTTGGTAAGAGTACCCGGATTGTTATTTATTCTGAAGACAAGGAAGAACTGAGCAAGTTGAAAAATTATGACTTTAATGGCTTGCTTCGCCAGGTAATTGCCGTATCAGAAGCGACACAGTCTGGAGCAGGCAGAAAAGACACCAGCTTTGTGGTAGATGGCAACCAGGTTGACATTAAAGATGGCCATGTGACTGTAAAAGATAAAGACAACGAAACAGAGGTAACTTTCCGGGTAAGAGTTGGTGGAGAAACCGATGAAGTAACTATTACGGAAGATGATTCTACTACGGTTACAATCCGTACCCGCAGTAAACCTCGGGAATACTCTGAACGCAACAAAGATAAGTGGGAACGCCGTAATAACAGATCCTCTAGGCGTACAGATAATGAATTTGTATTTGACCTGGGCCTGAACAACTATCTGGAGAACAACCGATTCCCTGACGAAAACAATGCTGCTTACGGACTACGGCCACTTGGGTCACGCTATATTGCCGTGGGTAATGAGTTCCGCACACGCATTGGAGGACGCAAAAGCCCACTATATCTAAAATATGGACTGGAGTTTTCCGCTAACAATTTCATGTTCAACCAGAATGTACAAATACAAAGAGGCCCTGAAGCGGTAGAGTTTACCGATGCTTCCCGGGATTTAAGAAAGAGTAAGCTGACTGTATGGTATGTAAGTGTGCCGGTAATGCCTATGCTGAACTTTGGCCCACGGGACAATGCCAAGTTCCGGATTGGCGTAGGTGGATATGTTGGCTACCGGATACATAGTTATTCTAAAATTATGTATTTCGATAATGGTAAGCGCAAAGAGCATGAACGGGATAACTTTTACCTGAATAACCTGAGATATGGCTTAGTAGGACAGGTAGGCATCGGCGATATAAATTTGTTTGTAAAATACGACCTCAATTCCTTATTTGCCGATGGCCGCGGACCTGAGTTAAATGCCCTTAGTTTCGGCGTTCGGTTCTGATACTATCCTTCTACTATACTTTAATAAAATCAAAACACCTTACTGGTTATAAAGCCAGTGAGGTGTTTTGATTTTACTACATCTATACTTATGTTTTTATGACTGGGTTAATCGTTGATTTACCTTGTTTAATTAGTTTGATAGTAATAGGCTCTTCAATTAGCTTATATAATGGGTCTTTTCCAGTAATTGCTGGTTCAAATAAAGAAGGAGAGGCAGTGTCTTTCACCTCTTTCCATTGTTTGGGCACATGGTTAATACCAATAGGATAAATAGTAATTGTGTCAGCAGATACACGAATGCGCAGGAAATTTTTATAATCTTGGTAATGAAAGGCTGAAAAGGCTTCATTGTCGTGTACTTTCAAAAACAAATTTGCTACGATCAGGTAAAAACCGGTAAGAAAACCGCCCATTATCCCTCCAATCCCATACATCAGTACCACACCGCCCAAAAAGGGGAGTAGATTTAATAGGCTTGGTAGGAGAATAGCGGTATGTAGAAAATCGTTTAAATTACTGTAGAGCCAGATTACGACGAAAGCTAGTAACACGTGAAGTATGCCATGAAGGAACCCTAGCAAAAGTACTGGCACCTTGTTATAAGCAGAATGCGTGTCGGCAAACCGGATAAATCCGCCAATGACCAAGGCAATTATCAATAATGCTGCCGGATTGAACCAGAGCACATTCAGGAACAGTACCACCATACGCGAAAGGTCTGTGGTTGTAGCTAAGTTCTTAAATAAACTCTGGCTAATAACGAAGTTGCTTCCATATAAAATACTGGAACTTTGCAGAACCCATCCTAAGAACATGTAAACGAAGCCTAGAAAAAAGCTGAAATACAAGTTGTTTAATGGAAATAAGAGATTGAGCCAGACTAATGCTTTTGAAGTTGTTTTATCAGGAAAACTTTTGGCCAATATAAATTGCTCATTTTTACCGCTATGTTTATTGTGCCAGGTAATAGCCTCGGGTAAGTTATGGGTAGCATGTAAAAACGTACCTCCACCGCCAGCAGTCATATGGTAGGTTTCTGGTTGGCCTTCTACCATGTGAATGTATCTAGCATAATGATGCAAGTCTCCAGATAAGATCAATACCAGATGTAGGTTTCTGGTTTTTGCTGTTTCTTGTCCGTCCACTAATTCTGTATACTCTATTTTGTCAATGTTTGATCTGCGGAAATAGGCTAACTTTTCATATCGTTCTTTGGATGCTGTTTTATCGGAATTTACCCAGGCAGGTTCTGCGGTACAGAGAATTACATGGTCTCCGTCTTTCATCTGCTTAATGGCAATGGATTTAAAATAATTCAGTTGAGGTTTATCAATATCCGAGTTTAGCTGAATATCTATTCCCCACAGCCAGCAAGTAGGTGTAAGCCGCAAAGCAAAATAACTCCGGTGTTGTTTAGTTTGCCACCCACCCATCCGGCGTTGCTGGCAAAAAAACTTCAAAAAGTTATTTAACCCATCATACCAGTCGTGGTTGCCAGGTATGGCATACAATTGTGGATGAGCACCTGTACATCGGTCGCGGAGAAAAGCACACTCATAAGGTCCCCACATACGGTTGTGATACTCTTCCCGGCTGGATGTAGGATATACCTGATCGCCTCCCATGACTAGTGCGTCGCCTCTTGGCAGTATAGTCTTGTTAATCAGCAGTTTCTCCTGCGCTAACAGATAAGCGGTATAATAGGTTGGATTCCAGCCATCTCCCAGATCCGCTATATAGTCAAGCCATACCTCCTCTTTATTTCCTAGCGTATAAGCCATTTCTTCGCCTGCATTAGCAAATGATTCCCGCTTATCAGCATAGGTACTAAACACAGAGGAGAGAAGTACTCGTATAGCCGTGTGAAATAGCTGGCGCGGGTCATACCAATTTACCATTTCTTGTTTGGTAAATTCAATATTGCCCCGGCTAATCGTTTGTTTCTTAGAATCCATACATACTTCTACCAGGAACTCTTGTTATACTGTGCCCCAGGCATTACTTTAACGTGTAGTCAGTAAATATGTATAAATGAAAAGGTAAAACACAGCTTGCTATCCAATTAATTTCTAAAGTAAATTCCCTCACCAGTAACTATTCCCGATTGGTATCTTGTAAAAGAAGAGAACAACATACAGAACTTGTAGCACACCTGTACTAAATGTATTCCTTGATTATACCTATAGCAATCCTACAGTCAAAGGCGGTTCTGAACTTATTAGCTAGCCATGATCTTTCGGATATTGTGAAGCTTCAGCGGGAAATAAGCCATGAGAAAGAATCGGTGAATTTGACGGAGGTATACCAGGATGTCTATTTGGATCTGAAAGGGCAGATTGAAGAGACAAAAGCTGAAATTGTACTCGATGTAGAACCATGTGGAGAGATTGTTTTCTCCAGAAAAAATGTAAAAAGTAATTTCTATAACCTGCTAAGTAATGCCCTGAAATACAGAGATCCGGAAAGAAAACTTGCCATAAAAATCAGCTGTACTCCGGAGGGAAATTATTTTTTGATCAGTTTTCAGGATAATGGATTGGGAATAAACCTGAAAAGCCACTCCAAGCTATTTGGCATGTTCCAACGCTTACACACACATGTAGAGGGAAGTGGTATAGACCTTTATATTGTGAAAAAAAATACTGGACAATGCGAGTGGAAAAATCGAGGTTGAAAGCCATGTAGGGGTAGGTTCTACGTTTAAAGTATACTTTAAACGCTTTGTTCCTCAAGTTTCCTGATTAACTATACCTGCTGCTAACAATTATCCGCCTCCCTGCACTGAGTCTACCAAAGGTAAGGTTATCACAAACTCGGTCCCTACACCTATTTCGCTGCTAAACGAGATTGTTCCATTCAAGGCTGCCAACCCTTGTTTTATTATATACAATCCCAGTCCGGAGCCTTCTGAATTTTCAGATGCTCTGAAAAACATGTTAAATATTCTGTCTTGATAGGCTTGTTCAATGCCAATTCCATTGTCAGTAAAGCGTATGATGCATTGTTGTGCCGAAGTGCTGATCTCTATAGTAAGTCTGCTTTGTTCCTTTGCAAAATCCTGATATTTAATAGCATTGGAAATCAGGTTTGAAAATATAATTTTTAGCCGGAATAGATCCGTATATAATTGTTTCTGCCTGATATCAAAGATGATCTCTACCCGGCTGAATTGTTTCATGTATTCCAGCTCATGCACACATTCTTTGGCTAATGCTTCTAAATCTACTTGCTCATAGGTAATTCCTGTGCGGGTATTACGGGAGTAATCAAGCATGGATTTTATAAACTTATCCAGTTTGTTTACTCTGCTTTCAATCAAATCTATGTATTGATTTCGCATGCCCTCTTCGTTTTCCTGCTTTAGTATGGTAACTAAGCCTAAAATAGTGGAAAGGGGAGCCCGCAAATCGTGTGAAGTTTTATACACAAACTGATCCAGTTCAAAGTTCTTTTCATTGAGTTCACCTAACGTATGTTCCAGAGCATATTGCGTATTTTTCTGATCGTGTATGTCGGTGGCTGTTCCTACCCACAGCGAAATATTTCCTTCTCCATCTTTAATGGGTACAGCCCGGCTCAAGTGCCAGCGGTACATACCATCGGCTGCTCTCCGGTAGCGGTTCTCTACTTCCCAGGGTTGTCCGGCTTTGCGCCCGGCCGTGATACGCTCTACTGTATGAGCGAAATCATCAGGATGTACCATGTTTTTCCAGCCTCCACCTATACTTTCTTCTGGCGTTAAAGATGTATACTGATACCACCGCTTATTATAATAGTTTACCGAAGATTCGTTGGGATGTGAGGTCCAGGCCAGATGTGGAATGGCTTCTAATACCGTATATAAAAAATCCTGTATCTGTTTTTGTTCATGTATATCAGTAGCAGTACCTACCCATTCGGTAATAGTGCCAGCTTCATTTTTAAGTGCCAATGCTCGTACCAGCACCCACCGGTATTCCCCGTCATGCCGCTTCAGGCGGTATTCTGCCTGAAAAGCTTCACCGGTAGCCACTGAGTGTTCCCATAATTTTGTTGCATGCTCAATGTCTGCTTCATGTACAATAATGGGAGAAAGTTCATGAAAAAGTTTGGTTGAATAAAAGCCAGTGAATTCAACCCATTTTTTATTCAGAAATGTGTTTCTACCGTCCGTGTTTGCTGTCCAGGCTATTTCGGGCATACTGTCCAGAATACGTAAAACGCGTGATTCACTTTCTTCGGTCTTTTTTCTGTAAACTACCTGCTCTGTTACTTCATTGGCTACCGTGATGATGCCGGTAACTTCTCCCTCTGCATTTTTTACTGGTTGATATACAAAGTTTAAGAAACCGTCGACCCGTTTACCATTCCTTGTAATAGAACCTGGCACTTCTTTTCCAACAAAAGGTTCGCCGGAGGTAAAAACAGTATCTAGCAAATTCTCATATACTTGCCCCTTTAACTCAGGTAGAGCCTCAAATAAAGGTTTGCCAATTACCTCATTCTGGTTACGGCCCCATATATCACATAAGGCCTGGTTGGCTAGTTCAATAGTATGTTGGGAGCCTTTAAATATACCCAGGGCAACTGGTGCTTGCATAAAAAGGTTTTCCACCTGTTTGCGGTGAAGGTCTGTTTCCAGATGGGCCATTTGCTCGCGCTTAAGCAACTGCCTGATTTGTTCGATAGCAATAAGTAGTTCGGCAGAACGCTCGGCAACGCGCTGCTCAAGTTTATTATTTAATTCACGTAGCAACTGTCCGGTGTGAGCCAGTTCCTGGTTTGTTTCTACTAATTGTTTCTGAGCTTGTTTTTGTTCTGATATATCTACCGAAGCCCCAACCAAGCGTTCTACATTACCTTTTTTATTTCGTATGGCTTTGCCCTTGCAGAGCACCCACCGGCTTTGTTTCTCAGCATCCATAACCCGGTGCTCGAAAGCAAAGGATTGTCCATTGTTTATACATTCATGAAAAATCTCAAAAGCTCTTTGTACATCACCTGGGTGCAACAATTGCAAATAGAGAGGTGGGGTAATAACTTGCTGATCTGGTTGAAGCCCAAAAATACGTAGCATCTGCTCAGAAAAAAGGATCTGATCACTTGCTAAGTCCCACTCCCAGCTACCTACCTGTGCTATTTCCTGGGCTTCTGTAAGCAAGTGCTGACTTTTAATTAATGTATCTTGCTGTTGTTGTAAATGGGTATGTAAAACTTTCCGCTCAACTTTGGTAAGTAATTTTTCGAAGTCACCGGCAATCTTTACTGCTTCACAAACATTAGGCGTATAGTGTGGAAGATATTGCAGCAGCAATTGCTTATGAATATAAAAAAAGGATAAAATTGTATCGGTAACAAGAGAATACGTGCAGCTGTTATTTGGCAAGTGGGGGTACCAAAGGTAAAAATATTCTTCCAGTGCTTTGAAAGGTAATGGAGCTGCTAAACCCTTCAAGAATTTTTGCAAATTAGTCAGACACTTTGTGTGAAAAACATCGTCGGATAGAGATTTATCTGTTTCTGATAAATAAAGCTGTTCTTCTTTTAGTAATTTTGTAAAGTTGGCACCCATGTCAGCCAAGTGCATACTGGCTACATAGGAAGTAAACGATGGTAACTTATAAATTATGGTAGTGTTGAGCATACAATAGGCCGGTTTTTAAACAACCGGTATGTGAAAAAAATAAGATACTAAACCAACATGTTTGAAGTAATGAGGTAAAGCAGGAAGCAATATAGTTCCTGTTTAGCAATACGCTTGCGGAAGAATCTATAGAAATATAACATCCGACAAAACAGGGCTTATATTGGTCTTTTCTTCAAAACATGAGCTTTGCTTCTTTCAAAAATGTAGGTTTGGCCACCCATTCTATTCTTAGCTATACTATGTCAAAATTGACGCTTGAACAGATTGATCTCCTGGCTACTAAACAGCCATTGAAGAAGTGGAGTGCTGCGGCTATTCATATGTCAGGAATTATATTGGTCAGCACTGTCTGGATTAGTGCAGGCTTATTTGGCCTATACATTCTTGCTTTTTATGCAGCTGCTCTATATGGCGAGAACCTGGATAAGTGGAATAATATTTTACCAGGCTTATATTCTCCCGGTTCCGGCACAGCTACTACAGGTATTGGCTTGCATTTCGCTGCAGGCGGTATAATCTTAATACTGGGTAGCATTCAATTGATAGGCCGCGTACGAAACCGCTTTCCAGCATTACACCGTTGGATTGGCCGTATTTATGTGGTGGCATCCCTGCTAACAGCGGCTGGAGGGTTGGTATTTATTGTAGCTAAAGGCACTATTGGTGGCACCGTGATGGACATTGGATTTTCACTATATGGCTTACTTATGTTGCTATCAGCGGTAGAAACCTACCGGCACGCGGCTGCCGGACATATGAAAAAACACCGGGCATGGGCATTACGGCTTTATGCCTTAGCTATAGGTTCCTGGCTCTACCGGATGGACTACGGATTCTGGTATTTTTTAACGCATAACATGGGGCATACTCCGCAGTTCACCGGGCCTTTTGACAGGATAATGGCCTTTTTCTTTTATATTCCTAATTTATTAGTAGTGGAGGTATTTATCCGGGCAAAGCAATATAATGCTTCTCCTTTCCTTAATTTCTTCTCTGCCTTTCTGCTTTTGTTTATGACTACTTTTCTATTAATCGGGACGTACTTCTTTACTAAGTTTTACTGGGGACCTGCAATATTGGAGTGGGTTGCTATACTATAAAAAAAGTACGTAGTATAGGTGTTGATTATATGTTTTAACTCATTTATTACTTTTACATTTTCGAAATATCCGTCTTATGGCAGCTTCGGCACTTGTGTTATTTTCTGGTGGACAAGATTCTACAACGTGTTTATATTGGGCAAAAAAACACTTTACGCAGGTTGAGGCCTTGGGCTTTCGTTATGGGCAAAAACATGAAGTGGAATTGCAACAAGCCCAGATTATTGCCGGAATGGCACACGTACCCTTTCATATACTCGATATTAGTGGAATGCTGCAAGGCTCTGCCTTAACAGAACACGACAAAGATGTATCGGCTGCACATGAACTGAATAGCAATCTGCCTGCTTCGTTTGTCCCAGGCCGCAATGCTGTTTTTCTAACCCTAGCGGCCAGTTATGCATACACGAAGGGGATAGCAGACCTAGTAGGAGGTATGTGCCAGACTGACTATTCAGGGTATCCAGATTGCCGCCGGGTATTTGTGGATTCTTTACAAACTACCATGACCTTGGCTTTGGAAAAAGACATTAGAATTCATACCCCTTTAATGTATTTGACCAAAGCCCAAACATGGAAATTAGCTTATGACTTAGGTGTACTGGAAATTGTTAGAGAGTACTCCCACACTGATTATAATGGAGACCGTAGCAGTTACCAGGAATGGGGCTATGGAAAGTTAGATAACCCGGCTTCTATACTACGGGCAAAAGGGTATGAGGAAGCAAAAGCAAAAGGATGGTTGGGATAATAGGTTTCTAGTTGCCTACTTTATTTAGTACATAGCCAAGGAATCAGTTTTATGTCATATGCACTGCTGGCCTGATACTCGCGTACTAAATAAGTTTGTTAAATAGGTTCATGTTGAAAAAACAACTTTTTTGTAAACGAACAGGAAATACCTCTTATAGGTCGATGTATTGATCAAACTGCCTATAACTCAGTTAAATTAATAAAATTCCCTCACGACATTGGAAGCCTCTGTAAGTTCAGCCTTTAACAAGCAAGGGTTAATACGGAATTGCCTATTTGGTTACTAACTTTATTTATATTAATGCAACAACCTACCATGTGACGTAGGTTGTTGCACATTGATTGTTAACTTTTCTTGCCTTATACATTCATAGGTCGATTGCGTAACTACTCGACCACCAGGAGATTAGTGATTGTTTGGGCAGCAGAATGGTCCTCCCAACTCCAGACAAGTTTGTTTTTGTCATCGAATTCCACTGCATGCGGGCCCGTACCTTGGTTGCCATCGCCGAGCCAGTTGGCAACGACGATGTTGCCATTTTTTGGAACAACGCTGAAGCCAGAGAATTTTCTTAGCCTCGCATTCGGATGATCGGCCATGCCGCCCCAATACTTGACAATGCTGCCAGTAGGGCTGATCTGTAGCACTTTATTATCATCCTTACCGGGCTCCCACAATTTGCCAATAGGACCTATTGTTGCCTGAGTATCCCCGTTGCTAAGGCGCTTGGCGACATAGCCCCTACCACCGTACAGCGATTGCTGCCAGACGATGGCCCCTGTTGCATCAATCTCAAACACATAAAACTTCAACTCGTTGTTCATATCGCCAGTAAATAAGGTGTGGCCATTCGATAGCCTACGGGCGAGGCGAAGCGTAGTAATATTATTAACTGTCACCTTAGAAACTTCCGTACCAGCACTGTTCACTTCTGAAAACGTCACTTTAGCAGGTGTGCCCTCGGAAGCAGCCGTTGACCAACCAAGCAAAGTATTGCCATTTTCCAGTCTCTGGGCTGTTGAAACACCCGAGTAAGTACTGATTGACCAGCCTTTCTCTCCTGTAGTACGGTCGTATTCAGCTGCACCATTGCCGTGGCTCACTAGAATTTTATTGTTTGCAACCAACTGTAGGTCGCGCGAGCCGATAGGGATCGGCACTGTCCAGCTTTTCGAAGGATGTTTTTGGTTGAGGAAGAGCAGATTGCTGGCGCCATTGTCGACCATGTAAAGTATATGTTTTATACCGCGGCCATGACTATAATTAAGATAATCCAGCAGGTCTTTTTCACAGCCTGAAAATAAAAATGTAGCTGCAATAAAAAGACTGGTAAGCAGTCTTGAAATAAAAATTGGTTGTTGTTTCATAATACGTGAGATTTTTAGTTTGAAGAGACAGTCAATCCACAAAGCACAGAAACGAGTTTAACTTAAGAGGCAAGAAAAGGAGCAAATACAAAAAAAAATCACAAAAAAATACGCTGGTTGTGATAGAACGATGAACTAAGTCGGATAGGCCAATGCCTTTTGATTGCAATAAGGTATAAAATTAAATCAGAAAAAACAATAGCCGTCTGTTCCTTTCTCAGGCATTTTAAAGTTGTGGAGAATAGTTATCTCAGTGAAAGCGAAGGAAAGTATATGGCAGCGTTTGCTCAATATAACAAATATCTGATAGCAGGTTCCCAAACTGGAAATACCCAATTATACAAAGTATTTTGATTCAGTGAAACACCTTCATCTAGAATATATAAATGATATAAACCTATTACCGGGCGACTCCAATAAGAGCAATTGCAGAAAAGAAGTACCAGTGCCGGAAGGATAGATGCTCTCTTTACTCAAATCACATTATGAAGCAAATCAGAGGATAGAGGCTTCTCAAAAGGAATGGATACTACAGGTTCCAATAAACAATCTACCTTATATGCAAGCAAGATTAATAAATATTTTGAACAGCTAAGAACTATGTTGGATCAACTTACGAAAGTTGAATTCATGTATTGTGGAAAGATTAATTTGTAAATATTATCATAAAGGCCAGTTTGATCATCGCCTATGGATATCGTATTTCTTAAACGGTATAGCCCTGTTGCTGAAATTCTTAATTTCAGGCAAAAAAGTGGGAGGAAAGCTAACTAGTAAAATCCATTTGCCTATGGCTTACTCTTATCGTCGCTATTTATTAATTGCGATGCTATGACTCACTCTTATCGTCGCTATTTATTAATTGCGATGCTATGACTCACTTCTTATTTTAAAATTATTTAGAGAAATTCTAAATTATGCTTGTGCTTAGAAGTAATTATTTTAATATTTGTGCTTCTTTAGAATTAATCTAAATAAACATAATGAAAGCACATCTAACTACACCTAAATTCTTAAGTCTACTGGTACTGATTTTTTTTCAAGCCATTGCTTTTTATACATCTGCACAACCCGGCCAGGGAACTATTTCCGGCTCCATACAAAATATCGATAATCAGCCTTTAGAAGGGATTAATGTAGGATTGCAAGGAACCACTTTTGGAAATTCTACAGATGAACAAGGAAGATTTGAAATACGGAATGTTACTGAAGGTACCTACACTTTAGTAGCCAGCGGGGTGGGCTATTCGGCTTCCAAACAAAATGTAACGGTAGTCCGAGGTAAAACTACCCGGCTGGAGTTACAGTTAAATGAGAGTACACAGCAACTAAGTGAGATTGTCGTTAGTGGTTCTGCCAATACCTATATTGCCAACTCTCCCTCTCCAAGCCTTCGGTTGCAAACACCTATACTAGAAACCCCACAGAATATACAGGTAATTACCGGGCAAGTACTTGCCGATCAGCAGGTATTCGATATGCTGGAGGGAGTTTCCAGAAATGTAAGTGGCGTAACAAAATTAGAGCACTGGGATAATTATGCCAGATTGAATATGCGCGGGTCGCGAATAGCTCCCTTCAGAAATGGCATGAATGTACAGTCTAGCTGGGGACCTCTGGCTGAAGATATGTCAATGGTAGAGCGGATTGAGTTTGTAAAAGGCCCGGCAGGTTTTATGATGGCCAATGGCGAACCCAGTGGTTTCTATAATGTAGTGACTAAAAAACCTACCGGCCTTACTAGAGGTGCAGCTACCTTAACAGTTGGCAGTTTCGATACCTACCGGGCTACTACCGACCTAGATGGCAAACTTAGTAAAGACGGAAAGCTTTTATATCGGTTAAATCTGATGGGGCAATTGCGTGGGTCTCACCGCGATTTTGAGTACACGAACCGCTATACGATTGCTCCAGTGATAAAATACCAGCTTAATGAACGAACTTCTCTTACGGCTGAATATACCTATCAGTATGCTCAGATGTCGGCTATCGGCTCGGCCTATGTATTTTCGGCCAATGGGTATGGGGATCTTCCACGGAATGCCACCATTGCAGAACCCAACTTAGATCCTTCTGTTATGAACGACCATAGTTCTTTCCTGATTTTGGAGCATAAAATAAGCGATAATTGGAAAGTGACCGGACAACTGGCTTATTTCAATTACAACCAGGTAGGAAGTTCTCTTTGGATAGATTCTGTAAGAACAAATGGTGATTTATACCGCAGTGTTAGTAGCTGGGATGCCTTTAATGAAGGTAAATTCGGGCAGATTTTTGTTAATGGTGAAGTAAAAACTGGTCCGGTAAGTCACCGGATATTGGGTGGCCTAGATCTGGGAAATAAACGGTACATAGCCGACTGGAATCAGTCTTTCTCCCTGAATGGATTTGAAAGATTTAATATATATAACCCGGTTTATAGTGTGCCTATGGATTCCCTTCCACAGTTCGACCGCAGCAGAAGTCTGCGTCAGCGGGCAGGGGCAAATATTTTAAGCCAATCCTATTCTGGTTTATATCTGCAAGATGAACTTCGCTTCTGGGGCGATAGAATACGGCTTACCCTGGCTGGCAGGCTAACCTCTGCAAAAGATAGCCAGTATGGTAGTGGAACAGATGAAACCGTGTTTACTCCCAGAATTGGCATTAGCGGATCAATTAACAAACAAACAACGGTGTATGCCTTATACGATCAGGCATTTGTGCCACAAGCAGGTGCTGATTTTTCTGGGGAAGCGTTTGATCCGATAACAGGAAATAATATTGAAGCTGGTTTGAAAAAAGACTGGCTAGGTGGACGTTGGAATTCTACCTTATCTCTGTACCGCATCATCAAAAATAATGTATTAACTACCGATCCAGAACATATTAATTTCTCTACCCAATTAGGCCAGACGCAAACTCAAGGGGTAGAAGTGGATGTGCGGGGAGAAATTTTTAGAGGCCTCAACCTTACCTTAAACTATGCTTATACTGACTCAAAAGTGACAGAAGATACTAATCCTGAAAATATTGGGAATGCAGTACCTGGTGCTACCAAACATGTAACCAATAGCTGGCTTTCTTACCGCCTGGGCAATGGAGTTTTCAAAGGCATAGGCGTATCTCTGGGATACCAGTGGCAGCTGGAGCGCTCATCCTGGTTTATATTTGATGGATCTGAAAGTTCTTTGCCCGATTATTTCCGGATGGATGGAGCCGTATCATGGCAAAATGATAAATTTAACATTGCCTTAAATGTGAATAATATTCTTAATGAATACTTGTTTTCGGGATCCCCTTATGTAAACTATTACTACTGGCAGACTGAGGCGCCAAGAAATTTCCGTTTAACCCTGGGATATAAATTTTAGTTATGCAGATTAAAAAGATTGTAGGCAAACTTCACCTTTGGCTTGGGCTCACCTCCGGACTATTGGTATTTATTATCAGCATTACCGGTTGCTTGTATGCGTTTGAGGCCGAAATCAGTGACCTTACGCAGCCTTTCCGCTTTGTAGAAAGGCAAAATGCATCTTTTCTGCTTCCTTCCCAGCTACAACAAATTGCGCAGCAGGAATTGCCGGATAAAAAAATACACAGTGTACTTTATGAAAGTGGAGAGAAAGCCGCTGTCGTTTCCTTCTATAGCTTTGAGCCGGAGTATTACTACCTGGTGTACATTAATCCCTATACAGGGAAGGTACTCAAAGTAAAAGATATGGATAGCGACTTTTTTCGGATTGTGTTGATGGGGCACTTTTATCTGTGGTTGCCTCCAGCCATTGGACAGCCAATAGTAGCCACTGCTACCCTTGTTTTTGTGGTGATGCTGATATCAGGGCTCATTCTTTGGTGGCCAAAAAACAAAGGTGCTACCAAGCAACGCTTTACTATAAAATGGAACGCCCGCTGGCGTAGAAAAAACTATGATTTGCATAATGTATTGGGCTTTTATGCAACATGGGTAGTAATTATTATGGCTCTTACCGGTTTAGTCTGGGGTTTCCAATGGTTTGCCAATGCCACGTATTGGGCTGCTTCCGGGGGAAAAGAATACCAACAGTATAGTGAACCCTTATCCGATACTACGGCTGTTGCCATAGCTACCGATGCCCCCGTGGCAGATAAGATATGGCATAAAATGAGAGCCGAACACGCAGGTGCCCAATCTATTGAAGTGCATTTTCCGGAACATCATAATTCATCTATTCTGGCGGCTATTAACGATGATGCCAGTACCTATTGGCGTATAGATTACCGATTTTTTGACCAGTATACTTTGGAGGAACTTTCTGTAAATCATCAGTGGGGCCGTTTTCAAGAGGCGAGTGCCGCAGATAAGCTAATGCGTATGAATTATGATATACATGTAGGAGCCATTATGGGCTTGCCAGGTAAAATTCTTGCCTTTTTTGCGAGCCTGATTGCTGCGTCTCTTCCTGTTACTGGATTCTACATCTGGTGGGGAAGAAAAAATAAGAAACAAAAAGATAAGCCAGATACTAGTCTTCAACGCAAGTCTCAGAAAGAGGTTTCGTATTAAACTTTCCCGTACCTACGCATAAAATTTAAAGAGCTGCACAAATAGCAGCTCTTTTTTATTATCTTCTAATAATCTAGAGTAAAAAATTGAACCCATGTTGATTAACATAATAATATTTATAATAACATAACTATTTAATTATATCTAAATGAGTAGGGGAAGCTTTGCTGATTCTTCTATTATTTGGAAAACCTTAGAATTAGTATATGTTCTCTTGCGTAAAAAGTGCTCAAACAACCAAACTAGGTTATGCGTAAAACACATCAATTGTTATATTTACTGTTGAACTTAAAATCTTCTATTCCATTCGTATACAAATGAAACCATCCTTGTATCATTCATATACCTTCACTTACTTTATATTTCTTGTGCTACTTATTCTATTACCTGCTTGCGATCAGGATGGTAGTTTTAATGTATTTAGCATTGAAGACGACATTGCACTTGGTAAGCAGGTAAGCACAGAAATAGAATCCGATCCTCAGCAATTTCCTCTGTTACCGGAAACTGGCAGAAATGGCAAAAATGAGCAGGCATACAAATATTTGAGGAATATAACATCTAAAATTCTTAATTCAGGAAATGTAACTTACCGAGATGAATTTTCATGGCAAGTTAAAATTGTACAAAACGATGAGGTGTTAAATGCATTTTGTACTCCTGGAGGATATATTTACGTTTACACTGGCTTAATCAAATATCTGGATACTGAAGATCAATTGGCTGGCGTAATGGGCCATGAAATAGCACATGCTGATAAACGGCATACAACAGATAACCTGACTAAAGCATATAGCTGGCAATTACTTATTGATATTGTAGTGGGCAGCAACCAAGGAGCAGTAACCGAAATAGCCAAGAGTCTGGCAAATTTAAGTTATAGCCGTGCTGCCGAAAAGGAAGCCGACGCTTACTCAGTTATTTATTTGTGTCCAACAGACTACCAAGCATCCGGAGCAGCAGGGTTTTTTGAGAAAATGCAAGAAGAAGGCACCGAAGGCCGGGTTCCAGAGTTTATTAGCACCCATCCCAATCCAGACAACCGGATAGAAGCTATCAGGCAGAAAGCACAGGAAGAGAATTGCGGTACAAGTACTACTGCTCCTACACAATATAACACTTTCAAAAGCTTACTTCCTTAAAACATTTAAAGGATGGTCTAAAAAAATTGCTATTGCTATTTTGGCAACTCTCCCTAAGATAGACTACTAATGATTTTTTGCAATTATGTCAAAGGTTGACTTTGTCACCTATAGTAAAAAGGTAATCATCATTATTAGATACGCATAATCTGAAATGGCACTATGTATTTGTTTTTTTGCAGAGATGTATCAACTGATATAGTTGCCATGAGATAAATTTTTTCAGAAATAATTTTTATTTAATTTTACTTAGACATAATCAGTTAGCCTGTTTTCTACACCCATCATAATGAATTTCCAGATCAGGGTTTCCACCTTTGTCTATACAATACTTGTTTTTTTTCTGAGTTTTTCAGGTGTTTTTGCCCAAACTATTTATAAAAATTCGTATTCTGTAGGTGTTCATGGGTTGTATGGATTTGTGTTGAAACATGCTCCATCCGTAGGTCATTTAGTAAAAGCTCATCCTTATGGCGTTGAATTTACCTATAACCACATAACAACCGGCACAAAAGAATGGCATAAAGTATATCGGTACCCGGAAGTTGGCTATGCTGTTGGCATGTTTGATTTTAGAAATCCAGTACTAGGAAAAGCGGTATATGGGATAGTTTCACTGGATAAAGCATTAGTACAAGGAAAAAAATCTGCTCTGCGTTTAAAAATCGGCACAGGTGTTGTGTTACTCACGAACCCATACGATGCAGATAAAAATTTTCAGAATACAGCCCTTAGCAGCCGGATTATGTATAATTTACGCGGGGAGATTTCACATAATTACCGGCTAGCTAGCCATTGGCAATTAAGGAGCGGTGTCACCCTAACTCATTTTTCTAACGGAGCCTTTAAGGTTCCTAATTCCGGCATCAATATTCCTGCGATTAAGGTAGGTTTACTTTATAATCCGCAAGTACCTGAGGTGCAAACAGTAAGAAGAGATAGTCTGGAAAAAACTACCTACCGGACTATTGAAGTAAATGTTTCAGGTGCCTTTACTATAAAAGAAATAGGTTTGCCAGGAGGGAAAAAATATCCCGGAGGTGTTTTAGCTGTCTATGTGAACCGGCGGATCAACAGAAAAAGTGCCTTAAATGTAGGAATGGATGGGTTTTATAATACAGCCCTGAGACAGGTAATAGAATCAGACCCGGATGTGGACTCGCTGCAAATGCCTGATTTTAAGCGGGTAGGTATTACGCTAGGGCATGAATTATTTATAAGCCGTGTTTCGATGCTGGTTCAGCTGGGAGTGTATATATATAAACCGTATCAGGAAGTAGATACCCGGGTTTACCAGCGGTACGGATTGAAATATGCAATCAATCAACGCTTTTTCGCCGCTGTCTCTTTGAAGTCTCATTATGGAACTGCCGATTTTGTAGAGTGGACACTGGGTATAAAATGGTGATAAGCAAGCTTCAATAAAATAGCAGTCTGTTGCAGGTTTAACCGTCTATCTTCTTTTATCATTACATACCTGGCAAACCCCTTGCATCAGTAAGCTGGTTTCTATCAGATTATACCCTTTGGGTAAGGCAATAGCCGGGATTTCAATATTTTCCATGCAGTTTGTTAGACCGCATTGTACACATTTAAAGTGTACATGTTCGTGGTGATGCGAGTCATGTGAACATTTTTCTTTGCAAAGGGCATATTTTGTAACGCCCTCATCATCCAACACTTTATGAATAATACCTTTATCCAGAAATGTTTTTAGAGTTCGATAAACAGTAACACGGTCAAACCCTTCGTGTACATTGGATTCAATATCTGCATGTGATAAGGCAAATTTCCTTTGCAAAAAAAGATCAAGTATCTCTTCCCGGCAGGATGTGTTTCTCAGATCAAAATCCTTCAAAATATGTTTCACCCCATTATGCATAATCTTAGCTATTGTAAATATTTCTACTAATTTAACTATTTACTATTTCAAACACCAATTTAGGTATTTAGATTTCACAATACACTATTTTTACAATTCCGGGCTTTAATCAGAAAATTGCATTTGGATATTGATTTTAAATACATGCAGGAAGCATACAAGCAAGCCCTGTTAGCCTATCAGAACGAAGAGATACCAGTAGGTGCAGTAGTAGTGTGCCGGAATAAAATTATTGCCAGAGCGTATAATCAAACAGAAAAGCTGCATGATGTAACAGCTCATGCAGAAATGCTAGCTATAACAGCAGCGGCAAATCATTTGCATGCAAAGTACTTGACTCAGTGTACATTATATGTAACTTTGGAGCCTTGCCTGATGTGTGCCGGTGCCTTGGCCTGGTCTCAATTAGATAGGCTGGTATTTGGTACACATGATACTAAGCGGGGTTTTTCTTTGATACCTTCTAAAATTCTTCACCCTAAGACAAAAGTAACTTCCGGAATAATGGCTCAAGAAAGTGAAGCATTATTACAGCAGTTTTTTCGAAATTTACGGAACTAATCTATTTTTGTGCCGTTGTTTTTAACATACAACTAAACCTAAAACAAATCAAAATTATGGCTTTTGAATTAGCACCTCTTCCGTATGCTCCTGATGCACTGGAGCCTTTCTTTGACAAACAAACCATGGAAATTCATCATGGTAAACACCACCAAGCCTATGTTACCAACCTAAATAATGCAATTAACGGTACAGAGATGGATGGTAAGTCTATTGAGGAACTGTTAAAGAATGTAAGTAAACATCCTGTTGCTGTGCGTAACAACGGAGGTGGGCATTACAACCATACGTTCTTTTGGAAAACATTGAAAAAAAATGAAGGTGGCAAACCATCTGGTGCGTTAGCCGATGCTATTAGTAAAAAGTTTGGTTCCTATGAGGCTTTCAAAGAAGAATTTGCTAAAGCGGCAACCACTAGATTTGGCTCTGGCTGGGCATGGCTTATTGTAGATGCTAATGGTGACCTTGCAGTGACTTCTACTCCCAATCAAGATAATCCGCTGATGGATGCTGCCGAGAAGCAAGGCAAGCCTTTGTTAGGACTGGATGTATGGGAGCATGCCTATTATTTAAAGTATCAGAATAAACGTCCAGATTATATTAATGCTTTCTGGAACGTGATTAACTGGGAGGAAGTAAGTAAAAATTACGAATCTGCTAAAAAGTAACTCATCAGAAAGGCTGCCAGTAAGGCGGCCTTTTTGCTTTCATGCGCAATCTGTAACCATCCCTTAACTATGGGAATATTAAAAAATATGATTTGAATAAGATTACTCTATAGAAATAAACCTTTCTATTCCCTTAAAATTCGTGTGTGCTCCCCCGTTATTTATTTTAAAACGTTAGTGTTTAGTTAATAATTTGAAAGTTTGAACCACTTATGTTGTAGGCACCCACTAATCAACCTATCTCACATTTGTTTATTTGCAATAGATTAATACGGCTTTGTAAACTAGATTCGTAAGAATAGAATAGGTAAGTAGCCTACAGTGAGTACTATACAAAGCCAATTCATCGTTCCATATTTATTCTAGTAAGCAATCTAAACGCTTAAGGCTTGCAAAAGTGTATAGCTTGTTAAAATACAATAGTTTAGGTAAAGAGCTGCAAAATTATCTATTCTATTAGAAAATCTAATCCAATTTAATCTCTCCAAAACTTTATTGATTCTTAATTCAAAGCATATAGGCCTACACCTTTTATAAGCTTTGAATCAAGTTTGCATATCTATGAACTACTCTGTTTGTTGTTCAGATCCGGCTCAATTAACAGTGCATCTGTTACAGCTAAAGTTTGTAGGACCCCACGCACGTAAGGTAATTAGCCTTCCTGATAATACCAGATAGAAGATGTTTAAGTTTCTTTGAGTAGAATAATAATGAGCATGTAGTCAACATTAATACGATTACAATTGCCCATTTTAAATCACTCAGCAATCAAAAACAGAATTTCTTTAAAGAAAAGAGATACATACAATCTTATACCTGAATAAGTAATTCTCGAAGTGAGAGTTACCTGTTGAAGTAAGTACTAACGACATTTTTACATTATTCTATCAATGATACTCATTTTAGATACCATTCTATGATACAGATTTACCCAAATCTAATATATAAGCAAACAACTATACAAAAACACATTTTCGTTGTTATCTGTATAGGGATGCTCTCACTGCTCTCCTCTGTAGGATTCGGGCAGTCTACATACCGTTGGCAAGTGGGGAACAATCCTTGGACAACTGGCAACCGTTGGAATCCTAATAGGAATACTCCTGCAGCAAGTGATATTTTAATAATTGAGAATGGTGGAACAGTTACGCTAACAAATGTACCCAGCGAAACGATAGGACAACTAATAATAAGAAATAACACTTATGTTATCTTACAAGCAGGTGTAGCCGGCAATACATTGACTATTGGTGGCAATGTAATTGGGCAAGATTTGCTTGTAGAAGCAGGCTCAACACTAGAAATTAATACGAATAATGCACTTAATATCAGGCTTGCAGCCCTTGCAACAGCTTCTATAAGTGGAGATGTAATTCTTAGTGGTACATCTAATACAGCTGCTCACACTTTAGATGCGACAGATACAGGAGCAATAGTATTCAACAGCGGCTCAGTATTTACACAAAATAATGTAGGTAATCCATTTACGATAACTGGTGCCAATGAAGCAGTCGTATTTGCTGGTGGTTCAACATTTGTATCATTGAATGGAGCTAATCCCTTTGGTAAACCTATCCCTAATTCAAAAGTCAAATTTAATACTGGTAGCTTATTCAGTTACCGTCAGACAAGCTCAGAGCCTACCCTTTCAGGAAGAACTTATGCTGATTTCGAGATAGATGCACCAGGTTATACACAAACATCTATTGGTTCTAATGGATTTACCGTAGATAACTTCACGGTCACTAACGTCAGTACAATGAATATACAACTGACAGGTGGTATTAATATAAAAGGAAACCTAGTAGTAAATTCTGGAGCAGTTAATTTTTCTCCATCAGCAGCAAATACTGTAACTTTTGGTAGCTTATTAAATCAAGTAGTCCAAGGTAGTGGAGGTACATTAACTTTTGGTGCTAATACAACAGTATCTGTACCAGGTATGGTAACCCTTCAAAGGGATGTATTTATAAATGGCCCATTAACAGTTAATGGTACGCTAAAATATGATAACACAATAGCAAGAACATTAAGTATAGCCGGTAGCTTAACTGGTGTAGGCACAGTAGATATGAGCTCTGGTAATCAATCACATATATTGAATTTAGGAGGTGCAGTTAATACTATTGCAAACATTATTACTTCTGCTTCATGTAACAGCACAATCAATTATAATAGTACAGGCAATCAGTTAATTTCAGGTGGAATCAATTACAATAATTTAACAGTTTCCGGAGGTGGCATTAAAACCCTTCTAGGAAATATTACTGTGTGTAATACATTAACAGTAAATTCTGGACCAACACTCTCATTAGGTGGGTTTAATGCAACTGTGGACGGAAGTTCTGTCATTTCCGGATCTTTGGATGCAGGCCTGACTGCTGTAAATGGCACAGGAAGTTTTACTTTAACTTCAACTGGTACATTATTTACTGCTTCACCAGATGGAATTAATGCGGGTACAAGCTTGGGAAGCATCCGGGTTAGTGGCTCTAGAAACCTTACCGCCGGATCTTTTACGTATAATGGTTCACTACCTCAGGTAACAGGAAATGGCTTACCAGCTACTGTACTAAATCTAACAATCAACAATACGGCTGCTACTCCAACGGTTTCTCTTTCCCAAAGTGTAACAGTTTCCGACTTGGCTACTTTTACGGCAGGTAATCTAAGTATTGGAACTAACATATTAACATTGAACGGGCGTACTACTATAGGTACAGGTAACATAATGGGTGGTAGTACAGCTAGCATTAGTATAGGAGGAGGCAATACTCCTATAATGAGTCTGCCGGTTATAATAGATGGGCTTTTTAACCTGAGTATTAATAAGACTGGTACAAATGCTAGTATCAATTTGCCGGTAAGCCCAGTAACTATCTATCATGCAGGTACCTTACGCTTGGTGAATGGCTCAATTACTAATGGTGCTAACTTAATTATGGGGGAAAGTGGCGCAGCCATAACTAATATCATCCGAACACAAGGTAGTATAACAGGTATTCCTACTTTTAACAATTTGGTTAATGTAACTTATACACAAAGTGTTACTACAGGTCCGGAGTTACCCACTTCTACTACAGCTTTGAATAATTTAACAGTTGGAATAGACGGCTTTGTAGGGCTTGTGGTAACATTAAATGCAGACGTGGTAGTAAATGGAGTTTTTAGTATGACAACCAATTCCGCAACTACAGGTACTAGTTTAAATGGTCGTATGCTTACACTAAATGGCCATTATAATGCTAACCAAACCAATAATGGAGTGTTTATTGGTTCGCCCACCTCTTCACTAATCATCACCGGAGATAACAAATCTGTTAATGGCACTATCCGTTTTAGTCAGGCAAGTGTGGCTTCCAGAAGTTTGCAGAATTTCACTTTGAATCGAACTGGTACAGGTTCTGCTTTTTCGATCAGCACTCATGTCGAAATTATTAATGCTACTATTTCAAGTGGTATACTTACAGCAACGGGTGCCAATATTCTAATCACAAATTCTAACATAGAATCGTTAGGCAAATTTATTAATAATAGTGCTGCATTTCCAGCTTTGTTACCTAATTCGAGCACTGTACGTTCTTTTAATAATAGTACATTAGGAACTGCCTTAGTAAATAAATTTGATAGATACGTAGCATCTGCTGATGCAGGAAATGCTATCGTAAGTGCTACTACTGACCTTACTTTTACACGAAATGGCGCAGGAAGTGTATATGCTTTCAGAAACAAAATTTTAAATCCTGTACCTAATACTGCAGTCATCCGGTTTCAGTTAGGAGTAACCTCTGCTATAGAAAATACTAGTGCAGCTGGTACTTTAATGATAGGGAAAAACTTGGGCGATGATGCTAGTAAACCTGCTGCTACTGCCCGTTTACAATTCAATCTGACTACTGCGAATAACAAAATTTCAGTGACTAGCCCCGATGGTAGTGCTTATACAAGTGCCGATAATTTAAATTTGGGACAGATCTTTACATGGGTTATCAATAACTCAGGCAGTACAATACAATATACTGGTCAGAATGGAACAGAATATAGTCTCTCCACAGGGAGATGCGAACTATGGCATGGCACTAGCCGATTAGCAAGTAATTTAGCCATACAAGATCCTAGCCAGGTAATGGAACAGTTGAAATTTGTAATGGACGCTGGTACAGGTACTATCAGTTTGCGTAATTTACAGATAAACCCACTAGCAACTATCACTACAGCATCTATGTGTTATACGGCAGGATATGTTTTTAACGTTAACTATACTGTCAATTCCATACCAGGTGCAGCAACGCCTCCAAGTGCAAGTTTTAACGAAGGAAATGAATTTAGAGTACAGCTTTCAAATGCTTCAGGAAATTTCGATCCAAATAACAATGTAGATATCCTAGGTAAAATTACCTCAACTTCTGCTACTGGTAGTATACCCGTCACTATTCCTTTGTATGCTACTGGCTCAGGTTACCGGTATAGAGTAATTAGTAGCAATTTAAATATTTCAGTAGGTGCGGATAATGGAGCAAGCATGTATTTTATTACTCCTGGAAACGTGCAATCTATGATAAAAACTACCTCAGGTGCTACGCTAACTGCTTCAAGCGCTTCTGCATATAAGTGGGGTTACAGAACCACCTCCGCTACAGGAGCTATATATGATTTGCCAAATACGACAAGTACATATCTACCAAAAGGTTTGGATTTTAAAGGCTTGGATAACTTGCAGCCTGCTGGAACCCCAGGTACTTATTATGTGGTATGCCAGATGAGAGTTTCTTGTGGAGGTGTAGATACCTGGGTGGTAAGTAATGAGGTAACTGTTTATGTAAATTGTGATACAGGTCTTAATTTGGCAGTAAATGGTAATTTTAATAACACTAACACGACGGGATTTTCTTCAGAATACATACGTGTAAATGATAATACTAACGTTCAAAGTGAAATGTATCCTGAAGGAACATACGCAATTGGTGATAACCCGAGAGCATTCCATACCGGTTTTTGTAATATGAACACAGTAGCATCCCGTTCTCCAATATCTGGCGGAAATATGCTAATTGCTAATGCTGCTAATACTTCGCAAAAACTATGGACGCAAACTTTAAATTTAAAACCTTCCACAGATTATGTGCTTACCTTTTATGCGGCAAGTTTAGCTGGTACAGGAAGTAGTCTGTTGTTTGGTTTATATGTAAACTGCTACCGGGTAGGGGATGACATCACAGGAAATTACACTGGGAATTGTGTGTGGCAAAAATACTCTATTCAAATGAGGACAGGTGTTAATCCAAATAATCCCACAGATCTTACTACGACCTTTGCTCATGAAATCTCTATTGTAAATATTGCTGCAACAGCCAGTGGTAACGATGTAGCTATTGATGATATTGAGTTTTTTGAATGTGCTGGTGCAGGAGGTTCTGCTTATTTCCAACCGCTTACTCAGTATAAGTGGAGAGGGTATACTACTGATTGGTTCAATTCTGTGAACTGGGGAGCTTGCTATCCTAACGTCCCTACTTGCGGCGATGATGTGGTTGTTCCAGGAAATTTAATTAATTATCCGATCATTAATGGAAAGTACAATGGAATAGATGCTTTCGCTAGGAATGTAACTGTGCATCCTGGTGCAACACTACAAATAAATAATAACAACACTAGTACGGTTAACTTAAACATTTGCGGAGATTTAACGCTGAATGATGGCGATATCATAACATCTGACCCGACCAAAGCAACCCTTACATTCACTAGTCCATACGCTACAGTTCAGAAAATTGCAGGTACCTTTGCGTTAGATTTACCAAGTGTAATTATTAATCAGACAAACGCAACACGACCGGGTGTAGAACTGGCAACAGATGTATCTATCAATAGTCTGTTAGACATAGTTAATTCTAACTCTTTGGCCATTAAAAGTTATACGTTAACCTTAAAAGGAAGCTTATCAACTAATGCTGGTACCATTACAGGTAGTAGTAGCTCAAGGTTGGCAATCAATGGTACAGGTAATTTGGGTGGCTCTCTTCGTTTTACAAATGGCAACAGAACTTTATCCAGGCTTACTATGAATAGAACTTCTAATGGCCAGGCCACACTAGGTACAGATCTTACGTTAGTAGGTGGTTCTAATGCTCTTTTCTTAACTAGCGGTATTATTAACACAACCTCTACCAACGTTTTAACTCTGAATGAAAGTTCAGGAATTAGTGGTTCAAGTGCTTATGTATCTGGTGGGTCAGATGCAAGCTATATTAATGGACCTATTGCAAAGATTGTTAATAGTACAAATCATTTTACTTTCCCTACAGGGAAAAATGGTCGTTTGGCAGAAATAGGAATATGGCCTACGTCAAATAAGACAACTACATTCAGCGCTGAATATTTTAGGGCAAATCCATATACAGCTAAAGGGTCAGTTATAAAATCGCCTTTGTTACGTATAAGTACAGTGGAATACTGGATGATGGATAGATCGCTCAGTAACCCAACCGATGCTAAAGTAACTTTATTCTGGGATGAATATACAGATGTATCTTCGGATCCTAGCCAGTGGAATCAGTTAAGAGTAGCACATTACAAAAGTAGCCAGTGGCAATCAGAAGGCCCTGGTTCTGGGGCTACCATTCTACCAGGGTTTACTTTCTATAATGGATATGTAACCTCAGATAATATAAGTACTTTCAGCCCTTTCACCTGGGGGTCATTAAATAGCTTTAATCCTTTACCTGTTGAGCTTGTAGACTTAAAAGCGGTAGCTAGCAAAGAGGTAGTGAATGTGAATTGGTTTACTTCTACGGAACATAGTAGCAGCCATTTTATATTGCAGCGAAGTGCAGACGGAGTGAATTTTACTTCTTTAGCAACATTAAAGGCCGCAGGTGAATCTAAGTCTGTTCAAACGTATACTTATATTGATAGAAAACCATTGAAGGGTATAAATTATTATAGGTTGTTGATGGTAGATAAAGATGATTCTAAAACAACTTCAAAAATTGTATCTGCTGAAATGACCAATGTGACTTATCCTTCAGTTGAAGTTTATCCGAATCCTTCTGATGGAAAACAAATATTCATTCAGATGGGATACACTGGTCAGGTTTTAGTAAGTGTATTCACTATGACAGGTGCTGAAGTAATTTCTCAGCGAGCCATTTCAGATGGTACTATTATTGCCATTCAACCAAAAAATGGTTTAACGCCAGGTATGTACATTGTGAGAGTAGCCACTCCTCAAGGTTCTTATCAACAAAAATTAATAGTGAAGTAATAGAAATTACTTTTAAACAAAAAGCCCCATTTAACAATGGGGCTTTTTGTTTGTTACTCATTTAATAATAGGACTCGCAATAATTTATACCTTGTAACAAAGATCCCATTAGATGACTTAAATAATGCCGATATTAAAGATATTAAATTAATTAGATAGGCATGTTGATTTTACTCTGAAAATATGAGGGTAAAATAAAGAAAACAAAATTTGAAATATAAAGAAGTCAAATAACTTTGAACAAATTCTTGTGAACAGCTAAAGAAAACCTTGGTGATGTAATAAGTAATATCTGTTAATTAAAAAGCATATCCGATAACCATACCCAAGCGGATATCTGATTGCCAGCGGCGTTCGGAAAAGTTATATGGATGATCTTTATCTATTTGTGAGAGGGATTTTAATTTCACTTGTGGATTGAAGCCTGCTCCACCGTATATGTCTACCGTAAATCCTTTTCTTGCTATCCATTGTCGTCCTAGTAGCAAACCCACGCCTATTGTTGAAATACGGGCTATTGCCGTAGTTTTCTCACTTATATCTTGTTCTCGGTCAACAATATGCTGATATTTTAGGTAGGGTGCCAAGTATGTGCTTACCAGCAAATTTTTTTCCTCAGCTAAGTACCTTCTATATTCAACTGTAATACTTAGACGCTCAACACCATCTAATAAAGTGCTTCTCCCATAATATATGCCGGCTTGTAAAGAAGAAAAGCTTGTTAAGTTATTCTCATAACTTAAAGATGCAGCCGTAGTAAGTAAACTTAAAATATTTGTTTTGAATACATGTTTTCTTTCGAACTCATTGTTCAAACTTGAATTATTATTTTCCTCCGCCTGGGCTATACCTTCCTTAATGGGAAAAAAGGCTATCAGTAAACAAAGCAGAATTTTATTGTTCATAAAGACAAACAGGAAAACAGGCAACAATTAAAAAACCGGTAGTATCAATAAACTAGGCAATGTATAATGTACGTATTTTTGTTATCTGCTAAAAGTATTCATAAAGCCTATCAGACAGTTAGCTAAGTGTTTTAACTCACATTATCTTCAGAGTGTTCATTAACAAAGCTTTCTAAATACTGATAAGCAGGCATAAGTTTACCATCACTGGTAATAGTTGCCCGTTCAATCACCTTTTCTTCATCTGAAGATAACAGCAGAGGTAGGACACAGTTTATCAATTGTTGTCCGAAATAGGCAGAGGCATCGTAAGGTAATTCACAAGGTAAGTTGTCAATAGCCGCTACAGAAATGGTATTTGGTCCAGAAAAGGGAACCCCTATATGTTCTGTGATAGGATTGTAATCATAAACTGGATCGAGTATAGTGGTAGTTTTAATCGTACTTGGTACTGAGCCATCCACATCGCAAGAAATATCAGATATAACCCGGATACGGAAATCAGTCTGCTTCATTTCCTCCTTTGTAAATAGCTTTGGTGCCTGTGGATGCCAAAAGGCAGATGTAATTAATAGATCTGCTTGCTGGGCAAACGGATAAAATAAGGAAATATAGTTATATGGATGTTGATGAAAATCCTGATTATTCCAGGCAAATCCGTCTTTGTGCTGATGATAATCTTTGGACTGAAGTATGGTATAAACCGGATGATGGAATGTTTCTTTAATAAATATTTGCGGCGAAACTTCAGTAATATGTAGTTCCTCTAACACTTCTTGTACACCTTTGCCAACCCTGCCACTACCAGTTACAGCAATTTTTAAGGAGGGCAAATGTATTTTTGCATATTCCTCTTTCATTTCCTCCATATTGGAACAGGCATAAGCTCTTTTTAATGTATACGCACTATATTTTTTGCCATACATCCAAAAGGCATTATACGCACCCACTATACCGGCATATCGGCCAAACGCAATAATTCGTTGCCTATCTTGGGCATTGTTTGTCAGGCATTCATAATCAATTAAGGTGATGTTTTTTTTTAAAATGGTTTGGAGCAAATGACGGTTATACTTCTGTTTTTTTACGGTGTGAGAGAAGAAAAAATAAGTTTTATTTTCAATTAATTGATTGGTAGGTACTTCTTTTATGCCAAATAATATATCACAATGAGAGAGGTCTTCTGTTACAGGGATGCCCGCTGTTTGATATGCTTCATCAGTTACACACCTAATGGGACTTGGTTGTACATATAGCTGAATCTGGGGAAAACGTTCCATTATCTCTTTGCATTGATGCGGCAGTAGGGCTACTCTTTTATCTGGCGGTACTTTTCCTTCTCTAATAATTCCAATCTTCATAAATAAATGATTAACGTGTGTTTTCTTCCAGAAGAAGTGTAAAACTGTAGATGATTGCTATTCTAAATATATTTTAAGGTTGCGACTTGCTTTCTTTAAGAAAGAAATTTAAAATACAGCTGTAAAGAATTGATGCATTTTAGCTGTGTTTTAATAAACTCCGAAAAGTATGCCAAAAAGGAGCTAGTAAACGTGCAAATAAACTATCAATTCACTACCTAAACAAATAATTTCAGCTAAGCATATGAGTAAGCACATACAATGGGGAATAATTGGTTGTGGAGATGTAACGGAGGTAAAAAGCGGACCTGCTTTTGCTAAAGTTGACGGGTCAAAACTAGTAGCTGTTATGCGAAGAAATGGCGAGAAAGCCCGGGATTATGCTATACGGCATGGTGTACCAAAATGGTATGACGATGCAGCCAGTCTCATCAATGATCCGGATGTGAACGCCATATATATAGCAACTCCGCCAAGTTCGCACATGGACTATACATTAATGGCTGCAGAAGCTGGAAAGCCTGTATATGTAGAGAAGCCAATGGCGTTAAATTATCAGGAATGTAAACACATGATACGTGCCTGTGCTTCTCAGGATGTGCCTTTGTTTGTGGCTTACTATCGGCGGTGCTTACCTAATTTTGTAAAAATTAAAGAGTTGTTGGATACTCAGGTGATTGGCGATGTGCGGTTTGTACACATGCAATTATACTTTCCTCCTTTGGCATCCACTGATATTGATTTGCCATGGCGTGTAAACCCAGCTATTTCCGGAGGTGGGCTTTTTTATGATTTGGGTTCACATCAACTGGATTTGCTGGATCATTTTTTTGGGCCGGTAAGTTCGGCCAAAGGTCATGTAGCGAATCAGGCAGGGCTGTACCCGGCAGAAGACATTGTTTGTGCAAGTTTGGCATTTAGCAGTGGTGTATTGGGTACCGGGATATGGTGTTTTTCTGTACCGCCAAAAGAGCAGCTGGATAAGGCAGAAATTATAGGAAGCAAAGGCAAAATTTCATTCTCATTCTTTGATCTGAGTACACCTGTAACTGTAGAAACGGAGAATGGGGCACAGGTGCTCTCATTTACAATGCCTCCGCATGTACAGCAGCCGTTAATTCAAACAATTGTAGAAGAACTACAAGGGAAAGGCAAATGTCCAAGTACTGGAAGTTCAGCAGCCCGCACTGCTAGAATAATGGATGAAATTATGCAAGACTGGAAAAGCAGGAACAATGGACTAAAGTAGCTTTTTATGAATGCTAGATTATTAAAAGCAGAAAGGTGAATTATTATAGTATTAATTCACCTTTCTGCTTTATTGCTTAATGTACTATTTTCAGGATAAAATATGTTTTATAGACTTTTACTAACAAATAATAGCTGGACATTTCGTAAGCAAAAGCCAATAATAGAGGTACATATATTAAGATTGCATAGCCGCTTTATTAGTCTCTAATTTTGGCCGACCCGGAAAGCGTTTACTTAGGTCATCATAAATAGCTCTGGCACCAGGTACATTCATTTTGGCTGCTTGTTTTACAGAGTTATAATATGCCAGCGCAGCTATGTAAGCTTCACTGCCTGCCAACATCATCGTATCTCCTAAGCCTTCCCTTAGTTGATCAATCGGGCGAGCTAGCTGAGTAAGCGTATATACCGCATCTATATCTATTTTTAGTTCTGGTATGCTCATGTAAGCCGGAGCAAACTGAGGATTAGATTTTGCATAATCCAATGTTTTTTCCACAAATGGCACAGTTTTATCGCTCATTTTAGGCAGCTGTTTTCTTTCCTCGGGCGTAAGAGCTATCAGATAAGGACGCAAAACACTTTCAATTATCTTAAATGCATCCAGCATTTTTTTCAGTTCAGCAGCAGGAATCTGAATGGATACAGCATTTTCTTTTGGCATGCAGAAAAATAGTTAAGAGGATCAATTACTAATTTTATTCTATTAGTAAATATATCAGGCTGCTTACTAGCATTCGAAATGTTTTAAGAAAACTAAGTACCCTTGTAACTTTTTTAATCAATATTACAGGCTATATATGGTTACTATTTAAAAGAAGCTATACCTCTTCCGTCTGAAGTTGCTTTTCATACAGTTCTTTGTAAACACCATTGTGTTCTAGCAATATTTCATGAGTGCCCTGTTCTACTATCTTGCCATCATCCAGTACAATAATTCGATCTGCCAGTTTAGCAGATGATACCCGGTGTGAGATGATAATAGTTGTACGATCGAGCATAATCCGCTTTAGGCTATTAAGTATGGCATTTTCTGTCTTTGTATCAACTGCTGATAGGGAGTCGTCCATAATAAGGATACGCGGATCACGTACAATGGCTCTGGCAATTGATACGCGTTGTTTTTGGCCACCTGAAAGAGTAATTCCCCGTTCGCCTAGTTTTGTCTGGAAACCATCCGGAAAACGCATAACATTTTCATACAGATCAGCTTCTTTAGCTGCCTGTATAATGCGTTCTTCTGGGAAGTTGGGTTCCAGTCCAAAAATAATATTATTGCGGATGCTGTCAGAAAATAAAAATACATCTTGTGGAACGTAGCCAATCTGGCGGCGGAGACTGGAAATCTGGTAATCTTTAATATCTTGTCCGTCTATAGTAATTTTACCAGAGGTTACATCATACATGCGGCATAGTAAGTTAGCTACTGTACTTTTGCCTGAACCTGTCGTGCCAAGGATGGCAATAGATTCACCACTTTTTACTTCAAAAGAAACATTTTGTAAGCCGACAATACCTGAGTCGGGATATACAAACCTCACGCCTTCAAATTGGATAGTCCCTTTAATTGGTCGGTCGATATTCTTTTCAGATAAAATATCTGTTTTGGTATTTAAAAATTCATTGATCCGCTCTTGTGAAGCTGCTGCCCGTTGTACCATACTAGTGGTCCAACCAAGGGAAGCTACAGGCCAGGTGAGCAAGTATACATATATAATAAACTCTGCAATGTTGCCAGCTGATAAGGTGCCTGCTATTACTTCGCGGCCTCCAACAAATATGGTAAGAATAGTGCTTATACCTACCAGAGCCATAATTAATGGGAAAAATAAGGAATTTACAAACGTTAGCTTCAACGATTTGTCTTTATAATCATTGCTTTCTACAGTAAACTTTTCGGCAAAGCGTTTTTCTTGCACAAAAGATTTTAGTACCCGAATGCCTGAGAAAGCTTCCTGCACGAAGGTGGATAATCCGGATAAGCTCCGCTGTATCTCTTCGGAACGCTTGTTAATCAAGGTATTAACGAAATATATACTAATGGAAAGGAAAGGTAATGGAAGCAGTACATATAATGTCAGCTTTACATTTACAGACAACATATATGATATAACTAGTACAAAAAGCACTACCAGGTTGAGTCCGTACATAATGGCAGGGCCTAAATACATCCGTACCCGGCTTACATCTTCAGAAATACGAGCCATAAGATCGCCGGTGTTGTTTCTCCTGTAAAAGCTAAGGGGCAAAGATTGATAATGAATATAAATCTCATTCTTGAGGTCAAACTCAATTAAGCGGGACATCACAATAATAGTTTGCCGCATAAGAAATAGAAAAACCCCCTTTAGTAAAGCCATTAACAGAATGACTATTCCATAAAACAAAATACTTTTGGCAAAAACACGTACTAGCTCCTGCCTGGCTTCGTAGTTATCGTATAAGAAATAAAGATCAATAGTTTCTTTTACCAGGTCAAACGAATACCTAACTACTTGTGCAGGTACTATAGCAAAAATATTTGAAATGATAATAAACAGGGTACCTAACAACAGATGGTATTTATACTTCAGCAGGTACTTATTAAGATAGGCTAGGTGCTTCACAAAAGATACAATTAATGTATATTGAAATTTGTAGTTGCCAGGCATACAAGCCATTTGCCATTAAAATGCGGCAAATTCTTGTGGTTACTATATAAAAGCATACATTTGCAAACTTTTTACAGCGACCTATTGCTTCAATCAGACAACACTACAAAGGTAAACATTTAACGATTACCGAAAGTTTGTGAATACATCTAATGAAATAATATTTATTGAAGATGGCTGTTATATGAATAGAGCTTGAAACAAAATTTAGATTCAAGCCTATCTTTGGGAACCAGTAGGTAAACATTCATGGTTCAGAAAAAGAAACATTTAATATTTAAAACGTTCTTTATCAAATTGTAATATGCTTAACAGGAGATTGCTGAGAATCAAGGTGATGCAGGCTATTTATGCCTATAAACAAGCCGAACAGTCAGACTATCATCTAGCCCTTGATCTGATACAAAGCACGTTTGCCCCTGATTTAAACTCTATGCAGGCGCCAGATTACAAACGCCTGGAAGGGAACAAAAAGATGGCAGCGCTTCTGTTCGAAGAACATTTTCATAGTCAAAAAGCGGTAAATGACGAAGAGACTACCGAAGAAGTAAACAAAGCAACCAATGAAGCTATAAATTATTACCATACCCAGTTGACTAAAGACCGACAATTTTTAGGTAAACAAATGGTATCAGAAGTGGAAAGGATATACGATACTTATTTATGGCTGCTTATTTTGCTAGTGGAGCTATCTGATTATGTGGAGAAGCAGGAAGAAGAACGCATGCATCGAATACTTAAACCACATCCGGCCTCAGCCCGTGAGTTAAAGTTTCGGGAAAATAAGGTTGCAGACTTATTGAGACATAATACAACTTTAGAAAAAGAAGCTGTTCGAAGAGGAATAGGGTGGGGAACAGACCGTGAGTTTATTAAGAAAATCTATAGAGAGGTAATCAGTGCGGATGCTACTTACCAGGAATACCAGCAATTGGCTGCAACTGATTTTGAAGAAGATAGAAAGATAATATTATATGTAATCAAAAGCATATTGTTTAAGCATGAATTGGCACTATCGTTTTTTTCAGAAACGGATATTAGCTGGGCTGAGAATGCAGATATATTAAAAGGGATGCTTACTAAAACTGTAAAAGCTTTGGAAGCTAATAATACTAATTCACTGCACTTATTAGAGTTGTCGCCAAATTGGGAAGATGACAAAGAGTTTATGAAAGATTTGTTCAAACACACATTAGATAACGATGAATCGTATGAACAAATCATTTCCGGAAAGTCTAAAAACTGGGATATAGAAAGATTAGCAATGGTAGACCGGATCATAATCAAAATGGCTATTGCTGAAATGCTGCATTTTTCGAGCATACCAGTGAAAGTAACGATTAATGAATACATCGAATTATCAAAAGAATACAGCACACCTAAAAGCAAACAGTTTGTAAATGGTATATTGGATGCTGCCGTTGCTGAGCTTACTGCGAAGGGTTTATTGAAAAAGAGCGGTAGAGGATTAATTGACAATAAATAGGGTTTTGCAAAAAGTTCTTTCAAAGATGATTTTACAATTGTAATTTTGGGAAAAATACATAGACAATTTAATTATTTGTAATAATGAGGAGAATCACAGTCACCTTATTGGTTTTTTTAACTGGTGCTGCTACCGGTGCTTTTGTTGGCATTTTATATGCTCCTGAAAAAGGTGAGAATACTCGGGATAGACTAAACTATCAACTGGGCAAGTACCGCGACAGACTGCGGGAATTAATTGATGAGTTGATGGAAGATAGACATGAGCCAGTAAATACTGCTAAATCTGAAGGGCAGAAAGTGATCAACGATGCCAAAGTCAAAGCAGAACGATTGCTCGGCGATGTAGAAGATCTAATAGATCAAATCAAAGGAAAAAATATTAAGTAACCTCTTTAGTTGGTATTTATAAACATAAGAGGATCAGTAATTATTTTTTTATCTTTAATCAGATAAGCAACTAAACTGGAATGGTCATTGTTGCTTAGAAATAAAGTAATTAAATTTAACAATCCATAATTTATATCAATTGGTGACACTCATGAAAAAGATTCTTGCACAAGCATTGATAGTAGTAGTGACAACTGCAGCTATGTATGGCTGCAATACAGAAGCCAAACGTGCTGACAATACAGATTCTCAAGTAACTGCCAATGTACAAACTGCTAGCCAGACGGAAGGCAGTGCAGCTACCCAAACTGTGAATGCCGAAGCACCTGCAATCACTTTTGACGAAACTGCATGGGATTTTGGAACTATTCAGGAAGGGGAAGTGGTAAAGCATACTTACACTTTTACCAATACAGGTAAGTCTCCACTGATTATACAGAATGCAACTGCGCAGTGCGGATGTACAGTTCCCCAGTGGCCCCGTGAACCTATTGCTCCAGGTCAGAAAGGCGAGATACAGGTAGAATTTAATAGTAAAGGAAAAGCAGGAGTACAATCAAAAAGTGTAACTATTACTGCTAATACACAACCTGAAATAAGCCAGGTAATGCTGAAAGGGGTTGTAGAATCTGGGGTGGCCAGTATGAAAGGCCCCATGAAACAATAGTAGGTAAATAGATTTTTGTACAGGAAATTATATTCATATAATTTCCTGTACACTTTATTTTATTAGTCAAACTATAGGTTTGATTTTCACTTTATATATAGGTATAAAATTATGTTAGTATCTGTGCTTTTACAAGCCGCCCAGCCAGGTTTCGATTATTCGAGTTTGATCTTATTTGCCGCTATGGGTCTGGTTTTTTATTTTTTCATGATCAGGCCACAGCAAAAGAAGCAAAAAGAACAAAAGAAATTTAGGGAAGAGTTAAAGAAAGGTGACCTTGTAGTAACTATTGGAGGGTTGCATGGCAGGGTTTATTCGGTAGATGCCGAAACCATTACTCTAGATGTAGACAAAGGGATTAAATTGGTGTTTGAAAAATCAGCTATTTCACAAGAAGCATCTAAGAAATACGAAGGTACTGCCAAAAAACCAGTACAGTTACCGCAGCAAAGTTAAACTGAAAGAAAAGGAGTTCTACTTGAAGAAAACTTCAAATATATTTAACTGGATCATTGATTCCATCATAATTCGTAAAAGCAGTGATATAAAAGTGGTAGTTATGTGCTTGCTGGCAGCTACCACTTTTTGGTTTTTGAATGCGTTGAACAAAGATTATTCTACCAGAATTACGTACCCTGTTCAATTTGAGTATGATGATTCAATATATATTCCTATCAATCCGTTGCCGCAAAAGGTAAGACTCAATGTTTCTGGATATGGTTGGAATCTGTTAAAGAAAACTTTACAGTTGAATTCACAAAATATTACTTATCGTATTAATAATCCATTACGAACCAACTATATAACTGGTACTTCCTTAATGGTGCCAATTACTGAACAAGTAAGGGATATTAAAGTAAACTATGTTGTAGAAGATACAATATTTTTTAACTTTGACCGAGTCGCCACCAGACAAGTTGCTTTAACTATTGATAGCAGTGCTCTCAATTTGGCTAATGGGTATCGAATTGTTTCCCCAATTACTATCTCTCCAAAAATAGTCAATTTCAAAGGGCCCTCTTCACTTCTGCAGGCATTACCTGACGCAATTTTATTAAATATTTCTAGTAAAGGTATTGATGAAAATGTTAATGAAAACATTGCAATTAATTATGTGCAGAATCCGCTTATTCAGTCTGATGTTAGCATAGCTCAAGTGAATTTTGCTGTAGCTCCATTCGTAAAAGAAACACAGTTAATATCTATCGCTAAGCTTGATTTTCCGAAAAAAGACAGCATTGTTTTAGGAGATTATACATTAGAAGTAAGCTACTGGTTAAGAAAGGACGAAGCAAATAAAGTACGTCCAGAAGATTTTAGACTAGTAGCAGATTTTAAAACATTCAATAAGTCAGACTCTACTGTAAAAATTTTTCTTGAGCAAAAGCCTGCCTTTGTTTCTGATATTCGGGTAAATAAAGCTATAATAAAACTGCATTATGTGGAGGAAGAAGAATAATCCTTTACAAATTGGCATTACTGGTGGAATAGGCTCCGGCAAAAGTCTTGTTTGCCAGATTTTTAGTATTCTAGGTGTTCCTATATATGATGCGGATTCACGGGCTAAGTTATTATATATTCAAAATGAAGAACTAAAGTCTCAGATAATACAGAACTTTGGTAAGGAAGCATATACAGATGCAGGCCAGCTTAACAGAACTTATTTAGCAAAAAAAGTTTTTAACAGTAGTCAGAAGGTTGGTTTGCTAAATAGCCTGGTTCATCCGAAAGTAGGAGAAGATTATCAACTATGGGTTCAGCAACATGTTGGGTTTCCTTATCTTATGAAAGAAGCCGCTTTATTATTTGAATCAGGTTCTTATTTATCTTTAGATAAAATAATTACTGTATTTACGCCTGTAGATATTCGTATACAGCGGGTTATTACCCGTGACCAGCACCGTTCAGAGGACGAAATTAAAGCTATAATAGCAAAGCAAATAGCTGAAGAGGAAAAAATAAATAAAGCTGATTATATCATTTATAATGATGATAAACAACTCTTACTCCCACAAATACTTCGTTTACATCAAGATTTTTTATTCAATAAATCTAGCATTAAAAGTTAACATAAAACTTTATAAGATTTATATCTTAACTACTTCTTTGTTAGTGCTAAGAAGCCGACTTTGCTAACAGTATTCCTTATTTCATTGACGAATAGCAGGTTCATCTTCATCAATTGCGAGCATTACCACAATTATTATTATCACTAAGATCTGAATTCCAAAGATACCTGCCATTATCTCTTTGTTCTTCATAATTATTTCCCAAATATTGGTAATAAATTCCTTCATCGCTTTAATCAAATAAAATAAACACTAAAATTAGTTACGCAGATAAAGCTTGAACGGAACAATACCTAAACTATTGCACAACTCTGCACTTGCAATTTAGGTAACATCTGTTTTATGTTAAATATGTTTTTTTTGTGAGGTTAAGATATGATGTATTAAATAAGCTATCAAACTCTGTATTACAAATAAAATTGCTGCGATTTCAGAGTAGATAGCAATAACGACTATTGCCACAACATAAAATATCAAACAAGTTAATGTTGTAAAGATATACATACCAGCTTTCATAATTGTAAATCAGTTAAATAGATTTTAGACTTTTATCAATAATCAAATCAGTAGTGAAAAATAAATAATACTGGTAAGATTTTAGCTAACTTTAGTATATTTATATAGCTGGGTGTGGCTGAGTAACCGTACAGAGGCTGGTAAAACATAAATTTAGTATAAAAAATATAAAAATTTATATGGATGAAGAAAATTATATTATGTAACTTCGATACAGAAAAGTTAATTTTGATACTAGATTTATGAAAAACTTTTTACTCCTTACTTTTATTTGCTTTAGTTTCACTGCCTTTTCTCAAACCTACCGTACCATAGATGCTCCCATAGGATTTTTAAGAGATGAACCAAAAGTAACAGCTACTATTCTAGTCAAGTTAGAGGAGAAGACAAGAGTAAAGGTTGTAGAGGAAACCAGTAGAGGATGGTCCAAGGTAGAATATACTTCTCAAGCAAGAGTTCATGTAGGTTATATCACCAATCATACAATGAGTGATGATGCTATTATTAGAAAAAAGAGAACAGAAGCTAAATCGGAGTAGCCCTTTATGTAATTATTTTAATACCCCATCTGAAATAAGAAGTATTCTAGAATTTGATCGTTGAATTGAAAACCTGTTAAAAAATGGATAGGTTTTTGCTTACGTACCTTTAAGTTATAACAGAAATACATGTAAGGTTTATTACATCTGTTAAATTTTACGCAAAAATTAATATTTCGAGTTACCTTTTATTTTAGCAGAACATTAAAGATTATGAAGAACTCTATACAACTTTTTGTATCTGCTTTGATACTTACTGTTTTCTGGTTTGTTGTATATTTCTTTGCCACTAATATATTAGCAATTTATCTGGCTTCACTATTTGCGTTAATTAGTTTAGTAGTAGGCTGTTTGATTCTTTTTAAAGGCATACTACTTATTACAGGGCAATCTAGAAGTATACTCTATAAAATAGATAAACGTAAGTTTTCTCAGAAACAGTTATACAATACAATAAGCAAAACAGCATAAACGTATCACGATCACAAATAAAAAAGCTAACCTGTCGGTTAGCTTTTTTATTTGTGATAAAATTCCAAAGAGTGTTATTGCCAGAATAGCAAGGCTATTATTTAATTCAAAAGGATAACATGATCGATTTAATTATTTGCAAATGCTTTAATTTTATCCTTACTCATACGGTCTGTCAAACTTTCAGAATAATGGACATCCTTTATGAGTAAGCCTTTGTCAATTAAGAACTCAGCAGGAATAGTATTAATAGATTCACCATCTGCCATTAAATGCATAGGTACTCCCAAAGTTCTAGCTTTAAAGGCCGTTTGCACAAAAGTTGAAATATGACTTATTGTACTTTTCAATGCTGAATTTTCTAGCCCGTATGCTTCATAGTATTTTTTTTCAGGATCAGAAATGAGAGGGATAGGAGATACTTCTTTATGAAAAATACTATTGAGCAATACTTTTTCTTTAGATTCGAAGAAAAAGATCATTTCTAGTCCTTTTTGCTTAAACTCTCCGGATACTTTTTTTAATGAATGTACCCGGATATTACAAAAAGGACATCCGGCATGTCTGAAAAAGCCTATAAAGAGCTTTTTATCTACATAATCATTTAGGTCAATTATTCTCCCGTATATATCTTTCGCTCTAAAATAAGGAGCCTTTAAATTTTTATCAAGTTGCATATTGCTGATTTTTCTTACTTATCATATGTTGATAAAGTTTGACTGCTAAAGGTAAATAGTATACGAGAGATAATTTTAGCTTAAGTAAATAGATAGATAGCAGTAAACAGACTGTGTAGACTTGTTTCAAAAGTCACTGAAAAACCTACAAGTATCTTTCCAAACAAAAATCTACTGGTAATAAAGAATTGTTTTCAGATAGATGTATTTTTGAAGTCAATTCCAATTAATTGATACAATTAAAATTCCTATTTAATGCCTCAAAAGCCTGAGCAAATATTGAATAATCTGAAAAGCGGCAAATTTGCTCCCATCTATTTTTTGCAGGGAGACGAACCTTATTTCATTGATCTTATTTCGGATTTTTTAGAAAAGCATGCCTTGCCTGATCATGAAAAAGGATTTAATCAGATAGTATGTTATGGGAAAGATTTAACAGTAGGCAATTTACTTACGCAAGCTCGCCGCTTCCCAATGATGGCTGAGAAGCAAGTAATTATTGTAAAAGAGGCTCAAGACATAGTTGATTTGGGAAGAGAAGAAGCACAAAGGTTATTTGAATCTTATGTAGAAAAACCTTTATCATCTACCATTCTAGTACTAAATCATAAGCATAAAACACTGGACGGAAGAAAGTCACTGGCTAAAACATTAGATAAATGTGCTGTTTTTGTAGATTCTAAAAAACTGTATGATAATAAAATTCCTGAATGGATTACCTCTTACCTGAAAGAGAAAGGTTTTGCTATACATCCTGCAGCTACCCAGATGTTAGCAGATTATATTGGGAATGACTTAAGCCGTCTGAGTAATGAAATGGATAAGCTGCTGATTAACTGCAAAGATAAAAAAGAAATTACTACAGACTTGGTGCAACAGTATGTAGGTATTAGTAAGGAGTACAATATGTTTGAACTACAAAAAGCACTTACGAATAAAGATATAGTAAAGGCCAATCAAATTATACTTTATTTTGAAGCAAACTCTAAAAGCAATCCGGTGATTGTGATAATTGCTACACTGTTTACTTTTTTCTGTAAGTTGCTAATATCTCATGAGAGCAGCGATAAATCTGAAGCAGGCCTAGCAAAAGCCTTAGGGGTTAATCCATTTTTTGTTAAAGAATATCAACAGGCAATGCGAGTATACCCGTTAATGAAAATAATTCATATTATTCATTACTTGAAAATAGCTGACTTACAAGCAAAAGGAGTGGATTCAGGTCAAATGACTGAGGGGCAAATCTTGAAAGAATTGATTTATAAAATACTCCACTAACAGCATACACATATTAGCGTAAGATATAAATTTTGCCGAAATCCTTTTTAAATCCCTTATCTGCAGCTGTTTGTCTACGCTCTACTGTTTGGCCATTACTCTTAACAGTAACTCTGTATAGATATACTCCATTTGCTAATTTATCTCCGAACTCATCGGTACCATCCCAGGCAAAACTACTTATATTGTTACCTATTCGGATAGGACCTAATTCATCCTGCGTAATTTCCCGGACTACTTTTCCTGTTACGGTCATTATCTGAATTTTAATCTGATTGGGTATTTCACTACCAGTCAAGGTAAACACAAATCTCGTGTTACTAGAGAATGGATTAGGATAAGGATAAAAATGAGTGATTTTTGACTCGTTTACTACCTCAAAGCTGATTCTATATGGTTCCACACCAGAGATATTGCCGCTCACATCACTACCTTGTACTTGTAGCGTGTACACGCCATCTGAGAGGTTTTTTGGATTATATTCAATCCGGAAATCATTACTTTCTGCACTAGCACTTGTCCACCGCAAATCAGCTTGGCCAAAATTTACCCGTTCAAATGTACAGCCTTCACAGGGTTTTTTGAGTAAAAGCTCCATACCAACCGTATCTTTGCGGATTAATACTTTATTTTCATCTTTTAATGAGACAGTAATAAGCGGACTAGGAGAAACAATATCGCCATCCATAATGCGAACTCCATCAAAAGCTACATCTAGTACTGGATGAACATTGTCACGGTTAACCTTAAATGGGACTTCAAATATATTATTAGCATAGTTTTGCTCTGCTTGTATACGGGGATTTACATAAACTTGGAGTACATTGTTGCCCATTGCTCCATCTGTTTGTACCGGAATACTAAACCGGATGGTGTCTCCGGCAGCCAGCTTAGCTATCTTAAAAGTTGCTACAGTTCTTTTACGGGTATCGGTGTTGTACAAGGTGTATTGGACATCTAAAGAATCCTCAAAATTTCTATTGGATATATTCTGAAATATAAAGTCAAGGTTGAATTTCTCGCCTTCTTGCTTGTCAGGTATCTTATACATATCAGCGCTAACCAAGCCAGGGTTAATTACTCCTTCAGGAACGCCAGAATAAATCACCTGCCACTTATTAAGCTGAGGCGGAGTCAAGTTGGTTGTATCTTTCACTGTGAGCTTAAGTCGCATGTAGGGATACTGTTTCGCATCAGCAAAATCCAAAGGAAAGTTATCGGAGGGTACGTCAGAGTATATTATTTTCTCTGTGCCTTGAAGCGTAATTCCTACTACATCCAGCTGCCATTCATCAGCAGAAATGGCTTCACTGTTCATTACAGTCCGGTATAAAGTTCCCCAGTCGCTGGCAGGCCCAATTAGGGAGGAGGTAATGGTACCGTTGTCAGCACGTCCAGTGATAGTCTGCTGCAAAGCAATAGTTTGTACAGCCGGGTCTACTCCAGTAGAATAATCTGCTAGTACTTCCAAAGCTGTACCTGGAGCAGCACCTTTTCTACCTTGGATAATATACGGATGTCCGGTTTGTAAGAGTGCTATTTTTGCAGGATCAGCTCCGATTTCTTCTAGTTTTGCTTTCATAGCTGGTGTCCAGCTGCTGAAATTAATACTGCCGGAAGTGAACAATAATACATAATCCCCGGCAGGTATGGCATCAATATAAGCAATCAACCCGTCGGAACCGAGATAAGAATTATTCATGTAATTACTTACAAAAGCATCCGTTCCAGTTGGAGTTTCACACCGAAGGCTGGGTATCAGACTATAAGGAACGGTTGTTACTTTATCAAATGTAACACCGATTAACGTATTTGGCATACAATTGCGGCGGATTACATCAGTTGAATTATTTAGAGAAAGTTTTATAGTTGAAGTAGCATCTGGATAATTTACCCCACTTGTCCGTACATCCAGCAATGTATTTACTTCTTTAAATTCCCATGTTTCAGTACTGGTATTTCTGTTCACCTGTACAGGTTTGCTTTTAGAAAATTGTGGAAAGCGACTCTGCGACCATCCCTCAGGACTATTGTTAATATAGATAAATGAACTTTCAGCCCAGGAATTATTAGCATCGGCAGGTAAGTCAGCAAAACGTATGCGCCAGTAATAGACTGTACTATCATGCTGTACATTATTGCTTAACAGGTCGGTTTTCCAAGTGGGCAGCGTACCAGCCGTAATGGATGCCGTTTTTTTAACTGCACTAGTAAAGGTATGTACAGTATCTAGTTCAAATATATACTGCCTGTTTTCTGCACTGCTTAAAGTAGTTTGCGCAATAAATGTAACAGGTTGCTGATTTACTATACTATATTCTTTAGGGTATAAAGGAATAGCGCCTACAGAAGGCATAAAATACTCCAATACACCTGTATTATTATTCTCATTCAATTCATTGATTGTATTGCCAGCATCTAGTAATACTTCAAATCTGTTGTTGCCGCCAGCATTGAAATTTTCAGAACGGATGGTAAAAAAAAGTGTATCCTGATAAAAAACTGGAGGAAAAAATACCGTATCTAGCTGTTCTACAATCCCTTCGCTGGTAGTACGCCGAACGGTTACAGGAATAGCACTATTGCTTACTCTACCGAAATTGGAAGTAATTATACCAATCTGGAATGAGTCGCTTACCGCTGTAATTGGAGTGTTGTCAAACGAGCGTAAAAATAATTGATCATCATTTGTATAATAATCAGGTTTATCCGTTCCTAATAGACTAAGGGAGGGGTCTCCTTGCAAGGTAAATTGTTGTGCATGAGATAACTCAATAAAATTGGTAGTATTATTCCCGACGAATCGGCGGATAACTTCTTTCTGAATATCGCCAATAGGTTTTCCAACATACAAACTATCACTAAAAGCTGTTCTATAAAACCATTCGGTATACCGGCGCAGAGGCGTTACATAGCCTAAGGCACTGTGGGCTAGAAATAAAACGGCTCCTTTGTCTTTAGCTAGTATCCAGTCTTCTCCAAAACTTAAATTATTGGAGTCGTAAAAAATATCTCCTGCCTCACAACCATTCACCAGAATCATGGGGTATTTTCCTTTATTGCGGTAACCTTGCAAAGGGTCAGTTACATACCCAATTTCAATATCAGTGAAACCAATAGAAGAGTGACCAAAAAAAGTAATCAGTGAAGTTCCTTTATTTACCTGGTCGGCAATATTAATAAGCTCTACTGCATTATCGCTTCTTTTGGAGAATGTAGCTACTTTACCTCCCAGATAAGTGCCTTCCGCCATCCGTTTAAAATCGTCTACAAATAGCCGGAATGCCCGGAGTTCTGCCAGATTTTTGCCGCCACTCAAGTGTACCAGGTTTTTCCTCCACAAAGCGTCTGCTGGCGTAGCTTCGTGTTCAATTACTTTGTTCAAATAATTAATAATCTGTTCGGGTGTAGTAACATTAATCCGGCCAGTTGGAATGGAAGGTACGTACGGATTATTAGTAAGCCCGGCAGTCAAATGAATGTCGGAACCAGGATAGCCAGAGGTGGGTACAAAATTACGGTTAGGATAATTTGGATTTCTTGTATGGTTAAAATCTCCGGAAGAAAGCGGTAAAAGAGCAAATGGGTATTGTGACCGGCCAATGAGAAAAAGGAATTTTGGAGTTCCATTGGTTAATAAAAAATCAGCGAAGCGACGGATAGCTAGAGGGCTAGGTTCCCCATAACTATACTGGTTATAGAGTAAGTTTACATCCACTACCAATGTGTCATAGCTTCCTCCAGCGGTTGAAGCCCGGTAACTGGCATAGGCTTTTACGGCATCCGCATAGCCTCCGGCAGGTTTCATTAATTTATTATGGCTAATGATAATATAGGTATGATTAGCTGCATTTATATTTCTGAACCCTATCTTGTTTATTCTACCAATAGGTAGAAAATTTGTATTTGCAAAAAGTTTACGTCCATTGGCCGTATTGGACACAATGGCTGTTAATTTCCCAGCTGAAGTATTTGTTCCAATTTTTTTGACAGTGTGCTTGTCAGTAACATCATAAAGCAGCATATTAGCCGCCGGATTAGTAATTTCAATAAATGATTTATTCGTAGCTTTCTTTTCCAGAGTCAGATATTTCTGAGGGCTACTGGCAGCATCTATAGTTTGTGGGTATACCAGCCGGATATATGAAACCGATACAGCATCCCGGTTGCTGTCATTGGTTCCGTTACTTCTAATCCGGATAACCGCTTGTCCGCTAGTAAAATCGGTAGGCTCAACTGTAGCAGTAAACAGGTATTTGTTATTATACTGGAATTGAACGCTGCCCAAAGACCGCAAACTTGTAGCGGAATTTCCAATAAATATTTCCGAATTGTGATTCCATTTGCTTCGGCCTATCAATAAAATTTCTATAGTAGGTTTAGCTGCAGCAGTGGCTATATTTTGAATTCCTGACAAGGTATAATCTTTACTCTGGAATTTCTCAATTAACTCACCTGTCCAGCCTTCACCATAGTCATACTGGCTCATTTGTACATACAGATCGGTACCTCTTTCGTAGGTTTGTCCACTAGCGAATTGATCAGATAGTAAAAGCAGTTTCTCGTCCCAGTGATAGGTTTCAGGAGCTATATTGCTGACATTTGCCTCATATACAGATTCCATTCTTTTACCAAAGCCATTGTCTAAGCGCCAGCTAAGAAAATAAGAAGCTGTATCAGAATACAGGCTCAAATATTTATGGGGCTGAGCCGAACTAGGCATATAGAGGAGGGAATCTAGAGAACCATCGTTGCCTTCTCCATAAAACTCAATAAAATCATTCTGATGAAAAATAGCATCTGCTTCGCCATTAATTGAAATGGCCTGCTCTGTTCCATGATAATATACTTGTATCCGCCTTGGATCTACCCGGTCAACAGGGAAGCCAGCATTTGTGAGATCAGTATAGGTAACGCGGTGTATGCCTTTTTGGGTAACAGGAATTTTATAATATTGTTGGGTATAGTTTATCCACTCATTCCCATACCGTTGTGCTACTACTGAAACTGTTGTAAAGAGAATCAACAGAGATGCTAGTCCAAAAAATTTTACGAAGGGAGAAGCCGTTTTTTGAAATGGATTTGTTACCCTTTTCTTCTTTGGAAAAGATAAAGTACAAAGCTTCGTCATACACTTTCTCCAGATGTGTTCAGGAAAAGGCGGAAATAATGTGGAAAGCTTTTGCAAGAAGAATATCAGATGAGTCATAATGGGATACTCATTTTATTTAAAGCTGGCTTTTACAGAAAATACATGCGAATACAATGCCTCTGCCCGGTCGCCAATGTCGGTAAGCGCGTAGTCAATGGTAAATTTGTTCACTCGAAAACCCACACCAAAGTCAGGTTGTAGTGAGGTATGATAAGATAAGTCGAAGTCTTTAATACGCTGTACATTGCCGGCTCCCATTCTCAAAAACACTAGCTTCTCGTAATCGGCTTCTATACCAATATGTGGATCAATAGAAATGGTGCCTGAGCGAACAAGCACATTGCGCATGCCGTCAAATGTAAAATCGAGATCAGCAGTCGCTAAAATACCAACCTTGTCTTTAATATTGAAAGACCTGGCAACTCCTGCAATTAATTTAGGTAATGTTACTTCAATTGAGTTCTGGGGTATTTCATTGCCTGTTTTAACATACGTATCATATACCAGTGTTGTGTTGTGCGACCAGGCATTGAAGGTACTAGTAATATCACGGGCCATTATACCAAACCGCCAGTTTTCCCTTTCCAGTTGAACACCAGCATCCAACCCAAACCCCCAGGCATTAGCAAAACTTCCTACATTTCGGTGAATAACCTTAAAATTGGCTCCTGCTTTCAGCCCCTTAATAAATGGTAGACGTCTGGCATATGAGAAAACAAAGGCATAATCAGCCGCTGAGAAAAACGTAATGTTGTCGTAATTAATAGCCCCATTGGCGTCATATAAAAATCGGGTATCTGGAATATCATCTACACCAAAACGAATAACAGAAACAGCGATATGGCTTAGGGAATCTATCGGGGTAGCAAAAGCGGCATAATCGTATTTAGCTATACCAGCAAAATATTCTGAATGCATTAAAGAGAATTCATATTTGTTCTTGATATCAAGCAAGCCAGCCGGGTTCCAGTAACCTGCTGTCACATCATTAGCTAGTGCTACTTGTGTACGCGACATTCCTAATGCTCTAGCTCCTACACCAATTGATAAAAACTCATTACTGTACTTAGGGGCATGGGTTTGTCCGCTAACAAAACCAGGTAGCAAACAGGTAAGCAAACAAAATAAAATAGTAAATCTCATGCCTTGATCACTTGTGCATAATTTGTAAAAATAACCATAAATACACCCCATGCAAAAGTATATTTCCCGATTAAAATGAAGCAAGTAAGAAAATGACCAAGTATGTAGTAAATTCTTAACTAGCATTACCCTGTATTAAAAGCACGAGAATAGCTGATAGGCATTCTTTATAGCAAAACTTTATCCTTCCAATTTAACTATTTTACAAGCTAGAAAAGCATTGCTTATTTACTACCATTCTTAGCTAGTTTTTACCACTTAAGGAGGTTTTTATCCATTTACAAAAAATACATGAAAATATCATAAGGTACCTTGCTTTACATAGTACCTTTTAGTACATTTGTATTGTTCACTAAAACATAAGAAACTATGGGAAATATACATACCTATATGTTAAGTACTATGCTGGTTATTTGTTGTGTAAGTGCAGGCTATAGCCAAGCAAGCATTGCTAAAGAAACCAAACTATTAGAGCAGCAACTGAACATATTTAGCGCAGCTAACAAAAAACAGGGTGGTCAAGAGAAGTTTGAGTTTGATGGATGCAGTTGCAGATACACAAACAATACGTCAAATAACGATGGATTTTCGATGAGCAAAACCAATGAGTTCGAACTTAAAGAAGTGTCATCAGTCAACTATGCAAAGAATGACAATAATACCTATGAACTAAGGATAAAACTGAAAACAGACGACAATCCGGTAACTCAATTAGTAGATCTTTCTTCCATAACTATTAACCTAACTACATCAGACGAAAAGCAGGTACAAGATATTTCCAACAGATTTAAGAAGGCTATAAAAGCTTGCGGAAGCAACTAAGGAGGATAGCCTCTATTTACAGTCCTCAGATAGAAGTACTAAGAGAGAAGAAGAAATTTCTATCAGTAGAATGGACTGTCAGATACTCAAAAGATCAACGTATATGAATGTAGAGAACACACAGGTGCAAATGCGAAAAGGAATATTAGAGTTTTGCATACTGCATATAATATCAAGGGGTGAAGTGTATGCTTCAGATATGCTGGAAGAATTAACAGCAGCTAAGATAATGGTTGTAGAAGGCACTCTGTATCCGCTGCTTACCAGGTTGAAAAACGCAGGATTGGTAGAATATAAATGGGTAGAATCTACCTCTGGGCCACCTCGCAAATATTATACACTTACCCAGGCAGGAGCTGAATTTCTGGCTAGCCTGCAGCTAACATGGACAGAACTAGTAACTTCTACCACGCAAATAATGAAAAATAATGGCGCAAACTCTGCTGGTAATGGAAGCATAAATAACGTCGTAGCAGAAATTCATCCTAAACGGCAAGAAGGTTAAATACAGAAGATTTTATCATTAAAAACAATTTACTTATAAGAAGTCTTTGAGCACTAGATGAATGACGAAGTTAGATAGCTCAGAAGAACATATACCGGATACATATTAAATACTGATACACCATGAAAAAGACGATAAGTATCAATATAAGCGGCATTATCTTCCATATAGAGGAGGATGGCTACGAAAAGCTGAGGAATTATCTGAGCACGATCGGGCGGTACTTTTCTACCTATGAAGATAATAAAGAAATTATTGCTGATATAGAAAGCAGAATTGCCGAAATTTTCCTTACTAAATTAAATCCAGGGAAGCAGGTAATTACGCTGGAAGATGTAGATATGCTCATCGTAAAAATGGGTAACATCTCCGACTTTGCTGCCATTGAGGAGGAAGAAAGTTATGCTAAGGCAAGTGCTAATACAGCGTATGCAACTAGTGGCAACTCTACAAACAGCCATGCAAACACTTCCGGACTGGGTTCAGAATCCACTGCAACTGCTGGCCCTAAAAGATTATACCGGGATCTGACGCGTAAAGTAGCAGGAGGGGTAGCGTCAGGTATTGCTAATTATTTCAACATAGATCCACTTTGGATAAGATTATTATTCGTAGGTACTTTCTTTGACTTGTTTTTCCTACCAGGATCGCTGTCTGGTGTTTCTCTGATCACCTATGTTGTATTGTGGATTGTTACACCTGGCTCTGCATCCTTGCCAGAAGATAAAGCAGTAAAAAAACTATACCGGAATCCGGATAAGAAAGTGATTAGCGGAGTAGCTGGTGGGATTGCTGCCTATTTTGGCATAGATGAAACCATTATCCGCCTGATGTTTGTGCTGAGTGTAGTATTTTTCGGGACAGGGCTGCTACTGTATTTTATCCTCTGGGCAATTATTCCGGAGGCTAAAACCATAACGGAGAAAATGCAGATGCAAGGCGAGCCAGTGACTCTATCGAACATAGAGCATAACATAAAAAAAAATTTCGAAGCAAATGAAAATGGTGAAGAAAGTACACTGCTGAAGATACTTTTGTTTCCCTTTCGTCTGGTTGCTATTGTATTTGGTGCCATAATTAAGGCGGTAGGGCCATTGGCTATGTTCTTTCTAGCTATGATCCGGGTTGGTGCGGGAGTTTTACTGATTGTCATATCCGTAGCATTTATCATTAGCCTGGTTACGGTATTAGGTGTTGGGTTAGGGCTTATTAATACCTATGAGTTTGTTAATCTGGGTGAATTACCCTTGGAGTTGCTGCGTAATAGTTTCCCGGTAGTAGGGTTAATCTCATTATTTGTTCTGGCCTTTATTCCTGCTTTTACTATTGGCCAACTAGGTACAAGTTTGATAGCTAAAAAAAGCACCATCAGTGCACCTTTTGGATGGACCTTGTTTGGACTTTGGATAGTAGCCCTAATTACTACCGGGGTAACGGTCCCAGCTTACGCCGGGCAATTCAGCACCAGGGGATACTACGAAACAAGCACTGATTTTACCATTGGAAACAAAGTCCTTTACCTGGATTTAAGAGAAGCAGGCAATGAGACCTATGATAATACCAGCCTTGTTTTGGAGCCTTACGAAGGGGACGCTCCACGGTTGGTGCAAAAATTTGAAGCCCGCGGCAGAAACCGGCAAGATGCAATCAACAACGCTAAAACTATACAATATACCGTTACCCAAAAAGACTCCGTTCTACTATTTGATGAAAACTTTACTTTCAGCCAGGATGCTAAATTTCGTGCGCAATCATTAAAACTGATATTATACATTCCTTACAACCAATTATTTACTATTGACGAAAAACTCCAGAACATACTGGATATGTATGGATACGATTATGATAACAGCAAAACTAAACTATTAAAATATGTTAAAGGTGAGGGTTTAATCTGTACTAATTGCCTAGATAATGAAAATCTGGTGGCAGGAGAGATCAGAACTGGCCGGGATGGCAACGTACGTGAGTTTAGCCTCCGCGATTTTGACCGCCTTAACGTTGGCAGTGCTTTCCGGGTACATGTTACCCAAGGGGATAATTACCTGGTACGTGTTAGTGGCGACAAAGAAGATATTGAGGACATACGGGCAAGAGTAAGAGATGGTGAACTGGAAGTATTTTATAACAATAAATTTGATATTTTTAACTGGAATGTAAACCGCGAACGGATACGGGTAGATATTACTATGCCTACACTTGCCGGTGTTCACTTTCATGGAGCCTCAGAGTCTTACATCCAGGGTTTTGGTGACGAACAACATACCGGCAATACAGTGGATGTGCAGGTATCTGGTGCGGCTAAATCTGTTATAGATATTGCTGCTCACAAAATCAGTGCTGACTTAAATGGGGCTGCTGAACTTGAACTGAAAGGACGTACGGAAGTACTAGAGGCTGAAGTATCCAGTGCAGCCAGGCTGCGGGCTTTTGATCTGGTAGCTGGAGAAGTAGATGTAGATGTAAGCAGCTCAGGGCTGGCAGAAGTACATGCCAATGATAAACTTATAGCAGAAGCTAGTAGTGCCGGAAAAGTTCGTTACAGAGGAGAAGCAAAAGTGACTAGCGAAGTTTCTAGTGCAGGCTCGGTAAGCAAAGAGTAAGTCTTATTCTTTTTGTTAGCCAGTTGCTGTCATACTGACCAATAAATTTGTATTTTTGCCCTTCAGATTCACTTCTGGAGGGTTTGCTATTTTTAGGCTATAAAGCTACAACACGGCAGCTGGGGTACATATTTCTCATAATCAGACAGTCATGTTAGACGATACTTACAGGCATAAAGGCATGCGGAAACTGCTGGTAAGTACACTGGTAGATAAAGGTATAAAAAATCCGGATGTACTGCGGGCTATTGAAAAAGTTCCGAGGCATTTTTTCTTTGAAAAAGCCTTTCTAGAACATTCCTATCAGGATAAGGCTTTTCCAATAGGAGAAGGACAAACCATTTCTCAGCCATATACAGTAGCTTTTCAGACTCAATTACTCGCTCCGAAAGCTGGGCAAAAAGTGCTGGAGATAGGTACAGGTTCAGGCTATCAGGCAGCTATTCTAGCCGAACTAGGTGTAAAATTATATACCGTAGAATATAACAGAAATTTATACAACCGGGCTTCTCAATTACTCACCCAAATGGGATACAACATTCGTATGTATTGTGGCGATGGTTCTTTAGGGTTGCCAGTGTATGCCCCATTTGATAAAATAATCGTTACAGCAGGAGCTCCTGCCGTACCTAAAACATTAGTAGACCAGTTAGCCGTTGGCGGCTCACTTGTTATTCCGGTAGGCGACAATGAGAAACAACAAATGCTGCGTATTAATAAACTGGATGATAACAAAATCAGTAAAGAATCGTTTCAAATGTTTAGCTTCGTACCTTTATTAGGCAAACACGGCTGGAAATAAATATTGCTTTCATTTACTTATTCTATTATTTTTGTGTACGTTGCCGCATAACCCTTACTATATGATAGCACATAAACTCCAATACATTTGTGTACTTGTTTTGGTGAGCTTATTAATACCTGTTTCTCTGATGGCACAACGTGGGCCATTACGTAATTCCAGATTTTACCGTGGCCAAAGTAATTATGGTATTATGCGGGCATACGTTGGTAGCGGTACCTCTACTTATTTCGGCGATCTTTGCGAATCTGGCGACTGTTTACGTGCAAGGCCAATGGCTAGTGTTGGATTCAATTACAGATTTACAGGAAAATTTAGCCTGAGAGGCGAACTTGCCTATCTTAGGCTATATGGCAGCGATGTGGATGGTAAGAATGCCAGAAGAAATCTTTCATTCCGGTCTGGCAACATGGAAGTATCAGGAGCAGCCGTGTTCGACATTTTTCAATACACCAAATTTTATAGCCAGCGCCAGTTTATACGGCCATACGTATTTGCAGGGATAGGTCTAATTTATACTAATCCCAGAGCAGAGTTGAATGGCCAGTGGTACAGTCTACGTCCTCTTAAAACAGAAGGAGTAGAATATGCCCGTATTCAGCCGGTACTGCCTTATGGAGGTGGTGTTACATTTAAAGTGAGTCCTTGGCTAGACTTTAGTGTAGAAGTGGGCTATCGCTGGGCATTTACTGATTATATTGATGATGTAAGCACTAATTTTGTGAATAACTCTACTTTACCTCCAGTAGCCGCCGCCTTGGCCGACCGCTCACATGAAGTAGGGGTTAAGCCATGGGATACAGTCGATGGTAAAACATGGGCTGAAGGTCATAAACGAGGCGATCCTAAGCAGAATGATGGATATGTGAATGTAGGGTTTAAATTAGAGTATACCATCAATCCTGTCATTCGGCCTAAAACCAATGTATGGGGTAAGACCAGAAAACCCCGGTTCGGAGGTATGCAGAAAGGTGGTTTCAATCCGGTTAAACGGAAAAGAAGATAACGTTGTATAACCTTTGGTTAGTGGGAGCAACTTGTAAAAACAGGTTGCTTTTTTTTTAACAAAGCCTGTTGTACTAAGTATAATTTGTATAATCAACCAATAGCTGTTAAAAATAAGTACGCATGACACTTCCCCAAAAACTTGTAAAAGAATCATTAACAACGATGACTGAACTAGTACTGCCCAATGATACGAATACGCTCCATAACCTGATGGGAGGCAAAATGATGCACTGGATGGATATTGTGTCTGCCATTGCTGCACAAAAGTTTTCTAACCATATTGTAGTAACAGCTTCTGTAGATAATGTCTCTTTTTCTCAACCAATTAAACTAGGCAATGTAGTGACGTTACAGGCTCATGTAACCCGTTCATTTAACACATCTATGGAAGTAGCAATAGAGGTATGGGGCGAGGATATTCCTGCCGGTGTAAAGTATTTAAGCAACAAAGCATTTTTTACATTTGTAGCCATGGACAAAAATGGGAAGCCTGCACGGGTACCAGAGGCTGTTCCGGAAACAGATGTAGAAAAAGACTTGTTTGCCAGCGCTTTACGCCGGAGACAATTACGGTTAATACTTGCCGGCCGTATGAAGCCCCATGATGCCAATGAGCTGAAAGCTATTTTTGAAATTGAGAAGCAAAAATAAGTTCGTATATCCACGTATACAAAAGCCAACTTACGTATACATGGATATACGGTAATGCTTACAAAAATTTAAAGCCCACAGTAAACATAAATAGTCCATTTTTAGGTTTACCCAGATTATAACGGCTCAAATTGTACGCTTCATTAAAACTACTTTCGTATACAACATCTAACGTAATATTGCCTAAATCTGCACCGATGCCAGCCTGATAACCCCATATAGACCGGTTGTAAGCATCTTGCACTGGAGTTTCTGAAGAGACCAAGCCCTCCAAACCTTTCGAGTCAAATACGATGGAGGCTAGTGGCCCAGCCATTACGCGCAAGTTAAACTGGTCGGTTTCTACCAATTTTAAGCCAACTAGCAATGGTATATCTACACTATTAAGCTGTACAGTAGTACTTGTACGAACCGGATTTGCCGGATATGTATAATCGGAGGTAGCAGATGTCCGTATATGGGTATTTTTGGAAGAAACTACTACTTCAGGTTGTAAATAAAGTTTATTTATATTAAACCGGGCGAAAGCCCCACCAACATATCCTAACCGGTAATCGGCGGATAAATTTCTGTCTTGCCGGATAAGGGTTGAATAATTGGCGCCTACTTTTATTCCAATATTTACCGGAGTTAAACTTTGTGCAAAAGCTTCTGCTGATAGAAGCAGACAAAAAAATAAAATTAACCTTCTTACTTTCATAGCTAATCGTCATTAATACTGAAAATTTAGCTATGTACGTAAAGCAACTGGGTGGAGTTATGCAAGCAAGTTATTTAACTACAATCTGGTAGTTTTCTTCAGCAGTTGTTAAGCCCGTAGCCCGTAGCACTTCTTTCACCTGATCGGTGCGGTTATTGAAATATTCATGCAGCAGGGGAATGATTTTACGGTTAAAAATTTGAGGAAGGTCTTCTACTTGTTTACCTATAAAAAACGAATGTCCAATCAAAAAATCTGCTCCTTTTTTATCCCGTATTTTCTCATTCATTGCCTGGAGAATAGGAGCAATTTCTGGGATAAGTTCATAGCGGGGATACATGCCAATAAATTCAAAGCGTCTGCGCAGAGCAATATCCAGTAGGGCTATGGATTTATCGGCGGTGTTCATAGTGCCAATAATATACAAATTCGACGGAACGCTAAAGCTTTCTCCGGATGGCAAAGTAGCCATAAGGCCATTTTCCCGGCCATAACGTTTGTCTTCTTCTAATAAGGTAATTAGTTCACCGAATACTCTGGAAATATTTGCCCGGTTTATTTCGTCAATGATCAGGACATAATTCTTCAGTTGCTTATCGTCTCCACCTGATTTTATCTGTTGCTCAAATTTTCTAATAGCAGCTACTACAGTTTCATAATACTGTTTGTTAATGGCATCCCGGATTTCATGCCCGTAGTAGTTTTCTTTCAGCTTATGCATGTATAATACCCGTTCTTCATCCTTAACCGTATCGCGCAGCGAGCGGCGTTTATATTTCAGATACGTGTCACCTACTTCATAAATAATCATTGATTTAAACTGCCCTTGATTGGCATCTGTCATTGGCAGTTCAATTTCTTCAGTCTCCCGATTCATACGGTCTATTAGGAGGCGGTCTAACAGGAGTTCTAGCGGTATGTTGGGCTGAGACTTATTCTGTTGATAAGCAATAAAGTTAGCTTTGGCGCGGTCGGCAATCTTCTTAAAAATACCATCGGCCAATCTGAAATGAAGGCTATCAGTGTTACGGTTTGCATCTGGGCGCAAGCCTTGTACAAACTCTTCATACGCATAGCTCTGATGAAACGTAATAAACTCAATTTGTCCGTTTTCACAATAGGTTTCATACCGTTTTCTTACCGCAGAGCGGTTTTCCGCTTCTATTTGCTCCATTGTTTTTCCTTCAATAATGGCTACCGCATAGTTTACAGAATAATAAGTTTTGCCAGTACCAGGCGGGCCATATAGAATAAAATTGAGAGGATAATGAATGGCAGGTGTGTATGCCGGTTCTTCTTCAGCTACAGTTGATAAATCAGGATCCGGTGTTTTGCTGAAATATAAACTAGCTAAATTTTCGAAACGAATGTGTTTTCCATAATAAAACTGAGTGTCTATGTCCTGGAAAATGGGTTTTATTTCATCTAGCTTGAAATGCAGTTCATTATAAGGATTGTAAGTCTGGTTAGCCCGGCTAGGCCGGCACAAGGGACCAAAATATTTGCTGCAGGCAAGGCCTAATGAAATGAATTGGCTTTTGGCGGCTGTTCTGGCAAATTCCCGTTTAAATGGTTCAGGTAGAGTTCTGGCTTTGCGAAGGGCTTTTTCGTCAAGTAGGAGGCGGGGCAAACGATGGTCATTCTGCTCAAAAACTAGCGGAAGGCTTTCAAAGGATTCATCTTTACACTTGTAATAGAGGCGTATCAGTTGGGAAGGCCGGTTTGCTGTATAAGAATGAATGGTTTGCCATAGCTGATCCCTCTGAATTTCCTTTGCAATCATGATTTATTGGTTGTTCTTCAATAAAATGCAATCTAAACAAAGTAGATGGATATTTTTTATCAGCAAAAACAGTATTTGTAAGTCCTATAAAGTACTACTATTTCAGAACTATGTTTTCTTCTGGCTTTATGTCAACTACTAACGTAGGAAATCCACTTACTTGGTAGTGTTCTACTTTTAGTTTATGTGTTCCTCCCATAGCCACTTTTGTGTTTTTATATCCAGGTTTATGGGCTTGCCAATGATCAATTAGTAGCTTTCCATCTAGCCATATGCGTACGCCATCATCGCAGATTACTTGTAGCTGGTAATTTCCTTTGGTTATGGTAAAGGTGCCTTCTGCCAAGGTAGCAACCGAATCTTTCGGCATATGCTTACCAGAATTATTATACCGATTGTGAGCAAGTGTACTGCATTTTTGTGTATAGAGAGGTTCTGTAGCCAGTAGTTTCTGAAAGGCAGAGTAAGCTGTTTGCGGATGGGTTTGCTTATTGTAAGTAAAATATTTTACTGTCCATTGCACTGGTGTTTGAAAATTGCGGTAACAGATTGTATAAGGTTTTCCGGCAGGTATACTTTCCCCGAAAGGTGTAGTAATAGCAGATCCTATATATTCCAGCTCAATTTCTATATCCGTTAACGAGTCGCCTGGGCTCGTTGCTTTCAGGTAGCCAGGAATGCTGCCAGAAACCGTAGCCAATTGAATGCCTTTTTGTTTTTTTACTTTCCATTTACCTGCAGGTCCCAGTAATTCGAAATCCCAGGCACCATTTGATCCCCTTTTCCGCAACCATAGTACTGGAGACTTAAAATCATACGGTCCCCACTCATCCACTATACTATATTTGTTTCCGCTAAGATGATTTAGTGGTAACATTGGGTTATAGCCACCTTCTATACTATCCGGTGCTTCTTCTTTCAGCATATATTCTAAAATTTCTATAGCCGTTGAATCCGATAATAGGGTAGGAGCACTTTTGAGCTTGCCGGTTGTATTGGCCAGGTAATTACTTCCGCTTTTGCATGGTTTTTCCAGCGGAGATTTCAGCAGTATAGCAGGATCAAAAAGAAGCAAGTTATTTTTTACAAAAGAAATGTCAGTAAGTGAGGTATCTATCTTGAAGGATGTAAATTCAGAAAAAGTATTTTGCTCAATAAGAAAATGGTGAGAAGCAGCAAGCTGTAGAGGAACCGCTGTCTGTGTGAATATATTATTCTCTATTATATACTCCCTGCTTTCTGTATTCCGCTTCTGAACATATGCCCATTCGGATGGTTGTGTTTTATTACTCCAAAGCTTGATTCCGGTTGTATCTTCTTCAAAAGAATTATATAAGATCGAATTTTCTTGTCCATGTTCTATGGCAATGGCATTTTTGTTTCTGGAGAAACGGTTTCCAAGAATGAGTGATTCAAAGCTATAGCCAGCCCAGATGCCGTATATACATCCCTCTAGCCGGTTGTTGATTACTTTATTGCGGCTGAAAGTCATTTCAATACCATTGGCAGATGCATAAGAAAAATCATTGCCATATACTAGATTATCATTACAGCCTCCTTCTCCAGTGTCTAGAGTATATTGCCCAGCCCAGAGCAACAAACCATTGCCAGAGTGTGTAGCTGAGTTGTAAGCAATTATATTTTCTGAACTTTGCTCGTAAACCAGTAAACCTGCCGACTCTAGTCCCCGCTTATACGCACCTTGGTCGTATCCTCTGACACACCAGTCTAGCTTGTTATGCATAATTTTATTCTGGCTACTTCGGTAAAGTCCCATTCCAATACCTGACAAAAAAGAAAAGGTATTGTTCCAGAAAGTGCCATTATTACAACCTGTTAGCATGAGCCCATTCTGACCACTGGTAATAGTGCAGTGATCAACTTTGGCAAACTGGCAATTTTTGAGGTAGATACCAGCGCCATAGCGGAGCCATTCATCTTTTTCGTTGGTATGATAACTCATCAAACCGGAAACGTCTTCCTGGTCTACTGTTTTGGAAAGGCGTTGCTTGTAGTTATAACTGAAATCACTTGTCGTAATATGTAGATCTTCGCAATCTTGGGCAAGCAGGCCTATTTTATAGCCTTTAATTGTCACATTTTTTATGGTGACATTATGCCCTTTAATTAGAAGCCCAATACCAATAAACTGGTCAGGATACTGGGGCTTTATAGAGCCCTGCAATACAGCTCCCTGAAAATCTACAGTTATATCGTTTCCTTCTATGGTAATTACTTGATTGTCTTTACCGCCTGCTGGTAGCTTATAAATCCCTGGCTTTATCGTTGCAGATTTTTTTATGATTAATCCAGCCTTCAGTACCATATCCGGTGTAGCGGCTATACCCACATGTTGCAAAAGGAACAATAGCAAGCTTATACTTACCTGGAAGATAGCTAGCTTGTAGGCCGATATAGTTAATCTACGGTTCATTTGCCTGAGTTACGCCAATAATTTGCTTAGCCAGGTAAACAGGGTTACAGACAGACTTGCTTCAGCTAAAAAGAAAGGATCTACACCTATCTGGCTAAAAATAGAGTTCTAACAAATTTACGGAGTAACCATGCTTATATGACCTAGTATAATGGGAATGGTTAAGGCATCTGTAAGAAAAGGTAGGTTTCTACAAATAAAAAGAGTAAAAAAGATGATTAACTAAAAGTATAAATAGCTTGTAGTAACATATATCATTGATTATTAGATATATATAAATAGAAAAGGACAGTAAAACCGCTGGATTAGTAAGGTAAGAGTTAACAATGCGTGTAAAGTTTACATAGATTTAGCATCCATATCAGTAATTGCTGCTATTTTATACCATACACCTCACCTGGACTGTTCTCTAAAAATAGTTATTAAATTTAGTAAAGCATCACCCGATGGAAGGATCTTTAATATGTTGATCGGCTTCCCAACCAGTAAGTTTGGCATCCAATTCAAAGGCTGCACTGATGAGACCCAAGTGTGTAAAGGCTTGCGGAAAATTGCCCAGGTGTTCGCCGCGGAAGCCTAACTGTTCGGCAAACAAACCCAAATGATTGGCATAGCCCAACATTTTTTCGAAATACAGGCGAGCTTTTTCAATTTTCCCTGAACGAGATAAGCACTCCACATACCAGAATGAACACATGGTGAAGGTGCCTTCTTCGCCAGCCAGGCCATCAGTTGCGCCCTTATCTGTACGATACCGGTAAACCAGCGAATCAGAAACAAGTTCCTTCTCAATGGCTTCCAGTGTAGAAAGCCACTTAGGTTCGAAGGGGCTAATAAACCGGATGAGTGGCATTAACAAAGCAGCGGCATCCAGAACATCAGACCCTTTATACTGTACAAATGCTTGTTTTTTTTCACTCCAAAAATTAGTAAAAACGTCCCGGTAAATTTCATCCCGGATTTTACGCCACTTATCTATCGGAGAAGGAAACGAACGGCTGTCAGCAATGCGTATTGCCCGGTCCAAAGCTACCCAGCACATTACTCTGGATTGGAGGAATTCCCGTTTCTCGTCGCGTACTTCCCATATCCCATGATCTGCCTGTTGCCAGTGTCGGCATACATAATCAATCTGGGGTTCCATTTTCTGCCAGAATTCATAGGTAATAGGCCCACCGTATTTATTGAATAGATAAATAGAGTCAATTAATTCTCCATAAATATCCAGTTGTAGCTGGCTGAATGCACCATTACCAATGCGTACTGGAGAAGATTGCCGGTACCCTTCCAGATGTAGTAGTTCTTCTTCTTGAATAGAGGTGTGTCCATCCAATCCATACATCAGTTGGAGAGGTTCATCTTTACGGGTAATGGTAGTAAGCTCTTTTTCTATCCAGTGCATAAAAGAATGGGCTTCATCCATTAACCCCAACCGCAGAAAGGCATACATAGTAAAAGCCGCATCCCGGATCCAGGTGTAGCGGTAATCCCAGTTACGTTCGCCCCCAATAACAGATGGTAATCCAAAAGTGGCGGCTGCCACCGCAGAACCAAACTGATAAGAGGTTAATAATTTTAATGTCAGAGCTGAGCGGTTTACCATTTCCAGCCAGCGTCCTTGGTATTTGGATTTCCCAATCCACCGTTTCCAGTAATTTACTGTCTCATAAAAACCTTCGTTGGTATAATACTTCAAGGATTCTTCTACAGACCGATTGTTTTCCATAGAAATAGCTTCTATCACAAAATCTGCTTTCTCTTTTTCACATAAGGTGAATTTGGCAACCACATCTTTTCCTTTAATTTCCAAAGGAACACCACTTATTAACCGGAATGCCGTTTTATCTTCCCCTTTACTCGTGAAAATTACTTCATGTGTAGTTCCTTCAATGGTATGGTCGGCGCGGGCATAATCGAAACGGGGATTGCAGTGCATTGTAAAGGCCATCTTACCACGGGTGGCTGTTATGCTGCGGACTAACACACAATTTTTTTCTTTCTCCTTAACTGGCATAAAATCGGTAAGCTCGGCCACTCCTTTTTCCGACAGAAACCTGGTAAGTAAAACGGTAGTATCTGGTAGGTATAGTTGCTTGTAATTCAATTCATCCAGATCGGGCTTAATTTCAAAAAAACCGCCCTTTTTATTATCCAGCATGGAGGCAAATATGGTAGGAGAATCAAATCTGGTGAAGCACATAAAATCTATGGAGCCTTGCAGAGAAACTAAGGCTACTGTATGCAGATTACCGATAATTCCATAATTGGCAATAGGATGGTAGGGCCGTTCTGTCATGTTGCAATGAGTTTAGAGAAATGGGTATGCTAATTCTGCTGATACACATACTATAACTAGCAAAATTAGTTGTACAGATACTTAACTCCATAAGTGTCTTTTAGTTTTAGCTTAACTGTTTTACAACTGTGTTACTATCCTCCTAACTAAAGGTTGGATGGCTAATACAACATAGGATTAACTGGGGGTAGGAATTCAATTCAAGACATTTACCGATCGTACTTCTTATCTGGAAGCTAGATTTGCCTATGGTTTGAATCGTGCAATGGCGGCAGCAGCTGGAACGGATATAGCTATAAGAAATAATGTATTTTCCTTCAATACAGGCTTCTTGTTTTGATTACAAATAAAAGCTTAGCTAATCCTGCTCCAGTTAGTTTCGTCTTTTTTCAATGATTCTATATGCTGCCGGATTACATAATGTCTGGGTAAGGCTAGTTCTTCATCGGATTCTAGGACAGCCTGCGCAGCTTCACGGGCTTGTTGTAAAATAGGGCCATCTTTCGCCAGGTCAGCAATTAATAAATCCAGTACACCACTCTGCTGCGTACCAGATAAATCTCCTGGACCTCTTAATTTTAAATCCATATCAGCAATTTCGAATCCATTATTGGTATTTACCAACGTTTCGATACGGGCGCGGCCTTCACGGGTAATTTTATAATCGGTCATCAGAATGCAGTAGGACTGGTCGGCACCCCGGCCCACACGGCCACGTAACTGGTGTAATTGTGCCAGTCCAAAACGTTCGGCATTTTCTACCACCATCACTGAGGCATTGGGTACATTTACCCCTACTTCTATTACCGTAGTAGCCACCATGATCTGGGTTTCGTTCCGTACAAAGCGCTGCATCTCATAGTCTTTATCTTTGGGTTTCATTTTGCCATGTACTATGCTGATCTGATATTCTGGAAATGCACGGGCCACACTTTCATAGCCATCCATTAGATCTTTCAGTTCCATCTTTTCAGACTCCTCTATTAAGGGATAAACAATATACACTTGCCGTCCTTGCTGAATTTGTTCACGAAGAAAGCCAAACACCCGTAACCGGTGCGCATCATAGCGGTGTACCGTACGAATAGGCTTACGGCCTGCAGGCAGTTCATCTATTACGGATACGTCCAAGTCTCCATACAACGTCATGGCGAGGGTTCGAGGAATAGGGGTAGCCGTCATCACGAGTATATGCGGGAATACATCTTCATTTTTACTCCAGAGTTTGGCCCGCTGAGCTACGCCAAAGCGGTGCTGCTCATCAATAATGCATAATCCTAGGTTATGAAATTGTACTTTATCTTCCAGCAAGGCATGGGTTCCTATAATAATTTTTATGTCGCCGCTTTGCAGATACTCATGGGTTACTTTGCGGCTGCCCTGACTACTGGAACCAGTAAGTTTATCAATGGTAATACCTAGTACATCGGCATATTCTTTCAAACCAAAATAATGTTGCTCAGCCAGAATTTCGGTTGGGGCCATCAAGCAAGCCTGCGCTCCATTATCCAGCGCCATTAGCATGCAAATAAATGCGACGATGGTTTTACCACTCCCCACATCGCCCTGCAGCAGGCGGTTCATTTGTTTACCCGAGCAAAAATCACGGTAAATTTCTTTGATTACTCTTTTTTGTGCATTGGTGAGATCGAACGACAAATGATCGTTATAAAAAGTAGTAAGGGTGGGTACATGTTTAAAAACTTGGCCTTTATAAGCCGTTTTGCGGATAAACTTGGTTTTTATTAGTTTAAGTTGTGTATAAAACAGCTCTTCAAACTTCAACCGGTACTTGGCTTGTTCCAGTAAGTGATAGCCACCAGGAAAATGGATATTTTCTAGGGCCTCCCGTTTAGACATAAGCCGGTACTGAATAATAAGCTCATCAGAAAGAGTTTCTTTTACATGATTGGTTGCTAGATCCAATACCTGCCGGATCATTTTGGAAATAGCTTTACTATCTATAAATTTTTTGCGGAGTTTTTCGGTAATGTTGTACACCGGCTGCAGAAAACCAGTGGCAGGTTGATCAGTTTCAAACAACTCCATTTCCGGATGCGGAATACTAATTTTGCCATTAAAAAACTGAGGTTTTCCAAATATAAGGTAGTCGGTGTTTTTCTTGAGGTTTTTAGCAATCCAGGTCGTATTTTGAAACCAAACCAGTTCCATTTCCTCATCCCCATCCGTAAAATAAGCCACCAGGCGACTTTTGAATCCTTCTCCTAACGTTTCGAACTGGTAAATTTGCCCTTTAATCTGCACGAAAGACATACTTTCGTTGATTTCACTAATGGTATATACTTTTGTGCGGTCTTCATGGCGGAAAGGATAATGCTGAATCAGGTCGCCATAGGTAAAAATGTTGAGTTCCTTGTTTAATAAAGCTGCTTTTTGTGGTCCTACGCCTTTCAGAAATTCTATTTTTGTATTAAAAAAGTTGCTCATGAATATCTCCTGGGTATTGGGCTATATGCAAATGTGCTAATTATTGAGGGGAATTGGAATAGATAGCAACCAGTACATTAGAATTTGTTGCCGCATTACTCCCGCCATTCCAGCGTGTTGATCATATGCAGAATATCTTCTTTTACATAATCGATCACCGGGGCTAAAGAATCGTTTTGAGTAGAGGTACGGAAATACAAAGCTCCGCGAAAAAAATGGGTAGTGGTATCCGACATATAAAATTGAAACTGACTAGGTACATCTCCTTCAATCTCAAACAAATTAGCTGTTTTGCCCGCAGGCGTACGGATCACTGTCTCTTCTATACCTGAAGCTTTTATCTGGTGTTTAGCAGTAAGTTTATAGGCATCGTTCACAAACTCCTGAAACTTTTTAGGGTCTTTCGCTACGTGTTTATAGGTAATCTGTACGTTTGCTCCTAAGCTAGGATAATAGACATAGATCCAGTCGGGTTCGGCTATATCAAAAGTATCTTTCAGAATTTTGGCATGGGCAGAGTATTCAAAAAAATAGGGATGCTTTTCTTGTAAGGGCACATAACTACGTTCTGGAAGGTCTATACGGTTGTACCCCTTGGGCTTGGGCACATAGGATTCATTGCAAGCAGAAACGAATACAGATACTAAACCAACAAAAAGAAAAATCTTGAGACCTTGAAGCATTTTAAAATAAGATGATTACAAACAGTATGTGTATCGTACTATATAATTAGGTAAGATTGATATGTATATACCTGTCGGGCATTCCCATTCTGTACTAAAACTTTCAGAACCTTAACGTTTACATTTGATAGTAAGTAAACGTACAGTTCATCTAAAATAATTTCCTGACGGCCGAATTTACTTATTTCTGTTGGGTTGTGCTTTTTCTACCGATATATCTGTCTGCGGGTGCACAATAATTTTTACCCGTTTAATCCGTTTGCTGTCCACAGATACAATGAGGAATGAAAACTGAGCATAGGTAGTTTTGTCTCCTGTTTTAGGAAGGCCGTTGAATAATTCCAGCAACAAACCTCCCAGAGATTCACTATCGCCGCGAACTTCGTCAAACAGATGTGTTGATATATCCATAATTTTGCAGAAGTCGTGCAATAAGGTTTTTCCTTCAAAGAGAAATGTATGCTCGTCTAATTGGGAATAGAGTTCGTGTTCCTCATCAAACTCATCATTAATTTCCCCCATAATTTCTTCAATAATATCTTCCAGAGTAATGAGGCCGGCTGTACCACCATATTCATCCACCACAATAGCCATGTGTACCCGTTTCTGCTGAAAGTCCTGCAAAAGATCATCTATTTTTTTGTTCTCTGGAATAAAAAATCCCGGACGAATAAATTGCCGCCAGTTAAAATATTCGTTCCGTTGCAAATGAGGGAGCAAGTCCTTTATATATAAAACACCTTCAATTCTATCTATGGTATCGTGGTAAATGGGTATGCGGGAATAACCAGATTTATTGATCTTGTCCATGAGCTCATGAAAATTCAGGCTGGATGGAAAAGCTGTAACATCTATCCTTGACCGCATAATCTGGCGGGCTAACGTATTTCCAAAGTTTACAATACCTCGCAGTATTTCTTTTTCTTCTTCTGTGGTTTCAGTGCCGGTGGTTGCTTGCAAGGCATGATCCAGTTCTTCTACCGATAATTTATAGCCTTTATTCCCTACTTTATCTTCAATGATGTTTCCCAGCATGATGAGTAGAATCGACAATGGCCACCACAGATATTGCATAAAAGCAATGATATACACTGTAAATCGCAAAAAGAAGAGATTTTTACTGCTTGCATATACTCTTGGAAGCATTTCGCCGAAAAAAATAATGACAAAAGCAACAGTAAAAGTAAACACAACTACTTCGCTGCCCGAATACTCTCTATCAAAACCAAAAAAATCCCAAGCCATATACACAGTGGTAATGGTAATAGCCACATGGGTGAAGAAGTTTGTAATGAGAACAGTAGCCAGCAGCTTTTTAGGGTGGTCTAGTAGGCGGGCAATCAATTTTTCTGCATGAACGCTGCTGTTTTTAAAACTTGTGCGTTCTTCCTCTGTAAATGAAAAAATTAAAGCTTCTGCCCCAGAGATAAGTGCCGACAGCACTAGCAGAATGAAAATAACAGAACTATATAAAACAAAGGAGGTGCTTAAGACTGCTGTCAGAAGCACCCAACCCGAAAGAGGGTCTCCAGTATCAAGGTGGCTTTGCAAAATAATGGTGGTTAGTGAAACAATAGGTTAGAAAGGTAAGTCATCCTCACCAGGGTCTGCCTGAGCAAATGGGGGAGGCGTATCCCTATTTGCAGGTTTAGCACCATAATTGTTGTTTGTTTTTGTATTTGTATACGTAGGCTCATTGTATTCGGCTGGGCTCTCGTTAGCACTACCGCCGCCAGAAGGCTTGCCACCCAACATAGTCATATTCTGACCTACAATTTCAGTTACATATCGTTTTATACCGTCTTTATCGTCATACGACCGGGTGCGGATGCGGCCCTCTACAAATACCTGGCTGCCTTTTTTTAGGAATCTTTCAATAACATCTGCAATCGGGCCCCAAAATTCTACATTGTGCCACTCAGTACTCTCCACCCGCTGTCCGCTATTATCTTTGTAGGTTTCAGTTGTTGCTAGGGTGAATTTGGCCACTTTTCTATCATTACCAATTACCCGTATTTCAGGATCTTTGCCTAAGTGCCCCACCAATATAACTTTATTGACTCCTGCCATAATGCTTCTGTTGTTTAATTTTAATAAACTGTGTTTACAATTGCTGCCAGATTCCTGAAAAAGCCATAAGGCCGTGTCCTCGAGGAATATGGTGTGAACATAATGAATTTTATAAAAATAACTAAAATATATATTCGTTCAAATAATTATTTATCAAAACTGGCTTGGGTAAATCCTCAGTTTCTGTTGGAGTAAAGAACAGTAAACCAAGTTTTGTAGCCAGTTTCTCTTTTGCATCTGCAGCAACCGCTACATGCCAGAACTTAGCTTTTACCCGCTGGTGGCTAAGCACATGTATATGTACATCTGACTTTTTTTCTACCACCAAATCATCGGCTATTTCTGGGGAAAGCTCTTGAAGCAATTCTCCTGTCTCCATAAATGCATCCTTCTCTACCAGATAAAAATCGTATAAACCACTCCAGATATCTTTATGAGTCCGTTCTTTTAGAGCTATTTCATTACCTGATGTAAACACCAGGTAATGAAAATAACGTTCTTTAACGGATAATTTTTTGCTCTTTACCGGAAGTTGCTCCTGCCTGCCTGTAAGGGCAGCAACACATGCGTCATTAAACGGGCAAAACATACATTGTGGTTTAGCAGGTGTACATAACATGGCACCAAACTCCATAATTGCCTGGTTGTATATATCCGGATGTTGTGAAGAAATTAATTCATTAGCTAGGGAGGTGAATATTTTCTTTCCAGTATGGCTTGCTATATCGGTCTCAATACCAAAAATACGGGATAGTACTCGGTACACATTTCCATCTAAAACGGCCACTTTTTCACGGAAAGCAAAAGAGGCAATGGCTGCCGCTGTATAGGGTCCAATTCCTTTTAACTCTAGCAAACCTGCATAGGTATCCGGGAATATTCCGCCGTATTGTTGATGTACAAGTTTGGCAGTAGCATGCATATTCCGGGCACGTGCATAATAACCTAAACCCTGCCATAGCCGTAAAACCTCCCGTTCATCTGCCAAAGCTAAGTCCTCTACTGTTGGATATTTTTCAGTGAAAGACAAGTAATAAGGCATCCCTTGTTTTACGCGGGTTTGTTGTAAAATTACTTCGGACAACCAGATCAGGTAAGGATTTGTGGTGTGGCGCCAGGGCAGGTCTCGTTTATGGCGGCTATACCAATTAATTAATCGTTGGGCAACTATATTTTTATCCAATTCGTTGTGCGATAAGGTAAAATAAGAATACTCTATGAAGGTAAAAATGTTCAATTACTCGAAGGAATACTATCGCTAGAAGGTGAACATATATTTCTAACGGGTATTAAAAATGAACAAAAAAATTACAAATTTTGTCCTATATGCCTAGAGATTATTGGATTATATTTTAGGGCAACTATTTTTTATTTAGAAAAAGGGGCCTACCTTTGTAGTCCTAAAAAATAATCAGTAGATAATTTATCAAATAATAGAAACTTTTTAAATTTCAGTAAAGTGACAAAAGCAGAAGTAATTGCAGAGATAGCAGAAAAGACTGGTATTGACAAAGCCGATGTGCAGCATACCATCGAAGCTTTTTTCAACGTAATAAAAAGCTCAATGGCCAAAGGCGAAAATATTTACGTCCGCGGATTTGGCAGCTTTGTAAACAAGAAGAGAGCCAAGAAAATTGCCCGTAATATCTCAAAAAACACAGCAATGGTGATTGATGAGCATTATGTACCCAGCTTTAAACCTGCAAAGGTTTTTGTTGAAAAGATTAAATCCAGTGAAAAACTGAAAGTAGTAAGCTAATTAATCTAAACAATCTGTAATATCTAAGCGGTTTAGATTACCAAACTTTAATGCATAAACAGCAACTAACAATTATTGTACTTGCCCTGGGGCTTATTGTTGGCATGTACAGCTTGCCAAAAGTTATCGTCAGCGACAAGTCAACTGTATTGGCAGCAGAAGCAACTGCTGCCAATACAGTTGAAAAGGGTGCCAGTACACATACCAATAACCTGGATGCTGCACAAATTGCTGCAATTGATGATCTGAGAAAAGCCTATGTGAATAGTGCAAATGATCAAAAAAAGACTATTTTTGCAGACTCTTTGGCGAATGTATTTAAAAAAGCCTCCTTGTTTGATAGTGCAGCCCATTATCGGGAAGCTATAGCTGAATTAAATCCTGGTGTTGAAAGCTGGACGAAAGCAGGAGATAGTTATTTTGATGCCTTTGGCTTTGCTACAGACCCACAAAAGGCTAACCAGATGGGAGAAAAATCAAGGGTTTTTTACCAGAAAGTTTTGGAAAAAGACCCGAATCAACTAGATGTAAAAGCCAATATGGCTATGACCTATGTTGCTTCCTCTAACCCTATGCAGGGAATAGCTTTACTGCGGGAAATTCTTCAGCAAGATCCGGCACATGAGCGGGCAACCTTTAACATGGGTTTGTTATCTATGCAATCCGGTCAGTACGATAAAGCTATCGAGCGGTTTGAGCAGGTACTAAAAACTCATCCGGAGAATGACCAGGCTAAGTTTTATCTGGGCATCAGCTATGCTGAATCTGGACATGGAGCAGAAGCAAAAGAGTTGCTACAAGAAGTAAAAAAGACAAACACTGACCCGGCTGTACAAGCTACGGTTGACGAATATTTAAAGAAGTTAAAATAATAGTATTTCACATTAAAACATTACTCGTATGCCTTGCGGTAAAAAAAGAAAAAGACATAAAATTGCTACCCACAAAAGAAAGAAACGGTTAAGAAAAAATAGACACAAGAAGAAATAACCTGAGTTTACTTCCTGATATTCGGTCAGGAAGTATTTTTTGTTTTAGTTCCCTCCATTCCTAACATCAGAACCTTGTTAGCACTGATTTAGTGTGTCTATTTATCATTTATAACCGTTGAGAAATCTTGAGTAACGAATTAGTAATCAATTCTACTCAAAAAGGTGAGAGAATAGCCTTATTGCAAGATAAAAGGCTTGTTGAATACCATGTAGAACAAAGTGAGAACAACTTTACAGTAGGGGATATATATTTAGGTACAGTCCGGAAACTTGTTCCGGGGTTAAATGCTGCATTTATAGACATAGGCTATGAAAAAGACGCCTTCCTGCATTACCTAGACCTGGGGCCAAATATCAACTCGCTGAATAAGTATACGAAAGACGTTTTAGCCAAACGTATTACCACCCACAAACTTAATGGTTTTCCACTAGAGCCTGAAATCGATAAGCTGGGTAAGATCTCTCAGGTATTGAGTAAAAATAGCCAGATCTTAGTACAGGTTGTAAAAGAACCTATATCTACCAAAGGCCCCCGGCTGTCGTGCGAAATTTCCATTGCCGGCCGGTATATTGTTCTGGTCCCTTTTTCCAGTTCAGTAAACATATCTAAAAAAATTACCGATAAAGAAGAGCGACAGCGTCTGGCGCGGCTACTTAATTCCATTAAACCACAGAATTTCGGCATTATTGTCCGCACCGTAGCAGAGGGCAAAGACGTAGCCGAGCTCGACCGGGATCTAACCAATTTGCTGGAAAAATGGGAGCAAGGCTTTAAGACTTTACGGAGTGCTAAGCCCCGCGAAAAAATAATCGGTGAAATGAGCCGTGCATCCTCTATTCTACGGGACATGCTAAATGAAAGCTTTGACAGTATTTCTGTGGACGATAAGGAAATGTATGATGAAATAAAGTCGTACATCCGCACCATTGCCCCTGATAAAGAAAGAATACTGAAGCTATATAACGGCAAAACCAAAATATTCGAAAACTTCGGCATAGAAAAGCAGTTAAAATCTGTTTTTGGCAGGTCTGTGAGCTTACCAGGCGGTGGATACGTCATTATTGAGCATACCGAGGCCCTGCACGTAATTGATGTAAACAGCGGCAACAAATCTAATGTAGAAAGCGATCAGGAAACTACTGCTTTCAATGTAAACATGGAAGCCGCCAAAGAAATAGCCAGGCAATTACGCGTACGCGATATGGGTGGCATTATAGTCGTTGACTTCATTGACATGAAAAAGGCTGAAAATAAGCGCCTGATTTATGAAAAAATGAAGGATGAAATGAAAAACGACCGGTCCAAGTTTACTGTACTACCTCTTACTAAATTTGGCCTGATGCAAATTACTCGTCAGCGGGTAAGGCCTGAAGTAAATATTACCACTGGAGAAGTTTGCCCAACCTGTGGAGGAACAGGTAAAATTACAGCCAGCATTCTAGTAGCCGACTTAATAGAGTCTAACCTGGACTATATGCTGAGTAAGCAGAACGAAAGAGACATTAGCATTGTATTGCATCCTTATTTATATGCCTATTTTGTTCAAGGATTCCCTTCCAGAAGAATGAAATGGTTTATGAAATATAAACGGTGGGTGAAGGTAGTTAAAGATACTTCTTTAGGTATTACTGAGTTTCATTTTAGAAACCAAATGGGCGAAGACATAGAAATTTTACCGGCAGAAGTTATATAAGCCTTAGCTCACAAACTAAAAAGGCAGGTTTATGGACCTGCCTTTTTTAATTATATGCTTTCCTTAAAACTTAAGGCCTACTTCTAAAGAAAAATAACTGTTTGTTAGCCTTACATCATCTACTATGCGGCTCCCGGATGGATACTCTACTCTGCCTAAGCTATTTACTACGCCCCGGTTATAGTTCAATCCTCCAAATAGTACGGTATTGGCTCCCATTACTAATTCTGCGCCGGCTCCGAATAAAATACCAGCATCAATAGGTTTGAATGCTTTTCTGTCAGAGTTGCGTGCTTCGCGGTACAAAAAATTATTGGCTTCATCTTTTTGTTTCTCGGCCAGTTTTAAATCTAAGGTACCTCCCAGCGTGAAAAAGATTCGTATATCTGGGGCAACCTCATTGGTAAATAACTTTAGCCCTACTGGTAACTGCAGATATTGAATATTATATAAAGACTGAGCTGAGATTTGCGCTCCTGAGTCATCGTTTGCGGGTACAGTTCCAGAAAGGCCTACCCGTTTTACCGTATACCAAAGACCGGTAGTAAAGGCATAATTATCGGCAAAGAAAAAATCCGCAATTGGACCAGCACTGAACCGTAACGATGAGCCATCTTTCTCTATATCATTATAAATACCTTCACTATTTACACTATTAAGGGATATGTTTGGAGCTACCCGCAGACCTAATTTTACTTGTGAGAATCCTACTATGGAAATAAGACAAAATAAAGACAGTAATGCGATTTTTTTCATAATTTTGCGAATTGTGGTATGTATTTTTAGTTTAACGGATAGAATGAAATATTTGGTTTATCTTTTTCTGGTTTTTGCACTTTTTACCTCTTGTACAAATCAATCCGAAAAAGAAATAGATGTTTCCCAGGTAAATATAGATGTAACTTTCGAACGGCTGGAACAAAAACTTTTCAGCGCAAAATCCACAGGCGAAATAAAAAGTTTTTTACAAGAAAATAAACTAGTTGCTGAGTATTTTCTGCCTTTTCCTGAAGGCACGCCAGATTCAGCCAAAGTAACTAAGCTTTTTCAGTTAATTCAAAACGAAGGCCTGCAAAAATTATATCAGGAAAGCCAGCAAAAGTTTGGTAACCTAAGCGATTTGCAAAGTCAATTTGTGGCGGCTTTTAAGCACATTAAGCACTACTATCCCGAATTTAAAACACCAGCTATTCAAACAATTGTTACCGGCTTTGGAAGAGACTTGCTGGTAACGGATAGCGTTATAGTGATCGGGCTAGATTATTTTATAGGAAATAAAGCCTCTTTCCGCCCAGATGCGCCAACGTATATTCTCCGCACTTTTCAACCCGAATATATTGTCCCAAAAGTAATCTTGCTAATGTCGCAGCAATATAACCAAGTGAATCCTCAAGATAAATCGTTGCTTAGCGATATGATTTATTATGGCAAATCTTATGAGTTTACCAGCTATATGCTGCCTCAGGTGAATGATAGTTTGTTGCTGGAATATACAGCTGAACAAATGACACAATCAGATGAAAATAGAGATGTAATTTGGGGACACTTTGTTGAGAAAAAATTGTTATATGAGACTAGCTACTTCACAAAAACCAGATATGTAGACCCAAGACCCTATACTGCTGAAATTGGTGCAAAAGCACCTGGAGCCATAGGCCGCTGGCTGGGATGGGAAATAGTGAAAGCGTATATGCATGAGCAAAAAACATCGCTGCAACAATTAATGAAAACAGATAATGCACAAACTATTTTTGTGCAATCAAAATATAAGGGCAAAAGTTAGTACGTAAACACTAGTAAATACTACTGTTTACGTAGAGCAGAAGATTTCAATAAAATAAACTACCATACCATACGTCTACCATAAGACCAACGGTGTTAACAATATTTAAGAGATGGCAAAAAGAAGATCCGGTGAGAGAAGCAATGGACAGCCGGAAGAGAACACCAAACCCAAGATCACCAAAGAGTCATTAAAACAGGCAAGCGAACTCTTTAAATTTGTATTACCCTACAAAGGTACCTTCATAGCCGGACTGATTTTCCTGGTATTATCCTCCTTAACTACGCTTATATTTCCACGTTTTGCCGGTATGCTCATAGATGCCGCTGAAAATAGGGTAGCGTTTTCCGTTTCACAGGTAGCGCTTGCCTTAGTAGCTGTATTTGTGGTGCAAAGTACCTTCTCCTTTTTCAGGGTTACGTTATTTGCCAAAGTGAGCGAACGCTCCATGCGTGATATCCGCATTGCTGTGTATAGCAAGATTATAACCTTACCGTTGCCATTTTTTGAAAAGAGAAGAGTAGGCGAATTAGTGAGCCGCCTTACTTCTGATATCAGCCAACTGCAGGATGTGCTTTCCTTTACCCTGGCTGAAATTATCAGGCAGATTATAACCCTGATTGTGGGGGTGATAATCATATTTACGATGTTTCCGGAACTCTCCATATTTATGTTGTCTACGTTTCCAGTACTGGTTATTGGGGCAGTAATGTTCGGCAAATTTATCCGGAAACTTTCCCGCAAAGCGCAAGATGAACTGGCTAATGCTAATGTGGTAGTTGAAGAAACTATGCAATCTATTCATGTGGTAAAAGCATTTACCAATGAGTATTATGAAATTAAGCGGTACGATACGGCTCTAGAGAAAGTAATTGCTAATGCTTTGAAAGCTGCCAAGTATAGAGGTGCCTTCAATTCTTTTATTATTATGGCCATATTTGGAGGAATTGTAGGGGTATTGTGGTACGGAGCAACGCTGCTAGAGCAAAATTTACTATCCGTTGGTGACCTAATCACATTTATACTGTTTACGGCCTTTATTGGTGGTGCTGTAGGAGGGATGGGAGACTTATATGCTCAGGTACAAAAAGCCATTGGCTCTTCAGAACGCATCCGCGAGATTCTACGGGAAGAAGTGGAAGTAAGTAAGCCGCTGGCAGTAGCCGACAGGTCGACTCAGAAAATTTATGGGGATATAGCTTTCCAGAATGTAACCTTTGCCTACCCGACCCGTCAGGATATAGATGTGTTGAAAGATATTAGTTTTGAAATAGGTGCCGGACAGAAGATAGCGTTGGTTGGCTATAGTGGGGCAGGTAAATCTACAATTGTGCAATTGTTATTGCGGTATTATACTACTGATCGAGGTGCTATTATTGTGGATGGTAAAGATATCCGGCAGTTCGGTATTTTACAACTGCGGCAAAATATTGGTATTGTACCGCAGGAAGTAATTCTATTTGGTGGCTCCATCAAAGAGAATATTGCCTACGGAAAGCCGGATGCTACGGATGAAGAAATACTGCAAGCAGCCCGCAAAGCCAATGCCCTGGACTTTATTCAGTCTTTTCCGGAAGGAATGCAGACAATGGTTGGCGAACGGGGTATTAAACTATCAGGTGGACAGCGGCAACGCATTGCCATAGCCAGAGCCATATTAAAAGACCCGGCCATACTTATTCTAGATGAGGCTACCAGCTCCCTGGATGCTGAATCAGAGAAGTTAGTACAAGAAGCACTGGATACTTTAATGAAAGGCCGCACGACCATTATTATTGCTCACCGATTGGCTACTATCCGCAAAGTAGATCATATTTATGTAATCAGCGAAGGCCGTATTATTGAGTCTGGTACGCATGAAGAGTTGGTACAAGTGGAAGAAGGCTTATACCATAACCTAGTCAAGCTTCAATTCGAAATCGATTAATAAAAAAGGCAAGCTACCTGCTTGCCTTTTTTATTAATCAAGTTGGGGAGCCAGAAAAATTCTATCTTCTAATAAAGTTGAACTTTGCCCAGTTCTTTCGTAATCTTACCTCTGTTGTTGAATTCAGTATGGATTGCCTGGCTAATACTTTCTCAACTCTTATCTGATGGGTTCCAGTAGGCAACGTACTTACATCCAATATGCTTTGATACACTCGTTGATTAGATTCTGCCATTCGTGCTTTTTTCCAGCCAGATAGGGGGATAAGGGAATCATTTACATAGAATCTATATAAATCTGTTGGTAATTGAATCTTTTTCCAGCCTAACGTATCCAGATTGTATTGATGATGCGTGTTTAAGGTATGGACAAATTCTCGATCCTCTTCAAAATGTGCCAGACTGACTATTGTAAAATTGCCGGAAATCTCTTCGGCAGGCAATAATACTCTAGGAAAGCGTTTATCTACTTCTTTATGAGAATCAAAATACCATGCTTTATTGGGCCATTCTAACTGATCTTCATTAAGGTCTGTTTCATGAAAATACAAGGAAAAGTCTTCGATATCTATTCTGACAAAAGGAAATGTCAGGATAAGTATAAAAAAGCTATAACTTATAATAGACCATTTACCAAGATTACTTTGATAAATAGCCTGCACACTAGAAAAAACCGTTCTAGCTAATTTAGCTCTTACTTTCGATTTTTTATTAATCAATGCAAGGGTGCTAAAGGCCATTATGGATACTAAAAAAATCAGGTAGATAACAAAAAAGTTGAGATTGAAAAGTTTATGGATAAGAAGCAGCAAACTGAGATAACAGGAAATAATGATAAACACTATTCCAAGCATAAGCGGAAAAGCAAATGTCATACTACAAATCCTTTCCAGCTTTAACACCATATCGGAAGGCCTAGAGTAGGTATAATGCCTGCCGTTTTTAAACAGGTTTTCATTTATCACTCCTTTTGGAAAGGCGTAACTTAGCCCCAACAAACCCGCCCATGCAAACCGCAATCCGAGGTGCAGAATAAAAAAAATTTTAAACAGATTGATTACTTGTGAAATATAAATCAGCACCAGCCAGGCCCCCAGATACTTTAATCCATAATCTTGAATAATACGGATAGCAAATTCATACACCTGCGCAGGGAAAGCAAAAATAAAGGCTAGAAATATACTGGAAATAATAACTTCAGGTTCCCAGCTGTTTCTTTGCAACTGCTCAAGCCATTCCTGTTCTTGTTTCTGCTTCTCGTCAGTTAATAACTCCATAGATGCTACGGCTCCGCCAGGTATTCATGTACAAACTTGATAGACATAGCTCCTTCTCCTACGGCTGAGGCAATGCGGTTCATAGCTCCTGCCCGTACATCACCTGCTGCAAAAATACCAGGCATACTGGATTCCAGCAGAAAAGGTTCTCTATCGAGTTTCCATTTCTTTTTAAAAAAATCAAACCTGAGTAAATCGCGGCCAGTTTCAATATATCCTTTGTCGTTGCGGATCAGGTCTAGTTGCACCCATTCAGTACAAGGTTTGGCACCAATAAAAATAAAGACAGAATTCGTTTTTACCTGCTCTATACCACCGTTTTCTATATTTTGTATCACAATTTCTTCTAACCGGCCATCTCCCTGCATTTTAGTAATGATCGTTTTGCCACAAACTACAATGTTTTTTGTGCTATTGATCTGATCTATCAGGTATTGCGACATAGTAGAACTTAAATCTGGCTTGCGAACCAGAATATGTACACTGCGGGCATATTTGGAAAGATACATAGCGGCTTGTCCGGCAGAGTTTCCGCCACCCACTACATATACATCCTGATCTGAGCAGGCATAGGCTTCGGTGGTAGCTGCTCCATAATATACCCCGGCTCCAGTGTAGTTTTCCTCACCTGCGGCTCCTAGTTGTCGGTAGCTTACGCCGGTGGTAATTACTACGCTACGTGCATTTATTTCTGTGCCGTCACTTAGTTGTATAATTTTATACCCATCTTTCACTGTAATGTTAGCTACTTCCTGGGGAGAGAGAAATTCTGCTCCAAATCTGGTAGCCTGTGTAATAGCCCGTCTGGTAAGTTCAGCGCCACTTAATCCGGTTGGGAAACCCAGGTAGTTTTCTATGCGGGAGCTGGTACCTGCTTGCCCGCCAGGTGCCCGGCGTTCAATAAGCAAAGTTTTTAATCCTTCGGAAGCTCCATACACGGCAGCAGCTAATCCGGCTGGACCAGCTCCAATGATGACTACATCGTACAATTTTTCTGAAGCTTGTGCTTTTAAGCCTATTTTGTTGCCAACTGATATAATATCCGGACGGGCTAGAAAAGAGCCATCTTCAAAGAAAATAGCAGGCATGTCTTTTAACTCCAAATCGCTTAATTGTATTAGTTCTCTGGCTTTATCACTGGTTTCTACATCTAGCCAGGCAAAAGGAATGAGGTTTCCTGCCAGAAAGTCTTTGATGTTATGCGATTGAGGTGACCATTGATAGCCTACCACACGTATGCCTGGTGAATCGGGGCGGTAGGTGCTTTGCCACTCATCCAACAAATCATTTATTATCGGATACAGTTTTTCCTCTGGCGGGTCCCAGGGTTTCATCAGGTAGTAATCTAGCTGCACATCATTTATGGCTTTTATAGCAGCGTTGGTGTCAGAGTAAGCCGTGAGTAAAACCCGCTTAGCAGCAGGAAAATGCGTTTTGGCTTGCTGCAAAAAGTCTACCCCTTGCAGGCCGGGCATCCGCTGATCAGAAAGAAATAATGCTATTTCTTCATTTCGTAGCTTCAATTCCTGCACCGTTTGTAGGGCTTCATTGCCAGATGAGGCACTTAAAATGCGGTAATCTTTCCGGTATTTGCTGCGTAAGTCGCGTTCGATGGCGCGTAACACTTGCGGATCGTCGTCTATAACAAGGATAATCGGTGGTTTCATAGGGTTAAGGAAAAGGTCATTTAAAGTACTTCATTACTTACTTTACTGCTCACTCTCCAAAGGAAAGTTAATGGTGAATTGCGTACGGCCAGGAATAGATTCTACCTGGATTGTTCCACTGTGGTTTTGTACAATACGGTTTACAATATCTAAGCCGAGGCCGGTACCTTTACCTATTTCTTTAGTCGTAAAAAATGGGTCGAATATTTTTGAGATAATCTCTGGAGGGATGCCAGTACCATTGTCGGTTATTTGTACCTGGGCAAAGCTGCCTTCTTTGTGCGTAGAAATTTCCAGTAGGCCCCCTGTATCCATGGCATCAATGGCATTGTCAATCAGGTTAGTCCAGAGTTGATTCAGCTCGGTAATAATACCTCTGGCTTGAGGTAACTCTTCAGCATATCTTTTTTGTACTTGAATCTGTTTGCTTGTTAGCTTATAGCTAAGCATGCCTAAAGTGGTATCAAGGCCTGTATGCAAGTTTACCCATTGCCTGTCGGAGGCCTGATCCATGTGTGTATAGACTTTTACACTATTCACAATACCAGAAATTCGGGTAGAAGCTTCTTGAATTTCTTTTACTAAGCTTCCCATATTCAACGTGGTTTCCAACCAGGCCAGCACGTCGGATAAGGCTTTTGCCGGAGTTTGTGCAGCAATCGTTTCCAGGTCAGCTATATCTATTCCCGAACGGACAAATGTCTCTGCCAGGCACCAGCTTTCTTCTATTTCTTTGCCATCCATCCAGTTTATTAGTTCTTCTTCTTTTTCACTTTTCTGATAGCTGGATAATACAGGCAGCGGTTGCCGGGCTTTTGTCTGAATAAGTTCCGTCACTTCTGTAAATTCAGCATCTGTTAACTGGTGATTGGTCAACTGTTGTACTAAGGCCGGCAATTTAGCCATACATTTACCCAATTCGCCTGTGGTGCGGGCTATAGCGGACGCCGGGTTGTTCAGTTCATGAGCCAAACCGGCCGATAGTTTGCTTAACGACAAGAGCTTTGCCCGTTGTTCCTGAGATTTAGTAAATTCCCGGATGCGGCTAGTCATTACTACTACAAGCCGTCTGGTGAGTTCGGGGCTTATGCGTTCCAGGTCAGGAAAATCATCGCGGTGGAAACCCAGAATAGTGGCCTGGGAAATGGCTATACCAGTAGCAGCGGCTATTTTTAACTGAGAGTAAGGGAGAAGTCCGGTGATATCGCCTTTGTTAACGGTAAAGGCCGGAAGCCACTGGCCATTCTGCTCCATTAGCACTTGAATTTTTCCTTCTAGAATCACCCACATATGATCTGCCGGTTCTCCTTTCTTAAAGAGATTGTCGCCTTCCTGTAATACAACTATTCTGGTATGTTTGGCAAACCATTGCAATTGATCTTCCGGCAATCCATTAAAGGTTGGGATTTCCTGAAGCTGGCCTACTAAGGTTTTATCAGATATGTGTGTCATAAAGCATGAGGATAAGAATGGCCTTGTACCATACAAGCAGTTTTATAGATACGTCACAAGCGAGAGATAATTGGCTGATGCTTGTATTTATTTTACTTCTTCCGGCACATACACGGTAAACGTGGTATGGCCTGGTTCAGAGCACACTTCAATGTCTCCTTTGTGCTGCCCTACAATAATCCGGTGTGCTATTTCCAGGCCCAGACCTGTGCCTTTGCCTACTCCTTTTGTGGTGAAAAAAGGCTCGAAAATCCTGGACTGTACGTCTTTAGGTATGCCAATGCCATTATCAGTAATAGCTACTGCAATCGAATGGGTGTCCATGCAGGTATTGTCTATGTATGTCCGGATGCTGATTTTTCCCCCTTCTGAAACAGCATCTATGGCATTATCTATCAAATTAGTCCACACCTGATTTAGTTCACTTCCATAAGCAGCTACCAAAGGTATTCCTTCATCATATTCTTTTATGACCTGAATTTGTTTGGTTTTAAGTTTATGGTTGAGAATGATCAAGGTATTGTTTATACCTTCATGGATGTTTACTTTCTGCGCTTCTTGCAGGTTCTGGTCCATATAGGAATACTGCTTAATGGCCGTTACCAGATCTGAAATTCGCGTAGTGCTGATCGTTAACTCCTGCGATAACAGGCGCATTTCCACTTCCTTATGCATCCACCGCAAAAAATTAGGTACTTGCTCGGGCAGCAACTGTTCACAGAACGTAGAAAGATTTTCTTTGGTAAATCCCACAGCTACCAGCATAGAGGCAATATCCCAGGCTTCTTCCAGACCTAATTCCTCCATCCAGTCGATCAGGTCGTCTTCGCGTTCGCTGCGTTCCAGGGAACTTAGCTTTATATCTGTATTGATAATATCGCGGATGGGTTGGAACAAAAAACCCGGCCGGTCAGGTACTTTGAACATAGACGATTTCAACATTTCTGTAGAATGATGGTCAAATTCATCCAGCGTAGAGAGCAGATTCTGAGAGGCCCGCTTGGCAGCCGAAGCCGGATTGTTCAGTTCATGTGCCAGACCTGCAGCCATTGTGCCCAAAGACAATAATTTTTCCCGCTGAAAAGACAACAAATTAATCTCTTGTAAGCGGTTAGCCATATTTTTGAGAATCTTCTTGCGTACGGGTACACAGTCGCCGAGCATCTGCCAGAAATTATCTTCATCAATGCGAAACAGTTTAACATCTGTTATAGCAGATGCGTTTCCAGGATGAGGCGTGCCAGCTAACAAGGGAAGTTCACCTCCGGTCATGCCTTTGGTAAAGGTGCTAATAAACAAACGTTGGCCTTTAATTATGCGGTAAATCTGAAAAGTACCTTCCAGCACAACCACAAAAAACCTGGCTTCGTCTCCTTCCAGCCACATTTGTTCGCCAGCCTTGTATTCTACCATTTCGCCATGAATGTCGCAGAGTAGTTCCTCCTCACTCAGGTCAGCAAAAAGCTCTATATTTTCCAGTTGTTTCAGCTTCATAAGGTGGTTGGTAGTTAATTATTCGTTGTACATTCACTGCTTGCTTGTTCGTATTATTGCTGGCTAAGCAGTCCATAGCTGTTTAGTGCTATATTTAGATCTTGAATAAAGGGATTTTTTAGCTTTTTTTCACCCACAACCACCATCGGAAACTTTATCTTTCCACCATTCATGTCTTTGACTGCTTGTTCCGCTTGTGGGTCTTTTTCTACATTGTAATAATCGTAGCGTATGCCCATCAGTTGAAAATAATTTTTGAAACCAGTCGTTTTCGGGCACCAGTCAGTGCCGTAAAGTGTAGGTTTTAGAGAGTTCATGGATGTAGTATTACTCGTTTGGAACAGTACGTAGTTTATTTACCATATCTGACGAGACGGTATCTGCATAAAACCCATAGGCATTTACCAGTACTCCTTTGATTCCCTCATTTGATTCTATGGCATACAGGATAGCGTTGTCTGCCGGGTCTGTCATGCCTTCAAACCGGTAAAACTCTTTAATAGCAAATTGCTCAGGATGCAGCAACAAGTTTAATTCTTTACATGCCAGGCTATTTTCAGCCAGATTAAAATCGTATTGATAGCCTCTTTCGCGGAGGTCGGTGAGGGCGTCGATCAACGTTTCAAATTGTTTCATGGAAGGTACGGGTTTGTTTGAGAGTAAGTACTTAAGATAAGAAAGACCGTAGCATCCAGGCCATTTTTTCGTGTTGTTCCATTAGCCCAGTCAGAAAGTCGCTGGTACCGGCATCATGGTATTTTTCAGCGGCTGTTTGTTGGTCTTCCCGCAAATGTCGGATGATGGTTTCGTGGTCGTTAAGCAGATTTTGCAGCATACTGCCAGTGGAAGGGGCATCGCTGATTGCTTCTTTTAGCCGGCTGAATTTGCTAAACTGTTCCATGGTCCCAAACGCAAAAGAACCTAAAGCCCGCACGCGTTCAGCTACCTCATCCATTATTTCATCCAGAGCTTCGTATTGAATTTCAAAGAATTTATGCAGTTCGTAAAAATCCCGGCCAGTTACATTCCAGTGATAGTTACGTGTTTTGGTATACAGCAAGAATTCATCTGATAATAAGTGATTCAGGATGGTGGCAGACCCGGCACGGTCTTTTTCTTCTAGGCCAATATTTATTTTCATAGTGTTAAAAAATTTATCTCAGTACGGAAAAGTTAAGAGGGCATCCTGGTTACCTCTTCGTAGGCAGGCTCCAGATAGCCTTGCTTAAAAGCAATCTGTGAGTTGGCAAAGCGGCAAATCTGGTCAATCCCTTCATTGTTGTTGATCATGGGTGTTTGTGGAGCAACTATTCCAGTTTTTATGTTATACACCCAGCCATGCAAATATGGCCGATTTTCTGTACGCCAGGCATTTTGTATGGTATTTATTTTGCCCAGATTGTATACCTGCTGTATTACACTTAGTTCTACTAGGCGTTCTTCCCGCTTTTCCTCTTCCAGGTCTTTCAAAAAGTGCCAGTAAAAATTGTGCGTATCTTTAATCTGCTGAAGCCAGTTATCAATAAGGCCAAATTGCTGATTATGCATAGCCGCATGTACGCCGCCACATTTATAATGGCCGCACACAATAATATGTTCTACTTTCAAAACATCTACCGCATACTGGATTACACTTAGCAAGTTCATGTCTGTTTGCACGACTAGGTTGGCAATGTTGCGGTGCACAAAAATTTCGCCGGGCAATGTTTTAGTAATTTCATTGGGTGGTACACGGCTATCTGAGCAGCCAATCCACAGGTATTTGGGGTGCTGCCCCTGCGACAAGGTTTCAAAGAATTCAGGATCAACAGCTAGTCTTTCCTGTACCCATTCTTTGTTATTATCAATGAGTCGTTGAATAGATGATAACATGGTAGTATATAATGGTTTAGGTGAGTTAAAGCAGAGGAGTTTTAGCTAAAATACTTTTTCATACAACTCTTTTTCGTCTTCCTTTTCTACTTCTGCATACAAACATAATATTTCATAGGTGTTATTTTTAATGGTTGTAGCCATATTACCGGTAGGCAAGTCGTTACAGTCCATTCCAAAAGGGTCTTCTATTTCTTCCGCCATTAGTTCAACTCCAATGAATGCATAGAAAATAAACATCACCAATAAAATGGTATAATAGCCAAACTCTTCTAACAAGCCAAAAGGCAATATTACCGTGTAAAGCATAATAAATGTTTTAATATATATGCTATAGGAAAAAGGAATAGGTGTTTTTTTGATCCGTTCACAAGCTCCCAGTATATCAGTAAAGGCTTGAAGATGTGTTTTTAGTGGAATAGCATCGTATCCGGAAATGGTGCCGTTCCGTTGTAATTGCTGCGTGCGTTCGTACAGTTGCGAAATAATATGGTTGGGAATATGCTGCCTGCTCTGGTATATTTTCTGCTCAACTGGGTCCAGGTGATGCAATTCTTCCAGTTTAACGCCTTTCCGCAGGTGTTCTTTCAGGGCAATGGCAAAGTTTGCTATATGTTTGGCATAAAAATTACGGTCTTCGGAAGCTTGGCCTTCCAGCAGGCTATGCATCATCAGTGCCATATTACGGCTGTTGTTTACCAGGCTTCCCCATAATTTCCGGCCTTCCCACCAGCGGTCGTAGGCTGTATTTGTCCGGAATACCAGTAGAATACTTAAGACAATGCCCAGAAGGGAGAATACATTCGAATGAAACTTAATCTGAAGTTGCAATACGTCCAGCACAATAAAGGATAAAAGCGCCGTAATTAGGCCTACCAACAGCGTACTTCTGAATATCTGCCGGATAATATAACTTCTATAGAAATTAGTAACTGTTTCTATCCACTCTTTGTTATCGTAAATAACCATAAATGCTTGTGAAAAACTGAGGATACGCTAATTTGCAAGTGATTATTCTTTGGCCATACATAGACCGTTGAGCCTGTTGTTGAAGTGCAGCAGTAGTCGTAACCTAGGTAGAATAGGAGTATGGAATACTGGCAAATTAGCCCGGTCAAGTTAGGAAAAAATATTGAATAACAAAATTACCTGTATCCAGTACAAAGCGAATCGTTGTAGTTTAATAGCTGATAGGCTCGCTTAACCGGACAGTAGCGATTGGCTATGATCCAATGGGAAGTGGTTTATGGATCTGGACTTTTTTATCATTACTTATTGGTCATCCGTTATTATTTATGCGCCTTTTTGAATATGGTAGCTATCATACTTTGCCTGATGGAATAGATCTGGCAGCTTTTAAAGCATATCTGAGAGAGGTATGGAGTAGCCGGTATCTGTACACAACCGGACCTGAGGTAGAAGAAATACTCGGGGAGGAGCAGGAAACAGACCTTCGCCGCCAAGGTCAAGCTATGCTGAAATTTGATGGCCGGGATATGCAAGCCTGTAATTATGCAGGATTTGTGCAATACAACTCTTCGCATTTGCATCTGCTTCCAAAAATTTTTGCCAATCAATCTTTTACCACAGGCCAGATATTTGAGCATTTGTTATTTTATTTATCCTATGGAAGAAGTTTCCGCTTTCCCTTCAGCTGGAATGGCTTAACTACAGGAGGCCACGAAAATATTCTACAGTTGCTTATTCACTGGTTTGCGGCGTATGCAGAAAAAATACTTACCGAAAAACCCTATCAGGCTTACTATGAGGTTCAAGAACCCACCGGCTATATGAAAGGTAAACTGGATATACCTCAGTATGTACGTCATACCTTGAGCAGCGGACAGTGGCAGGAACTATATACCCGGCATGCCCCCTTTGTGTACGATAATGAGTTTAACCGTCTGGTGAAGTATACCGTTTCCCATTTGTTACCTCTGGCCTCTGAGCATTCCAGGGAATGGTTAACAGAATTATTGTTTCTATTGCAGGAAGTAAGCGATCAGCATTTTACATATACAGATTGTGAGAGTATGTACATCAACCGCCTGCACGAAGACCACCTAAATATAGTGCAGATGTGCCGGTTTTTTTTAGCAAACGAAAGATTGAAGTTACCTGAAGAGCAGGGTAGGTATTTCTCTTTTTTATTGCCGATGGAACGCGTGTTTGAAGAGTTCGTGGCAGGGTTTATTGAACACCATTTTCCTGAGCTGCAGCCAGAAGTGCAAGCTGTACATACGTTTGCCAGTGACCAGGGGAAACGGATTCTTCAAATTAGAAATGATATTTGGATGCCAGGTTTAGGAATAGTTTTGGATACAAAGTACAAGTGTATAGATGCCGGATCTCAATCCATTATCAGCCAGTTGCAGCACAGCGATTTGTACCAGATGGTAGCTTACGCCGTTAGCCGGAACTGTACAGAGGTGCATATAGTTTATCCTCAAACTGGCCATGCGGAAGAGGTAACGCTGGCAATACCGGATGGATTAGCCGGAAAAACGATACGTGTTCATTTACATTTGATCCCTGTAATGATACCTCATGAAAGCCAGTTAGCAGGCGAATCGGTAGCGGATGTGCTCACTCCTTTATTGAAGAAGAAATTTGAAGGTATTTTAAAAAAGCTGGAATAAAATAATAGTCGGAACAGGGTTGATACTTTCCGTAGGGATTAGACCAATGTGTAAATTGGTTGAGATCAATTTTAGAATAAAATTTATTAGGCTACTTCCACATCCAATAAAGCAAATTTAGCTTTTACTTCTTCTACTAAGTTCTTCCGGATAGAGAGGCAAATATGGCAAGTATCTGTGAAATCCTGAGAGATAATTTCCATTTCGTAATCTTTTACTAGTTTCATTACTGCATTCATCCAGTCATATCCGAAATGAACACTTAGCTGAGCAGGAATTATTTTTTGTAGGATAGTTGCCTTATCCAAAGCATCAGCAGTGGCTGTTTTATAGGCATGAATGAGTCCGCTAACTCCTAGTTTTATTCCCCCAAAATATCGCACAACTACTACTAAAACCTGCGTGAGATTCCGGGAACGGATCTGCCCCAGAATAGGATCACCAGCCGAGTGGGAGGGTTCACCATCGTCGTTGGCCCGGTAGTGTTGGCCTTGTTCACCTAACATATACGCATAGCAATGGTGCCGGGCATCATAGTATTGTTTTCTTACCTGGGTTAGTGCATCTTTTACATCCTCTTCAGAAGCTACCGGATATGCCAGTGCAATAAATTTGCTGCCTTTTTCTTTATACAAGCCTTCCACTGGAGAGGCAATGGTAAGAAATATATCTTGCTCAGGCATTTTTCAGGTAATTTTTTGCTTCATGGACAGTTGATTCATATTCCGCTAACTCCAGGGACTTTTTGTAGTTTTCCTTCGCACGTTGTTTATTTCCTTCTTGGTCTGCAATACGGGCTAATCCTGCATAGGCTTGGGCATAATAATCTTTGGTGTACCGTTTGTCGTTTATTTCCAGATTAAAGGCTTTCTGGTAGTTCAATCTGGCCAGTGCATGATTTTTTGCGCCTTTTTCCTGAATAATTCCTTGAAAAACATAGGCTGCGCCATGAAACATTTTATTTGGTTGTGCTAGCAACTGTTGTATATACGGTTGTGCCTGTTCGTATTTTCCGTTGGCTACCAGCATCTCGGCATGCCGCATGATATACTGGCTATTTGCCGGATATTTATTGATCAGCAGTTGTGTATATTGAAGGGCTTTTTGAAGTTTACGTTCATGTTTTATATAAATATGCGCCAACCAGTAACAAGCTTCTGTCCGACTGAAAATACCCGGGTGAATACTTTTTTCCATTTGTTGCAACCCTAACTCCTTGTTTCCATCAGTAAAGAAAAACATAAATGGTTTTACTACCGGATGATTCTCCGGGTATTGCACGACATAATAATTATATAGTCCCGTAGAAAAGAAAAATTCCGGAAATTTATTCATCAATTCAAACCCCTTCTTCATAAAGACATACGTTTTTTTTGCCTCGCCTAGGGCTTTCATATAGTCTTTTTCTTCGGCTGCCACCAGCGACAAATAACTATGGGCCGACAGGGCAAAAAATATTCCTTCTGGATGGTTGGTATCTTCGCCGAAGGTAGCTTTAGTTTTTTCAAGTGCGTCCCGCAGGTAAGTTTGATAAGTGCTGTATGCTTGCGATTTTGGATCCATCGGAAAATGTTTCCAGGAAATATGTAATGCCTGTAGCATAGGCGAAACCGGATGCCGGGGATACCGCTTTTGTACCGTTGCCATCATACGCTCAGCCTCAACAAACTCAAAATTGTAAATTTTATCTAACGTCTGTTTTATTTGTTGCTGCGCCAGGGTATCTGTTAAAAGTTGTGCCTGTGCAGAAAAAAAAGCTAGAAACAGGCCTACGAATACTACCGCTACGTGTACATTGAACATCATTTTGCAAAGTTGAAGCAGATATAGTAGAAATACAAAAGCCGCCTGTAATTAGATAGCTAAAGGAACGTTTACTTGATAGTAAGGTATGTAAGATAATGTAGGGCTATTTGCTAAAAGTAGCGGTATCCTGTTTTTATGTTCATGCATTTGTCACACAAGCAGGAATACTCACAGGTCTTGTTATGTAAGTTCAACTTGTTTTCTCTTAAATTCATCTATCGCTACAAGCGTATCTTTACCTGCTAATCTATTATCACTTGAAAAGAAAAATAGTTTATTCTATAGCTGCTCTGATTTTACTAACTGGCATTTTTACGCTGTTTTGCAATTGGCGGGTACGGCATGCTACCTCTCCCTATCTTTTCCAGTCTGCTGCCCAAACACCACATAATAAAGTAGGGCTCGTGCTCGGGACCAGTAAGAAATTGTCTAACGGAATGCCGAATCAATATTTTTACAACCGCATAAAAGCAGCTGTAGAACTGTATGAGTCTGGTAAAATAGACCGGATAATTATTAGTGGAGACAACAGTACTAAATATTACAATGAGCCGCAGGATATGAAAGAAGCATTAATGGAACATGGTATCCCAGAGAATCGAATATACCAGGATTACGCCGGTTTCCGCACCCTTGATTCAGTAATCCGATGCAAAGAAATCTTTGGGCAGAACCAGATAACTATTATTTCACAGAAATTTCATAATGCCAGGGCCGTTTTTATTGCCCGTCATCATCAGATAGAAGCCATTGGGTATAATGCCAAAGATGTAAATAAGGCCGCTGGTTTTAAAACGAATGTACGGGAAATATTAGCCAGGGTGAAATTGTTTATCGACCTATATGTACTTGATCAGCAGCCCAAATTTTTAGGTGAGAAGATTGAAATACAGTAAATACCTTAAGTAGAACCAGTAATGATTAAACAAAAGAGGTGATGCTTAGACATCACCTTTTCTTATACATGAATGCAATATACTACCTCATTCTGTCTGCTGAACGTACCAGGTTTTCATCGCGGCGGATAAAACGGTTAGCCAGAATGTTGCAGATCATGGATATAACAACCAGGTAAAATCCGGCTTCATAATTTTCAAAACCGGCAGCTGTCTGGTTAGCTTGTGGCAATAAATCTTCACCCTGGCGGGAGAAATATAAAATGAGTCCGAGCACCCCAGCCATGAGCAAGGAATTGAGGGCGCCGAGTTTAATTTGTGTTAACCTGTTTTTAAACTGGCTTAATGAATAAAATGCTATCAGGGCCGAGCCTACAGCCAGTATAGCAATATAAAAAGTAGGAGTAGAGGCGGCGACGTCTCCGTTTTGCACAAATTCTAACGATAAGGCATTCAATGTAACCACTTCCCCATTCTGACTGCCAGCTTTCTGCCAGCTGGGAAATACGATACTTAAAATCATGCACACACCTAACACAAACAAAAATATAGATTGCACTCTCTGTAACATAATCGGGATTGTTATAAATAAAATTAGTTTTAACTCTATAGAAAACTAGTAGGACGTAAAGCTATCAATATTTAGCTTATCCTCTGTTGATCAGGTTTTAATTATTAGTTATTTTCTGCTAAGTAAGGCGAATTCTTTGGCAAAGTAGGTAAGAATAATTTTGGCTCCTGCCCGTTTCATACTCATCAGGCATTCCAGCATAGCACGTTCGCCATCTACCCAGCCCCGTTGCGCAGAGGCCTTAATCATAGCATATTCGCCGCTTACATTATAAGCTGCTATCGGAATATCAAAGTTCTGGTTAAGCAGTTTGATAATATCCAAATAAGCCAGGGCCGGTTTCACCATTAGAAAATCAGCTCCCTCTTGGTAATCCAGTTCCGCTTCTATAAGGGCTTCGCGGCTGTTGGCGGGATTCATCTGGTATGTTTTTTTATCGCCAAACTTAGGAGCAGAGTCTAGTGCATCGCGGAAAGGCACATAGAAAGCACTGGCATATTTGGCAGTGTACGACATAATAGAGACATTGGTAAATCCTTTTTCATCCAGTAATTCCCGTAAATACCCAACGCGGCCATCCATCATATCGGAAGGGCCTAGAATATCGGCACCAGCCTGAGCTTGTGCCAAGGCCATTTTGCCTAGTATCTCTAAAGTTTCATCGTTCAAGATTTCGCCATTTTTTACCAGTCCATCGTGTCCATCGGAGCTGTATGGGTCCATAGCTACATCGGTCATAATGCAGGCTTCAGGTAACTGTTCTTTTATGGTGCGAATGGCTTTCAGGTATAATCCGTCTGGGTTGTAACTTTCTTTGGCATAGCTATCTTTCAAATCATCGGGAATATGCGGAAATACATCAAAGGTTTTAATGCCCAGTTCCATACAGCTATGGATTTCTTCCAGCATCTGGTCTAAGGAAAATCGGTAGATACCAGGCATAGAGCCAATTTCTACTTTTTTCTTTTCTCCGGCTGTCAGAAACAAAGGAAATATCAGGTCGTTGACAGAAAGTGTATTTTCCTCGGCTAACGCACGTATTACAGGTGATTTGCGGTTTCTTCTGGGTCTTCTAAGCATAAGCTGTGGTGGTAAAAAAATATAAAATGGAAAGGTAGATAAGCTACTACCTTCGTATTCTGCAAAATTAGAAAACTTTACCTTTATCGAGTAGCTATTACGCAAACTGTAAGAAAAAAGAAAAGTCATATCAAAGGATATGGCTTTGGTAAATATTGAAAAATGCTAGGTTTATTTGTCTACCGGGGGCAAATCCAGAGAATTTAGAACCATGAGTTTATAGCCGGTTCCATGTACATTTACTATTTCTATAGAAGGGTCGTCTTTCAGGTATTTTCGGAGCTTGGTAATATATACATCCATGCTGCGGGCATTAAAATAGGTGTCGTTCTGCCAGATATGTTTTAAAGCAATGGATCTTTCCAGTGTATGATTCAAATTTAAGCAAAGCAGTCGCAAGAGTTCCGATTCTTTCGAGGTCAGTTTTATTGACTGGTTCTTGATAGACAATGTCTGAAACTCATAATCGAAGGTGTACTGGCCGATGGTAAATTGTTTTGTTTCTTTTGTAGTTTCTCCTGGCTGACCTGACCGGCGCAAAATGGCTTTCATGCGTAGAAGCAACTCTTCCATACTAAAAGGTTTGGTCATATAATCATCCGCACCAATCCGTAGTCCTTCCAGGGTATCTTCTTTCAACGATTTGGCGGTAAGAAAAATAATAGGAATTTGCTTGTTTGATGCCCGAATATCCTTTGCTAGAGAAAAACCATCTTTTTTGGGAAGCATCACATCAAAAATGCATAGGTCATAGTGGTTTTGCTGGTAATACGTAAATGCCTTTTCTCCATCTCTAGCTAAGGTAGTATCAAAGCCTTTAATTTCCAGGTATTCTTGCAGCAACTGGCCCAGATTCGGATCATCTTCTACCAGAAGTATTTTTGTTGCAGAGCTGTTCATACGGGTATCTCTCTATTCCTCGACGAAGATACTGACAAAAAGCTAACAGAACGTAAAATTTAACATCTTTTAACAATAGTCAAATGGCTACAGTCAATGGTTCACAGAAGCAAGAATCTCATAAGAACTCATTAAATTATACTTATTATTTTCCGGCTTTGTCGCGGCGTTGTTTCAATTCCCGCCAGGTCGTTAAAATTATACCTTCCTGTTCGATGGCTTTTTTCAAAGCAGGGTCCATCATGGCTAGCATATCTCCTTTACGGGATTCACTAGAGCCTGAAATATGTTGAAAAACTTCTGTTGGAGCTGTACAATGCATAATTACCATTGTTACTCCCGGTTTTAGTGCTTTAATGGACTCAATGTATTTTTCTGTTTTCATTTTCCGCAGGTTTTCATCGGTAGGTTTTACACCAGCAGGCAACTTCCATCCATAGCTGGTATTATGCAAATCGTCTAATACTGGTAAACCTGCTTGCCAGATCATCTGGCCTGCTTGCCTGAACTGACTGGCTTGTGCAGCTGGAGGGAATTCTTGTCCTTTCTTTATTGTGCCATCGGCCAGGGCTTCCTCTGCCAGTTGTGCAAAAATGGCTGTATTATGCCCACCAGGGAACATGACCGGTATTTTGTGCTCAATGCCTACTTTGATATACCGCTCCATAAAAGCTGGCGAAGCAAACAACGTTCCCATATGCGAGTCCATATGCGTGGGTTCAAACCCCATTTCCTGTGCGCGAGCCAGCTGTGCCCGTATTTCCGCTTCTACCTCGTCGGGAGAGGCATGTTGCACGACTTGAGACACATTCGGCCACAAAGCACCTTCTTTATCTACCAAGCCTGGGGAAGCTGGTTTGCCAGTAAGCGGCCCCCAGCGGTAATCCTGCCATTCGGAAGTTAACGTTAAATGTAAGCCTGCATCTACAGTTGGATGTTGTTTTAGGTATTTTACAAAACCTGGTACCCAAGGGCAGGGCATCATCACACTAACAGAATTGGCTATTCCCTCTTCCATTGCTTTAATGGCTCCTAAGTTAGAATCATACGACATGCCGGCATCGTCTATATGCAGAATAATTACCCGGTCACCTTTTTTCCACCCCAGTTTTTCTGCATACGTTTGTTCATTTTGTGCATAGCTAGCTGTCATAGGGAAGAAAAAGAGAAGAAGCAACCAACAACTAATACGGTACGATATAGAAGTTTTCACAGAAAAAAGGTTTATTGTTTTATTCTTATCTAAACATAGCATTTTCCTCAGAAAGAATAAAACAATTGCAAGCCTATAAGAGATTTTAGTATAAAAAGGCTTTATTCATTTAATTTTGTATATTCATTAGAAATTATTCTTATCTCTAAGGCCACTTAGACAATAAATAGTACTCTATATTTGATAAACTTTCAACCCCTAGTACAATGAAAAATCCTGCTACTTTCTACCGATGGCTTAGTATACTTTTACTTATCTCTGTTTACACATTGCCGATGCAGGCACAGAATTTAACTCTCAGGGCAGACAAATTACGAAATGAAGACAATGTAGCTATAGACGGCTGGGTAGTGAATCTGGAGCAAGCAAGTACTATTGTAGAAGAAAAACTTACGGCTTATGCCAAAACTACCTTTAGTGCCAAACCAGACAAACGGACAAAAAATGTATGGGTGTTCCCAAAAGTCCAGTTGAAAGAGATTACGCCTTTGCGGGGCGATTTGCGGGCTGTACTCACGCCAGGCACCGATAATACTACCTTAGGCTTTACATTCAGTCCAGGGTACGACATTCACCTGAGTAAGGAGCAGTATCCCAAAGAACTGGCTAAGCTGGAAACCTGGGTAAAGCAATATGTAAAATACCATTATACTGAAGTTTATACCGACCAGATAACCCAGAAGGAAAAAGAACTAAAAAGCAAGCAAAGTGCCCTGGAGAAGGAAGAGAAGAAGCTAACCAAACTCCGGGAATCATTATTTGATTCAGAAGCCAAAGCAGAATCCGGAGATGCTAAAGCTTCGGCAAAAAATGAAAAGAATAAAGCGGAAATAGCTGGTATTGAAAGCAATGTAGACAAATTGCGCGGAGAAATTGGTGAAATAGAAGCTGCTATTGCTGAACTAAACGATTCTATTAAAAAAGTGAAAGAATGGAGTTAAAAGGATGTTAGATAGAACCTACCTACTTTCACTAACAAAAGATTAAACAATACATGACTTTTGAAGAATTTAAAACCACCTTGTCCTCCGATGCACCCACTGCAGGTTTGCCAAAATTAGTGGAAGCCCTCTGGTATGATGCCAAAGGAAATTGGGAGAAAGCACATGACATAGCTCAAGAGGCGAATAGTGCAGACCATTGCCTGCTGCATGCCTACTTGCACCGCAAAGAAGGGGATACCTGGAATGCAAATTACTGGTATAACCGGGCAGGAAGAAAAATGCCTTCTACTTCACTAGATGTAGAATGGGAATCAATAGTGAAAGAGTTTTTGAAATAAACTCAATTAGTGGACCTAAGAATATTATCGTATATAAAAGAAAACACCTCACAGGCTTTGTAACTTGTGAGGTGTTTGTGTGTTAATCGGCTCTTTCTACTTTGCCTGAACCGGATATATCTACATCTACCGTTGGATTGCCTTTATAACGCACCTTTCCGCTGCCGCTTACCTTGGCTTTTAAGTAGTCGCTTACAGCTATTTCCGCGTTGCCTGAGCCACTGATCCGGATGTTGGTTTCGGCAGATAATAAATCATACGCTCGTATTTTACCAGATCCCGAAATAGTAGATAAATGTTCTGCACAACTACCATTTAAGTAAAGGTCGCCTGAGCCAGAAATATCACTATCGATGCGGGTTGCATTAAGAGCACCGAAATCAATGCTGCCAGAGCCAGAAATAACCAATGAAACATCCTCTGATTCAAAGTCGGTATCTCCTATAATTTTACCAGAGCCAGATACTTTTAAATAAGTTACTTCCGGAACAGTGATATAAATTTTGATTTCCTTATATCTTCTCACCTGATGATGGCCAAAGCCAATCTCGAGTTTGCCTTTGCGTACTCTAGTTTCGAGAATGTCGAGTATGTTTTCCTGGGCTTCAATTTCCACTTCCTGCGTTGGGCCTTGCTTCAGAATTACTTCGCCATCCACCGCTAAATCGATCTGGTCAAAGTCGGCTATGTTACGTGTTTCAGCTACTACTGGTCCTTCGCCTCTGATACCCCATATATCATCGTCATGGCAGGCGGATAGAAAAAACAGGCAGAATGCCATAAAATACATTGTTAAGTTACGTATTGTTTTCATTGCTTTAACTAGTGTTTTGTAGAATAAAATGTATTAAATATTGTGTGTAAATAGTTAGTTGTGAGGTAATTAAAATTCTATTCGGTAATTTAATATAGGGATAAGGCCCGTCTGGTAGCTGGTGGCAATCTTTCCTTTGTCTTCATCGTAATACTTCCCATATACATTTAGCCGGTTCGTTACATTTTGTATATCCAGGGAAAGAATATGAGAGGCTTTCGGGTTGTTTTTGCGGTAACTTACCCGGATATCAGCCCGGTAGTAGTTGGAGGCCTGTTCACCAAATGCCTGGTTTTCGTAGTATACCGCTTCTCCTTTTGCCCTGGAAGCTTCCAGATTGATAGGGGTGTAGCGTTTACCGCCTGCCCAGATAATTCTGGTATTTAAGCCTATCAGGTTAGTTTTACTGCGGCCAACCTTAATTTCTTTTCCTGCCGTTACGTTTGCCACAAAATTTCCATTAAAGCGGGTATTGTACTCCTGGCCATTCGCTGGTTTATATTTAGAATCATAGAGGGAAGTAGTGGCCAGAAAATAATAGTTATTAGTAAAGAATTTTTCCAGCGTAAGCTCCAGTCCGTAGTTTCTGCCAGTGCCTTTGTTTACCAGGCTATCTGTGACAAAACCATCTTCCCGGTTAATTATAGCCATGGAACTGGTAGGGTCTGTACGGATAGGCACGTTGGTTAACCACTGATAGTACACTTCAGTTTTTAACCGCAGGTCTTCTTTCAGCTGGTTTTCATAGGAGACAACTGCATGACTTGCTTTAGTGAAGCCCAGATTTTTATTAGGTGTAACATAGGTGCCATCTGACAACCGGTGTTGGGCAAAGTAGGTAGACATAGCTTCCTGGCGGCTGTGAACCCCTACACCTAAACCTAGTGATTGCCTAGGCGAAAAATCCCATTTCAATCCGGCCCTTGGTTCAAGCGATTTGCTGCCATTCAACGCTAATTGCAGGTAATGTAGTCCGGTATTCAAGGTTAAATTCTGCGCAATGCGGTATTTCCACTGTGCATACGACTGAAATAATTGAGAACTCCCTTGATTTTCTATAAATCTGACTACCTCGTTACCCAAATCCCTGTCGCGGCCTTCAGAAAACAAATCGAATGACAAATGGCTGAATATAATACCGGTTCGTAGGGTATGTCTGGAATTAAATTTCCTGTTGAACAATACTGATCCACGGAGAGCGGTATTAGTAAAATTATCCTGGTAATCTAGCACTGGGTTGTATTCAACATTCAGGGTATCCCTTGTGTATTTATTTCCATTACTAGAGAAAGAAATAACAGATTCAAAAAACGTTTTTTCGTCCAGGAAATAGGTATGTGTTAAGCCAAAAGCTCCCATTCTTACTGAAAATGCATCCTGGTAGCGGTCATATTTACTTTCCCATACCGTTGAATCCTTGTCTACAGCTTTTTGCTGGCTGCTTAAGCCTCCTAATCCCCATACCGAAAAGTTTCCGGCTTTACGGGTGGGAATGTGTATTTTAAAAGAAAAGTCCTGAAACTTGGGAATGGATGTTCCTGCAACTTTTATCCCAATATTATCCAGAATACTCAGTGTAGAATACCGGTAGTTAGCCAGATAGGAAGCCTGTGAATTTTTACTGAAAGGGCCTTCTACTGCAAAGTCTACACCTAATAATCCTGCCTGGAAGGCATATTCCCGCTTTTCGTTGTTTCCCCGGCGGAGCTTAATATCAAATACACCGGAAAGAGCATTGCCATATTCGGCAGGAAAAGCGCCAGTAAAGAAGTCAGAATTATCCAGCATATTCACACTTAGAATACTTACAGCACCTCCGGCAGAGCCTTCTTCAGCAAAGTGATTAGGATTGGGTATTTCCACGCCCTCTAGCCGCCATAACAGCCCTTTAGGAGAGTTACCCCGGATTACAATTTCGTTGCCTACATCGTCAGTAGAAGATACCCCAGCAAAAGATAGAGCTGCCCTGGCTGGGTCGTTGATACTGGCTGCATACCGCTTAGTTTCCTCTACAGAAATAGATCTCGCACTTAAGGTAGCCATATCATTAATCGGTTTTCCTTTTTCCTGCTCGGCCGCTACTACTACGATCTCATTCATCTGGATTAAGGATTCTGTCATGCGTATATTCATAATCACTTCTTTTCCTGAGCCGACCAGCATCTCCGGAATCACTTGTTCTTCGTAGCCAATAGAAGTTATTTTCATCGTATGCCTGCCTACAGGGACCCCTTCTATGCGGAAATTTCCATGGCTATCTGTGCTGCTTCCTTTAACCGGGTCGGTACTGCTGATTATGACTGAAGCTCCAATAACAGGTGTTTGAGATTCTTTATCTACTACAGTACCCCGGATAGTTTGTGTCAGTGCTTGAGTAGGATTTTGTGCTGAAAGCTTTCCAAAAAGGCATAGCAATAGCCCAATAAGGATTTTTATAGTCCTCATTATCAATTGATTAATAAGATGGAGTGCTTAGTTTAGTAGTGTTTACAGGTATATCTACCTAGTAGAAGCTTATTTTTTCTTAAGCCGTTTTTTCAGCAAATCTATTTCATTCACTACCTGATGAAAGTTCTGAATAGACTGATTCCAGCCTTCGAGGTAGCTCTTTTGTAACTGAGAGTTCTCTTTTTTGATAAATTGTTTATGTATCATGTCCGTTTATTGTTTTGGTGTGTTAAAAGTTGAATATTTAGCGAATAGTTGTTCCAAATATTTATTAGAATCTAAATCCTGCGTGTATGCCGGGCCAAAGTTTTACATTTGTTTTTTCCCAGCGTCCATGATCTTCGTCATATTTCGTCCAGGAGGGCGCCAGCCCAGAACCGATGTTGGCACTATCATTACCCTGGAATTGCGATACCATGACGTTGATGGCTGGTCCTGCAAAGAAGTAACTATGGTTGCCAAGCCGCACACCTAAGGTGCTGCGAACCTGGTATAGCTCATTTAATTTACTTGTCCAGATTTCGTCTTCATTAATATGGTAACCTAACGCATCTATATTTATAGCAAGCCGGTTGCCTAAACCAATTTCTGTACCTATACCAAATCCATATCCATATCGGAAGTAATCTAAATCTCCTTGGGCTCCGAGTGCAAAAATGGTATGAAATCCACGGGTTCCCATTTTGTAAGCAATATTGGCATACAAGGCATCGCTTGCCCAAATTTCAACGCGGCGGTATCCATTTTTAGCTATGTTAATAAGGCCGATCTGTGCACCCTGAATAGTATCGGCTATATTGATTATACCAACTTGAGCACCTTTAACATGTCTGGCCACATTGATAAAACCACTTACTTGTGCTCCATCCACACGGCCATTGGATACATTGGCAAAACCAGCTATCTGCGGGCCGCTAACATTGTCTTTGGCTACATTGGTGAAGCCAGCTAGTTGTGCGGTCTGCACACTACCTGTGGTGACATTCGCAAAGCCGGCTGCCTGTAAACCCTGTACATTGCCTTTTGTTACATTAACAAAGCCAGCTACTTGTGCGCCTTTTACATTTCCGATCAATACATTGGTAAAACCGGCAAACTGAATAGCTTCTGAACCGGCACCGGTGGTATTCACAAAACCAGCAAACTGAGCTCCTTTTACCGCACCGCCATTCACGTTCATAAAGCCGGCAAACTGCGATCCTGTAACTTTATTTCTGACCAGGTTACCAAATCCGGCAAATTGCACTCCTTTTACATAATCTTTTTCTATATTCAGCAACCCGCCAAACTCTGCACCCTCCAGGCCTGCTGCATACCCCATTATCAAGTTAAAGGACACCATATTTACTACTTCGCCAGATTCCATCCCGTTGGTACCTAGCGGTGAGACAAATGTAAATTGAACAGGTCTTTTAATGTAATCCGTGTTTTCAGGGTTTATAGAATCCTGTTCCTGTATATTGGCATCTATTTGCTGAGAAAGTTGTTTTTCCTTCTTTGCCTGTTTTTTTTCCGATAATTTGCGTGATGGAGGATATACTTTGCTGGTAATGCTCGATACATTAGCAGAAGCCAGTAGATCTTCCATTTTATCTTTTGCCCGCAGCAATTCTGCCATCATTTGCTCAGAAATAGTACCTTCTAGCGGCTGACTCTGGGTGGGTTTTATACCAGTAGTATCCTGGTAAGAAATTTCGTCAGGGCTGCGTTCTTTTGTATAAATGGGCACGCCGGAAGCTCCAGTAATAGTAGGTAAATAGGAGGGTTTGGTTAGTCCTTCCAGCCGTTCTATCTGACTGGTTTTCCTCGGCTCGTTTTTCAAGACAATTTGGTTGCCCACTACCTGATAGCCTACTTCCATATCTTTAAATATTTCATCGAGCGCGGCTTTTAGCGGCTGGTTCTTTATATTAATAGTTACCTTTTTATCCAGTGGGATTAGATTATTTACATAGGAAAAATTAATGCGGTAATTTTTGCGTATGTCTCTGATAATCCGTTCCAGTGAAACCTCTGTGTATTGTAAGGATACTTGGGTTTCCAATAGCTCACTTTGTGCAACTAGTGAAAAGTTCAGGCAAAGGGATATCAGGATAAGGAATACTACTCTCCTCATGTCAGTTATATTTTATAAATGTTAATGATTATTTACATCCAGGGCCAAAGAAAATGTATTGGCCATTTTTCTGGGAATAGGTTAAATCTACAGAAACCACTAGTACATCTATGATTTCCTGCAAGTTGGGGTTTTCATAAGTACCCGTGAACCGGCATTCAAGCAGCCTGTTGTCTGTAACTTCAATAGGTACACTAAAATAATTTCTTAGGGTAGCTACTACTTCCTTCATACTGGTATTATTGAAGCTAAGCTTATTGTCTTTCCAGGCCAGAAAGTTTTCATCTGTAATTTTAGTTTGGCTAATTTGCCCGCTGCTATCCGCTATGGCTTTAAGGCCAGGCGTTAGCAGTACACTAGCCTTTTCCGGGTTGTCTTTTGTAGAAAAAGCTACTTTCCCAGTCACTACTTGCACTTCTGTTTTCCCATTCTGTGTACGTACGGTAAAAGAAGTGCCTAAAACTTGTGTTTGGGTAGAGCCACTATAAATAGTGAATGTTTTACCCGCAGCTTTTTTTACGTCGAAAAAGGCTTCGCCCGTTAAGCGTACAACCCGGTCTTTTTCATTGAAGTCAGGGCTATAACTGAGCGAACTATTTTTGTTAAGTACTATCCGGCTGCTATCTGGCAAGTAAAATGTTCGTTTCTCCTGCTGTGTAGCAAACGTTACTGGTCCCGACTGGTTTTTCTGTGTGAGTTTTACTACGTATATAACACCCACAAGTACCAACAAAACGGCAGCTACTTTACTTACTAAGGTCCAGGGTTGAAATCGGATAGTTTTAGCTTCTGGTTTAGCGTTCGTATTCGTTTCTTCCTTTGCTATATATTCCCGGGGTATACCTGCATTGGATTGAAATTTCTGCCAGCCTTTCTCTACATCCGGTGTATAGGTGTCTGCAGGCACGTCTACCGCATTCCAGACTTTTCTCAGGTTATCAAACAATGCTTTATTATCAGGATGCGCTTGCAACCAGGCAAACAGGAGAGCTTTTTCCTCTTCGGAGGCTTCTCCCTGCAGGTATTTAGCCAGCAGATCCCAATATTCAGTATTTGACATTTCCATGATTAGTCCTTATTCGACTTTCTATACCTAAGACAGAAGAAACAAGAGATACCCCCATACGGATATAAAATATTTTTATTTTTTTCTTATCTCTAGCAGTCAGGCCAACATGCTTATACTGGCCGATAGTGATTGGTTCAGGCATGGCTACTAAAAATATTAGAAGGTAATGGTAAACAGATGTTTGATGTAGGCATTCAGGTATTCCCGGAAATGCTTCAGGGCTTTGCCCATTTGATTTTCCACCGTTTTTGGAGAAATATTTAAGGTATCGGCAATCTCTTTGTAGCTCATATTTTCGTGCCGGCTCAGGACAAATATGGTTTTGCAGGCAGGAGGGAGGGCTTCGGTTGCTTCAAAAACACGTTGTTGCACTTCTGCAGCATTCAACATTTCCTCTACGTTATTAGCGGATGGCTCCAATAAGTTGGCATCTTCCAGGTGCACCTGCTTTTTGTTTTTTTCCAGATAATTCAGAGCTGAATTAATTGCCGAGCGGTATAAATAGGATTTTATAGAAAAATTAATCTCCAGCGTTTTCCGGTTATTCCAGACTTTCATAAACACATCCTGAACGATATCTTCTGCAGCATCTGTATCCCGCACAATACGGTTTACTGTACGGCAAAGCGAAGCGTAATAGTGTTTAAATAAAAGCTCAATAAATTGTGTCTCATCTGCCTTTTGAAGATGCAGCAAATCTGCTTCCACATCATTTTTTGTTAGATAAGACATACGTTAATATGTAAAAAAATAAACAGTTACACTCTCTGAAAACGGTACTCTTAATAAATAGGTATACAAGTAAATAATTGTACTTAACCTGGTGCGAAATCTACCTCACATTCACTGCATTCAGAAGTGCCTGATGCCGCGGCAAAGGTAATCGTCTTCTGCTTAATTGCAAATGTAATTTATTATAAGTGGTTGCACAACCGTATGAACCTTGCAAAAGCGGTTGTAAATGAATTTATTCTATACTTACCTAGCACATTCTCTTCTTAATATTCTCTTTTTAACTAACCTATTGCTCTTTGCTCTTTATTCTTCTCATTACACACTATATGTATTGGCAATTGTTAGCTAAACCTAAAATAATCTGTATTATACTAGCATCTACTTGTATTATTTTTAGCCAATGAAAGAATTCTTTATCAAAAGGCATGACTAACTTTTGCTATGCCAGCTCAGTTGTTTCTACTTTGTTAGCTCTAGTCAACATAAAACAAAGCAAACTAGCTAGTGTAATAGGTATTTGATGGTTCTGCATTAACTTTGCCTATATGCGTAAAAATATATATGTGCAAATATCTGCTGCATTTGGCTTGCTGGGAGCCATACTCATTGTACTATACTTTTTTGTTTTTTACTGGCTGGATAAGAATCCCCTTTTTTACATGAGCACATTTGACCTAGTCATTCCTGTCATTTGTATGACGCTGGCTATGTTTTATTTCCGCGACATAAAGAGGGCAGGAAGCATGCATTTCTGGGAAGGATTAATCATTGGATTGCTTACGAATTTTATAGCCACTTTTCTTTCAGCACTTGTAATTTACTTATTTATTGTGTTTATTGATACAGGTCTTTTATCAAAACATATTGCTGACCTTCAAAATTTGATCGTTCAATCTAAGGAGCAAATAAATACACAGTTTGGCAAAGAAGCTTTTGAGCAGACGGTACAGAAAATTTCCCAAACCTCTACTTCAGATGTAGGCATAGATTTGTTTATTAAAAAATTTCTGATTTGCCTGTTTGCTTCTGGGTTTGTTGCAGCAGTTTTACGGAAAAATCAATAAATTAACTTTTAGTCGTTATATTTATCCCCGATTGTATACCTGACTTAACCAAGAATTTTGTTTATGGACTCAACCAGTACTACCCCATCCACAGCCCGGGTGGCTTTAAAATACGGATTGCTTACCGGATTAGCTATGATCATTCTATACATGATTATGAATCTTTCTGGCCTGGCATTTAGCGCTAACCGTGGTGTAGGCTTGTTTAATTCGTTTGCTACGCTTTTCCTTATTCCCTGTATTGGCATTGTGCTGGCCATAAAAGATTTTAAAAGCCAGAACTCTGGATTTATGTCTTACGGGCAAGGGCTGGGGCTTGGTTCCCTGGTTGGTGGGGTAACCGGAGCAGTTTCTTCCGCTTTTACCACCCTCTACAATGCCTTCATAGACCCAACGGCTATAACCAGAACACTGGATATACAGCGGCAAGCCCTGGAAGACCAGAATATGGACGATGCCCAAATAGATCAGGCATTGGCTATTACAGAAAAAATGCTGGCGCCAAGTGTGGCCATTCCGTTAACTATTTTGATGCTGATTTTCTTCTGCTTTATTTATTCTCTGGTCATTTCTGCCATTATGAAAAAAGAGCAGAACGAGCTCCAGGTTTGAGCCTAGTTCTTACCGTATTTTGTACTTAGCTTTGATTTTACGGAGGTTTTTGTCTATTTTTTGGTCCACTGGCCTGGAGTTGAAACGGTAGCCGGCAAACAGTTTGATGTTGAAATTTGAAGCAGAAAGCGTAACCTGCTGCATACGGAAAGGTGTATTATCAATAATAGCAGAAGCTCCTACCATCCACCGTTGTCCGTTATAGCCACCTGCCACCCGCACATGATTTTTCCAGGCAAAACTAAACTCTTTGTCCTGCGTGTCATTAATCTTATAAGTTTTGAATTGGGTACCTCCACCAAGATGTAAGGAGCCAGAGAAATAAAAATCGTCTACGACAAATGTATAGGCATAGCCAGGTAACAGCGACGTGTTGTAAAATCTTCCCCATTTAAAATTAGTATTTTCTGCCGATACTCCATCTCCGCTAGCAGATAATAATGCCCGGTTGCCATCGAAGAGCAGATGCGCAAAAGAGACCATTAAAATAAACGAGCCGGCACTTTGCAGTTGCTTCTCTGTTTGGGTATAAGCTGCTTTATAAGAGAAGCGCTTATTGTTAAATACATAAAATACATTAGCCGCTATATTCCGTGCCCGGATGTCGCTGCGGTAAGGATACGTTTTGCCTGGCGACCAGGTAGAATCCAGTAAAGCAGGGTTGCGGGGATAAAAGCCGATGTAACGTTGATAGGCGAGGTCTCCACCTAAACGGGTGCCATAAAAGTTTGTTTGTAGGTCCAGATACTTGGTTTGCCCATATTTGGCGTTTAGTCTGTCTGACACAGGAAGTTTAAAACCGAGTTCTAGGCCAATCTTTTTATAGAAGAGCCCTGCTCCCAGAAAATAATTTCCATTGGGCGAATACGTAACTGATTCCCTTTCTCCCGTGCGGCTTCTTATATTAAAAGTAAGGTTACGGGTTGCCATAAACGTTTTTACCATAAACTTTCTATGGAAATTACCGACAAAGGCATTTTGAGTAGTATCATCGGAGGCAACTACGTCTCCGGTGGTTTGAGCAAAAAGTATGTATGGAAGCAGTGTAAGTATCAGTAATAGGCCTACACTACGTATAGTTTTCTGTTGCATGAATACGCTCAATTATTCGCATGAGTACTTTACCAAAGCAGAGAGCCTACTAGTTTAACCAAAAAATAAAGCCCCCGGTTATGTAGTACGATAACCGGGGGCTTAAAGATGAAAGTTAGGTAAGCTTTATGCGTAATTATTTAGCATTACTGGCATTACCAGCATTAATATGTCTTCGTTCTCTTCCCGTTCGTCTGGGGTGATCAGCCCAGCCCGGTTAGGAGCCGATAATTCTATATTGATCATTTTAGAACTCAAATTATTCAACATCTCTATTAAAAAGCGGGCATTAAAGCCAATTTCCATGTCTTCTCCTTTGTATTCGCAGGGCAGATGCTCATTAGCTTCGTTAGAAAAATCTAAATCTTCAGCAGATATAAGCAAGTCGTTTTTGGCAATACGCAACCGTACCTGGTTAGTAGCTCTGTTTGCATAAATTGAAATTCTGCGCAACGAGCTTAGCAACTCTACCCGTCCGATGCTTAGGCGGTTAGGATTATTGTTAGGAATGGCATTTTCATAATCTGGGAAACGTTCGTCTATCAGCCGGCAGATCATGCGGATATTATTAAAGCTGAAAAACGCATTTGAGTTGCTGAACTCCATTTTTACAGGAGTAGATTCAGATGGGAGAGAGGCTTTCAGCAAGTTTAAGGCTTTGCGCGGAATGATTACCGAAAGGTCTGTATTTGTACCGGCATCATCGCGGCGGTAACGGATCAGGCGGTGGCCATCCGTAGCCACAAACGTAGCATTATTCTCATTTAGCTGAATATACACACCTGTCATAGCAGGGCGTAATTCGTCGGTACTAGTGGCAAATATCGTATTGGCAATGGCTCTGCCCAGTACATCCGAAGAAAACTCCAGCGTATAGGCTCTGTTTACAGCTGGTACTCTCGGGAAATCTGTAGCATTCTCTCCAGATAATTTATACTGGCCATTGTCTGATTTTAATTCAACCCCATAAGTGTTTTCATCTACCAAAAAGGTAACAGGCTGATCGGGCAGTCCTTTCAATGTGTCAATCAATATTTTGGCCGGCACCGCAATACTTCCACTGTCGTTGGAGTTGATCTCCATTTCGGCAATGATAGATGTTTGCAGGTCGGAAGCTGTTATGGTGAGTTTGTTTTTATTGATCTGAAACAAAAAATTCTCCAGAATTGGCACAATCGGATTGGTTGTAATTACTCCACTGATAGCCGAAAGTTGTTTAAGCAACGTAGAAGAGGAAACTTCAAACTTCATATAGATATAGGGTTGTGGCTGAGATAAGGTTCAAATTTTTAATGTAAAAATAAATATAACACTTTAAATATAAATAGTGCTTATAGGAAGAAGTTAAATTTTTTCACTGGCTACCTGAGGTTGCTGTAAAAGGCCAGTAGTATACTTTCTTTTCCGCAGGTAGGTACGCACTAGCCCGAATCCTGCAATAATGAGTACAGGCAGTAGCAGATTAATAAGTTGCCATTGAACTCTTTCTTCCCGTATCCGGAGTTTATCCAATGGCCGCAGGGCTATTTCTTTATTTCGGGCAGCAATAATGCCATTCTCATCCATCAGATAATCGATGGCATGTACGATAAAATCTTTGTTGGCGAATGTGTTTTTGGAATACCGGTCATATCCTAAAGGTAGAAAACGGCCATTCTGAGGGTTAATTTCATTGGCCAGTAAGTCGCCATCGGAGCAAATTATAATTTTTGAAGGTGCACTCGTTTCTTTAAATGTAGCTGAACGAGGGTCGGTAGCTGTAATTCTGTTAGCGTACAACGAACGGAAAGAGCCTTCCAACAAATACGCCACTGGCAAATTTCCTCGGGTAAACAAAGCCGGATTCATATCCAGGCCTGCCTGGTTCAAGGAGATTTCAACCGGAGCTGGCAAAACTCTAGTGTATTGAGAGGTATAGATCAGGGGAGTTTTAGAAATCCCAGCTGCTTTTACCGTATCTACTGTTCCAACAAATCTGGCGTATACGGCATCCATATTCCGCACAATGGGGTGTTTGGCAAAGGTATTCAGTAAGGGAAAATAGGGCCAGGGCATCAGTTTAATTTGCGGCTGGTTGCCTATGCGTCCTACATTCATCGGAAGAAAGGCAGAATTCAAATCCACAATCATATTGCCATTCAAGCGGATACCGTATCTGAATAGCAGGTCGTCTAGATTTAAGTTATAGGGAAAAGCTACTGTATTACTACCGGAAAGGCTGTCGGTGCGGAGGGCATCTATAAAAAACATAGCTTTGCCACCCTTTACAATAAACTGGTCTATCTTGTATTTGGCTTCTTCAGTGAAAGTAGTATCTGGCTTGGCTACGACAATAGCATCCAGGCCTTCCAGACTGGGAGCTTTATTTACATTTACCCAGTAAACCTCATAGTATTCCTGCAAGCTGTTAATCAAATCGGCAACTTGCTTTTCTTCCAGCTCGCCATGCCCTTCCAGAAACCCAATCCGTCTTTTTTCTTTCAAAGTCAACTGCCGGATTGCCGAAGCCAGTTCAAACTCAGCCCCTTCCACCGATTGATTAATAATTTGCTCAGAACCAGCGATCTGGTTGCCTTTGAGCAGGAGTACAGAGGCTTCTTTATTTTTATAAGTCACCAGTGCCCAGGGAAATATAATTTTCTCTACTTGCTTTTCTCCTTCTTTGTCTACCAGATTAGTAGGCTGCATACCCTTGTCTACCAGTTGTTTGTAAAATCGGTTGCGGGCTTGTTTCTCGGGAATGGCTGTTGGATCTGAGAAAACATAGCGGATATTGCGGCCGCCATATATTTCAAACTCTTCCAGTTGTTCGCGGATGGAGTTTTCCAGGCGTTTAAAGCTGGAAGGCAGATCGCCAGTCAGGTATACGGTTACAAATACCTGGTCGTCCAGGTTTTCCAATACCTGCTTAGTGGCATCGGAAATGGTATACCTATTATCTTGGGTTAAATCTATTCTAAAAAAAACTTGTGCTGCGGCTATATTCAGTACAAGTAAAATTACGGCTCCTATAAAAAACTGCAACCAATGTTTTTTCTTCATTTTAAAAAAGCTGGATTCCAAAAATACATTTTTTCTAAAACAATTATGCCATTCTTATTTTTTATGGGATAAATCAATAATAAATAATATACTTGCCAGTGCTGTAGCACTGCCTGTATACTTATGCTTTTTCCAAGATGCTTCCTGATTCTTACGTTTATTATTCTGGCAAGCAAACTATTTGCCCAACCGGTATTTCCACCCGATAAACCTGACCGTAAACTTCAACAAAAGCTTTATGCGCTTACCAAAAATTTTAAAGGAGAGGTAGGGATTTATGTACGCCACCTGAGAACAGGCAAAACTGTCGCCATTAATGCAGACACACTTTTTCCGACAGCCAGTATGATTAAAGTGCCTATTATGATTGGCTTGTTTGATAAAATCCACAAAGGTGAACTGGATTATCATTCTGAACTACTATACCGGGATTCATTGCTGTATCCTGGCGTAGATATTTTGGGCTCTTTTCAGGATAGTGCCAAAATAGCCATGAGTAAGGTAGCGATGCTGATGATTACTACTAGCGATAATACAGCCAGTTTATGGTGCCAGCAAATGGCAGGTACTGGCACGGCTATTAATACCTGGCTGGAACAACAAGGGTTTAGCCACACTAGAGTAAATTCCCGCACGCCTGGCAGGGAGGCTAATCAGCAGCAGTTTGGCTGGGGCCAGACTACTCCCCGTGAAATGGCCGAGTTACTAGTGCAGATACGCCAGGGAAAAGTAATAAGCCCAGATGCCAGTGAGCGGATGTACCGCAACTTAACCCGCATTTACTGGGATGCTGAGGCATTGTCGCAAGTGCCGCCAACAGTACAAGTAGCTTCTAAACAAGGCGCTGTCAATCAATCTAGATCAGAAGTAGTGCTCGTAAATGCACCTTCCGGCGATTATGTTTTTTGTGTGATTACTAAAAACCAACAGGATGAAAGCTGGGAATATACCAATGAAGGATATGTACTGCTCCGGAAAGTTTCACAATTACTTTGGCAGCATTTTGAACCTAAATCAGACTGGGTTCCGAACAAAGAATCTGAAAAATGGAATTAAAAATTAGATGAATGCACATCCAGTTGTTTTCAAGTCTACACGTACTATATAAAATAAAACACCTCACAGCATTGAATACTATGAGGTGTCTTTTTCAAAGAATGCGTTTAGCTATTATTGCCGGCTGCTGCCGCCAAATTCCTGATTTACCTTGATGTATCCAGGATACTTTAATACTGTCTGGCCTACCATAATGGAGGGTTTTATTTTTAAGGTGACTCTTGTCGGTTTTCCGCCATTACCAGACAGTCCCAAACCCATATTTACTGCCTGTTCAGCAGGCATGCCACTCAATACTTTTCTTAAATCGGTAGAAATACGGATAGGTAAGGTAGTTACGCCACCATCTGGGGCAATTTGCACCCGTTCGTTAATCGTACCATCTACAATTTCTTTATCATCAATTACCATAATCCAGTCTACACTGTTCATGGCAGCAGTAGTGGCATTCGGATTTTTAACTTCCATATTTACAATCAAATTCAGCGGCAGAGACCCGGAAGCATAAGATTGGGTAATTTTAGCGGCCTGAACCAGATTTAGGTCTGAAATGCTGCGTATATTCTGTACATTGATACCTGCCAGGGTAGTGTTTTCCAGGTTAGCCAGCCGGAAATCACAATTCGCAAATGTCTGGAGTTCTTTCAGCTGGCGGCAACTGATGCTGGTAAATAAGACAAATAAAACAAAAATGGAGGTTTTTACTCGCATAGCAATTTCTTTCATGTTTACAGGTGAAAATAGAAGTGGAAGTAAGAAAATAGATCATCTTACTTCCAGCTTTTACTACATACTCTAACCCCGTGCCAGCTTTGGCTTTTGTTAGAATAATTTGGCCTCTTTAATAATTTCTGGGGTTACCTTAAAGAATTCCTGATGAATATTGAACGGTGCTTCGCCATTGGTCTGGCATTTGATATATAAGCCATCTTCTTGTAATTCATAGGCATTTACATTGTCCTTCAAGTTATAGGCTAGTACATTTATTACTTCTTGTTTAATGGTTTCGGCGGTAAATAAGAATAAAGATTCTATCCGGCGTTCAAAACTCCTCACCATTATATCGGCACTGCCTCCATATATTTTGTAGTCGCCGTCATTATGGAAGTAAAATAAACGGGCGTGTTCCAGAAAATCGCCTACAATAGATCGGACGGCTATATTTTCACTAAGGCCAGCACGTCCAGGGCGCAAGCAGCAAATACCTCTGACGATGAGCTTTACCGGAACGCCTGCCTGAGAAGCCGCATATAGTTCATCAATTACTTCGCGATCTTCCAAAGAATTGATTTTGATGACAATGCCACAAGGTAAACCTTCAGCTGCATTGGTAGCCTCATTGCGAATAAGTTCAATAAGTTGCTGGCGCATATCACGGGGAGCCGTAATAATATTTTGGTAGTTGCTTGGCAACGAATGGCCGGTAATTACATTAAAAAACTCTGATATATCCTGAGCATAGCTTTCATTGGTTGTCAGCAGTCCTAAATCTGTATACAAGCGGGAAGTATCCTCGTTGTAGTTTCCACTGGACATGTGTACATATCTGGTAATTTTATCGCCATCTTTCCGTACGATCAGCAGCAATTTGGTATGCGTTTTATACCGGCTAATTCCATAAATTACAAAGCAGCCAGCTTTTTGCAACCGTTGAGCTTCCCGGATATTGTTTTCTTCATCAAACCTGGCTTTTACTTCGAATAGTACGGATACGTGCTTTCCATTTTCAGCTGCTTTCAGTAAAGCATTCGTTATGCGGGAAGATTTGGCAAGCCGGTAAATAGTAAGTTTAATGGCCAGAACATCAGGATCTTCAGCAGCTTGTTCTACCAAGTGCACTACCGGCTCAATGCTGTTATAGGGATGATGCAATAGAATATCCCGACTTTTCAACACCTCAAACAAGGGAGCATCTGCTTTATCTTTTAAGCTGATAGGTGTAATGGGTGCAGGTACCGGAGGTATTTCATCTCTGAAGTCCTTATGATTTACAATTTGCCACAATCCAGTAAAGTCAATCATCCGGTCTGTGACGAATACGTTATCATCATCCAATTCCCAGCGGCCTTTTAACACCTTCATCATCCAGGTGGAATAGCCGGATTCTACTTCAATACGCACTACCCGGCCAGTACGACGGGTTTTAATTTTGCGCTTAATTTCATCAATAAAATCATTGTCAATATCATCACTTTCCTCCAGACTGAAATCGCCGTTGCGGGTAATCCTGAACAGGTCTACGGAAAGTATTTCAATATTGCGGTAAAGTTTGTGAATCTCACGCCGGATAATTTCTTCAATAGGTACAAAAATAAGCTGGTCATCCCGGTAAATTTCGAAGAAGCGGGGCAAGTTCTGCGGAATCTGTACAAAAGAAAGCCTTCTCTGGTCTTTTGAATCGTCTGCTGTTCTGGTAACTACTCCGAAAATAAGGATCCTGTTCATCAGAATAGGAAAGGTATGGTACCCATCAAACACCATAGGGGTGAGCATGGGGAAAATCGTACGCATAAAATACGCCGATATCTCCGACTTCTCATCTGAATTTAACTCCTCTACTTTGGCAATGCGGAAGTCTGACAGCTCAAATAACGGTTGTAAATGTACTTTGAACTCATCCGTTTGTTCCTTAAAGAACTGCTGAGCCGTAGCCAGTAAGGTTTTCCGGAAGGTGGTTTCCCGCAAACCTGAATAATCTATCCGTTCTTTGCCATAGTCCAGATAGTTATACAAACTACCTACCCTAATCATAAAGAATTCATCCAGGTTGGAAGAGGTAATGGCTAGAAATTTCAACCGTTCAAAGATGGTGCGGTCAGGATTTATTGCCTGATCCAGCACCCGGTAGTTAAACTGCAGCCAGCTAAGGTCCCGGCTAATATAGTTGCTTTGCTCAATTACATTGGAAACTTTATCCTTGACAAGCATTATCTCACGGAATTTTTTTATTGGGTTTGTTACAAATGAAAAAGGGGACAAAAGTGATGACCCCTTTTTTAAAAAACTACTTTTGTATTCTTCAAACACTATATATTATTTTATACATCTACTTTGGCATATTTCGCATTTTTCTCGATAAACTCTCTGCGAGGGGCGACCTCGTCTCCCATCAACATGGAGAATAAATGGTCCGCCTCAGCAGCAGATTCTATGCTTACTTGTTTTAACGTACGTGTACTAGGGTCCATGGTAGTAGTCCAGAGTTGTTCCGGATTCATCTCTCCCAAACCTTTGTACCGCTGAATATTTACCGTGTCTTCCCGGCCATCTTTAGCAATTTCCTTTACTGCTTTATCTCTATCTTCTTCACTCCAGCAGTATCTTTCTTCTTTGCCTTTTTTTACCAAATATAACGGAGGAAGGGCAATATAAAGATATCCTTTCTCAATTAAATCTTTCATGTAGCGGAAGAAGAATGTTAAAATCAAGGTACGGATATGGCTACCATCTATATCAGCATCCGTCATGATGATAATTTTATGATAGCGCAGCTTATCCATGTTTAAAGCCTTTTCACCTTCGGAGGTGCCGAAAGATACGCCAAGCGCCGTAATCATATTTTTTATTTCTTCATTCTCATATATCTTGTACTCTTGTGCTTTTTCTACGTTCAAGATTTTACCCCGAAGCGGAAGAATAGCTTGGAAACTTCTATTACGGCCTTGTTTAGCGCTACCACCAGCACTATCTCCCTCCACCAAATATAATTCGCAGACTTCTGGATTAGAATCTGAACAGTCGGCAAGTTTGCCGGGTAAACCACTGCCGGTAAGTACGCTTTTACGCTGTACCATCTCGCGGGCTTTGCGGGCGGCGTGGCGGGCCTGAGCCGCTAAAATAACCTTGGCTACAATAGCTCTGGCTTCTTTCGGGTGTTCTTCCAGATACGTATTCAGAATATCGCTTACACAAGTACTTACTGCACCAGCCACATCCGAGTTACCTAATTTGGTTTTGGTTTGACCCTCAAACTGAGGTTCTGCTACCTTTACAGAAATTACGGCTGTTAAACCTTCCCGGAAGTCATCTCCACTGATATCCATCTTCAACTTATCCAGCATACCTGTTTTTTCAGCATAACTTTTCAAGGTACGTGTTAAAGCTGCCCGGAAGCCTGATACGTGTGTACCTCCTTCAATTGTATTAATATTGTTTACATACGAAAATACATTCTCAGAATAAGAAGTATTATAGTGCATGGCTACCTGTACAGGCACACCACCTTTATCACCTTCCATGTAAATAGCTTCCGGAATCAGTTTTTCGCGGGTAGAATCCAGGTATTCCACAAATTCTTTTAATCCGCCTTCTGAATAAAATTCATCGTAGGTAGGATTTCCTTCATCATCCAGGGTACGCAGATCAGTAAGCGTAATGCGTATTCCCCGGTTTAGGAAGGAAAGCTCACGTAAACGGGTAGCTACTGTTTCGTATTTATATTCGGTAACTGTGAAGATAGATGCATCAGGTAAAAATTCAACAGTGGTACCTGTACGGTCTGTTACGTCGATTTCGCGTACAGGATATAAAGGACGGCCGATATTATACTCTTGCTCAAACACCTTTCCCAGTCTGTAAACAGTAACTTTCAGGTGTGTAGATAAGGCATTTACGCAGGAAACCCCCACGCCATGCAAACCACCGGATACTTTATAAGTGTCTTTATCAAATTTTCCGCCAGCGTGCAATACAGTCATCACTACTTCCAGGGCAGAACGTTTTTCTTTGGTGTGATAATCGGTAGGGATGCCCCGTCCATTATCTGTAACAGAAATAGAATTATTTGTATTAATGACAACATCAATTTTGTCGCAATGTCCGGCTAATGCTTCATCAATAGAATTATCCACCACTTCCCAAATCAGATGATGCAGACCTTTTGCGCCGGTGTCACCAATATACATAGAAGGCCGCTTTCTTACAGCTTCCAGACCTTCCAGTACCTGAATATTATCTGCTGAATAATTACTGGTTTTTTTTTCTTCTACTAGTTCATTCATATATTATGTTATCTTCTATAGTGAGGGGCAATTGTTGTATTTTTCATAAAAATGAATTAAATCTTCATGCCTGCCAAGTTGTAAAAATACGCTTTTTTTTTCACTTTTTCATGCCATTTTATGTCTCTGTCTTTTGAAAATAGAGATACCTTTGCATGAGTAATTATTCCTGACAGGGATAGATTAATTTCTGTATAAGAGTAACATAAATACCTGTAAATTAATTCTTTAAATAACGAACATACTGACCGGATTGCTAAATATACAGATTAATTTGAACAATTACAGGTATATTTCTTACTTAGCTCAAAAGCGGTCTCTCTTTACTTGCCAACTATGTATAAAGCTACTCCAACAGCTCTTTTTAAATTATTAAAAACAAGACTAGAACAGGCACTGCCTGGCGTACCTGCCCAGGAAAAAATGGCTAGTTCTATCCGGTCGGCATTACAGCTAAAAGCACAGCCTGATCATCTTACCCGCCAAAGTGCTGTGTTAATCTTATTATATCCAGATAGCAATCACATCTATTTTCCGATGATTGTACGGCCTGTCTATGCAGGCGTACACAGTGGGCAAGTGGCTTTTCCTGGAGGCCGGATGGAAGAAACAGATCGTACGTATACAGATACTGCGTTGCGTGAAGCTTTTGAAGAAATTGCCATTAATCCGGCGGAGGTGGATGTGGTTGGAATGTTAAGCCCACTGTATGTACCAGCTAGCAACTACATGGTGTATCCGGTAGTGGGAACCAGCTATAACCGGCCTGCTTTCCAGCCCGATCCCAGAGAAGTGGCGCAAATTCTGGAAATACCTTTGTCGCAGGTTCAGGATTTGAGCAGAATAGGAACTAAAGAAATAATTGTACGGGATAATATCGTAATCCAGGCTCCCTTTTATGACCTGCTTGGCCACACAGTTTGGGGAGCTTCGGCCATGATTTTAAGCGAACTAGTAGTAGTACTTGAAGAGATTGGGTTTTCATAATCCGGCAGAAAAATAGTATAGCCGGATTATGAAAGGTTTATGTGTTCCTGGTATTTATCCGTAATCCATCCTAATACATGCCGGCAGATAACATAACTAAGGTACACCCTTCTATCGTCTGTATCCCTTTTTCGTTGGCCAACCGCATCAACTCATCATTTTCAGTACCCGGATTAAAAATAATGCGTTTGGGATTCAATCCCAGAATATAGTCATACCACTCAGGCAGATTACGTGAACCCACATACAGCGTAACTGTGTGTACATCAGGAATCACTCTCTTGTCGTTGATAATGTCTTTCCCAGCAACAGTCCCCTGCTTAATACCTACGGGTGCTATCTCATGTCCGTGTCTCACCAGACTATGAGCTGCTCGGTAAGCAAATCTCTCTGGATTATCAGTAGCCCCTAATACAACAGTCTTTTTCATAGTTTGTAGCTTGTTTCCAGGGTAGAACACGTATAGACAATCAGAATGTTCCCAAATGGAACTAAGGATAGGGAACTTGCAATCATAACTTCCTATCCTTAGCTCATCTATATCCTCACTATAGGCAATGTTATCTGCTAACATCTGTTGCTTTCACACAGGAAATAAGCTGATACGAGTATGAGTGAATCCTGTAAGTTTCAAAGTATAGTATAGAAATAATATTGATGCAAAAATATTTACATGGATGGGTTAAAATAGTAATTTGCAACGGAAGAGAGCAAAACATCCAAAATTGGGTGTTTTATACAAGTAGATTAATGGAAAAGGTAAAACTTGCGGCCAAACTGCTTAAGACTATGGGTATACGAAAATAGCCTAACTATAATTAGCTGACGGCTATTATGTTATTACTTATCTAATTGTCATAATCAGCAAGTCGAACTAGCGAATGCTCAGATATAGAAGGGGTTACAAAATGACCTAAAGAGGTAATTCATTACAACATCTATAACTAGATATTTTTCGAAGAAAAAGTGCATTTTATACCTTACATATGATCCTATCTCTACGATTTATAAAAAATACCAGAAGTATCTCTTTAGTCTTATTATTCATCTGCCTCTACCTACAAAGCTTTGCAGCTACCTTTACTTCCAGTGCCTTGGGTGGCAACTGGACTTCGCCTACTAGCTGGTCCTGTACGACAGGGCCTTGTGGAGCATTTCCTGGTGCAGGTGATGTGATTACTATTAATAGTGCTATTTCTATAACTAGTTCTGTTTCCGTCAGTAGTTTCACTATTAATTCTACCGGTTCGCTTACTATTGGTACGGCTACTGCAAATTCAGGAAGTTTAACATACAGTGGTAGCTCTACGGTAAATGGAGGTAGATTAATTGTTAATGCTGGAGGGATTCTTAGAGATACTTATACCGGCACATATCCAGGAGGAACAGCTTTTCTTGAAATAAATGGAGGGTCAGCTGCTATTCCTGCTTTGCAGGTAACAGGCCTAATGGAAGTTTCTAATTTAACTATTGGAGGGGGAAATGCTAACACTTACTCAATAATTAATTCTGCGGGTAATGTATTAGTGAAAAATGCTTTTACAATGAATAGTAGCAGTGGGAGAGATGCAAGACTGGTATTAGAAGGCTTACTAGTAGTAAAAGGACAGTTTGATACATCAAGTAGTGGCGCTAACATCAGCACTTCTGGTACAGGGAGCTTTTCAGCACAAGGTGGTATAGGAAATGGTAATCCTGCAAATACAGTAGTGGGTGCTAATGCAGTAGGAGGTGTAAATTATTGTCAAGCAGCTAATCCCTGTAGTGTTAATACAAGTGATTGTATAAATGTCTGTAACAGACTAAATAACTCTCCACTTCCTATTGTACTAATCAGCTTTAAAGCTATAGCAGAAACCACAGATGGACAAGTAAGGTTACAATGGATTACAGCTAGTGAAGAAAATAATGACTACTTTGTGATTGAACGTAGCAAAAATGCGCAGGAATTTGAAGAGATAGACAGAATAAATGGAGAAGGGACTACTTCGTTAACAACTACATATTCACTCGTAGATGAAAAACCGTTAGCGGGAATAAGCTACTATCGTCTGAAGCAAGTAGATATAGATGGTAGGTTTTCGTACTCCAAATCAGTATCTGTTACTTTAGAAACATCTGGAATTGTAATTTCACCTAACCCGGTAACTGGTAAGCAGTTTACAATCTCCTGGGCATCAGAGGTCAATGAAACGGATGTTGCTATATTCAACCAACTTGGTCAGCAAGTATACGCACAGAAAATAGAAGGTGGCGACCGTAAGGAATATACCATTGTTGTAGGTGAAAAACTTACCGGGGGCGTATATCTCCTGAAGATTCAAGCACAGGGACAGCAATTAACTCATAAGCTACTTATACAGAATTAACTTCTAAAACGGCTGGCAGGTCTCACTAAAATCTGTTCAACAAATTGCATTCAATATCTCAGGCGTGGAAGACGTATCTTCTTCGCCTGAATTTTTATCGGAAGCCTGGTAATAGGCAAATATATACGAACATAGCCCTTATTAGAGAGAAATAGCCCGACGATAAGTCAAGGTCTTTTGTAAACTTAGGAATCCAATTATCCGTAGTAGTCATCACATTTTAGTTAACTGAGCAGGAGTATTTTACTTCTTATTTTTTACTGTATGTAAATTAACTACTTCCGATAATGAACAAGCACCTTATTACATGTTTAACAACCCTTGTGTTGTTATTATTTAATTCCTGTGCCAGAAATCCGGTTACTGGCAAAAGAGAATTAAGTTTAATGTCTACTGAACAAGAGATTGCGATGGGAAAGGAAGCTGACCCACAAATAGTTGCACAATTTGGGTTGTATGAAGATCCGGCCCTGCAAACCTTCATCAAAGAAAAAGGACAGCAAATGGCCGCTATCTCTCACCGCAAAGACATCAAATACGAGTTTAAAGTAGTAGATTCTCCAGTCGTAAATGCATTTGCAGTACCGGGTGGATATGTATATTTTACCAGAGGCATTATGGCTCATTTCAACAATGAAGCAGAGTTTGCTGGTGTATTAGGGCATGAAATAGGCCACGTTACTGCCCGGCACTCAGCACGGCAGCAAAGCAAAACGCTGCTTGCCCAGCTAGGACTTATTGCAGGTTTGATTGCAGTCCCTCAAATGGCGCAATATGCAGAAGCAGCACAGCAGGGCTTAGGCTTATTGTTTCTGAAGTTTGGCCGCGACGATGAACGGGAATCTGACCAGTTGGGAGTAGAATATTCGACAAAAATTGGATATGATGCTCAGGAGATGGCCGGATTTTTTAATACGTTGAGCAGAGTAGGGGGCGAGGAACAGGAAGCTATCCCTGATTTTTTATCTACACACCCAAATCCGGCAGACCGTAACCGGACAGTGAAAAAACTGGCTACCGAATGGCAGCAGAAGCTAAATGCTACCGATCTGAAAGTGAACCGCGATTCTTATCTAAAAATGATTGATGGCATTATCTATGGAGAAGACCCTAAACAAGGATATGTAGAAAATGATGTTTTTTACCATCCGGTACTCAAATTCCAGTTCCCGGTTCCCAGAGGTTGGACCTTGCAAAATAGTCCTCAACAAGTACAAATGGTGCCTAAAGACGGGAAAGCTCTTATGTTACTGATGCTGGCTCCAGGAAATTCTCTGCAAGCAGCTGCCGAATCTTTCCTTCAAAATTACCAGATGGTTCCGGTAGAATCTAAAAATACAACCGTAAATGGGCTACAGGCAATAGCCGTGGTGGCCGATCAGCAAGCACAACAGGATCAACAAGCACAGCAGCAACAACAACAGCAACAGCAACCAGCTGTGCGGGCACTTATGTACTTTATAGAATATGGAGGTAATATTTACAATATGACGGGGCTAACTTCCGCCGCTGACTTCAATACCTATTATCCAGTATTCAACTCTAATATCACTAGTTTCCGGCAACTGACAGATCAGGCAAAACTTAACAAAAAACCAAATCGTATCCGGATAAAACCGGTAAAACAAAGTGCTACCTTATCCAAGGCACTTACAGCCTTAGGTGCTAAAAATGACCAACTTAAAGAACTAGCCGTATTGAATGGAATGCAACTGAATGACAAAGTGCAACAAGGTACACTGGTGAAAGTACTAGAGCAGTAAGAAAAGGTAATACCTAAGGTGCCTTATCCGGTTTGTATCTGGATAAGGCATTTTTGTTGTACACACCTAAGTTACTTTTGATGCTGGATTAAATTAACTTTATACTCAACAGTTAATTGCTGCCTAAATGATTGTACGCGAAACACCTGAAAACTTTATTCTGATAACCCAACACGCCCATGCTACTTTATCAGGGCAATTGGCTGAACATTGGAAGGAAGAATTTTTCTGGCAACAGCCTTATACTCCAGATGTATTGCTGGCCATCTACCAGCACGACCGGGGATGGATTCACCTGGATGAAGTACCTGCGTGGGATGCACAACATGCGCAGGTTTTTTCATTTATCGGCTATCCGATGAAAGCAAAATTACTTCATTATACCAAGGGTATAGAGGAGGTAGAAGCCATGAGTACCTATGCAGCCATTTTATGTAGTAGGCACTATTGTTCATTTTTGCGTGGTGGAAATGCCCAAGAAAAAGAGTTTGTGGAGCAAGAACTTAAACGGCAACAGTCGTTAATAGAAAATATGCAGCTGGACAATCCGGCAAAGCAGCAACTGGTAGACTATCATTTTCGCATCTTGCAGTTATTCGACGATCTTTCGTTGTATATATGTATCAATCAGCCTGGCATAGCTAAAGCTGAAGAATTTCCTTTTTTTAAAAATGGATTTAAAAACTCTGATAGCTTTACTTTTACCAATGGCAAAAAGATAGAAGCTTGTTGGAAAAATCTACATACTGTAAGCGTCTCGCCCTTTCCGCTTTCTATCGAGCATACCCTTGCTGTTCCATATAAACAAGTAAATAAAAAAGACATACAACAAATGGGTCTGGCAGAAGCTTACCAGAATGCCCCCCTACAAACTTATCAGGTAAGCATCACCTCCTGAAACCAGATAATTCAAGCAACCAATAAAGATTCATTTATAACTTTCTTCAACATAAAATATACGGCTAACTACCTAAAAGTAAAAGGGAGGGTTAGGCCAGCTTTTCGTTTATTACTTTTTTTACCAGTTCCACCGCATTTTTTACACCGAGGCGTTTCATCATATTCGCCCGGTGATTATCTACGGTACGTATGCTTAAGTTGAGTTTTTCGGCTATCTCGCGGCTGCTGTCGCCGTCTATAATAAATTTTACGATGGCTTTCTCTTTTTTAGAGAGTTTAGGCTTTTTAAGCTTACTTTTCTCGGTGTCTTTTACTTTTTGCAGATAAGAAGAAACAATAATATGGGATACGGATGGACTAAAGTATTTTTCTCCCCTAGCTACTGTTTGTAAGGCACGCAGCATTTCGTCGCGGGTGGTATCTTTTAGCAAATATCCGTAGGCACCCACTTCCACTGATTTTAATATGTAATCTTCATTATTGTGCATGGAAAGCATTAATGCCTTGGTGTGTTTGTGGTGTTTGCTTAACTCTTCGGCCGCTTCAAGGCCATTCATTACAGGCATGGCAATATCTATCATCAATACATCCGGCGATAGTTCTTTTACTTTGGCCAGGGCTTCTGCTCCATCCTGGGCTTCACCTACAATTTCTATTTCCGGAGAGCTTTCCAGCAACGACATGATGCCGTTGCGCACAATGGTGTGGTCGTCTGCCAGCAATACTTTAATCTTGTTCATGATAGAGGGGAATAAAAGGAATTTTTACGTGTATTCCTGTGCCTTTGCCTGGTTTGGTGGTAATTTTTAAATCTCCATTAATAATAAACGCCCGTTCTTTCATATTGCTGATACCCGCAGCCGGGCTATTTTTTCCTGGTTTACTGGCAAATTCTTCATACGCAAAACCTTGCCCGTTATCATCTATTTTCAGGTGGATATGTTTCTTTTTCAGTGAAAGGTCTACGGTTATCTCACTGGCTCTGGCATATTTAATGGCATTATGAATGGCTTCCTGAGCTATGCGGTACAAGCCAATCTCTACATTTTTTGCTAAGCGTTCGTTAGTCCAGTTATTGGTAAAGGTAATTGTAATTCCGGCACTGGCCGCTACCTGACCTGCCAATAATTTTAGAGCAGAAGCTATTCCAAAATCACTCAATACGGCAGGCATCAGGTTAAAGGAGATGGTGCGAGCTTCGGTAATCGTTTGAGAGATCAGGTTGCGCAGGTTATTTAGGTTTTGTTGGCCTTTTTCAGAATTTTCTACCCAGTCGCCTACTTTTTCGATGCCAAACTTCATAGCAGTAAGCATTTGCCCCAGTCCGTCGTGAATTTCGCGGGCAATGCGTTTGCGCTCTTCTTCCTGCCCTTCTATTAAATACGAAGTGCGGACTTTTTGCTCGTTTATTTCCTGTTGATGTTTCTGCGCGGTAGCATTCAATAAAGCTTCCCTGGTTTCTTCTAATGACTTGTTTACACGAGTCAGTTCTTCATTTATTTGTTTGGTTTTTTGTTCTGACTCTATCAATCTCTGAATAGTTTGCCGGATTTTTTCTACGGCGGGCCGGAAAATAAATAAACCTTCCAGCAGTAAAACCACGAGTGTACTTAGTAACAAAATCGTTTCTATGCGTTGTGAGGTGTTAATCCGTTGTATCGCTTCTGCATCGTATTCAAAAACTATTTTATCCATGGCTTGTAAATAAGGCCGCTCATGCTTGAGCACCTGATTCAGGTTGTGTTCTAGCTGCTGATAGGTGGGGAGGGGATGGCTGGCATACGTTTGAAGAAGTTGATGTACATTACTCAGCATGGTACTAAAATGAGGTTCCATACCGGCAAACATCTGGCGGATAGAATCGCTGTTATTTACAGGTGTTTCCACTGAAGGAAGGTACCCATTCTTAAGTCCTTGATGACTGTTTTCCCATCTCTCTAAATCTGTTTTAAGATCCGATAGGTACACCGATACTTGTATAGTGTCTTTGGCATGGGCTACTAACAACACGGTTTTGGTGATTTTCTGGCTCAACATCCGCTGCCTTCCGGCAATATTAATTACCCTGGAATCGCTTAGTTGATTGCGTAAGGAACGCTGAACCAATATCTGTCCTCCAATAGATAATAATGCTACTGCTGTCAGCGCCAGTAGATAGAGCCTAGTGATTTTCCGTGAAACAGCAGGATCAGGAGAAGGGAGCACGTTTCAGACTTGTAAAATAGAAGGTGATAAATACAATAGATTTGAAATAGTAATGTAAATCATTTGAAACCTAGCTACCTTAACTATATAGCTCAATCAGAATATTTAATTATTTATTTTACATTGGTTATATATCCTCAGAAAAAATTCACATACTTAGTTAAGTTAAATGAATCAAGGAAAATATAAAATTGCTCAACAGATTAAGGCCAGAGGTATATTTGCTTCCATTGATATTAATGCTGAATTGACTCAGTCTTCCACTAGTATAGAAATTGCCTATGAAGCCCAACTAACTCGTGAATGGAAAATAGCCATAGAATTTGGAGCTAGTTATTTCTTACAAAATATGAAAGTCCCTAATAAGCATACAAAGGGAATAAAAATACTTGTTCAGCAATTTCATGGAAACGAAGTGGATACAACTTCTGTATTGATATCGATTGTAACAATAAAGGCATTAATGCATGCTTTGAAAGTAGATATTTACAGGGAACCCTTTATTGATACAGATAAACTAATCTATGGTTTTCCTTTTTAATTGCGTTTTAGAATAGTAGGTATTTCCCATGTAGCGTTAATCAACGCCATCAATGCCCTTCTAAGTTTCCGACACCGATATATACGTATCCCTCTTCTACTTTTACCGGATAAACTTGAATAGCATATTCTTCTCCATTCAGATTCTCTCCAGTGACCAGCGAAAAGCTTCTTTTATGTAGAGGACAAGCTACTTTTGGTTCTCCACAGCTATCGCCGATCAAACCCCGGGATAATACCATCTGCATTTTGTGCGGACACATATTCTGGCTCGCATACCACTCATTAGTCGCTTTAAAATGAAACACGGCTATTTGCATTCCTTTGTATTGTACACACGCACCTCCATTTACTGAAAAAGCTTCTACTGGCGCTGCTTTAAACCAATTTGTAGATTGTTGGGTGTTAGTGATTACATTGCTTTCCATACAATATTGATTAATGACTATTGACAAATGATTAGAGGAAATGAAGTTTATTGAGTGAATGGATATGGAATGTTGAACAAAGAATACGCAATGTTGAATTAACTTGTATTCTCATCAGCATTCCATATTCCTTGTTCTTCTTTTTCTATTCTTTAAACCACCAATGATTATTGGATAGCTACCTGCTCCAGGCTACAGGCACTTTCTGGCCGCGTTCTTCGCGGAATTTTATCTGTGGATCAGCTTCGTCAGAGTTGATAAAATGCTTGAACCGTTGGCGTAACGCTGGATTGTTTACCACCTCTCTCCATTCACACTGATATGTATCAACTAGGAACTCCATTTCTTTTTCCAGCTGTTCGCCCATACCTAGTGAATCATGCACCACTACTTGTTTTAAATAGTCAATACCTCCTTCTAACTTATTAAGCCAGGTGGCAGTACGGGTAAGAGGTTCAGCCGTTTTGATATAAAACATCAGGAAGCGGTCTACATATTTAATGCAGGTTTCTTTATCGATGTCAGAAGCCAATAGCTGGGCATGCTGAGGTTTAGCTCCGCCATTGCCACAGACATATAGGTTCCAGCCTTTTTCGGTAGCAATAATGCCAAAATCTTTGGATTGGGCTTCGGCACATTCGCGTACACAGCCAGAGACAGCACTTTTAAGTTTATGCGGTGCCCGTAATCCTTTATAGCGTTCTTCTACTTCGATGGCAAACGTAACCGAATCCTGCACCCCAAACCGACACCAAGTAGAACCTACACAGCTTTTTACTGTGCGGAGGGATTTTCCATAGGCATGTCCGCTTTCAAAGCCGGCATCAATTAATTCTTCCCAAATATCTGGCAGCTGGTCTACCCTGGCACCAAACAGGTCTATCCGCTGCCCGCCGGTAATTTTGCAATACAAACCATATTTCTGGGCTACCTGGCCAATGACTATTAACTTTTCAGCTGTAATTTCTCCTCCAGGAATACGGGGAACCACTGAATAGGTACCACCCCGTTGAATATTGGCTAAATACTGGTCGTTGGTATCCTGAATAGTAGCTTGTTTGAGGATCATCTCGTTCCAGATACTGGCCATCATGGAAGCAACAGCGGGTTTACATACCTCACAGCCGTGTCCTTTACCATATTCCTCAATTAAATTATCATAGGTGCGGATGCCGCTGATCTTAATAATGTCGAACAGTTCCTGGCGGGTATAGTTAAAATGTTCGCAAAGCACTTTCCGCACAACCTTCCCCTGAGCCTTCATGGTTTCGGTCAGCAGGTCATTCAGCATCGGAATACAACCGCCACAACCGGTGCCGGCTTTAGTACATTTCTTTATATCTTTTATATCATTGAGTTCACCGTCTGTAATCGCAGAACACAAAGCTCCCTTAGATACATTTTCGCAGGAGCAAATTAAGGCTTCATCCGGTAGACTCATCACGCCGCTGCCTTGTGCACCTTCACTACCTCCACGGGTACCCAGAATCATATCTTCTGGATTAGGGGGAAGCAGAATATTATTCTTAGTTGTTTGCAGCAGCATGTTATAACTTTCAGCCTCACCAACTAAAATTCCTCCCAGCAGGCGTTTGCCATCTTCCGTGATATTAATCCGTTTGTAAATGCCCTTTACTTTATCTTCTAGTACAATGGTGCGGTGGGTGGTATTAGTGCAAAAAGGATCTCCGAAACTGGCTACATCTACGCCAATCAGTTTCAGTTTGGTAGACATATCGTAGGCAGTAAATGTTTTTTCGCGGCCAGTTAGCTGACTAACTACCACATCTGCCATCTCATAGCCTGGGGCTACCAGTCCATAAATCATCTGTCCATGCAGGGCACATTCGCCGATAGCAAATATGTCTGCATCACTGGTTTGCAGGGAATCATTCACGACAATACCTCCTCTGCTACCGGTAGCTAACCCCGATTTTATGGCTAATTCATCCCGTGGTTTAATGCCGGCAGAAATTACCACCATATCTACCTCCAGGGAGGTGCCATCGGTAAAAATCATTCCTGAAATGCCATGCTCGCCTTCAATAGAAGCGGTATTTTTAGTTAAGTGTATTCCAATGCCTAAAGATTCCAGTTTGTTTTGAAGTATATTGGAACCTGCCTCGTCTAATTGCCTGGGCATTAACCGGGGAGCAAATTCTATAACATGGGCTTCCAGACCTAAATCTAGTACTGCTTTAGCCGCTTCTAAGCCAAGTAAGCCACCACCGATAACAGCAGCTTTTTTTGCTTTTTTGCTATAGTTAATAATGGCTTCCAAATCTTCAATGGTGCGGTAAACAAACACTCCATCTTTTTCTACTCCTTTAATAGGAGGTACAAATGCACCAGAACCGGTTGCCATAACTAGTTTATCATAGGACAAGATGCGTCCATGCTGGGTAGTTACTGTTTTTGCAGCCCGGTCAATAGAAATGGCTAGTTCTCTGGTCAGAAGTTCAATTCCATTGTCTGCATACCAGCTAGCGGGTGCCATGGTGAGTTCTTCAACCGTTGTGCCCGTAAAGTAAGCACTTAAATGCACCCGGTCGTAGGCCGGACGGGGTTCTTCTCCAATAACGGTGATGTTGAAAGCTTTTGAGGTGGATTTTGCAACGAGTTTTTCGCAAAACTTATATCCCACCATGCCATTGCCTATAACTACTATGTTCATCATACAAGATTGGTTTAGCTACTGGTTAATTTATACTTATGCTAAAACTACTTAGAAAAATAATACGCGTCAAATTTAAAGGCCATTTTCAGGAAAAGATTATATAAATTCTTAAAACAGGTTAAAATTTAAACCTATATTTTGATAAATGATAATATTTCAAAATTTTTACCTTTAAGATTTAGGCATGAATTTAAGAATAGTCTATATTTGTCCAACTAGTTTTTGAGTAGGAATACTTAAAAATTTTCTACTCCTAAGTGAATTAACTTTTGCTTGTTGATGTATTATCTCTTGAAATAGTATGAAATGTTAAGTGGATTAGTCGTTATTTTTTCTATTTCCTGTTTCTGTTAACTGATACTGATTTTTTTATGAAGACTCCTAAACTCACCTTGGTTGGCGCAGGTCCAGGCGATCCAGAACTGATTTCTCTGAAAGGAATAAAAGCTTTGTCGCAAGCGGATGTGGTACTCTATGATGCTTTAGTAAATACAGAGTTATTAGCGTATGCTCCGGCAGAAGCTATGAAAGTGTTTGTCGGAAAAAGGCTGGGTAGATGTGAGTATGCCCAAAAGGATATCAATGATCTGATTGTATACCATGCCTTACATCATGGGCATGTCGTGCGGCTGAAAGGAGGAGACCCTTTTGTGTTTGGCAGAGGATATGAAGAACTTGCTCATGCGAAAGGATTTCATATAGAAACACAAGTAGTTCCCGGTATTTCCAGCTGTATAGCAGTGCCCGAAATGCAGTATATTCCCCTAACCTGCCGGGGTATTAATGAGAGTTTCTGGGTATTAACTGGCACTACCATGAATCATGAGTTGTCAAAAGATATTCAACTGGCTGCTAGAACTTCAGCGACGTTAGTAATTTTAATGGGTATGAAAAACCTGCGGCAAATAGCGGATATCTTTCATGCTTGCGGAAAAGCAAAAACTCCTGTCGCCATTATTCAGCAAGGCACCTGGGCTGATGAAAAAATAGCGGTTAGCACAATGGATAGTATTGCGGATGTAGCCCAAGAACAAGGATTAAGCAATCCGGCCGTGATTGTCATAGGTGAGGTGGTGTCGCTGCATCCACAGTTTGTGCGGGAAGAAGTGGCGAGAAAATTTGCTTAATGTACACACTATAGTACGATAGATTCATTGCTAAGCATAGCTTTCAGCCTACGCTTTTTTTGTGCGAAACTTAATTTTGCTAAAACTGTATCCAGAAAAAGTTTGGCATATAAACACATAGCCGCAGACTACGCTGAACATACATTTAATAGCTAAGATGCCAATATCCTTAACGCTTGCGCTAATTTTGAGCTTGTAAAACCATATCTGAAGCTAGTTCTTACCCAATACGGATGTTGCTCCGGGAGAATTCTGGGATCGTCATCTATAATGCAGTACCTGGTTACTTCGGGATGTATAGCTAACCACCATTGTATTTCTTCGCCGCGAGTTGGATATTCGCTTATTTTTTTTGAAGAGGAACTAAATCTGGGGGTAACATCAAAAATGTCAAAGTTTACGCCTCTCGATCTAAAGAATTCAGGCACACCCACCGTATCTGCCAGAAAAAACCGCCAGGTAGAAGAAAGTACAACTTTTGCATCTGTTAGTTTGATTAATTGCTCAAAATTAGCCAGACATCTAGGACAAAAATGGGCATGTCCCTGCTCATCCCGCCAACTATAGCTATTCTGCTCTAGCTGCAGTAAATAATGCTCAGTTACCAGCACTCCATCAATATCCAGAAATACCACTCTCATTTATATAGATTAGCAATAATTAAATATTGAACCTATTTAAAGTTTTTAAATATTACTCGAAAAGTGCGCAGGCCGGGAAAAATAGCGGGGTAGGCGTGGGCGTGCAGCGTTGAAGCATTATTTTTCCTAGACCTTTTTTATTACTCATGACATAGCCTGGCCCAAAGCATGTGCTTTGTCCTGTGGCAATGACAAAAAAGTAAGATAATATGGTCAAATATATCTTGTTAAAGCTAAACTTTCTCAAACTTTGAATAAACCTTAAACAGCTTTATAGACATCAAATTAGCTGAAAAAGCAATGTATGTTCAATTAAGTTATGTGTTGCCTTATCCAATCTAAGCCTGTAGTATACAAGGAAATAGCCAAATTTACCCGTTTATCAAAATCATCATTGCCCGTAAATCCTTTTTCGGTGAACGTATGGATGAGCCGGACATTCTCCGCTACGGAAAGATCTTCTACTACATCATCCGTTTCAGCCCTGAAGGAGTCATATTGTTCAGCAGTCGCATCAAACGTTTGAGTAAGGAAACTGCCATCTGGCCGGACAACCGCACAAAGGATTCCACTGGCTTTGGCGATAGAAGGAGCCAGCGTGCCCTCTAAACCACGCTTGAGTACTATTACCCCAGAAAACCCGGCCATAGCTGCCAGGCTAATCATCTTTTCCATATAGGTGATATGAAAAACAGAGGTTATCAAAATAGTTGCCCCACAAGGATTTAATACCTTTTCCAACGTAGCTAGAAAAGGCCTTTTAAAAATAAGTCTCCGCCGCTCTACCCATTGATCTAAGGCAGGGGAAAAGTCAGCTTGATGTAATACCCATCCATAAGCCGGAAATGTTTGGGTTGATTCAAGTGGAGCCTGTACAAATGTGCCGCCTAATGCCTGATATATATCTAGGGTGTTCAAGGTTAACTTTGGCCCGGATGATCTGCCGCAAGATACACTAACTGGGTAGCCTTTTTGCCCAAATGCTTGCGCCAATAAAGGAGTAAGCAAATAGGAATGTTCTACTCCATCAAAAGGTTCGGCTAATTGAATAATAGGGTTAAAATTTAAGGGTGTTTTCCGAAAATCAGGTGAAAAAGTAGAAAGCACCGCTTTGTATAATCCTTCATATTCTTCATCTGATTCGTACCGTATTCGGAGCATGCTGATAGCCATACCCCGAAAAGTTTCTCCAGGTTCATTAGAAAACAGGTAATTACCCAATGTTTCCGCCTCATCTACTGACAAGGTTTCTCTCCTGAGTAGCTTTACTCCAATAGCCTTCATATAGCCTGGAGAATCTATGCATAGATGGTTGTAAAGAGCCTCTATATTATCAGTTTCACCACATATCTGCTGTAAGAGACTTTTTTCTTCCTCGGTAGAGCCTTTAGCAAGTAAGGCCCCAAAAAATGCACCCTTCTGAATAGATATACAAGTATTTTCTGAAAGATAGGCCAAAATTTTTTCTAGTAATTGTGAAGGCAAAGGCTTACTGCCGTGTTTGCCTATTCCAATAATTTTGATGCCTTGTACCAGTGGATTTTCTTTAAAAGAAGATATTGTAGTCATAATGCAAGTATATATAGAATTATCTATTTAATAGATTTAGGTATTTAAAATAAAATATTCATAATTATAATTATGCCTATATTTTATAACGTCTTTTTAAGAAAATTGCATATTTTATAAAAAAATAGGTTAAAATTTTAGGTACTTATTTTGTACTTAAGTATAATTACTTAAAAATAGGGTTAAATTTTAAGGGTACTCAAAATTTAATTTGCTAAAAAAGGATTTATACTATTTCGCTGAGCTATCACTTTACCACATATGCACTTATTACTAAAGCTTAACCTTAAACCATAGTACCATTCATGAAAAAAGCTCCTTTTAAAAAAGCCGAAAGTATTAACCTGTTTAATCTGTCTACACCCAGCATGCGGGCCTTTCATATTACTTGGCTCACCTTTTTTATCTGTTTCTTTGGATGGTTCGGTATTGCTCCGCTGATGGCTGTAGTCCGAGAAGAGTTACACCTGACCAAATCTCAAATAGGCAATATTGTTATTGCCTCTGTTGCTATTACCATATTTGCCCGCCTACTGGTAGGCTGGCTTTGCGATAAATTCGGTCCCCGCATTACCTATACGTTTATGCTAGCTTTTGGTGCCATCCCGGTGATGTGTATTGGCTTCAGCAATAGTTACGAAAGCTTTTTATTATTCCGTCTGGCAATTGGGGTTATCGGAGCCTCTTTTGTCATTACACAGTACCACACATCAGTGATGTTTGCTCCGAATATAGTAGGTACCGCCAATGCAACTACGGCAGGTTGGGGAAATTTGGGTGGTGGTGTCACACAAATGGTGATGCCGCTGATTTTTGCAGGTTTTGTTGGAGCCGGATATACCAGTTCAGAAGCCTGGCGGTTAAGTATGGTCATTCCGGGACTAGCACTACTGATTATGGCTTTTGTCTATTATTTCTGCACTCAGGATACCCCGGAAGGAAATATTGCTGATCTGCGTAAAACAGATCCTACCTACAAAGCCAAAGCTGGAGACGCCGAAGGTAGCTTCTGGAGGGCCTTGCGCGACCACCGGGTTTGGGTATTATTCCTGGCCTATGGCGCTTGTTTTGGCATTGAAATCACCATTGATAATATAGCTGCCTTGTACTTTATAGATAACTTCAATTTGGGGATTAAAGAAGCGGGAATTATTGCCGGTTTGTTTGGTTTTATGAACTTGTTTGCCCGTGCATTGGGTGGAATGTTCAGCGATAAAATAAGTAAAAAGTCAGGTTTCAAAGGACGTGTGATCATACTAAGTGTATTCCTCTTGCTAGAAGGCTTAGGTATTATGCTTTTCTCTACTATGACTTACCTGCCCATGGCCATTGCGGCTATGCTAGGTTTTGCTTTGTTCGTGAAAATGTCGAATGGAGCTACCTATGCTGTGGTACCATTTATCAATAAAAAAGCCTTAGGTGCAGTATCAGGCATTGTAGGTGCCGGCGGAAATGTGGGAGCTGTACTAGCGGGATTCTTATTCAAAGCAGAAGATGTTTCTTACCGAGATGGCTTATTCATAATCGGAATTGCAGTTGCTATTACAGCTTTTATTGCCCTGCTTGCTATGATCCCGGTATTCAATACAACTGCTGCTCAATCTACCGAACCTGCCTTGCAGCCGGTGTTAGCTGGGGAATCCACTGTTGAAAGATCTAAGTAATTTATAAAGAAAAACCCTGAAAAGATCTGCCAATCCTTCAGGGCCAATGTTTAATTGATCATTTTAAATTATTACTAACTTAAAACAGTACAAACGTATGCAAAAAAAGTTACATAGCCAACTTTTGGTTGGGCTAGTACTCCTGTTGCTGTGTAGTAGTTACGTACAAGCACAATTCTCACTAACAGGGCAGCTCCGAACCCGCTCCGAGCTTCGCGATGGTCAGGGAACTCTATCAGGGAAGGGGGCTGTTCCGGCTTTTTTCACCTCTCAGCGCACCCGGCTCAATTTTGGTTACACCGGACACCGCTTCAAATTATTTACTGCTGTGCAGGATGTACGGGTATGGGGGCAAGATGCCTCTTCTATCAACCGGACTACGGTAGATGCCAATGATGGAATAATGATCCATGAAGCCTGGGGTGAAATTATGCTACTGGATACCAGTGCAGCCCTGGAAAATCTTTCTTTAAAGATAGGCCGCCAGGAATTAGTCTATGACGATGTACGCTTACTGGGAAATCTTGATTGGTTGCAGCAGGGAAGAAGGCATGATCTAGCTTTACTTAAACTGGAAGATCAGGGTTGGATGGCTCACCTAGGTGTTGCTTTTAATCAGAACCGTGAACAAAAATCTGGTGGTATTTACAACGGAACTCCAGCAGGCTATACAGCCGGTACCAATGGAATCGGGACTTTATATAAATCCATGCAGTTTTTATATCTGGGACGTAAACTACAGACAGGAAATGCTTCTTTCCTTTTCCTAAAAGATGATTTCAATAAATATCATATGGAAGAAGCCAATAAAGTATATGACAGAGGGGTATGGAGCCGCTTCACCACAGGAATGTATCTTTCTACAACAGCATTAAAGAAATTAAGCTTGACTGCCAGTGCGTATTACCAGGGAGGTAAAGACAAAGATGGAAAAAATATGAATGCCTATCTGCTGTCAGCTTATACATTATATCCGGTTAGTAAAAATTTAAACATAGGTCCGGGAATTGACTTTACGTCTGGAAACAGTGGTTCTGCTACCAGCAACACCAACCGCCAGTTTGATCCATTATATGGCACACCGCATAAATTCTGGGGAGCCATGGATTACTTCTATGTAGCGGATGGATTTGGGAAAAATGGCCTGGTAGACTACTACATCAGAAGCCGCTACAAAGCCAGTTCTAAATTACTGCTATCCTTAGATGCACACCAGTTTACAGCTTCTACTAAAGTACTAAGCGGCGATGGAGTCGAGTTAGACCGGAATTTTGGAACAGAACTAGACTTTACGGCTACCTATAGCCTGACTAAAATCATCACCATAGAGGGAGGGTATTCCAGCTTCTTTGCGATGCCAACACTGGCTTCTTCTGGCGTGAAAAATGTAAACAACGCCGATCTACAAGCCAACTGGGCATTTCTGATGATTAATATCAAACCAGATTTCTTCAGTAAGTAGAATCAGAGTTCCTGTTTTTACACAAGTATTTCTTTTAACCTTTTACCTGCAACTATGAAACGGATATCTTCTTCTATACAAACCTTATTTACTTTCCTGTTAGTAGCCATTTTGCTACACATTTCTACTGCCTGTAGCAATAGTTCCGCTACAGACACAGATGCATCTGCTGAGGAGGAAACTACCACCGCTACCACCTCCAAAAAAATAACTTTGGGTATTATACCACTCACTGATTGTGCTCCTTTAGTCATTGCTCATGAAAAAGGATTTTTCAAGAAATATGGCTTAGAGGTAGAAATATCTAAAGAAGCCTCTTGGGCAAACGTGCGTGATAAGATTTTAACAGGTGAACTCGATGGGGCACACTGCTTATTCGGAATGCCTTTTTCTGTGTATACTGGTGTAGGTGGAAAAGCTGGGTCAGAAATGCACATTGCCATGGTGCTCAATAACAATGGACAGGCCATTACCCTTTCTAAAGACTTTTGTGGAGATGTTCCTTTTCAAAATACGGATGGGGTTGCTGCGGCGGTAGAAAAGATGAAAACCAAAAAAGATCCCACTTTCGCCATGACTTTTCCTGGCGGTACACATGATATCTGGTTACGTTACTGGCTGGCTGCTTCTGGGGTTGATCAGAATAAAGTAAAAATTATTACCATTCCTCCGCCACAAATGGTAGCCAACATGAAAGTGGGTAATATGGATGGCTTTTGTGTAGGCGAACCCTGGAACCAGGTGGCAGTAAAACAAGGCATTGGCTTTACACACCTTTCTACACAAGATATTTGGAAAAACCATCCTGAAAAAGCTCTGGTAGTAAATAAAGACTTTAGCAGCGGCCGCCGAGAAGATATGAAAAAAGTGATGAAAGCTGTACTGGAAGCCTCTATGTGGCTAGATGATATGAAAAACCGGGCAGAAGCGGCCGAAATCATCGGCAGACCCTCTTATGTAAATGCGCCTACTAAAGAAATTGAAGCCCGCCTGATGGGAAGTTATGACCTGGGTTGCGACTATGGCACCCATACTTACACAGATGATCATATGCTGTATCACAACAAAGGAATGGTGAACTACCCACGCAAAGCTCATGGTATCTGGTACCTGAATCAATACGTACGCTTCGATTATTTAAAACAAGCCCCCAATTATAAAGAGGTAGCAGACAAACTCATTTTGCAAGATGTATATGCAGAAGTAGCTAAAGAAATGGGTATTGCCATTCCGGAAGATGATATGAAACCATTCACCATAGACCTGGACAAAGCTACCTTCGATCCAAATAATCCGGATGGAGGCCTAGCTAAAAAGTAAAGAACATTGAACAAGGAATAATGAATGTCGAAGTGTATACCTATTCATCATTCAGAGTTCCTTGTTCGCTAGTCGCTATTCAATCAACTAAAAATAAATCATTCTAGCCATGAAAAGTCAAATAATTGCATCAGATATAGAACTCGAATCTTCAGAAGTTACCAATCAGATCTGGGATAATAACTTGGTAAAAAAGCTAAAAGCTTTCGGCCAATCTTCTGCCTTTACTTTGGGGGGATTTGGTATCCTTCTCCTCATATGGTACATCATTAGCAAACTTACCACAGATGCCTTGCCAGGGCCTTATGCTACCTTGTCTGTGCTTTGGGAAATGCTCAAAGATCCTTTTTATGATTATGGCCCCAATGACAAAGGTATTGCTTTGCAGCTTTTCAGTTCATTAGGAAAAGTATTTTTGGGTTTTGGATTGGGTTCACTGGTAGCTATTCCAGTAGGCATTGTAATGGGAGCTAATGCTTTTTGTAAGAAGCTCTTTTATCCCATTGTACAAATCTTAAAGCCAGTATCTCCGCTTGCCTGGTTTCCTATTGGATTAGCCGTATTCCAATCTGCCGGTACAGCTACTATCTTTATTATATTCATTACCTCACTCTGGTCTACCTTGATCAACACCGCTTTTGGTGTGGGTTCCATTCCTGATGATCATAAGAATGTAGCCAAAGCTTTCGGTTTTTCCACCCGCCGCTACATTACTAAAATATTGATTCCTTACAGCTTGCCACACATCATTACCGGACTTCGCTTAAGTATTAGTGTAGCCTGGCTGGTCATTGTAGCTGGAGAAATGCTATCTGGTGGGTTAGGTATTGGCTTTTTTGTATGGGATAGCTGGAATGCCCTGAGTTTAGAAAAAGTAATCTCTGCCATTCTCATTATCGGCCTTGTTGGATTGCTCTTAGACAGGCTTTTTACGCTTTTGGAAAAAAGATTTTCATATACAGCATAGTCAGTTGTCTTTCATCATTAATCATTCGTCCTTACCATGAGTTACGTAGAAATAAAAGATATGGAGATTGCTTTCTCCACACCCAAAGGCCGCTTTGTAGCTGTTAAAAATATTAACCTGGATATTGCAAAAGGCGAAATTGTATCCATTATTGGGCATTCTGGCTGTGGAAAATCTACCATTATGAACGCCATTGGCGGCATGGTTATTCCCACGAAAGGTACCGTTACTATACAAGGCAAAGCTATTAAAGGTCCAGGTCCGGACAGAGGTATTGTATTTCAGAATTACTCCCTGCTTCCCTGGTTATCGGTATATGAGAATATCTTCCAAGCCGTAGATGCTGCCTTAAAAACTACATCTGAAGTGGACAAAAGGGAGATTGTAGAGAAGTACATCCGCATGGTAAGCTTATCGGCTCACCGGGAGAAACTACCCAAACAAATATCTGGGGGTATGAAACAGCGGGTAGCCATTGCCAGAGCCTTTGCCATTAACCCGGATGTACTATTACTGGATGAACCTTTTGGTGCCTTAGATGCACTAACGAAAGGCTCTATGCACATTGAATTATTAAAGCTCTGGAACCTGGATAATCGCAGCAAAACCATTGTGATGGTAACGCATGATATTGAAGAAGCCATTTTCTTGTCAGACAAAATTGTGGTGATGACCGATGGCCCCTCAGCTACGATCCGGGAGATAGAAGATGTGCATCTGTCCAGGCCCAGAAACAAAAAAGACATTGTGAATATGCCCGAATACAAAACCATCCGTGAACGTCTGCTGAGCCTACTAATGGACAAAGTAGAAATCGATGCCACAGACTTCTATAAAGCTACTAAAGTGGAGTTAGTTGGTATGAGAAGTAGTCATTAGTCAAAATTTACTAAATAAAATTTCCATGAGCGTGGGCTTGAAAAAACTGTGGGGTGTGCGTGAGAAAGCAGGGGGGAAGCATTGTTTTTTCTAGATTTTTCTTTGTTACTTTCTTTGTAGCAATGACAAAGAAAGTAAGAGAAGCTATCACAAAGGTATAACTTAAAAGGCTTATACACATTCTCTTAATATATCTGAGAACTCTTCTATGTCATTAATCAAGCAACAAACCTATAAAACAACTTGCTCCTACTGCGGTGTAGGTTGTGGAATGGTCGTACATAAAGATAATAAAGGCAACCTCAAAGTAGAAGGTGATCCAGAGCATCCAGGCAGTCAAGGCATGTTGTGTTCCAAAGGAATGAACCTGCATTATACGGCCATGGATACTTCCGACAGACTTTTGTACCCAGAAATGCGTTGGAACCGCAACAGTCCTTTGCAGCGGGTAAGCTGGGACAGCGGCCTGGATAGAGCTGCTGCTGTTTTTAGAACCATGATTAATAAATATGGATCAGATTCGGTAGGTTTTTATGTATCCGGTCAATGCCTCACGGAAGAATATTATATAGTTAATAAGCTGATCAAAGGATTTATTGGCAGCAACAATATAGATACCAACTCCCGCCTGTGTATGAGTTCGGCAGTAGTAGCTTATAAAATGGCCCTGGGTGAAGATTCTGTTCCAATCAGTTATGAAGATATTGAACTGGCGGATTGTTTCCTGATTGCCGGGGCTAATCCTGCCTGGTGCCATCCTATTATTTTCCGCCGCCTGGAAGCACACAAAGCCAAAAATCCGGATGTAAAGATTATTGTCGTAGACCCCCGCAAAACCCAGACTACTTCCATAGCTGATCTGCATTTTCAGATCAATCCAGGAACTGACATCGTGCTTTATAATGCTATTGGCCGCGGACTGATTGAACGGGACAAAATTGATGCGGACTTTATTGCTAACCATACAGAAGGATTCAATAGCTACCGGCAGATGGTGATGGGGCGGACTATTAAAGAAGCAGCCAAGATATGTGGCGTAAAAGCCGATGATATTTATTGGGCAGTCGAATACATTGGCCGGGCAGAAGGTTTCATTTCCATGTGGGCCATGGGGCTGAACCAGAGTGTAATTGGCGTAAATAAAAACTTCTCTCTCATTAATTTATCCTTAATCACCGGAAAAATTGGTAAACCAGGTTCTGGGCCTTTTTCCTTAACTGGTCAACCCAATGCCATGGGTGGACGGGAAGTAGGTGGTTTGAGTACCATGCTGGCTGCTCACCGGGATCTAAAAAATCCACAACACCGCAAAGAAGTAGCCGATTATTGGGGAGTTCCTGCTGTTCCAGAAAAACCAGGGTTTACAGCTACCGAAATGTTTGAAGCTTTACGGGATGGCCGCATGAAAGCTATTTGGATTATTTGCACCAATCCTTTAGTCAGTCTACCTAACTCACAAGTGGTAGAAGAAGCTTTACAGAATGCCAAATTTGTCGTAGTACAAGATATTTCTAACCGGGCTGATACCGTTAAATATGCCGATCTGGTACTTCCGGCAGCTGCCTGGGCAGAAAAAACCGGTACTATGACCAATTCCGAACGCCGCGTTAGTTACCTCAATAAAATAATTGACCCGCCAGGAGAAGCCTTGCCAGATGTAGAGATTTTGTGCCGGTTTGCCAAGAAAATGGGCTTTGGCAATAGTTTCGATTATACTGATGTTTCGCAGATATATGATGAACATGCCGGACTGACCAAAGGCACCCGGATTGATGTAAGTGGTTTAAGCCATGCCAGGTTGAAAGAAAAAGGCACTTTCCAGTGGCCAGTACCTACCATTGATTCTCCAGGCACACCCAGGTTATTCACTGATCATCAATTTTATACTACTAATAAACGGGCTACGATTTACACTGTTCCAGACGAAAATCTATCGGAACCACCTTCGGAAGATTACCCCCTGATCTTAACCACCGGCCGTATCCGTGATCAGTGGCACACGATGACTAAAACAGGCAAAGTCTATAAATTAAAGCAACATATTGACCGTCCATTTCTGGAAATTCACCCGGCAGATGCCAGAGCGAGAAATATTACCGAAGGAAATCCAGTGGTTATTTCTAACCGCTATGGCAGCGTACAAGTGAATGCAAAAATTACTGATACTATAAAAAAAGGGGTAGTTTTTCTGCCCATGCACTGGGGAAAAATAGTAAACCAGTCTAAGGGCAGAGCCAACAATTTAACTACACCTTTAATTGATCCGATATCAAAAGAACCAGATTTTAAATTCTCAGCTGTACAAGTTGAAAAGTATATAAAAACGAAACAAAAAATTCTAGTGATTGGGGCAGGAGCTGCTGCTTCACGCTTTGTCAGTGCCTATCGTGAGTGGAACGTTCAAGACGAAATCCATGTATTTAGCCGCGAAGTGATTCCTTTCTACAACCGGGTAATGCTCCCTGATTATATCAGTGGAGCTATGCCCTGGGAGAAGTTAATTAAACTTCGCCGCGAAGAACAGGAAAAATTGCATGTGCATTTGCATAATGGAATTTCTATTCAGTCCATTGACCGGGAAAATAAAATGGCACTAGATACAGAAGGAAATAATCATTCATACGATTTGCTCCTACTGGCTACCGGAAGCAGCGCCTCTTTACCCAAAGATTTAAACACCGACCTGGAAGGTATTTTTACCATGCGTACCCGCCAGGATGCCGATTTGCTAAAAGCGTATACTGAAGCCGGAAGTCATGTAGTCATTGTAGGGGGAGGCTTGCTAGGCCTGGAGCTGGCTGCTTCGCTGCGCGAACTTTCCCGGGAAGTAACCATTATTCAACGGGTGTCTCAGCTGATGAACCGTCAGCTGGATAAAATAGCCAGTGAATTGCTGCATGAAGAAATGACCGACCGGGGAGTAGATATTTACTACAACGACCAGATAAAATACTTTACAGGCAAAGATAGAATCCAGGGCGTACGGTTGGCTAGTGGGCGCATGATCGATTGTGATTCCGTTGTTTTTGCTATCGGCACCTCACCAACTATTGATCTGGCTAAAGGAGTAGGTTTACAAATCAACAGAGGTATTGTGGTGAATGAATATCTACAAACGAGTGACCCTAGTATTTTTGCCATGGGCGAAATTGCAGAATATCAGGGAATACTTTATGGTATTACAGCTGCCGCCGAAGAGCAAGCTGATGTTATTTGTAAATATTTGAATGGCGACTGGCTGAGCTACTATAAAGGGTCCTTATCTATGAATATCCTCAAGATGGAAGGGCTGAACTTATGCTCTATCGGGATGATTGAAGTTCCGGCAAATAGAAAAGACTACGAAGAAGTAATTTTTATTGATAAAGCTAAGCGGTACTATAAAAAATGCATCATCCATCAGGACCGGCTGGTAGGAGCTATCTTAATGGGCGATAAAACCGAGTTTATAGAGTTCAAAGAGCTAATTGCCAATCAAACGGAACTCTCCGAGAAACGCCTGCAATTACTTCGGTCTGGGAAATCAGGAAGTGGCGCAGTGGTCGGTAAACTCATTTGCTCTTGCAACAACGTAGGGGAGGGCAATATTCAGAAGGCGGTTCAGGATGGTTGTGCTCAATTGGCAGATGTTTGCAAAGCTACCGGTGCGGGTATGGGCTGTGGCAGCTGCAAACCAGAAGTAAAGGCTATTATGGAGAAGATTACAGTAGCCTTATAGTAAATTATGCCATTGATATCTATAGATAAAGAAAGGAACTAGTAAGCTGCGATGAAAGATAAAGAAACCCTCCGCATATTTACCAATGGTGGCATTGTTTCACCCGAAGAGTTGCGAAAAATAATACAGGTTGCACAAGCAGGTGCCTGTAGTACAGTACTATCTGGTTGCCGGCAAGAGCTGTATTTACAAATAGGGAAAGAATACCTAGCTACGGCTGAGGAAGTATTAGAAAATAATGCAATCAGGTTTGCCTTGTGGGCCGATTCATGCGAGAATATAGTGACTTCATTTGCTGCCCTGCAAATACTACCTACCACAGCCTGGTTACTAGGCGATACCTACCTGGATATTCTGGATTCATTTACCTATCAGCCCAAGCTAAAGATCAACATTGTAGATCCATTGCAAAACTTGGTTCCTCTGTTTACCGGAGAGTTAAACTTTATAGCCTCTTCTTATCCCAGGTACTGGCATTTATATGTAAACATTGCCTCATTTGGCAAAAGGCAGGTTTGGCCAGTACTCATCGATGGTGACGATATTGGAAGTTTATCAAAGCTTATAGAGCAGGTATATATTGAAGAGCAGCCAGATTCGGTACCTGATTTATATCTCGCCGTATCTCAAAAATTTACAGGCAGAACCCGGCAACGGGAAGAGGAATTGCATTTGTCAGCACATGCCTTTCCTCTTCTGGAAGGGATTCATTCGTATGGCAACTCCTGCTGGTTGGGTGTCTATCGCCGGAATCAATCTTTTCCGCTGAGTTTTTTGAAGGCTCTTTATAATCAATGTATTGAATCTAAAATTGGAAAGATTTGCCTCACTCCCTATAAAACACTGCTTATCAAAGACATTAAAGCCGAGGATAAATCCGTATGGGACAAACTACTGGGCATACAGCGGATACACAATCACCATTCAGCGTTGGAAGTAAACTGGCAACTACCAGATATGGATATGGAAGCCCAACGGTTAAAAAATGCCTGGGTAAGGGAGCTGGAAGAACAGGAAGTGTATACAACAGGGCTCAGTTTTGCTATTCTTACAAAAGATATAGATGTGAATGCTTCCGTACTAATTAAACAAACAAGTGAAGCAGATCAAGCTGGGTACGATATTTTATATACCCATGACTTTACTACGCATTCTCTGCAATGGCACCTATTTGCTACTACTATTTCTGAACAAGCAGTGGCTTCTACTCTCATTGATCTTTGCCAGGTATACTATACACAGGTAAATCAATCTTTTCCATCCATTCTTTCCGAGGAGAAATCAGTTTTTACAGCTATTCATGATGTTTACCAATGTGCCGACTGTTTAACTGTATATGATCCGGAATTTGGGGATAGTGCAGCTAGTATACCTGCACGTACTGCGTTTGAAGAATTACCAGATACCTATGTTTGCAGTTTGTGCGAAGCTTCCAAGAACAGCTTTGTAGCACTTAAAAAAGAAGAGGCAATAAAATAATCAGATAACGCCCTATAAATGAATTTTTTGCTTTGGGATTGTTAATTTAAACTACCGCAGAAAAATTATCAGATTTGCTATACTTTTTTATACAAAAAAGGTATATTTATTTTACCTTTTCCTGATAACCAGCCCTTTGGGAAGTCGTTAATTTTTGGCTCAGGCTTCTACCCATCCATCAGAAGCTACCTGTACTATTTGCTGCATTGTTTGTTAGTAAAGTACTTAGTCAGCCGTTGCTCTATTTCTTCCATGCTTTACCCTTGGTGTACATAGTAGCTTGTTGCAGACGGACTAAAAGGAGAGAAGCAGATAAGTCCGGTTTTGATAGTATTTCTACGTTATTGACCCCTTTTACAACTAACTATTTTGAATATGAAAAAGATGCATGGAAAATCTGCCATAGTTATTGGTGGTAGCTTAGCCGGTTTGCTAGCGGCACGTATTCTCAGCGACTATTTCGAACGTGTAACCATCCTTGAAAAAGACACTATTCATGATGTTCCGGAGTCACGGAAGGGACAACCACAGACACGTCATCTTCATGGCTTGCTTGTGCAGGGTTTGAAAATTATAACCCATTATTTTCCCGATCTTACCGAAGGCTTACTGAGTGGAGGAACCCTCATGTTTGATATGGCTCAAAACATGCGTTGGTATTGCTATGGAGGCTATAGAGCTAGATTTGAGTTTGGTATGAAAGGCATTTTGACTAGCCGCCCTTTTTTGGAATGGCATATCCGGCAGCGGGTAGTTGCATTGCCGAATGTATCTATACAAGATGGTTGCGCGGTAGAAAAGTTGTTAACAACCGATGATCGCAAAGAAATAACTGGTGTACAGATTAATAAGCCTCAATCAGAAGGGCAACCTCAAATACTTTCAGCAGACTTAGTCGTAGATACAAGCGGACGTGGCTCGCGTACGCCTAAATGGCTAGAAGAATTAGGGTATAACAAACCGGAAGAAAGCACTGTCAGTTGTGGTGTTGGCTATGCTACCCGTCTGTATCAGCGCGATGTTACTCAACCTGGAAGCATGGATTGGGTATTTATTACTCCTCAGGCACCTAAAGAACGAAGGCTAGCTGGCGCATTTCCTATTGAGGGAGACCGATGGATTGTAGGATTAGGAGGTTGGCATGGCGACCATGCACCATCAGATGAAGAAGGGTTTATTGCCTTTGCTAAAAATTTACCCGCGCCTGACATTTACAACATAATTACGACCTCTGAGCCACTCTCTGACATCAGTATTTATAAGTACCCGGCAAGTATCAGGCACCATTACGAAAAGCTAGACCGTTTTCCGGAAAGATACCTGGTCCTAGGCGATGCTGTATGCAGTTTTAATCCGGTATATGGACAAGGCATGACTTCTGCAGCCATGCAAGCTGAAAGCCTAGATACACTGCTGAACAGTAAGAACAAGCTGACTGATTTAACCAAGCCATATTTTAAACAAATAGCGAAAATTATAGATATCCCCTGGCAAACAGCTGTGGGAGAAGATTTTCGTTTTCCGGAAACGCAGGGTAAAAAAGCACCCGGAACAGATTTTATCAATTCCTATATCGACCGGGTGCACCGGGCCACTCACCACGACCCAGTAGTTGGGGCTGCCTTTCTCAAAGTAATGAACATGATAGAGCCGCCAACCAGCCTGATGAGTCCTCATATCTTATGGCGGGTGCTTCAAGATTCCGTAGGAAAAAAACGCGTGGCCAGAGAGCCTGTCTTAAACTGAATACTGTAACTTCTACCTTCTTCGAAAGGTTGAATAGTATATACTTTTATAATTCTCTTTGCTGTTATTTTTTAAGAAAGCTAAGCAAAGGAGTAATAAATTGCTCATAGGCCTCAATATGCGGCAGATGCCCGATACCATTGAGTTCTACTAGGGTTGATTGAGGAATTCGTTTAGCGGCACTTTTTCCTAATTCCGGATAGTTGCCCATGGTTTTACGTGTTTGTTCGTCTACCAGATTCTTTCCTAATGCCGTTCTGTCCCGCTGACCAATGATCAACAGCGTTGGTACGTTAATCTGCTCAAATTCATACACCACCGGCTCGGTAAAAATCATATCATAGGTAAGCGCCGAATTCCAGGCAATTCTAGGATAGTCGGGGCTTAGCGTCCAGCCGGCTTGCAGGTTTACCCAGCGGTCGTATTCAGGTTTCCATTTTCCATCGTAGTAATTTTCTAGCTGGTATTTTTTTATTTGCTCATAATTGCTTTTTAATTCAGACCTATACCAGGCATCTACCCCCTGATAAGGCACTTTTTGCCGCCAGTCTTCCAGGCCAATAGGATTTTCCAGAATCAGTTTTTCTACTAGCTGCGGATACATCAACGTAAATCTGGTAGCCAGCATCCCACCCATGGAATGACCTAAAACGGCTGCTTTCCGGATAGATAGTGAATCTAGCAGTGCTTTGGTATTCTGTGCCAGTAAGGGAAAACTATATTGCAGATGCGCAGGTTTAGAAGATTTTCCGAACCCTATCTGATCGGGAATAATTATCCGGTACCCATTCTTACTGAGATCGGCAGCGGTTTTTTCCCAGTAAGCTCCACTAAAATTTTTGCCGTGCAGCAGCATCACTACTTTGCCATTCGGGTTTTGTGGCTTTACATCCATATAAGCCATTTTCAAACTCCCTCCTTGTAAGGTCAACTGAAGGTATTGAACAGGATAGGGGTAGGCTACTCCTTCGAGTGTTGCTCCCAAAGGTTGTACAGGCTGAGCCTGTGCGTGAGTAAACAAGGCCGTAAAGACAACTGCAATAAGTAAAAATAATAGCTTCATTCTTGAGTAAGGATTGATGACTATACCGATATACGGAGATCTGTCAAGTTGAGGTGTTACCTATGAGGGACTATGGTTCAATTAATTTTAATTAGATATGAGTACTAAACTCTGTTACCTGTACTCTGTAGTAAATAGTGCAAATACTTTAACGTATAATACCATTATTACTATTATTTTTTCATCTTTAACACATTTTATAAACCATACCATCATCTATAATCCATTGAACGTATGATAAAAGTAGGATTTAATGTATTAGCCTGGTCTGCCGGACTACCAGACACATTGCTTCCCATTACGGAAAAATTAAAAAACATCGGCTACGACGGCGTAGAGTTTGCCTTAGATCACCAAGGTCTGGACGTATACAAACGATTCAATAAGCACTTGTCTGGTTTGGGGTTACAATCTACCTGCGTAATTGTGATGGGGCCAGATGAAAACCCGGCAAGCGATTCGGATGCTGTGCGGGCCAAGGCATTCGACAGCCTCCGGAACTACATAGACCGGGCACATGCCTTAGGTGCCCAGGTAATGTGTGGACCTTTTCACTCAGCTTTTGCAACCTTTTCCCGGAAAGCTCCCCAGGAGCAGGAATATCAGCGGAGTGCGGAGGTGCTTCGGGCTGCCGGGGAATATGCCGCTCAGGCAAATCTTATTTTAGCTCCTGAAGCCCTGAATCGCTTTGAGTGCTACTTATGCAATACCATGGAGCAACTGGTGAGGCTGATAAAAATGGTGGACCATCCGAATGTAAGAGCCATGTTCGATACACACCACGCCAATATGGAAGAAAAAAAATTTAAAACTGCTATTGAAACGGTAGCTCCAGTACTTGCGCATGTGCACATCAGCGAAAATGACCGCGGTACGCCTGGCGATGGACACATTTTGTTTGATGAGGTATTTGCTACATTGGCAGAGGTGAACTATAGTGGATGGCTAACCATTGAAGCCTTTACCCGCAGCGATCCGGATTTTGCCAACTCTATTAATGTCTGGAGGGAATACTCAAAGCCTTGGGATATGGCAGAAAACGGTCTGAAATTTATCAAGCAGATGTGTGAAAAATATAGCCTATAAGCGATTATTTTCTGTTTAAACGTAGAATTGGATAGGCCAACAGTACTATGCGCTTTTGTATAGTACTGTTGGCCTATCCAATTTTTATATCACCTATTCTTCTCTCAAATTCTGCAAACGTTTGCAATGGTTGGTACTTTTTAAAAAGAAGAAGTAAAGAAATTCTTTATTAGAGGATTCGTCAGAATGTTGCTTTTTTCCCTATATTGTTACTTTAACAAGTAATAATTAGATATATTTAAGAAAAAACGCTAATCTATTACTCTAACAATAAAATCAGCTACCTGTTAAACTACTTAATTGATTACTGCAATGAAAGACGATGTGGTCTGGGCTCAATTTAAAAATGGCAGTGAAGAAGCTTTTGCTCTACTCTATAAGCAACATGCCAAACTACTGTATGCGTATGGTATGAAGCTAGTAAAAAATAGAGATCTGGTAGAAGATTGCATTCATGACCTTTTTATGGACCTGTGGAGGAGGAAAGAATTTCTTAGCGAAACAGATTCTATCAGACTATATTTATTAAAAGCCCTAAAGCGGAAAATTTTGCGGGTTCTATCGAAGAACAAAAAGATTGAGGACACCGCTTATGCTCTATCCGATGACTATGCCAACCAGGTAGTATTCTCACACGAAAGTATGCTTATCTCAGACCAGTTAACTTCCGAACAAGAGGAAAAATTAAAACATGGCCTGGATAAATTAAGCCCCAATCAACGGGAAATAATTTTTTTGCGCTTCTATGCTCGTCTGAGTTATGAAGAGATTGCCACTATGCTTGCAATTAATTACCAGTCAGTAAAAAATCTGATGTTCCGCTCTATGAAATCTCTACGCAAAGAGTTTGTTTCCTTGCTTGTTGGCTTTTGCTTTATTCTCTAATTACAAAGCTTCATCTTACACTATTATCAATCTGCACTCTCAAGTCGGCCATTTAAAATTAGCTGCAAAAAAATTCCTAAAATTTTCCAATATACGTGAGTACCTAACCGCACTTGTGGTACTATGTATATAAACAGGCAAAAATTGTGATCTTTCATGGAATATTTGGATTATTCAGTAGAAGAATTTCTGGCAGATGAGCAATTTCAACAGTGGGTGCTAGCTCCTGAAGAGGAAAACCAGCTGTTCTGGCAGAACTTTCTGCGAATGTACCCAGAAAAAAAGCCGGTGGTTGCACAAGCCCGGGAAGTGCTGCAATCCATCGTATCCAAGGAAGTTCCACAGATAGAAGAAAATCGCCTTGATAACCTATGGCAGCGGATTGAACGCAGCCGAAAGCAGGAAACTTTTCTTGCTCCGGAAGTCCCTGTACAAAAATCTAAGAATGTAAAAGTTTTACCTCTATACATAAAGATAGCCGCTGTTTTTCTGGGCTTGCTAATTAGTACCTTTTTGTTCTATACATGGCTGAAGCCAGCTACTATGCTTGAATACCACACGGCCTTTGGCAAAACCAGACAAATTGTGCTCCCAGACAAATCGGTAGTTATTTTGAATAGTAATTCCACTATCCGGTATGCTTCCCAATGGAATTCGCGGGAGGTTAGGCAGGTGTGGGTAGAAGGTGAAGCGTATTTTTCAGTAACACATACCGAGAATAATCAGAAGTTCCAGGTGACTACCCCCTCAAAAATGGTAGTAGAAGTGTTGGGAACAGAATTTAATGTAAAAGACCGCACTAGTGGTACACAGGTGGTATTGAAAGATGGCAAAGTAAAGTTGCTGCTTACGCATATTGGAAAAGAAAAACAGGTGATGATGGCACCCAGTGAAGCTGTTTCGCTAACTAAAACTGCTTCTGGTTACACTAAAAAGAGGGTAGACCCTAGTCAGTATCTGTCCTGGACACAACATAAATTGATATTTAAAAATACACCGCTGACTGAAATTAAAACACTACTTGAAGAAACCTATGGATTGACGGTGAAAATCCCGGATGAAAGTTTACTGGAACAACAAATTTCCGGTTCTGTGCCGAGTGATAACATAGAGAGCTTACTATTTGCCTTGTCCGAGTCTTTTAACTATCAGATTATACAACAGAATAATCAGCTTTTATTTTTAGAAAGAACTTCTAAGTAATTAAACAAAAAGGTATTTGTCTTTTTTGGTGAGGTTAACCTTCACCCAGGAGATAGTTTTTGCAAAAATAAACCTAAATCTTCTATGCGTATGAGAAAGTTAACCAGTTACTGCGTATTGCTTTTGCTACCCGGGCTGCCGCTTACGGCATCTGCCCAAACGGTAGCTTCCTTAATTTACGACCAGCCCACTATATCCCCTCAACCAAAGCTGCCTTCACAAACTGTATCCCTGGAGGAAGCACTTATCAGTCTTGAAGTGACTTATAAAGTATCTATTGTGTATAAGAGTGAGCTGGTGCAGAATAAGATTACTAAAAGTATTAATCTGCAGCCAACCTTAGACAAAACACTAGAAGAATTGCTTAAACCGCATAACCTGGAATTTAGAAAGTCTAAAAATGTATATGTTATTGTACAACAAGAGGACAAGTCTTCGGCAGTAATTGATCTAATGTTTCATCAGATCAAAAATGAAGCCCCACAATCCGCTATTATGGCAATAACGGTTACAGGCCGGATAACAGATGAAAACTCGCAGGCACTTCCTGGGGTAACCGTATTAGTAAAAGGAAGTACGGTGGGAACTACCTCCGATACCGATGGCAAATATAGCTTGAATGTACCAGATGGAAATGGCACGCTGGTAGCTTCGTATATTGGATACACCACCCAGGAAATTCCCATCAACAACCGGACTGTGATTGATTTTTCACTGGCTCCCGATGTGAAAGCTCTGGAAGAAGTAGTAGTTGTCGGCTATGGTACACAGAGGAAATCGGACTTAACTGGCGCCGTAGGTACCATTAAAGCAGAAGCCCTGCAGGAACGTCCGGCCGCTTCGCTGAACCAGGGTTTAGCAGGCAGAATAACCGGGGTAAACGTATCTGTTAACTCTGGCCGTCCTGGTGGCCGGGCCAATATCCGAATCCGGGGAAATACTTCAGTGAGTGTTACCAACAACCCGCTGTATGTGATTGATGGAGTTATCCTGAATGTAACCAACCTAACCAACGGAAGTACACCCATTGACTATATTAACCCTAATGATATTGCTTCTATTGAAGTACTAAAGGATGCATCTGCCACAGCCATTTATGGTGCTAGGGGTGCCAATGGCGTTATTCTGGTAACCACCAAACGGGGCAGTCAGGGAGGCGGAAGAGTTACCTATGATACAGATTTTAGTATTGGTGTGCTTCCCCGCAAAATACCTTTATTGAACTCTAGAGAATTTTTACAGGTAGAGGAACTAGCCTATGCCAACGCACAAAAATACGATCCGGTTGGCTGGGCAGGCGGCAAATATACTGACCCTACAACCAAACGGACCAATCCACTGCTATTTGATGCCAACGGCAACCCCCTCTACGATACCGATTGGCAGGATGAAGCCTTCCAGAAAGCCTTGACCCAGAACCATCAGTTGTCATTCACCGGCGGCAATGGAAAAGATAGTTATGGTGCTTATCTAGGATACAGAGATGAAAATGGCCTCGTGAAAAAATCCTGGCTGAAGCGTTTCTCTGGCCGTTTTGTGATGGATACGCAAATCAAAGACTGGTTACGCGTGGGTGGAACCATTAGCTATAATGACCAAAATGAGAACCAGGTAGACCCACTGGGTGCTGGTGGGATTATTGCCATGCGGCAGGTGCTGGAAGCTCTGCCCATCATTCCGGTAAAATATCCCGATGGCCGCTGGGGAGGCAATGAAGATTACCCTGGTATGGAGGGAGGGGGCAACCCGTTGCATATTTTAAATGAACGGTTGTTCTATGTAAAAACGCAGACCATGCTAGGTAACATCTATGCGAACATCAAACTTGCCGAAGGATTAGAGCTACGGTCTACGGTAGGGACCAATATTATCAATCAGCGCATAGATTATTATGGCGGACGCAACCTAAACTATATCTCCCGCAACCAGGGTGGCGATGCCTCCATCACCAACGAGCGGCACAATTCCTGGCAGTTTGAAAATTACCTTACCTATAACAAGCGGTTTGCTGATATTCATTCCTTCAATGGTCTGTTAGGTCTTTCCTGGCAACATGTAGACCGCTTTTCCAATACAGCCCAGTCTCAGCGGTTCCAGGACGATTATTATACGTTCAATAATTTAGGTGCCGGTTCTAACGTAATTGCCCCCAGTTCTTCAACCAGTGCCTATGGCTTAAACTCGTATTTCGGTAGAATTAATTATGGCTTGAAAGACAAATACCTAGTCACCTTTACCGGACGTATCGATGGTTCCTCTAAGTTTGGTTCCGCTAACCGGTATGCCTTCTTCCCCTCGGCAGCACTCGCCTGGCGTGTATCAGATGAAGGTTTTATGAAGGATATTCCCCTTATTTCAAATCTGAAACTACGTACCAGCTATGGGGTAACTGGAAACTCTGAAATTACAGCTTATCAGGCGCTTGCCGGTATGGGAAACTATCAGGTTGTGTTTAATGAAAGCCGAGCGATTGGTATTGGGGTAAACAGATTGGCAAATCCGGATCTGCGCTGGGAGAAAACGCATCAGATAGATGCTGGCGTGGAACTGGGTTTATTCCGCAATCGGATTTCAGTAGAAGTAGATTTGTACCGAAAACTAACCACCGATATGCTGCTTAGTGCACCAGTACCTTCCAGCAGCGGCTACACAACAGTTAGCCGCAACATCGGCAGCATGGAAAATAAAGGAATTGAGTTTGGCGTAAATACAGTAAATATTAACACGACAAATTTCTCATGGAATACCACCTTTAATATTTCAGTCAACAAAAATGAAGTAATTGCCTTAACCGGCGGCGCCGACATTTTTGAAGGCTCTACCGTAATCCGGGAAGGCGAACCAGTAGGATCTTTCTTCGGATATGTTCACCTGGGCACCTGGAAAACTGCTGAAGCGGATGAAGCAGCTAAATACCTGAAAAGGCCTGGAGACATTAAATACCAGGATACCAACGCGGATGGTGTAATCAACGACAACGACCGGGTAATAATTGGAAAAGGTATTCCAGACGGATTTGGTACCTTATTAAACACGTTCCGCTACAAAAACTTCGACCTCACTGTTGACTTGCAATTTATGTATGGCAACGATGTGCTGTTCAGAAGCAAACACTCCGCGGAAGACCGGGTGGGTATTGCCAATAGCTTCAAAACCGTACTTGATGGATGGACACCAGAAAACCAAGATACCCCTCTAGCTGAGCTACGGCCTGTATCTGCCGGCTACAACACCAATAATGATACCTACCGGGTACAAGATGCTTCATTTATCAGAGGAAGAAACTTACTGCTGGCGTATACTTTTGCTCCGGAACTGGTAGAAAAGCTGCACCTGAACAGACTACGGGTGTTTGCCTCTACCCAGAACTTCTTCCTGCGGACTAAGTATGCTGGCTACGATCCGGAAGTGTCTACGTCAGGAAGTACCTTCGATCAAGGGGTAGCTTTATACGACTACCCAAAACCCAGAGTGTTTATGGTGGGCCTCAATATTGGACTGTAATTGTTTAACCTGTTAAAGAAAAATCTATGAACCTTCCTATAAAAACCATTAGCCAATTATTCATTTGCGGAGCTCTTCTGTTAAGTACGTCCAGTTGTAAAGATTTTCTGGAAGAACCTGATAAGTCTAACTTCACGGTTGATAACTATTTTACGAAACCAGAGCATGCCGAAAGTTCGGTAAATTCAATTTATGCAAGTTTACGAGATGTTACTGGGGGTGGTTTTAACGGCGCTCCCTGGATGATGCTGGAATTTGCTACTGGTCTAGCTAATACCGAATTAGGCCAAGCGGTAAACAGTATATTTGTCCGCAACCTGGTAAACAACTCCGATAACACCTATGGGGGCACCTATTGGACCAGCCATTACAGAGGTATTGCCAATGCCAACCTGGCTATTGCCAAAATACCTGGCATTACCATGGATGAGGCTAAAAAGAATATGCACCTGGGCGAAGCTAGGTTTTTACGGGCCTACTACTATTATAATCTGGTGCGTATATTTGGCAAAATTCCATTAATTACAGAGCCCGTCGAGTTAAATTCGCCAACGTTGTATCCAACCCCTGCCACGGAGGAACAAGTGTATACCCAGATTGTAGAAGACCTTACCGTTGCGGAAGCTTCCGGCTTGCCGTATACCGATGCAACCGGAAGAGTAAACCTGGGAGCTGTTAAATCCTTGCTAGCTGATGTATACTTGACGATGGCTGGTTATCCCTTACAAAAAGGCGCTGAATATTATCAGAAAGCAGCAGCCAAAGCTAACGAAGTCATTCAATCTGGTCAGTTTAGCTTATTTACCTCCTATGATGATCTGCACAAGGTTGCTACCAAAAACAGAGGCGAGCATATCTTTATGGTGCAGTTTTCGGCAACTATTGTTAACTCCAATGGATTACAAGTATCTATTATCCCCTATAATCAGGGTATTTCTGCCTATTCCGATGAAACGGGAGCCATCTTTGCCAATAAAGAGTTTGTAGAATCGTATGAACCTGGCGATAAACGTGTACAGGAAAAACAGTTTTATTATAAAAATTATACCCTTAGCAGCGATAGAACTAAAACCGTTGATTTAGGTGGCTATTACCTTTATAAGCATTTCGATACAGAGGCCCATCTGTCTACCACCAGCAGCGGACTTAACTGGCCCCTGATCCGGTATGCCGAAGTGTTGTTGAATTTTGCAGAATCCTCCAATGAAGCGTCCGGGCCAACAGCAGAGGCCTATGAAGCAGTAAATAAAATCAGACGGAGAGCAAATCTGCCTGACTTAGCTAATCTTACCCAGGAGCAATTCCGGGAAGCCATCTGGCGGGAACGCTGGCATGAGCTGAGCTTCGAAAATAAAACCTGGTACGACATGAAACGTCTACGGAAAGCTTTTAATGTAACAACCAGAGGATTTGACGATTTTGTGGGACATCAGTTTTCGTACGGGCCAGTGTTAAAAGAAAGAGAATTGTTATTCCCAATCCCAACCGCAGAAATCCGTAACAATAAAAATTTGATTCAAAACCCGGGCTATTGAGTATATGCATCGGCTGTATACGGGTACCAATGGAATATGTATATAACTTAAGGAAGAAATTATCTTAGTATTCTAAGATGATTTCTTCTTTTATTGACGATAACTACGTATTTTGAGAATTATAATAATCTCTGTTAAACCCTGAACCGTGCATATGCCTGAATGAACTAGTGGTACAGGCGTGTTTGCATCTGCCACTTCAAAAGCACCTTAAAATGATTAACTATTAACCAATGAAGAAAAAAATGTCCGGCCTGATTCGGTTTTGCCTGTTTCTTACAATCATTGCAGCAGCAAACCCCGCCCTTTCTCAAAGTAAGTCTAAAAAGCCACTCATTGTATTTGTCACCGGTGATCATGAGTATAGCAGCGAAGCCACTATGCCGCTGCTAGCCAAGGAACTGGAACAGAATTACGGAATGCGGGTAAAAGTGCTTAAATCTTCACCCGACCAGAATGCAGAAGAAAATATACCTGGCCTGGAAGCCCTGAAAGACGCTGATATGGCGGTGTTTTATCTGCGCTGGCGCCGTTTACCAGCCGACCAGGTAAAATACATCGACGATTATTTAAAAACTGGTAAACCGCTGATGGGCTTCCGGACTTCCACTCATTCATTCAACTACCCGAAGGGGCATGCACTGGAAAAATGGAATGCGTTTGGCGAGTTTGCCCTAGGCTCGCCTCCTGGTTGGGGCGGTAAAGCCGAGCATACCCACTGCGGACACGATTGCAGCACCGACGTATCGGTGATACCAGAAGCTGCCAAACATCCCATTCTGAAAGGGGTAAACCAAAGCTTCCATGTACGCTCATGGCTTTATAAAGTAGTACCAGATTATCCGGCTAAAGGGGCTACCTCGTTGCTGATGGGAAAGGCAGTTAATCCAAATAAAGCAGGTTTCGCAGATAACCCAGTAGCCTGGACCTGGAAGACGCAATGGGGAGCGAAAGTGTTTGCAACTACTATGGGCCATCCGGAAGATTTTAAAGAAGAATCTTTTCAGCGCCTGGTAATTAATGCCATTCACTGGACACTCGATAAACCAGTACCAGATACCTGGAAGGGCAAAGTTGCCATTAATGTTCCATACCGGGGCATGTAACATGCCTTTATGGGTATAGGCACTTCTTTGCTTTTGTTAGCAATCGTCAGAACAATGGCTACCAGCTTGTTTTCTAAAGCATGTGCATTTAGTTAATTACCTAAACTTCTAAGAAGAATGAATTTTACAACGAATGTCAAAGTTGGAATGGCTTTGTTAGGGGTAGTCTTGACTTCCTTATTTGCCTTTCAATTTATCCAGACCAATTCGCCTGCATTAAAGATAAAAAAAGGCTCACACATCGTACTGATCGGCAATAACCTGGGCTCCAGAATGATGAATTATGGCCATTTTGAAACAGAAATGCATCTAAGATACCCCGACAGTTTGCTCTATATCCGCAACATGTGCGATGGCGGCAATACGCCTGGATTCAGGCCACACGCCGGACGGGTATCGCCTTGGGCATTTCCCGGAGCTGAAAAATTCCAGACAGAACTGGCTAATTATTCCGATAGCCAGGGACATTTCGAAAGCGAAGATCAGTGGCTTACCCGTTTGAAAGCAGATGTCATTATTGCTTTTTTTGGATACAGCGAATCATTTGAGGGCAAATCCGGATTGGCAACCTATAAAGCCGAACTAGATGCCTTTATTAAACATACTTTAAGCCAGAAATACAATGGCCAGTCGGCACCACAGCTAGCAATTGTATCGCCTATTGCCTTTGAAGACCTTTCTAAAAAAATGGATCTTCCGGATGGTAAAAAAGAGAATATTAATCTGGCCATGTATGCAGAGGCGATGAAAGAGGTAGCCGCTAAAAATAAAGTTCTTTACCTGGATGTATATACCCCAACCAAAGATTGGTTTGCCAACGCCGATAAACCTTTAACAATTGATGGTTTTCAACTGACAGATGCAGGCTATGCTAGATTTGCCCCACTATTGGCAGATGGAATCTTTGGAAAAACAGCTCCTAAAGCTGAAGCAAACCGGGAAATGGTACTGGCAGCGGTGATGGAGAAAAACTGGATGTGGCACAATGACTTTAAAATTCCAAATGGGGTACACGTGTTTGGCCGCCGGTACAATCCTTTCGGACCAGATAATTATCCGGCAGAAATAACCAAAATCCGGGAAATGACTGCCATCCGGGATGAAGCCATTTGGCAGTCTGTGAAAGGCAAGAAAATGGATGTGGCCGCAGCCGATGCGCAAACATCTAAACTTCCTCCAGTGGAAACTAATTACAATCCGGAAAAAAATGGTTCTATGCAATACTTATATGGGCAGGAGGCACTAAATAGCATCAAAGCGGCTCCAGGATATAAGGTTGAAATGTTTGCCTCAGAAAAAGAATTTCCGGATCTGGCCAATCCAGTACAAATGTCTTTTGATAACAAGGGCCGCCTATGGATAGCTACCATGCCCAGTTATCCGCATTACAAACCAGGAGATGCAAAACCTAATGATAAGCTGATCATTTTTGAAGATACCAATAACGATGGCAAAGCCGATAAGCAGACCGTATTTGCTGATGGATTACATTTGCCTGTCGGGTTTGAATTGGCCCCAGAGGGAGTCTATGTTTCCCAGGGAACCAACTTAGTGCTGTTAACCGATAAAAATGGCGATGATAAAGCTGACAGCAAAGAAATTTTATTGAGTGGCTTTGATGACCACGATACGCACCATGCCCATAGTGCATATGCTGCCGATCCTTCTGGTGCCATTTACATGGGAGAAGGAGTTTTCCTGCATACTAGTGTAGAAACCCCTTATGGAACGGTACGGGGTACGAATGGAGGTTTCTACCGGTACTTCCCACAACGCCACCACCTGGAGCGTACAGCCCAGTTATCTATTCCGAATCCCTGGGGGATTGCTTTTGACGACTGGGGGCAGAATTTCTTTGCCGAAACCTCCAGCCCGGATGTACGCTGGATGATGCCTGGATCTGTAAAGCCCAGGTATGGTGTAGCCACGCATAAATCCAAACAATTGATTGAAGAAAAGCACCGGGTTCGCCCTACTTCTGGTCTGGAATTTGTCTATAGCCGCCATTTCCCTGACAGTGTACAGGGAGATATGCTGATCAATAATACTATTGGTTTTTTAGGGATGAAACAACATAAGGTGGAAGAGGAGGGAACCGGTTTTAAGACCTCACACCGCCAAGACCTAATCCAATCAGACGACCGCAACTTCCGCCCGGTAGATATGGAATTTGCTCCGGATGGTTCTCTCTATGTGATAGACTGGCATAACATTCTGATTGGCCACATGCAGCACAACGCCCGCGACCCGCTACGCGACCATGTACACGGACGGATCTACCGCATTACTTATCCTTCCCGCCCGCTAGTTACACCAGCTAAAGTAGCAGGCGCCAGTATTCCTGAGTTGCTGGAAAACCTGAAACTTCCTGAGTTCCGTACCCGCTACCGCACCCGCCGCGAACTACGTGGTCGAAATGCCGCAGAAGTGCTGCCTCAGATGAAAACCTGGGTAGCTAAGCTGGATAAAAATGATCCCAGATACGAACATCATCTGTTGGAAGCTTTATGGGTAAGCTGGGGAATCAATCAAGTAGACCAAGACTTACTGAAACAGGTATTGAAAGCCAAAGATCATAAGACCAGAGCAGCTGCTGTACGGGTGGTACGCTACACTGGCCACCAAGTATCTGATCAGGCTGAGCTGTTAATGCAAGCAGCCAAAGATGAACATGGCCGTGTACGGCTAGAGTCTATTGTGGCCGCTTCCTGGTTGCCGAAAGAAAAAGGATTACCCATCCTGGCGGAAGCTGCCAAAAAACCACTGGACGACTGGATGCTTCCTGCCCATGAAACCGCAGTAGCTCATTTGAATGGAAAATCGGTAGTAGAGAAAAAAGAAGAGATAGTTACTACGGATTTGAAAGGCAAAGAACGTGAACTGTTTGTTAAAGGCAAGGCTATTTATGCAAAGGAGGGATTCTGTATGACCTGCCATCAGCCAGATGGTGCCGGACTTTCTGCTTCCGGCTTTCCACCTATTGCTGGTACCAAATGGGTAACCGGCAACGAGGAACGCCTGATCAAACTAGTATTGAATGGCCTACATGGCCCAATTGAGGTGAAAGGACAAAAATATGGCGGACAAGTACCTATGACGCCGTTTGGTGGCATGCTGAAAGATGAAGAAGTAGCAGCTGTATTAACTTTTGTGCGGAATTCTTTCGGTAATAAAGCTCCGGCTATTTCCCCCGAAAAAGTAAAAGCTGTACGTGCGGCTACCAAAGCAAAAACCGGCTTCTACTCCCCAGACGAATTACTTAAACAACATCCGATGGAAAGTGAATAAAATTGATAGACAAACATAATTGACTTAACATACCTTTATCAAGCAAAAAGCATAGGAATTTCCCTATGCTTTTTCTTTTGAAAGATGATTAGCTTCAATATAAGTAAGGTAATCAAGGCTTTTTGAGACTGTCTTGCCAATTATATGCGTAATTACTCATATTCTTTGAGAAATATACGGAAGGTGCTGCCCTGATCTGGTTGACTTTCTACCGTGATATAGCCGCCGTTGCGTTCTACTATATTTTTTACCAGATGCAGCCCAACACCTGATCCTTCGGCTTGCTGCGAAAACCGGTTAAATGGGAGAAATAACTTGTCTTTTATCCTCGTTAAATCCATTCCAATTCCATTGTCTTTTATGGTTAGCAGCGCAAATTCACCTACTTTTTGTGAAGTAATCTGTAGTTCAGGTACACGGTTTTTATGGCTATATTTTATGGCATTACTAATGAGATTGCGAAGCATACTTTCCAGGTAAGCTTCGTTGTACCGAATAGCAGGCAACGTAGTAAAGTTTACCTGTATGCTTCCCCGGCTTGCTTGCAGTGTCTCCGAATATTCCTGCATCAGGCGGTCAACTACTTCATGAAGGTCAACTACCTGGACCATATGGTTATCGGAGTGCTGCGCCTGAATAACTTCAATCAAACCATTTACCGTTCTGGAAAGCCTTTCAACGGAACTGCCAATCAATGGCATTAGCTGCTATTTTTTTCCTCCATCGCCATCTTTTGATAATAAATCTACTAAGGCTTTTAGGTTAGTAATGGGCGCTCGTAAATCGTGGGCAGCAATGTGCACAATGTTATCCAGTGTTTGGTTGGTGCGTAGCAGTTCTTCATTTTTAGCTACAATTTCCATCGCCCACTCTTTTACTTTTTCTTCCAGCAATTGATTAGCTGTATGAGAAGCTTCCAGTTGCTTTTGGAGCTCAATATCTACACTGCTCCCAACCCATTGTACAATCTTGCCATGTGAATCTTTGATAGGCTTGGCCACCACTAATTGAGTACTGTACTGTCCGTTAGCCTTCCGTATCCGCTGTTCCACTTGATACGGATTTCCAGTAGATAAAGCATAAGTCCATGCTTGCAGGGTTGCAGCAACATCATCCGGATGAGTAAGCGCAACCCAATTCCAACCCAGTTTGCCATCTTCGGGTTGGACACCTGTATAGTGGAAAAACCATTCATTCACCCAGTTGATTTCTCCTTCCGGCGTTGCTGAGAAAATCATATGGGGTAATGAACTAAGAATGAGTTTATATTGCTTTTGCTCTTCCTCAAACTGCCGGAACTGGGTACGGTCATTGGTTACTTTGGTAAACCCGATTTGCTTTCCGGCTTCATCCACAATCTCAGTAAGCACCACTCTAGCCCAGAATATAGTGCCGTCTTTTTTGCGCCGCCAATCTTCGTTTTTGTAGGTGCCCTTCTGGCGGGCTTCTTCCAGTTCCTTTTCTGGCTTGCCCTCTTTCTGGTAGTTTTCAGGAAAGAGTATGCGGAAGTGCTTCCCAATAATTTCTTCTTCTTTGTATCCTTTAATGCGTTCAGCTCCTGCATTCCAGGAAGTAACAATGCCTTGTGGGTCCATACAAAAAATGGCATATTCTTCAACCTGGTCAATAAAAGCTTTATAAATAGTTTCGGTAGAGCCGTTATTCTGCATAAAATGTGGTAACAGTGCGAGCTTGCAAAGGTGCAATAGTTTTGTTGAACAACAACGGCTTCATACCGGAAAAGTTGCTGCTGCTTTATTTATCAATCATAACAAAGATCCTATAATAAGACGTACCGAGGGAAGCGTTCAAAAAAAGGATTCTTGAAAAATAATGGGCAGGAAATCTACTTATAAGCTAAATCTACTTTGTAAAAGCAACCTATAGAAGCATGATTATCGGCTATGCAGTGCAGGGCAAGGCATAGACATAAATTTCTTTACCACCCTACTTTGCTCATTCTGTTTTTGCCCAGGCAGGAAAGGTTTGAAGAGTTGATAATTTTTGCCAGTCTATGTAATCTACCTCACAGGCTTTGGCAAGAATAGAAGTAATCCCCGTCTGTTGCACCCATTCATTAATTTTGGTATTTATTTCAAATGAATTATACCCTTCCTGATCAAATATTGCTTCTTTGCTGCAATACATGCCAATACCAGGATAAGCAGGTCCGTGAGGATTTGCTACTACCAGCAAGTCATATTCTGTACCAGCTGAAGTATCTGAGATAATCTGAGGAATTTGTGACCGGATTACTTCTAAGCACTTTACGATAAGGTCCAGATTCCAGTTAAGAGTAATATAAATCTCCGGTTCAATCAGGGTGTAGTTTCTCATACGTAAAATCATTTTGAAAAAGTTAATACAGCTTCTGTGAAAATAGTTAGCTGTCCTTAGTCATGGTTGGTTGTAACAAATGAGTACAAAGGCAATCGAACAACAGGTAAATGAGAGTTTGGAACAAACATTTTCTTTTCTCCTGTAGGCAACTGGAGAAAAGAAAATGTAATTTTATCCATCCGTTGCTTAACAAATTTGTTTTTAGTCAGCCGTTATGAAAGTCAGAATTTTAGGAAACAGTATCCGGTTCCGGTTAAAAAAGCCGGAAGTAAACCAGTTTGAACAAGAAGGAAAGGTAACAGAAACTACCGAATTCGGGCCAGAGCCGGCTGATCAACTCCGCTTTTCTCTGGAGACGTATAACGGGCAGACATTAGCTATTCAGTTTCTATCGAATACTACCACCCTACAAGTGCCTCAAAAATTTGCCTTAGAATGGACGAAGACAGATAAAGTTGGGTTTGATGGGGAGATAGATACAGGAAAAGGTCGGACCATCCGCATACTGGTAGAGAAAGATTTTATGTGTATAGATGGCAATGAAGAAGATAATGAAGGTGCCTATCCCAATCCGATGACCAATTGTTAGGCCTACTGGGTTAGTTAATCATAAGTTTACCTGTATATTGGTTTTGATCTGCCTCAATGGTGTATAGATATAAGCCAGGGGCGAGCGAAGGCAAAGTAAGGGTTTCGCGGTTGGACAGAAGTTTGGTAGTCAGTACAGATTTGCCGTCCATCCGATACAAGCGGAAATATATTTCCTGCTCTGTAAATTCCTTTGAAAATACCTGAAGTTTGCCCGTACTTTGAGCCGGATTGGGAAAAACAATGAACGGAGGTTTGGTAAGGAAATAAGTGGTAGCTGTATCAGAAATAATTTGTTGTCCGCTTGCCAGAAAGATTCTGCTCCGGTAGGTGTTCAACCCCTGGTCTGGGTGATGGTCGGTGAGTGTTACCTGGGTGCTTCGTGCATCTGTAGTACCGATGGGTTCAAATAGGCCATTTTTCTCCCGTTCAAAAATAATACGTTGCACGTCAAAGGTTGTGCCCAGCTGTGTAATCAGTTCAACTCCGGCATTGGCTGGTTCCGCCTGAAAAGAAAGCAAAAAACAGGAAGACGGCAGATTGGCAAATGCAAGACCTTGCGTTTGGATACCTCTGATTTCCTCGTCGATAATTGGCTGAACACTGAAAATCCCGTCAGGATATAACTGCTTGTTTAGTACCACCTGTGTATCTGACGTAATAAAAAGTTGGTTCACCGTATTTCCATCCATGATAGATAGGGCATATTGAGTTTTTTCTGTCTGTGCGGGCCAGTGAATAAGGAGAGAGTCGGCACAATTGTATCCAACAGTTAAAGGCAATGGAAAAGAAATAGCAAAATTATCGGAAGGATAAACCGTATTTCCCACCACCATTCTAGCCTGTGCTTGGGCCAATACTTGAGGTACCTGCCAACGGTAACTGCCTTTTTTTAGATTTACATTTTCTGCAATTACCATCCAGGTTTTACCCGCATCTATGGTGTATTCTAAGCGACCTAAAGTATCGGCTAAGGTACTTTTCCAGGTAAAATAACTATCCGTTTCTCCATTATAAGGCATATTGTCACTACGGGTAGGGGATGCCCATTCAAAGGTTTGCAGGGTATCCCACTGATAGGCTATAAAAAATTCCTGCGGCCCCTCGCTTACATCATATCCGTGTATAGATAGGGTATAGGTGCCAGCTGCCAGAGCATCCAAAGTGATTTGTTCCACGTTGTTCAGGTGGTCGACTGCCCGGATAGCGGATTTATGCAGGCTGGCAGAGTCGGCTGTGGTATTTAGAACCCAGGGTAGCCATGCCTTGCCTTTATTATCTGTTACCTGTAAATCCAGATCGTTTACCAAAGCTACGTTGGCATTGGGGGAGGCTGCCGGATCATTCCATACCAGGGTAATTTTCAGTTGACAAGCATTGGCAGGAATCTGCAAGGTGAATTTTTTGCTTTCCCCCTGATCAATCTTTCCGCTGAAATAGTGTTTATTCTTCAGGTTAAGTAAGGCCTGGTAGGCATCTACATTACCATAGCCTGTTACATGATCAATACCTGCTTGGCCTGCCTCTGTGGCACTGTTGATGAGCAAAGCTTTGAGTAAGGCTGAAGCAGGAAAAGTGCCTGTTTGCTCTACATAGGTTTGTTGAAGCAAAGCTACCGTACCAGTAACCAGGGCTGATGCATTGGAGGAACCGGCTGTACTATAGGCTACTAGTTCCGGTTTAATGCGGCCATCATGTGCTGGGCCGCGGGAGGAAAAAGGCATGGGCCTGCCAACGGTGTCAACGGCTCCTACACTTAAGGTGTTCTTAGACATTTTAAAGTTACCCGTCAAATTGGCAAATCCATTAACCCCCTGATAAGTACCACCAGCAGCCATAGCAAACCCTTCATTTCCAGATGAAAAAACATGGAGCAGGGCAGGATTACGGTTAGCACTGGCATCGAAAGCTTCTGCCCGTATGCCATAAAAATTTTCAATCGTAGTTCCATACGAGTGGTTTTGCACCCAGGCGTTAAGTGCCGCATAGGTTTCATCAGCATCTGGCAACAGATCATCGAAAGCAGAAGAGGTAATACTGGCACCTGAGGCTACACCTTTTCCAGTGACAAAAGAGTTTCCGGCACCGGCTGCAATGGTAGCCATTTCGGTGGCATGCTTACTGACTTCTGTAGCACTGATACCTGAGGGAATATGGCGGCCCTTCAAATCTATATCTTCTGTCTGATAAAGTTGTTCCTGGATAGATATGGTCACTCCTTGTCCAGTAAGGGTAGGAAACGTATGGTGAATACGATTTACTCCATTGGGGTGCAAATTCATGTCCAGTACAGGGCTTTCCACTTGTGGTGTAGCAGATTCTACACCTACATAGGCCACTTCATTTAGTGGAAGAATATTTTTTTTGACTGTTTCCAGAGATGTGAAAATGGTGAGAATATCTTTTGTTCCTGAAATTATCCTTACGTGGGGCAACGTAGCGATGGATTGCCTGACCGACTGCCCAGTAACTTTAATAGTATAGGTGGTTTGTTGGTTTGGATTTCCGGTAAGCAACAGCTCATCGGATAGTTTCCAGAGGTTGTTTACGGGCCATATTCGGGCAAACACAGAATCAGGTTTTGGTAAGTGACTTGCCTGAATAATAAATAAATTCTGGTTTAGCTTTCGTAAAATAATAAGACCTTCTTGGCGTAAATTTCCGGCTGTGCTGCCAGGTTGCATTTGTACCAGATATGCTTGTGAAGCAGAAGATTGGATTCGGCCATTGTTTCCAGAGGCTTGCTTTTCGATGATTTGTTGTAAGATACCTTCTAGGTTACTGTGTTGTGCAAAAGTAGGTATATAGCTACTCAAGATGCAAGCAATACTAAGAAACAGATAAGCATTGCTGCCGATCAGTTTTGTAAAGAGTAAACGTACAATCATCGTTTGCGGATTTAGGCCTGTTGAATGGAGAACAAAGGCCGGAATACACCGGCCTTTGGTTTACTTAACTGTTAATACAAATACCGGAGGGCTACTTTATCGTATGTTCCGAACTCACCGGTTTCGTTGGAGTTAAAGCAAGCTCTCATCACAGAATAAGGATCATGGCCGACAGGTGTACCAGGGATGTGAATGGCTCCTACACCAGCTGTACCTTCATTTCCACCAGAGCCGCAGGATAAAGAACGGTTGAACCAGTCGGAATGGCGTAAGCCAAGGCAATGGCCAATTTCATGTGTAATTACATGCTCTACTACATCGGTAGAGTAGGCGCTGGTACCTGAAAATATCTGTACCCATTTGTATGGATTGCCACCTACCGGGAAGCCTGCTTGTCCGCCAGCACTTCCGTTAACTTTATAGACCACTATATCATTGGCAGAAGTATTGCTGCCAAAGGTAAGGCTGAAACGGAAACCGAAAGTAGAGCCATACAAAGCGTTATAGTTATCAATGGCGTACTTCAGGGCAGTAGTCATTTTTGCATCCAGGGCATTGGCGCCATAATTGTAACCGAGCACTTTGATAATACGGTAAGGTGAGCCGCTTACCAGATTGGCAGTGCGGTATTGTTCATTTACTGTTCCATGGGAATGAATGTCGCTGCCGGTCATGGCTTTTAAGTTTTCAGGAGTAATAACAATATCGCCTTCCAGTAAGTAGTTTTTCTTGCCGGTTGATTTTCCGGTTAGGGGGTCGGTTGCCTCAATCATTTTGATGTCGCTCACATCAAAACCCAGTTTGATGAACTGGTCAATTACCTCAGCGGGAATTTTGTCATTGGCTGTTGCATCGGCTTTGGGGGCCACCTGCTGATCTCTGTCTTTATCAGAGCAGGATACAAAAATGAACATAAAAAGTACCACAACTGCCAGAGCAGCTGAAATTTTGTTAAAGGTGATCATGATGTTAGAGTTTTTGACGTGTTGTTTACTTTGTGATCTGTAATTCCAGAAAAGAGGGTATTCAATTGGTTGTTGATTGTTGCCTACTCTATCGAAGCTTTTCGGCAGCCGCTTATTCGAGCTCGGAATATGTTGAATCTACCAGTGCTTCAGCCCATTTATTGACTGATCAAGCAACTTGTGTAGGGGATTATTTTTAACACTAAAAAGTCAAAGCAATTTCTGTAGTGGCATAGCTAAGGTATTAGTTAGCTTCGAAAACTAGCAGCCAAGGGCTAGTAGGTAATAGCAAGCGATTATATACTAATATGATACAAAGCTTAATAAATTTTGTTTGATAGATAACTGACAATCAATTACTTAATCAGTTGTTTGCCTGTTTCTGCAGATTGATTGCCATTATAGACCAAGGTCAACAAGAGAAATGAAAATTATTTACATTTTTTATTTACTAACCTGTGCTAGGTTGGCCCATAAAAAAAGGCATAGGTTTGAAGCCTATGCCTTTTTTTATTCAAGAGGAAATCGCCTATGAAAACGACCCGTCTTTACTAAAGAAATATAAAATACTTAGTCTAATTCGTCTAAAAGCTCCTGGGCTTTGGTAGCGTAATCTCTTGCTTCAGGATCTGTATCAGGCGTAGCGGCTACGTCTTGTAGATAGGTAGTTGCTAGTTCTTGTTTATCTGCTTTCAAATAACTTAAACCCAGATACCATTTAGCAGGTATTTCCAGTTCCTGGTATTCCCGCAGGTATTGCTCAAATGTTGGAATAGCATTATCGTAGCGTTGCACCTCCATGTATGCCTGTCCCAGATAAAATAAGGCTGTTTCACTTTTCTTTGCTGCTAATACTTGTTTGAACAATTCAATACTTCTGGGGTAATTCTGTTGGTTGTATGCCGTGAACGCTTCTTTTTCCAACGAGGTCAGGTCCGTTGAGCCTCTAAGTACCGGGTATTCTGCATACGTTTGGTAATAGGCCTGGTAGAGAGTATCGGTATCTTTGGCCAGGTTAGAAACAATAGCAAAGGTGCAAACAGCCAGGAGGGCAATACTAGCAGCCACTAGCCATAGATTCCGGCTTTTGTGCAAGGGAACAATTTTGCCGGCAGGTTCAGCTGCATACGTTCTTTCTATTGGAACCTCAGGCCTACCCAGGCGGCGGTTATACTCTTCGTCAGTTATATTTCCAGCATGTCCGGAGTTATCTGTTTCATCCAGGTCCATTTCCTGATGAAGGCTTTTCAGTTTCAAAGCCCATTCCTTTCTGCCGGCTGTTTTTAAGCCGCGTACTATGGCTTTTTCTAAGGCTACTTCTTTCTGAAATGCTTCATCGGTAGCCATTTTTTCGTTAAAAGTCTGGAGTTGTTCTCCGCTAAGTTCACCTCGCAGGTACCTCTCGATCAGTTCATTCTTATTTGCTTCGTCAAACATGGGTCGTATTAATTAATGCCAGGTAATGATTTTGGATGTAGCGCTAGGATATAAAACCTCTTCCCAGAATTTTATAAAACAGGAACCACAGCAAGTTTTACTACAACGGCTATTCTATGTGGTATGCGTGTTAAACCAGCCGAGCAAACTATTTTTTAAACGGTCTTTGCACCGGTATTTTTGCTGTTTGGCCACTTGCATACTTCGGTAATTGAACCTGGCAGCCAGTTGTTCCATACTGGCTTTTTCATAGTAAAAGCCAATTAGCAAACTCCGGCAGGGCTCTCCCAGGGCAGCAATAGCTTGTAAAATCTGGTCTCCGTCTGGCAGGGGTACATCATCTGCCTCTTCCTGTGGCATATCCCCTAACTGAATATGCTCATGAATATCCACAAACCGGTGTTTTCCCTTTAGAATATATAACCATTTGTTCCGGCAGATGGAATAGATAAAGGTGCCTATTTTGCAGGTAAGCACAAATTTCTCATTCCAGACTTTCTCCAGAAAATCCAGTATGCTTTCCTGATACAGATCTTGTGCTTCAGCAGAGCTTCCATTATTGGTCTTTACCATTTGCAGGATCATAGGCCAGTAGGTCTGATACAAATGACTTACCGCCTGCTCATTATGCTCTTTTAACGCTGCTAAAAGCTCATCTTCCGTCAGGAATTTTTTAGTCGCTTTTGAAAGCGGTGGTTTGTTAATCATGCGGAATGTGGTTTCCATGCCCAAGTGCAGGTATTTCCTGCTGTCATCCATCAATATATGACCAAAAGCCTTAAATGTCAACTGGCTAGCGGAGCAAATAATAATAATAAGGAATGACGAATGATAATGACTATCCTCCTGTAAGCATTAATCATTCATCAAGCTTCATTGTAGAGCTTTTCGGGGGGAGCGATGTTTGAAGTAAACCCATACAGCCACTGCCAGCATGCCGGCTATCAGGCTGCTGAGTATCCACCAGGGATAAGAGGTATCTTTATATAGTGCTGCGTGATCGCCGATGAATATAAAATTAGCCCAGTATACTGGTGAACGCTTACTAGTATGTGTCTCTCCGTTGATATAATCCAGTTTGGCCAGGCGTAAGGCTTCATCTTTGGGTTTGCCTTCTTTCAAATACTGGTGCATGCGTACACTAATGTTGGCGGTGGTTTTGTCTTCAGCTTTCCATAAAGTGGTAACAATGCTGGGGCAGCCGGCGTAGGCAAATGCCCTGGCCAGGCTCATCACTCCTTCGCCCTGAATCAACTTTCCAGAGTTTGTCTCGCAAGCACTAAGAACAATAAGTTTAAGCTTGTTCAGATGCAGGTTGTATAATTCCTGTGCATACAGCCGGTAGCTGGACAAGGAATCGGTATGCGGATAAAAGGCAATGAACGAATGGAGGGGATCCTGGTTATCGGCTTTAGCATGGGTTGCCAGGTGAATAATATCATACTTGGCTGCTTGCCGGAGAAATTCTTCTTTGGTAGCCGCTTTTTCCAGATAAACCTGCCCACCCACTTGCTGTACTTCCTCACGTGAGGCATACAGTGGATCTAACACATCGCCCCGCAATAAACTTTGCCCATATGTATTTTCCATAACAAAAGGTGCCATAGACAAGACAGAAAGTTCTGCCGGAGAAGAGCTCTGCTGAACTGCATTCTGTAGTAATTTACCGGAATAGGCATAACTAATGGAATAGTCATGAATAAGATATTGGCTGGCTTTTTCATCCATGGCTAATGCTTCAAACGGCAGGTAGGAGAGTTCTTTGTCGGGTATAAGAATTAACCGCTTATTTCCGGCTACTAACTCTTTGATGGGCAGAAATACCTGGGTAAATAAACGGTGAGCCGGGGCATCGCCTTTATAGCGGGAACCTGCCTTGGCCTCATACAAATTCTGGTACAGTGCCTGCCAGTCTTGTTCAAAAGTAGTGGTTAAAGGGATTTGTTTTACATGATAATTTTCCTGGGTAACTACAAAAACGTATATGTGTTGTTTGCCCACAAAGTACTCAACTAAGGCTGTTTCACTGTCCAGCATACTTTGCAGCTGGCTTATATGTACCGAGCTGGTGTCGTATTTCAGTTGATAGTATTGTTTGTTGTTCTCAAATTCTTTAAGGGTTTTGGCTAGTTCAATCTCATTGTCCCGCAGGCGATTACGGTACACTTCTTTACTTGCACTGTCGGTTGTTTCTACCATCCGGATATTTAATGCACTAATATTCAGCTTCAATTCCTTTTCTTTGCGGAGCAATGCCTCTGGTATACCAGGTACCTGTTTAATTTCCAGTTCGCGTAAACTCTCGGCTAGTACAGCGGCTTTGCTTCGTTCAGCCAAGGCGAAAGCCGACTCCAGATAAGGTCTTTTCCCAGTTTGTGTATATAGCTGATAGGCTGTACTAATGGCCTCTTCATATACAGGTGCTACCGTATTGGTAAAAAACAGCTTGGCTTCATCCGAGTCATAACTTTTGCGGATGCGGTCAGCCAGCTCAAAGGCCAGTTGATAGGTCTGCAGCGAGGCTTCCAGATCTCGGGTTTTCCCGGTCTGTGAGGCGTATTGCCGGAAAGCATGGGCTTTTTGCTGCAGGGTTTTGAAAAGCTGCAGGGGAGAAACTACCTGGCTCAGGTCAGTAGGGTTCTGGTAAATATCCGGTAAGTTAAAAGTAAAATGCAGGGATTGAACGGCCAGCTGATATTGGATCAGTGCTTCAGAGTATTTTTTCTGCATTTCATACCCAGTACCTTTCCCCGCCAAAGCAATTCCCAGCCGGTCGTTCTTTTTTCCAAAGCTGGAAAGGCTTAGCTGTCTGGCTTTATCAAAATTAACCAAGGCATCCTGGTATTTTCCGGTTTGGGTATAGACGCTGCCTAGGCTGTTATAATAATTGATTATAGCTCTGGGAGAAACAGCTGAAACAGTAATTTTATCCAGATAAATACTGGCGCTGTCCGGCTTTTCCATATAAAGATACAAAGAAGCAAGGTGCTGATACAGGTCATCAAGCTGAATGTTATACCTGATCAGATCTTTTAATTTATCTATGGCCTCCTGATGCTTACCAAGCTTATTTAATGAACTAGCAATATTATTGGTATACCTGACATAGCGTGCCGAATTATCCGGGTCTTTCGTTTGTTCATGGTCGTTTAAAATAGATAAGGCTTTTTCAAAATAATTTATAGATTGAACATAGTTTCCAATCAGGTGGTACAAACTGCCCATCTCATTATAAAAGCGCAACGTTTGTGTGGAAGGCAAGTCCGGATAACGGGTAAGTAATGTATCAGCCTTGGAATAATATATATAGGCAGAATCAAATTGATTTAAATGCATAAAGTTATACCCAATCAGCACGAATGGTTCAAAGAAAATGGAATCTATATCCGGAGTTAACTTCTTACTAAAGAAAATATACTGCTTATACGCATCAATTGCCTGAGTAAACTGTTGATTGGTCTGGTAGATAACACCCATTAAAAAGCAGGCATCCGCTAGATTGGTGGAGAGTAACAGGTTTGTTACGTATGCATCTTTTGCTTCCCGAAATTTAACTAAAGCTAAACTATCCTGATAATTATCATATAACTGCTCAGCTTCCTCGAAAAGCTTGTCTGCTTGCTGTAGGGAGCCAACTTTTGACTGAGAAAAGGTTTGAACAGAAAACAAAGTTATAGCAATGATTACTAAACATATATTTTTTACCTGTCCCATACTAGTTAGCTTTTACTGCTTGAGGGTGGAATATATCTAAATTTTATGTGTGTACCTACTGAAGCCTGTCTGGGTAAGCTATATAACTCTCATCGGTAAAAACTTGCCTAATTAGCTGATATGGTTTAGCGTAGGATTAACTGGTAAATAGTTTACCTGTCACTAGATACCAGTTAAGCTTCTAAATCCTTTCAATTACGTAGTGATAATGGTTTCCGGCGGCCTGGTAGAGGTTGTTTTTCCACTCACATTGGCCCACAGCATGGTAGATAAAGTTAAAACCAGGGCACCAAGCGCTGTCCAGGGAGAATCAGCCCAGGTAGAGAGAGATACTCCCAGCAGGAGTGGCAAGGCAAAGGTCTTGCGGTGAATAAAAAATTGCTGAAATTTCATCCGTTTCAGTAAATCTTCCGGAATATCGTCTACTGTGTCGAAAAAATGAACATGGAGAGACGTTTTTTGCAGTGTACTCTTATTGGAGTCACCCAGGTCTAGTTGGTAATATACACTGAATTCTTTGCAGGAACCATTCTCGGGTAGGCCATTTCCGCGCCGGAAGCCCAAACCACCGTTTTTTACCGTTTCGCCTATATTAATCTCTCCGGTTTGTGGGTCAATAAGGAGCCCGGTTAGATCGCCTGTGGGTTTTTGATTATCCGGAATAAAGCCGAATCGGCCGGAAGGGATTTTCCTGGAAGCTACTTCCTCACTATTTGTTCTATCCCCATAAAACAGAGGGCGGCAAATATATTCTTGCGGATTAGAAAGGGAAAAAATACCTCCTTCGTAGGCAATGCCCCCAACCACCAGCTGTGTGCGGGCAACACAATTTTTGCCATGGGGTGCAAATTCGACAGTATACCGCACACCACTGTTACTAGCATTAATATTTATTTCACCAGTGTGCTGATTAATATCTAACCCCAACGGGTAGGCTGAAAAACAACCTCTTACTTTAATATGCGGAATACGCAGCCGGGGCCTGATCACCGGGCTAACCCGATAAGGCTCTTTGCCATTTACATAGAAAACTGATTCGCCTTTGACATTGCGGTATTCACTGGGATACTCAATTTTATACCCCACACATAAGGGACCTTCTTCTATAATTGGGTCTTTGCCTGGCGTATGATGATCATGAGTAGTAGTAGGAGTAGCAACTGTAGTATTCATAAAAAGGTGTTTAGGTGGTTTATAACGATATATACTAACAGAAAGAATGCGCAAAAATAATCGGGCGGTGCCTGCGAAAAATATGCTGTTTTGTTCGCATACAACCTACGTTAACTGCATAAAGGTAAGCGGTTTATACACGTAAATCAATACTGTATTTCTTGTAATGAATAGAAAATTTACAAATTGGCTTTCTTATCATCTTTTATATAAGTTTAATCCGGCAGATTTTCCTCTTATCTAGGCTTTTCATCTGCATACATAGGTGAACTCTCAAAAGGTCAACAGGCATAGGAAATAATTTTTATTTCAAAAATTTTAGGATTTTCTCTGGTTGACTTTTGACTTTTCTTGAAATCTACTCCTGAAAAGGGTAAATAATAACCTCTTACTATCCCCTTTTTACTACGAGCAGGCATTTTTCTCAACTCAGACCTTAATGGATATGGGTTGCCTGCCATCACTCAGATACCTGTAATTTAAGTATATACCGTGCACGAAAAAGGATTTATGGTATGTTCAACTTTTTCTTTTAAACAAACGAATCATGAAAAATCAAAAATTAAAACTCGATGAGCTGAAAGTTCAAAGTTTTGTCACTGACTTTGCGAAAACACAAGATCAAACCCAGGAAGTACATGGGGGAGCAACGAATGCAGTGTATTGTCTTAAAAATACAGCAATCTGCTATTACGAAATCCCGGACTTTATAATCAAAACTCAGTCCTGGGCCGGTTGTCCAACCGATACCTTCGATTTTACCAGTGTGCAGGACTTTAGTGTTCAATATTAATCAGCAGCAACAGGCAATGTGTATTACTATTCGCCTACCCAGGCGGATGGTAGTACACCTAGCTGATTATCCTATTCTTTTCAGAGAACAATCATACAAAATACCAAACAGCCATGAAAACTAAAAAATTAAAGCTTGATGAGCTCAAAGTACAGAGCTTTGTTACTGACTTTGCTAAAGAGCATAACCAGACAGCCGAAATAAATGGTGGGTTATATGTTTATGGTGGGCCAACGCCAGAAATAAACCCTATACTGGTCAATCCAGATATTTTTGCAAAAACGCAATGTGTATGCACCCACCATTGCGGAGCCCTAGATACTATTTATCAGCTACCTATCTTATACTGATCTCATAGCGGTAAGTAGTAGTAATCCCAGTCTCACAAACCCCTCCCTATTTTTTAGACTGGTAACCAGCTGGTGTTGCCTGCTTGTTCAGGTAATGCCAGCTTCCTCTTCCTGTATTTTATATATTTTATTGCCCCTTATGTAGCCATGAAAAATCAACAATTAAAACTTGATGAACTTAAAATCCAGAGTTTTGTCACCTCTTTCGAAGGAAACGGAGACATGACCGTTCATGGAGGGTTAATTCCAGCTTCTTTCATTGATGGTTGCCGTTCTGCCCTACTTGCGTGTTATCCCATCCAAACACTTGCCTTATGTCCCATCCGGACACTCAATAGTTGTGGATCATTACTGGATGCCTGCCCATCGGCTATCAGCTGCCCTTTTGACTTTGAGGGGCTAACTATCCAGTGAACTGTTGATCCGCACCCAACGGCAATAGTTTTTCTTTCACCCTGTAAAACCATTAAGAGTTACTTAGCTAATGAAACGCTTCCCATTTTACCAGCAGCTGGATGCTATGGATTGCGGGCCTACCTGTTTGCGGATGGTGGCCAGCTATTATGGCAAAACTTATTCGCTGCAAACACTGCGGCAAAAAAGTTATATCACCAGGGAAGGTGTATCGCTGCTGAGGCTTAGTAATGCCGCTGAAGCCATCGGTTTCCGGACACTGATGGCTAAAATACCTTTCGAGAAACTAAAACAGGAAGCACCCCTTCCTTTTATTGCTCACTGGCGGCAGCGGCATTTTGTCGTAGTATATGGGTTTTCAAACAATGAAGTACAGGTAGCCGATCCGGGTCACGGGCTAATCCGCTATAGCCGGCAGGAATTTCTGGAAGGGTGGTTGCACGGGCAGTCCAAAGATGCACAAGCAGGTATTGTACTGCTGCTGGAAACTACGCCGGCCTTTTATTCCACAGAGGAAGAACAGGCTAGCCGACCACAAAGCTTTAGGTTTATAGTAGGATATTTGAAGCCTTACCGGCGGTTTATGGGTCAGCTTCTGATGGGCATGCTGGCCGGCAGCTTCCTGCAATTACTTTTTCCGCTGTTAACCCAGTCAATTGTAGATATTGGTATCCATCAGCAGAATATTGCCTTTGTGAACTTGATTCTAGCAGGTCAGTTGATGCTTTTCTTTAGCCGTACAGCCGTGGAAATGATCCGGAGTTGGGTTCTGCTGCACATGGGCACGCGGATAAATATTTCCATCTTATCTGATTTTTTGATTAAGCTGATGAAGTTGCCGCTGGGCTTTTTCGATACCAAAATGACCGGCGATTTGTTGCAGCGGATTGGTGACCACAAACGCATCGAAACCTTCCTTACTTCTTCTACGCTGAATGTGGTATTCTCTCTAGTAAACCTGCTCATTTTCGGATGCGTTCTGGCGTATTATGATCTGTCCATCTTTGGTGTGTTCCTGCTGGGAAGCATCTTGTATGCAGCCTGGATTCTGCTGTTTATGAAAAGCAGGCGGGCTTTGGATTTTAAGAACTTTGACCAAATGGCGGCAAATCAAAGCAATTTGATTCAACTCATTACAGGCATGCAGGAAATAAAGCTGCAAAATTGCGAACGACAGAAGCGTTGGGAGTGGGAACGCATACAGGCCAAGTTATTCAAAGTAAATATACGTACACTGGCTCTTAACCAGTATCAGCAAAGCGGCTCGGTATTCATTAATGAAGCCAAAAATATTTTTATTACCTACATGGCCGCTAAAGGAGTCATTGACGGGGAAATTACCCTGGGAATGATGCTGGCCGTACAGTCGATTATTGGCCAGTTAAATGCACCCATCCATGAGATGATCGGATTTATCCGCAATTTTCAGGATGCCCGCATCAGCCTGGAACGCCTGGGCGAAATACACCAGAAAAAGAATGAAGAAACGGATACGGAAACAAAAGTCATTCTATTTCCTGAGGATGGCTCTCTGGTCTTAAAAAATGTGAGTTTCCGGTATGAAGGCGCCCATACGGCTAGTGTACTCCACAATGTTTCATTAACTATTCCACAAGGTAAAGTTACCGCTATTGTGGGAGCCAGTGGCAGCGGCAAAACTACCCTCATTAAACTGCTGCTGAAATTCTACGAGCCAACTGAGGGAGAAATCCGCCTGGGAGGAATGGGTTTTTCTCACTTCAGTAACCGCCACTGGCGGGAACGTTGCGGAGCTGTTATGCAGGATGGCTATATTTTCTCTGATACCCTTGCCCGTAATATAGCTGTTGGCGATGAATACATAGACCGGGAACGGCTGTTGTATGCGGTGAAAGTGGCCAACATTCAGGAGTATATTGAATCGCTGGCATTGAATTATAATACCAAGATTGGAGCCGAGGGACTTGGCCTGAGTCAAGGACAGAGGCAGCGCATTCTCATTGCCAGGGCAGTTTACAAAAACCCGGATTACTTGTTTTTTGATGAAGCTACCAATGCTCTGGATGCCAACAATGAACGCCGGATCATGGAAAATCTGAAAGGGTTTCTGGAAGGGAAAACCGTAGTGGTGGTGGCTCACCGCCTGAGCACTGTCGTAAATGCCGACCAAATTATTGTGTTGGATAAAGGACAGATTATTGAACAGGGCACCCACTCAGAACTTGCCTCGCAACGGGGTGCTTACTTTCAACTCGTAAAAAACCAACTCGAGTTAGGCACCTGATAGCAATATATTTATTGATTATTCATTATTCATCACTACTCAAACAGCCATGAACTCATCTTTGCGACAGTTGCTCCTGAAAGAAGCCATCCGGATCGGCGACGATCTGCTTTCTAAAGCCGAGAAAGAGCCACATGGTATTTCCTGGCGAAGCGTGGAGGCGCATGGAGAAGGGGTGAGCTGGACTAAATCTGAAAGCATTTATCAGGGAGTCTGCGGCATTGCACTGTTCTTTCTTCAACTGTACAAACAAACAGGGGATGAAAGATATATGCAGGCTGTACAGGAAAGTATGCAATGGGTTGGTGGGTATTGTGCAGCCAGTGCAGAAGCGAATAATGCTTTTCTTACCGGGCGTATGTCAGTACCCTTCACTTACGTTCAGCTATATGAGTTAACGGGCGAAAAACAATATCTACAAAAAGCCCTGGAACTCACCAGGAAATGGATACAGCAACCACCGCCAACTTTAATGGAGTACATCAATGGCGCAGCCGGCACATTACTTTGCCTCTTACATCTGCATGCTGCTTCAGAAGAGAAGTGGTTGTTGGAATATATTGACCAGTATACCGGACTTTTATTGAACCATTGTTACCTGGGTAAGCAAGGCCTGTATTGGGACCGTTCCCCGGTGAATATTCATGGCTTATGTGGCCTTTCTCACGGAACTTCTGGAATAGGCTTTGTGTGGCTGGAACTGGGAAATTATTTGACCAACCCTGCTTTTTACTGGCTGGCAGAACAGGCTTTTGCCTATGAATCGCAGTATTATGACACTCAGCTCAATAACTGGTATGATCTGCGGAAGATTTTATCCTTCGCACAGGAAGAACCAGCCATGCGCAAAGCCTATGAAAAAGGGGAGAGGGATTATTTCACGCAAGGGGCTAGCATGAACGCCTGGTGCCATGGGGCGGCAGGGATAGGGCTTGTCCGGTTAAGGGCGTATGAGGTATTGGGGAACCCCTTGTATCTGGAAGAAGCCAGACATGCCATTAAACATACCAGGCAAACAACTATACAAGCACATTTGCTTAACTCTCCTACGCTCTGCCATGGCAGTGCCGGAAATGCAGAGTTGTTTCTGAAAGCCTACGAAGTAACCTATGAGCCTGCTTACCTGGAGATGGCCCTGAACATAGCAGAACAGCTGCTGCAACTGAAAAATGAGAAGGGTATCTATTGTTCTGGAACCAGATATGCCGGGGAAGATACCAGTTTATTTTTAGGGAACGCAGGGATAGGCTACTTCTTTTTACGCCTGCTGGAACCACAAAACGTTCCATCTATTCTGCTTCCTTCCCTGACGGTCCATGGGTACTTCAATAGATTGGGCTATTCTCATCTGTCGATTTCGGTAGGAGATATTCAGGAAAAGATATTTAATAAATGTTTCCCACGAACCTTATTCCTGGTATCAAAATTTTGTCCTGTAGCGAAAGAAGAATACTTCAACAAGCAATCTGCCCTTTCTTCAACGCCGGTTGTACAAAATTTCAGGGAATGGATAAACACGCAAACAGCTAAGTTGCTAACTGTTGAGCGGAATAGTTTGCGAGAAGTATGGAGTTTGGAAGAGAAGAAACTGGACCTGAATACCAACATTGCCAGCGATGCTTTGTGGTATTATAAAAACCAGGTAAAAGCACAAAGAGCTGCATTCCTGGAAGCCTTATCAGATGCAGAGTTGGAGAATACCAGACTGATACTGGACCCGGACATGCAGCTACTAACAGTAAATTTACAGGGCAGTTTACAACATCCGGCTACATGGGTAAAGGAAGAATCGTATGAAGCAAATGCGCATTATCTTTTGCTCATCCCTTCTCTGGATTTTACCAGAGAACAACTCTTATCCGATTTTACATATACCGTACTGGCTGCTTTTCAAGAGGAGCTAACAGTTTTTCAAGCTATTGAGCTTGTTTTATTGCACCTGGAAGGCTTAGCGGATAAGCAGATACTAGAAGTATGGCAGCTAATTTTATCCCAGATCCGCTATGCTATCCTTTCAGGAATTTTACTTGAGCCAGATCGACATCTACTTCCAGTAATCCCCAAGGCAGCACTTGTTATCACATAAGGGCAAAAGAAAGGTGATAGGTATCGTGACTTGGAAAGGACGGCAGTTTTAGTCATTCTTAACCTCAAGGGCATAGCTTCTGGAAAGGCCATACGCTTGCTAGAGCATGTAATTAAATTCTATATCAGAAGATAAATTTTCTAATCGTTAAATATTCCATCCTATGCCTGTTATAGAGTACTCCTTACCCAAAGTGGCTGATCCACAGGATAAGTATATAGAGCTTCGCACGGAAGAAGTACAGGAACTGCTGGGGCAAGTACCACACTGGATGGTTCGGTGGGGAATTAGCCTGATCCTAGGCATTATCTGTATGCTATTGGTTGCCAGCTGGCTAATTAAATATCCGGATGTTCTTACTTCCAGAGTAATGATCACTACTAAAATTCCTCCTGTGAACATGGTAGCCCGTTCAGAAGGACAGATTCAATTCTATGTCAAAAATAGCCAGCTTACCGGAAAGGGAGAATATCTGGCGGTAATTGAAAACCCAGCTACGACAACGGATGTCTGGTATGTGGCCGAGCAGGTAAAAGAAATGCTGCCGTGTCTCTCCCAAACCGATCTGCAGCCCATGACAGAACTTGCTCTCCGGGAAAACCTGAGCCTAGGGGAATTACAGGGATATTATCTGTCGCTGCTCACTAGTTTGCAGGAGTATAAACGTAATCGTGTATTATCCTTATACCGGAAGCAGATCCAGTCTACCCAGCTTCGAATAGCACAGCACGAGCAGCTCAACGGGCAACTGGAAATTCAACAGCAATTACTAGCGGAAGAACTGCAACTGGCACAAAAACGGTATACGATTGATGCCCAGTTACTACAGGAAAAGGTAATAGCCGAAGCTGATTTTGACCGGACAAAAAATACGTTTCTGCAAGCTAAGCGGGCATTTGAATCGGCACAATCTGGTATTATTAATAACCAGATTCTAATTTCACAACTGCAAGCTCAGCTAACAGAATACCATACCAGCCAGATTACCAGCGAAGAAAAGCTGCGCAATAGCGTAGAGACCGCCTTAAAGCAGTTACAAAGTCAGTTAGATGCTTGGGAGCAGAAGTTTGTGTTGAAGGCCCCCATAGAAGGTGAAGTTGCTTTTACCAAGTATTGGAGCGACAATCAGTTTGTAAAAGTGGGCGAAGAAGTATTGACCATTGTGCCGCCTGTCAATGAATTATATGCCCAGGTACACATACCTATCAGTGGCTCAGGAAAAGTAGAAGTGGGACAACGGGTAACTATTAAATTTGATAACTATCCATCACATGAATTTGGCATGGTACGCGGCACAGTACAAGCGATTTCTCCGGTTCCGCAGGATAATCTCTATGCCATCCGCATAGCTTTGCCTCAGGGCTTAACCACCCATTACCGCAAAAACCTTCCCTTCCGTCAGCAAATGCAGGGAACCGCCGAAATTATTACTAAAGATTTACGCTTAATCGAACGCATATTCAACCAGTTCCGGGCCTTAGTGGATCAGGCTAGTACCTAACAAAGGTAGGAGAGCAAACCTAACTAATTATTTAAACCACCTCATCGTATGCAGGTTTTTCCTTATATACTGACAAGAATTGGCGGAGGGTCGTTCAAGAACATAACCCAGATAGACACTAGTCATTTGCTGCATAGCTTGCAAAAGCTACAAGCTATGCAGGAACAAAAAGAATCGGCCAAACAGGAGCTGTGCGATACTTTGCTTACCTATATTAAAACTCTGGCAGACCCCAAAGCACAGAATCAAATACAAAATGTACGGCGAGATATTTTTAATAACAGACCTCTGAAAGAAAATGCCCTCCGGCAAGCGAGTCAACATTTACCAGTTGCCCTGGCTACTTCCCTGGACACTTATCTGGCTTTGTTAGGAAGTATTCAACAGGCAGAAGAAAATGCCGAGTCTGTCTACAAACAGCTATGCAAAACCAGCCGTCAGCATTTGCAGCAACTAGCTGCCGACGAAAACTTGCAGAAAGGCTTAGTCCTTTCCAGCCAACCCTTGCTACAAGCCATAAAGCAATATATGCAGAAAAATCCGGAGGAGTTTAAGAAAAAAGAATTTCAAACCGAACAAAGTTTGTTGAAGTATCTCACCCGGATGTACACCAAAACTTCACCTTTCAGCACATTCAATAGTTTGGCTATAGGCACTCTCAGTAACTCTCTAGATCAAGCTATTCAAGTAAATTCTTCCACTGGAAAATCTGATCAAGTAGTGGGGCATATCCGCTTAAATAATCAACTGTTCCGGTATGTAAAAGACCTGTTTGCCGCAAGCCGGGAAATATACATTCATCTGAAACTGCGTCCGAACCCTACGATTTCTTTAGATGGCAGTCAGTATGTATACCTCACCAATCATCAGAATGTAGAAGCTTTTCAGCGGATACCTGCCAATCCGGTAGTAGGACTACTCCTGGAACTGATGCAGCAACAGCCTACCGGAATTCGTTTTTCAGTGTTGGTGCAAGAAGTATGCGAATATGTCGATGCTACTGAAAAGGCCATTGAGCAATACATCCGGCAGCTGGTAGGCTATGGTTTTGTAAAGTTTGAACTGGGTGTATCCGGCACGGACCCTGACTGGGATATGAAACTGACAGCCGAATTATCTTACCTGCAACAACAGAAAGTAGCCAACATAGATGAACTAATTCATACCCTTCAGGAGGTCCGAAGGCTTGCCAGTATCTATGCCACCGCTGCAGTAGATAAACGGCAACACCTATTGAGTGACGCTTTTCAGCAGTTTAGAGCCATATGTATGAAATTGCATGAGGCTGCTGGATTACCCGAAATGGAACGAAAAACGCTAGAAGCCTTGCAAGTTGAATTACAAGCGAAGCGGCAAGAGGCGGAGAGAATGAAAAAAATATCAACATCGCCAGACGAACTGCCAGTAATGGTTGCCGAAAAAGAACGAGATACTCAAACTTCCACAGAGGAAATAGCTTTTGAACACAGATCTTCCACCTTTTTTCACTTCAAACCAGAGCAACTCTTTTATGAAGATGCTACTAAAGAGCTAGTAATTCAATATGATGCAAGCAAAGTGACAAAGCTGATAACTGCATTAGATGACTTATTGCAACAACTCCATCATTTTCAGGGACTAACTGACGAGCGGGAGCAAATGAAGCACTATTTTTTACAGAAGTATGGCACCGGACGCCATATTAGCCTGCTTACCTTCTACGAAGATTTTTATAGAGATATCAAGCGTCCCGAAGCACAAAACCAAGTCCAAAAAGACAGTGAAAACTCGGTAAAAGCCATTAATCAACCTATTGCTCAAATGAATACCCATCCGGGAGTAGCGTCAGCTATCCCCCAAAAAAATAGGCTCAATGCATCTGTTACGGATAAAAAAAACATATACAGACAAGAGCAGCTAAAAGAGTGGATGCAACAAGCCAGTGCAGCTTTCCGCAATCAGCCCATGAAGCAAAAAGATGAGGTAGCGGTAGCCTTAGATCTTCTTCAGCAGATAAACGGGCAGCTATTACTCAATAATAACCGGAAGAAGGAAATCAATTCCTATGGTGCATTTATACAATGGTTTCAGGAGAAAGACGAAGCTGGAGAATGGCAACTAAAAGGAGTGTTGAATGCTTGTTTTTCTGGCTATGGCAAGATGATAAGCCGTTTTCTGCATGTGTTTCCGCAAGAAGTTACCCATACGATACGGGAGTGGAATCTGCAAGTACAAGGAAAGGATGAAGTATTTATTGAAAATACTGATGCCTCTTATTTCAATGCAAACCTCCATCCGCCCCTAATGCCCTATGAAATCCGGACACCAGGAGGGCATACTACCTTGCCTGTAGAAAAACAGGTGCCAGTTACCGAGTTTGATGTATGTCTGGATGAAGAGGCCAACGAGTTAAGGCTCATACACCGGCCAACAGCTAAACAAGCCTATGTGTTTGATTTGGGCTTTCAGGGACAAGGTAGCCGTTCTCCACTTTTTCAGCTGCTCGATAAGTTTACCAAAGCCCAGTATCTCTCTGTACACGCTTTGATTTCCGCGATCAATAAAGTAACTGCCAAAACTCAAGTAATGGAAACACCTGCTACTGAGAATAACATACAAGTGCTGCCCAGAATAGTATACGCAGAAAGCATTATCCTGCAGCGAAAAGCCTGGTTGGTACCTAGAGAATTGCTCCCCTTACGGCACTCTGGGATGTCTGACTGGCAGTATTATGTAGCCGTACATGCGTGGAAAAAAGCTCAGGAAATACCAGAGGAGGTATATATTAGAATTTCTTCTCCCCGGAATAGTTCTGCACATGATCCGGAGGCGAACAAAAAGCTGGGCCGGGACGATTACAAACCTCAGTATCTGAATTTCGCTGATCCGCTTATGATCCATTTGTTTGAAAAATTGCTGGTGAAGGTACCCGAAACCCTCAAAATAGAAGAAATGCTACCTATTGCTCAACAATTAACTCAGATTACTGATCAGCCTTTTGTTACCGAATGTGTCGTGCAATGGTATGAGTAAAAATTAATGACTATGAGATCTCAAATATCGTGGCTGGCAGCTTATCTGTACTATGCAGAACCCTGGGAAACGTTTCTGTGTGACGCGGTGCTTCCTTTTGTAGAAAACATGAAGCAACAGCAATTGGCTGACCAGTTCTTTTTTATCCGCTATTGGGAAAAGGGCCCACATATCCGCCTACGATTGAAAGGAAAAAACGCTGACCTTGAAAAATATGTGAAACCGGCTCTGGTGAAACATTTTACCAGTTATTTCCAAACTTATCCTTCATCAAGAGTAGAGCCAGCCTGGGTAAGCAGCTTGCCTGACGTACAACAATGGTTGCCGAACAACTCCATACATTTTGTAACATATGAGCCAGAAACAGACCGGTATGGCGGAAAACAAGGCATAGCCATTGCAGAAAAACAGTTTCAGGCCTCTTCTGAAGCGGTTCTTAATATATTGCAGGAGAAAGGCAAATGGGAGTACAGCCAAGCTTTAGGCGTAGCCATTCAATTACACCTAGGTTTTGCTGCTGCTGCTGGGATGAACCTACCTGAAGCAAAATTCTTTTTTTCAAAGGTATTCGAAAACTGGTTACCCAAGGCCTTTGTAGCTTACCCAAAGCCTACTTCTCCTAACGAATTACAGACCAGACGAAATGAAATACTGCAAGCCTTTCACCATACTTACCAAATGCAGAAGCCAGTGCTGTTACCCCTTTTTCAAACTATATGGACTGCGTTGAACAACCGGGAAGAATTTGAACAAGCCTGGTTTACGACCTGGTTGCACCACATGCAATCTATTGGCCGGGAACTCCGGCAAGTGCAGATGCAAGGGAAATTACTAACGCCACCCAACTATCCTGTTCTGTCACAACAACTATGTTCGTTCGAACAACTGCAACGGTGGGCCATCTACGACAGCTATGTACATATGACCAACAACCGCCTGGGTATTCTTAACCACGATGAAGGATTTGTAGGCTATTTACTTAGCAAAGGATTAGAAGAAATAGGTAAGGAAGTTATAATTTCTGAAAAAATGTGAGACAACCATTATCAGACAAGTATTTGCTACCAGTATCTGTATCTTAGTTCTATCTCCATACAACCCTATAAGAGCCTGCGCTAAAAGAAGAATCTTTTTAATATTATTTCTCTCTTCTTTTTTTCAGCCCATTATTTTGAACAGGACTTATATGCTGTTGTTCAAAACAATGGGCAGCCGCCTAGGCAATTGGAATTTCTTTCCATGTTTTAGCGGTAGTTTCCAGCTTCTTAGGTAAAATCAGCTTCAAAATGCCTTCTTTGTACTTCGCATCAATCCCTCCAGCATTTACATACACCAGCAGTTCAAACGAACTACAACCAAATTCGCGGCGGGTATAATCCGCTTTTGTATCCTTTTTCTCTTTCTTTTCGGCAGAGGTGCTAAGCAGGTTACTATCAATTTCTATTTTAAGGTCTTTCCTATCCAGGTCAGGTACGGTTACTTCCGGTTAAAAAGCTGTGTCTGACCCCTTAATGTTCTCGGCTAGTACTTGCCATAGTTTGTTGAAAAAAGATTTTTCTTAAAAAAAGTGGTCTGCATTTAGCAAATCATTCACCAAAAAGCAGATGCTAGGATACTTTTCGTTACGTTTAGCTGCTATAATCAGGCGAATTCCATAAAGCTACTTTTAATAAATAAGCAGGCCTACTGGTGTATATCTGATTGCCTACCAGGAATTCAGATTGTTTTTTTTATGACTGGGTATCCTCTCTAAAAAAAAATACTTGGGTACAGATGTTTAATTACCCCTGGAGATTTGGTATTTTAGGAGAGCTACCTTGTTGAGTAGTATAGCCCTTCTAGTGTAAATTTCAATACATGCTAAACCACTATCCCGATGCCTACCATCTTAGAATCCACCGCGCCCAGCACCTTAGCGGCAGTCAATTTAACTCCTAGAGGAAGGGTAGAACCAAGCCCTGCCGACTGGCGCGACCAGTTTTTATATTTTCTGTTACCAGACCGTTTTAGCGATGGAGCAGAAGAAAGCCGGCCCCTTTTCAACCGCTCACAACCAGGCTTGCATACTGCCACCGACCGTGCCACCTGGCAACTGGCGGGGAAAGACTTTCAGGGTGGAACACTCAAAGGTATTCAGAGTAAGTTGGAGTATCTGCAAAACCTGGGGGTCACCGCTTTATGGATTGGCCCTATTTTCCGGCAACGTCCAGACTTGGATACCTATCATGGTTATGGCATACAGCATTTTCTGGAAGTAGATCCCCGTTTTGGCACCCGCCAGGATTTGCGGAATCTGGTAGATGCTGCGCATGAACGGGGCCTATATGTGCTATTAGATGTAATTTATAATCATAGCGGAAATAACTGGTTTTATGAAAACAATGGCACTGCTCATACTACACTGCCATACCGCTATCACCCTCCGTATCCCTTTCACAGTTGGCGGGCAGCCGACGGTCAAAGTACGGCAACCATTGGAGGCGAATCGGATGGTGTATGGCCGCAAGAGTTTCAAAACCTTTCCTGGTATACCCGTGCCGGACAAATTGGTAGATGGGACCCAGAACCCTGGGAAAATCCTTTGCACCCAGATACTGAATTCAGGCGGGGAGATTTTTTTGATTTGAAAGACTTGGATCTGCAAAAAGGAGAGACCTTGTCAGCACTGATTAAAGTATACCAGTACTGGATTGCCCTTAGTGATTGTGATGGGTTCCGGATTGATACAGTCAAGCATGTGTCATTTGAGGCTTCCCGTAATTTTTGTGGGGCCATTCATGAATATTGTGAATCAATCGGGAAAAACAATTTTCTATTGCTGGGTGAAGTAACTGGCGGGGAAGCCATGGCCAGAGATTACCTGGAAATATTCGGCAGAAACCTGGATGCTGTACTCGATATTGGCGTTCCGGCAGCCAGGCTCACCGGGATGGCCAAAGGATTAATGCCAGCAGGCGAATTTTTTAAACAGTTTCAAGGGCATGATATCCTGGGTACACACCGCGAAACTGGCCGTTATCATATATCTGTGCTCGACGACCATGATATGGTGGGCCGGGATAAAAACCGGTTTGCTGCGCATAATACTATCGCCAGTCGCTATGAGCAGTCTGCCCATGCGGTGGCAATTCAGCTTACTACCTTAGGAGTACCTTGCCTATATTACGGCACAGAACAAGCCTTTAATGGGACAAAAGATAACCTGGATACTAGCATCGATGAAGGCTTTGAAGACCGCTTCATCCGGGAATCTATGTTTGGCAGCAGTTTTGGTGCGTTTTCTACAGTCGGTTGTCATTTTTTTGACACAGAGCATCCAACATACTTGCGCATTGCGGCTGTTGCCAGGGTACGGGGGCAGAGCAATCTGGTGGGCCTAGCTTTGCGAAAGGGGCGGCAATACCTGCGCGAAACTTCTTTTCTGGATAGGCCTTTTTCCATCCCAGGTGCAGGCGAATTAACAGCCTGGTCCCGGATTCTGGCCCAACAAGAAGTAGTACTAGCACTAAATACTAATGGTACTGAAAGCCGGGGTGCCGAAGTGACTATTGATGCCTCCTTACAAAGCGGAGTATCATTTTTAACGTTTCTCTACCGTAGTGACTGGACAGATGAGCAGTTAAAAAATCCTCCAGCTGGCGAGACGGTACCTATTATTACAAAAGATGGCCGTTCCGTAGTACGGCTGGATCTGCCTCCGGCAGGAATGGTTATTCTGGCTTAATGCAAACAGGAACCACTACACCTGGAAGCAGGATGGGGATAATTACTGACCGAAGAATATAAAATAGAATGAAAATTTAAAAAAATCTACCGAGTATTCGTACCAGAAAACAGGCTAGCTAAAACGTTGGACAGAGATTTTGCATAATAGGAACTGCATTGCTACCCATAGCAGGAGTTGATGTATGGACCTTTTTAGTGCCCCGTAGTGCAGAGGCCATCTTAAGCTTATGCCTTGTAAAGCACATGAATAAGAACAAGGGCGGCAATATGGAAGTGAAAAGATACCAGGGAAAAGGCACAGCCTTTACTGTTTAGGTGAGAAATAAATCGCATAAAATTTCTCATCAGCCAGCCTCTATTCAAAATACTTCACTCAGTTAAAATTTTTCATTTATGCATCTACCTAACTCATGTTTTTCCGTATAGTAACATTCAGAATAGTTTAACGTTTTCATTCGTATGAAATATCAACCCACGATTAATTATCCCGAAACACTGGATAAGAAGGTTACTATTAAAGAGTCAAACTTGCTGACAAATACCCGGCAACGTTTGGTTGGTGGACATGTGGAGTTTTCAGTGCAAGATGAAACTTATGTGCATTTTTTCACTTCAGCCCAGGAGCTGGAAGAAATTACAAATTACATGCAGATAGGCAAACCATTGACCGGCCTACGAAAATTCATCGCAAAAAACTACGCACCAGCCCATCAGAAAGATACTTCCGGAGATACCTATATTATTATCTGGAACTATGAATTTGATGTAGCACCAGCAAGCGAATAAGTAATATAGCAAGAATACGTCAATAACTGGTTGCTGCCAGCGGTAACTGGTGAAATGGCTTTGTCCCGTTATTCCTGCTGCTCCAGTTTGTTTACAAAAGCAACTGGTACCGTAGCAACTATTTATTTTGCTACCAGCTGATCCTTCTGTAGGCGGTGGAATGAAACTGTCTTTTTCCATGTTATAGCCAAAATAATAAACTCATGGAATTTGGTATATATTCATTTGCCGAGGTAGGCACCGATCCGCATACTGGTAAAGTGTTAAGTTTTCAGGAGCGGATTACAAACCTGATAGAAGAGATTGAACTTGCCGACCAGGTAGGGCTCGATGTCTTTGCTGTTGGCGAACACCACCGCCCAGATTATGCAGTGTCTGCTCCGGCAGTTATACTTGCGGCTGCCTCTCAACACACAAAAAATATTAAGTTATCCAGTGCTGTTACAGTGCTCAGTTCGGATGATCCGGTACGCGTATTTCAATCGTTTGCCACGGTGGATTTACTTTCTTCCGGAAGAGCCGAAATTATGGCAGGTCGGGGTTCTTTTATTGAATCGTTTCCTTTATTTGGCTACGACCTTAAGTTATATGACGAACTGTTTGCTGAGAAACTCGACCTACTTATTAAGCTAAACCAGGAAGAAAAAATTACCTGGGAAGGGAAGCACCGGCCATCTATTACGAATTTAGGAGTATACCCAAGGCCGCACCAGCAGAAACTACCCATCTGGATTGCAATTGGTGGAACCCCAGAGTCTATTGCCAGGGCAGCAAACCTGGGTTTACCGATGGCACTAGCCATTATTGGCGGAACCCCCGATAGATTTGCCCCACATGTTAGCTTTTACCGCCAGGTTGCTAGAGAAGCCGGGCATTCACTTGATAAACTGGGGATTGGAATTAATTCACACACGTTTGTTGCGGATACCTCTCAACAGGCTGCCGATCAGTTTTATCCTTCCTATGCACAAACTATGTCGCGGATAGGGAAGGAGCGCGGTTGGCCAGCTATGAGCCGGGAACAATATGAGTACATGCGTTCCAAAACTGGTTCGCTGCTAGTGGGTAGTCCACAGCAGGTGATTGATAAAATTTTATACGAACACGAGTTGTTTGGGCATACCAGGTTTCTGGCGCAGATGACAGTCGGCCCTATGCCTCACGCCCAGGTATTGCGCTCTATTGAACTCTTTGGCACACAAGTAGCGCCTGCGGTGCGCAAAGCTCTTGGAAAAGAGGTGGTATAAGCATCTGTTGAATGCTCACGAATAACTAAGGAATAGTAAATATTGAAGGAAAGAGTTATCTCTTATTTCTGTATTCACTATTCCTTATTTTTTGTTTATTTCCCATTTGGGGAATCTATACTATATACCTAGTCTGCTTTAGGTGCAGGTATTTTGAGGGCAGGCTTGGCTCTCTGGTATTGTATCGGCCAGGGAACGTCATAACCCAGTTCTTGAGCAGCTGTCAGCGGAAAATAGGCATCTCTTAAAAATTCCCTAGCCAGTAATACAACATCTGCCTGTTCGGTTTCAATAATGCCTTGTGCCTGCTCTGGCGTAGTAATCATCCCGACAGCCCCGGTTAAGATGCCTGTTTCTCTTTTTATTTGTTCAGCAAAATCCACCTGATAGCCAGGACCTACCGGAATTTTGGCACGGGGTACATTTCCGCCAGTAGAGCAATCTATCAGGTCAACGCCTTTGATTTTCAATATAGCTGCCAGGGCAACAGAATCATCGCCGGTCCAGCCGCCTTCTGTCCAGTCGGTAGCAGAAATGCGTACAAATAAGGGATACGTTTCTGGCCATACTTCCCGGACGGCTTTTGTAACTTCCAGTAGCAGGCGTATCCGGTTCTCAAAGGAACCTCCATACTCGTCGGTCCGCTGGTTGCTTAAAGGTGAGTAGAACTCATGCAACAGATAGCCGTGTGCGGCGTGTATTTCAACCACCTGAAATCCTGCTTTTAGTGCCCGAACGGCGGCGGCTTTGTAATCCATGATTACTTTTTGGATGCCTTCACCAGTTAAAGCAACCGGATGCGGATAATTTTCAGCAAAGGGAATAGCACTCGGTGCTACCGTTTGCCAGCCCCCTTGCTCTGGTGAAACACCTGTATGCCCTTTCCAGGGACTATGGGTTGAGGCTTTTCTTCCGGCGTGGGCAAGTTGTATGCCGGCGATAGACCCTTGTGACGTAATGAAGCTGGTAATTCGTTTCAATCCTTCTATGTGTTCATCTTTCCAGATACCCAGGTCGTCGGGTGATATTCTTCCTTCAGGCGAAACCCCAGTAGCTTCGAATATAATTAAACCGGCACCGCCAACGGCGCGGCTTCCCAGATGTACTAGATGCCAGTCGTTGGAAAAGCCATCTTGGCTGGAATACTGGCACATAGGCGATACAACAATCCGGTTTTTCAGTTGGATACTTCTGATCGTTAGTGGACTAAAAAGTGTAGGCATTGGTTGAAGTTGTTAGTTAACTATCAAATAATACACTTTTGCTGCCGATTATGTTCTTTTGAAGGTGTAAAATATATAAGTATAGGTAATAAATAAGTGAACGCATAGCCTTGTCAGGCAATCTTGTGATGAAGGTTAAAGAAAAAAACGTTTATCTTTCTTTTCTAAAAATATGTTCATGAGGCTAGTATTTTTTGCCGGACTTTTACTTTATCCTTTCTGTTTCTCTATTGCTCAAACCTATATTGGCGTTAAAGGGGGTGCGAATTTATCGCAGGTTGCTTTTACCCCTTCTATTGAACAACAGGTAATGATTTTTTATAATGCAGGACTAGTCTTTCAACATTTTGAGGAGAAGCATGCAGGTGTTCAACTTGAATTAAATTACACGCAGAAAGGATTCAAAGAGATAAAAGACAGTGTGAATGCCTATAGCCGAACAATTCAATACCTAGAACTACCATTTATGAGTCATTTCTATGCAGGTACTGAAAAATCCAATGTGTTTCTAAATTTGGGACCTTATCTTGGCTATAATGTTTCTGCAAAAGAGACGATAACGGCTTCTACCTTAGTAGAGGCAAAAAGCTATACATTTACAGGTGCCGACAACCGTTTTGATTTAGGATTTCTGGCTGGAATAGGTATCCACAAACAATTTAAATTTGGTACTTTGCAACTAGAAGGCAGGATATCGCATGGCTTAAGCAATATTTTGAATTCTATGAATATGATTAGGTATAGTGCTTCAAAAAACCAGGTTATCAGTGCCTCACTACTCTATCTGATTGATTACAGTTCATTGAGAAGAAAAAGACAACCACTTAAAAAAACAGATGAGCCACTCCCTCTACTAGAGAGATAATGCTTACTTAGCTGTAAGTAGGCTATTTTTTTTGCTATCTTGGCTCAGAAGGCTCTACTCAAAAACGAGAGTGCCGTACCGTTTGTAATCGTGAAAACTTTGTTGTACTGGTTGCCATGTCCAGGAAGCATACTCCTTGTCATAATCAATGCGATAAAAGTTGGCCCGCCAGTAACTGCCTTGTTTGGGAGGAACATTCCGTAGGGGTTTCAGCAAAGCATAAGGAATAAAGAATTCAGCAGTCCAGCCAGTTACAGCCTCTCCACTTGGTGTTTTCCGGCTGATGTGGGTAGCATGGCGGGTTTTGCGGTCGCCTTCGTAATGCCAGGGCCGCCATCCGAAAAAGGTTCCATCGGCGTTGGGTACTAGAATAGGCAGTTCATAGTTCAGCGGCGAAAGTTCGTATTCAAAGTAAAGCGGGGTTTTCTCATCTGTCCAGAAAAAAACTTCTATTACATCTTCCTTATACAAATCTGCAAAATCTTCTTTCAAGGTAGCCGTAATCTTTGTGTCTTCACATTGGAACAGACAATAAATACCAGTATCAGAATAAAGAAGCTTAACCTGAGTCTGATAGGCGACGCCGTTTCCTTTCCGCTGTGTTAATTTTACCCAGTCGGCCTGTTTCCACTGACTGCCACTGCCATCGCCGGTAAATTGAAAATCCTGTGTTTTCTTTACTCGCCATACACTGTCCGCCGGGGTAGTTCCGGCTAAAGAATGGCCCCACAAATAGCAAAAACAGATAAGACTTAATACATAGCGCAAGCGAAAGAGCATAGACTTGAACACGGATAAAAGTGATTGTTGATTTTTATTTATCAAATACTATTATTTGGCTCCCAGCATAGGGAATAACCGTTTTATGTCTGCCTCTGTTGGACGGGCACCATATTCGCATATTTCGAAAGATTCGGCATGTTGCACCTGGGTTGCTTTTTCTGCTCCATACCATTTCTCTAGCGATTTTCTCACTTCCGGGGTAATTTTTACAGTCCGGGTTTGAGCCAGCCATTTTTCCCTGTCTGCTTTGTTTTTGGGTACATCCGACGCATGGTTTCCAATCCAGGGCAGCCATTCATACATCTGCGATTCGTGTGCATCCATGGCATGTATTTTCTGAGTGAATACCTTAGAAATATCCACAGCTACATCTGGGCGGAAAGGATTGGGTCGTTCAAAAGAATCCTGGAAATAAAGGAATATGGGGTTTTTTTTCAAGGGAGGAGTTTCCGGAGCAACATTCGGAACTGCCACCATATAGGCCGCATCCTGCACCAGCACGCCAGTATAACGATGATCAGGATGGTAGTCATTGGGGCGCGGAGCAATTACCACATCAGCATTCCACTCACGTATTTTTTTAATGATCTGGAGGCGGACTTCCAGCGTGGGTAATAATTCTCCATCATGATTGTCTAGTACATCGTAGGTTACACCAAAGCGTTTACCTGCTTCCTGGGCTTCAGCAAACCGCCTTTTAGCCAGCGATGCCCCTTTGTCGTTCTGATGGCCCGCATCTCCATTGGTAACTGAAACAAACTTAACGGCATGGCCCAAGGAAGAGAGAATGGCTGCTGTACCTCCGCCTTTCATGTCGCAATCATCCGGGTGAGCACCAATCATAATAATACGTACTTTGCTGGCATCTGTCTGGGCTATAGCCAGCTGTGAAAAACCTAGCAGCCATAAGCAAATAAACAGTATACCTGCATTTATTCCAGGTTGCTCCAGCCTAATGGAACAGAGAATAGTAGAATTTTTTTTCATATACGCAGTAATAGGGAATAAGAAACAATGGCTAAAATATAAGCAATAAGCAAGTACAAGTGCTACTGATAGCCAATTTATTTTATGTTTTCTGTTGGATTATTTATAGAGTAAAAAGTGGAGAATACTTTAATAAATTTTATTTAACTGTAGGCCTTTTATTTAGAGAAGGAATTTGTATTTTCAAAACTACAGGATTTTGAGTTGTCAGCATTAGTTAATCCAGCCTATGTCTATCACCCTTCAAACGACAGAAACTCAGCGCTTCACAGCACTGGATGTTTTCCGCGGTATCACGGTTTGCTTTATGATTATTGTGAACACGCCGGGGAATGGAGATACTAGCTATAGTCCTTTGCATCATGCTAGCTGGCACGGATTTACGCCTACCGATCTGGTCTTTCCTTCCTTTCTGTTTGCGGTGGGTAACGCGCTGATCTTTGCTACTTCACGTTTTCAGCAACTCACACAGGCACAAGTACTGAGTAAAATTCTCAAGCGGACCTTGTTAATTTTTTTACTAGGCTATCTGATGTACTGGTTTCCTTTTGTACACTGGGATGAAAATGGCCAACTGGCAGCCAATCCTTTTGAGACTACCAGGGTGTTTGGCGTGCTTCAACGGATTGCCTTGTGTTATGGTGCGGCGGCTTTATTAATTTATTATACAGGATGGAAAAGAGCTCTACAGATATCTGTAGCAGGATTGTTTGTGTACTGGGCATTGCTACTCATTTTTGGAGATGCTGGCAGCCAGTACTTACTTGAGGGAAATGCAGTATCTAAGCTAGACGTCTGGCTACTGGGCCCCAATCATTTGTACCGGAAACAAGGCACTCCCTTTGACCCGGAAGGTTTGCTGAGCACACTACCGGCTATAGTCAATGTTACAGCCGGGTACGCCGCAGGCTATTTTCTGCAGCAGAAAGGCAGAAGTTATGAGACTTTGGCAAAGCTATTAATTGCGGGCTGTACGTTACTGATAGTGGCCTACGCCTGGGATCTGGTGTTTCCCATTAACAAAAAATTATGGACCAGTTCATTTGTCGTGCTCACAGTTGCCATTGACTGTATTTTATTAGCTCTACTAGTGTATGTGATAGATTTTCGCCGGAGTACCCAATGGAATTATTTCTTTCAAGTATTTGGCAAAAATCCATTGTTTATTTATCTGTTATCAGAAGTACTGGCCATCTTGCTGTCTTTTTTTCGGGTAAACGGTCAAAGTATGTATGCAGCCATTTACCAGACTGTATTTCAGCCGGTAGGCGATTATCTTGGTTCGTTCCTGTTTGCAGTGGCATTTATGCTGCTCTGCTGGTTGGCCGGATATATACTAGATAAGCGCAAGATTTATGTACGTGTATAATGTAGCTAAGCAGTAAGATGGTCAGAAACTTTTTCCGATACTAATACCTGCCCAGGGTAACAAGTAGCCATCCGAGCTGAGGAATGGCATAATACCCACTCTGGCCATAAAACCACCATTGGGCTTCTGATACCTGTATCCGAGTCGGAAGGTTACGGCTGCCTCTAATTTCTCTTTCAGAAAATCAACACCTATAGCCCCTACATAATATTGATAGCCTACGTAAGGAGTAACTCCTATACCGGTCTCTAGATGATGCGTGCGTTTACCGAATAAAGCAATCATTTCCAAGGGAACAATTGGATAGGAAGCTATACCAAAAAAGGTATTTTCTGGTACCAGACTTACCCCAATTCTTGCTCCCACTTGTAGCATATTTTGTTGATATACTATTCTTTCATAGTTCAAGGAATAGCCAAATGCATTTCCTCCTAGTTCCAGGTACACCGCATTCTTGGCTTTCCCTATTTGCGCATAGGTAAGCTGACTTAAAAAGAAAAGGCTGCAAATGCATAGTACTAATCCCAGCCTGTAAGATGGTTTCATAAATTAATTATAGAATATATTTTTAGATGCATTTTTCTAGAGCTAACCGCATAGGGCCTGTATATGGACAGCTATTGGTAAGCCTACATCTAGGGAAAGTAACGAGTGGGTATGTAATTGATTGATAACTTAAAAGCTTTTTCCGATACTTATTCCAGCCCAGAATATCATGTAGCCATCCGGATTGAGGATTGGCATATAGCCAGCCCGCAGCATAAATCCACCTTCCGGTTTCTGGTAGCGGTACCCAAGTCTAAACGTTGTAGCGGCTTGTAGCCTTTCTCTTTCATAGTCGCTGCCTCTGGCTCCATCGTAGGTGACATAGCCTATAAAAGGAGTTAGTCCTATACCAGTTTCAAAATGGTGGTTTCGTTTACCTGTTAATGCAATTACCTCTAAGGGAACTATCGGATAGGGTGCTGTAAGGTTATTTTTGGGTAATACACTGATACCTGCCCGTGCTCCAACTTTTATATACTTTTTTGGCAGGAATATCCGCTCATAATTTAAAGAATAGACATATGCATTTCCGCCCATTTCCAGGTATATGGCATTTTTGGCTTCAAAACTTTGGGAGAAGGCACGGTGGTTACAAAATAAGAGGCTGCCCATACATGCAAGGACTAAAAGCCTGTAAATACGTTTCATGAGTGTGGCTAGTAATGTTCTTTGGAGGTGGTTCTTATTGTAGATATATCCGAAGAAACAACACGTATCGGCTTTGTACAAGGCTGATGATATACCTGTAAAGCGTTGACAAAACAGGTAACTATATATTGGATGGTGTGTAATAAAGTTCTCATTTCGAATGGTTTGTTTTTTTATGGCTTTATGTGAAACTAGTTTAAAAGTAAACCATACCTATTATTTAGATGAGAAAGGATGTAATCAGGTAAGTTGGTTATAGGTGAAGTTCACGCCTAGGAAAAGAAAATAACTGTCTAAAAAGCCAGCCGCAGATTTTAACTAAAAACCTTTCCTTATTTTTATCTTGTTCTATCTAATCCAATCTTTTCATACCTATGTATACTCCCATACCTTCCTTAGAAAGAGAATCAACCTCTTCCAGAAGAGAATGGCTAAAAAAAGCAGGCTTAGTAAGTATTGCTGCGGTAGGAGCACCTGCTTTGATGGCTTCCGCAGAAAAAACAGCACCCCCACCGTATGCGCAACCTATCCGTATCAGTGTATCTACGTATTCTTACTGGCATTTTAAAGAGCCAAAATATCCGATAGAAAAAGTAATTGAGGAATCTGCCCGGCTTGGCTTTGATGGGGTAGAAATTTTGCACCGGCAAATGGACAACGAAACCATTCCCTATATGAATAAACTCAAGCGCATGGCTTTTGAAAACGGCCTTGCCTTGCCTATGCTATCTATCCACCAGAATTTTGTGAAGCCAGATGCAGCTGAGCGGAAGAAAGATATAGAACACACCATTAAATGTATTGGCCTGGCTACTCAAATGGGTATTCCGTATATCCGCTTAAATTCTGGCCGCTGGAATACTGCCGGTACTTTCGATGAGCTGATGAAAGTCCGCGGAAAAGAAGCTCCCTTGCCCGGCTATACCGATGACGATGCCTTTAAATGGTGTATTGATGCCATCGGAGAGTGTTTAAAAGAAGCAGAAAAAGCAGGTGTTATTTTGGCGATAGAGAACCATTGGGGCTTAACCACCCAAGTAGACGGCTTGCTGAAAATTTATCAGGCACATGCTTCTTCACCGGCCATGGGCATGAATGTGGACACAGGCAACTTTGCTGGAGATCCGTATTCGCAGTTTGAAAAGCTAGCTCCCTATGCAACCATTGTACAAGCTAAAACCTATTATGGTGGTGGCAACTGGTATACATTTGACCTGGATTACCAGCGAATTGCCACTATCTTGCGGAAAGCCAACTTTAAAGGCTACGTGTCTCTGGAAATGGAAGGAAAAGAAAATGCTGCAACTGCCGTTCCCAAAAGCCTGGCTATACTCCGAAAGGCTTTTTCTGTTCCGGCGTAGGTTGATTCAATTCTTTCCTCTCTCTAATTTGTGTGAATATCAAACACAAGAACAAGGAATGTCGAATAAAGAAGGATTTACTTCAGCATTCGACATTCCTTGTTTAATGTTAACTATTGCATCCAATTTCTAGACCACTGGCAAGGCTGTTCTGGCATTTCTGTCCGGATCATTTTTCACAACTGGTGTATCATCCAGAATCATGGTTTCTCCATTCTGGGCAGAATATTTGGGCCAGGTAGGGAGTCCGCCACCATTCGGATTACCAGTACGCGCAAACTTTAGGAAGGAATCTGCCATTTTCTCGGATAGTTTTCTCGGCCTTGCCCCGCCACCTGTATGGGTGAGCATTAGGTCCGTATTATAAAACCAGAAGCAAATATCGCTACAATGGAAAGCCCGCATCCGGTTATCAAACAGGGGCGGCTGCCATCCGAACCAGGCCAGATATACAGGGGCTTGCTGTTTGGATTTGGCTGTGGCCAGCGCTACTGCATTTTGCCGGTTGCTAATTGCCATCGACCAAATTTCTATAGGCTTTTTCTCCGGAAAGGCTTTGGCGTAGGCGTCGGCTACCTTACCAGCATCTTCACCAAACCGTTCTTTCAGTTTCTCTTTTACACCATCCAGCGTAATCGTTTCCAGGGACGAATCCGTGCGGCTAGGAGATGCTTCGTTAAACGTAGTACAGATGATCATAGGAATGTCTGCCGCCAGTGGAGTAGGAGCAGGGTCATAGGGATGTTGAGGTAGGTAGTTGCCGTCGGCTACCGGGCTCCAGCCGCCCCCGCGTTTTCCTTGTGCCTTTAGTTCATCGGATAATTTTTTGCTTGCCCGGCTGGCAATGTCATAATATTCTTTCCAGGGCAACTGCTGAAGTTTATCTACCTGAGCCGCTGTTAATCCGGCTTCCTGCAAAATATAGGTTCCCAGTTTTTCAGACACCTCTTTGTCGGCTGCCCGTAAAGAAGCTCCACTCAGCACTACTGCTTTATGAAACAATCCTTTTGCCGAAGGCATGGCGGTAAGGGTACTTACTTTTACGCCCCCTCCCGACTGGCCAATAATTGTTACATTGCCCGGATCGCCGCCAAAATTGGAAATATTGTTTTTTACCCATTCCAGGGCAGCCACAATATCGAGCATACCTACATTGCCGGAAGCCGCATACTTTTCACCGCCTACACCTGCAAAATTAGCAAAACCCATAGGCCCTAAGCGGTGGTTGAGTGAACAAAATACAATATCACCCCGCCTGGTCAGATTTTCTCCGTTGTAGCCATCCTGTTCAATGCCATTGCCATTTACGAAGCCTCCGCCATGCAGCCACACAATCACTGGCCGCTTTTTGCTATCAATAGCAGGTGTCCATACATTAATCCGCAAACAATCTTCACTTACGTCGTCGTAGTTCCAGTGGTCAATAAAAGAACTGTAAGCATTGGCATAGCGGTTTTCCATATTTTGTGGGGCGGTATTCCCCCACCAGATAGCCGGTTTTACCTCGGTCCAGGAGGCAGGTTTCTGGGGTGGCATAAAGCGGTTTGCACCTGAAGTATCGGCTCCATAGGGTATACCTAAGAAAGTATGGATTCCTCGTAAGATGAATCCCCTGACTTTTCCATATTGGGTGTTGGCTATAGCTATTTTATCTCCAATGAAAAGAACCTGTCCGTCTTCAGCTGCTTTTTTGTTTTCGGAAGTTGCCGCAGCTAGCGGAAGGGTAGATGTAATTCCCAGAGCAGTGGTACCAAAACCAAGTTTCTGGAGGAAGTTTCTGCGGGTATTTGCCATTAGTTAAGTATAGTTTAAGGGTAAATTGTGCATAAAGTAGCTGGATGGATCATGGAGTTACCTCCTAATTAGTCAAACTATTCTATAAATTATACAATATACAAAGGAGATAATTTTTCTCATATCTTTTTGAAAAAACATTTCCTGAAAATTAGTTGACGATAGAGCAAACTTTGAAAACAGGCATGCAAATTTTATCAAAGCTGCTTCGAAGCTAGGTGTGCTTTCTGAGGATGGAAATGGCTGGTTAAGATGTTTTTCATACCATGTATGGACTCAGGTATAATCAAAGGCTGACGTGTAGATTGGTTGCTCAGGAGATTGCTTAATTTGTTCAAGTGAGATCCCATTAGCCTTGGCCATCACATGCGTATGGATGTGTTGCTTCAGGGAATTCATGATGCCCAGCTTGCCAGTTGCTTTTAATTGCTTTGCGGTAGCAGAATGTGTATCGAGCAGGAGCAAAGCAGAACTAACCTGGAAATGGTGTAACACACTTTCTAGCAGAGGCAGCAGTAAATGGCCATAGCCGGGCTTCACAAATAGAGCCTCTAAGGCTAAAAACCGGTGATGCGCAGGATTAATAAGCCGCCTGATTACTGGTATAAATGGGAGGCCCTGCATAATAAATTTGCCGCCTATTCCAGGCATATCTACGATCCGCCACAACACCGGATTGGCTTGTACGCCGGCTATGATTTCTCCTTTCTCCTTCCATACAAAGTAGTTCTGTTTGTAATAGACCTGGTCAAAGTGGAGGAGGGTATAGTTGCTGTACGTCTCTTGGAGAATAGGAAGCAAAGTAGCACATTCTGCTTCCCGCAGTTGAGCAAATCTGGAGTCTTTTTTTGGATATAAGCGGCTAAAAACAATAGCTTCCAAAACACCCATACTCGTAAAGTTCTCTTGTTGGGATATGCGCATAGAGCGGCTATTGGATTCTTCCAGGTAGGAATAAAACAGATGAGGCCGATTAAAGGTACGTTCAATATAATTTACTGCCTCGCGTTTAAGTATACGGCCATAGCCTTTTCCAGAGAAAGCAGGATTTACGGATAATAGCCTGCCATAAAAGCTATCTATAGTTCCCTCAGCAATTTTTACTTGACGGCCAGAAAGGCAATAAGTACCTACTACCGTTTGACCTTCTGTTAGCTGAAAAAAGTGAGGATGGGTTATATCCTTAATTTTATTTTCCAGACTCATATGTTGATACCTAGGTCCGGAAGAACCATAAATGGTTTGCTTTAATAAACTAAGGGCATCAAGGCTGCACATATGGTTTACCGTAATCTGGATATTGCCTTTTGTATAGATACAATCATAGGTGGGTGATTTCATGCAGGTCAGGTTAAGTTCTACTAGTAGAAGACCAATTAAGGCAAGTCACCGGAAGTAACAATACCTTGAATTAGCAAATAAACAAAAAGCTCTTTGTATATCCAGTCACATACAAAGAGCTTTAAAAAAAGAGTAGCAAAAAATTAGCCTACTGCTTTATATTCTGGTACCAGGCTTTCTACCAGCCATAAGTATTCTTTAACAAACTGATCTATCGAGCTTCTGAACGATTCATCCAATAAATTTCCGTTGGCATCAAATTTTTTATCTACATGTGGCGTAATTAGCATATACGGAGAAGCAATGCCAAATAAGGCATTAATTAACAATTGCATCTGCTGGCTTGCCCGAATGCCACCCAGTGCCCCAGGCGATGCGGTAACAATACCAAAGCCTTTGTGAGGTTGTTTAGGAAAATGATCGAATAAGTTTTTCATAGCAGGTGTATAACTGCCATTGTATTCTGGTGATACCATAATAAAGGCATCAGCCGCAAACATACGGTTAGCCAGCGGCTTTAATGATTCTGGTGCTTTCTCTGGACTAGTAATTACGCCCTGTAACAATATAGGAATATTCCACTCACGTACATCTATGATAGTTACGGTATGGTCTGTATTTTCTGAAAGATGTTTCTGCAAAAAAAGTGCTATTCTGTTAGATACACTGTCTTTTCTCGGGCTCCCTGATACTATTTCTATGTTCATAATCTAAAATTTTAATTCTACATATTTGTTTAAATCTTTTACGGAAACATAACAAAACTAGATAGAATAAAATTTACTGATATTTTTGATTGTTAGAATAGTGGAATTTATTATAAGAAAATAGCAAAAAATATAGCTGTTACAAGACAAAAGGATATTCTATAAAATACCTTTACTTGTTAGACTTTCCTTCAATTGTGCTGGGGAGAGAAAATGCACGGTCTGTATGCCCAGTTGTGCGGCAGCCTGGATATTGCGTAAGTTATCATCTATAAACAAGGCTTCCTGTGGCACTATGTTATACCTGTCGAGCAGTAGTTGATAAAAACTGGCAAAAGGTTTTCGGTTCTTCTCTGTGCCAGATACCACAATACCATCAAACCATTTCAAAAACTCAAACTGCTGCTGGGCAATAGGAAACGTTTCAGCAGACCAGTTGGTGAGTGCATAGAATTTATAGGTGTTTTTGTCTTTCAACTCTTTAAAAATTTCTACGCTTCCTTCAATGGCACCACCCAGCATTTCTTCCCATCTTCCATAAAAATGCCGGATGTTTTCGGCGTGTTCCGGGTATTGGTTAACCAGCAGGTCGGTAGCTTCCTGCAAAGGGCGGCCGCCATCTTGTTCTTCATTCCAGGCAGGGGTACAAATATTCTGGAGAAAATGCAGCATCTGGGTTTCTTCCGTAAAAAGCTTTTTATATAAATAGTGCGGATTCCAGTCAATGAGCACAGCACCGAGGTCGAAAATAATCGTATTAATCATGCTACAAATCTAACAGGATCCATTTGTACATACTATAGTTCTGCGACAGATATCATTGAAAATTATTTATTAAGTAGTACTCTTTTTTTATAGTTCACACTTCGTCAGTAATAGGTAATATTGGTAAGGGATTTTTTAGGGCCATTTTTAGGTATTTTACCCTTTAATTAGCATCTTTTAGGGGTAGAATTAGGCAGTCTCTGGCTACAGCTGATCTTTAGATCAATCAACCTCTTTGAACTATGAAACAGAAATACTTTTTACTGTTTTTACTCGTGGGTATGGCCTCAGGAGTAAAAGCCCAGGACCGAACTTCCGGCAAATCATTTGCCACCAGGTCAGAAGTTTTGGCGGTCAATGGCATGGTGGCTACGAATCATCCCCTGGCTACCCAGATAGGCCTGGACATACTTAAAAAAGGAGGATCGGCTGTAGATGCTGCGATTGCTGCCAATGCATTTCTGGGACTAGCAGATCCGGCTATGAATGGGATTGGCGGCGATTTATTTGCCGTAGTGTGGGATGCCAAAACAAACAAACTCTATGGCCTCAATGCCAGTGGCCGTTCCCCGAAAGGGGTAACACTGGCTTATTTCAAAGAGAAAGGCTATGCGCAGGTGCCAGCTATGGGTCCGTTATCCGTAACTGTCCCTGGCTGTGTAGATGGATGGGTGGAGTTAAACAAGAAGTTTGGTAAAATACCCGTAGATCAACTTCTGGCACCTACTATTGCGTATGCCAAAGCTGGTGTCCCTATTACTCAGGAAGTAGCCGACCTATTTATAGAGCCCCGCTTACTTAGCAGAATTGGGTTGAAGGATGCAGGTCGCTTTTCCAATTTTAAAAAACAGTATATGAAAAAAGGAGCTTTTCCGGTAAAGGGTGAACTCTATAAAAACCTGGAACTGGCGCGTACCCTGGAAATAATCAGCAAGAAGGGAAGAAATGGCTACTATACAGGAGAAGTAGCCCAGAAAATTGCCGCGCATATTAAGCAGGAAGGAGGATTTCTCAGCACTGAAGATTTAGCTAGTCACAAATCAGAATGGGTAGACCCGGTTTCTACCAACTACCGGGGATACGATGTATGGGAACTACCCCCTAACGGACAAGGTATTTCGGTGCTTCAAATACTAAATATTCTGGAGGGATTTGATCTGGCAAAGGTAGGCTTTGGCAGCAAAGAACACATTCATTATTTCACGGAGGCTAAAAAACTAGCCTACGAAGACCTGGCTACCTATTACGGTGACCCGGCATTCAACACCCTTCCACTAGCCAAACTGCTCTCCAAAGAATACGCTGCCGAACGTAGAAAGCTGATTAATGATAAACAGGCAGGCATTTATGAACCAGGCCTTGCCATAGCTGGCCATACAATTTTCCTAACTGCTGCCGATAAAGAAGGCAACATGATTTCACTTATCCAAAGCAATGCGGCCCCTTTTGGTTCGCTAGAGGTACCCGAAGGTCTGGGATTTGTATTGCATAACCGCGGATCATTCTATGAACTCTCTGAAAATCATATTAATGCCTTTGCGCCGGGTAAACGTCCTTTTCATACCATTATTCCGGCCTTTATTTCTAAAGAGGGCAAACCGTTTATGAGTTTTGGACTCATGGGAGGCGATATGCAGCCACAAGGCCATGTGCAGATGGTAATGAACATTATTGATTTTGGCATGAACTTACAGGAAGCCGGGGATGCCCCCAGAATATACCACGAAGGCACATTTGCCCGTTTAGGTCATGTAAAAGATGTGGGTAACCTTTATCTGGAATCTGGCTTTCCCTATGAAACCATCCGGGATCTTATGTTACTAGGGCACAAAGTTTCCTATGCTTATGGGCTTTTTGGCGGCTATCAGGCCATCATGCGCAAAGAGGGTGTATATTATGGAGCTTCTGAATCGCGTAAAGACGGGCAGGCAGCTGGATATTGAAAGCTAGTGTAACATAGTGCAGGCTAATTTTACTTAGTATGTTTAACTTAGTAGAATAATTTTCCGTGATGTATAAAGAATTCCCTGGATACTTTCTGATTTTCGATATATTGCTTACTTAGTTCCGGCTACATGGCCAAACATGCATACCTATGCGTTAGATGCATGTATAAACAATAAAGGCTTTAACACATATTATGGCAGCAAACCCTTTTCTAGCAAACTTTCGCCCCTATATTTCTGCCAGCGTAAAAACAATGCGCGAACTCACGCCGGTTCCACTCATAGTAGGCACCTTGCTGGGGATTGTTTTTGGTGCCTCTTCTCTCTATCTGGTGTTGAAAGTAGGGCTTACCGTATCGGCATCTATTCCGGTAGCTGTTATTTCTATTACACTTTTCCGGGTACTCTCTAAACTGGGTTTGCGCGATGCCACCATTTTAGAGCATAACATTGTGCAAACAGCTGGAAGTGCCGGGGAGTCTATTGCCTTTGGCGTGGGGGTAACCATGCCTGCCATTATGATTTTAGGTTTCGATCTGGAGTTCTGGCGGGTAACCATGGTGGCCATCATGGGCGGTTTGCTAGGCATTCTCATGATGATTCCCTTGCGCCGCGCCTTAATTAAAGATCAGCATGGTTACCTGAAGTACCCCGAAGGAACGGCCTGCGCCGAGGTACTAAAAGCAGGAGCCAATGAAGAGTCCAGAAGGATGTCTATTGAGGCAGAAAAAATAATGACCGATGACAAGGTAAATAGTGGAGGCAAAGTTATTGGGATTGGGTTTGGACTGGGCTTTTTGTTTAATACGTTGATGCAGGTATTTAAGAGCTGGAAAGATGTGCCAGGGAAAGAGTTTGGTGCTCCATTCCAGGGAGGTTCCATTTCTTTGGAAAATAACCCAGCCTTACTAGGCGTAGGTTATATTATTGGGCCTAAAATAGCCGGAATCATGTTTTCCGGAGGTGCCCTGGCCTACCTAGTACTTATCCCGATGATTAAGTTTTTCGGGGCAGGCGTGCCTGAACCTGTAACGCCGGCTACTGGCATGCTGATCCGGGACATGGCGCTGGAGGGAAAAGATAGTATACAAAGCACATATATTCTCTACATTGGTGCAGGTGCCGTAGCTGCCGGTGGTATTATTAGTTTATTCCGCTCATTGCCGGTAATCATCCATGGAATTCGTTCAGGTATTGCCGATTTCCGGTTAGGGAATAAAAACACCGTACAAGAGGAGTTGCCGCGGACAGACCAGGATCTTTCTATGAAATGGGTAGTTGGTGGTATTCTAGCCTTAATGATTGTAATAGCTATTGTACCTACGCTGAAAATGAATATTCTGGGAGCCATCCTGATTATTCTCTTTGGTTTTTTATTCGTCACTGTTTCTTCTCGCTTAACTGGCGAAATAGGTTCCTCATCTAACCCCATTTCCGGGATGACTGTAGCTACCTTGCTATTGACTTGCCTGGTATTTCTACTCCTGGGCTGGACGCAGCCTGATCCTTATTTTGTTACCGCCCTCTCTGTCGGAGGCATTGTCTGCATTGCCGCTTCCAATGGGGGCACGACTTCCCAGGATTTAAAAACGGGCTTCCATGTAGGCGGTACTCCCTGGAAGCAGCAAATTGCCATACTAACTGGAGCCCTGGCTTCAGCCCTGGTGTTAGGCCCTATTTTGATCAGCCTTAACAATGCTTCTACGGTGTATGTGCCAGTGGCCGCAGCTACATTTCCTACAGAATTCCGGGTTCCGGCCAATCAGTTGGTGCAGCATGAGGGCGTACCCAAACAAGAGCAGGTTGAAGATGCTTCTCTGAAAGATACAGGTACCTACTATGTTTGGCATAATACAGAAGCAGCAAGCGGGGAAACCGGACGTTATTTGGTCAATGCTGATGGCAAACCTGTATATCTGGTAGACCCTGGCATTAATGGAACAATCCGTACACGGGTAGATGGCACTACCGTTACCAAATACAATGCACCCAAAGCTACCTTGATGAGTTATATTATTAAAGGCATTTTAAGCCAGGAGTTGCCTTGGAGCCTAGTATTGCTGGGGGTGATGATTGCAGTAGTGCTGGAACTATCAGGCATTCCTTCCCTGGCTTTTGCTGTAGGATTATATTTGCCCATAGCCGTGTCTGCACCTATTTTTGTGGGCGGATTAGTGAGGTGGATGGTAGATAAAGACTTAATAAGAAAGCTCCGGGGCCGCAACCTGACGGAAGAAGAAATAATTGCGGAAACTGATAAAAGTCCTGGCGTGCTGCTGGCGTCGGGCTATATTGCTGGCGGCGCATTGGCAGGTATTATGGTGGCACTAGCTACTGAGTTTTTAAGCAGCACCATGGCTTCTTTTACTAGTTGGTCAGAGGCTCATAATCCGTTTTATGCCGGCAACCATTCAGACTGGTTGGCCTTGCTTCCTTTTTTGGGCTTGGCTGTGCTATTGTATTATGCAGGCCGCGAAGTTATTTTTCAGGGCAAAAGCAGCCGCCTCTAACACTTCAGTATATGGTATGTTGCTCTTATACAAGGAGAAACTTTATGCTATGTGTGGAAAATTAGCTTTCTAAAGTTTAAAAGCTACAATATGTTAAACATTTGTTTCACTTTTGCGTGCTTAGGTCTGGTACAGGCAATACCAGAATAACCCGGAGTCAGTTAGCAGAAATTAGTCTAGTAAGGGTACATCAGATAATATTCCAGACAAGTGAAATGCTTTGAGGTAATCAATAAAGTAGTTCATCAAGACAGGAGAAAAAATATAATAGAAGCTTCATCCGTATTGGGTTAAAAACTTTTACTCTACCGGCCGTACAATTTAAAGACTATGAGTAAAACCAATGACGAAAATTTAATAAGAGATAACACTAGTATTCTGAGCAATAGTGAATCTGTTTATAAACTGATGGTAGAGAGTGTGCGTGACTATGCCATTTTTATGCTCGATACTACCGGAAAAATTCTTACCTGGAATATTGGCGCAGAGCGGATAAAGGGCTATAAAGGGGAAGAAATTATTGGCCGGCATTTTTCTACATTTTACCTGCCACAGGCAATAGAGGACCGGTTTCCCGAATATGAGTTGAAAAAGGCCAAAGAAGAAGGCCGTTTTGAAGATGAAGGCTGGCGGCTGCGCAAAGACGGTTCTACTTTCTGGGCTAATGTAGTGATTACAGCCATCTATAACGAGCAGAACATACACATCGGATTTGCTAAAGTAACCAGAGACCTGTCAGAACGGAAAAAACTGGAGGAAAAACTGATCCGGGCCAACAAAGAGATGTACGAAAGTGAAGTGCGTTCACGCCTACTTATTGAAGGTATACGGGATTATGCCATCTTTATGATTGGCACGGATGGGCTTGTAACCAGCTGGAACATTGGGGCAGAGCGGATTACTGGTTATACATCCGAACAGATTATTGGCCGGCATTTCTCAGTATTTTATCCGCCAAAAGCAATAGCAGATAAGTTTCCCGAATATGAGCTAAAAAAAGCCAAAGAAAATGGCCGTTTTGAAGACGAAGGCTGGCGGCTGCGCAAAGACGGCTCCACTTTCTGGGCCAATGTATTGATCACGCCCATCTACAACGAGCAAAACAGACTTATCGGGTATTCCAAGATTACGAGGGATCTCACAGAAAAAGTCCGGAATGAGGAGCTAATGCAGAAAAATAAAGAATTACATAAGATTAATACAGACCTAGATAATTTCATCTATACTGCTTCACATGATTTAAAGGCTCCTATTGCTAACATGCAGGGACTTATTGCTGTGCTGGATAAACAGTTAAGCTTAAAAGCAAGCCCTACTGAAAAGAAAATTCTGGGTTTAATGAACGTCTCCATAGAGAATTTAACGCAAACCATTGCCAATCTGACAGAGATCACCAAAGTTCAGAAAGATGTAGAGCAAAGTGCTGAAACTATTTCGTTTACGGAGATACTCAACCAAATAAAAATAGATGTTGAGCAACAGCTACTGGATTCGGGTGCTGTTCTCGAAGAAAATTTACAGGTGCAGGATATTGAATTTAACCGGGCTTACCTGAGAAGTATTCTTTATAATTTATTGAGCAATGCCATGAAGTTCCGCTCACCTGCCAGGCCGCTCCACATTACAATCAGTACCTATGCAGAAGATGCCTATATCATATTGTCGGTAAAAGACAATGGCTTAGGCTTAACAGAGAATCAGCAAGCTAAATTATTCTCCTTATTTAAAAGATTTCACAATCATGTGGAAGGCTCAGGCATAGGTCTTTATATGATTAAGCGGATAATCGAAAATAAAAATGGCCATATAGAAGTAGCCAGTAAGCCAGATGTAGGCACCGAGTTCAAGGTCTTTTTTGCTAAAAAACACTTCTAACTGCTTACCAGTAAAGTATATTCAACATTGCTAGGCCTGCAACCTTTAATAAGTTTAAGAAAACATCTGTTACCCTTTTAACCATTTATCAAACCAGGCAAAGGCTTCTTTTTGCATAGCCGTATCGAACTTGTGTGGACCGGGGTAGAAAGAGCATTTATATTTATCGGCGGCATTCGCTTTTTTATATACTTCTGCCAGAATGGTATCTGCTCTTTTCATTTCCGGCATGGTAAATAAATTATCATCTTCATCATTTAGTACCAAGGTAGGCAGTGGCGCACGTAAGGCCATAATTTCCGGAAAATCTAACTCGTTGGGCAGCAAGGGCACATAAATCATCCAGGTATGGGTATACGACTTGTGTAAGGCAAAATCTTTCCAGGTTGTCATAAAGCCTACACTTACGGCACATTTGATACGAGGGTCCAATCCGCCTAGATATACCGTCCGCATGCCTCCTCCGGATAATCCTCCGCAACCAATCCGGTTGGCATCCACATCTTTACGGGCACACAGGATATCCAACGCTTTCTGGTCTTCTGCAAAAAATACGGCCGGCCAGGTGGTACCTGCACAAAATAGTGACTTAGCCATAATATGCTCATGTTCACTCGCCCACTGATTATACGCCTCAATATTCTTCGGATTTTCCGGGTCCTGATCTGTTAAACCCTCGCGGATAGAGGTGGGTACATCCTGCAACAGCACCCGGCGGCTGGCAAAAGGAAACGCATCCGACACCAGTACCACATAGCCTTGTTTGGCAATATCATTAGCCCATGCCCGGCCGCCGTAATAGTGTTCCTGATGTGCTTGTATTAAGGAATGTGGCTTATCGGAAGTACGGGTAATTTTGCGGGTGCCAAAGTATTTGTTACCTCCATGATCATGAAAGGCCAGAATTCCGGGGAGTGGACCTTTAGCATTGGCAGGTTTAAGTAAAAGAGCATCGGTAGGCCGCCCATAGGGAAGCTGCCAGCTGAGTTCTTCGATGTGTAAGCCGTCGTAGGTATATTGCTTGTTTACTTTCACTTCTGGCGTGCCACTTATTTCCGGAACAGCCAATCTTTCCATCACGCGGGCTTTGGCTGCTTCCCGCCACTTCTCCAGGTTTGTCCATTCTTTTTTCCGGAAAGATAAAGCCGGTAGTTGTGCATCCAGCCGGTTAGCAGCCCATGGACCATAAGCGCCAATCATGCTCGGCGTAGTGTCGGCAACAATAGTTTCAGAAAGCATAGAGTCAGTGGGTTTGTCGAATATACGAAGTTCATTGGGTAGCAAACTACTTCCGGAGAGGCTAATGCTGGCCAGTGCTGTCTGTTTAATAAAGTCCCGCCTGGTATTTCCCATATAGTTAAGAATACGTTAGTTTTAATTACTTATCACCCTGTTGAACTGAATATTAATAACTCACAAGCTGGTCAACTAAGCCTGAGAGCGGATACTTGCCAGAAGTTTTCCATTGTAAAAATTACCCAGTAAAGTTGATTGCACTATACAGGATTGCCGCCCGCCGGGAAATTATAAAATGCTTATCAGATGACCAAAGAAATAGCAGAATATCTATTGTATGTCTGGGAGAGTGTTTTCCATTTACTAAATTAAAAACACATAATACCTCCAGGAACTTGTAAAGAACTTGTAGCTTTTAGCTGTTTCGTAGCTACCTAAAACCTTTTTAGGTTAAAGATTTAGGTAGGCGGTTGGTAAGCCATAAAAGAAAGAGTACTTCAAAAACGATGGTAAAAGGAATGACAGAAAGGTTTTTGAAAAACAGAATTACGGTCCAGGCAGAACTTTGTTGGGCAACTACCTGATGATCCTTCAACGTAAGCAACAGGCAAGTTTGGTAGGCAATATGGTCAATAAACAGATTGAATAGTAAGGCAATACAGGCAAACATACCCAGGTTAATGAGTAGGGCAAACCATCTAGCACGAATGGTTCTTAGTGCCGCGAGCCAGGTTTGCTTACGTCCGCGCTTATCAGTAAATAAATGAAGCGTTTTTAAAATGCCGCTTTTGATGTTAGACAGCCCTAATACGTACAGAAACAGTAGTATACGGGATGATTCGATCACTATTTCCAGTAATGTAAACGACAATGGACTGACAGGGCCAAAAGCCTTTAACTGAATAATCCTGCCGAAGGCAGCCACTAAGCCCAAGGCGAGAATCAGGAGATAATGATGTTTGATAAATCGAATTGTATGCAGCGTACAGTCTAAGGTGTTCAACCATTTAAGAGAAGTAGCCATATTGTGAGAGAGTTTGGTGGAATGTATTAATTTGCTGTATCTCAAAATAATATGCCATATAAAGTGTATAAATGGTTATACACCTAGATAGATGTATGCCTCAAGCGACAAGTACCCGGTTTACCCAACTTCTTTACTTAACAACTGGGCAGATGCTTCATCCAGATAAAAATAGCAATGCGGATGTTCTTGTAGGATACTGGACGGATAGCGGTTATCCACCGGACCTTCCAGGCAATTTTTTACAGCCTGAGCTTTGCGGGCATCCGGCACTGAGCAAATAATCTGCTTCGACTTCAAAATTTGTTTGATAGACATACTAATGGCTTGGGTGGGTACTTCTTCCAAGGAAGCAAACCAGCCCTCGCCTAATTGTTGCTTCCGGCATTGTTCGTCTAAGTTTACGATAATATAGGGGGCTTCTGTATCGAAATCTGCCGGAGGGTCATTAAAGGCCAAATGTCCATTTTCGCCAACTCCCACCAGCGCTACATCTATGGGGTGTCGGCTGATGATCTCATTCAACCGTTGGCATTCCTGTAACGGATTTGCTTCTCCATTGATCAAGTGAACAGCTTGCAAAGGCGGAACTTTATTCAAAAATCGTTCTTGCAAGTATTTCCGGAAACTAGCCGGGGCAGTTATAGGCAGATTAATGTATTCGTCTAAATGGAACATCACTACTTTGCCCCAGGCAATATCAGTCCGGGAGATCAATTGCTGCAAGGTTTCAAACTGACTGGTACCGGTGGCTAAAATGAGATGAGCACTTCCTTTCGAACGGATGGCTTCCACTAATAAATCAGCAGCCATAGTTCCTGCTTGTGTTCCAAGTTCCTGTGGATTTCTTGTAATGATTACTTCCATACGGGCAAGGGTTTGCTTTAAATCGCAAGAGAAAATTATACAAATAGTTGAGAAAGTAATACGAATCTGATAATTTAAATTTTCACAGATTTATATTTATAATTATCACCAGTTAACTTGGAAAACAATTATACCAATAACTAGGCGATTACTTTGCAAAAATCTGATTAAGAAAACGATCTTTTATTCAAAACCTCCCTAATCTTAGCATACTAAAATGACTTTTTTCTTCCGGAGTAAACATTACACCCTAGTTAGTTGGCTTTTAATTCTTTTGTTATCTTCTGCGGCTTCATCACCGGAACTGCCATCAAAAGCCAGCAAACGTCCTAATATCATTCTCATTATGGCAGATGATATGGGCTTTTCAGATATCGGTTGTTATGGTGGAGAAATACGCACACCCAACCTGGACCGCCTAGGCAGAAAAGGCTTGCGGTTTACCCAGTTTTATAATGCGGCCCGCTGCTGCCCTTCCAGAGCCTCTTTGCTGACTGGCCAGTATCCGCATAAAGCCGGTATTGGCGAAATGGTTGAGCAAGGGACGTATGCCGGCCACCTGTTACCCACCACACTTACTATTGCTGAAGCATTGAAAGGGGCCGGATACCAAACCTATATGTCAGGTAAATGGCATGTAGGCGAAGATAGCCTTTACTGGCCCAGGCAGCGGGGCTTCGATGAATATTACGGTTTAGTTAGTGGTGCTAGCAGTTTTTACGAACTTGATGAAGGCCGTACCTTTCTGGAAAATAATACACGCATAAAGCTAGGGAAAGATTTTTATGCTACTAGAGCCTATACAGATAAAGCTTTACAATTTATAGACAAAGGACATGCGTCTGGCAGTCCCTATCTCCTCTACCTGGCCTATACAGCCCCACATTGGCCGCTCCATGCGCCGGAGGCGGATATACAAAAGTATCTGGGAAGCTATACAAAAGGATGGGATCAGGTTCGGAAGGAGCGGTACGGAAAATTAGTAAAAGAAGGCATTATTTCATCCAAATGGCCACAGTCTGTTCGCGATTCTATGGTAACAGCTTGGGAAGCGGAACCACGCAAAGAGCACTGGGACCGGCGGATGGCCGTATATGCAGCTATGATAAGTATTATGGATGAAGGAATAGGAAAAATCATTCGAAAGCTGGAGCAGCAAGGCGAATTAGAAAACACCGTGATTTTCTTTTTGGCAGACAATGGCGGCTGCGCGGAAGTTCCGCATATCTACAATAAAAAGCTCAAAGAAGGCATGACGGAGGAGCAACTAAGCGGAAAAGTAGGCAATGAAACTTCCTATGTTGGCTATGAAAACCGTTGGGCTCATGCCAGTAATACCCCTTTCCGGATGTATAAGTCACATATCCACGAAGGAGGAATTGCCAGCCCGCTGATTATTCACTGGCCGGCAGTCATAAAAAAAGCCCGGTTGGTACCCAATGTTACACACATTATGGATATTATGCCTACTTGTATGGACATGGCGGGCGCTACATATTCTGCTTCTAACAAAGGCAATCCTTTGCAAACCCTGGATGGCAAAAGCTGGCTACCTCTAATTACAAATAATCCATGGAAAGGTCATAGTGAATTGATATGGGAACATTTTGGCAGTAGGGGAATCCGGCAAGAAAAATGGAAGCTGGTGGCCGAAAAGAATGCTCCCTGGGAACTGTATGACATGGAAAACGACCGTACCGAAACACGTAACCTGGCTGCAACCAATCCACAAAAAGTAGCTGACCTGGTAAAATTATATGAGCAAAAAGCTAGAGAAGCAGGGGTGGTGAATCCGTAAGGGGGAGTTGCATGTAAATGATGCTTATAAAATTGGCAAGTGTAACAAATGGAAAAATTAAAGGAGTATATTAAACAGCAGTGGTTCACTGTATATAAAAGTTTATCACCAGAAGCGTTGAATGATATATATGTTTTCTCATTTTTTATGTATGATGACGATGATGATCCAAGAAGACCTACCTTGACCATTGGATATAATACCCTATCAAATTATCATGCACAGATAAAGTTTGCATCGGATAAAAATGAAGCGAAATGGAATTACGCTTTTTGGTTACAAAATCAACTGGCAAACATTGGTACACAAGAAGATAACGTGGGCAGACACTTAATTAATGATTCAATAATTGAGAACAAGCATTCCTACACAGATGAAGAAGCGAATAATAGCTTTGATGCATGTATGGAAATAGGAGAGCAGATAGCAAAAAACTTTGTTGATCTTCTGGTGCAAATCGTACAAGAAACGCATGTTTCTAAACTTACCAAGTTACCAATCCTTATTCATGAACTTGAGTATTATGAGGTAATCAGAGATGAGGTAATCAGAGATCAGAATATAGCAGCAAATGGAGAGGAAAGAGTTAAAGAGTTTACCCAATGGATAAATAACTTGTATGAAGAATAGGGCTAAAAGGCATAATGACTAATTAAATAAAAAACATGGAGACAAGATTTAATGGCATTTGTATTTTAATTTGCACCGTTTTCTAAGACGCAAGTACAAAGACAGAATGAAAGTAACTAGGAATTTGTGTGCACTTATTTTGCTACTGCCTTATTTTGATTGATTTTCTGAACAAACTGTACCCTCCACCTAATCTCAGATAATGAACAAACTTACACACCTTTTAATAAGCTTTATTTGTATTACCATAGCCAGTTGCCAGCAAACGGGAGAACAGAAAACACAGAAAGCCAGTATCAGCAAACAGAAGTCACCTAATATTATTTTTATTCTTACCGACGATTTAGGATATGGCGATCTGGGAATCCTGTTCCAGAACGAACGTCAACAGGCAGGGAAACCGTATTTTAACACACCCAACTTAGACCGGATAGCTGGTGAAGGCATGCTGCTTACCCGCCATTATGTGCCGGCTCCGGTTTGTGCACCATCCCGGGCATCCCTGATGCTGGGTATTCACCAGGGCCACGCTAATATCCGCAATAACCAGTTCGACAAAGCTCTGGCCAATAACCATACAATAGCTTCTGTTTTGAAAAAAGCCGGATATGCCACGGGCTTGGTAGGGAAATGGGGCTTGCAAGGACTAAACGGCAACAACCCAGAAACCTGGGAAGCTTACCCAACCAAGCGCGGATTTGATTATTTCCTGGGCTATGTGCGGCACAGAGATGGGCATAACCATTATCCAGCCCACCAGGCATTGGAACGTCCGCCGGTAGAGCTATATCAGGGGAATGAAGAGATTTCCGGCCAATTGAAAGGAGTCTATACCACCGATTTGTTTACTGCTGCTGCTAAGAAATGGATTAGGGAAAAAGAGCAATCAAATCCTGATCAGCCATTCTTCCTCTACCTGGCGTATGATACCCCCCATGCAGGCTTACAGGTTGCTGCTTCCCCTTATCCAGGAGGTGGTGGAGTAAAGGGTGGCGTACAGTGGACGGGCGAAAAAGGCAAGTTCATCAATACCGTTACGGATACGGTAGATACGTATATTCATCCGGATTATGCCAACCAGAACTGGCCGGAGGTGCAGAAGCGTTTTGCCAGCATGGTTCGCCGGATTGACGATGGGGTAGGAGATATAGTTCAATTACTCAAAGACCTCAACATAGATGAAGAAACCATGATCGTCTTCACCTCTGATAATGGTCCGCACAAAGAATCGTATGGCTATGGAGAATATGACCCGGTTTTTTTCGATAGCTTTGGAAACATGAATGGCATCAAGCGGGATGTATGGGAAGGAGGTATCCGTGTGCCTACCTTTGTCCGCTGGCCAAAACGTATTGCCGCCAATGCCAGTAACGATACACCCAGTGGTTTTCATGACTGGCTGCCTACCTTCGCTCAGCTAGCCAGAATACCTGCCCCGGCCAATACTGATGGCGTTTCTCTGGTTCCCCTACTTACTGGCAAGGGCACTCAGCAATCTGGAACAGTATATATTGAATATAAAGTGGATGGGAAAACACCGGAGTATGAAGTGTTTCATGCCTCTCATAAAGGGCAGTTACATGGCGAAATGCAGGTTATTTATCTGGATGGCTACAAGGGAATCCGCACCAATATACAGTCAGCCGGAGACAATTTTCAGATATTTGATACAAAGGCCGATGCCAAAGAAACAAAGAATCTGGCTGGGTCCAGCACGTATTTTACTGCCTTACAAAAGCGTATGCAAAGCCAGGTGCTGCAACTCCGCCGCCCAGACACCAGTGCAGTGCGGCCTTATGATAACCTACCTGTACCAGCAGTAGATTCTGTATCAGATATAGGCAATGGACTTCGTTATCAGTTAATGGAAACAGCTACTCCCTGGACACCCAACCTAGCCAGCCTGGAAGTAAAACCAGCTCAATCCGGCATCACTCCAGAACTGGATCTGAATATCCGTAGCAAAGAGGAAGATATAGTAATAGAATATACAGGCTTGGTAAAAGTCCCACAAACAGGAACGTATACTTTCTACCTGCAAACCGACCGGGGAGCCGTACTGCGGCTACATAAAGCAACCCTACTGGATGCAGATAAAAATTACCAGTCAGGAATGGAAGTAGCGGCGGTTATTCATTTAGAAAAAGGGTATCATCCCATTACGCTTACCTATGCCCGGGGAAAAGTGGGCACACCTTTGCTGCACTTGCAATGGAGTGGTCCGGGAATATCCAGGCAAGCCATAGGGCCTCAGCAGTTATTTCATGGAAACAACCAGGCAAAAATAGGGATGTAGTATAGCTGCATACAAGCGTAGATACGCCGCTTATTTTTCATCGGGGCGTAATAATTTATTGACACGCTTATTTTATACTCAAAAAAATAAATAAAAAATATAATCAGACAGGTTACTTAGAGGGAAAAGGTTCATAAAAACACTACCGCTTCAGGATAGTGCATCTTATATGTGACAAAAATTAGTTGATTTTCCATCTAAACTCCCTTTACATACATGAAAATTCTGATTGCCTGTCTAGTGCTTATTGGGTTTTCGTTTTCCTCCTTTAGTAAAGAATCAATAGACAAACTCACGGCGCAGCTTTCTGTGCACAAGGCTGCCGATACGGTGCGGGTGAATCTGCTCAACAACTTAGGCTATGAGTATTGGATAGTAGATCCGGTGAAATCCGAAGATTATGGCAAACAGGCGCTTCAACTAGCTACTTCGCTTACTTATAAGCCAGGAATTGCTTTTGCCAACCGGGTAGTAGGTGTATCGCATTGGGCAAGGGGCCAGTATCCGGAGGCGTTGCAATATTTAATGAATGGGCTGGTAGTTTACCAGAATATCCAAGACAAGCGTGGTATGGGGAAAATATATAGCAACATTGGGCTGGTCCACCATGATCAGCGAACCTATCCCCTGGCTTTGAAATATTTCGAGCTAGCTCTGGCTACGGCTGATATCATTCATGACACAGAGCTGAAAATGGGTGTATTGAGTAATTTAGGTACTACATATCTGCATACAAAGGATTATGCCAAAGCAGAAATGTATTATACACACTATTTGAAAATCAGTGAGAAGATTAATAGCAAATATGATATAGCTGAATCCTATAGTAATCTTGGGCAGTTAAACCTGGAAAGAAATAAAGTGGAAACGGCACTGTCTTACTTTTTACAGTCAATCAAAATTCGTTCTGCCATTCAGGACAAAGAAGGAATAGCCATGTGCCACTACTATATCGGCAAAGCCTATCTGGCAAAGAAAAAGTATGCAGAAGCCGAGCAATACCTACTCAAAGGCATTGACATAAGTAAGCAGGTAACTACTCTCCGCTGGTTAACTTCTATTTATGAAACCTTAAAAGATCTGGAGAAAGAACGGGGAAACTATCAACAAGCTACTGCATATTTTGAGGAGTTTACGGAGAAAAAAGATAGGCTCTTTGATCTGGAAAAATCCAGGCAAATGGCAGAGATGCAAACCCGCTATGAGACGCTGCAAAAAGAGCAAAAATTAAAAGCACAGCAGCAAGAATTAGCCCTTCTCAAAGAACACAACCGCTTCCAGAAATTGCTGAAAAATGGGTTGTTAATGGGTATGGGAGCTATTGCCCTCATTACGTACTTGATTATTAGCCGGCAGCGCTTACGGATACGGAAAAATAAAGAACTGCTGATTAAAAACCAGGAGATTTACCAAACAGAACAAGCACTGGCTAAAGCTCAGCTGGAAAATGCCAAGTTACAGGAACTGAAGCTGATAGAAGAATTGGAAGTAAAAAATAAAAAACTTACCAGCTATTCGCTCAACTTTATTCAGAAGAACGAATTGATGGAAGAAGTGAAACTGAACCTAAGCCAGCTGAAAAAATCTAAAAATGCAGAGAATACCCGGGAATTAAACGGCCTAAGCCGGCTTATGGAACAAAATGTTCAGATAGACAAAGACTGGGAGGATTTTCAGCGCAACTTTGGCGAAGTGCACAAAGATTTTTATCGCATACTCAAAGCGTATTACCCCGACCTGACGAATCACGAACTCAAGCTTTGTACCCTGTTAAAGCTGAACATGAATCTGAAGGAAGCAGCCAATGTTATGGGCATTTCTCCGGAAAGTGTAAAAAAAGCCCGTTACCGTTTACGGAAGAAGTTTAACCTGAACCGGGAAGAAAACCTGATTGACCACATTATCCATCTCGAGAAACAGGTAAATCTGGAAACCATGAATGTAGCCTGATGGCTCAATCTCCAATATCACCCGGATTGGGGTATATACTTTTACGTCTTCATTCGATATATTTATAGAACGTACCTGCCTTGTTCATACCTGGTTGATTTTCAGCCAGGTTTTGCTTTATTCTAGGTAGATGCCGGCGATTAATTTTACCTCAAAACCTATGAAATATATCTACTCCGCTTCCATCGTTTTGGTTGGCTGTTTATTTCTGCTGAGGCTTCCAGTCCAAGCCGAAGACATCCTGATCAAGGGTGTGCATATCATCACCATGAAAGATGACAAGGTGCTCAGAAACCAGAATGTGTTGATACGGGATGGGAAAATAGCCTATATCGGTAAAAAGTCTGCAAAAGCCGAACGAGTAGTACATGCTAAAGGGAAGTACATATTACCCGGCCTGATGGATATGCATGTACACCTTTTTTCCGATGATGGCATGCCTCAGGAAGCCGGACTGGAAGAATTGAAAGTGCTGCTTAGTAATGGGGTAACTTCCGTGCGGCTAATGAATGGCTATCAGCACCATTTACAATGGCGTGAGCAAATCAAAAACAAGCAACTGCTGGGGCCCAATTTGTATGTAGCCAGCCCCGAAATTGTAGGTAGAAAATATACCCAAGACCTTCATGGACATTTGCTTACCGAGCCTGCCCAGGCTGATTCTGTGATTAGGGCAATCAAAAATGAAGGCTATGAATTTGTAAAAATCACCGTAGATGTTTCCTTGCCCGTCTACAACCAGATCACCGCTACCGCAAAAGAAGTTGGCATACCAGTGGTAGGGCATGTAGGACCTAAAATTAAATTGATAAATGCACTCAAAGCCGGGCAGCAGATAGAACACCTGGATCAATACCTGGATGCTTTGCTTAAAGAGGGTTCTGCTTATACAGAAAGTATTTCTGATTTTAATCTGTGGAAAAAGGATTTCTGGCCCAGTATATTTGAGGTAGATACTTCTAAAATTTCCGGTATTATACAGCTAGTAAAAGAGAACAATGTCTATAACACGCCCACCAGTAATTTTCTGCAAAATGCTTTTGGTTATGGCATGGATTCGTTGGAGATTCTTTCCCGGCCCGATTATCTGTTTACGCCAGCATCCCGCAGACCCGAATACTGGCGGCGTAGAACCATTTATTTCACCAGAGTAAACCCTACGGGAGAAATGAAAGAGCGATACAAAGCTATTAGGAAAAAGATAGTAAAAGAACTGCAGGCGAACGGATGTAAACTGATGGCAGGCTCCGATACACCCGACTGGTTTTATACCTATGGTTTCAGCCTGCACCGCGAATTAGAAGAATTTGTAAAAGCAGGTTTAACGCCTTATCAAGCCCTGGAAACAGCTACCATCAATCCTGCCCAGTATTTAAAGGTATCAGACCAGTATGGTACCGTGGAAGTAGGCAAAGTGGCCGACCTGGTTTTGCTTTCAGCCAATCCGCTTGAGTCTATCAGTCATTCTAAAAAAATCAGTGCGGTGGTTAAACATGGCCGCTATCTCACTGAAAAGGAAATTGAGCAGATGCTGGAAAAGGCGAAAGCTGTGTACCAAGCTCATTAATGGATACCTGTTAGAATATCTATTCATTGAATATTTTTTGAAAATTCAGCAGGAAGACCGGTTACTCACTCACTTTTTTTTCATCAAGGTTGCTTCGTGTACAACCTGTTTGAGATAAGCGCTTTGAGCCCTATCTACTTGTTTGCTTTATATACTACTCTTCTGCTGAAGATTAAATCACTTATGTACACAGTCATGAAAGAAAAGTTTGTATTTACTGCTAGTACAAAGTATGTCTGTGAAATTTTTATTCCATTTTTTTGTTCTGCTCACTGTCTGTCTTGCTAGCCCCGGTATAGCACAGCAAACTAAACTAGATAGCCTACTCCAGCAGCTTCCGCAGGTGACTGACACCGCAAAAGTAACAATCCTCAATCAGATCAGTAATCAGTATGGGTTTACCGATCCGGCTAAAGCCATAGAATATGCTCAAAAAGCAGCCGACTTAGCACAACAGCTGAACTTCAATAAAGGAAAGGCTGAAGCGTATCTTTTTTTAGGTAGTGGAAATTATTATCAGAATAACTACACACAAGCAATTGGGTGGCATGAAAAAGCCTTGCAACTTCACAAGCAACTAGGAAACCTAAAAGGCGAGCGGCTTGCTCTAATCAACATTGGGTTAATCTACCATAAACAAAACAACTACCCTAAAACCCTGGAGTATTATTTAAAATCCCTGAAAATTAGTGAGCAAACCGGCGATGAAACCTTAATTGCTTCAGCCCTGAACAATATTGCCAATATTTATGTGGAGCAGGAAGAGTACGAAAAAGCCTTGCCAATATATTTTAAAGCATTAGCCATCCGGAAAAAGATATTTAAACAAGGCCGCAAAGTGAGCCAGGTATTAAATAACATTGGAGATATTTACTTAAAGCAGAAGCAGTACCAGCAAGCACTCCACTATTTTCTTTCTTCTATGGAAGGGCTTACCGAACAAGATGTAGACCAGAAGGCTATTGCCCTGGCTAATATCGGCATAACGTATGGCGGAATAAAAGATGGGGGCTTACAAGATTATCCCAAATCATTGCATTACCTGACAGAATCCCTGCAACTCCAGCAAAAAGCCGGCGACCAGTATTTGATGCCGTATCTATTGCTGGCGCATGCCTACGTCTATCAGCATACCGATACATTAGCTAAAAGTATGGTTACTGCCCAGCAGGCGCTGGCGCTTGCCCAGGAAATGGAGATTAAAGGGCTGATCGCTGATGTTTATCTGTTGCTTTCGCAGGTAGCAGAAAGACAAGGAAAGTACAAACAAGCTCACCAGTACTATAAAAATTATGTAGATGCCCAGCATACGGTACATAATGACGAAAAAACCCGCCAGATTGCTCAATTACAGGCGAATTATGAACTGGACAAAAAGCAAGTAGAGATCGAGCTATTGAAAAAAGACGGCGAATTACTCAAGAAAGATACCGAAAGAGCTACCCTGGTAAGAAATGGAATTGCAGCAGGCCTGTTAGCTACTTTGCTTATAGCCGGATTATTGCTTAGCCGCCAACGATTGAAAATCCGGCAAAACCGGCTGTTGCTGGAAAAAAGCGAAGAATTAGCCCAGAAGAACCAGCAGCTGGAACAACAAGCCATCGTACTGGAAAGGCAGGCAACAGCGCTAGCGCAGCAAACAGAAAAGTTAAAAGAACTGGATCAGGTGAAGTCTACATTCTTTGCCAATATTTCCCATGAATTCCGTACCCCGCTTACGCTTATACTAAGCAACCTGCAGGATAAACTCTCTGGGAACCATGCAAGTGAAGTGGCCATGCAGGTAAACAGGAACGAAATACGTATGATGCACCGCAATGCCAACCGCCTGTTGCAACTCATCAACCAGTTACTGGACTTATCAAAAGTTGAATCGGGTAAGATGACCTTGGAACCTGCTAAGGGTGACCTGGCGCATTTCTTCCGGGTATTAGCTGGCTCTTTCTCCTCCCTGGCTCAGCACCGGCAGATACAATTTGATCTGCTGTTACCTTACTCAACCTTGCCTGCGTTTTTTGATGAAGATAAGCTGGAAAAAATTTTTATGAATCTGCTATCTAACGCATTCAAGTTTACAGCAGATGGCGGAAATATACACCTGGCAGTGCAAGTGTATGGCCAGGAAAGTCTCAGTCCCAGCCTGGAGGTAATGGTAGCAGATAATGGCGCAGGCATTGATGCAGAGGGATTGGAAAAAGTGTTTGAACGGTTTTACCAGGGAACTACCTATTACAGTGATGGACAAGGCACCGGAATTGGGCTGGCATTAACCAAAGAACTAGTAGACCTGCATCAGGGTAGCATTCATGTAGAAAGTGAGAAAGGCAAAGGAGCCCGGTTTACAGTAAAACTGCCCTATACTCCGGTGACAGAAGCATTACTAAGCGAGATTCCAGAAAACTCTACAGGCTCCATTTTCCTCACGAATCAGCAACCTATCCTTGAGGAAGCTATAACAGCTACGCCAGAGCCAGTAGTAAATGAGGTGCAGCCAACAGGAGAGGAGCAGCCGTTGGTGTTAATCGTAGAAGATAATGAAGATCTGCGTACCTATATCCGCACGAAACTTGAGGGTAGTTACCGGGTAATCGAAAGTGAAAATGGGTTGAAGGGCTTGGAAAAAGCCAGAGCTACCATGCCAGACCTGATCATCAGCGACTGGATGATGCCCGATATGGATGGCCTGCAACTATGCAGCATCATTAAAACAGAAGAATGTACCTGTCATATACCGGTTATTTTACTTACTGCCTTATCTGCGCCAGAAAGCAAACTTACCGGCCTGGAGAAAGGAGCGGACGAATACCTCACCAAACCTTTTGATGTGCGGGAGCTGGATATACGGGTAAAAAACCTGATAGATAGCCGGCAAAAACTTCGTCAGCACTATAGTAAAAAATTGCTGCTACAACCTACCAACATAGAAGTTACCTCTACAGATGAGAAATTTCTGCAACGGACTATGCAAATTGCGGAAGCCCATTTAGGAGATTCCTCTTTTGGGGCAGAAGCCTTCAGTCACGAGATAGGTATGAGCCGCATGCAACTACACCGCAAACTAACCGCTTTGACCGGTCAATCAACCACCGATTTTTTACGGAACATGCGGTTGAAAAGAGCGGTGAAATTATTAGAGGGCCATACAGGGAATATTACCGAAATAGCTTACGAAGTAGGCTTCAATAATCTTTCCTATTTTGCTAAATGTTTCCGCGAACAGTATGGCCTATCACCTAATGAATATGTAGCTACTTATCAGGCTAATTCCAGATACGTGACACAATAAACTATTCCTCACTGCTATTTTTTTTTGGCAAGAGCCGGTTTACACCTGCTGGAAACTTTTGTTTTTACTAAGCTAGTGTACCTTCCTATATTTTGTACAAAGATTGTCCACTTCAGCAAGTGGACAATCTTTGCTATTTCCTCCTTCATTATCTTCCCTTCCTAGCATACCAATAATTCTTTAATGATAATGCTTTAGATTGGAAAAATTCAAAATTGAATTTTATCTAATAGATAGTCTATTGTGCTCATAAATAGATTTATACCAGTATTATGTTGGACTATTTTAAGAATAATTCAGTATGTTACATCTGTGTTCAAAGTTGTTACATCAGTGTTAGCCAAAAAGCACCTCATCAGTCTACTTTTGCTTCGTCTTCAACAGGTAACAGGCTTGAGAAGAGAGCCCCACGAAATGTAAAAGTACAAGTAGTTAATGATTAAAATGACTTATACAAACACACAAATTACAACAACTATGAAAACAACAAACAATTCCCAAATGCACCTGTCAACCATGGTAAGTCTACGTGGCCTGATCGTATTAATTATTCTGATTACATCCATGCTTGTGGGCTGTAAGAAGGATAAAGACGAACCAATTAATCCACAAGAACGGATTCCGTTCCTAGGTTCCTATAAAATAGTAGACAAGAATACCAACAATGGAGAAGGCACTTTTCAATCTACGCTGGAAATAAAAGTCTCTACCAAAGGGGAAGACAAGGTTGAGTTAAAAGGGTTCCGGTATATAAATAATGGTGTATATGCCAGCATAAAAGGAAATAAAATGTTCATCTCCCAGCTAATAGAAGACAGCAACGAGCGGGTGGAAATAAATGGAGAAGGCACCCTGGATGGCACTACTTTAACGTATACCTATGTGCTCAAGTATAAGCAAAAAGGAAAGCAAGAAAAAGTATTTGAAAATACAGCTACGGCTACCAGAGTAGACTAATGATTACCTGAGTACTTGCTGCTAGAGCATATTCCGGCTAAAGTGTGGCTTACGAATCATGTTTTAGCAGCAAGAATCCACCATATTTTTATTTCCTGTACCTATAGGTAAATCTATTCCACGCTTCTTTTAAGAACATAACTCATGAAAATTTTATTGGTAACCCTATCCTGGGCAGGGATGGTATGGCTTTGCTTTGCCTGCCACCATAGCCTTGCCCAAACATCTTCTGAAGGCAATTCGCCCAGTAACACCAGCCAGTGGGCAGCCGAAGAGCGCAGCCAATTACTTAAATTTCTCCTGGATTCCCGGCAATTGCTGCTAACTGAACTCAAAGATATAACGTATGCCCAGTGGACATTTAAACCAGCGCCAGATAAATGGTCTATCGCTGAAGTGGTGGAACATTTGGGCTTGCAGCAAGATGCGTATTTCCGCGAACTCTCCGTAGTGACTCAACTACCACCCATGCCCCAGTACCGCGAGCGGGTGAGCGGCTTAGACGAAAAGATTCTGCAATACACCCATCAGGAGAAGAAAGACCAGGCTTCCTGGCTACTGGAACCGCTGGGCAGATGGGGCAGCCAGGAAAAAGCCATAGCCCAGTTTGTGCGAAGCCATGGTAAAACCATAGAATTTATTGAAACAACCGAAGCAGATTTCCGCAGTCACTTTACGTTCAGGCAATATACCGAAGGCTCCCTATGGAATATCCGGGATCTGCACCAGCTCATGCTCACCAATGTAGCCCACACCCAAAGGCATGTAAACCAGATCCGGAATATTAAACAACACACTAGTTATCCGCAGTAATTTCACCTATCACAAATAGTCCATTTTTTCCAGATTTATGAAAACAAGAAACAAATTACATTCTCTGTTAACACTCCTAAGTCTTTTCCCGTGCATGGCTGCTTTTGCTCAATCAGGCAATTATTTTGCAGGTACCCAGGCCGGAGCCAGTAATACTACAGGGTCTTATAACAGCTATATAGGATATCAGGCCGGTTTCAGTGGCACAACCAACAGTTATAATACCTTAGTTGGCTTCCATGCTGGTAAAAATAATCAAGGCATCGACAATAACTTCTTTGGCTATAAAGCAGGGTTCAGTAACACAACCGGCTATGCTAATAGCTTTTTTGGAAACCACACTGGTGCCAAAAATTTAATAGGGCATAATAATAGTTTCTTTGGAGATGATGCAGGCTCCAATAATACAGAAGGTAGCATGAATAGTTTCTATGGGGGCGAGGCCGGGTTTTATCATACAAAAGGTCTGGAAAATAGTTTTTTTGGATATACAGCAGGCTACAAAACGACTATTGGCAATCACAACACATTTGTAGGAGCAAAAGCCGGATATGGAAACGCAGGCAGCAGTTTCAATAGCTACTTTGGTAATTATGCCGGCTACAACAGTAAGGGAAGCTATAATACCTTCTCTGGTTATAGTGCAGGCACAAACAATGCAGGAAATGACAATAGCTTTTATGGTGCTCAAACAGGTTTATTCAATACAACAGGGGTAAATAATAGTTTTTTCGGACGTGCAGCCGGCTACAACAATACTGAAGGGTTTAATAATAACTTCTTTGGTTTTAAAGCAGGTATAAGTAACACAACAGCCGTACATAATAATTTCGTTGGGTCTTTTGCAGGCTATAACACCACCACCGGGCCTAACAATACATTTATTGGGTATTCGTCCGGACAAAAAAACAAGACTGGCAGCAACAATACCATGATCGGTAACTTTGCTGATATAAGTATGGATAATCTTTCCAATGCTACAGCTATTGGGTACCGTTCATATGTGTCAGCCTCCAATTCATTGGTACTTGGTTCTATTAATGGCATCAATGGGGCTACACTAACAACAAAAGTAGGGATAGGTACTTCTGCACCAGCTTATCTGTTACAGGTGAATGGTGTAGCGGCTAAGCCAGGTGGTGGCCCATGGACTGCTGCCTCCGATCAGCGGCTCAAACAAAATGTAAAAGCCTTTGAAGATGGCCTTCAAGTATTACAGCAAATTAAGCCTGTGTGGTTCAAATACAATGGCAAAGCAGGAATGCCTACCGACAAGGAATATGTAGGAATAATAGCCCAGGAAATGCAGCAAATAGCTCCCTATACAGTAGGAACCTTCACTTATCAGGATACCACCGGACGGATGGAAGAATACCTAGACTACGATGCTACTGCGCTGACCTATATTTTAGTAAATGCGGTAAAGGAGCAGCAACAGTTGCTGGAAGAGAAAGATCAGAAAATTCAATCGCTGGAAAACCGGTTACTATTGATAGAAAAGATGCTGAACGCACCCTCAGATGAAAAGGCCAGAGTAGGGAGTGAAGGTAAACTAGAGCAAAATATGCCTAATCCCTTTACCACTACCACTACTATTGCCTATGAAGTGCCAGCAACAGCTGCCAGTGCCTACATCAAACTTTACACCCTTGCCGGGCAGGAGCTTAAAAGCTATGATCTTACCGGAAGCCTGCGCGGCGAAGTCAGCTTTGCTTCTCAGTCTTTACCTAACGGTACGTATGTCTACAGCCTGCTTATTGATGGCAAAGTAACTGCCTCAAAGAAGATGATTATTCAACCTTAACATAAAAGAAAAATATCTCCATTTCTCTCATACACAGGGAAGAGCCTTTGAAACTTTTACAAAGGTTCTTCTTTCAACCTATCTCCATTTATCCCTTAGCATATACAAAAATGAAAACACTTAAAATCTCCCTCTTCATAGGATTAATCGTATGTTTTATGGCTTCTATCAGCATCATAGGTTGCCAGAAAAACCTCAAGGCCACTAAACAACCTGCCAGCTCCCTGGAAATGGAAAAAGAAGCTATCCGCAAAGTAATAGACATGGAAACTACTTCTTATTATAAACAAGATTTTGAAACATGGAAAAGTACCTATGTGAATGAGCCCTACTTCCGCTATCATGGGTATTGGGAGGGGTTTCCGCAAAAAGTAGTGTATTACAACGGCTTTGATTCGTTAAGGCAGATCAAGAAAAAGCAGTTTGACGAAAATCGTACCGTTTGGCAGCAGTCCCGCATCGAGCGCAGAAATGAAAATTTCCGGATTTATGGGGAGGTAGCTTGGTATACATTTGAGGAAGTTACTTATGATACAACCACAAACCGGCTACTAGGTACCTGTATGGGCGCCAGGCTGATGGAAAAGCATAATGGGACTTGGAAAATAGCTTATCTGGGTTTTCATTTTCTACCTATTCACGAAGATGTTGCTCCGCTAATATCAGATAAGAAATAAGTAGGCCTTTATTCTTCTTTGTTCTGCTCTGCTAAAGCAAGCCGACAATGCGATGCACCTTTCATAGACACCTAGTTTTAATCTGGTAAATATCATTGCTTGGCTGCTTATAGATCCATGCTCATCCGGATCATATCCCGGCACTGCATACCATTTTCATAGATAGGCTCCGGATAATGCCTGATAAAAAAATCACGGTCTATCCAGGTAATCCGGAACCCACATTTCTGGTATAACATGAGTTGAGCAGTTCCTGGGTTACCGGTACCTATTTCCAGGGTTTTGATGTCCATGCGGCGGGCTTGCTCTATGGCATACTCTATCATCATTTTGCCAATACCTTTGCCTTGATACGTTTCTTTTACAGCTACATTAACTATTTCCATCATTTCAGGGCGGGTACGGATCAGTACTAACACCCCTACAATTTCCGATTCATACGTAGCAACAAAGCATATTCCCCGGGAAAGGTATTCATCTACCAGCTTTCTGGAAGGATCTGCCAACAGAAGTAAATCGTAGGGAGCTGCTTCTTGAGCAAGTAATGGTCGTAGTTGAACGTTCATTGGTTGAGTTGATTGAATACTTCAGGTAATATACAAACGTAAGCTCCCTAGTCAAAGGATGTGTTTATTTGCCAGGGAGCTTGCATAGGTACGTTCGTTTGTAAGCCATTACGGCTAAGGATGTTATTGCTGGGCGGTTTTCACCGGGCGAAGCTTATTTTCTACAATAAATTTGCCTACTTTATTGCCCAAATCCTGGCCTGCTTCACAGGAGAAACGGAAGTGAATACCTGCCATCACACGTGAATCGGCATTTTCATCAGCAGCCTCGCTGAAACTCTTGAAGCTACGGGTAGAACCGGGTATTTCAGACGTATTAGAGGTCATGGTGAATTTCGTATGGTCTCCTAATATGGCAGCTAACACGGTGGCACCTGCATTACCTAAGGCACTATGGGTAGACGGATAATCTTGTACTGGCGGTGTAGGCATCAAAGGCTCCCAGCTCTGGTCAGCTACAGTTTGTCCGTTGCCATCGTTTTCAGCTGCCCGGATAGCTGTGTAGGGTCTCCAGAAATTGTAGTGGAATTTAGAATCCCAACCGGCTGTATAAGAATCTGCCAAAGCCATATTGAGTAAAGCAAACAAACGGGCAGTAGTGAGTAAATCTAGTTTTTTGCCAGAGATAGCTGAACGGGCCACCCGGTTCCAGCCTGCTTCTGAAAACTCATACCAGAACTTTGCATAGGAAGTTTGTTCGGCTGTGCGGGTCTGGCTATTTAACTGGCCTACGCTTTTTATTTCATTGTAATCCTGGGTATATACCTCACTTGTGAGAGTAGGTTGGGGAGTGCAGCGGAACTGTTCTGGGCTTTGCAGGCCAAATGGTTGCATGGTTTTCCAGAAGGGAGCAAAGATAATGTCGAACGGTGGAACAGCCTGGTAAACCCCTGGTTCGGTAGAAGGTGTGATAGCACCAAAAGGATCTGCAAAAGCACCATCGTTCTGACGCAGAGCCAGAATGGCATTGGCAGCTTCTACACCTAGTGCCAGTCCATGTGCTTTAGGTTGGCCTTCCGGAATACCTGCCAGCGATTGTTGCAGCCTGGCATCCAGATCAGCTTGTTTATCCGGGAAGTGAGCCACTAATACCCGGTGAGCGGCTGAAGCAGCTGCACTAATTGGTTCGGCCTGGTAGTTTTTGGTTTGCAAGGCATATGTTTCGTAAGCGGGACCTATGGCATTTAAAGCATCGTGCATAGCAATATGAACCATGGCATTTACCCGGGAAGCCAGCAAAGAGTGCTGATAGGTAGCTCCACCCATTGCATCAAAGGCGGCTATGTTCCAGTCAAGGATTACCTGGTTTGAAATTCCTTTGAAATACTTTTTCTCCGGTTTGGGGCCTTTTGCATGGTCCGGAGTAATGTCTTTAAACTTGTTGCAGGCAAACAGAATGGTAATTGCCATTAGCAGGGCGAATAAGTTCGTTGTTTTCATAGAATGTGTGTTGTTATTTGATGATACAAATTTGCAACCCAGAAGCCTGAAAACGGATATGAAAAAAGGAGTATGATGTATGAGAAAAGTATTATCTCAAAAAGTAAAAGTTTATTTAGTGATTATTTAACTAACAAAAGCAATGAAAAAGGACTTACTTAAATAAATAGTTGATATATAGTAAATTATAAGTTTTTGGTTTGAAATTGGATAGCTTGCGGCTTGGTTGATAGAGATAGTATATAAAAGATTCAGCATAATAAAAAGCCGGAAAATTACAATAAGTCTTCTTGTAATTTTCCGGCTTTAGAAAGGGTAAGTATGAGGCTGATTTAGATATGTGCTACATATTCTTCTTTCTCTACAAAAAAGGCAGGTGAATACCCGTATTTCCGTTTAAAGGCCGCACTAAAATTATTGTAATGGTTGTATCCGAGCCTTTCCGCAATATCCATAACCTCTGTATGCCGGTCAAGCAGCAGTTGTTTGGCATAGGCCATTTTCTTATCGTCAATAAACTTCATAACCGGCATGCCAAATAATTTTTTGAATCCGTATTTCAGCTTAAAGGTGTTGATGCCAAACTCTTTTACAATCGCGTCCAGTGAAAGGTCATCCAGATAGTGCAGTTCCAGGTATTCTTTAATAGCATGCAGCACTTCTACATCGCGTTTGTGTAATTTAGTATTATCGATGGTAGGTAAAGCTTTGCCATTTGGCTGCCGGAAGCTCATAATCTGATGTATAAATAACATACGCACCAGCAACTCTTTGTACATCTTCGCCACTGACCCGCTATACGGACAATGAAGCAATTGAAAGAGGGTATCCCAGATAACCGGATTCATTTTTTTACTGTCATGCAAGGTAACATACGGTTCCTTATCTTTTATCAGTTGTTGCCAGCGCTCTTCGGGTATGTCGTTTCCTAAAAGTTTATCGGCCAATGCCTCTGGCGTAATTTTAATAGACATATCCTGTAGATAGTTGTTCTTTCCTATGATATATTTCGATTTAAAATCTGGTAGATAATTAAGGGAATGGTGTTTTTCGGGTATCTGGGCGGCTGGATAATCGGCAAAATTTGAACTGCCTTTAATCTGAAAGAACAAGCATATAAAAGGAAAATTCTTGTTTACTTCAAAATGAATGTCTTTCTCTCTGGTTTGAATTTCATTTTTTGTTATACAATACCATTCGCTTTTTTCTATTTCTACTTTCAGTTCACCAATTTCTGGTTGCTGAAAATAGATAGAAGCCGAGTTGGTGGACTGTAAGGCTTGATTTACGGTAAATTCAATCTCTTCTTTTGTTTTCATAATGTAGGCAAGTTCTGTTTTAGTAGGGGTTAGAATAAAATTGCCGTACTAACCGGCTTTTTAATATTTGGTAAGAGAGGTTTTAAAAGGAGATAGATTCATACACAGGTGTACGTTTTTGTATAAACGCCTGAAGCCCTTCTCTTCCTTCGGGATGGTTGGCACTGTGGACAATAGCCTGTTGTTCAGCAACTAATTGTTCTTTCAAACTGCGGTCAAATGTATCATTCATCAATAGTTTAACTTGTCCTATAGCATGCACGGCCTTTAGAGATAACTCCTGTGCAAAGGCCTCTGCCCCAACGTAAATAGATTTATCTTCTAAAACCATGGTTACTAGTCCCATAGATTGCGCCTCTTTTGCAGAAATAGGTTTGTCGAGCATTATAATCTCTAATGCTTTGCCCATCCCTACCAGGCGTGGCAGGGTATATGTACCACTTGCCGGCAATGTCAGACCAAAGGATGTATTGGAAGCTTTTAAATAAGCCGTTTCCGCCATTACACGCATATCGCAAGCTAAGGCCAGAAATAGTCCGGCACCTGCTGCAGGTCCATTAATGGCTGCTATAACCGGTTTTGGCATACTTCTAATTACTTCAATGCTCTCGTGCAGAATGGTTGTTAGTGCCTGAAAAGAATCGCCGGGATGTTCAGGATTGGCTTGCAAAGCAAATGTTAAATCGCCTCCTGAGCAAAAAGCCCGTCCGGTGCCAGCAATAATTACTACCCGGATAGCCGGATCTTCGGCTGCTTTTTTTAACTGTTCAAGCAAGGCCTGGGCCATCTGCATATCTATTGCATTTAATACCTTTGGGCGGTTAAGAAAAATAGTCAGCGTATGCTTCTTTCGTGCAATGGATATAGAATCTGTGGAAAGCGAAGTGCGTATGCTGCCTTCAGTAGCCGGTATAGTTGCCGGATTTATGTCTGTTTCTGATCTATTAAGACTTGCTAAAGGCTTTTTGGCAACAGTATCCATGCGGTCTACCAGAACCCCATGGAAATAGCCTACAGCCTGGGAAATAAATTTTTTCATATACGTAAGTGGAGTAGGGAAAGGAATCATCTCAGATTCCATATACTTTTGGGTAGGAAATTTCTTTTTTTACTATGTAATAACAGTTCTGCGCATCATGGGGCAGGCGCTTGACAAACATGTGTTTAAATCCTGCTTCTTTTAGCAATTGCTGCGCCTTTTCTGTGCCCCACATGGTACCCAGGCCCATGCCGTCCTGTGCCAGCGAAACAGTCATGCAGTGCATACAGGAAACCGTATATAAAAAGGTGCCTAGTGGATGATGTAGATTGTTGTGCAGATTGCTGGAGCCATCAATGTCCTGCATCAGAAAGGTGCCATCTTGCTTCAGCGACTGATAAATCATGGCTAGCACTTGATCTGGCCTGGCCTGGTCGTGAATGGCATCAAAAGCAGTAATCAGGTCAAACTGCTGGTCTGGTGCAAAATGAGTCAGGTCCCGTTGTTGGAAGGTTACATTGGTTAGTCCGGCATTGTAAGCTTCAGCTCGGGCAACTTCAATAGGCTCCAGACATAAATCATAGCCGGTAAAGCGGCTCTGCGGGAAAGTTTTGGCTAGCAGATTCAGTGCCCGGCCGCTGCCGCAACCTACATCCATTACCTCTATTCCTTTCTCCAACAAGGCGGTTAAGCCGGGTGCCAGTGGAAGAATCTGGTCTATCAGTGAACTAAGTACACTTTGGCCGCTGTCTTCCGCCATTACTTCATGGAATCGAGAATACTTAGCGTACGGTACGCCACCCCCATTTTTGAAGCATTGTAGAATATCGTTTTCTACCGTAGCTAGCACTGGTATGTATTGGGCAAACACCGCCAAGTTATCCGCCCCAGACGAACGCATAAGAAAAGCTGCATGACTGGCAGGCAAATGATACTGGCCGGTTTCGGAATTGTAGTGAATAACCTGTCCGGTAACCATGGCTCCAAGCCATTCCCGCACATATCTTTCCTGCAAACCGGTAGCAGCAGCAATTTCCTCGCTGGTGGCAGGTGGCATTGTTCCCATCTGATCAAATAAACCAGTCTGGTGGCCCACAGATATCATTAACGTGAGTGCCGCCTGGTTATAGGTATGAAGCAACGTTCCGGCAAAATCTTGAGTAGCGGTTGGAATTTCTAGGGTACACATAGGGAATATACGTTGTTAGGTGAATGTGTATGAAAGTTGACATGAAAAAATGATGAATGCTGTCTGGTAGAAGTAATCAGAAAAGTTGTCCTTCTATGCTTGCAAAGGTATTGGCTATGTTCGTTTGCGAGAAAATAAAGAGGTAGACAGGAAGTGGACAGTCACAAAAAAGCAGGTAGATACCAAGTGGATAGCTCTGAAAAAGAGCCAATTGATGTAAATTATATCTTTGATTAATGTCAGTGGAGAGGTCCTTTATAAACAAGCATGCCCGGAGAAGGATCCTCCGGGCATGGGTATTTATCAGAAATACCGGCTATTTATGGCAAAGAATTTTTGGCAAAGTAGCCCATGGCTTTACTCATAAATAACGCATATTCTGGCTGAGCTTGTCCGTCTATCAAGGTAAACCGTTCGTCGGAAACATATAACTGGCCCAGGCCTTCATAGGCTTCTGCCTGCGGGTCTGCTGAGTTGGCTGTGCCCCAGAACTGGCGGATAATGGCATAATGTCGGGCTATCTGCTTTTGTACCTCTTCACTTTCGGGATTTTGCTGCCGCATGGCAAAAAGAGTAGAGGCAATCTCTTTGCTCTCTTCTTTCAGCTTGGCAAAGTCTGCTTTGCTGAGCTGCCGCAGGTAATTTTCAGAGGTTGCCACGACATCGGCTCCGTATTTGGCGGATGCTTCATGGCGGTAAGTTTCTGCTGTTTCTTTGGGCAGGCCTTCGTATAATTCTTCTGGTGTTAACATCGTGTTGTTTTTTACATGTGAAATAGTTTTGTCAAGCGTTAGCAGCAAGGTAGATAATCTGTTGCGGCGGGCTTCCAGGGCTGTTTTATGTTGTTCCAGGGCTTTCAACTTGTCGAAACCAGGCTTATCTAGGATGCGTCCGATTTCGTCCAGGCTAAAATCCAGTTCTTTGTATAACAGTATTTGCTGAAGCCGTAGCAGTTGATCTCTTCCATACAATCGGTACCTGGCCTCGGTACGGATGGCAGGTTTTAGTAGCCCTATCTGGTCGTAGAGATGAAGCGTGCGCACACTTACACCTGCTAACCGGGAGAGCTGTTTTACAGAATATCGTTCCATAGGCTGCCGTTAGTTAGTAACTATGCAAACATAAGCTATGACGTAAGGTGAGAGTCAAGCATTTTTTCAAGAAAATTTTTAAAAGTTAATTATGTAGGAAAAATTTACTTCTCTGGGTCCGGCATATACCGAAAAGCACATGTTACTCCCGGCTGTGACCTTATTACTTCTACCTCTCATTTGCAGCAAAAAAGGTTTGGGTAGCCTTAATGAATTCGTCCTTATTCTCTTCACTGATAGCTACATGACCGGTCTGAGGGACAATCCATAAAGATGCTTGAGGTATATAGGTATGCATTTCTATGGCACCAGTAATGCCGGCAAACTCATCGCTATCTCCATTCACAAGCAATACGTTAGACCGGAATTGTTTGAGTTCTTCTGGTTTAATGTCTATCTGGTAATCTAGATCAGGATTAAATAAGGCCCGGATTTGTGATTCGCCATATACATGCTGACTTTTTAAATATGTCTGAAAAGAAGGATCCAGGTTTTCGTAGGTGAAGGCAGGCTTGTCTTTCTGGTTTTCTTTTCCGTTGTATCGGTTTGTCGTAGCCACTAATACCATCTTTTCAATAAGTGCTGGGTGGCTTTTTCCCAATTCCAGCAGCACCAGTCCACCATAACTGAAGCCTATGGCATGCACCTGAGTTAGTTTCAATTGTTCAATAAATTGGGCTATATCCTCGGAAGCTTTTTGAATGGAGAAATTTGCTGCTAGCGGAGAACTTCTGCCATGCCCTCTCAGATCGATGGTATATACCTCAAACTTTTTGGAATAGTCTTCAATGAAAGGTTGCCAGAAAGCAGAAGACTGAGTCCAGCCGTGGAGTAGCAGCAGAGGCTTTCCTTTTCCCTGCTTCTCATAATGCAGCTCAATTCCGTTCACATGTATGGTGGTACGCATAAGTTTAGTTTGTGCTTTTGCAAAGAGTTGAACAATAGCGAATAGTATCAGAAGAATTAAGAATTTATTAAGCATATTCTTTCAATTAATCCCTATACAACCTATACCTAACCAATATACTAGGTATGAGTAGTACTTGCTAATTCACCGCAAGCAACTTTTAGCGGAATAGTAGGAAAGGTCAACAAAAATAAAAACGTGTGCGTGATAAATGTATCCTTTGCATTCCACTCATCACTCACACGAAGGTAAGTATGCTAGCATTTTGCTGTTTCTGCGCTAGCTACTAGCAGATACCTTAAGTTAAGCCCACCATTTTTTCTGATTGGCCTGGGTATACAAATAAGCTCCCTCCTTGTAAAAGTGGTCGTAAAATTCCAGATCCAGGTGATGTGCCTGCAGGTAGGTAAGGCAGTATACGGCTGGAATGGTTGCCGGAAATTTGCCAAATGTATCAAATACATATTGTGCCATAGTGGCCACACATTCCTGAAACTCCGGATTATGGAACTGAGCACTTGAACGTACCCTGGAACTTTCTTTCCAGGGGCCTGGGGTGTTTTTATTGAACGGCCCACCTTCCCCAAACTTCCGTTTCACGATAGCTTTGGTTGCCTCCAGCATGTTGGCATAGTTAGGCGGACAGAAGGCTTCAAACACACCCGGAAGGCCAGTAATATGTGGCAAAGGAGAATTGCCTACCATTTGCGACTGGAAACCCAGTCCGGGCACCTGCGGATTGCCACTGGCTCCCAGCAAGCTAAAACGGTCGATGCCATCAAACATCCAGCCACCTAGCCCCATGGCCTGTAACATCAGCATGCCAGCATAACAAGCCGTAGACATCTCAGCCGTTGCTTCCCCCAAGGTAAGCTGCTCTAGGTAACTTAACGGATAGGGGTTATCTACATTTACCAGATGTTTAAATTTCTCCAGACCTTTTATCTTGCGGTTGTTTATATCATCATAGAGACACCCGCCATTTTGTACCAGGAAGCAGATCACCCCGAGCATGTGCTGCGCTAAATCAGTAACTGGAATGACAAGTGTACTGCCCGGCACATTTACGCACCAGGTATTGTGGCCATCCATATATGGCTCCTGAGCAGGCAAATTCAGCCGTCCATCCTGCAACTTTACGATGCGTCTTTTATGAGCTTCCAGCCAAGCATTTAGTTCAAACTCTCCCTTTGCATTATACGACACCAGCGAACCAGAGTCACGGGTAGGCAGAAAGTACACGCCTTTGTCATCTGTAAAAAAGAACTCACAGGTATGAAATCCGGCGGCTGAAGGAAAAGTACGTCCCCCGGCACCCATCGCATAGTTGGCTAAATGAGGGGCATACGTAGCGTTACGATAGATCATATGGTGCCATCCGGTATTGCCAGTTGCTGCCGTTAGCACCATCATCTGTTGCAGCGCATCAAGCGGTTTTGGCGCATGTTTAGATTTATACTTCATGGGGCCATCCGGAATTTCGGCACCTAGCGAAAAGCGCCTGGCTCTGCGTCCATAAATGGCTTCAATCAGCGGAAACTTAACAGCTTCTGCCAATCCTTTGGGTACATTGGGTAAACCATCCAGCAGGGTACGGCCACGTTCTTTTAGCTGATTACCTTGTCTGGCGAAGCCTGCCCCGGCTAACAAGGCGCCCGAACCAAGCAGGAGTGAGCCTAGTACTTCTCGGCGGTTTGCTTTTGCAACTTGTTTCATACGTAGGAGTTATTTAAAAATTAGTGTGAGTAAGATATAAATTGAAAGAAAGATTACTTATATAAAAACAACTGTAAATCAGATATATAGAGTTGAATTTTCTGATGTTGCAAAGGTAACAGATGAATGTAGGGCAGTGGAATTTTTTCCGGTAGACAATAGGTAGACAGCTAGAACCTATTGGTGGATAAGAGGTAGATAAGCGATATTTCAGCAGTTGACCGTTATAATTTGCTGGTTATACCTACTAGAGAAAGCATACTAGGAAACAGAAAACCTACCTACCTATATAGAAGAACTGATGAACAAAAAGGCTGTAGACCCGAAGATTTATTAATGACTTTGTTAGAATAGTACAATTGATTCAACGATGAATTTTGTTTACGTGGCATTGACCTCTTGTTGTCTACTACTGATTTACTGCCTGTGTACTTGCTGTCTACCTGAAAAAATAGGAATGGCTTTTGGTCACCACTAGTTTTGTGCCCATGGTTTTGCAAGAAATAAAACACTCGTCCTTCTTGTAATCCTGCTATTTATATCACCAATAAACACCCTTCCATCCCATGAACAATGTTCTTTTCCGCTCCTGCAGAAATGGTTTCTGTAAAGCACTCCTGTTTGCTGTATTAGCCAGTACAATTCCAGTAAATGAAAGTATCGCCATGTTTGGCGTGACAACAGCGGCACCTGTTCCAACCGAAAACATAGGTTCTCCCAGACATTTACAAGCCCTGAGTTATTACATTCCGGGTAGTTTTGCGATAGCTGTACATATGGAAAATCCCCAACTGGAAAAAGTGAGTATTCTTATCTTAGACAAGCACAACCAGGTGGTTTATAGAAAAAACCTGGGGAAGACTGCCACGTATGTAAGCAAGTTAAATGTAAAAAATTTGCCCAACGGTAGCTATAGAATTGTAGTGAAAAGCCCCAATCATACCTATACAAGGGCATTCTCTTTACAAACCCATACCAAGCGCACCGTAACCGTAGCAAACCCCAATGAGATGGACGTAAAACAAGAGGCTATTTAATAGCCTCTTGTTTTATGAAAATAGCAAAGCTGTTAGAAACAAATAGGTTTATTATCAATTACCATTCCCAGGTACTCCAATTTTTTCCACATAAAATATCAAACAATTCCAACTAACTTGTAATTTGCCTGATTCATTCTAATGTAAAATAATCTACCTCAAGTTAACCTGGTTTTGTATGAAATATACATTTGTCGGTACGTGTACTTTTGCCTTATTGGCTAAAGTGAAAGTAGTACTGGTTCCCTTGCTAAGTTTATGCCTGATTAGTGCATATGCCCAGCCCTCTACCGTGATTCCCATAGAAACGCAGCACTACGGCCTGGCTTTAGCTGTGGATGCAGATAAACGGGTAGGTATAGTTTATTTTGGTACGAAGCTGAAGAATGCTTCTGAATACCAGTATGCACCAGGTATGTACCGCCAGGGCGACGATTATTCGGGCATTTTAAATGCTGCTTATACACCTAGTGGCTCCCGCAACCTAGTAGAACCTGCCATCTGGGTAACTCATGCCGATGGAAATACTTCTCTTGACTTACAATACGTAAGCCACCAGGTGCAGAAAACCGACAACAATGTATCTACTACCAACATCTTGCTCCGCGATCCGGTGTATGCACTGGAGGTTATGCTCTATTATAAGGTATATGCGCAAGAAAACGTAATTGAGCAGTGGTCGGTGATAAAGAACAATGAAAAAGGCAATGTAACCTTGCATAAGTATGCGTCGGCAAATCTGTATATGAAGGCAGATAGCTATTGGCTGAAACATTACCACGGCGACTGGGCTAAAGAGATGCAACCAGAAGAAATCCGCCTGACTTCCGGCATAAAAGTACTGGACACCAAACTAGGCACCAGGGCTAATTTGTATCAGCCGCCCACCTTTATGGTATCCTTGGACAGAGCCGCTTCCGAAGACGAAGGCCGCGTATTGTATGGCTCTGTAGAATGGTCTGGCAATTTCCGGGTAGATCTGGAAGTAGACCCGCTGAACAACCTGCGCATTATTGCCGGAATCAATCCGCATGCATCTGCTTACACCTTAGGTAAGGGCCAGGAATTTACGACACCTATGTTTGTATATACATATTCTGATAAGGGCAAGGGAGAAGCTAGCCGTAACATGCACCGATGGGCCCGTAAATACAAAATAATGAACGGCAACGGTTCCCGCCTTACCTTGCTTAACAACTGGGAAGCTACCTATTTCGACTTTAACGAACCCAAACTGGCCGAACTCATCAAAGACACCAAAAAGCTGGGCGTAGATATGTTCCTGCTGGATGATGGCTGGTTTGCCAACAAATATCCCCGCAATAGCGACAAAGCCGGCCTGGGTGACTGGCAGGAGAATGTGCAGAAACTTCCGCATGGCATTGGCTACCTGGTGAAAGAAGCCCAGAACAATCAGGTGAAATTTGGGATCTGGGTAGAACCTGAAATGGTCAATCCCAAAAGCGAATTGTATGAAAAACACCCGGACTGGGTAATTCGTGAGCCACAGCGGCCAGAGCACCTCTACCGTAACCAACTAGTGTTGGACCTAAGCAACCCTAAAGTGCAAGATTTTGTGTTTGGCGTACTGGATAATATCCTGACCAAAAACCCCAATGTGGCTTTTTTTAAGTGGGATTGCAATGCCGTTATCTATAATGCCCATTCCGCCTACCTGAAAGACAAACAGTCTCACTTGTATGTGGATTATGTAAAAGGCTTGTATAAAGTGCTGCAACGCTTCCGGGCCAAGTATCCCGACTTACCGATGATGCTCTGCTCTGGTGGAGGAGGTAGGGTTGATTATGCAGCTTTGCAATACTTCACCGAGTTCTGGCTAAGTGATAACACTGACCCGCTGGAACGCATTTTTATACAGTGGGAGTATTCGTATTTCTTCCCGTCCATTTCCCACGACAACCACGTTACCGACTGGGGTAAGCAACCCATTAAATTCCGCACCGACGTAGCCATGATGGGCAAACTGGGCTTCGATATTGTAGTAAGTGAACTGAAGCCAGAGGACCTTAAATTTTGCCAGGATGCCGTGAGCACCTATAAATCCATTAGTGAAGTCGTGTGGCATGGTGATTTATACCGCTTGGCCAATCCGCAGGAAAATGATTTTGCCTCTCTAATGTATGTAAATGAAGCCAAAGACCGGGCTGTCATGTTTACTTACCTGGTATCTAATCGGTATGGGGATGGAAGCTTGTCGCCAGTAAAATTAAATGGCCTGCACCCCGATAAAAAATACACTGTAAAGGAAGTTAACCTGTATCCTGGCACCAAAACTACTATTGCTGGTGAAACCACTTATTCTGGCAATTACCTGATGACGATTGGTTTTAATCCGGAGGTACATGCACGCCGGACCAGTGTCATTCTGGAAATTGCAGAAGCTAAATAGCTACCTTTTCACTCATACTTTTCCATCTACCCTAATTTTATACACATTCTATGAAAAACTCTTTCACCCCCATACGAACGCTGATCTTGTTGTGTATGGTTAGCCTAACGATAACTACCTATAGCCAGGAACTGAGTTCTTTGGTAGCTGGAGAAGCTACTCCGAAACTGGTGTCCAGTCAGTTTAGTTTTACAGAAGGTCCGGCAGTAGATAAGCAAGGCAATATATACTTTACCGACCAGCCTAATAACAAAATATGGAAGTATAGTACCGATGGGAAATTGTCTGTGTTTTTGGATAAAGCAGGCCGCTCCAATGGCATGTATTTCGACAAACAAGGCAACCTGATTACGTGTGCAGATGAGAAAAATGAACTATGGTCTATCAACCCTCAGGGCAAGGTTACCGTTTTGTTAAAAGACTATCAAGGACACACCTTTAATGGACCCAATGACCTATGGATTGACCCGAAAGGCGGCATTTACTTCACCGATCCGTATTTTCAACGGGATTATTGGGAGCGGAAAAGTCCTGACCCAGGGATGAACGGTGAAAAGCTATATTATTTAGCCAAAGGTAAAAAGGAGCCGGTTCTGGTAGATCAGGAAATAAAGAAACCCAATGGACTAATTGGCACGCCGGATGGAAAAAAATTATATGTAGCCGATATGGGCAACAAAGCTATATTCAGATACGACATTGGTGCTAATGGAAGTCTCACCAACCGCCAGCCATTTGCTGAAGAAGTAATCGACGGCATGACGATCGACACGCAAGGTAATATTTATATGGCCGGTAAAGGAGTAAGTGTGTATAATCCAAAAGGCGAAAAGATAGGGCAGATTGAGGTGCCTGCCAAATGGACGGCTAATGTGTGTTTCGGAGGCAAAAACCGCGATATGCTGTTTATCACAGCTTCCGAGTCTGTCTTCATTTTGCCAATGAAAGTCAAAGGAGCATATTAATTACTGATGAACGAATAGCAGACTTTACTCAGTAGTAAAGTCTGCTATTCTTATTTATGTATGCCATTTTTTAATCCCCCATTTTACTTCATTTACTCTTTTTATGCCTGATGAGTATATTTTGCGGATAGATTGCCCGGACGAGACTGGACTGGTACATAAAATTACCGGGGTGCTCTATCATAATCAGCTCAATATAATCCGCAACGATGAGTTTGTAGACCGGGAGAATGGACAATTTTTTATGCGTACCGTGTTCTCAGGCAATACCAATCTGGATAAAATTATGTATGGGCTGAAAGGCATTTTACCTACTACTGCTCAGATTTATCTCACAGCCCGGCAAGTAAAGAGTGTAGTAATTCTGGTAACCAAAGAGCACCATTGTTTGAGTGATTTGCTGATCCGGCATGCCTTTGGTGAATTGCCTATGAATATCCGGGCAGTCATTGGGAATCACCAAGTATTGCAATCATTAACCGGGCAATTCGGCGTACCCTTTCATTATATATCGCATGAGGGCATCAGCCGGGAGACGCATGAAGAACAACTAGCACAAGTGATCCAAACCTACCAGCCAGATTACCTAATTCTAGCTAAATTCATGCGGGTGTTAACGCCTGCGTTTACTCAACTGTTTCCCAATAAAATAATTAACATTCACCATTCCTTTTTACCTGCTTTTATTGGTGCCAATCCCTATCGCCAGGCCTACAACCGGGGCGTAAAAATTATAGGAGCCACAGCCCATTTTGTCAATGATAACCTGGATGAAGGTCCCATTATTACGCAGGATGTGATTCAGGTAAATCATAGCCAGAGTACCGCCCAGATGTCCATGGCGGGAAAGGATGTAGAAAAACTGGTACTGGCAAAAGCCTTAAAACTGGTTCTGGAAGACAGGGTATTCATTTATGGAAACAAAACCATTATTTTTGAGTAAGGTCATTGGCCTATGATGCCTAGTTATTTTGTATCCAGTAGCTTTTTTAATTGAGTGTTAAACTCTTTTTTAGTGGAGGGCTTAAATTCCAAGGCTAGTTGTTCAGCAGGCGATTGAGTTAAACTGGTTTCGTGGAAAGCCACCATGGGCACATCATTTATCAGTTTCAAACCCAAAACTAGGATTTTCTCATTTACTGGAATTCCGTCAAAAATTAGGTTTGCTCCGGAGCGGCGGTTAGCTGGTAATACAGATTTATAGTTTTTGAAAATAACCACCACAGATGCCTGCTTGTCTTCTGGTAGAGGTACCTGCAAGCTTGTTTTCAGGCCGTTTAAAACAAGGAAATAATCGCAGTTTACCCATCCAAGCTTGTTGCTTTTTAGAATATAGTAATAGTCTGCATCTTTGGTATTTCTGGCTGAAGGTTTTTGGCTTGTAGATTTCCTGGGTTGAGTAAATAAGTTCTCATTCGGCGAAGCGGGTTCCTCGTCAAGTATAAATGACACTGGTATAGCCATTCGCACTCTTACTGGTTCACCCCGCTGCTTGCCTGGAATCCAGTTGGGGGAGTTCTCAATTACTCTAACTGCTTCCTGGTCACAGGCTTCATGTATGCCTTTTATAATCTGAATATTGCTCAAACTGCCATCTGCTTCCACAACAAATTGTACATATACTTTACCTTGTATGTTTTGCTTGCGGGCTTCTTCCGGATAGCGTATATTGTTTTTAATATACTCGTTGAATGCTTTCATGCCTCCTTCAAAGGTAGGTTGTTGTTTTACCACCTGGAAAATAGGTGTTTCCTGGGCTAGGTCAGTCTGGGCAAGTAGCCAGTTGACTGTACCGGACGCCGATTTTTCACCGGTAAATAGTTTCATGGGTTTCTTTTCTCCTTTGATGGGAAACTTCAGCGTTAGCTGCTTTTCTTTTTTTAATTGCATTGGTTTACCTTCTGCCAAGGCTGAGATATGTACCATTCCGCCACTCTCTAGCGGCGAACCATTACTAGTTGTGGTTAAGCCAGCAAGCACCATGTCGGAGGGGTTATAAAATTCTTGCAACTGAATAGTTACCTTATTGTGGATTGGCTGGCCATTCTCAAACATAAAGCTGTTTGCTGCAATTTCTACCACCGTTCCCTGGCTTCCTGTGAGTACGGTATCTTTGGTTCCATCTATGGTAAAAAACTGGGGCTTATCAATAAAAGAAGCCATAAAGTTGCCTAGGCTTTGTTTTTGAGTAGGTGTAACTTCTGCCCAAATCTTTGCTGTAGTATCCTTCTTTACTTTAGCGGATTTACTTGGTGTTCTATTCTCTATTTTCTTTGCCTCTAGATTTCTTTCTACTGTGCTATCTATAGCAAGTGGTTGTTTTAGTTGGATAGAGTCCGCAGGCAGGCGTGGCTCTGTAGAAGGAGTTTCTTTAGGTGATGGAGTATGGGTAGCTACTTTTGTTGGAAGGCCGGAGGTATTAGCTGCCGGGGATTGAAAAAGAAAATAAATAGCGGCTAGCAACAGCACTACCACACCTGAAAAACCAGTTGCATACTTCACCCGGTGCCGGAACCTGGTACGCTGATACCGGTGCATGAGCTGGGGAAAATTCTTCCTGGCTACAACTGTTTCTGTATCTAACTTTTGTTTTCGAATCTTAATTTCATGTTGCTTCATACAATTAGTTGCCAGTAAGTTGAGCAAAGTGTTTTTTTAATTTTTGTAATGCCCGGTAGGTACACATCTTCGCAGCACTCTCATTCATATCCAGGATGTAGGCGATTTCTTTAAATGATTTGCTTTCAAAAAAGCGTAGTTGCAGAATAGTGATTTCGTGGCTGGGTAACTGCTCGAGAAATTTTGTGAGTTCCTGTACATTCTCCTCGCGAAATATAGATCCTCCTTCTTCCATCAGATTTTCTATTAGGTGCTGATCCAGACTGAAAAGCAGGGTAGCTTTTGTTTTCCGGTAATATTGATGTATCTCATTTATAGCTATTTTGTAGAGCCAGGCAGAGAAAGAGATATGCCTGTATTCGTACGCAGCTAAATGCATCATTGCCTGAAGAAACGTTTGAGAAGTGAGATCATCTGCCAACGTTTCATCATCTGTCCGGCGGTAGACAAACCTGAAAATTCTCTCGAAATACAAATCATATAGCTGGCTGAATTGAGTTAAATCCTTTTTAGCAGCTTCAATAAGTAGATGTTCGTCCAAAGATGCGAATGTTAGAAGTACAGGCTATCAGAGTTTGTTTTACTAATACAATGCAGGCAGTAGCGAAAAGTCACAAGTAAATCGTAATTATTTTTTATAGACTTTTGTGACGTGTAAATTTCTCAGCCTGCTGGACACATCCATCTATTTTTTACATATTGCTGCATACTTTAACGCATGCAAGCAAGCAACACTACATGTTTTTCCATAGCAAACAGACTTCTTGTCAGCATCACAGTATGTCTTTTAAATATAGGCTTTCTTATGCTACTGATATCCTGTACTGAGAAGCGGACGAGCCTGCCTGGTAAAAAAGTATCCGGAGAAATGATGCAGCATATCTATGAGGAAATTAAAACACCCTACAAATATGGCATTGTGCTGAAACATCCGGATACCACAAAATTGATAGATAGCCCTACCATTTTCCGGGCCGATAACCGTTGGTATATGACCTATATTGTATTTGACGGGCAAGGCTACGAAACCTACCTGGCGCAAAGTGACGATCTGCTGCACTGGCAAAGCAAAGGAAAAATTCTCACTTATACACAAAATACCTGGGATGCCAACCAGAAGGCAGGCTATGTATCGTTGGTAGACATTACCTGGGAAGGAAGCTATGAGGCAGCTACCTATAAAAATAACTATTGGCTGTCATACCTGGGAGGGGAGAAAGAAGGCTACGAAGCCGGCCGGTTAGCCGTGGGCATGGCCAGTACAAGTGACGTAGCTTCAGCCAGTGAATGGAGCCGGATGCCATCACCCGTACTAGCTCCTACAGATTCTACCGCCCACTGGTTCGATAACTTAACGATCTATAAAAGTTTAATTATAGAAGATAAAGAAAAGCTTACTGGCTATCCATTTGTGATGTATTACAATGCCAAAGGGCAGCAAGCAGACTATGAGAGTATAGCCATGGCTGTATCTGAGGATATGACTACCTGGCAACGGGTAGGCAATGCGCCTATTATTACCAGAAAAGCCGGTATCTGTGGCGATGCCCAGATTGCTAAAATCAATGACCTGTATGTGCTATTTTATTTTGGCGCTTTCTGGAAACCTGGCGCTTTTGAACGGTTTGCCTGTTCGTATGATTTGGTGCACTGGACAGACTGGGAAGGGGAAGACTTAGTAGCCCCATCAGTACCGTATGACAGCACATATGCCCACAAACCCTGGGTTATTAAATGGCAGGGAACCGTCTATCATTTTTATACAGCTGTAGGTTCTGAAGGCCGGGTAATTGCGCTGGCTACTTCCAAAGACTTGCAGACCACCAAACCCTAATACATTAATTTTACCTAACGTGTATATAGCATGTATCCTTATTTTAACAGACTATCTATCCGGAAATCACTCGTACTGTTCATGGCTGCGTTAGGCTTTGCCTTTTCTGGTAACGCCCAGATTGTTAAGCAACCTATTCCGGACAAACTAGTGGTTCTTACATTTGACGATGCCCCGGTGACCCACTATACCTATGTAGCCCCTTTACTAAAGGAATATGGCTTTAATGCCACCTTCTTTGTCTGTGAATTTCCGCCCAATTACCAGGATACCACCAAATACATGACCTGGAAACAGATGCAGCAACTGGGAAAAATGGGCTTTGAAGTAGCTAACCATACGCATACACACAAAGGTCCTAGCCGGATCACAAAAGATGAATTTGCCGGTGAGTTAGCTTATATTGAACACAAATGCGATTCCCTGCAACTAGGTAAACCACTAACTTTTGCGTATCCAGGCTACGACCTTACCCCTCAATCGTTGGAAACTTTACAGCAGCGTGGTTATCTGTTTGCCAGGGCAGGAGGGAGCCGCCCCTATAATCCGCTAACAGACCATCCTTACCTAATTCCTAGCTGGGCTACCACCGAGGAGAATACGGGGCAGATTATGGATGCTTTCAGGCAGGCAGCAAATGGCAGAATTGTAGTACTCACTCTACATGGTGTGCCAGATTATGAACATCCATGGGTAACGACTACCCCTGCTCAGTTTAAACAATACCTGCAATATCTACACGAAAACCAATACCGGGTAATTTCTTTGAAAGAACTATCTACCTATATTGATGCCAAACAAGCCCTGCAACTCATAAAACCTGACTTTACCAAACCCTTGAAAAATTAGTTGCCGTATAATTCATAAACATTCTTTCCAGATTTATTTCATCCAGTTTGCTATCTGATGTTGGCTGAGGTAACTTTTTTCAATGGGAGGTTAAAATGTCTAGCACACTTTTCAGACTAAGTAAACTATTTTTAAAAATTATATGTATATACATTAGTTGTATATACAATTATTATTTATATATTTGCATACACATATTAATCATCACACAACAACTAAACATTTACAACTATGGCAACTATTAAATGGACAGCAGACCCGATGCACAGTGAAGTTCAATTCAAGGTAAAACACCTAATGATCACCACGGTTACCGGGTATTTCAAAAAAATCAATGTAGAAGCAGAAACAGACAATGCGGAGTTTACCAATGCAAACAAAGTAGTGTTTACAGCCGATGTTAACTCTATTGATACCAACAACGAGCAACGGGATACCCACCTGAAATCACCTGATTTCTTTCATGCAGAACAGTTTAATCAAGTACGCTTTGTCGGAAACAAATACGAGAAAGCAGGTGGAGATAAATACAAACTACATGGCGATCTGACGATTCGTGACATTACCAAACCAGTAACCGTAGATGTAGAGTTTGGTGGTATTGTGGTTGACCCATATGGCCAGACCAAAGCTGGTTTTACCGTAAGTGGAAAAATTAACCGGAAAGAATTTGGCTTAACCTGGAACGCAGTAACGGAAGCTGGCAGCGTGGTGGTAAGCGACGAAATTAAATTACTGGCCGAAGTTCAGCTGGTAAAACAAAACTAAATTTAACTACAGGAGGTATTTTCAATCATGACTAATCAAATAGTAGGCCTGCATCACATTACAGCTATTGCCGGGACAGCCAAAGGTAACCTGGATTTTTATACCAAGGTGTTAGGCCTACGTCTGCTGAAAAAAACAGTAAATTTCGACGACCCAGGTACCTATCATCTCTATTATGGGGACGAAAAAGGCAGTGCCGGTACTATCCTCACTTTTTTTCCGTATGAGGGAGCCAGACGGGGCAGTGCTGGAGCAGGTATGGCTACCAACATAGCGTATTCTGTGCCGGAAGGAAGTTTCGATTTCTGGATAGACCATTTTCAGCAGCACCATGTCAGCTTTAGTAAACCTTCTGAAAAGTTTGGAGAGGCTTATCTTCCTTTCCAGGACCCAGACGGATTACGTTTGGAACTGGTCGTGTCTAAGAATCCGGATACCCGCAAACCCTGGGAAACCGCTGAAGTAAAGGAGCAAGTAGCTACTAAAGGTTTTCATGGTGTTACCCTTACCTTGCGCAATGTGCAGCCAACAGCTGCCGTGTTGACAAGTATTTTCGGATATAAATTACTAGAGCAAAGCGGAAACCGTTACCGGTATATAACCGATGCCATTGACACAGCAAATGTTATTGATCTGGTAGAACTGCCCAATGAAGCCCGTGGAATTGGAGGAGCAGGCACTAACCACCATATTGCTTTCCGGGTGAAGAATGAGGATATTCTAATGCACTTCCACGAAAAAGTAGAACGCAGCGGGTTAAGCATTACCAATAAAATAGACCGTAACTATTTTTATTCCCTGTATTTCCGGGAACCGGGCGGCGTTCTGTTTGAAATTGCTACCGATAATCCGGGCTTCGGAATTGATGAGCCCTGGGACAAATTGGGTTCTGGCCTATTATTGCCTCCACAATACGAATCCCGCAGAGCGGATATTGAAGCTATCTTACCGAAATTGAGTTAATTTATTTTTGTGTACTGGCGACGCAAGTTGTCAGTACACGTACATCGTAACGTATAAACCTTATATGTATACACACACCAAGCAATTGCGTACCTATGGCAAACCCCTGGCAGAAACCGGTAAAGTCCTACTGATGATTCATGGACGGGGGGCAACAGCTGAAAGCATTTTGTCGTTGGCTGAACACCTGCCCGTAGAGGAGTTTACGTTGCTAGCCCCTCAGGCAACCAACCATAGCTGGTACCCTCAAAGCTTTATGGCTCCCGAACCGCAAAATCAGCCTGCCCTGGATTCTGCCTTGGCACTTATCCATGAACTGGTAGAAAACATACTAAAACAGGGAGTCAGCAGCCGGAATATTTATTTCCTGGGTTTCTCGCAGGGTGCCTGTTTAACTTCTGAATACGCCACCAGGCATGCACAACGGTTTGGCGGATTGTTGATCTTCACAGGCGGGCTTATTGGGCAACAAGTAAATACAACAAACTATACTGGTAACTTCGATGGCACACCAGTGATCATAACCACTGGAGACCCAGACCCACACGTGCCGGTAAGCCGCGTTGAAGAAACTGTCCGTATTCTGGAAGAAAAAGGAGCCCGGGTGCTAAAAAAAATCTACAAAGGCCGGCCACATACGATTCTGCAGGAAGAGCTAGACATGGCTTCCCAATTACTGATCCAGTCGGCGGTCTAAAACAGAGACCTCTAGATAGATTAAAAAAGAATACCTGTAAATAAGCAAACTATGCATATCTTGGCAGTTGAATAAATTGCGCATGTCAACTGTTCATGATTTCAGGGGTACATTCTTCCGGTGCTAAAATAGATGCCATCAACGGACTCCGGGGATTGGCGGCCATACTGGTTATTTATTTCCATTCACTTTTTCCGGTCATTCTTCAGCAAACAGGATTCGACTGGATTATCCGGCATGGGTGGATGGGGGTGAACCTGTTTTTTATGCTCTCCGGATTTGTTTTATACCGGCCTTATTTCACCAAACAACGTGCTTTTAATAGCCGTCAGGATATCTGGGTATTTTATAAACACCGTTTCTTTCGGCTCTATCCCTTATTTACTTTTAATCTGCTGGTGTGTTTGCTGCTGATGGGGCCTGTTACGGCAGAAAGGCTACAGGCATTCTTTATTGCGTTAGTTGGCCTGTCCGGCTTTAGTTTGCAACACTTATTACCACCGCTGAACCCGGTACTTTGGTCACTGGCGGTAGAAATATGGTTTAGTGTCTTGTTTCCCTTTGTTGTAATAGCTGTTGGTAAGTATGGCTTTAAGAAAATATTTTTTCTAATACTAACACTAGCCTTAGTAACCAGAATTGCCGGAATGTTTTTTGCCAACCCCAATGTAAATATCAGCATTCTCCGCGACAGCCTGCTGGGGCGGTTAGATGATTTCCTGGTAGGAATGTTGATTGTTCGTTTGTATTACCAACATACGTATTTTACTAAATTATCGGCTTTACAGGTATGGGGTATAACGCTGCTTTCTGTAGGTTTCCTGTTAACGGCATTCATCGGCTGGGACTTTACAATCCGGGGGAACTATACCTGGTATTCACTGCCCTTGCTTAACAATTGTATCCAGATTGGTTTTGCAGGCATACTAGTGTTGTCTTTGAAGGAACATTCCTTGCTTAATCGCCTATTCCGGACATGGGCGTTGCAGGTTACCGGCCTGATGTGTTACAGTTTATACATCTGGCATTATTTGTTTACCGCTTCTTTTCAACTTCCGGTACCCTTCGTGGCAAATTATCTGTTGTACCTGCTTGCTGTAGCTAGCCTGGCTGCCTTTACTTACCGCTACCTTGAGTTTGGGCACATAAAAGACACAAGAACTTTATTCTTACTTCGTCATAAAGCCTCTTAAACTGCCTAAACATGAATCAAAATCCGTTAATAATGGCTGCTATTTCTATGATTGATGGGCAGATGGTAGAAATACCAGCAGGTGCCATTCGTATGCGGGACGACAGAAAAAAGCACTCGTGGACGGTTGAGGTAACTTCATTTTTACTTGCCAGATATCCAGTAACTCAGGATGAATACCTTGCCATCACCGGAGAATTACCCAGTACTTTTAAGGGCGAAAAAAGACCAGTAGAAACTATATCATGGACAGAAGCCGTCCATTTTTGCAATTTACTCTCCACAGCCGCTGGTTTACAACCTTGCTATGCTAGAAAAACACAGGCTAACGAATTCCTAGTTGATTCAACTGCAAATGGCTACCGGCTCCCAAGTGAAGCTGAATGGGAATATGCATGTAAAGCAGGTAGCACAGAACCCAGATACGGAGAACTAGATAAGATTGCCTGGTATAAAGGAAATGCAGATGGAACAACACATCCGGTTGGCATGAAAGAGCCCAATGTCTGGGGCTTGTATGATATGTTAGGAAATGTATGGGAATGGTGTTCAGACGTGTATGATGAACCTATATATGGTTCGTACCGAATATTCCGGGGTGGTGGATGGTTCGATGAGCCAAGAGGCTGTCTGGCAACAAACCGGAGGCGTAGCCACCCAGTTGCCTTCAAAATTGACGATCTTGGCTTTCGACTTGCCCGTAATCTGCCAAAAAATGACTAAAGAGTTGAAAAATGTGCACGGCTGTTGCTGGGTAAAACTATCCTACTAATAGTAACCCTATTTCTGAAACTACAAGCTCTTATCCTGATTCTGATAATAATAAGGATTAAAAAAATGTATTCTGATTTTATTTACATTGAAAAATAATAAATACAGCTTTATCTTCGTGGCAGAATTATGTAGGCTAGTTCATGATCAACCTCTTAGTTACCGGCTCATCCGGACAGTTAGGGAGCACACTTGTTAAGCAGTTGCAGCAAGCAGGCTATCATGTAGTGGGGATAGATACAGTTCCAGCCGAAACCACTAGCCACCTGGTAGACATCCGGGACAAAAATCAACTATTGTCTGTCACAAAATCTGTAGATGCCATTATTCATACGGCAGCTGTGCATGGCAAACAGTATGAATTAAACTATCCCAGAGAAGAATTTATTTCTACTAATATTCAGGGTACTCTTCATTTACTGGATGCCTGTGTCGTACATGGCATAAAAAAGTTTGTGTACACTAGCTCTACTTCCATCTATGGACATGCTATGGTACACGGGCAAGAGGCTGTTTGGGTAGATGAATCTTTGCCTCCTGATCCCAGAGATATTTATGACATTACTAAACTTACCGCCGAACTGCTTTGCCGAGATTATTTTGAGAAACAAGGAATAGAAACTACTGTGCTCAGAGTATCCAGATTTTTACCGGAGCCTCCACGCACAACTGCTATTCACCGGCTATACCGGGGAATTGATATAAGAGATGGAGCTGCAGCCCATCTGCTGGCACTAAAAAAGACATTCAATACGTTTGAAGCGTTTACCATTTCAGCCAAGAGTCCTTTTCAAAAAACGGAAGTATCCTTACTAAAAACTGCTCCTGAACAATTACTAAAAAACCATTATCCGGAAATTTATCAAGTGTTCGCCCAGAGAAACTGGGCCTTTCCTGTTTCCATAGACCGGGTATATGCCATAGAAAAAGCGGAGAAATTGCTCGGATATAACCCCCAGTATAATTTTCAGGAGTATATACAGATGCACAGGTAATAGATTCTTCGTATCTGTTTCCACTCACATACAAGAAAATCGAACTAATTTGGTATACTGCTGACATAGGGCTGTCAGTAAAATGTTGTTTCTTTGTAGAAAGTCAGTAGAATCATGCATTGGTGCATCAGACTGTTTTCACTGCCAGTACATGTATTTGTACATACACTACCAAATCATTTTATGCTATGAAAAACCGGATTTGTGCTCTTTTTTTATTTGATGGGTATGCCGACTGGGAACCTGCCCTGGCCATTGCCAACTTGAACAAATACAGTGATATAGCTATTGTACCTTTTTCTATATCCGGGCAGCCAGTAACGTCCATGGGTGGCATTCAGGTAGTTCCACAAAAATCTCTTTCTCAGATACAAGCCGACCCTATAGATTTACTCCTTTTGCCAGGTGGCGATGCTTGGGAAGAATCAGAAGTAGCCAATATAGCCTTAGAACCCCTGGTAAACAAACTCATCAGCCAGAACAAAAGTATCGCTGCTATCTGCGGAGCAACTCTGTTACTGGCAAGAATGGGCTTGCTGAATACAATCCCACACACCAGCAATGGCCTCAATTATTTGAAGCAACATTGCCCTACCTATCAGGGCGAGGCTTTTTACCAACAACAGCCATGTGTAGCTACCAAAGGCATTATTACGGCTAATGGAGCTGCCATGATAGAGTTTGCCCATTCCATCTACCACACGTTCCAGCTGTTTGACGACCAAATGCTTGATGACATACAAGCTCTATACAAAAGCGGAGGCATGATAAACAGATTTCAGGAACAAGATGCGAGTGCTGAGTGAACACTATTTAGTTACCAGGGAATAACAAGGTTTGTATGAGTAATCCGGCATTAACCTATCATACCATTGCTCCACCACCATCGCTTGCTGCGTATGTACGCTTTTTCTGGAACCTGGAAGGAGAACTTTCGCCAGGCCACGTTTACACTCACCATTCCATGGCCGACGTGTGTCCGGAACTGATCTTTCATTATAAAGAGTTGTTTACTGTATTGCCAAAAGATGAAACAGCCAATTACTTATCTTTTTCTGGTGTACAAGGGCAAACCAAGCATACATCACGGTATAAAATAAGCCGGAGCTTTGGCCTGTTTGGCGTTTATTTATATCCCTATACCTTGCCTGTGCTTTTACATTTACCCGCCAGTGAACTTACTAATGAGTATGTGCACTTGAATGATCTGTTAGGGAAAGAAGGAGAGGAACTGGAAGAAAAAATGATGCTAGCCACGAATACGCAACAAAGGATACACTTGGTTTCCAATTTTCTGGAGGGCAAATTACGAAAAGCAGCTCCCTTGCTTCCGGGTATGTATGAAGCTATCCAGCAAATAAGGCAAAGCAGAGGTACGAGTAAAATAAAAGAATTAGCACATCATAGCTGTTTGTCGGAGAGGCAATTTGAGCGAAACTTCAAACACGCAACTGGATTTAGCCCTAAACTTTTTTCTAGAATCATCCGCTTCCAAGCAGTATTCAATCAGTTTAGAACAGTACCGCACAAAACATTAACTGAGCTAGCCTTCCAGTGCGGTTATTATGACCAATCTCACTTCATCGAAGATTTTAAGCTTTTTTCTGGCCATAATCCAAAAAGTTTTTTTACTGAAAAAGCTTCAGAACTGCCATGGGTGTAGCAAGATATGTCGGATTTTTCCAATTTTTTGAATCTAGCTACCCCTACTTTTGGAGGATAAACCAAACTTTCAAACAATGAATATACCTTCTCAATATCTGCAGCTGATGCCTTATTTGATTGTAACGGGCGCAGAATCTTTTGCTCAGTTTACAAAAAATGTTTTTGGTGCCATAGACCAAGCCCTCCATAAAACCGATGAAAAAACTGTGATGCATGGAGAGTTACGAATCGGGCAGGCGGTACTTATGTACAGCGATGCTAGTGAAGCATGGCCCGAAAAAACAGCTGCTCTGTATTTATATGTGCCAGATGTAAACCAAGTGTACGAAAAAGCCTTGGCACAGGGAGCAAAAGTCTTGCATACCCCTGAACAGAAAGAGTATGGCTACGCCGCTGGTTTTGCCGATCCATTCGGCAATCATTGGTTTGTGGTAGCTGCTAATTCAGATAAAGGGTAAATGTATAATCAGTTATTCGTGCGTAGATGACAACTGCAGAAATTATATCCTTCCGGCTGCAAAACCAACAATTAACCCGGCCTTTGTGTACCACTTCTCAACAAGTAGTGGCCTGGATGGGAGCTATGCAAGCCCAGGAATATGCCATGGCCAGGTGGGCTGTTGGTTTGCGCTTACCCGGAAGTACGGATGCCAGTGTGGAAGCAGCATTTAACCGGGGCGACATGTTAAGAACCCATGTATTGCGGCCCACCTGGCATTTTGTAACTCCTGCAGATATTCGATGGCTCCTGGCCTTAACTGCTCCCAGAGTGCATCAACTCAACAAACCGATGTACCGCAAATTAGAAATAGATGCAACGCTTTGTGTCCGTAGTAAAAATATACTAAGTAAAGTGCTGGAAGGCGGAAAACAACTTACCAGAGAAGAATTAGGCCAATCGTTCTCACAGTATCAGCTTGCTGCCCAAGGACACCGGCTGGCGTATTTAATTATGCAGGCAGAGTTAGATGGCCTCATTTGTAGTGGTGCCTGGAAAGGCAAGCAGTTTACCTATGCCTTGTTAGATGAACGAGTGCCGCCTGCCAAAATCTACACAAGGGAAGAAGCCCTGGCGGAACTAGTGAAGCGTTATTTTGCTAGCCGTGGCCCAGCAACTTTGCAGGATTTTGCTTACTGGTCTGGGCTTACAGTACGTGATGCCAGGGAAGGAGTCTGGATGAACAAACCCTATTTGGTGGAAGAATACATCGATGGAAAAGCCTATATTTTTTCTGCCGATTTTCAAGCGATGGAAAGTACTATGCCAGCTACTTTCTTAATGCCTGTGTATGATGAATATGGAATTAGTTATAAAAACCGGAGTGCCCTGCTTCCTTCAGTAGATTTTCCGTTAGAAGACATCGTTTTCGACCGGATGATTGTGGTGAACGGACAACTAGCTGGCACCTGGAACCGCATTATTCAAAAAGAAAATGTTCATATACAGCTACAACTGATGCAAGCCTTGAATGATTATGAGCTAAGCGAACTAAGGCATGCGGTGCAGCAATTCGCCGCTTTTCTTGATAAAGAAGTCAGCGTTGAATTTGTTAACGGAAAAAGTAGAGGATAGGCGTGTCAAATTTCTACACTGAATACTACCTCCAAAAATGGACAGGGATATGGAGTATATAAGTTATTACAGGTGAAATAGTTTTTAGGTAATGCTTATCAAACTGAAAAATAAAATTTACATATTGATTGTAAAATAAATGAACGCTCACTTATATTTGTGTTGGTATGAGAACAAGAGATGAACAAAAGGAGCTAGCTATTAGGCAGAAAGCTATAGAAATGATTGCCAAAGAGGGACTAGATGGCTTTGGGGTAAATAAACTGGCTAAAGCAGCAGGCGTTTCTCCGGCTACCATTTATATCTATTATAAAGACCGGGAAGACCTCATCTTGAGCCTTGGGCAGCAAGTAAGTGAGCACATGCTGGAAGTAAGCCTGAAAGATTTTGATCCGGCTATGCATTTTGATGAAGGACTCCGGATTCAATGGATTAACCGGGCATCTTATTTTATGCAGTATCCGCTGGAAGTAGAATTTATTGAGCATCTGCGGTATTCGCATTATCACCAGAAAATTGCCGGGGCTGTTACGCAAAAGTTCAAGGAAGCCATGGGAGCATTCATTAAAAATGCTATTCAACGGAAAGAACTTATTCCTCTTCCTTTCGAAGTATACTGGTCCCTGGCATTTGCTCCCTTGTATCAGTTGATTAAGTTTCATAATCAAGGATTCAGTATGGAGAAAGATCATTTTACGTTAACCAATGACTACATGATGCAAGCCCTGCAATTAGTATTAAAAGCTTTAAAACCATAAATTTTTCCTAACAACCAGATGAGCACTCACGTCTTAAAGTCAAATCCAATTACAGGATCAGCTGACAGAGCAGCGGATTCAGTGCTAGTTTTCAAGACAGACCTTTTCACTGAAAGAGATGTAGAGAAGATCAGGCCATGGCTGGATGAGTGGATTGGCAGGGGCGCATGGAATGTAGACCTAGCCGATATTGACCGTATCCTGCGTATAAAAACCACTAGCAAGCAAGCCAAAGAAATAGGCAAGCGTATGCAGGATGCTGGGTATTTCTGTGAAGAGTTACCAGACTAACTGCTTGTTGCTTCGATAAAATACGTATTTTCTATGCAAACCTCCAGACAAAACGAACAAACGGAAAAAGCCTTTACCCGGTATCAGGTTTTTATTATTGCGATCCTGGCTATTTTACAGTTTACCGTAATACTGGATTTTATGGTATTATCTCCACTTGGCGCTATGTTGATGGAGGAGTTACAAATTATCCCTTCACAATTTGGCTTAGTAGTGTCGGCGTATGCATTCAGTGCAGGGGCTTCTGGCTTGCTAGCCGCTGGCTTTGCCGACCGTTTTGACCGGAAGAAACTATTAGTATTTTTTTACACTGGCTTTGTTATCGGTACGTTGCTTTGTGGGATAGCAGATAGTTATCAGTTTCTATTAGTTGCCCGAGTAGTCACTGGCTTATTTGGCGGGGTAATTAGTTCTATTGGGTATGCCATCATTGCCGATTTATTTGCTGTACAGGTGCGGGGCAGGGTAATGGGCTTTGTACAAGCAGCTTTTGCTGCCAGTCAGATACTGGGTATTCCTATTGGGTTGCTATTGGCCAATCAGTTTGGCTGGCACGCCACTTTTCTCATGATCGTTGGCGTAAGCATTGTAGTAGGAATCTTAATTATTGGGTATATGAAGCCCATTACTGCCCACCTGAACAGTCAATCTGCTACTAATCCTTTTGGACATCTGGCGCATACTCTCTCACAACCAACCTATATACTGGCTTTTGCTACAACCACTCTGCTGGCAACCGGCGGTTTTATGCTGATGCCCTTTGGTAGTGCCTTTGCCATTTACAACCTGGGCGTCAGTATGCAGGAATTGCCTATTATCTATGCGGTTACAGGGGTGTTTTCTATTGTATTTGGCCCCATCATCGGAAAGCTCAGCGATAAAATTGGGAAGTATCCAATGTTTGTGATCGGCTCCCTGATTGCCATGGTTTTTATTGCCATCTACAATAATTTAGGGGTTACACCTTTGTGGCTCATTATTTTGCTCAATGTGATTACTTTCATTGGTGTTTCCTCTAGAATGATCTCTGGCACAGCCTTAATGACAGCCATTCCAAAGCTGCCGGATAGAGGAGCTTTTATGAGTATCAATTCATCGGTACAGCAAATATCAGGTGGTATTGGTTCGGCAGTAGCCGGATTGATCGTTATCCAGGAAAGCACCAAACCCATTCTGCATTACGACATTTTAGGCTACGTAGTGATGGTAGCCATGCTAATAACTGTAGTGATGATGTATTTTGTGAACAGAAGTGTGAACCGGCCTTCTGGCGAGGAAGCATTGCCGAAAGATCAGCAAAAACCAGCATTTAGACCCAGCTAAGAGCCGTTTTCTGTAGGAAATTCTACTTAATCGAGATGATCAATTTACATATATAGAAACTAATCTATGACGCCACAAGAAAAACAGGCAGTAAGCCTTGTTCAACAATGGCATACGGCTTTGAATATAGGGGATGTAGCTAGTTTAGTAGCTTTATTGGATACCAGGGTGCAACTAGTTGGTCCGCGCGGTACAGCAGAAGGCGTGCACCTAGTGAAAGAATGGGTAGAGCGGGCAAAGGTGAAGTTACTTCCTCAACGGTACTTTGCGCTCGGTGATACAGTACTAATAGAAGAAGTAGGGGAGTGGTATACTCCAGGCGCTGAAAGTGGTACCGAAAGCCAAGTAGTTTTTACTGTTTTCAGCGTACATAACGGTTCAATTGTCAGCATTCAGCGGCATCCTGATTTGGAAACGGCACAGGCTGCTTCAGGTGTAGCTTTTATACCGGAAGTACATCCTGAATAAAAGTATAGCAAAATCTTTTGAAGCGAAATACGGCTTTTCCTTCAAAAGATTTTGCTAGCTTATTGGTACTATACTGGTTTCAGTGTAGACAGTTAGGCGGCCAGTTGTTTAATACCCCTCACTTGCAAGTAGGCCATAGCCGCTACCCAGAAAGCCACGCCAGTTATTAGGCCATATCCAATCAACGTCAAATTAAATAATCCCAAGAGCACAATCGACATACTGGCAAGTACCCAGAGGTTATCCAGCATACTAATGAGTTGCACACGGCCAGTCCGGATTGGTTTCTGCAAACTTTCGTACCCGACAAAGGCAGCAAAGACTACTAAAAAGATTCCGGTACCATAAAAAGGCGATAGCTGCTGAACACCAAAAATATCAGCTATAAAACGGGCGAATACAATAAGGCCAATGCCAGTTGCTCCAGAACTTACTGCATTCAGCAAAAGGATATTTTTTAAGTACATCATGGTTGTTTTTGTTTAGTGATGAAACAAAGGTATATTGGTAATGCTGCAGAAAATTGATATTTTACGACAAAATGAAACTGCAAACTGTACACCTGCTGAATTTTATGGAATATGCCCGCGTCCGCGGCTTGGCTGAGAAGCAATTAAAAGAGGTCATAAAACAACCGCCCGCTGAATGGCCAGATGCCTATTCTCAGGTAGCAACAGAAGATTTTTATGCGGTGGTACAGCTGGTAAATGAACAGCTGAAGGATGAGTTGCTAGGAATCCGTTTGGGTGAATTTATGCAGCTAAAAGCCTTGGGTTTGGTGTATCAGATTTCTTTGCAGGCTACCACAGTAGAAGAGGGCTTTTATTATCTGAAAAGCTATCTAGATGCCAGTTTGCCCCTCATCCAAATTTCTACACAGGCAGGTAAAGAAAAAGCCGCAATTGATCTATGGATTGAAACTGGCTATCAGAAAGAAAATCGCCTTATTTTAGAAAATGTATTAACTATAATGGCCAGAGAACTCCGGATGATGGCTGGTGAAAAAATAGCTATTACCCTTACTTCTCCTTTTCATCAGCCGGCATATCCGGATGGCTGGCAAAAAGGCAACAGTTTTTCTCTGACGTTTACCAATACCCTGTTCAAAGCAGCATTACAAGATACTAGCCGCTGGAAACTGGAAATCCTGGTGCCGGCCTATTTAAACATGATTGAGGGGTTAAAAACAGATCAGTCGTTTGCATCGCAAGTGAAAATGACCATGCTCCATATGGCTCAACCGGAGCTACCAGACTTAGACAAAGTGGCCGATACGTTGCATTTGACGGCCCGTACCCTGCAAAGGCGGCTGGAAAATGAAGCTACCACGTTCCGGCAGATTAGTGCTTCACTGAAGAAAGAGATTTCTTACCTGCTAATCAGTCACAAACAGTATTCGGTAGCTGATATTTCACTGGTTCTGGGTTTTTCTGAGCCAGCTTCTTTTATTCATTCTTTTACTAAATGGTACGGCCATTCTCCCCAGAAATACAGGCAGCAGCTTGCCCTATAAATAAGTAATGCCATCAAACGTAAGCGCATGTTGTGTATTTAAACTTAAGAAGTTAAGTTAAATGGAGTTCATTTCAGGTGTTCATCCCGTCAAAAAACCTGTTGGTGTAATATACTTTACAGATAGTTTTCTGCTTTATACTTTTGGTAGCATACAACAGCAGTAAATTTTCCAGTACCTAGTATCCGAATCAACTTCACGTGTACAAGTATGTATCATCATCAAAAAGAGGTAAGTTCAAATGTTGACATTGACGCGCCCATGCAGCTTACCATGATTCATCTACTGAGTAAACTACAATCGTTTTTTAAAAGCGAATGGAAACGGTTGCTGACGATATTTTTGATGTATACACCCACCTATTTGATTTTGATGCTGGTAAGCACTAGGCAAGGCCCCGAATATATGGAGACGCTGTATGGCAAACCCAATGAATGGTTTTGGCGTGGCTTGCAAAATGTAGTAGAAGTTACCATTATCTATTATGTGCTTATCTTCCGGGTGGCCTTACCTTTTCTGCGGACCAAAAAAGTGAAGCGTTTTTTGTTTCAGTTATGCACTTTTCTGATACTGCTGTTTGTTTACGAATATATTTACAACTTTATATTAATTTCACCTTCGGTACGGGCTGGCGTTGGGTTACCTGATTTTCTTACCTGGCATGTGGGCGTAGATGTGATTATTCTTTGCATTGGGGCCGCTGTTTCCCTGCTCATTGAGTGGAATGCCAAAAGTAAACGCCAAGAGGAACTGGAGAGGCAAAAACTAGATGCAGAACTGTCGGCCATTAAATACCAGATTAATCCGCATTTCCTATTCAATTCGCTCAGCTTTATTTACAGCAAAACCATTCCCCTCAATGAAGAGGTAGCCCATGCCGTGTTGTTATTATCAGATATTATGCGCTATGCCCTGGGAAGAGATGAGGATGGACAAGGCAAGGTAGATCTGATGAAAGAAATTACGCATATGAAAAATGTACTGGAGATTAACCAGATGCGCTATGAGTATACGTTGCACATTCAATACCAGGAAAATATCAGCCATACACCTATTCGTATTCCGCCGCTGGTATTGATCACCTTGGTAGAGAATGCCTTTAAACATGGCGACCTGAGTGATGCAGAGAATCCGCTGGCAATCCGGCTGGAAGCCGATAATAAGCACCTGCATTTTTATTGTTGCAATAAAAAGAAGAAAGGCTCTAAAGAACTTTCCAACGGCATCGGCTTGAGCAATGTGCGGCAACGGCTGGAACTCATGTATGGGGTACGGCATAGCTTCCACATAAAGGAAGATGACAAGTATTATATTACCAATTTACATATTGACCTGTAAGCCTAAGTAGTGATTTTAATAAACCCAAGCGTATGATCTCCTGTATGATTGTTGACGATGAGCAACATGCCATTGACCTGCTGAAACGCCATATTAGCCAGACACCTTTTCTTGACCTGGTAGAGACAACTACTAATCCGGTAAAGGCTTTGCAAGTGCTACATGAAAAGAAGATAGACTTAATTTTTCTGGATGTACAAATGCCGGAAATGTCTGGGATTGAGTTTATGCAATCCATCAATGGCCGGAGCAAAGTTATTCTAACGACAGCTTACAGCCAGTATGCCTTGGAAGGGTTTGATCATGAAGTAGTAGATTATCTGCTGAAACCGATCTCTTTTGCCAGGTTTATTAAGGGTGCCCAGCGGGCGTTATCCCTGATAAAACCGGCAGCGCAGGAAGAGCATGAGTATGTTCTGGTAAAAACTGAACAAAAAGGAAAGCTGCTGAAGATCAATCTCAAAGATGTGGTGTATATAGAAGGATTGAAAAATTATGTGGGGTTCTTAACCCGTCAAGGCGAACGCATTATTGCGCTACTGAACATGAAAGACCTGGAAGACCGGTTGCCCACCGACCGCTTTGTGCGTACGCATAAATCATTCATGGTGGCTGTGCCTTATATTATCCTGATCGAAGGCAATACTGTGGGCATGGAGTTTACCAATGTACGGATACCTATCGGCGATACATACCGGGAAGCTTTTCTCCGCCAGATGAAAGGAAAAATTCTAACAAATAAAAATTAAGCAATGGCTATAAAATTTACTAGTAGCCAATGCCTTTGAAGATTAAATTTTAACCAAATGATATTCAGAAGTATCCCTGCTATGGTCCCTATTGATAAATGCCAGTAATTCTGCTAATTACAGCAGTGCCAATCATGGAGCTATTAAAAGGAATACAGGCTGACGTAAGTGATAAATAGTATACTCAATACCTCATTTTAAGGTCAGTAAGCAATGCAATAGGTAGCAAACCGTTAAACTACTTCAAACAAGGCTCTCTATATAATACCATCTAACCAAGCGTACTTCCGCGTACTTACAACTCCTATGAATCTACTCATACTAAATAAATTGCTGTGGGGAATGCAAGGCTTTTTAGCGGTAGTTTTTCTCATTGCCGGCAGTGCCAAGCTATTTCAATCTCCAGCGAGGGTAGCCCAATTAGTGCCTGCCTCTTTTCCATTGCCCTTTCTTAGAGTATTAGGTGCATTGGAAATTCTGGGGGCTGTGGGCATAGTTCTACCTTTAGTACTAAACGTTTTGCCGGTCTTAACATTAGTTGCGGCTGCCTGTATGGGGCTGGTTCTACTGGGAGCAGGAGTGGTGCATTGGCAAAAGAAGCAGTTTTCGAAGCTGCCTATGTTGGTTGTCCTATTGGCCTTATCCATAACAGTTACCGTGGGCCGGTACTTTCTACTTGAAAGTACATAATCCAGGTAAGTGGTTCATTCTATGTTGCTTGTGTATTGAAATCTCCAGAATAATGCCTGTATACTTAACCTCAGATTCCTGTATACTTAGCTTTCTGTCCCTTTGCTTTTGAATCTTTTTAAACAACTTATATATGTTTACATCCGCCAGTTCACCTACACTTCCTACGCCTACCTTGTCTACCGAACGTTATGATGCCCTAGATGCAGCCCGGGCTATTGCCTTGCTCATCGGTATCTTTTTTCATGGGGTAGAGTCGCTGGTATCTTTTTTACCTCCCATGCTGTGGGCTGTAAAAGATGCCCAGACAAGCGTAGGTATAGATGTATTTTTCTATGTATCGCACGTATTCCGCATGCAGGCTTTTTTCCTGTTATCAGGTTTTTTTGCACACATGTTGTACCACCGGAGAGGAGCACAGGGATTTTTAACCCATAGGGCGGCACGTATTGGATTACCCTTGCTTCTTTTCTGGCCAGTCATCGTCGTATCCGTCCAGTTATTATGGACATGGGGGTATCAGCAAATGGGCTACCTGGCCATGAACCCAGCCATAGCTGACATGGGATACTGGCAAATTGTAGAGCAAAATTTTCGTTCCTTTATTTGGATGAGTAATGGCTTTCCATTAACCCATTTATGGTTCCTTTATTATCTTCTCTGGTTCTGTGCTGGGGTGCTAGTTTTACGGCCACTTGTAGCAAAAGTCCTAGATAAGCAAGGCACGTTCAGGCAAGGGGTAGATAAAGGAATAAGTTTTCTAATGAACCGGTGGTGGGGAAGTTTGATTTTCGGGGTAGTAACCATTCCGGCGATGTGGGGTATGAAAAATGGGTTTGGCATAGATACACCAGATGTTGGCTTGCTGCCTAAATGGGCTTCTTTCCTTGTATATGGAGGCTACTTTACCTTAGGCTGGTTTTTGCATCGACACAAGGAATTGCTTGCAAATTTTAAAAAATATTGGAAAGTAAACCTCTGTATAAGTCTAATTCTGGTTGCCCTCGTTACTACTTCTTTTCTATCCACGGTCTATCAGGCAATGGCACCAGGGCAGCAAGCCAGTGCTGCCGCAATAGATCCAGCCACTATGCAGCTAATGAGTATAATCTATAACAGTTTCTATGGGTTAGCCTCCATGACTGCCGTCTTTGCCTTTATTGGAGCGATGATGACTTTCTTTTCCCGCCCCAGCCGACCCATCCGCTATATATCTGATGCTTCGTACTGGATGTATCTCATTCATTTACCTGTGGTCGTTTTCTTTCAGGTATGGGTCTATTCTTACGAATGGCATTGGCTGCTAAAGGTAATGGCTATTTTGCTGCCAAGTTTAGCTGTTTTGTTGCTCAGTTATCATTTTTTGGTTCGTTCAACCTTTATAGGTGTATTTCTGAATGGAAGACGATACGGGAAGCCTGAAAAGTATACTCAGCGGGCAAATACCCAGGTACCTTCCTAAATACCTAAGGCTGTCAATCAGCAGGTGTGGAGTACTAGTTAATAAGTTACGAAACAAGTCTATTGATAACTCCTAATAAAATTTAATCTATTGCAGATGCAACCTAAGCAGTAAGTTTATGGGTCTTTACTCCATCTACAGATTAATCTTATTAGTTATGAATTATTTTTTGTTCTCTTTTTCATTCGTGTCTATACTCTTTTTATTGGCTTGTGAATCCAACAAACTAGATATAACAGATGCTTCCGCATCCAAAATTACAGCCACATCTATTACTGGGCAGTGGCAGGTAGACAAAGTGATGCATGGCTGGACTGGAAAAATAGTGGGAGCTGAAACCTTACCGAATCAGGAGTTTTATCAGTTTAATGCCGATAGTAGTTTCCGGAAATTTACATCGGAAGGAGTGGAGACAACCGGTACATACTCCCTTAGCCAAAACAAAGAAGGAAACTATGATATAGCGTTGACTTTTATAGCGGAGACAGACCCTGGCAAAGTTGCCTTACAGTTTAGTTGCGGAGGTACATTAGTTTTGCAGTTGAGCCAGGAAGAAGGCTTAACAGAAAGCAACCTGCCTTGCGATGGTCCTAAAAAATACTACCGAAGACTGGAGGAGGATAAATAAAATATAGCTATTTATTTTATCAGTGAAAGTTAAACCTGTTTGGTTTTAGAACCTGACAGTTTTTTTATTAATCATACAACTTTACCATATCAGCCAAAAAAAAGGTGTAAATCAATAAATTACCTAGTAAAGGTTTGCTTATTCCGCAGCATTTCTAAGATTTGATTAGCTTTTTTAGCCCGCTTTATTGGATCTGTAGTGGTGGTTAACCGGTAGCCAATGGTGTACAAGTTAGTTTTATTGAGTGTCAGGTAAAAAGCATAGGCTTCCGGCTCCTGCTTCAGTAGTTCTATAAAATCTGCCGGAACTTCCATTGTGCTGGATGGCGCATAGGCTATGTCCCACCGTCCATCTTGCTTAGCTAGCGCTACCTGGGCCAACCCACTAGGTTGCATCCGTCCTGCTTGCATCAGTTTTTCTACTTTGGCTACATTTACCTGCGACCAGGTACTTTTGGGTCTTCTGGGCGTAAAACGTACTACATAGGAGATATCATCGTATTTGTTGAGCAAGCCATCAATCCAGCCCCAGCAGAGGGCAACATCTACTGCTTGGTCGTGGCGGATAGTAGGTATATTGCTTCCTTTCTTATAATACCGTAGCCAAAAGCCTTTTTCCTTCTCATGGTTAGCTGCCAGCCAAGTATCAAAGTCTTGTTCTGATTCAAAAGATACAACTGGTAGGTCTCTGTAAGTTAACATAAGGCGTAGAGTAGGTAGCAATTTGCCAGAGGGAAATTATAGAAAAATGGATAGCCGACCAAATTTTTTACGAAGCTATGTAAACAATTGCTAGATGGTTTTCCAAAATCTGAATAATTTTGTTAGTTTGCTTGGCTATCACGACAAACTTCCTAGCTAATTTAGTTAAATGGACCATCAGGATACCGGGCATTACTGGAATGAAAATGCTGCAACATGGACCCTGCTTAGCCGGGCAGGATTCGATACTTACCGGGATTATTTGAATACGCCTGCCTTTCTAGAAAAGCTACCTAACATTACAAATTTAAAAGGCCTGGACATTGGTTGTGGTGAAGGGCATAATACCAGGCTACTTGCTCTGCGGGGAGCCCAGGTATCAGCCATTGATATTTCTGAAGTATTTATCCAATACGCAAAAGAAACAGAGACTGCTTCTCCTTTGAACATACACTACCAGCGGGCCAGTGCCGTAGATTTACCCTTTGCGGAAAATACCTTTGATTTTGCAACCGCCTTTATGAGTTTTATGGATATTCCGGAAACAGAAAAAATATTGAAGGAAGCTTTCCGGGTACTGAAAACGGGAGGTTTTTTGCAATTTTCTATTTCACATCCCTGTTTTGATACGCCTCACCGGAAAAACCTGCGGAATGCCGATGGAAAAACATATGCAATAGAAGTAGGCGATTATTTCAAAAATCAACATGGCGACCTAAGCGAATGGACATTCAGTGCATTGCCTGAAAAGTACCAGTCGCTGCCAAAATTCAAGGTGCCCAGGTTTACCAGAACTCTCAGCCAGTGGGTAAATATGCTGATACAGGCAGGTTTCTTTATTGAATTTATGAACGAACCAAAAGCCAGTGATGAAGCAATACAACAACACCCCTTTCTGCAGGATACCCAGGTAGTTGCTTACTTTCTGCATATCCGCTGCCGCAAACCTGATAAATAAAGGGTTGTTAAACCGATATATATATAGGTAAAATGACCAATTTTTACCACTAAACTGCTGGAATTTTCTGCAAGATTCGCATACGAACAAATACGTATCCTAAACAACAGACAATTATGCAACGCAGAAAATTTATCCAGACAGGCCTGGTCGCTACACCCCTAAGCATGTCAGGTATTACTTTAGTGGAAGTCGGAGCAAACACACTTCCCGTAGAGAATAGTTTTGTAGTAAAAGCAGGCCAAGACCGCTTTAATGAACCTATCAAATACCGGGGCATTAGTCCAAATCTGGTGAAAATATCTGCTAGAGACACCGGAGGACAATTTTCAGTTTTTGAGTATGAAGGTTTCGCCAAAATGGGCCCCGACCTGCATGTACATTTGAAACAGGACGAAACTTTTTATATATTGGAAGGAGAGTATATTTTTCAGGTAGGCGAACAGAAGCATACATTAGTGGCTGGAGATACCATTTTCCTCCCAAGGAATATTGCTCATACCTGGCTGCAACTCACCGATAAGGGAAAACTGATGTATATGTTGCAGCCTGCCGGCAAGATGGAGGAATTCTTTAAGAAAATGAATTTACTAAAAGGGATTCCTACCCAGGATGAAATCAATAAGATACATTTAGCACATGACCTGAGAGTTTTGGGGCCTCCTTTGTCTTTGTAAGTGTGTTGGTGAAAATCAACCCGTACCTTGCCATGATAGTATTCGATTACCGGCTGCCCAGCCCCGGCTTACGGGAATACGTAAGGCAGTACCAGATTGTAGGGTTTGAGTTTAAGGAAAGCGAAACCGTTCCCTGGAAACCTTACTGGCCACGTCCGGAAAACTGCTTGTCTTTTTATCCCAGAAAAACAGAAATTATTGAATCGGTACCAGGGCAACAGGAACTAGTGCGGCCTCATGCCATTATCCGCGGACAACCCTGTTTTATCACAAACCGTCAGCCGAAGCATAATTTTGTTTTATTTCAGATTGTGTTCCAGCCTGGTGCCTTATTCAGGCTTACCGGGGTGCCAGCCCAGGAACTTACCAGTGTTTTTGTAGATGCGGAAGCTATATTTTCTAATGAACTTACTCGCGTGAACGAGCGGCTAAGCAGCACAGATAACCACCTGGAAATGATTCAAATTGTAGAATCGTTTTTATTTCATCTGGTCAGCAAGGTAAAATATGATGTTCGGCCGGTAGACAAAGTAAGCTTGTATATAATGCACTCTCCCAGGCAGGTTTCTCTGGATTGGCTAGCTAGAGAATCCTGTTTAAGCCGGAAACAGTTTTACCGGAAATTTGTGGAACGTATGGGCGTTAGCCCTAAATTGTTTTCCCGGATTGTACAATTTGATAATGCCGTAAAACTTAAAAATGCACATCCTCAAACAGATTGGCTGAGTATCGCCTTGGATTTAGGCTACTACGATTATCAGCATCTGGTTAGGGATTTTAAAGAATTTACTAACCTGACACCAAATGCTTTCTATCTGCAAGATAGTAATGCGCCCGAACGGAAATTCGGGCATAAAGAAACCTGAATATAGTAGTGTAGCTAAATAAACACATTGCCCTTCAGTAAAATATCTTCAGTATGAAGTCTTGTATACGCTGTAAGCATTCCATCTCTACAGTTCGTTTCCTCTCTGTTTTTCGTTAAGTGTATCAAATACATCAATTATACGCTGTATAAATGAATGTAGGTAAGGATTGGTGTATTGGCTGTTCCAATCTACCTATATGCCTTCCTATAATCTTCCTTGATATAACTTAATTGCATCTTCTTTAACTAAACTCTCCTCACCCATTATCAGCCGCCTGATCAGGTGAGATATAGGTACCGGTAGCTGTATGCCTACAAATAATTTAATTTTATTGAAATTTTTATTTGGAATTAGTCTAAATAATTCTTTTTTTTGAACTTTATTTAGAATTGATCTAAACAATTATTTTTAAATTGATCCCTGTGAAACCCTCTCTATCTATCAAACACCTCTACCTTTTTATTTTTTCTCTTACTGTGTTGCTTTTACCTTCAATGGTAGCTAAAGCCCAAGTTGGAACCATTACAGGCCATATTATTTCCAGTGATGGGAAGCCTGCTGCATTTGTGAATGTAACCTTAAAAGGTGTTTCCAAAGGCACTACAACCTCTGATGAAGGTAATTACTTAATAAAATATGTAAAACCAGGGGAGTATACACTAGTTGTATCTTTTGTAGGGTTGCAAACCCAGGAGAAGCAGGTAACAGTTGTCGCCGGAGAAGTTAAGCAGGTAGATTTTGTACTCTCTGAAGCCTCCCAGCAATTATCCGATGTAGTCATCACCGGCAGAAAAACCATGAATGAGCAACCGGTGAATGTAGGCAAAGTAGCTATCAAACCCATGGATTTGCCACAGAGCATAGCGATTATAGACCGTGAAATCATGGATCAACAGCAAACCCTGCGGATCAGCGATGTGCTCCGCAATGCGAACGGTGTATATACCATGGGAACTACCGGCGGAATTCAGGAAGAAATTGCAGCCCGTGGATTTGCATTTGGCAGCAACAATACCTTCAGGAATGGCGTGCGGTTTAATAATGGTGTGATGCCTGAGACCAGTTCCCTGGAGAAAGTAGAAATACTGAAAGGCAGCAGTGCCATTTTATTTGGAAATGTAGCAGCAGGTGGCGTATTGAACCTGGTAACGAAAAAACCAAAATTTGAAAATGGCGGCGAGCTTTCTATGCGTATCGGTAGCTACAATTTTTACAAACCTTCCCTGGATGTATATGGAGCCATTAACAACAGCGACAAAATAGCCTACCGGCTGAATACTACTTATGAAAATGCTCAGAGTTTCCGCGATGAAGTAAAAGCTGAACGGTTCTATATCAACCCTTCAGTCCTATTTAAAGCTACTAGTAAAACAGATGTATTGATAGAAGGAGATTACCTGAAAGATAACCGGACGCCTGATTATGGAATAGGTGCTTTTAAATACACGATTCTGGATGTTCCGCGTAACCGTTTCCTGGGTGCTTCCTGGGGAAATTACCAGGTGAAACAGAAGAGCATCACCACAACCATTACTCATCGCTTTAATCAGAACTGGCAGCTACGGGCCATTGGCGGAATCCAAAAATACACCAGTGATTTATATGCTACTTCCCGTCCGACTGCCTTCAATGCAAAAGATAGCACCCAATTAAACAGAAGCTTACAGCGCAGTGCCAATGATGAAACTTATTACCTGGCACAGGTTGACCTGACAGGCCAGTTCAGTACAGGTTTTCTGAAACATACCCTATTATTTGGGGCGGATGCTGATCAGTACCGCTCAAATTCTCCAAGTTTTGGAATTTATGCAAACCTGGCAAAGCCAGATTCCATTGATGCTAGATACGACAAAATAAATGTATTTAATCTGGGTGAGTTTGCTAGCCGTGAAGATATTCCTTCTGCTGTACGACTTTCTGTAACTAAAAATGTAACAGGTAGAGGTGGGGTATACATTCAGGATTTGTTATCTATTTCTGATAAATTAAAAGTGTTAGCTGGTATACGGTATACGTATATAGAAATTAGCAGCAACACCTATACAAATGCTACAAAGAACACACCTGCAAGTATATCTGGCGCACCCACACGTTACGACCATGCCTTTACACCCAGATTTGGAATAGTATACCAGCCATTAAAAACTACTTCTGTTTTTGCAAGCTATGCTAACTCTTTCAATCAAAATACGGCCGTTGATCCTTCTGGAGCTACACTTCCTCCATCATTTATAGATCAATATGAAGTAGGAGTTAAAAATGATTTATTCAAAGGTTTGCTTTCAGCCAATGTAACGCTATACCAAATTGTCAATAGTAATTTATCACAAGTTATTTTACAAACCAGTCCTAACTTTAATCCTGATCGTCCAAATGCACAAGAGTTAGCCGGAGAAGTTACCAGCCAGGGAGTAGAAGTAGACTTGTCAACCAGAACTATTCAAGGCTTCTCTTTTATAGGTGGCTACAGCTACAATCAGACAAAATACACTAAAAGCAATATTTATGAGGTAGGCAGCCGGTTACGTTACAATCCTGCCCATACAGCTAATGCTAGTGTGTATTACACCTTCCAGCAGTCTCAGCTAAAAGGATTTAATGTGGGCTTGAGCAGTTTCTATATGGCCGGAATGGTTGCAGGCCGGTCTACCCGCCTTACCATACCAGATGATGCCTTTCGCCTGATTCCTTTACCAAACATCTTCCAGCTCGATGCCTCTGCTGGCTATAGTTATCAGAACGTATCGCTGCGGCTGCGGATGACAAATTTATTGAATGTACTTGGCTACTATGCCCATGATGATAATAGCATAAACCCTATTGCTCCCCGGCAGTACTCTGCTACGGTTTCGTACAAATTTTAGCCTTTATGATATACACTTTTGTTAGCCTACACATACATTAATGAACAGGCCTGGAAGAAATACCTTCCAAGCCTGTTTTTATGCGTTAACTTTTCTGTTTAGATATTAGTCAATCCGTATACAATGAAAGTATTTTTTAGAAACATCCACCTTTATCTCAGTCTTGCTGCTGGCATTGTCATTGCCATTGTCTGTTTTACCGGAGCCGTGTTAGTATTTGAAAAAGAGATGCAGCAGCTAATTTATCCGGAACGTTACAAAGTTAATCCTGTTGCTTCAGCGCAAGTTCCGCTGGAAAAAATGGTGTCTGAGGTACAAGCCAAAGTACCAGGCGCTAATGTATCGTCTGTAAAAATATACGCTGATCCGGAACGTACCGTAGAAGTAAGTTATAAGGCAGAGGATGGAAAGAAAAAAGAACACACCAATGCAGAATCCAATGGAAATAAAGTAAAAGCTGAAAACACGCATGGATCAAAGAAAGAAGGTGCTGACGGAAAGAAAGGTCCTCAAGGAGGTGGAAAGGGAGGAAACAGCCAGGCATTTATGAATCCCTACACTGGTCTGATAGCTGGCATGCAGAGTCAACGGAGTCCATTCTTCTTTACTATGTTCTCTCTTCACCGCTGGCTGCTGGCTGGCGATACTGGCAAACTAATAGTTGGGGTAAGTACTACGCTTTTTTTATTTATTCTGATCACCGGAATTGTGCTTTGGTGGCCACAAAACAAGAAGATATTAAAGCAGCGGCTGAATCTAAAATGGAATGCCGGGTGGAAACGCATCAACCATGATTTGCATATAGTAGTAGGTTTTTATACAGCAATTTTCCTCTTTGCTTTTGCCTTCACTGGTCTGGCCTGGTCATTTAAATGGTTTAACGATGGTATTTACTGGATTACTGGATCAGAAAATGTACGTCCGGAACCTCCAGTATCCGTAGTTGCAGAGGGTGCTACGCCAATCTCTTTCGATCAAGCATTTCAGATAGCTAAAAGTCAGCTGCCAGATGCCGAATACTACACCATTAACCGCCCAAGTGAAGCCGAAGCCTCTATTGCAATAACTGTAATGCCTGCTGATGCCGTGCATGAACGGGCTAGCCACCAGTTGTTTCTGGATCAATATTCCGGACAACTATTGGGACAACAATTATATGAAGACCGGAACCTGGGGCAGCGGGTACGGACAACGTTTTATCCAGTGCATGTAGGCTCTATTGGCGGCTTGCCTGGCCGTATTATTGCCTTTATTTCGTGTCTGGCCGGGGCAACATTCCCCATCACCGGAGTTATTTTATGGCTGAACCGCTTAAAGAAAAATCGCAAAAAGAAACAAAGTACCCGTAAAATAGTGGCTCAATAATACAAAGCATTCCCTTAGAAAAGCAGCCAGGTCTAACGTTTAGACCTGGCTGCTTTTTTCTTTGCTAGAAAATGCAAAGTATGTATAGGTAACTAGGAAGGAACTACCTAACCAAACGTATTTTTTTGTAAGTTTGTCTGGGTAAAGTTATATCTGTAGGTAGGTTATAACTCTATTTACCCTGTCAAGTATCAGTTCATAAGTCATACAGCATAGTAAGCATTCACGGAACTACTACCGGGCATTTTTACAGTGAATCACCTGCAACTGAATTACTACAGATCAGATACCCTTCAAGATTAATGATGCAAAGACGTATAGCTTTAAAACAAATGGCCCTAGCCTTGGGAGGCATACTTACTGTACCAACCTGGGCATACGGCTGGAACAGCCATCAACTCCTATCTCCATCAGCAAACCTGCTTCCTCCCGAACTGGAAACCTTGCTGAGTGAAGTGGTAGAAACCATTATTCCAGCTACCGATACACCCGGAGCTAAAGAAATTGGTGTAGATAAATTCATCCTGACGATGCTGAAAGATTGCTATGAAAAACCTGCTCAGGAAAAATTTACACAAGGATTAGAATCCATTGAAGAAAAAGCAAAGCAAACCTTTAGTCAATCTTTCAATACATGTACGCCCCAGCAACGCAACCAGCTTCTGATGGGAATGGAAGCGGAAAGTGCGCAAGACAAACAGTCAGCTTTTTCGCTAATTAAAAACCTAACTATTCAAGGCTATCTCAACTCGGAGTATGTTATGAAAAACCTGTTAAAATATGAATTAATTCCGGCCAGATTCAATGGTTGTGCCCCGGTAACTAACTAATTTCTCCTCATGGCAAATCTGAATACAGACTCTATCAAAAATCAAACATACGATGCCATTGTCATTGGCTCTGGCATTAGTGGCGGCTGGGCTGCGAAAGAATTGACAGAAAAAGGGCTGAAAACGTTGGTGTTGGAACGTGGTAAAGATGTAAAGCACATTAAAGACTACCCAACTACCATGATGAACCCCTGGGAGTTTGAGCACCGGGGCCAACTTCCGTTGGAAGTACTCAACGAAAATCCGGTAGTAGGCAAATGTTACGCGTTCCGGGAAGATGCCCAGCATTTTTTTGTAAAAGATAAAGAACACCCCTATGTGCAAGACAAACCTTTCGACTGGATCAGGGGCTATCAGGTAGGAGGGAAGTCCCTACTATGGGCCCGCCATACCCAGCGCTGGAGTGATTTTGATTTTGAAGGCCCGGCCAGGGATGGTTTTGCGGTAGACTGGCCTATCCGCTACAAAGATATTGCTCCCTGGTATAGTTACGTAGAAAAATTTGCCGGTATCTCTGGAAATAGAGATGGCCTAGCTACTTTACCGGACGGGGAGTTTTTACCGCCGTTCGAACTGAGTTGTGTGGAAAACTACTTTAAAGAAACCGTTACCAGCAAATACAAAGACCGGCATGTGATTGTGGCTAGATGTGCTCATATCACCGAGCCGCAGCCTATTCATTTTGAGCAGGGCAGAGGTAAGTGCCAGAACCGGGTGCTTTGTCAGCGTGGTTGCCCGTTTGGCGGCTATTTCAGCAGCAATGCGTCCACCTTGCCCTGGGCAGCCAAAACTGGTAAGCTCACCTTACGCCCCGATTCAGTGGTACATTCCATCATCTACGATGAGAAAAAGGGGAAAGCTAAAGGCGTACGTGTAGTGGATGCCCATTCCAAACAAATGACTGAGTATTATGCCCGCATCATTTTTGTGAACGCCGCTGCCTTAAATACGAATTTGGTGTTATTAAATTCTATCTCCAACAGATTTCCGCAAGGCTTAGGCAACGACAATGGCCTGCTAGGGAAATTTGTGGCGTTTCATAACTACCGGGCCAGGGTTTCTGCCGATTATGAAGGTTTTATGGACAAAACAACCGATGGTCGCCGGCCAACGGGTGGGTATATTCCCCGTTTCCGGAACGTGTTTACTCAAGAAACTTCTTTCTTAAGAGGCTATGCGGCCGGCTTGAGTGCTTCTAGAGGAACCATGCAAAACCGGGAAGGTATTGGGGCTAGCCTAAAAGAAAATCTGCTGCATCCGTCGCTTGGCCCTTGGCGGGTAGGTAGCCATATGATGGGAGAGACTATTCCCAAAGAAACTAACTTTGTTAGTCTGGATTCTTCGCAGAAAGATGCCTGGGGAGTGCCTCAGTTGAAAGTAAATGTAGATTATGATGACAATGATGAGCAGATGACCAAAGATTATATTGAGCAACTGACTGAAATGTTTACTGTGGCAGGTTTTACCAATATTAGTTCTAGTGACAGCAAGCAGGCTCCCGGCCTGGATATTCATGAAATGGGCGGCGTACGCATGGGAAAAAACCCGAAAACCACGTTGCTCAATGAATGGAATCAACTCCATCAATGTAAGAATGTGTTTGTTACCGATGGGGCCTGCATGACATCTACCTCTACGCAGAATCCATCGCTGACGTACATGGCTCTGACTGCACGGGCTGCGGATTATGCGGTAAAGGAAATGAAAAAAAATAATCTATGAGTTGCTGTGGGAGCTATATAAGTAGTAAACAGTTATAATTGCTAAACTGAACTAGATCAGCAGCGAAGTCAGCAAGAGTTTTCTTAGATTATCCTTGCAGGAGACCATGTTCATATCTATAACAAGGAAAATTTAGATAAAATAGAATACCCATTTATTCAAAAGGCCGTACGTATAAAAGCAGAGAAAACTTTCTCAGCGAATATATATTTGTCCAAATGGAACGTTAAAGATATAATAAGGCTTATACTTACAGATACAAACCAACCTTTAGCCCCTTTTTCTCTATGAACCACTATAAAGTAAAACTTATCAAAAATATATCGCATAGAGAAGCCTGGGTGCCTGTACAAGCTGACGATGTGCAAAATGCACGAATAGCTGCCACACTAAAATGTACAAAAACAGAATTTATTCCTGATTACACTTCCTTGCAAGAAATAGATTTGGAAGAATATGAATTATTAGCACAGCAATCCTTCGTGAAGTAGAAAATTCACAAACCTGGATTCTTTGCCCAAATCATTTACCTAAGCACCCCTTAGTACTACTGTCCTGTGCAACGCGCTGCATGCCAGTAACTAATCTATAGAACTATTTAATGAAGTTCTGTAAGAACGTATCTGATTAGCTCTGAGTAACAGCGACCTGAAACTGTGTTGTATAGGTTCCTGCTTGTTCTTATTGTAGGTAATTAATCGATATAACAGAGTTTATAAAGAGTCCGGCTACAAGCCGTAACCTTATGCGAACATAAGCATTTGTTTCACCTGTTTAAATTTGAAAGCTATGAAAATTTATGATCTTATTAACTACCAAGTGGTAAAAGCGACAACTATAAAAGAGCTGCAATATCTATTGGAAGAGAAAATACGCATAGGGCTGACTCCCTTAGGGATGCCTTCTATTATTCATATCAGAAATAAATGGAATGAACGTATGGCTGTATTTTACCAGTCGGTTGCTTTTACCGGAGTAATTCCGCTTATGAGCTAATATTATTCTCCAGCCTGCTGTGGAAATCTGGATTACATGGAGCCTTTTGGCCACTAGGTAAAAATTAGAAATGCTAGTACCACCACCGACCGACTATGTGCTTGTTTTTCTTGTGCAAGGGGCCAGTGAACTATTGAAACAATTCAATTAAATAATAAAAATGGATATTCACATCAGTAACCTCAGTACCTCTTTTAAAGAGGGCGATCTAAAAGAACTTTTTTCTGACTTTGGCACCATCAAATCAGTTTCTATTGTTAGAGACCGATTTACTGGCGAGTCAAAGTGTTTTGGTTTTGTTAGCATGCCCAACGAAGAAGAAGCATTAGAAGCTATCAACCAGTTAAACAACCAGCAGATCGGCTACCGGAAGCTGGAAGTAAGCAAAGCTCAGCCTAGAACTAACTACAGGCTTCTATAATCTGCTGCTGGCAGACTGCCATTCACTATTTTACACTTATTTAGCTACATGCCCAAAGTTAGTTTTACACATTCACAAAGCCCTTTTTTTAACATATTAAAAGGAAAAGTCAACCATTATTTTGCAAGCGAACAGCTTCATACATCCGGAAGCAGACCATTGCTTATTAAAAGCATTATTCAGGTGTGCACAGCTATCGCCCTGTATGTATTGCTTGTATTCTTCAATCCTGGCGTTTGGACCTCTATAGGTCTTTGTGTCTTGTTTGGGATAAACCTGGCGCTTATCGGGTTCAATATTATGCATGAAGGTGGGCATCAAAGTTTTTCAAAACATAAATGGTTGAATGAAACATCGGCTTATTTTCTCAATGTTTTAGGTGGAAATGCCTATTACTGGAAAATCAAACATAATATTAATCATCATACCTATACTAATATAGAAGGGATGGATTCAGATATTGATGTAAAGCCTTTTATGCGTTTAAATGAAAATCAGCCCAGGTATGCACTACACCGGTTTCAACATTTATACTGGGTCGTACTTTATGGCATTTCGTACGTTGTCTGGGTATTTTACCATGATTTTGAAAAATATTTCACTGGCAAAATAGCTGCCAATGCCGGTGCTTATACCTTAGATGCAAAAGAACATACCATATTCTGGGTTACTAAGCTTGCCTACGTGATAGTATACATTGCCTTGCCAGTAATTATGCTGGGGCCACTAAAAGCGCTTATCGGTTTTGCTATTGCTACCTTTGTGTGTGGTATTTTTATTAGTGTGGTTTTTCAACTAGCACATGTGGTAGAAGGCACCGTATTTCCTGTTCCAAATGAGCAGTCACGCAAAGTTGAAGATGAATGGGCTATTCATCAGGTGAAAACTACAGCTAATTTTGCTACGAACAGTAAAGTAGTATCCTGGCTCCTGGGAGGATTAAACTTTCAGGTAGAACACCACTTGTTTCCAAAGATTAGCCATATTCATTATCCGGCAATCAATAAATTAGTGAAGGAAACCTGCGAAGAGTTTAATATTACCTACCTGGAACATTCCTCTGTTTTAACAGCTTTCCGCTCGCATATACACTATATCAAAAGGCTTGGAACAGCTTAGCCGGGAGCAGCTTACCAGAAAGTGGAAAGTTTATTTATAATAAAAACACGAAAAGTTGACTTACACCTATTCTGCTATTGAGCAGATACCAGTAAGTCAACTTTGGTTCTTATATACGTAACGTGAGTTGGAATTAGTTTATCAGCTTAACCCTCACAGCCATTGGACCTTTTTGCCCCATTTCTGTTTCAAAAGTAACCTTGTCGTTTTCTTTGATAGGATTAATCAGGCCATTTACATGCACAAATATACTTTCCTGGGTTTTGCTGTCTTTGATAAAGCCATATCCTTTGGAGGTATTAAAAAAGGTGACTGTGCCGCGTCTGCCTTCTTCAACCGCATCAGTAGCACCTTTTCTGGAAATACCCACCTGAATATCCTCTGCATTTACTTTGGAACGTTTGTTAGGATCTGGTGGAACAGAGGTAATATTGCCATATTCATCAACATAGGCAATCATATCATCCATATTTTTACGCTTGTCAGCATTGGCTTTGCGTTCCTCCATTTTCTGCTGCTTTTCCTGCTTCTTTTTTTTCTTTTTGTCTTCTAATTCTTTCTTATTAAAAGTGTTTTGTGATTTACTCATGATGTGTTTAAAGTGAATATTTTATTGAGTTAATGTACGTACTAGATGAATGAATTTCAGGAAAAGAAACGCATGTTGATGATATATTACGATGGAATACCCTATATACAATAGTAAAGAATATTTTTTAAAAATCCTGGAAATGGATACATAAAATTCTATGGAGGAACACTGGAAATATAGACTATGTTCCGACTTTTGGAAAAAAATAATTGTCTGAATAGTATCTTCTATTTATTGCCATCAAGTGTATTGGAGTAGGTTTTATACCTATGTATCTCAGGCCGTTTTCTACGACAAAGGTTGCGGAGGCGGACTTCCTTTTAGCCGGAAAGGATCTTTAGGTAATGGCACAAATTCCTGGTTATCTTGAGGGGGCAATGCAATACGTCCGGCTTCCCAGTCGGCCTTAGCCTGATCAATCCGTTCGCGCCTCGACGAAACAAAATTCCACCAGATAAACCGTTCTCCCAGGGGTTCACCACCTAGTAGCATGAGGGTTGTTTTTTCATGAGCTAACAGCACCGGATCTATGCCTTTAGTAAATACCAGCAACTGGCCAGGGCCATACCGGTGGCCGTTTACCTCCAGGCTGCCTTTGGCAATATACACACCCCGTTCGGAATGCTCTCTGGGCAAGCCAAAACGGGTGCCAGGCTCCAATACTACATGTAAATAAAATAAAGGTGAATGTGTTTTTACAGCATTAGTTAACCCAAAAGCATTGCCGGCAATAAGCCGCATCCATACGCCTTTTTGCGTAAATATAGGCAACTGTTGAGGCTGGTAATTGTCAAAAGCCGGGGCACTTTCCTCATCTGCTTCTGGCAACGCTACCCAGGTCTGGATCATTTCCAGATCCCCGCCTGCCAGGGCAGCTGGGTCTTCAAATCGTTCCGAGTGGGCAATGCCCCGTCCGGCCGTCATCCAGTTAACCTCCCCAGGACGAATAATCTGCTCTACCCCCAAACTGTCGCGGTGGGTAACTTGCCCGCCAAACAGGTAACTAACCGTAGAAAGTCCAATATGCGGATGTGGGAGCACATCCATCGAAGACACCTGCTGAGGCTGAACTGGCACTGGCCCAGCATGATCCATAAAAATAAAAGGGCCCACCATTCGCCGTAACCGGAACGGCAAAATCCGCCGCACTTCCAATCCATTACCCAAGGAAGCCTGCCTGGCTTCTATTACAATATCCAGCATATCTAATGGGTTTAAAATACTTGCCAGCTAAAAGTTAGGATTTCCTGAATAAACACCAATGCTTATCTCAGGTTTTTTATTGACTTGAGGGATAATACAACTCTTTTTTGGCAGTAAGCATTGTGATGGTGTTTTGCTATAACTATCCGAATGACAACTACTAGAAGGAAGATTACTTTTATAAAAGTGGCAAACTGAGTTACAGACTAGCACCACTCACACCAAATACCTGAATCAATTCAGCTTCAAATCCGGCCTTTTTCAGTAGGTTAATTACCAGCTGAGAGTTAGGGTCATTGGTAGAAACGTTTAAGATGTTTTCAGGTGTACTGGTATCCAGCTTCCACTGATGGAAATTTTCCTCTTTATTTAACAGGGGTGTTATCTTCTGTAGGTCCGTATCAGATTGAATAGTAGTCTTGAATTTGAGTATTTCCATGGTTTCTTATCTTTTAGTAGGGTGAGTTTTCGTATCAATTAAATAAAAATTGCTATTAACGTTGGCTGCAATCCAATTGTGTTTTAGCACAGTTCAATACTGTACGTGATGTCAAGCGTAAAATACTTACCCTTGCTACAACCTAAACTATTTGATGGCATGTTTTTCATTGGTAGTTTTGCCGGATGCAGCCTGGGTGTTTTACCATAGCTGCCTATCAGCAAATCCGTTTAGTAATCCATGTTGGCTATACTTAAAAAAGAGATCCGCAGTTTTCTTAACTCATTAATTGCCTACATCATCATGATCATTTTCTTGACTGGTATGGGCTTATTTATCTGGGTTTTTCCGGATACGAATGTACTCGACAGCGGATTTGCCGATTTATCTACGTTGTTTTACCTGGCTCCCTATGTATATATGTTTCTGATTCCGGCCGTAACCATGCGTACCTTTGCAGAAGAGAAGAAGGCAGGAACAATGGAACTGCTACTAACCAGACCTTTAACAGATTGGGAAATTATTCTTGGTAAATATTTTGCCAGCTTTCTGCTTATCTTGTTTACGTTGATACCTACCCTGGTCTACTACGTTAGTATTTACAATCTGGGAAATCCGGCGGGAAATATTGATTCTGCCGGGGTATTTGGCTCCTATATTGGACTGGCATTGCTGGGTGCCGTTTTTACAGCTATCGGCATATTTGCCTCTAGCATCAGCGATAATCAAATTACCTCTTTTATTGTAGCCGCTTTTCTTTGCTTTATTTTATATGCCGGCTTCTCATCGCTTACGTCTATTAACGCCTGGGGAGATGCTGCCTATATCATCAATCAGTTAGGAATCGATTATCATTACAATGCGTTGAGCAAGGGCTTGATTGATTCGAGGAATGTGGTGTATTTTCTTAGCATGATCTCCCTGATGCTGATGGCTACTAAATTAGTGCTGGGCAGCCGTAAGTGGTGAAGTAAAGCAAACTCAATAATTCGTTTCAAATTCCTGAAAAGCTTTATATAAGTTCATCGTTACTTGCCCAGATTTGCCGTTTCCAATCTGCTGATCATCTACTTGTACCACGGGCACTATCTTCTTGTTTGTGCCGGTCAGAAAAGCTTCATCGGCTTGGGCTAGTTCAGTTAGTTTTATTTCCCGTACTTCTACTTTATACTCCGCTTCTGCCAGATTTAATACCTTTTGCCTGGTAATGCCTTTTAATATGTTGGTAGCAGCCGTAATCACAGTATTGCCTTTCACAATAAAAAAGTTACTTCTGGTGAGTTCCAGTACATGGCCGTTGGAATAATAGAGAATATCATAGGCATTTTGTTGATGCAATTTTTTCCGCAGCCGCAGGGCAACTGTATAGTTAGTTGTTTTTATTTCGGCCATATCCCGCTGATGTTCATAACTCATCAATTTTACTCCTTTCTCCACCACACTGGCTGGCACCAGGTTTAGCTCTTCAATGGTAATTAGAAAGTTAGGTTTGGTGGGAGTAAAACTATCGGCTGTGTAGCCGCCGGTGAGCAGCAAGCGGATTCCGGCAAAGGGTAAGTTGCTTTTTTCAAGAAGTTGATAAATATTCACTGTTATTTGTTCATCGGAATAGTCCAGGTCAAGCTCCATTAAGCGGGCAGAGTTGCGAAAACGGGTGAGGTACTGGGGTAGTAAAAAAGGCTTTCCATTCACCGTACGGCAGAAATCAAAAATAGCATATCCTCTGAGTAAGCCCAGATCGTTTATAGCTATAGTAAATTGATCAGCAGGCAGTATCTGGCCGTTCAGCGAGCAGGAGACAATCATTTTCAGTAAAATTATAAGTAGCCAGCAATATAAAAAATCCTGTAGTTAAAACTAGGAGAGTGTAAAATTTAAAAGAAACGCCTTATAAAAATATTGGCTATTTGGATTAAAACAATGTGTTGTGATTTTTCAGCAAATGGGTTATGGTCTTTTATAGCTTATCCATACCTAGTGATAAAATACCTCTTACGCATTTTGTAGCCACCCAGAATTGACTACCGGAGCAACCGCCGGATTAAACTGGTAGGTAAAAATATTGCCTTTCTTATCTATTTCTACAATGCGGTAGCCTTTATAATCCACTCCCCAGCTACCTCCAAAATGCCCATCAAATATATACGGCTTATTTCCGGTTTGCTTAATCATATCCATGTCATGGTCGTGTCCGTGGAAAATGGCTTTTACATTGGGATGTGCCTCCATCATTTTTCTTAGCTCCGGACAGTCTATGCCATTCTTAGTCCATTTATTGGGCGTAATATGCATGAAAATAAATACATTCCGCTTCTTCCGGTAATGAGTAAGCCGCTGCTCCAACCACTCAAGGTCAACACACAGGTATTCACCCTTTTCGTTGGAGGTATCTGCCAGAATAAAAGCATGATCTTTTAACACCACATCATGGTTTAATCCATACCCCCATGTTTGCTGCCAGGTTTGCCCGTCTACCCGGTCGTGGTTGCCTCGTGTGGTATAATAAGGCATCGTAAGTTTGTCAAAATAGGTTTTTACTTCTGGCAGCAATTCGGGCTTGTCGTGGATCAGATCGCCGTTTATAATACACATATTCAGTCCTTTCTCTTGTTTTTCACGGTTCATCCATTGTACCAGGTTAGTATGGTCTTGCTGAAACGTGGTATCAGGCTGCCCGTAGTGCCCATCTGAAGCCACAGCAAAGCGGAACCGGATGGATTTTTTGGGAAGGTACGCCGGCGAGGCGGCCAAGAGTTGCGTGCCAGAAATAAAATAAGCACCAGTAATACCAGCCAGTGTTTTTTTCAGAAATTCTCTCCGAGTGTGTATCATTTAGGTAAGTTGATTGTTTAAGCCAATGAATTACTCACTGAGGCTATGTATCTTTCTTCTTTCTGTTTTAACCATTCGTATATCTGAGCTTGTGCCCGTATGAGTGGTTTGTCTAGTTCCGGAAGTACCGGATGATTCTGTTGGTTAGAATCTAGCCATGCAGCTTTCAGGTTATCTTGCAACTGAAAGTGGATCAATCTTAAAATCTCCGCTTTACCTGCTTCATCATATATAGGAAATCCTACTTCAATGCGTCGATAGAGGTTCCGTTTCATCCAGTCGGCAGAGGCCAGATATACTTCCGGCTTCTGGTTGTTGCCAAATACAAATACCCTGGCATGTTCCAGGTAATGGTCTACCAAGCGGATAACACGTATGTTTTCGCTCAAACCTTTTACACCAGGTACCAGGCAGCAGACACCGCGGATAATCAGGCTTATTTCCACACCTGCCTGGCTAGCTTCATACAACTGATCAATCATGGTTTCATCCTCCAGATTGTTCAGCTTAATAGTAATGCTGGCTGGAACCCCTTTTTTTGCATATCCTATTTCCCTGTCTATCAACTCCAAGAAAGTTTCTTGTAAGTTAAACTGTGAAACCAGCAGCCGTTTGAAGTGCAGTTCACTTTTTTGCCCACATAAATAATCAAAGACTTCTGTTAGTTCCTTTGTCAGTTTTGGATGGCAGGTGAGCAAGCTATGGTCGGTATAAAACCTGGCGGTATTCTCGTTGAAATTTCCTGTGCCAAAGTACGCATACTTTTTTTCTTGGCCTTGGGCATCTTTCCGGATTACCAGTGCCACTTTTGCATGTACCTTCAAACCTGGCAGGCTGTAAATAATTTCTATTCCAGCCTCTTTCATTTTTTCTGCCCAGCGGAGGTTATTCTCTTCATCGAAGCGGGCTTTTACCTCTACAAATACAGTTACTTTTTTTCCATTACGGGCCGCACTAATCAGGGCATTGGCAATGAAAGAATGGGCGGCAATGCGGTATAAGGTTATTTTTATCTCTTGCACAGCAGGATCTATGGCTGCTTCATTAAAAAAACGCAGAATATAATCATACGATTGATAAGGAAAGTGCAGTAGATGATCTTTCTCCTCCATTGATTCAAATACTGATTCTGTGTTTTCTAGGGCATGTACCAACAGAGGCGTAAGGGCAGGGCTCCGCAGAGCTGGCGCACAAGGATTGGGTAATTTTAGCAGGTCATACAAATTGTGGTATTTGCCACCGGGAAAAAAATCATCTTTTTGCAGCTCGAAGGTGTTAGCCAGAAACTGCCGCATAGCTTCTGGCATACTGGCATCGTAGAGGAACCTGGCCGGCGGGCCGACTTCCCGTTGCCGCAGACTTTTTTTGATTTTTTCCTGTAAGTCACCGGTAAATTCATCGGTAATGTGCAACTCAGCATCCCGGTTTAGCTTTATGCTATAGGCTTCTAGTACTTCGTACCCTGGAAATACACTCGGTAAGTTGTACCGGATAATATCGTCCAGGAAAATATAGTACTGAGTGCTTTCCACTTTTGATAATTCTACAAACCTTGGCAGATGCTCCGACGGAATATTCAGATGAGCATACATTGACTCATTCTCTTCTAAGCGATGTTTAGAACGCAATTTCACAAACAAATAAAGAGCCCGGTTCTCTAGAAAGGGTTTATGTGCTGGACTTCCCCCGAGCAGTACCGGCTGCAAATAAGAGAGTACTTTACTTCTGAAAAAATGCCGTATTTCCTGTTTGTGCTGCGGATGCAAAGGTTCCTGCTGATATAGGATAATGTTATTTTCCCGCAAGCCCGGCAGGATACTATTTCTCAAGATATGTCCGTATTCGGTTTGCTGCCGGTGTACTTCTTCATAAATATGTTGTAGCAATACTGAAGGGTCGTAGCTTAGCTCCCGTTTAATTTTGGGTTTATCTAATCCAATTAAGCTGCGGATGGAAGCGACACGCACTCTGAAAAACTCATCCAGGTTAGAGGAGTAAATAGCCATAAACTGAAGCCTGTCGTACAGCGGAAGTGTAGCATCTTTCGCCTCTAGTAATACACGGTAATTGAACGAAAGCCAGCTGAGATCCCGGGGAAAATACCTGCTTACTTGTTGCTGCATATATATTGATTGAGACGCTAAAATTATAGATTTTACGGGCAAAACCTATTAATTCTGTGTTAAATCAATCTCTGCAATAGGCTATAGTTTGTTTAATGTGGTGTAAAAGCAGCACTTACCTGTAGAACTTCCTGATTCTTGTCACAGTACAACAGGTTGCGAAAGGAAAAGACCTTCATATCTCGTATGTTATTATTTCTTTATAAAAAGGGTAGTTCGGGCAATTTCATTATTTTTGCGTCCTTATCTGTAAACCTGAGGTGTTATTATTGGCTAACAACGTAGCGCCAGTTGTATAAAAACTAACCTCAGATACTAACTATTGTAAAAGCAGGCGTGAACTAAACTAATTAACTCAATAACTATTAACCTATGACCCAAAAATCACCTAAAAGATATACTATTACTGCTGCCCTGCCATATGCTAACGGTCCAGTGCATATTGGGCATTTGGCAGGCGTATATGTACCTGCCGATATCTATGCCAGGTATCTTCGGTCGCAAGGGAGGGATGTGTTATTTGTGTGTGGCTCCGATGAACATGGGGTGCCTATTACCATCCGGGCACAGAAAGAAGGCATTACTCCTCAGCAAGCCGTAGATAAATACCACCAGATGATTAAAGAATCGTTCAGTGAATTTGGGGTTGCCTTCGATATGTATGCCCGTACGTCCAACGCCACTCACCACCAGACTGCGAGTGATTTCTTTAAGCAGATGTATGAACAAGGCAACTTTACCGAACAAGTATCCGAGCAATACTACGACCTAAAAGCAGGGCAATTTCTAGCCGATAGGTATATTCAAGGCACTTGTCCGGTTTGCAGCAATCCCAATGCCTATGGTGACCAGTGCGAAAATTGTGGTTCTACCTTAAGCCCTTCCGAGTTAATCAACCCGGTATCAATGCTAAGTGGAGAGAAACCGGTATTGAAAGAGACTAAACATTGGTACCTGCCACTGAACCAGTATGAAAGCTGGCTGCGGGAGTGGATTCTGCAAGGCCATACTGAGTGGAAGCCTAATGTATATGGCCAGTGTAAATCCTGGATAGAAGGTGGATTGCAGCCCCGCCCAATGACCCGTGACCTGGATTGGGGTATTCCGGTACCAGTGCCTGGTGCCGAAAGAAAAGTGTTGTATGTGTGGTTTGATGCGCCTATCGGGTATATTTCCTCCACCAAAGATTATTTCAAAGAAAAAGTAGCCAATTCAACAGGGGAGGAGTGGAAGTTGTACTGGCAAAGTGAAGATACCCGGCTGATTCATTTCATTGGTAAAGATAATATTGTATTTCACTGCATTATCTTCCCAGTCATTCTAAAAGCGCATGGTGGCTATATTTTACCAGATAATGTACCAGCGAATGAATTTCTGAACCTGGAAGGAAATAAAATTTCTACATCCAGAAATTGGGCCGTGTGGCTGCATGAATATTTACAGGATTTTCCGGGCAAACAGGATGTGCTACGGTATGTATTATGTGCCAATGCGCCCGAAACAAAAGACAACGATTTTACCTGGAAAGACTATAAAGACCGTAACAATAATGAACTGGTAGCAAACTTGGGTAATTATATTCACCGTACGTTAACCCTTACTAATAAATATTTCAGGAGTAAGGTGCCGCCATGCAACCAGCTGTTTGATCTGGATAAAGAAATAATTGCCGGCATACAGGAATTTCCTGGGAAGATTGCCGCTTCTATTGAAGCATTCCGCTTCCGGGAAGCCTTAGCACACCTGATGGATTTTTCCAGATTAGGAAACAAGTATCTGGGAGATACTGAACCATGGAAAGTAATTAAAGAGAATGAAGCCAGGGTACAAACCATTTTGCACATCAGCCTGCAATTAACTGCTAACCTGGCTATTGCAATGGAACCTTTCTTGCCTTTTTCCGCCGCTAAATTGAATCAGATGTTAGGTATCCAACCTTACAACTGGTCTTCAGCCGGTAAACTGGATTTGTTACCTATAGGCCATTCATTAAAAGAAGCTTACTTATTGTTCGATAAAATAGAAGATGCCGTAGTAGAAGCACAGGTACAAAAATTACTCGATACCAAAAAAGCCAATGAGGCCGCCAATAGAAAGGTGCCACCAGCCAAAGCAGAAGTTTCGTTTGATGATTTTACAAAAATGGATATCCGGGTAGCCACTATACTGGCAGCCGAAGCAGTACCCAAAACCAAGAAGTTATTGAAACTTACGCTGGATACTGGCTTAGATAAACGTACCGTAGTTAGCGGGATAGCCGAGTATTTTAAGCCGGAAGAAATTATTGGCCGGCAGGTATGTTTATTAGCTAATCTGGCTCCAAGGGATATAAAAGGTATCCAATCGCAGGGCATGATTTTAATGGCAGAAGACCGGGATGGCAGCTTGTCTTTTATTAATCCAGAAAAAGTGATTATAAATGGAGGTACAGTAAGCTAATAACTAATAAAAAGTTTTTTCAGACAGCCATCTTTGAAATAGCCCTGAATCGCTTGAAGCTTACTTTCTTAGGTATTCTTCAAGTAGTTCAGGGTTTTTTATGTGGAACGCATGTGCAACTTTGTTAAATGATTCACACTAGATTTCTCTTGCTTTCCTTATAAAAAATACTAAGATTTGACAAATTTAAAAGCACTCACCTAATCTTAAAGTATACATATGAAGACTATTAAAGGACCTGCTGTATTTTTAGCACAGTTCATGGGCGACCAAGCGCCATTCAATTCATTGCCATCTATTTGTAAATGGATGGCTGACCTGGGATACAAAGGTGTTCAAATACCTACCTGGGACAAACGTTGTATAGATCTGGAAAAAGCCGCCACTTCTAAAACCTATGCCGATGAAATTAAAGGGATTGTAAATGAAGCTGGCTTAGAAATTACCGAACTTTCTACGCACTTGCAAGGGCAATTGGTAGCCATGCATCCGGCTTATGCACCCATGTTTGCCGGCTTTGGCCCTTCTGAACTGGCCAATAGTCCGAAAGAATTACAGGAATGGGGAGTAAAACAAGTAACCCTAGCAGCAAAGGCGAGCCAGAACCTGGGATTAACCGGACATGTAACCTTTTCCGGGTCATTGCTCTGGTGGTTTGTATATCCCTGGCCACAACGCCCAGCAGGTATTGTAGACACAGCTTTTACAGAACTAGCTAAACGTTGGACACCGATTCTAAATGCATTTGATGAAGCAGGCGTAAACATAGGCTATGAACTACATCCTGGCGAAGATCTTTTTGATGGCATTACCTTCGAAATGTTCCTGGAAAAAGTAAATAACCATCCACGCGCTGGTATTAATTATGATCCTAGTCACTTCTTACTACAGCAATTAGATTACCTGCAATTCATTGATTTTTATCATGACCGCATTTATGCTTTCCACGTAAAAGATGCCGAATTTAACCCTACCGGCAAACAAGGCGTGTATAGCGGATATCAAGGCTGGGTAAACCGGGCAGGCCGCTTCCGTTCCTTAGGCGATGGTCAAGTAGACTTTGGAACCATTTTCAGCAAACTGTCTCAATACGATTATGATAAATGGGCTGTGCTAGAATGGGAATGTGCCATTAAACACCCGGAACAAGGGGCTGCAGAAGGAGCACCATTTATTGAAAGCCACATTATCCGGGTAACAGAACGGGCATTTGATGATTTTGCTGGTTCAGGTTCTGACGAAAGTTTTAATCGCCGTGTCATGGGTTTGCAATAATGTATATGGGAATTGTTCAAGTTTTGGTATATTTGTTATCGTCTCTTATGTGTGAGAAGAGGTTAATTGCTTACACACCTTTAAATAACCCAACAAAATCAATCTTATCATGCGTAAACATCATTTTTTAAAAGCTGGAACTGTAACAATGGCCGCTCTGTATATGGGAATGGCCAGCCATGCAGCGGTTTTTCCGGTAAACAACTTTTATCTGGCCCATTTCACACCTACCTATATGAACAATCCAGAGCAGGCTGCTGCCAAAGACAATGAATTGACTGCTGCAGAGAAAAAAGCAGGCTGGAAACTTCTGTTCGATGGAAAATCCTTGCAAGGCTGGCGGAATTACTTGAAGCAAGATGTTTCTCCAAAATGGAAAGTACAAGAAGGAGCTATTGTGTTAACCGAGGGTGGAGCAGGAGACCTGGTAACAGCTGAAGAATATGGAGATTTTGAGCTGGAGCTGGAGTGGAAAATAGCCGAAGGTGGTAATAGTGGTATTATGTATCATGTGCATGAAGATCCTAAGTTTAAAGCTACTTATGCTACTGGCCCGGAAGTACAAGTATTAGACGACGAACGCCATCCAGATGCTAAACAAGGGAAAAATGGAAACCGGGTTGCAGGTTCCTTATACGATATGTTGCCCCCTACCAAAAAAGCAACTAAACCTGCCGGGCAGTGGAACAAGGTGAAGATCGTTATAAAAGGTGGCAAAGCGGAACACTATATGAATGGTACCAAGGTCGTAGAGTATCCAACCAAAGGGGCAGAGTGGGACAAAATGGTGGCCGATAGCAAATTTAAAGGTTGGGAAGGTTTCGGTAAATATGACAAAGGCCTTATTGCTCTTCAAGATCATGGCGACAAGGTGATGTATAAAAACATCAAAATCCGTCCGTTGTAATCTGCATAGACAGATGAATTATGAATACTAGTACTAATATTCTTTATTTGTCTGTCTCAACATAGTTATTTTTTAGGAGTATGAAGCTGGGCCATGCGCCTCGTTTCATACTTCTTTCATTCATAGCCTGCACGTTTTTATCACTTATATTCTTGATGCTCATGCTATTCCGTAAAAATTTCTTTCAACTGTTGCTGATTATATGTTTGTTCAACCTAATGGCTTGTAAGGAGGAAGAACAACCGATAGCAGAAGAACCTAAAGAAGAAGAACCCGTGGTAGAAGAACCGCAGGAAGAAGTAAGAATTCTGGTATTCTCTAAAACGAGTGGTTTCCGGCACGGATCTATTGGAGCTGGCATTGCAGCCATACAGAAACTTGGTATAGAGAATAATTTTAAAGTAGATACCACCGAAAATGCTGCGAAGTTTACAGAAGAAAATTTAAAGCAATACAAAGCCGTCGTATTTTTGAGTACCACGCAGGATATACTTAATGAAGCACAGCAGGGGGTATTTGAGCGGTATATACAAGCAGGTGGCGGTTTTGCAGGAGTTCATGCTGCAACCGATACGGAATACGAATGGTCTTGGTATAATAAACTAGTTGGTGCCTATTTCAATGGGCATCCCAGCGTCCGTAAAGCTACCATTGACGTTACAGACCGCACCCATATTTCTACCAAACACTTACCAGCCCGTTGGGAGCGCAACGACGAATGGTACAACTTTAAATCCATTAACCCAGATATACAGGTATTAGCTAATTTAGATGAAACTACTTATCAAGGAGGCACTAATGGTCCAAACCACCCAATTGCCTGGTATCATGATTTTGATGGTGGACGTGCTTGGTATACGGCAGGGGGACATACTAATGAAAGCTATACTGAACCCGATTTTGTAGCTCATCTGCTGGGAGGTATAGTATATGCCATTGGCGACAAACGTTAGCCATATTTTTTGAGATCCACCTCTATGCAGTCGCTAGTAAATACTTGCTTCACTACACCAGCGGTAGATATTGAAGTGAACCAGCCTAGAAGCTAGAACTATAGAAGTTAGTTTAACCTGCATTAGATTTTTTAGCAGCAAAGTGTACAAACCATTCCTGGTTCCCATGCATAAATCTCTATCCGATAGAAATAATTGTATAAAAAATTGTAAATTAAAAAGTACTTCGTAAAATTTACCAGAAGAATTGACTTACGCTAACTAGTAGTAAGTAGGTATACATAATCCCTTTCATACAACCTTTAATTAATTTTTATGACTCCGCAATCATCCCGAAGATCAGCCCTGAAGAAAATAGCTGCCAGTACAGCTTTTATCTCTGCGGCAACTTCATTATCTAACCGTATAAACGCCTCCGATATGGCTACCTCTTCTGTATTAAAAGGAAAAATTAATCATTCTGTCTGCCGCTGGTGTTATGACAAAGTGCCTTTTGAAGACTTGTGTAAAGCTTCCAAAGAGATGGGTATACAGTCTATTGAATTGACCGGACCAGATGAATGGGCAACCTTAAAAAAGTATGGTTTAACCTCAGCAATGCCAAATGGTGCCGGAATGGGTATTGAAAAAGGGTTTAATGACCCTAAATACCACGATGAACTGGTGAAAAGTTATGAACAGATTTTCCCTAAACTGGCTAATGCTGGTCTGGATAAAGTAATTTGTTTTTCAGGTAACCGCAATGGAATGGATGATGAAACAGGCATTAAGAACGCTGCTGCTGGCCTGAAAAAACTGATGAAGTCAGCCGAAAAGTACAAAGTAACTGTGGTAATGGAATTGCTGAATAGCAAAGTGAACCACAAAGATTACATGTGCGACCACACTGCCTGGGGAGTGGAACTATGTAAGGCCGTTGGTTCAGAAAATTTTAAACTGTTGTATGATATATACCATATGCAGATTATGGAAGGGGATGTAATCCGCACAATTAAAGAAAGCCATCCATACATTGCTCATTACCATACTGGCGGTGTACCCGGCAGAAACGAGATCGATGAAACGCAGGAACTATATTATCCAGCCATTATGAAAGCTATCGTTGATACTGGCTATAAAGGCTTTGTTGCTCAGGAGTTCATTCCGAAACGGGAAGATAAACTTGCCTCATTAAAGCAGGGCGTGATGATTTGTGATGTATAAGCATTAAAATCTCAATATGAAACCTGTCAGCTAACTGCCTGACAGGTTTTTTTGTGCTTCTTGCAATCACCTTATATAGCAAATCAGTAGAATTTGCGGACATTTGTAAAGCTATTGGCCGCTTAACTACTTAACTTATAGATATTATGATTGTAAAACTTGCCGAAGGAAATCTAAAAACTAAATTTGGAGAATACCACGAGATACTCTTCTATAATGGGCAAAAAGAGTCATTCGCCCTAGTGATGGGAGAGGTAGCAGGTGCAGAAGACGTATTGTGCCGGGTGCATTCTTCCTGTATTTTCGCTCATCATTTTAACAGCATTGAGTGTGACTGCCGGGAACAAATGGAGATTTCCCAGCAACTAATTCAGAAAGCCGGTAAAGGAATTGTTATATGGCTGGAACAGGAAGGAAAAGGCAATGGGCATTTTGCTTTATTAAAAAGTGTAGCCTATAAACGAGAAGGAATGGCGCAGGCAGATGCCTATGAAGCGGTAGGTTTTAAAAAGGATGCCCGTGATTACCGGGAGGCTGCTGATATACTGAATGAACTAGGTGTAAAATCTATTCGGATGCTAACAGATAATCCAAAAAAGGCCGACACACTAACCGGGTATGGCATTCAAGTAACTAGAATTCAGCCTACCAAATTGTAGGTATAGATATAACTAACTATGTTGAAAAGCCTGGACATTATCGTTCAGGCTTTTCTGTTTGTAAAAAAGTTACATTGCGTTTAAAAAGTAGTACGGACGAGTATAAAGTATATAGAATATCGGCATAACTCTTTAGGAGGAAATGTAGTATAAGCACTTATAAACCACCATCAAACTCATAAGAAGATATGAAAACTAGTTCTTATACATTACACAATGCTGCAAATTATGCAGGCGATAAATCCAGGGACTGGATAGAAAAATTAGCCAGGTTTGGTTTTGCTGCCAAGGGAGCCATATATGTATTAATTGGTATACTTGCCGTAATGGCTGCCCTAAACATGGGTGGCGGCAAACAAGCCAACCGTGACGGAGCTATGCAATTGATCTTCGAACAACCGTTCGGCAAAATTCTAGGCTGGCTGGTTGTTATTGGCCTAATTGGCTATGTGATCTGGCGTTTGTTCCAGGCAATAAAAAACCCCGACCATAAGAAAAACGATACTAAAGGAATATTTGCCAGAGTTCGGTATGCCTTTAGTGGATTAATTTACGCCTTTTTTACTTTTTCAATGATTAAAGCCTTAACTGGAGCCGGCTCAAGTGGTGGCGGAAGTACTTCTAAACAAGGTATGGCTGCACAAGTTATGCAGTGGGACGGTGGATCTACTATTGTAGCTATTGTGGGTATTATTACTATTATTGCTGGCCTAGTGTATCTGTACAGAGCTTATACAACGAAATTCAAAGAAAAACTGAATAACAGCCGCATGAGCTACAATGAAGATAAATGGATTACCCGCTTAGGCCGCGCCGGTTTTACTGCCCGTGGTATTGTGTGGTTAATCTTAGGTTATTTTATTGTAAAAGCCGGGTTATCTTCCGATGCCAGCCAAGTAAAAGGTTCGCAGGGTGCATTTAATTTCCTGGAGCAGTCAGGTGAGTGGGTATTATTGCTAGTAGCTATTGGTGTTATTGCCTATGGTGTATTCCAGTTTGCTAAAGCAAAATATTATCAGGTGAATGTAAATATTTAATAAGAAATATTTAGGAGTATATGGCCAATGGTCTAGCAACAGCTATACTATTGGCTATTTTTATTTATAGCTAAATAGTACGTATAAAATTTCTAAAACACGTGGCACTGACATTAAAAAACCTGTGGACGATCAGGCATCCACAGGTTTTTACACCACAACTCAACCTACCTTATTAATTAACAATAAACAAACTTGCAATGGCTAATACTTCATCTTTGGTTAGCGGTTCGTCAAATCCTTCTGTAACGGCAGAAAGCGGAGCCGTAGTAACCGTTTTAACATCCATAATCCCTCCCTGCATCACATTGTCTTCTCCATTGTATACCGCTTGTGTAGCAGCCGGCATGTCGCCTCTGGAGTTTCCGGTAATCCATCCTTTCTGGCCGCGTATCCTCCGTACTTCAGCCGCATGACGGGCTTCCACGGAATGTATCTGTAAGGCAGCCGTTAATACCTCATTGCTGCTGATTAGATTCCCTGCCTGACCTTTGTAAGCACGTACACCAGTGTCTTCAAAAGCTTGTGCTACCGCCATAAAAGTCATAGGGTTGGTAAATACATCAGCAAAGGCACCACCAGCAGTAAAGTCAAAAGTGGGTTTGGTGACTGGAGTACCGCCAGCTCCGGAAATCGCAGTAATCAAAAAATTAACATGTGCTGTTTCGTGCTTGCCTATTTGAGTAAACACGGTGCGCAGATCAGCTGGAATAGCCGTTGGAGAAGCTAATCCATTTTTATAAAACTCATCTTCTAAATATTCCAATGTTAGGGCAAAGTTTAGTACATCTAAAACGCCATTGGCAGATTGGCCATATGCTTTTTTAAACATAGATCCTAAAGCTATGGGCACCGCTGCTATCGCGGCTTTAGTTCCAAAACTACCCAGGGAAGAAAACAGACTTCTCCGTGAATTCAGCCGTTCGTAAACTTCTGGATCTGTTTTTCCTATATCTTGTATGATTCTTAAAATATTCATTGGTTCCTCCTTTGGTTAAGTTGTAGGTAAATTATTGGCGTTGATTTTGGTTTTAATGAATGGGCTAGCCAGTATCAGGACATCGCCCGGCATACGCTGTACATCTAGGCCAGTGGCTGCATCTACTACATCGTCACCAGAAAAATCTGCTGAATTCGGGTTAATTAACGACCGAATAGCTGCTGCATGGCGGGCCTCTACGGATACAATTTTTCCTGCAATCAGCAATAGATTAACATCCTTTAGCAATTTGCCGGCACCGTTGTAAGCCGATACACCCAAGTCTTCAAATGTTTTGGCTGTACCTAGCACACTCGTACGGTTGCTGAAGTTGATCGCTGAAAAATCTACTTCCAGATTAGGAATAGCAGAAGAGCCTAAAGCTGCTTTGAAAAAATCGCGGTGAGCTACTTCGTGGTCCCGCAGATCAGTCAATAATTGCTCTTCGGCCGCTGTCATACCAGTATATTTAGTTTGGATTACTTGTGTATAAAAGGCGGCTTCCAGTTGCTCGAGTGCGTACGCATAATTTAATATGCCTATATCTTCGCTACCCAGATTTACGCCTGTGTCCGGAAGATCAATATTTCCTTCGTCATCCTTGCAGCCAGATAAGATTAGCGCTGATGTTACCACACTAACGCCTGCATATCCTAAAAAGGAACGGCGGTTGAGCGGAGTTTTCGTTTTATGTGTCCCTTTATCTATTGATAGCGGGAGGTTATCCTTTTTCATGTGAGTTAGTTTGGTTAAAAAAACAGTGTAAAGCGGCACTCATACTACTTAACTATTTCCGGAAATTGTTTAGCGTTTCATGCTCATCTGCCAAAACCTACGCAGGTACTTGGCAACTGGATTGCGGACAAAAAAATAATTGAATAAAAGGAGCAGCATATGCGTATATTTTAACACGTGCTGTAGATTTGTAGTAAACCTAAAATTAACTTTCAAAGTATTGTATAAACTACTGAGTCGGATTAACCGACAGATGATTTCGGGAATATGTTTGTCTTCTGACAGGAGAAAGGTATTGATATGAATATGCGTATGCGGAAGATGGTGGGAATAATTTTTCTACTCTTCAATTGTCAGGTATTATTTGCACAATCGCCGGTAAATTATACTCATTTTACCTATTGGTCCCGTTTGACGGTATCTAAGCTATATGCAAAGAAGTGGGAGTTTGCCACTGAGTATCAACACCGTCGGCAAACATATACAGAAGATAATCTCAATCTGATGCAAGCTCCTTTGCTTCATAGTTTCCGGGTTAGAGTCAGGTATACCGCTAGTGATGCCGTAACTTTTGCCATTGTACCATTCACCTACTTTTATGCATCTCCTTTATTAGGCAATGAAAGAGATTATGCGCGCAAACCAGATAAAGAATACCGGTTTGCCGGCCAAGTAGAGTTCAGACAAAAAATAGGAAAGACAGAGGTGTTGAACCGATACGGCTACGAAAGCCGGTTCATTAAACGTCCGCCTGATAGCCTATTTAGATATATAGGACGTATGCGGGCAAGACTATTGCTGGAACATCCGTTCTTCTCGAAAATAACTAAGAAAGAAACCTTTCGACCATATGCTTCCGGTGAAGTTTTTCTTAATACCGGTGCAGCTGTTGAACCTACCCGCATTTTTGAACATACCCGTTTGATGACTGGCATACGGTTTCCCATAAGTACTTTTCTACGGCTCGATGCCGGTTATCAGTATGCCTTCCGGGTTAGAAGGACTGGGTTTGAAAAAGACCACGAACACACTTTGTTCACCTATTTTATATTTCAACTATGAGATATTATCTAGAGAACTTGCTTATTGTAAAAAATACACTAACTTTGTCGTGTATACAGTTAATGTTTATATTTCTATGAAAAATACCCATGCTTTTCTGATTATAGATGCCCAGTATGACTTCTGCCACCCTTCGGGTGCCTTATTTGTTCCTGGTGCACAGGAAGACATGCAGCGGTTAAAGCAACTGATCCTCTCACATATTTCTTCCATTCATCATATTTGTGTAACCTTAGATACCCATCCGGTTAATGATATTTCTCACCCGTCATTCTGGACTGATAGAGAAGGCAATTTTCCGAGTCCTTTTACCCAAGTTACGTCAAAAGAGATAAGAGCGGGAAGGTGGACACCAAGATTTTATCAGGCAGAAGCCATTCGCTACGTAGAGGCATTGGAAGCACAAGGAGAATTTCCGCACTTTGTTTGGCCAGAGCATTGCCTGGCAGGTTCAAAGGGAGCAGCCCTTTATGATGACGTGTTAGAAGCCATACATACATGGGCTGTACAAACCGGAAAAAATTATCAGGCGTTAATCAAAGGTACACATCCTTTAACCGAACATTTCGGTATTTTCCAGGCACAGATTCCAATAGAGAACGCTCCGGAAACTCAACTAAACAAAAGCTTACTGAATACCTTAGCAGCTTATGACTATATTTACCTGGCTGGAGAAGCCCGTTCGCATTGTGTAGCTACCAGTCTTAAACAAGTGCTGGTGCATGCGCCGGAATTGGCAAAAAAAATAGTCATTATAGAAGACTGTATGTCGGATGTAACCGGACTTGGACATTTGGGAGAACCTATCTATGCTGAAGCACGCAAAAAAGGCTTGCTCTTTGCCAAGGCAACTGATTTGACACTTGAATGAAGATGGTACCGTAAACTGTATAATGCAGGTACAGAAAGGAACACTCTTTTCCTTCGTAACCAGAATTAAGGCAAGGCTTTTACAATTTCTTGAAGCGTAACTCCCAGCGTAGCCTGTGCCAGTTTGTCTAATTCGTTTACCGGGCCTTCAAAATGATATGTACGGTGAATGTGTATCAGGTTTGCACCAGGCTCTAATTCCGCTGCGGGCGAGGAGGTTTCCAGTTCATAGAAAGGACCGAGGGGTTTACCTTCTGGTGAAACCGGGCCATCGTTGTAGGAGTTGACTACATCTCCAGCATAAGGCTGCTTTTGTATTTCCCACATAGAGTTTACGTAATCACTGGCATTTTCTGGCATGCTAAACTGTACTAAGGTCAAGATGCCTTGTTTGGCATCGTAGCTGCCAAATATAGATTTTGCCCGCTTGGATGATATGCCAATTTTACTGCGGTACTTACCGTCGCCTTTGAAGTAAATCACCTCTGACTGTACATCCAGCCGGTCGTCTGCAATCTCACCGAAATATTGATCATTCACCGGCTGCCCAAGTGTTCTTTCGCTGCCTTCTTTAATGGGAATTACAATGGTGGTGGCCGGAGAGGGATTGAACATACCTAAAATCCATACGGATAACAAACCAGATTGCTTTTTCCAGGCTAGCTTCCCGGTATTGCTAATTTTATTTTCAGATTCAAAGCCTACCATACTCAAGGAATCTAAGGTTTTGTATCCTAGAAATTGGCCTATTTCGGTTGGGGAGAGTAGACGTATTTTCCGTTCAACCCTCAGGTAAAAGTCGAAACCAGCGTAATTCTGCAGTTGCATGTCTTTCTGTAAGGTTACCCGGTCTATCATTTTGGAGACCACCTGGAACGATTCAGTATCCAGGGATGCAGGAGTTTGCCAATGAGTAAAATCAAATGGATTACCTTTCTTAAAAAATACGGAAAACTGGCCTCCTTCCGGACCTAGCCAGAAACGATCTTCTCCACCAAATACATTGATGTGTGGTTCAAACTGGCCGGAGGAAATAAGTTCATGATTGATCCAGCCATAGCTTTTTCCATACCTGCCAGTAGAAGTACTTGTCATGACACGCCCTTGTAATTTGGGAGATACAATTACCTGAGATTTATTTGTAGCATCTGATAGCACAACCAGGCTATCATATTTTTTAAGAAAGGTGAGGTCATAGCCAAATGTCCCTTTATGAAGTTTATTAGCCCGGAAGGCCTTTTCCGGCGGTTGCTCATCGTTTCGGAGCCGGGAAAGGCAGGAATGCAGGGAGAATAGTAACAGAACAAAAAATACCAGTTTGTAATAAAATGTCATATAGGTGATATAAACAGGCTTCTACATTGGCAAGAGAAATAGTAATAATCCATGAATAACACTGGTGTGTTAGTTCTTTACATAGCCTTACAATACAGATACATGTTTAGTCAGAGTTATTAATTAGTCTAAACAAGCAAAATAAACAAGTTACGCTCAAATATGATGCAAAAGATGGTAAATACCACAAGCCGGCATGTGTACCGGTAAATTTCTGAAGTACTTTATTGGGCAGGATGAGCTGGAGACCTGCCGCATTTTACTGATAATTTATTAGTTTTTTCAGCTTTCCGGCACCTAAATACTATTGCTTGGCAATTCAACCTGTAATTAGCCGGATAATCTGATTAGGCAAGCCAGCTTGCGTTGGCTACCTATCCTAGTATGGTAAAAGCTTTGACGGGTAATATACTGTATTATTTTACTTATTGCTATGGCAGCTAGAAAAATCTCTAGTTTTGCTAAAAAGTAAGTATACAAAAGAGAAACGTGTATTCGTTGAGATGAGCCTATAAATTGGGTGATTGTTTCACCAAGTTTTTGTCTGTTCCTTTTCCCTATACTGTGCATCCACAAGGACTTTTGAAGCCTTATTAAGATGAGAAAAAGTGGTAAATAATATATTTTTAGTAGCCGTATCAACATTACAAAGAGAAAGATTGAGTAATATCCAGGAAATTCTGTGTAAAGTACTATTCTAAGCAATTAAAAGCAATATTTTTAAACATAGTCTATATTTGCAGAAACATTTTACTTGGATAAAAACATCTCCATGCTCAGCCGACTGAATGCTTGTTGCCATTACATTATATTTATTCTAGTTTTTAGTTCGTGTGGCAGTAGTTCTACCAATGAGCAAATTAAAAAAAGACAACCTAAAAAATTGTATATACCCAACCGGATGCCTTTGGTGCAAACTTCGCTCATAAAACTGCCCATCGGTAGTATACAAGCTGAAGGATGGCTGAAAAATCAACTAGCATTACAAATAAGGGGCCTCACTGAAAACTTGGATAAGCTATCGGAAGATGTAGGTACTACTAGTGAATGGATGGGAGGAACAGGAGAGAGTCGGGAATGGGGGGCGTATTATTTACGGGCAACTGTTGCTCTAGCCTACACAACCAAAGATAGTCTCATGCTCAATAAGATAAAACCCTGGATAGAAAGAATACTAACCAGCCAGCAAGCCAGTGGTTTTTTTGGACCCAAAAGCAATAAAGACTGGTGGCCGCAAATACTGATGTTACAAGCCTTACAACTACATTATGAAGCAACGCAAGATAAACGGGTAATCCCTTTTATGAGCAGGTTTTTTGCCTATCAGATGAAGGTTCTTGATAAACAACCGTTGAAAGGCTGGGCTTCAGCCAGAGGTAGCGAAAATCTATTGATTATTCATTGGTTGTATAATCAAATTGGCGATACGTCTCTGCTTAGTTTGGCAAATAAAATAAATAAGCAGACAGTAAACTGGACAAACATATTTGAGGAGAATTTTCCAGCGCCTATTAATTCAACAATAGATACAACCAAATGGTGGAAAGACAGTTCCCATCATACTGTCAACGTATCGCATGGCTTAAAGCAGCCTGCTTTGCTTTTCCAACATACAGGCAACAAGCGATATTGGAATGCTGTGTATAAATCTTTGTCACTAACTGACCGGTATCATACTCAGCTTTTCGGAGTACATGCCGGAGACGAAAAAGTAGGGTTTACTACCAGTAGCCAAGGATCTGAACTGTGCGGAATTGTAGATTATATGCATAGTCTGGAGCAAATGATGCGCATTTTTCAAGACCCCGTTATGGCCGACCGGCTGGAAAAAGTAGCCTACAATGCATTACCTGCTGCCATTAGCCCAGACTGGAAGTCCTATTGTAATATCATATCTCCTAATGTAGCAACCATCAACCGAAGTAAGGGAAATTTTACTTTAGACTATGACAATGACCTACCATTTGGAGTATTGGCTGGGTCTCCTTACTGCGTAGCAAATATGCATATGGGATGGCCCATGCTTACCGAACACCTCTGGATGGCTACAACTAGTAAAGGCCTGACTGCTATGGTATATGCTCCCAGCCAGGTGCAGGCAAAAGTCGGGGACGGGACCAGCATAACCATCCGCCAGGAAACAGACTATCCTTTTGGTAATAAAATTCTCTTGCACCTGAACCCAGCTAAGAAGGTATCATTTCCACTTGGGTTGCGTATACCTCAATGGTGCGAAGAACCTCAGATTCTACTTAATGGCGATACAATGACAAAGCCGCAGTCAGGTAAAATTGTTACACTGGAAAGGGAGTGGAAGAAAGGAGATAAAGTTGAGCTAATTTTACCTATGAAGATCCGGATGAGCCGCTGGGAAAATAAGTCCGTTGGAATTGAACGCGGCCCGCTCGTATATGCCCTAGCCATAGAAGAAAAACGGCAGGCATTACCCGACTGGGGCAAAAATGATGCACTGGATGATTATCCGGTGTATGAAATATCACCTGCATATCCGTGGAATTATGGACTAACGATAGATACCTTGCAGTTAGAGAAAACATTCTTTGTCAACACCCAATTTCCCGTTGCTCAGCAGCCCTGGTCAGCGAAAAATGTACCTGTTTATATAACAACTTCTGGTAAAAGAATCACTCAATGGAAATTAAATGAATTTCAACAACCAGCATCTTTACCTATAAGTCCGGTGGAGAGTACATCTGAGGAGGAAAGAATAAAACTAATCCCTTTTGGTGCTACTAAGTTACGGATAACCTATTTTCCTGTTGTAAAGTAAATAGTTTGATCAGCTTCCAGAGTAACTCAGGTAAAATACAGGCATGACAGCAGATTCCCCTTATACAGTAGTAACGAATCCAGTAGTAGCCATACCTACCTGCTTTCAGACATACCTGTTCAATGAACCTTTTCACATCAACAAACAACCCTGTGAAGAAAAGTATACCTTTTACCTGCTTCACCAAAAAACAAAACAAGCGCATGCCAGGTTTACGCTATTTGTGGAGGAAACCAAAGGTTTTAGTCCCTGCCGGGGACCGTTTGGCTCCATAGAATTTAATTCGCAACTACCTGTTCAGCACCTGGATGCGTTTGTGGAATATATTAATGCATTTGCCAGGGAAATAGGTTTGCAGCAACTAGCCATCAAGTCATATCCCTTTTGTTACCAACCCGAATCATCAGCCCTTTTATCGGCGGCTTTACTTAGGCAAAAGTATCAGCTTTTGTATACAGACATTAATTACCATTTACCGGTTACCCAAAAAGAGTTTACAAACGGCCTTCATTTATCTGAAAAAAGACGCCTGCAAAAATGTATAGAAAAAGGGTTAGTATTTATAGAAGAAGCAGATCCTGATTTGCCGCTCATTTATAAATTAATAGTAGATAGCAGAACACGCAAGGGGTATCCGGTTAGTATGTCGTTTGATGATTTTAGTCAGCTATTTGATGATTTTCCGGGTATTTACAAAGTTTTCACGGTTAGAGATAAGCAAACCATAGCAGCTATGACCGTGGGTGTATATATTAATCAGAAAATCCTGTATTATTTTTTGCCTGCCCACCTTGCTGCCTATGATGCCTATAGCCCAATGGTGCTGCTTATGCAAGGTTTATATATCTATTGCCAGAACAATCATGTTGAACTGCTTGACCTGGGTATTTCTACCGATAAAAGTGTGCCTAATTACGGATTAATGCGTTTTAAACAGAACTTGGGTGCATCAGTTTCCCTGAAATTGTCTTTTGTGAAAGATCTTGAGCAGGAGTAAAAGAAGTAAATAACCCCAAGTACAAAATACGTATAAAACGAATAGTTTTCCCGCAAACAACTATCTCAGCCATTTTAAGTACTAAGCATATAAGCATTTTAAAAATTATTGGCTATGAGGGAATTAGCTTGTAGAGTAAAGAATAGAAACCTGAGGAACAGCTAGCTTTGTACCGCCGTTACTGAATTACTTTTTTGTTGTGTTAAAGAGGATTCCGGAGAGTTTTTTGTTATAAATGTATAGATTTATATTATGGCTACTGATAACTCAACTAATAAACATATACATCTGGCTCCCCTGGAAATTACTTCTCCCCGGACAGCAGAGAAACCTGGACCAGTAACTACTCCAGCTGATGCCTGTTGCAGTGCGCATGCTCCTGTATCTTCTCAGGCACAACACGCTGGTCATTCGCATGGAGAAGTAGAAAATTCCTATATGCCGGCTATCATTAGCCTGGTACTACTGGTAACGGGTATAGTGCTTGACTACTTGAATATCACTTGGTTTTCCGGATATGTACGGATAGCCGTTTACAGCATAGCCTATTTGCTGGTCGGCTGGAAAGTTATTTCTCATGCTATTAGAAATATAGCCAAGGGGAATGTGTTTAATGAGTTCTTTTTGATGAGTATTGCCACCATCGGGGCCTTTTCTTTGGGAGAATATGCAGAGGGAGTAGCAGTTATGTTGTTCTATGTCATTGGGGAACATTTTCAGGAAGCAGCCGTAGCCAGGTCCCGTAAGTCTATCAAAGACCTTATAGACAATCGTCCTCAAACCGTTAGCTTGCTATATAAGGGGCAAACATCGGATGTCAATCCTCGTCAAGTGCAGATAGGCCAAACAATTCAAGTAAAAGCCGGGGAAAAAGTAGCACTGGATGGTATTTTAATATCAGAAGCTTCAACGTTTAATACAGCTGCGCTTACTGGTGAGTCCAGGCCGGAAACAAAGACAAAGGGAGATTCTATTCTGGCTGGCATGATCAGTCTAGATAAAGTTATTCATTTACAGGTATCTGCTGCCTATGAAAATAGTGCCTTATCACGCATACTTAAAATGGTGGAAGAGGCTAGTAGCCGTAAAGCCAGTACACAGCAGTTTATTACCCGCTTTGCCAAAATATATACACCGATAGTGGTTTTTCTGGCTATAGGACTTACTCTATTGCCCTTCTTTTTTGTAGAAACCTATGTGTTTAAAGAGTGGCTTTACCGGGCTTTGGTTTTTCTGGTGATTTCTTGCCCATGTGCTTTGGTGGTTTCTATTCCGCTGGGGTATTTTGGTGGAATAGGTGCTGCTTCCAGGAACGGAATTCTTTTCAAAGGGTCTAATTTTCTGGATATAATTACGAAGGTAGATACGGTGGTAATGGATAAAACCGGTACACTTACTAAAGGAGAGTTTGCCGTACAAGAAGTGGTAGTAAACAACTCTACAATTGATAAGCAAAACCTTGTTGCCCTTACAGCTTCCCTGGAAAGTCAATCTACTCATCCGGTGGCCAGAGCTATTGTAAGCTTTGCAGGGGATGCCTATAAAACTTATAGAGTATCTGCTGTGCAAGAAATACCCGGCCATGGCCTGAAAGGAATAATAGAGGAAAAAGAAGTGCTTGCTGGGAATAGTAGGTTACTGAAAAAATTTGGAGTGCCTTATGATGCATCGCTAGATGGAGAAATGGACACACTAATTCTAGTGGCTATCGACCGGCAATTGGCTGGCTATTTTACCTTAGCTGATCCTGTAAAAGCAGATGCAACCCGGGCAGTAGCCAACTTGCATAAATTGGGGATAAAAACTATTATTATGCTTTCAGGGGACAAAACCTCTATTGTAAACAAAGTTGCTTCACAACTGGCCATCGATCAGGCATATGGGGATTTATTGCCAGAAGATAAAGTAGCACATGTGGAAACACTGAAAAAGCAAGGACATACTGTAGCTTTTGTTGGCGATGGAATTAATGATGCCCCGGTAATTGCGTTGGCAGATGTAGGAATGGCTATGGGTGGATTAGGCTCAGATGCGGCTATCGAAACTGCCGATGTCGTAATCCAGACAGACCAACCTTCCAAAATTGCGACCGCCATTACTATAGGCAAAAAAACTAGAGAAATTGTGTGGCAAAATATAAGCCTGGCATTTGGAGTGAAAGCATTAGTCCTTATACTTGGTGCTGGTGGAGTAGCTACCTTATGGGAGGCTGTATTTGCCGATGTAGGCGTAGCTTTTCTAGCCATCCTAAATGCCATCCGGATCCAGCGGATGCATTTTAATAATTAACTGTATATAGAATAGAACTTATTGTGTTTTTCTAATATTCTTTCTCTATTGTTCTGGTTTTGCGGTAGTTTTAAATCTGTTAAGCCAGTTAAGTGAATAGTTTCATGAGCCAAGTAAAATTCCTTTTTTTTATCTGCCTGTTTATTTTCCCTTCCGTATTGTTTGCCTGGAATATTCCAGGGCACATGGTCAGTGGAGCTATTGCTTATCGTGAATTAAAAGCAAAAGATCCTAAAGCCTTAGCTAAGATACTTGCTTTGTTAAAAAAACACCCACAGTATGCCCAGATGTTTGGCCCGAAACTGGCAAGCGAAACCCTATCGGCCGACGAAAAGGATTTATACTTATTCATGCTGGCTGCCCGGTGGCCCGACGATATTAAGAGTACCGACTATGAGCCCAAGCATAATAACTGGCACTATATCAATTATCCGCATATTGGGACTAATGGCGCTACTATTACCATTCCTGAAGCTGATTCAGTAAATATTGTGACTGCCTACAAGCAAAACCTGCAACTGCTAAAAAGCAAAGCTTCCGATGAAGAAAAAGCCATTGCTTTATGCTGGGTATTCCACCTGATGGGCGATATTCATCAGCCTCTTCATGCAACGGCCCTTTTTTCGGCAGAGCTACCTAAAGGCGACCAAGGCGGCAACTTGCTCTATGTAAGGGCAGAAGAAGAAGGGAAAGCCTTTACGTTACATAGTTTCTGGGATTGGCTGGTGATAGGCTCCCAAAACTTCAGGGAGGCCGATAACCGGGCTGTGCTGCTAAAAAATGAGAAAGAATTGAGCAGAAAAAACCTGAAAGAGTTAAAAAACAAAAAGTTTGAAGGTTGGGCGGAAAAAGAAAGCTTTGAACTGGCGAAAAAACATGCCTATGCACAAAGAGGTTTGCAAACCAGTACTAACCGGGAGCAGGCATTACTTTTAAGCCAGGAATATATTAATGTTGCCAAAACAGTAGCTGAAAAACAGATCGTGCTGGCAGGTTACCGCATGGCTGATCTGCTTTGCAAAGTATATTAAAGCTTAGTTTACGTTTGTGCATTAGTAGCCGTTTGTTCTTTTTCTAACTCAATAGCCGGCAAGTCAATATACCAATCTGCGTGTGGTGACCATTTTACGCATTCCGGACATTGCGTATCTCTCCAGATTTTTCCGCATCCAGGGCATTTTCCATATGTTTCAAAGGTATTCCAGCTTATACCACAGCTACAAGTCCAGTAGGCATGACCATCCGGTTCCCAAGAACACTTCGGGCAACATATTTTTTCTTCGTTTGCTGACATTGTCTGCTTATTATTGTATGTAGATAGTTAGGAATTTAAATGCAGATTGTCAATAGCAAAATTTTAGTAGTGAACGGACATACAAACTACTAACATGTCCTGAGACAAGAAAATTTACAAGCACAAGCAACCAATCTTAAAAATTTTACGTGTGGGGAGCAATCTGGGGGCAGCGCTGCTTACGTATGTATAGCAATAACCAACTCGACTAAATAAAAATAGTTTCGACGATGGTTTATAGGGAACAATGTAGTAAGTTGAGTGTAATCCATCACAAAGGATAATCCGTAGCCTTAACAATTTTTTTCTAACCAACCTCCTAAACATATGAAAAAATACCTCATTACCACACTCGTCTTTTGTTTAACTGTTTTGCTTAGCAGTTGCGAATACCTGGAAGATATTATATCTAAACCTCCTGCTGGTAAAACGCAAACCTTCACTGCTTTTCTTTCCGGCGATCAGGAAGTAGCCGATACACCTGTGCAAGCCAGCGGTGCCGGACAAGGAATTTTTACATTAAATGCTGCAGGTACCGAAATTTCATACAAACTACTTGTAAGTAATACAGAAAAAATAAAGTTTGCTCACATCCATCTGGCACCAAAAGGAGAAAATGGACAGGTTGTAGCATTCCTCCTGCAGGAACAAGTACCTTCAACTGGATTAGTAAATGGGTTATTGGCTGAAGGGAAAATACGGCAAGCAGACTTAGTGGGTCCATTAGCAGGCAAACCATTAGCCGATCTGGTGAAAGCCCTTAGTGATGGAACTGCCTATGCAAACATCCATACAGATAAGTATCCAGCAGGCGAGTTACGAGGCCAGATTAGCAAACAGGTAGAACAGCCTTCCAATGAATTTACAGCTGTGCTTACCGGAAGTCAGGAAGTACCGCCGGTAACTACTGATGCAAGTGGTGTTGCACTCTTGTATTTTGATCATCATGCCAAAGAATTACGTTTCCGCGTAGATGTAGCTAAACTAAAAGATCCTTTGTTTTCTCATATTCACCTGGCACCTGTCGGTGCAAACGGGGGCGTAATAGCCAACCTGCGGCTGGACAAATTAGAGGGAGAAGTAAATGGTAAATATGCAGAAGGTACAATCAAAGAAGCGGACTTAGTAGGAAACTTAAAAGGCGGATCGCTTTCTATTTTAAAAGAAGCTATGGAAAGGGGATATACCTATGTTAATATACATACAGATAAAAACCGGCCAGGAGAAATAAGAGGTCAGATACGCTAGTACCTCAGTATATTATAAAAAAGTAGTGATTATTTATTAAAAAACCAGCTTGCATTACAGGCTGGTTTTTTTGCTAAAAAGATTTATTGAGTTAAAATAATCAATTTTTGGACCTTTATCCTACCCATTTAATTGAATAAATGGATATGGCTGCTTAATTTTAACATTATTTATCATATTCATGCTGGAAGCAAAAGGGATTACCAAAAAGTACGGGAGTTTACAAGTATTAAAAGGCATAGATTTAGCTATTCAAAAAAAAGAAGTAGTGTCTATTGTAGGGGCTTCTGGGGCTGGAAAAAGTACTTTATTGCATATTATTGGAACGCTAGATAAACCAGACACTGGTACTGTTTCGCTAAATGGGCAAAATCTGGTTCAACTCCAGGGAAACTCACTGGCTCAGTTCCGGAACAAGCACATTGGTTTTATTTTTCAGTTTCATAATCTTTTGCCGGAGTTTACTGCACTTGAAAATGTCTGCATTCCAGGATACTTAGGCAAACATGATCCGAAAAAGGTAGAGGCCAGAGCCAAAGAATTACTTAATTTGTTAGGTCTTAAAGACCGGTATGATCATCAGCCGGCCCGGATGTCGGGAGGGGAACAACAGCGTACAGCGGTTGCCAGAGCTTTAATAAATTCGCCTACCGTTATTTTTGCTGACGAACCTAGTGGTAATCTAGACTCCAGAAATGCAGAAGAGTTGCACCATTTATTTTTTAGGCTGCGCGATGAGCTGGATCAAACCTTTGTGATTGTTACCCACAATGAGGAATTAGCTACCATGGCCGACCGTAAAGTAGAAATGAAAGACGGCCGAATTAGTTTATAATGAATAATGAATGGTAAAGTTTTACTTTAACGTTGATTACGCTAGTTATTAAACAAAAAGCCTGCTATTGAAAAGCAGGCTTTTTGTGTTTATTAGGAATGATTACTCCTTATTTGCCAATATTTTTACTGGCGGGCAATTTCAATATTTACTTTTTTGCCCTTTATTGAATTATTATCCATTCCTTTTAACACACGTTGTACATCAGTTTTGGGTACTTCAACAAACGTGAATTTGTCATAAATATCAATACTGCCAATAGCATTTCCGGCAATACCTGTTTCACCAGCAATAGCGCCTACAATATCACCAGGACGCACTTTTTGGTCGCGGCCAATATTTATGAACAGGCGCACCATTGATGCGTTAGTTGAGCGGTCGGTGTCACGGCTGCGTCCAGTGCTTTTGCCATCCCGGCTATCGCGGTCCCTTCTAGGACCTCTGTCGCGTTCACGCTCGCGGTCGCCACTGCGTCTCTCCCGTCCAGCGCCACGTTCTTCGCCTCCGCTTAGATCCATGTCTGCAAATTCATTTTTATGTACGCCCATATTCATCTTAATAAGGGCCGTAATAATTTGTTCGCTGCGAAGACCTGCATGGTGCAATTGCTCTATCATATCTTCAAATACTTCTAGGCCCCCTTCTTGTATAGCTTCCTGAATTTGGGCAATGAATTTAGCTTTCTTAACACCAACAATATCTTCATAAGAAGGAATAACTCCCCGTTGTATTTTTACTTTGGTATATTGTTGAATATCGCGTAAGCGTTGTACCTCACGGCCTACTACAAAAGTAAAAGCCTTGCCAGCTTTACCTGCCCGGCCGGTACGTCCAATCCGGTGTACATAATATTCTTCATCCAGTGGAATATCGAAATTAAACACGGCATCCACATCTTCTACATCTATCCCGCGGGCAGCTACGTCTGTAGCTACAAGAATAGTAGTAGTACCTGCACGGAATTTAGCCATTACATTGTTACGTTGCTGCTGACGCAAATCTCCATGCAGGCCCTCTGCTTGATAGCCACGTATCTGTAACTCTTCCACTACTTCGTCTACACGCAATTTTGTGTTGCAAAATACAAGCATCAATTGTAGGTTGTACAGGTCAATTAAGCGGGTCATTACTTCCACTTTGGCTCGAGGTTTTACCTCAAAAAACAACTGTTCTATATTTTGAGCAGTCAGTTCATTTTTTACCACCTTTACCAGTTGTGGATCGTCCTGGTATTTTTTTGTCAACTGCATAATAGGCTTCGACATGGTAGCAGAAAAGAAAATAGTCTGCCGTTCTTCAGGCATTTGTTCCAGGATACTTTCTATATCTTCGCGAAACCCCATATCCAACATCTCATCTGCTTCATCAAGCACAACCATCTTCACCCGGTCTAAACGTAAGGTTTTGCGTTCCATATGGTCCATTACCCGGCCTGGTGTGCCAATTACTACATGTACGCCTCTTCTAAGAGCCAGAATTTGTTTTTCAATACTATCTCCCCCATAGATGGCTACAGAGTTGACTTGTTTTTTGTATTTTCCTAGCTTTTTAAATTCTTCGGCTACCTGTACGGCTAATTCGCGTGTAGGGCAAAGCACGAGCGTTTGTACACTTTTATCATCCACATCTATCATTTCCAGGGCTGGAATGGCAAAAGCAGCTGTTTTTCCGGTTCCGGTTTGTGCTTGTCCGATTACATCTCTGCCTTCCATTATGTAGGGAATGGCTTCCGACTGAATAGGAGAGGCTTCTACAAAGCCCATATCCGTTACTGCTTGTAGTATTTCGTCGGATAGAGATAATTCGTCAAATTTTAATTTCTTCATTTGTAAAAAAGTTTTTAATAGTCAAGGTTAACGGCCATTTCTTTGCCTTAACCTTGACATAAAAGGCGTATGAATGTCCATCAACAAATTTTGGTAAATAGTACAAATTACTTAGTCAACATAATCCAACTACCACAGGAAAAAGTTAGCAACTACAATGTATTTGATTAACTAGTTACCTGGGTTTACTTACCTACGTACGTGTGTAGAGTAAGAGTTGTTTATCAAGGATGTATGCAAAAATGTGAACAATACTGAAAAATACACAAACCGGCAGTAGAAAAGCCAGCGGGTGAACAGTATACTAGGGGAAACCTGCGAGCTTAAAGAATTGCCTGAATAGAATCAGATTACAACAAAAATTTGCAATTTTTTTGCAAATATACACTTTTTTTGAGAATAGTAAAATTATATTTTAGTATTATTTATTTTGTGTAAACCTGCAATATCCACTGTTTAGTTTGTACTTTTTTTATATATGTGACAGGCAATAGGCTATGTGATGTACAAATATGTTTCTTTATCAACTACCGGATATAATAGATATATCTTCCAACACTTGCGTACCGATCATTTAAGCAAGCCTAAGGGTAAAGAGACTCTGTTCTATTGTATAAACTTGAATTAGTAATAACTTCCTTACGTAGGTGGTAATTTAGTCTGCCAGAAAACTGAATTTAGTATAAGAGTTGCTCCAGCCGGATATCTCTAAAGAGAGGCTTAGTCTAGGAATATATAGTAAGTATAAGGAAATAACTGCATATGAAAAAGTTTATTTAATAAAAGGCAGTAACTCTTTAGCTGATTACTATCTGAAAGGATACTACTTTGCTGCTGGTGTAACTTTAATTAAATCTAACATACTGTCTTGAATGTATTTTTGGGCGAGAGGTTACCTTTCTTTAAGGTTTTTCTGCCATAGAAATAGTATTGCTTCACTTTCTAACTTCGCTCATCCAGCAAATTTAAAACAAATCCTACATATGTAAGTAGACTAGGATAAGCACTAACGAATATCAGTGAAAGCAGCGTTCTTTACAAGTATTAATCCTATTGACAATGTTTGTTAACGCTTTACGCCCCAGGTTGTCTACGCTATCCAAACTCATTATTGGGCTTAGCGCTTCTATGGTGTTATTGCTGCTATCCATCGGATATTCTTTTCGGGTATCCAGAAGCTTGTATGAGAGTGAAGCCTACATCGAACGGCACGATTCTCTAGTAAACCAACTAGTACTATTAAATCATAAGCTGGCTTACTGTGAATCAAATTTAAAGGGCTATATATTATCTGGTGAAAAAGACTTTCATTACAAATATGATGATGCCAAAAAAGTAATAAACCTGTATAAGAATTATCTTACTGATTTATCGGAGGAGTATCCGAAAAAAAAGGCGAATATTGATGAACTCCAGACTAGGCTGAGCGAACGTATTCACTTGATGGATAATGCAATAAAGATATATGAAGGCAAAATGCAAGATAAGGCCGGCCTGAAAAAAAGATACGCCCGAGCTCAGCATTTAAATAATCAGATAGAAAATACGGCACAGGATCTTATAAAGCTTATTCAAGATGATCTTATTGAACACCGTAGAGCAGAGGCAGAGTTATTCAAAAAAAATGAAATTTCCACCTCCATAACCATTATGCTAGGTGTGCTCCTAGCTGTGATGATCGGCATGATGGTAAAGAAAGACCTAGCAGAACGCGAAAATACCGAAGAACAACTGCGTTTGCTTAATAATCAGAAAAGCCAGTTCTTTTCCATTATCAGTCACGACTTGCGGGGCCCTACCAGAAATACCGTGATGCTGCTGGAGATGCTCGGTAATCCAGTGTATGCTACAGATACCGAAGAATCTGGTAAAATGGCTGGCATGGCTCTGGAATCTGCCAAACAAACGCAAAAACTAGTAGAAGATCTGCTTGCCTGGGGACGTTTGCAAATGAATGAGATTGCCTTACGTACAGGACCATTGAAGCCTTTTGATTTGTCTGAAAAAGTATGCAAAGCGTTAGCGCCGGCGGCCGTAATGAAGGATATAACCCTGGAAAATTCTATTCCTACAGATTTGTGGGTACAGGCAGATAGTAACATGGTAGAGACTGTAATCCGGAATTTAATATCTAATGCCATTAAATTTACTCCACAGTCGGGCCAGATTCAGCTCAGAGCCCAACAATTTGGGGATTTTGTAGAACTAAGTGTAAAGGATTCAGGAGTAGGAATGCCACAGGATGCTATTAAAAAGATTTTTGCCTTCCATGCCAAACATAGCACCAAAGGAACTGCCGGAGAAACGGGTAGTGGTTTTGGCTTGGCTGTATGCCGGGAGTTTGTAGAACGGAATGGCGGCTCCATTCATGTGGAAAGTAAGGTAGGCAAAGGAAGTACATTCAACGTACGCTTGCCAGTTGCCCAACTTGAACCTGTAGAGGCATAATTACACTGCTACAAATGGCTATTCAGGTAAAAATACTGGATGCTCAGGTGTAAAAAATTACGATTTAAACATCAGGCATCGCTTTAACCCTATTGTGGGCATAGATTTGACAAAAAAAACAAGTCAACTATGCGCCTCATTCATTTATTTTATTATTGTATTCTACTGATTAGCTGCCATACAGCTGCATGGGCTCAGGAAGGAGCTCCCACCCAAAAGCATTTTCCTGTACCTGTAACTCTCTCTGTTTTTTCACAAGCTATTAGCCTGCCTGATTTTAAGGGCTTTTTTAATGATCCACAGCTAGGGATTAGACTTGGGACAGAGCTATATTACCGGAGTAAGCAGCGTTCTCAGGTATTCCAAACCATAAATTTTGCATACTATTCACATAAAAGCCTGCATCATGGTTTCTATTTGAGCAGTGAAGTAGGCTATCGGAAGCATTTTGGGCCGTTTTTCCTAGATGCTACGATAGGAGGAGGATATTTACACTTGATTTCTACCGTTCCTGTCTATAAGGCCGCCACCAATGGCGAATTTGTTAAAGCTTCTGCTCACTTCCATAAGTTCATGCCGACACTAGGTGTAGGCACTGGTTGCCGTTTTACTAATGCTACCTCTCTATTTGCCCGTTACGAAGTGTTTGGAGAGATGCCCATTCAGCAATCAGTACCTGTTTTGCCACACAAAGCATTGCATGTAGGTATGCGCATCCATCTTCCCACCAAAATTTAAACTTAATTCCCTATGAAAACTATTCAAAACCTTTTATTCCTTCTTCTATCGATTTGTACTTTAGCAGCTTGTCAACCGGAAGAGCCTGTTAAGCCTGCAAACATAGATGCATTGCCAGATTTTAGTACTCATCAGAAAAATGAGTTTTATACACAAGAATTAGAACAATTCAGGCAAGTGAATAAAGCTCCAGGAGCTATTATGCTCGTGAAAACCGCACAAGATGGTGTATGGATTGGAGGTTCGGGTAAATCTAACCTGGAATATCAAACACCTATGACCGGAGCTGAACGTATCCGGGTGGGCAGTATTACCAAAACGTTTACTTCCACCATAATTCTTCAACTAGCCGAACAAGGAGAGCTACAATTAGAGGATAACCTAGCCTACTGGCTTCCACAAACAAAAGGAAAAATTCCGCAGGCAGATAGAATTACCATAAAGCAGTTGCTGACCCATACCAGTGGTATTCGTAATGTGGGTTCAGATAACATACCTTTCCAGTTGGCCCTCATTAACCGGCCAGTAGATACGGATCTAACCCAGCCTGAAAAGATTCTCGAGAAATTTATATACAATAAACCATTACATTTTGAACCGGGAGCAGACTACAACTATAGCAATACTGGATACATCCTGCTAGGTATGATTGCCGAACAAGCAGCCCAAAAGCCTTTAAAAAGTTTGATGCAAGACAGAATATTTACTCCTTTACAAATGACCAATACATACCTGGAAAAACGGGCAGATCCCGGGGTGGTACGCAGCTATATGGATCTGTATGGCGATGGTAAATTATTAGATGTAAGCGAATGGGAGAAAGTATATGAAGATGGGAGTGCAGCCGGGGGCATAATTACTACTGTGTTAGATTTATTAAAATTCTCAGAAGCCCTGTTTGGTGGAAGATTGTTAGAACAACAAACGGTACAAGAAATGCAAATAGCTGTTAAATTACCCTCTTGCCCTGAAGGTGATTGTGAATATGGATATGGGCTGGAAACCTGGAATGTTGCTCGTACAATTGGGTATGGACACAATGGCGGCGTAATTGGCCTTGATGCTACCTGGCTATATTTTCCGGATAAACAGATGACTATTATTTCTTTTCTCAATCTAGGCACACCTGTCAAAAAAGACTATTTAGATCATATTATTCCTTAATTTTTGCTGATTATGTTTCTCACCTATTCCACAACCTATAAGTCCAAAGCTACTTATCTATTGCTGATATGTATATGCCTTGTCGCCTATGTGGCAGGTATATATATGCAGGAAAGGGGAGAGGATGTACGGGTATTTGGTATAGTTGAAATTGTGCTTGTGGCTTTAGGGCTAGTAGGAGTTAATTTAGCTACTAAAACTGGCTTTCCTGATCTGCTAGCTCAAGGCATCTCCCATAAACAGCGGTACTGGTATCCTTCACTTATAGGTATTTTATTTGGAGTTGTAGATGTGGCAGTGTTCAAGTTAATTATTCATCCAGAACCGCTTTCCTCCCTTACGCCCTTTATGCAGCCTTTTCCCTATTCTGTGTTGCTCTATACTGCCGGGGCTGTAGAAACTGAAGTAATTCACCGCTTATTACCCATTCCTATACTGATGTGGGCTATAGGCGGATTGATAGTAAAAGATTCAACTTCTCAAAAGGTATTCTGGGTGCTTGCCATAGTAAGCTCTATGATCGAACCTTATTATCAATTAATTACCAATTCTATTGGACTTTTAATTTTTAGTTTTATTAATGGGTTTATTTTTAATTTTATACAAGTTGTCTATTTTAGGTGGTATGGATTTCTGGCAAGTTTATTTGTTCGGCTGGGCCACTATCTAATCTGGCATATACTTTTTGGAGTAATAACAGAGTATGCGAGCTAATCTATGCAGGAGAAACTGAATGACCGGAAACTATTGTTATACGGGCCACCCATACATTTTGTGGCCATAACTATCTTTTTTAATATAGCTCCACTTCTTGAAAAGGATATTCAGCCACTAAGGTTTATCATTTTCGGATATGGTACCATTTTAATAACATGGCTGGTGGCACGTTTGATGGTGAGGGAAACCAGAAAATACTTATCAGGGATAGAAACATATAAAAAGCGTATTATTACTCTGATTATCTTATCTATACCAGCTGTTCTGCTGCTATTAGCTCTCCGGGTGGTTTTATTAATATACTGGGTTTACTCAGGTGTAGAAGGCTTCGAATTGTTAGCGAAAGATGTCTATTTCATGTTGGGAATAAATTTATTTCATCTCGTCGTTATAATTTCCATTTATGAGAGCCGCTATTTTTTTTCTCAATGGCTAATTGCTAAAAGTCAAACTGAAGAATTACTACGGATAAACCTGGAAGCCCAACTGGATTCACTGAAAAGCCAGGTGCAGCCTCACTTTCTGTTTAACAGCCTGAATACATTGCAAGCACTGGTTAAAACCGAGGAAAACAAAAAAGCTATTCAGTTTATCAATGATCTATCTCAAGTGTACCGCTACCTGCTTCAAAGCAACGAGAGCCAATTAACTTCATTGGAAAAAGAATTGACATTTACGCATGCTTATTTCAATCTGCTTAAAACACGGTTTGGTAATGGATTACAAATGGAGATACAAGTAAACCCTGAGTACCGGCAATACCTGCTGCCTCCAGTTACTTTGCAGCTACTTGTAGAGAATGCCGTAAAGCATAACATAGCTTCTTCAAGCAAACCTCTTACTATACAAGTAATTAGCAATGATGAATCTATTGTGGTAAAAAACAATCTCCAACGTAAACAGGGTCATACCATACCTTCAAGTAAGAAAGGATTATTAAATATAACTTCCAAATACCGTTTATTAAAAGCACCAGAAGTACAAATTAATGAACAACAAGACACCTTTGAAGTAATTATTCCTTTACTTAAACCTGTAATACGTGAAAGTATTAATCATTGAAGATGAATTTCTGGCGGCCAAGCAACTGCAGGCCATGATTCTGGAATGTGATCCGGCTATTGAAATAGCAGGTGTACTAGATAGTGTGGAGAGTACTATCCAGTGGTTCAATACCCATCCTTCTCCCGACCTTCTACTAGCAGATATTGAGCTAGCAGATGGGCAAAGTTTTTCTGTGTTTGAACAGATAGAGATTAAGTGCCCGGTGATTTTTACAACAGCTTATGATGAGTTTGCTTTACAGGCCTTTAAAGTACATAGCGTAGATTATTTATTGAAGCCTATAAATGAACAAGCTTTGCGGAAAAGCCTGTTAAAATTTTATGAGTTGAAAAAATTATACGGTACTAGCAATACAGGCATTGACATTAAAATGTTAGCAACCTTGCTTCGAGATTCAACTGTTCCTTCAGACACTTATCGTGACCGCTTTTTACTCCGGCAAGGGTCCAGATTGCTGCCAGTAGAAGTGAATGAAATTGCTTATTTCTATACCAAAGACCGGGTAACATTTGTAAAAACCTGGGATAAGCGAACATTAAGCATCGACTATCATCTGGATGAACTAGAAAAGATGCTTCATCCCAAACAGTTTTACCGTGCTAACCGTCAGTTTATTGTTTCTCCAAAGTCGGTCAACAAAATCCACATCCATTTTCATAACCGTCTTAAGTTAGAGCTATCTCCAATAAATGATGAAGAAGTCTATATTAGCCGGGAGAAATCTACAGATTTTAAAACCTGGATGGGGGAGTAAATTCACTTACATACTTGCTGTAGTATTGTAGTATTTTTAGCAATTTTTTGCAACACACAAAACTGTAATCTTACATCAGACAAGGGAAATTCTATCAGGTTCAACACCTTTTATAGAGTAAAAATTACGAAAGTTTCTAAGCTACTCATTTTTATAAAATGTGCCTGTTTTAAGCCAAAAAAGGCTTTTTTCTTATAATAACTTAATAATAGTAAATTCAAATCATTGATAATGAGGTTTTTATGGAAAATGATAAAAAGTGATAAGTATTTCAACATCATCAAATAGCAATCGTAGAGTAGTTGACTATTAGAGAGTTATGAAGAATTTTTTCTAAATTATACCTCCGTTTTTTCACTTAAATACACCAAATCTTACACGCTCCAGGGTTACGAAAAGAGTTTAATTCCAATAAATAGCATACATAAGAGTTTAACACAGGTTGAAAAATTATGTATGCATGGTACTTGTTTGTCACTATAAACCTATAACGTAAATGATTGCACAAGTAAAACGTATCGGATTAAAGGTTACTTTAGCTTACTGTTTTCTCTTGGTGAGTCAGTCGGCTGCTACAAGTCAGACAATGGCATCTGCCCGACAAGGAGAGGGAGATAAAAGCTTAACCGGCTTACCATCAACAAGCAAAGTTACAGATACCACACTTATTTCTTCGTTATCATCTACGCTGCTGGTCAATAATACGAATGGTGTAATTACTAGTTTACCAGAAAAACTAGTTAAAGATCAGTTTACTCGCATGGCAACTACAATAGCCATGCCTTATAACAGTAGAGTAAAAACTTATATAAGTCATTATACGGTAAAAAACCGTCAGTTTATCAGCTTGATGCTAGAACGCAAACACCGGTTTTTCCCTATCTACGAAGAAGCATTAAGCAGACATGGCTTGCCAGAAGAATTAAAATATTTGTCTATGGTAGAGTCCAGTTTGAATCCTAGAGCCATGTCTCCGGTAAAAGCAGCAGGCTTGTGGCAATTTATGTCAGTTACAGGCAGATACTATGATCTTCGCCAAGATGCGTACATTGATGAAAGACTTGACCCTTATAAATCAACTGATGCTGCCTGCCGGTATTTAAAAGAGTTGCATGATATGTTCGGCGACTGGCATCTGGCTCTGGCTGCCTATAACTGTGGGCCTGGCAATGTCCGGAAAGCAATGCGATACTCAGGTAATAAAAAAAGTTTCTGGCAAATATATGAGTTTTTGCCTGCTGAAACCCGAGCATATGTGCCTAAGTTTATTGCCTTAAATTATGTGATGAAATATGCGGATACTTATAATATTACGATGAATTTACCAGTAAGTCTGGTAGCCGCTGATACTATTATGGTTAATCAGTATCTGAATATGAGTTTATTTGCTAAGCAATTGAATATTACCTTAGAAGAGTTGACTGAATTGAATCCCCAATACAAACGTAGCTTTGTACCAGCTTACGGAGGATATTATAGCTTGAGCATTCCGGCAAATAAAAAACAGATATTTACTTATAACCGGTATGCTATTTTAAGTTCATCTGTAAACAACTTAAAAAAGATAACGCACGAAACAACTGCAGGCGAAACTATTACAAAAATAGCCCAGCAGCACAATATCCGTGTAGAAGATTTAAAGCGGTGGAACCGATTAAAAAGTAATTATCTGCCAGCCGGTCAGCAACTCACTATCTGGGTCGATACAACCAGTCAGCTTAAAGTGTATACTATTGCAACGTTAGTAGACCAGAAAGCTACTCAGCAAGTAGTAGTCAACATAAAAACCCTGGCTACTCCAAAGCTAAGTATAGAAGATCTACAACCAGCCAGTAATCTATGGAGGGTTTCGCAAGCAGTGAGTAACACACCAGCAGAACGAATTACTCGATTATACCGCACTACTACAAGTAATCTGCAGCTGGCAAAAAAATAGAATTTTTAATTACATTTTATATTTATTGTGTTCATGATCGAAAAGACAAACTTTACAAAGGTTTGTCTTTTTTCTATATGAATGTTATTGCATTAATAAAGTCGGGTGTACTTAGGGAAGAGAAGTACATATTCATACATACATAATATCTAGCTTAGTCAAACCAACTAGATACCCAACTATTGCTGTTTTGATGTGGGTTACCAATCAGGTAAATTTCCATCAAGAGCATCTAATTTTCAATCCATCTTTAAACTATCTGAGATAATGAACAACAAAATACTTGGCCTTGTAGCCATAGTAGGGGCTCCCTTTTTGCTTATAGATTATTGTATCCATGGCCAGAATGGCGGTGGGGAACAGTTTGAACATACTTCTCTGAGTGGAATATTGTCAATAATTTATATCAGTGCCTGGATATGCAGTATGATTGGCTTGAAAAATATATATGCAGCTGGAGACACAAAGAATAGCAATCTATGGATACTTATGCCCATCGTTACTCTTTCTATGGCCAATATTTGGAATGTTTGGGAAACCATTCAGCCAGGAGCCAATACCTTACTTTATCATTTATTAGATGCTTTCTGGCCGATTAGCAATATTGTAATGTTCTTTTTCGGAATCCGGGTGATATGGGCAAAAAAATTACCAAGCTGGAAGAAGTATGTGCCATTGCTGGTAGGACTGTGGCTCCCTTTAAGTATAGTGTTAAGCCTTGTTGCCGGGCTTACTGTAAGCAGCATGATGATTAGTGGATTGTATTCAGCTATTGCTTGGGCTATCTTAGGGTATGTTGTATTTACAAGCAAGCCTGATAATAGACTTGCGTACATACCAGTTATGGTAAAACCTTAATTTTGCACTTAAGAATCTATTCAACTACCTACCACAAACTTTATAAGCTAACACCATGTTTTTACGTACCCTTACTTTGGGTGTAACCCTACTTTCACTAGTGCTTACCAGCTGTGTCAACAGCAAAGTAACTAATGCTCAAACTTCAGTTAAACCATCTGCTAAATCGGTAACCTTCAATATTTATACAGAAAATGATTTCAGCGATGCCCGATGGAGTGATGCCAAAGTACAAATTAAACTAGCTATATCCCGTATTAGTGAGCAACCTTATAGGCAAACAACAGAGTTTGATACGACACTTGCCTGGATAGAATTTAAAGATTTACCTGAAGCCATCAAAAAAATCCAGGTAGAGAAAAAAATACCTCACGTAAATGAAAACAAGGAAGCTATCTCCATAAGTTATGCTTACACAACATCTATTGATGGTTATGTGAAGTATAGCCGGAAAAATGATATGATTAATAAATGGGAAGCTAAAAAGGAAATAAACATACAACTATAATAGATCTACTGTTGAACCACCTCTAAAATAAGTAAGTAGATTAGTCACAGAAGTGGTTCAGCAGTAGATTAGCATTTCAAGTAAATACTTAATAGTTACCTCCAGCACCTCCGCCGCCAAATCTTCCACCACCAAAATCGAATCCTTTATCTGGCGCAGTAGGGGCGCCAGCAGTTTGGGCAATTAAAATTGCTTCTGTGTGTTCTAAACTTAGTTCGTTCTCTGAGAGGTCTTCCGTGTATGTATATCTTCCAGGCTTGTTCTTGAGGTAGTTAATAGCAAAATAAGCAAAAGCCAGTAAAATTGCTCCACCTATCGTAAGTGTAACTTCGTAATGTCCAAGGCTGAAATAATACTTAAAAGTTATGACAGAAATTGCCATAAGTAGAAGACCTACTCTCAACAGCAGTCTATCCTTTTTTTTAAGCCCAATATAGATATATGCAAAAGGAACGACGGCTGTAAATATCCAGAAGATCCAGGAAAAAGGGATGCTGAATCCTGGAAACAACTGTTCCCCTATGTCTTCTACAACAAAATAATTTCCGCTTATATAAAACAAAATAAGGGAGCAAGTTTCTAAAACAGTCAGGCAATTATTCCAGAAACGCAACGCTTCCTGCCGTCTATAGGTGCGGATCAAATAATATATGCCTGCTGAAAATAGCATACAGGCAAAGGGGATAAACTTAGCTACTTCAGAATTTTCCTTTAAGAGGTAAAAAATAATAACTGTACTACAAGCAAAACTAAAAGCTGCACCTACCGTATCTGTGTAACGCACTGCTGCAACTATCAATATTGGTAGGGCTGCCAGAAAGTATAATACTTCGTACTTCTCGAACAGTGGAGCACACAATAAACTGATACCTACAATAGCCAGGATAACTGCCATATACAGAAGCGCATCGTCAATACCAGCCTGATAGAATTTTTTTTCTTTAATGACAAACTCTAGGGCCATAAGTAACAGTACACTAAATAAGACACAGACAATGCCTGTGCTTGTTTCATTCTGGAAGTTTTCTATTAGAGTTACGCCAAGGAGCCCAAAAATACTGCTAATCAATATCCAGCAAAAAATGCCCAGCCCAATGCGTATAAACAGATTGGGAGTGTAGAAATGGGATTCAAACTTCTGTTGGATTTCCTGTAATTGTATGGAAGAAAGAAGCCCCTTCCTGTACCAATTTTTGGATTGTCTTTGTATAGCCAAGGCATCCAGCCACTGTGTATTATACGCTATCATTGTTTTGAACTTTTAAAATTTTCTTATACTGTGCCAGAAAAATAAGGATAGCAGCACAGGAAACGATGAAGTACCAGAAAATGGCATTGGATTGGAGAGCTTCAATTTGGAACATCAGGTAACTTACTCCCCAATAGGCATAGAGGACAGCCATCACCAGAAAATAAAAAGAATTTTCTTTTTTCGCATAGAATATGGCCGAAAGAGTTGTTAAAGCCAGTAAAGCAGAAAAGAGGAACGTATGATCAAGTGCCATTAATCCGGCTAGGCAAGAAATGAACAGAATATTAGCTCCAAAATTCAGATAGACAAAACTGAAATGTTTTTTTATATGTCGTTGTGCCAGCAAGAAAGAGGCTCCACATAATACAATACCCAGAATAATGCCTGTGTAAATAATACGGGCACTAGCGAAGTTGTTGTTATCAAATATATCTAGGGGAGTTACTGCTATTCCCAGCCAGGAGGCCAGGGCTGTAATGGCCATAGCTAGTATACCTTTATGGTCGAAATAATAGGCCACAAAAAAGAACAATACCATCGGAATAAAAGTAGCCAGCCCGTATTTCTGACCAAACACCTGATACTGATATTGAAGATAGCCTTCTAATATCAAAAAAGTAAAACAACCAAGCAAGACAATATAATCAAAATATGGAGAAGGGCTTTCAGTACGGGAGAGGCTAAAAGCGGGTTTGTGTTTCTCTGCATACCAGAAACAAGCGATACAACTAGCTGCAATTAAAGCAATAACTGCCTGATGCCCTATGGTGTCAATGTTCAGATAAATAAGCAGGCCTAAGCCGATATTCAGCAAAATCACACCCAGATATAAAAAAGTCTTCAGTTCCCAATGCAATGAAAAGGGATGACTGTGTTCATACTCCTTGATCTGCTGAACCTGTTCTGGACTTATAAGTTGCTCATCTGCTAATGTTTTTAAAATCTTTTCATTCATATAAATTCAACTAAGTGAAAGTAAATCAGCCTACTTATGATTGTATATTAGACAATATAACAAATTACCAGCCAGCTATAAAAATATCAGGCAGAATACGTAAATTTTGGGATGTAATTTCTTTGCCAGGTAATTATGCTTTCATTGGAACTCTACAAGGGTAGTAATTAACTAAAATTGGTTAGTACTGTCTTGTGAAGTTTACTATGAATGAAGGCTAAAAATAGGGGCGGGCATTTGCCTTGTTACCAGAGTAGTGTATTCTAGTATTTAAAGGCATAACAGGTGTAGAAGAGTTTTTCAGACTCTATTCATACAATTTCCACAAAATCAATTGCTGCCTTTTATGATGAAGCCTGTTTTACTGGCCATACTTTTATGGCTAACTTTCTACCCATTAGCTGCTCAGCAAGGTTGTACTGATCCTCAGGCTAGCAATTATAATCCGAATGCTACAGTTAATGATGGAAATTGTAGCTATGCAATTACCAATTATACATTGCCTCAAGGAATTTCTTTAAATACCACCTTAAATGAAAACTCTGGGTTAGTGTATATAAACGGCGCTTTGTGGACGTTTAACGATGGAGGTAATGCCGCTTCATTGTATAGAGTTAATCCCGCTACAGGACAGATTCTCCAGACCGTACCTGTAAATAATGCAACGAATGTAGATTGGGAAGATATTACGGCCGATGATCAATACTTATACATTGGTGATTTCGGGAACAATGCAAACGGTAACAGACAAAATTTAAAAATATATAAAATATCTTTAACTGACTTATACAATGACCCGGTACTGGGAGTATATGCAGAAGTGATAAATTTTACATATGCTGACCAAACTGATTTTACGCCAAAAGGAGAAAACAATACTGAATTTGATTGTGAGGCATTTTTTGTGAAAAACGGCCAGCTGCACTTATTCTCCAAAGATTGGATAGGGCCTTTGTATCAAACCAAACACTATATAGTACCTACTGCTCCTGGTTCGCACGTCGCTACGCTTGAAGAAACATTTAACGTAAATGGAGCTATTACCGGAGCAGACGTAGCCAGGGATAACACCAATGAAATTGTACTAATTGGGTATAGTATAACCAATGCCGATCTTTTTATGTGGGTGTTGTTTGACTATCTGGATAACCTGTTCTTTACCGGGAATAAAAGGCGAATAGGCTTGGGTTCAGTTGTTCAAAAAGGACAGATAGAAGGAATTACTTTTGCAGGTGGAGGTTTTGGCTATATTGCCTCAGAAAAGTTTACCCGTACCGTTTTTGGAATTACTATTACTGTTCCTGCCAGGCTTTATACTTTTACTTCAGTTAATTGGGTACCCTTGCCTGTAGAACTCCTCAACTTTACTGTAACCTACGCTTCTCCTGATATACAAATTTCCTGGCAAACAGCTACTGAAACACAAAGCGATTATTTTGCCCTGGAGCGGTCTGTAGATGCAATTCTATTCGAAGAGATCCATCGACAAGAAGCAGCAGGCACATCAAATTCTGTACGTAGTTACCGGTATACAGATAGAAAAGAAGCGAACCATACTTATTACTATCGCTTAAAGCTAGTGGACAAGGATAAGAAATTTACTTATTCATCTGTACAAACTATTGATGTTACAGATAAAAATGTCCTGCAAATCAACCCTGTGCCAGTCAAACGAGGGGAGTTTTTACAAGTTGCTTATGCGTCAGGCAATAGACCCATACAGATCAGTCTCCAGGATACAAAAGGGTATACTTGGCTGCAAAGAAACTATTTATCTTCTGCTAATGGAATAAGGCTAGATACATCTCATCTGCCACCCGGAGTGTATATACTACAGGTGACAGATTCGCAGGAAGTAATGACACAAAAAATTCTGATTTTGTAATACACACAACTAGCATTTACAAATTCTTCCTAGTACCGGATTAGTGAGTAGCAATCAAAAGTAGTTGTATTATTAACAGATTATTCCCTACAATCCGTAATTTCGCCGGATCTTGCAAACCAGGCTATTCATGAAACAATTACTCTTCTATTGTGTATTTTTACTTCTTGTTACTACTTCCATCTTTGCTCAAACCTCTCAACTTGCACCACTCACCGTAGAGAAAATTATGCGTGATCCGAAATGGATGGGAACTTCACCTAGTGATATTTTCTGGTCTGAGGATAGCAAGCAACTCTTTTTCAAATGGAATCCGGATAAAAATACAGCCGATTCATTATATGCAGCTTCTGTGAGCAATCTCACGCCAGCAAAAGTTTCCCTAACTAAACGGGTAAGCCTTCCGGCAGAAGGAATTTATAACCGTACACGTACCGAAAAAGTGTATGAAAAGAATGGAGATATCTATTGGATGGATACAAAAAAAGGCACGATTAGGCAAATTACTAGTACTCAGGCAGCAGAAGCAAATCCGGTGTTCAGTTTTGATGAGAAAAAAGTGGTATTCACCAGAGAAGATAATCTGTTTGCCTGGCACCTGACAGATGGAAACACAGTTCAGTTAACAAATTTTAAAAAAGGAAAGGCTAAGGAAGAGGATAAAAAAACGGAGGCCGATAAGTGGCTGAATAAAGATCAACTAACTTTTTTTGAGGTAGTGAAAGCGAGAAAGGAGAAGAAGGAACTAACAGAAAAAAATACAAAAGCAGAAAAGCCTAAAGCCCCTAAAGAGATTTATCTGGATGACCGTACTATTTCAGCTATTGGTTTAAGCCCGGACGAAAAGTACATTACTTACCAATTAGCCAAGACACCAAAAACTATTAAAGCAACGAAAGTACCTAGCTATGTTACTGAAAGCGGCTATACCGAAGATTTACCTGCCCGAGCTAAAGTAGCTAACTATCAGACCACTTATGAGTTGTTTGTGTATGATATTGCCAAAGACACGATGCTTGCTGTTTCTACAAAAGAACTACCCGGCATAACCGATAAACCAGATTTTGTAAAAGATTATCCACAGAAAGCTGCATCTAAGAACGATACTACGGCAGCTAAAAAAGCTGAACAGCGGCAAATAGTATTGCATGGGCCTTACTGGTCTCCGGATGGTCGCCACTCAGTATTGGTTGCCAGATCAGCAGACAATAAAGACCGCTGGTTCTTAAGTTTCAACATCGCTACGCGAAAAATAAATGTTCTGGACCGTCAGCGGGATGAGGCTTGGGTAGCTGGTCCCGGTATTAATGGTGGCTGGACTAATCCTGGCGACCTGGGCTGGCTTGGCGATAACCAGACTATCTGGTACCATAGTGAGGCAGATGGCTATTCACACCTGTATACAGTAGATGTAGTTACCGGAAAAAAGAATCAGTTAACCAAAGGAAACTATGAAGTGTCGAATGTGGTGCTCTCCAAAGATAAAAAGCATTTCTATTATGTGTCCACTGAAGTACATCCGGGCGAAAAACACGTATATAAGTTACCGGTAAGGGGAGGCAAATCTGTTAAATTAACTTCTGGTACAGGTGCCTATGAACCGTATCTTTCGCCAGACGAGAAATACATTGCTCTACGTTACTCATCTGCTACCAAGCCCTGGGAATTATTCTTAATGGAAAACAAGGCAGGTGCAAAACCCCGGCAAATAACCCAGTCTCTCAGTGATGAATTTAAGTCATATACTTGGCGCGAGCCAGAGGTGCTTAGCTTTACTGCCAGAGATGGAGCAAACGTGTATGCCCGGTTATATAAACCTGCAAACGTAGTACCCAGTGGTCCGGCAGTCATATTTGTGCATGGAGCTGGATATCTTCAAAATGCCCATAAATTCTGGAGTCAGTATTTCCGAGAATATATGTTTCACAACTTGCTGGTTGATAATGGCTATACGGTGTTAGATATTGATTATCGTGGCAGCGCAGGCTACGGCCGCGACTGGCGAACCGGCATTTACCGCCATATGGGCGGAAAAGATTTAACTGACCACATAGATGGTGCGAAGTTTTTAGTCGAGAAACAGGGGGTAGATCCAAAAAGAATCGGTATTTATGGCGGATCGTATGGAGGTTTCATTACACTAATGGCAATGTTTACACAGCCTGATGTATTCAAAGCCGGCGGTGCGCTGCGGTCTGTTACAGATTGGGCACACTACAACCATCCCTATACTTCTAATATTCTCAACGAACCACATACAGACAGCCTCGCCTATGCTAAAAGTTCTCCTATTTATTATGCCGAAGGTTTGAAAGGCCATCTGCTGATGTGCCATGGTATGCTGGATGTAAATGTACACTTTCAAGATATTGTCCGCTTAACCCAGCGCCTTATTGAACTTAAGAAAGACAACTGGGAGCTGGCTGTTTATCCTATGGAAGATCATGCTTTTGTAGAACCCAGCAGCTGGACTGATGAATATAAACGTATTTTTAAATTATTTGAAGAACAATTAAAAGCAGATGGAGAGAAGAAGTAAATGTTGCTTTTCCTGCTTATATAAGAAAATTTTAAAGGATAGTGGTTTCAGCATTAAATACATTTCCAGTGGAAGCACAGCTATTCATACTAAAAATTTACGTTCGAACTATATATACTTAAATAATAAAAGTGTATTATACTTTGAAAATGAATAGTTTATCTTATACTTATTAAAGTGAATACTGTAAAACTATTCGGATTCATGAGGAATAAATAATTGGTGAATCCGATAAGACAGTATAAAGAAAATCGCTGATAGCTATTTGCTAATCTAATGCTTAGTAACAATAATTCAGGTTATTTAAGCGGATAAAATGATTTTTGTATTTTGCATGTATACTTACGCTAAATTCATCCACCACCTATATTTATATTTAGTATGTGCTATCAACTGCCAAAATTGCCAAAGCTAGGTTTTCTGGTATTCCTTTTTCTGTTTATATATGCTAATTTAATGGTTCCTATATTTGCACAGGATAACCAGGATAGTACAGTTGTAAAAAGGAATATTTTTAAGAGAGTAGCCCTAGATGGAAAAAATACCATTCTGACGGTGGTACAAACCTATGCAAGGCCAGCTCACTGGCAAAAAAGAGATTTTGCCCGGCTAGGCGGTGCCCTCCTTATTTCTGGTGCTGCTATGTTCATAGATGAGCCAGTGTATAAAATGATGCAGCGGAACCAAAGGCCAGTATTTGATGAATTAGAAAAGGTCGGTAATTTTTTGGGGCAGCCAGAATACAATTATCCTTTTATGGTTGCTCTATGGGCGAGTGGCGTGCTTATTAACAACGATTGGTTGCGCGATACCGGTATTATGGTAATAGCTTCCGTTACAACATCTGGTTTATTGCAAACAATAGCCAAAGAAGCGGTTGGAAGATCACGGCCTCAATTTGAAAGAGGGGCATTTAGTTTCAAGCCCTTTGGAGGAGCCGATTATCATTCGTTTCCTTCTGGTCATACCATGTTATCTGTAGCAACAGCCTGGATTCTGGCCAGGCAAGTAGATTTTGTCCCGTTAAAAGTAGTATTTTATGCCCTTCCCGTAATTACTGGTGCTTCCAGAGTGTATGTAGGTGCTCATTGGCTTTCAGATATATTGCTCGGTTCAGCATTAGGAATTGCCTGTGCCGAAAGTGTATTAAAGCTATACCCAATGATAAAAGAAAAAAATAAGCATTCCTTTGCTGTTGTTCCTACTCCACGGGGGATAAGTATGGTAATGAAATTTTAATCAACTAATGTTGTCAGAATCTACAGATAGTATAGCCGTTCAGCCTGTTGATGAATAAGAATAGTGCAGGTGCTTAGCTATAAAATCTACAGACGCATTCTTTGGAGATAATGAGGTATAGTAGGTGGCTTTATCTTACTCTCATCATTAGTGTCCTAAATACTTGATCGGTAGGTATGTAAAAGTAATGTAGCAATACTTTGGATTGAGTAAATTATCGCTTACTTTTGTGCTCTGAAAAAAAGCCTTTCTTTTTAAAATAAAATCATAGAAAATGTTAAATAACGATTCAACGAATTCAAACGGTAATCTGACTAAAGGGGATGGTGCTGTTAAACGTAACGTTGGCAAAGTTACTCAGGTAATTGGGCCAGTAGTAGACGTAAGCTTCGAAGGAGAGAATACCCGGCTTCCCAGAATATTGGATGCTTTGGAAGTAACGAAGGCAAATGGACAGAAAATTATATTGGAATGCCAGCAACATTTGGGAGAAGACCGGGTAAGGACTATTGCGATGGATAGTACAGAAGGATTGCAACGTGGCATTGATGTAATTGATATGGGTAGCCCTATTAAGATGCCTACCGGTGAAGGAATCAAAGGAAGATTATTTAATGTAGTAGGAGAGGCGATTGATGGTATTCCTCAGCCAGCCTCTGGTCCGGGCTTGCCTATCCACCGCTCTGCTCCTCGTTTTGAAGACCTTTCTACTTCTACAGAGGTACTCTATACTGGTATTAAAGTTATTGATTTGATTGAACCGTATGCCAAAGGTGGTAAAATTGGGTTGTTTGGTGGTGCCGGTGTAGGAAAAACCGTTTTGATTCAGGAGTTAATTAACAATATTGCCAAAGCATACTCAGGTTTATCCGTATTTGCCGGTGTTGGCGAGCGTACCCGTGAAGGAAATGACTTATTGCGTGAGATGATTGAGGCAGGCATTGTTACTTATGGCGATAAATTTATGCATTCATTGGAAAATGGTGGATGGGATTTAAGCCAGGTAGATCCTGAAACACTCAAAGATTCCAAAGCAACCTTTGTGTTTGGGCAAATGAATGAACCACCTGGGGCACGTGCTCGTGTGGCGCTTTCTGGATTAACCATTGCCGAACACTACCGAGATGGCGATGGTACCGGCAAAGGCCGCGATATACTCTTCTTCATAGATAATATTTTCCGCTTTACGCAGGCGGGTTCTGAGGTATCTGCTTTGTTAGGCCGTATGCCTTCTGCGGTAGGTTACCAGCCTACACTAGCCACCGAAATGGGCGCGATGCAAGAACGGATTACTTCCACTAAACGTGGGTCTATTACTTCTGTACAAGCCGTGTATGTACCTGCCGATGACTTAACTGACCCGGCTCCTGCTACAACGTTTGCCCACTTGGATGCTACTACTGTATTATCCCGTAAAATTTCTGAGTTAGGCATCTATCCTGCAGTTGATCCACTAGATTCTACATCTCGTATTTTAACAGCAGACATTGTAGGAGAGAAACACTACCGCACAGCACAGCGGGTAAAAGAGATTTTGCAACGCTATAAAGAATTGCAGGATATTATTGCCATTCTGGGTATGGACGAATTATCTGAAGAAGATAAACTGGTAGTGTCTCGTGCACGCCGGGTACAACGTTTCTTATCTCAGCCATTCCACGTAGCCGAGCAGTTTACCGGATTAAAAGGCGTACTAGTACCCATTGAAGAAACGATTAAAGGTTTTAATATGATCATGGATGGCGAACTAGACCATTTGCCTGAAGCTGCATTTAACCTTGTAGGTAATATTGAACAAGCTATAGCTAAAGGCGAGAGACTTCTGGCAGAGGCTAAATAATACATACGGATGAATGACTGATACATTTTATTAGTCATTCGTCTTAACTATCTAATCGTTACACACATGTATTTAGAAATTATTACACCTGATCAGAGAGTTTTTGCAGGAGAAGTGATCTCAGCCCAGTTTCCTGGTGTTAAAGGGTCTTTTCAAGTGTTGAATAGCCATGCTCCGCTGATTAGCTTGCTAGAAAGAGGAAAAGTTACGATCAGAACTACGCAGGGGGAACAGGCAGTAACCGTAGACGGTGGAGTAGTAGAAGTGTTAGACAACAAAATAACTGTTTTAGCAGAAGCTGTTCTCTCGTGAATTATAAAATAATGTATTAGCAAAGCCTTTCAATTGAGAAAGGCTTTTACTTTTTGTTATTATTTAAAGCCATCTATAAATTGTTCAGACAATGAAAAATCTTCAAACAATAATAGATTTGGTTTGTTAATCTGGTAATTAATCTTTTCGATTCGCTCAAGCAGACTTTGTACAAAACGCTGTCTACCATTACTGAAAAAGAACTTGTCAGTTTACTGAAAAACCAGGACAAGAAGGGGTTTGAATTGTTGTATGACAACTATTCCAGAGTGCTGTATGGTATTGTACTCAAAATTGTCCATTCGGAACCACTAGCAGAAGATGTATTGCAAGATGCATTTGTCAAGATCTGGAAAAACATTGATGCCTATGATGCTACCAAAGGTACTTTGTTTACATGGATATTGAACGTATGCCGGAACACAGCCATTGACAGATTACGTTCTCAAAGTTATAAGCATACAAACAAAATCCAGTCGCTGGATAATAACGTAAGTATGATGGATGGGCACTCACAAACACTATCAGCCGTAGATCATATAGGATTAGATAAAGTCGTAGACACCCTAAAGCCGGAACAAAAGATTATTATAGATTATATATATTTCAAAGGATTTACCCAGGCAGAAGTAGCCGAAGAACTAAATATTCCATTGGGAACGGTAAAAACCCGGGTAAAATCTGCCATCAATCATTTAAGAGAATTCTTCAAATAAATTGGATATACAAGCTTACATAGCATCGGGAGTTCTGGAGAGTTATGTGCTTGGCATTGCTTCTCCTGAAGAAACAGCTGAAGTAGAACGCCTCGCTAAACAACATCCCCAGATAAAGGCTGAAATTGAGGCCATACGTGCATCATTGGAAGCCTATATTATGCAACATGAACAGGTGCCGCCAGCATCTTTAAAGAAGAAAATCTGGCACAAGCTGGAACAACTGGATACAGACGAGGCAGGTATGCCAGAAGAGATAAGCCTGAACAGTTCAAATGATACAAAAAACGATAAAAGCTTCAGTATGTACTGGCTCGCGGCAGCCATTACCGGGTTAATTTTAAGTATCGGCCTAAACGCTTATTTGTATAACCAGCTAACAGATACTAAGCAACAATTAGCAGAGGCCAATACCAGAAATCAAAGTCTAACTGCCAGTCTGCAAGTAAACCAGACAGATTATACGCAGGCCATGGCGGAACTGGAGATATTACGTAATCCGGACAATCGGCCCATATTCTTGGGAGGACAGGAGCCAGCACCAGGTGCAGCCGTTATGGTCTATTGGAATAAAGATAAACAACAAGTGCACCTGGCCGTACACAATCTACCAGCAGCAACCCCTGATAAACAGTATCAGTTATGGGCCATTGTAGATGGTAAGCCTGTAGATGCAGGTATGTTGGAATTAAAAGAACCAGGCCCTCAATTACAAAAAATGAAGAATATTGGCAAGGCAGAAGCTTTTGCTATTACTCTCGAGAAAAAAGGAGGCAACCCAACACCCGAAGGTCAAATATATGTGTTAGGTAAAGTATAAATACATAATTCAACTGATGAGTTTGTACACACCATTCCTTCATATAAAAACAAAAAGGATAGAGTTGAATCTATCCTTTTTGTTTTTATATGGTTCCTAAAATAAATGCTTTTTATACGCCGCCTTTCTGATAATATTTCATGGCTTTAGGAATGAGTTTCTCCAAATCTTTGATACGTGTTTCTGGAGAGGGGTGAGTAGATAAGAATTCTGGTGGTGAAGCACCGCCTGCTTTTGACATCCGTTGCCAGAAAGGAACTGCTGCACTTGGATCATACCCAGCCATAGCCATAAATATCAGTCCAATATGATCAGCTTCAGATTCCTGGTTACGTCCGTAGGCTAATAACCCTAATTGTGTACCAACGCCAGCTGCCTGCATAATAATCTGCTTAGTTAACGTAGGATTCTGTCCAGCTAGAATAGAGCCACCCTGTAATAACCCATTAGCTAATAAACCCTGGCTGGCTCTTTCATTGCCATGCGCAGCAATGGCATGGGCAATTTCATGACCCATTACCACCGCCAGACCTGCTTCGTCTTGTGCTACTGGCAAAATGCCAGAATAAACCACTACCTTTCCACCAGGCATACACCAGGCATTCACATTTTGGTCTTGCACCAGATTAAATTCCCATTTATAGCCTGCAATTTGTTCAGTTAGATTATTTTGCCGCATATACATTTCCACAGCTCTTTGTATTCTGGTGCCAACTTCCTTCACCATATTGGCTTCGCGGGAGCTTTGTACAACTTTATTTTCTTGTAAAAACTGCTTATAAGCAGCAAAAGATTGTGCATTCAATTCCGAATCGCTTACCAGTTTTAATTGACGGCGGCCAGTCACTGGCACTTCTGCACAGCTTATCATTAGCCACAGCAAGGAAAAAGCTACTATTATCTTTCTCATATAAATCAAATTGTGTTAATTAATTTTATAACTAATACGAACAAGTTCTATTTTTGTATGCATTACCAAACTGAATAAATAAAGCACATACCTACTAATTGAGCATTGCAATCATCAGACCAATTTCAACAAAACTAATGTTTCTGTAGATTATGTTCTGTACAATAAAATACTCTATGAAGTTGATAATAACTAAACGAATTTACGTACATAAACAAACAAGCATAAAAACCTAAGTAAAGTATAGCTGGAAGTCAGCAGTAAATTCCTTTCCACACCTTAAAAAGCTATTAAAGCAGATAATCTATGAAAATATTCGCAATTGGCAGAAACTACGCAGAACACATTAAAGAATTAAACAACGAACGTCCAGACGAACCTGTCATTTTTACAAAACCTGATACAGCTATTCTAAAAAACAATGCTCCATTCTATTATCCGGATTTTTCCAAAGATATACATCACGAGGTGGAAATTTTGATAAAAATAGACAAAGAAGGAAAGAATATAGAAGAGAAATTTGCACATAAATATTACCAGGAAATTGGCATCGGCATAGACTTTACGGCCAGAGATCTGCAGCAGAAGGCCAAAGAAAAGGGCCTGCCTTGGGATATTGCTAAAGGGTTTAACGGCTCTGCCCCTATATCAGATTTTGTTCCATTAAGTAGTATAGCCAACTTACATAATCTTAATTTTAGCCTTAAAGTAAACGGAGAACTAAAGCAGCAAGGCAATACCAGCCTGATGTTATTCAATTTCAATTATATCATTTCCTATCTATCTAAATTTTTTACTTTAAAAAAAGGTGATATTATTTTTACAGGTACACCCAAAGGAGTTGGCGCAGTAAAAATTGGCGATAAGCTGGAATGCTTTATTGAAGATAAAAATATGTTATCGTTTGAAGTAAAATAAAACTGATAAACAGAATATACGTTAAAATACCAGTTGCTATTAAATACATCCGGTATTTTTCCATTTTCTTACATGTAGCGGGTAAATATAATTTTCGGATTTTGCCAGGGAGCAGAAGAAATCTGTTAATTTTATTTGTCCAACACGCTGTACTTCCTGAATTAATGAGTTTATTGAATTACTGTCGCTTTTTGATAAGCAGCCGCACCTGTTTATTGTTTCTGTGTTGTAATAGTCTGTTCTTTAGCCTGCAGGTACTAACGGTGCCAGTTGTTTTTGCACAAAAACCTGCTACGTATCCCAAAGGTTATTTTATGTTTCCTATCAAACCTGGCCAGACTAACTTTCTGACAGGCAATATGGGAGAGCTTCGCAGCAATCACTTTCATGGCGGCGTGGATATTCGCACAGAAGGCAGGGAAGGCTTACCTATCTATGCAGCTGCCGATGGTTATGTGTCCAGGATCAAAGTAACTACAGCAGGGTATGGCAATGCGCTATATATCACGCATCCCAATGGGTTTGTCACCGTTTACGGACATATCCGGAATTATAACAAAACCATAGGTGGCTTTCTCCGCAGGCAGCAATACAATGGTAAAACATTTGAGATAGATGTACTGCCCGACAAAGAACTGTTGAAGGTAAAGAAAGGAGATATTGTAGCATATTCCGGAAACACTGGTGGTTCGGGTGGGCCGCATCTGCATTTCGAAATCCGCGATACGTTAGATAATCTCTTCAATCCATTATACTTTGGTTTCAATGAAGTAAAAGACCACATTCCACCAACGGTTTCAAAACTGGCCATTAAACCATTGGATATTCAGGCAAGAATAGAAGGGGAGTTTAGCAGAACTGAGTTTATACCTCAAAAGAATAGTTCGTCTAGTTATTCTATTATAAAGCCCATTCCAGTATGGGGACAGATTGGCTTGGAAATTCTGGCATTTGATATGTCTGATGGCACACATAATAAAAATGGGGTTACCTGTATGGAAGTGAAGCTAGATGATAAGGAAATATACACACATCATCTAGAAATGCTTTCATTCGATGTAGGCAGGCACATTAATATACATATTGATTATGAAACAGCTTATCAGACCAATAACCGTTTTCAACGATTATACATTGCAGATGGCAACAAATTAGCTATTTATAAGACAGACGACAAAAAAGGGAAGATCACCATCAACGACGAAAAACCACATAAAGTAACCATTACTTTGTGGGATGCACATCAGAATGAATCTACTTTTTCTTTTACAATAAAAGGAGAATTACCCACCAGTGATAACACGCCATTTAAACCAGTATCGCAGGCAACTATCGTACAATCAAGAGTACTGGACAATGTTTTAAAAATCACTGCTAAAAATCCGCAGTATCCGGATGGCGCAGCAGTGGTACATGTAGGTACAAATGCTGTTACTCTACCAGTAAGCTATTTAGTAAATAACCAGGCTGTTTATCTGTGGGACATGCGCAAAGCCTTGCCCGATTCTATTCATGTACAGGAAACAACCCAGGTATTTAGCTTTAAAAAAATGGTACCTGCTTCTCAGGATGTACAATTCGCAATGGATTCATTGAATGTACTTTTCCCGGCCAGATCATTATTTGATACTCTTTACCTGGAAGCTAACCGGGTTGGAGACATCTTTACAATAGGTAAGCCAGTGGTGCCCATGCAAGAAAGCATAGATTTGCGGATAACACCAGGAAAAATAGTAGCTCCGGAATACAAAACACGTACGGGCGTATATGCTGTTAGCGGGAAAACTTTATCTTATAGAGGAGGAATATGGGTAAATGAGCAATTAAGCTTTAAGATACGAGAGTTCGGAAGGTTTACGGTGGCCGCTGATACAATAGCACCAGTAATTAAGCTAGAGTCAAAAACACCAAATAGAATAGCCTGTAAAATTACAGATAACCTCTCGGGAATTTATAGCTTTACGGCTTCCTTAAACGGAGAGTGGCTATTGATGCAGTACGATTACAAAAAAAACCTTGTATGGTCAGATCCACTCGACGACCAAAAAACCTTAAAAGGAAAGTTTGTGATGGAAGTGGTGGATAATGCCGGCAATAGCACTACCTTTGAAACAACCCTGTAATCATTATCCACTCTTAAGTACCGACAAGATTTTACCCAATGATTCGCATAGATAAACAGCTACTTGACCAGGTTTCCGAAAAAGCAAAAAATGCTCCCCGTCGGCGGATGAACCACAACTTTCACCAGAACCCGGAAGATTTGCTGAACCGCATGCTTAATGCTATGGAACCAGATACCTATGTACGCCCGCATAAACACGAAAACCCAGATAAACGGGAAGCATTTATTGTATTGAGAGGCTCTTTTCTGATTGTTGAGTTTGATGAGAAAGGTGGTATTACAGATCATGTGATATTAAGTAAAGAGCAGGGGATATATGGCCTGGAGGTTCCGCCACGGACTTTTCATACGTTGATTTCCCTAGAACCAGGCTCAGTCATCTATGAGTTGAAAGACGGACCCTATGTAGTGCAAACCGATAAAATTTTTGCACCGTGGGCACCGGAAGAAGGTGCTGCTGATTGCCAGGCATACAATCAACGTTTGCTACAGCAGCTACATGTTAACGCATAATTTCCTTATTTCTCAGGAAGTTTTTGTATTTTTTTTTCAAAAAGGTATAACTTGCCTTCTGATTCATACCACCTAAATTTATGAAGCTACAAGTAGGCGATCCGGCTCCGCTTTTTGAAGGGAAAGACCAGAATGGCAATACCATAAGATTGTCGGACTTTAAAGGCAAAAAAGTAGTGCTGTATTTTTATCCGAAAGACGACACCTCTGGTTGTACGGCCCAAGCCTGCGATCTACGCGACAATAAGGAGGCCCTACAAAAGGCTGGTTACGAAATAATTGGTGTCAGCACCGATGACGAAAAATCCCACCAGAAATTTATTAATAAGTACAGTCTGAATTTTACCTTACTTGCTGATACCGATAAACAAATTGTAGAACAATACGATGTGTGGAAAGAAAAATCTATGTACGGCCGCAAGTATATGGGCACTGTCCGCACAACATTCCTGATCGATGAAAAAGGCATTCTTACCGACATCATCAGTAAAGTAGATACTAAACAGCATACAACTCAGATATTAAAGTAATACCAATAATTTATAGTATCCTTAACCTTAAACATTAAACGCAAAACTTAAAATATGGCAGATATCGAAAAATTGAAAGGCATTGCTTCACAAGTCCGCCGGGATATTGTGCGTATGGTACATGGAGCAAAATCCGGTCACCCAGGTGCTTCCCTAGGTTGTACAGAATATTTTGTTGCTCTGTATTTCCATTTAATGAAGCACGATCCCAAATTCAATATGGATGGCAAAGGGGAAGATCTGTTCTTCTTGTCTAATGGACATATTTCTCCGGTTTGGTACAGCACTCTGGCCAGGTCAGGATATTTTAAAGTAGATGAATTGCATACTTTCCGCAGGCTAGATTCACGGTTGCAGGGCCACCCAGCAACTGCTGAACATCTACCCGGAATTAGAATTGCCTCAGGTTCATTAGGACAAGGTTTGTCAGTGGCTATTGGTGCTGCCCAGGCAAAAAAACTCAATGGCGACGACCGCCTAGTATTTGTATTAATGGGTGACGGAGAGCAGGAGGAAGGACAGATCTGGGAAGCAGCCATGTATGCAGCTCATCATAAAGTAGACAATCTGATTGCTACAGTAGACCGCAACGGCCAGCAAATAGATGGTCCGGTCAAAGAAATTATGGATTTGATGGACCTAGGCGCTAAATATAAGGCTTTTGGCTGGCAAGTAATCGAACTAGAAAATGGCAACGATATGGAATCCGTAGTAAAAGCGTTGGAACAGGCCAAAGGCATGACAGGCAAAGGTTCTCCAATTTTGATTAATATGCATACGGAGATGGGGTATGGCGTGAAGTTTATGATGGGTAGCCATAAATGGCATGGCGTAGCTCCAAATGATGAGCAGTTACAAGAAGCGTTGAATCAACTTCCTTTGGGGGAACTGATAGATTACATGAGCAAATAAAACTCACTTTCTGTTTGGCTTAACAGCCATTGAATGCACTATTGCACCAGCGTAAAACTTGTGTGATAGTGCTTTTTGATTATACGCACCTCAGTAAAATTTTATTTCCGGAGCGTAAACCTTACATATGCTAACTAGGCTCATTAAATTTTTCCATTCCTATATTTTTGTGAAAGGAATTGGCTTTCAAGCCAATTATCTGAGTTAGAAAGGAGGTGACCGTACAACCATTTTACAGATAGTACCTATGTAAGCATTCTATAAATAGTAACTCAGAAGGGGACTGGCTAAGGCTTAATTTTATAAGTACACTATCTAACCCCATCTGCTATGAAGGCTTGTATTTATCTGGTATTGTTTATTATGTATGGCTGTTCCATTACTGAACTGCGTCCGGCTGATTTCAGAGATAAGTTTGTGGGTAGATACACTGCAGAAGAAGAAAGCTCTACGGTTTCTACTACCAGCAAATTCACCATGCAGATAAGTAAATCTTCCGAAAAAGACAGTGTGATTTATATCAAAAATTTCTGGAATGCAGATCTGACAGTAAAAGCTAAAATCAGTGGTTCTAAGCTATCTATTCCTGAGCAACAGGTAAATAACTTTCGCATAGTCGGGCTAGGTTCTATAAACGGGCAAGAACTAACCATGAGTTATTGGGTAAATGGAGTAAAAAATAACTTTTTTGATGATTGCCGGGTGAAATCTGTAAAAAATTGAGATTTTTAAAGATTATTTTTCCATCTTTGGAAGTGTAAATTTTGTGGCCTAGCTACACTTCCTGTTATTCTGATGATAATTTTATTAAATTCTTATAGATAATTCTGTTAAATCCTTTCTTTCACAAGAGAAAGGATTTTAATTTTACACGCATATACTTGATTTACTTATAGGGATAGCCATTTAAACTTGTGTGTAATCCACCATTTCTAAATGCTAATCCGCTGACCTTAGACAAACAATTATTAACAGATGAAAAAGTACACCTATACCGACAAGAAAGACACCCGTTCCGGCTTTGGAGCCGGTTTTTTAGAAGTAGGCCGTAAAAATCCGAATGTAGTAGGCCTTTGTGCTGACTTAATAGGTTCCCTGAAAATGGGCGATTTTCAGAAAGAGTTTCCCGAACGCTTTTTTCAAGTAGGTATAGCAGAAGCAAACATGATGGGCCTGGCAGCTGGATTAACCATTGGTGGTAAAATACCTTATACTGGCACGTTTGCTAACTTTTCCACCGGGCGTGTATACGACCAGATTCGCCAGTCTATCGCCTACTCTAATAAAAACGTAAAAATATGCGCTTCTCATGCTGGCGTTACTCTGGGTGAAGACGGAGCAACTCACCAGATTCTGGAAGACCTAGGCATGATGAAAATGCTGCCTAATATGACTGTAATCAATCCATGTGACTATAACCAAACTAAAGCGGCTACTATTGCTATTGCAGAATATGTTGGACCTGTTTATCTGCGGTTTGGCCGCCCGGTAGTGCCAATTTTTACTCCGGCAGATCAGAAATTTGAAATTGGTAAAGCATGGATGGTGAACGAAGGGGCAGATGTGAGCATCTTTGCTACCGGTCATCTGGTTTGGGAAGCTATACAAGCAGGTGAAATACTTGCCGAGCAAGGCATAGATGCAGAAATTATCAATATCCACACGATTAAGCCATTAGATACGCAAGCCATTTTAAACTCTGTGAAAAAAACTGGCTGTGCCGTATCTGCTGAAGAGCACCAGTTGAACGGCGGATTGGGAGATAACATTGCCCAGTTACTTTGCCGGAATTACTTAGCTCCGCTGGAAATGGTTGGGGTAAATGATTCTTTCGGTGAAAGTGGAACGCCAGAAGAACTGATGATAAAATATGGGTTAAGTGCAAGTAATATTGTGGAGGCTGTGAAGAAAGTGATTAGCCGTAAACAAGAAATATATAAATAAAAGAAATAAATCAGTTTATATCTTTATTTGTTAACACCTCATAGACTTTGAAATCTATGAGGTGTTTTTTTATAGATGAAAAAAATTATCTTCCATTAAACCCTTTCAATAGAAATCTATCTAATGGAAAATGGTGAGCACCACGCAGACACAGTTGGAAGACAAAGAGCTTCTCGACAGGTTCCGGCAGCCGGATACCCAACAGGCTGCTTTTAATGAACTGATACGAAAGTACCAGCAGAAAATCTATTGGCATATCCGCAAAATGGTTATTGATCATGAGGATGCCGATGATCTTACACAGGAAACCTTTATAAAAGTGTTGAAGAACCTACACAATTTTAAGGGAAATTCACAGCTATACACCTGGGTATACCGCATTGCTACTAACGAATGCCTAGGTTTTCTTGATAAAAAAAAACGCCGCTTTTTCCTGCCAATTGTAGATGTAAAGGCAGAATTATTGGATAAACTGCAAAGCGATACTCTGATTAGCGGAGATGAAATACAATTGAAGTTGCAAAAAGCCTTGTTGCATTTGCCTACTAAACAGCGGCTGGTATTTAATATGAAATATTTTGATGAGTTAACCTATGAAGAAATATCAGCAATTGTTGGTACATCCGTAGGGGCTTTAAAAGCATCTTATGACTTGGCGGTAAAAAAAATTGAAGAATTTTTGAACCAGGATTAAACGCCAGAACAATAATAACATCTAATACATAAGATACAGGAGAGTATTAATCATGCAGAAAAAACAGAAAATAACCCTTGAAGATCTCGAAAAGAAGCAGGTATATACTGTGCCAGATGCTTATTTTGCAGATTTACCTGCCAACATCCGGCGCCGGGTGAATGGAGTTCAAAATGCTGATAAACCTGCAATTTCCTGGATCAAATACAGTGTCAGCCTGGCAAGTATGTGTTTGATACTTTTAGCCGGCTACTTCTGGTTTTCCAGTTCTCAAACTCAGAATACCCAGCAACTTATTTCAGAAGTAGCCTATACCGAAATTGTTGATTATTTGGAGGCACATGAATTATCCCAATACGATATTATGGAGGCAGCTTCTGAGGCAGAAGTTACCTTTGATAGTCAGTTCTTTCAAGAGACAGATATTAACCCTGATTTATTGATAGAAGAAGCAGATACGGAGTTATTACAAGAGTACATTTAACGAAGACGAAACAAACAATTAACAACATGAAAAATATTTTCTTCCTTCTAATTTTTTTCTGCCTAAGCCTGACAAGCTTTGCACAAAGACCATCTTCTGGGGCTAGAGAACGGATCAGTACAGCAAAGATAGGGTTGATTACAGACCGGTTGAATCTTTCTACCGAACAGGCTCCGCAGTTTTGGGCTACTTATAATGAATATTCGGATAAAAAAAGAGACCTCCGGAAACAGATACGTGGATTGAGAAATGAAACTTCCACCATTACTTCAACCGATGAGCAGGTACAAAAGTCACTACAAGATATGATTGTACTTCGCCAGAAGGAAGTAGACCTGGAAAAGGAATACATGAATAAATTTCTAAAAACCATTTCGGCCAGGCAATTAGCAGAACTCTATAAAACAGAGCAAGATTTTACAAAACTATTGCTAGAACGGCTGGAAGATGGTCATACCCGACACCCCAACGATTAAATGAGTACACTCATTTTATATAGCTGTCAACTCCATGCAATTTTTAATACCTCTTTGGCGCTGCTCTAGAGATTTTTAACTACATGTTCAAAAAAGGCCTAATTGGATTATAATAAGGCATTATTATATATTTAATAGTATAAAAACTATTATGTGGGCTATATAGCTGTTTTTATATATCTTACTAAGAAAGAACAATAATCTTGAATCTATATGCTTTTTATCTATCAGCGGCAAATCACCATTCTTGTTATTTCGGTATTTTTTCTTGCTACAGGCTGTACTACTCAAACCCGAATACCACAAGTTGAGCCAGTAACTGCTACCAATGGTATGGTAGTTTCTGCTCATCCGGATGCTTCCAGAGTAGGCGTAGAAATATTGAAAAAAGGAGGAAATGCCGTAGATGCAGCTATTGCTATGCAGTTTGCTTTAGCCGTAACTCACCCAGCTGCTGGCAATATCGGAGGCGGTGGATTTATGGTATACCGCAGTGCTACAGGTGAAGTAAGCACTTTGGATTTCCGGGAAAAGGCTCCGGCACTTGCCACAGAAACAATGTACCTGGACACGGCCGGAAATGTGATTTCTAACTTAAGTATCGATGGACATTTGGCCGCAGGCGTGCCAGGCACAGTAGATGGCATGGTAGAAGCACATAAAAAATATGGCTCGCTGCCCTGGAAAGAACTTATTCAGCCTTCGGTAGATCTGGCAATAAAGGGTGTAATGCTAACCAACAATGAGGCAGATGGCCTGAACCATAACAAAGAAGATTTTATTACACACAATACTCACCTACCCTATTTGGTAAAAGACGTGGCATGGAGAAAAGGGGACACCTTAAAGCATGTGGCATTAGGGCAAACTCTGGAACGGATACGCGACCTAGGCAGAGCTGGCTTTTATGAAGGTACCACGGCAGAAATGATAGTACGGGAAATGCAAACCAATAAAGGTATTATCTCATTAGAAGATTTAGCCAATTATCATGCTGTATGGCGGGAAGCTGTGGTGGGTAAGTACAAAGAATATAAAATTATTTCCATGCCACCTCCTTCCAGTGGTGGTATAGCTTTAGTGCAGCTGCTGAAATTAGTGGAAGATTTTGATCTGGGTAAAAAAGGATGGCAAACACCGGAAACTGTACACCTGATGACAGAAGTAGAAAGACGCGTATATGCTGACCGGGCAACCCACTTGGGCGATCCAGATTTTTATACTGTTCCGGTAAGTAGCCTGCTGGATGAAAAATACCTGTCAGAACGACGGTCCAGTATTTCAGCAGCTAAGAAAACGCCCTCTTCCGAGGTGAAGGCAGGTATGTTTTCCATGAGTGAAAGTAATGAGACAACTCATTTTTCTGTTGTAGATAAAGCAGGCAATGCGGTAGCCATTACTACAACCTTAAATGGCGGATATGGCTCTAAAGTAGTAGTAAAAGAGGCAGGTTTTCTACTGAATAATGAGATGGATGACTTTAGCATTAAACCAGGTGTGCCGAATATGTTTGGTTTGATAGGCGGTAAAGCAAATGCGATTGCGCCAGGTAAACGGATGCTTTCCTCTATGACACCTACCATTATTGAAAAAGAAGGAAAGTTGTTTATGGTGGTAGGTACGCCAGGTGGCTCAACTATTATTACTTCCGTTTTTCAAACTATCCTGAATGTACTGGAGCATGACATGAATATGCAAGCAGCTGTTAATGCCAAACGTTTTCACCACCAGTGGTTACCTGATGAGATTATGGTAGAAACTGGAGGTTTTACACCGGAAACCAAGCAGGCATTGGAAGCCAAAGGTCATGTAATCAAGGAAATTTCTTCAATTGGGCGGGTAGATGCCATATTGATAAAAGGAGGTAAGTTGGAAGGGGGAGCCGATCCAAGGGGCGATGATACGGCTATGGGTTATTAACTGTTTCATTAAGTAGAACATCTAAAATATAACACCAAGGCCTGTTGTTGGGCCCGGGTGTTGAATAGACAGAGTAATTGAAAGTTTTTTCCTTACTAAAAAGCTTGAGAGTTATAACATAATCAGAAAACCTAACCCTACATAATCTCCTTTTTCAAAAGTTACTCCATCCGTATAGCCATTTTTTCCTCGACCTTCCTGCCATACATAGTGTAAGCCCAGTTTGCAGCTTTTCTTATTCATATACCAGTTTACTCCGGCATCATAAATACGGTCTTGGCCATAGAATTGGCCGCCTTCCTGTCCATCATAAAGGGTCATAAGGAAGGTAGGTTCAATAAATATTTTCTTGTTGATAATAAGGTTGTATCCTCCCCGGATGTGGCCAGTTTGAGCACGTACCTGTTTCACTTCTGTAGATCTATCTAAGACCATCCATTCTCCATCTAAGTTAAAATTTAGGATATTCACCAGTATATCTACTCCCTTAGTCCTATTTAACTTGAACAGATCTGTATGACCTTGTCTGGACGCATTTACACCAATGGTTACGCCTTTCCGTTTATTGAAATAGTTGATATCATAACTTATTCCATATTTATCCATTTCTGGGTCTCCAAAGCTGAAAGCTAATCTTCCGGTAAGCAGCGGGCTATAAAGTATACCAGCGGTTTCTGTCTGGCTGGACGTAGTATTGTTGTTGAATAAACCTACATTATAGTTTACACTAACAAAACCTTCTTTTTTAAGCCCTCCAAGGTTGATACCCATGGTGCGCCCATGATTCTTACCCATCATATGCTGACGGATATAAGTTTGGGAAAGCGATTTTTCGAAAGAGTTGACGGCAGTATAGGCAGTAATACATTCGCGGCTCAGCTGTGGACGAAAGTAGCCAAACGTAAGTGTAGCCAGATCATGTTTAGAACTCATTTTCCAGCTCATAAACGCATCCCATACACCAACTTGCCCATCATTTATGCCTGCCCTTGTGCCACTGTAACGGTCTCTGCCCAGGTTATCATAAAACAAAGACAGATAATAGGAAAAGTTTTTGTAGGGAGTACCCTTAAATCCAAGACGGGCTCTTCTGGCTGTTATATTCAATCGGTTAACTACAGGTTCCAGAGGCCCATCCGGCGATATTCTGGCTTTTTCGCCCATCGTATAGGTAGCCCACGATTGTACTACAGCAAAAGGCTGAATGAACTTATATAAGCTATCTTGCTTCAAGAAAGTAGTTTGCTGACAGAATGCTAAACCTGGCAATAGTAAGGCCGACAGCAGCAGTATTTGTTTTTTCATGATCTATATGTAGTCAGTGAACAGATGAGCTTACGTAAGCGGTGTAAACTTTCCCTTTATAGGAGATTTTGCCTCAGCATTCATCTTGAATATAGATACAGACTCAATCAAACCATAGGCTTGCCCGGTTAACTCTTCTGAGCTGGAAGCTAGTTCTTCTGCCAGGGCTGAGTTTTCTTGAATTACCTTTGTTAGTTTTTGAATGGCTACATTAATTTGTTCGGCAGAGGTATTTTGTTCCCCACTAGCTATAGAAATCTTTTGTACTAGTTGAGCAGTGGTATGAATTTGTGGAATGATATCAGCTAGCAGTTTGCCGGAATGCTCGGCGGTTTTTACACTGGCAGAAGAAATGCTGTTAATGTCTTTTGCTGCTTTTTGAGAGTGTTCTGCCAGTTTTTTAACTTCATTGGCGACTACCGCAAAGCCTTTGCCTGCCTGGCCGGCATGGGCTGCTTCAATAGCTGCATTCACTGCCAGTAAGTTGGTTTTTCCGGCTATCTCGTTAATTACAGATACTTTTTCAAGAATTGTTTTCATAGCCTCAATCGTCTGTGTAACAGATTCATTAGCCACTTTTATATTTTCGGATACTTCTTTGGCAATTTTTTCGGTGTGCTGCGCATGCATAGAGTTATCATTGATACTGGCAGCGATCTGTTGAATAGAGGCAGAGATCTCTTCAGCTGCAGAAGCTTGTTCATTTACCCCACCGGATATTTGCTGAGCAGAAGAAGATAGCTGATTGCTGCTAGCTAAAAAGTTCTCAGCACTGGTTTTGATGCCGCTAACAATCTGGGCTATTTTCTCAATCATTATTTTTAAGCCCGCCAATACAGAACTGGTTTCGTCTTTGCCCAATACGTCAATCTGTTTAGTCAAATCTCCGGTAGAGATGTTTTTGGTTATTTCTACTGACTGAGACAGTGGGTTGGCTATACTTCTAGTTAAGATTAAACCACTTAGAAGGAACACTACTACAATGGCAGAGAAAATAGAAACTGAATTGTTACGAATGCTTTCGCTGATAGCCATATTTTCGTCAAAAGAGTCGGCAGAATCTTTTAAATGCAGCTCAGTAAACTTATTCAATGACTCCCGCATTGGATCAAAGCTTTTCTGATAATCAGTAAAGTACAGGTGAGAGGCTTTTTCATAGTCGCCACTTTTCAGACTTCTGGTAATATTCTGGCTAACAGACGCAAGATTTTTAAAATTATTCCAGAATTCTTCATTAATACGGGCATACATTTCTTTCTCTTCTATATAAGATATTTCTGAGAACTTTGTATACCGTTCCTCCACTTGCTTCATGTTAATATCAATGTCATTGACCAGTTTATTAAATATATCTGGATTTTCGTATACTTCTTTTTGCAGACATTGACTGATAGCAATACTAGCCTGAAAAGCATCTCTGTCAGCTTCAATCAGGTAGTCGATACTGAGAAGCGAAGAATTTATCTCAACAACCGATTGTTTGGAGGAATCGAGGCTTTTTAAATTGTACCAAAGATTTACAACGCTTAGCAGGATAATTAACCCGAAAACAAAGTATAATCTCTTCCAGATTTGAAATTTGTATAGAATTTCCATAGTGAGCAATGAAGTATATTGAAAGTGTTTGATTGCGTTAACTTCTTTGAGAGAGTGCCTGTTCTTAATTCTGCATCAGTTTCCAAATCCTTTTCGAGCAAAAGTATATGTGCTTACTAGTACAAAAAATAGTAGCTTACGTACATTGCTGGAATTCTGTGAATCTTGTTTTTGCTGGTTCAGCTATGTAATCTTGCCGCTTACCAAAAAATAATGTACATGTACTCCTTCAAAGTGCAAATAACTAGTTAATCACCTGAATAATTCTAATTAAAAGGCGGTGCATCCTTTTTATGTAATGTTTTGCTGCTTGTTGTTTAAGCAAAATAAAAAAGTACAACAGCTAGCTGGCCTCTATAAATGTTTATTAGAGGAGGAATTATAGGATTTTTGAAAAAGGAAGTAAATCAGTATTAAACTTGAAAAGCACTAAGGCCTCCAATAAGGTAGTTGCAGATGGCATACTTGTGGATAAGGATAATTAAAAAATGAATAATGAATTCATAAAAGTGCCAGGCATCAGTAACTCCATTCCCTTTTCCAGGAGTCTATCACATCGAAAGAGACTTTGAAACCAGTGCGAGGGGGCAAGTGGTTCGTTTGAGAGATTACTCCGAATACACCCAACCGTAAACGCCGTCTTGGCCCCATTTTGAATACCCGTTCAACTCCGCCAAACACTTCTTGGTATCGGTAGTTACTTTGTTTGATCCACATGGCACCGGCTCCTGCAACTGTGCGGATTTTAGTTTTCTTTATAAGAGGTATATTATTTATCATGGCCCCATTGAAGTGATGAATATAATGCGCCTCCAGAAATAAATCAGTGGCCGACATAGAAGTATCCAGCAATTGGAAAGAATGCAAGGGATCAGAATACAAATAAGGATCCGATTGCCGGAAGCGTTTCAGATCTACATATCTTAGGTCAGCAGTATTGACAAATTTGCCAGCTGACAAGGTATACCTGGAGTTACCGAGCGTACCCAGCAGTAAGTTTTGCTCGATGGATGCTTCCAGATAATCAAAATTAATATCACTGGTTAATACTTGGTTCCATCCCTTTCTATGGGCTAGGCTAAACGTAGGATACTTGCTGCCAAGTACTACTTTCTGAGTTGGTTCCGTCATAAAACGTTGCCCTGGTGTATAGGAGAGCTTTACCTGGCTGATAAGCGCCTGGTAACTTGTAAACTCCAAAGGAGCATCTTCATCTATTACGCGGTTAATAATGGAAGTGCGGTCATAGCCAGTTACCGGGAGTCTGTTGTGGAAGCCAAGTTCTGCGCTTACATAAAATCCATTAAACAATTCTATCCGGTGAAATACGCTGGCATGCTCATGTAAAATATAATTGGAAATACGCAACTGGTTCAGGTAAGCATCAAAACTATTAACAGAATAAAAATCCCGGCCAACCCGTACAGAAATATCACCTAAGCGAAGAGGATTGTATCTGGTCCAGAAGCCTACATTTCCAGTCCAGTCCCTATTTTTGAACCCCATGCTAAACGAGCCAGAGGTATGCAAAGCTCTTCCATTGTCGAATCTGCGAAAGTAGGAAACATACGGACCTATGCGGAAACCGCCAATCACTTCAAACCCAATCAGGCTTAGTAGGGGGGAAATATAAATATTGCGTTTGGTGGCTTCTTTGCGGAATCCAATGCCATGATACAAAACTTCGCCAAATGTAATCTTATTGAATTTGGCTTCTATGGAATCAATATACGCCTGTGTGCTATGCGCTGCTGTAATGCTATCTCTGTAAGAAACTACCTTTTGTTGTTCTTCAGTTAGGGGTTCCGTGCGGGCTTTTTTCCAATAGGTGGAATCTCTGGTGTAGGCTTCTTTGGTAGTAACGGCTACTTCATTGCCAAAAAACTTTGCCGGAAATACATAATCTTTCTCATAAGAAGCATACATCCACACAGTATTGCCCTTAAATACCTTTGAACCTCCTTTTGTCTGATAGTCAAACTCCTGCCGGTAAGGTATCCATACATCTTCGGCTATTTCTTTATATGTCTGCCGGATGGTAAAAACATCATAAAATTTCAGGCCGCCTTTGTCCAGCGTCAACTCGAGCCGGTTAATATGCCAGGTGCTGTCGTTGATATACAGATAACCGCGGCAGGTAGCATCGCCAGTTTTGCGGGGGGTAACTTTAATTTTGTACACGAAGCCACTTTCCTCCTTCACCATTTCTTCTAATTTGTACTTGTAAGAGAGGAAAGAAAACTTGCTTACAGGTGAAATCAGGGGCACTTCTGCAATGCCTTTTAAATGGACCAGGTTATGGTAAAAGTTAAAATCTGACTCTCCAAATAGCGGAATAAATAACCCTTCTTTTTTGCCATAGGTTTTGTATCCGGTCCGCTCTTCCTTGTACTGGTCGGGATACAGATAGTTTAAAGTCAGTTGCATCTCTACCATGTTAATTTTATCCATTTCTTCCTCCTCTTTTTTCTTCGCCTCTGCCAGGTCATCGGAAGGCGTAACTCCCTTGGATAAATCCAGATTCTCTTCTTCAACTTCCCGGGGTTTCTTTTTCTTATCATCTACAGTTTCCATAGCCCTGACATACACACCAGCCCTGGCACTTTTGATTTGAGAAAGAAATTTCTCTTTGTTATCTATTACATGCTTAATAATTTCAAAGGCAGGGTCTCTTTTCGTAGCTTTTACTACAATCTCATTCAACTGTGTTCCCTCTGAACGAAGGCGGATATTCAGCTTCAAAGGTTTGTCACTAATAATTACTTGTTCCGTTTTAGCCTGATACCCTACCGATGAGTAAATAAATTGGTAGACTCCTACGTCAATGGTCATGAAATAATAGCCTTTTTCATCCGCCGAAGTACCTGTATTTAATTCTCTGACAAACACATTGGCAAAAGGAACGGGTTCGTTATTTTCATCGGTAATATACCCACTAATGCTTTGAGCAAAGCTGGTTGGAGAAACCAGCAGGAAAAGTAGTATACCCAATACTATGCGGATAAAGCAAGCCGGATGCTGGAAATAGCTGGTTGATACTGGTGTCATAAAGTTGAACATGCAAACCGTACAGGAAAACCCTGCACAGGAAATCTTCTTAGGTAAGATGACTTAATTTACACAGGCGTTGCATCCAGCAAGTAAACTTGCCCTTCTCAAGTAAATATATAAAATGACTGATTGGCTGGATAGCTTTTAACTATTTTTAACTAAAATCCTTCCCATACCATTAGTTAAAATAATCTATTCACTCAAATACCTTGTAAAGAAACCTGGTCAATTGCTTTCAACAAATGCTATCAGTCTGTTTCAACATTTAAAATTAGTAAAAGAATGGTATACCAGCAGTTTGGCAATTGGGGTAAGTTACTCAATGTAAGAACGTTCTACCAACAAAATTATTAGGCATAATTCCGCCTTTACGTTGAATAAGCGTAGGAATAACCAATTGTATGTTGACTGCTGATTAGAGGTCTATTCTGTATAGGGATTAATTGTTTCAATGGTGCCGTCGGGCCGGTGAGTAAGTGGAGTAACTTTAATGTTTCGTAAGTGGGTTTGTCCATCAGAAAGCTCAGTATCATGATAGAACAGATACCATTTCCCGTTCACTTCTACTATAGAATGATGGTTAGTCCAGCCAAGTACAGGGTTCAGAATTACACCTTTGTAAGTAAACGGCCCATATGGACTGTCACCAGTGGCATAGGCAATAAAATGCGTATCGCCAGTAGAGTAGGAGAAGTAATACTTGCCATTATATTTATGCAACCAGGCTGCTTCAAAAAACCGTCGGTTATTATCTCCAGCCAGTAAAGGTTTTCCGGTAGAGTCCACAATCTGTACATTTTTTGGCTGTTCATCAAACTCAAGCATATTCTGGTTAAGCCTAGCCACTTTGGCAGTTAATGCTGGCTGTTCAGCTGTTGGTTCTGTTCCGGTTGAATCATACTTGCCTGTACGCCAGCGTTGCAACTGGCCGCCCCATATACCGCCAAAGTACATATAATATTTTCCATCGGTGTCTTTAAATACTGCTGGGTCAATGCTAAAACTTCCTTTCATGGGAGTTGCTTCTGCTTTGAATGGACCGGTAGGAGAGGAACTGGTAGCAACACCAATGCGAAATACATTTTCTTTATCTTTGGCCGGGAAGTACAAATAGTATTTACCATTCTGAAAAGCAGCATCAGGAGCCCATAACTGCCTTTTTGTCCAGGGAATATCCTTAATGTCCAAGGCTACACCATGGTCTGTTATGTTCCCTTCCGGACTATCCATGGAAAATACATGATAATCCTTCATATCAAAATGAGATCCTTCATCATCCTGGGGTATGCCTGATTCAATATCATGCGAAGGATAGATATATATTTTTCCATTGAATACATGTGCTGAGGGGTCGGCTGTATACACATCCCGGACCAAAGGTTTGGATAGGAAAGTCCGGGCAGGAGTGGCTTTTGCTTGTGCTGTCGTATCGGTTTGCTGCGTCGTATCAGTGCTTTCTTGTTCTGTGTTACTTTGGCAGGCGGCAATAATGGCTGTAAAACAAAGGAAATTGGCTGTTTTTCTAACTGTGGTATAGAATGACATAGATATAATGAATAAAAGAGTTAGGTCAATTTAGTGAGAATAAGATGTGTAAGCAACAAAGTAGGATACAGCTAAATGTGAAAATAAAAGTATGGAATAATAGTATTTAATGCAACCGATTGCGTAAAATTCTTTATATTTGTTTAGCGGCTAATTAGTTGTTTCGTCAATAAATCAGCAGGCTGTGATTAGCACTAAGACGTTTGACTGAATTCCTCAACCCGTTGCTAGAGCAGCAAGAATATAGATGTCGTTAGAATTAAAGCATATATAAATGCGCATACTATAATCATGAGTATTTCCAGGGAAGTTACGATTTATGACATAGCTAAAGAGTTGAACATCTCTGCGGCCACAGTTAGTAGAAGCCTGAAAAACCACCCGGCTATCAGCGATAAAACCAAACAGAAAATACTAGCTACAGCTAAAGAAATGGGCTACCGGTCGAATACATTTGCCCGTAACCTCCGCCGGCAGAAAACCAATACACTTGGTGTAATAGTACCCAGGCTCAATAGTACATTTATGTCAGAGGTAATAGCCGGCATGGAGAAAGTAGCTAATGAGGCCGGCTATAACCTTATTATTAGCCAGTCACTGGAGATGATGAAAAAAGAAGCCATTAATGCAGCTACCATGTTTAATAATAGGGTAGATGGCTTACTGGTTTCTCTGGCTTACGACACCGACAACATAGCCCATTTTGAACCTTTTATTCAGAAGAATATTCCTTTACTTTTTTTCGACCGCATTTTCGACCAGCAACAGTATGCCGGCATTGTCATAAACAATTATCAGGCAGCCTATGAGATTACTGTTCACTTGATAGAACAGGGATGCCAGAATCTTTTTCATATAACGGGTAATCTGTCGCGGAATGTGTATGCCGACCGCTTTAACGGTTTCCGGCAAGCCCTAGCCGATCACCAGATAGACTATAGCCCAGAATATCTGCTAATAAACAATTTGAGTACACAGGAAGGAAAAGCAGCAGCCCATTTACTTCTCCAAAAGAAGACATTGCCCGATGGTGTATTTGTGGCTAATGATACGTGTGCTGTAGCCTGTATGCTCGAGTTGATGGAACAGGGGATACGTATTCCAGAAGATATTTCCTTTGCCGGATTTAATAACGACCCTATTTCCTGTGTAGTTAAACCTCAGCTGACTACAGTCCATTATAAGGGTATTTATATGGGCGAAATAGCTGCGCAGACGTTAATAAAACGGCTTAATCATAGCCAAGAAGCTGACAACCAGACCATTGTTTTGCCCCATGAACTGATTATCCGGCAATCTTCACTTAAACAAGCCAATTCATGATGTATGAAGAATATATGTAGAGCATTCAATTCCACAATTTCAGGTTTCCTATGTTTCATAGCCTTTCTAGCAATAGCTGTAAATAGCCAGGCAGAGGATGGATACAGGTTGTGGTTACGTTACGATAAAATTACTGACTCACAACTATTAGCTACGTATAGATCTTCCTTTGCTGAACTAGTGCTAGTGGGTAATACTCCTACGATAGCTGCCGCCAGAAAGGAGATTCAAACCGGGCTCAACGGGCTGTTGGGTGTTCAGTTGCCAGAAGCCACAACAGTAAACCGGAATGGAGTTTTACTAATTGGAACTCCTGAAAGCTCACCGATCATTGCTTCCTTGAATCTACAAACACAGCTACAAGCGGTAGGGAAAGAGGGTTTTCTGATTCAGACGATGAAAGTGAAAGGGAAAAATAGCACCGTTATTACGGCTAATAGTGAAGTAGGCGTATTATATGGCGTTTTTCATTTTTTAAAATTACTCCAGACACATCAGAATATTAAGAAGTTGGCAGTTCAAAGTACACCCAAGCTAACTCATCGGATTCTTAATCATTGGGATAATCTGGACCGCACCGTGGAGAGAGGATATGCCGGATTTTCTTTGTGGGAATGGCACAAACTACCAGGATATATTGACCCCAGATATACCGATTATGCCCGGGCGAATGCCTCTATTGGCATCAATGGAACCGTACTAACGAATGTAAATGCCAATGCGCTGGTAATTACGCCAGCATATTTAGAAAAAGTAAAAGCATTGGCCGATGTTTTCCGGCCTTATGGCATAAAAGTATACCTCACGGCTCGTTTTAGTGCGCCAGTAGAAATCGGCGGATTAAAAACGGCCGACCCGCTGGACCCACAGGTAAAAGCCTGGTGGAAAACCAAAGCAGATGAAATCTATCAATACTTACCAGATTTTGGCGGATTTTTGGTAAAGGCTAATTCTGAAGGGCAACCAGGTCCGCAGAATTATGGCCGCAACCATGCCGATGGAGCCAATATGCTGGCAGATGCTGTGGCTCCACATGGTGGCATTGTAATGTGGCGGGCCTTTGTATATGATAACAAAGTACCCGACGACCGGGCCAAGCAGGCATATAATGAATTTGTTCCTTTAGATGGCAAGTTCCGAGATAATGTACTGGTGCAGGTAAAGAATGGCCCTGTAGACTTTCAACCCAGAGAACCTTTTCATCCGCTGTTTGGAGCAATGCCAAAAACACCCCTGATGGTGGAATTTCAGATTACACAAGAATATCTTGGATTTTCTACACACCTGGCCTACTTATCTACGCTTTTCGAAGAATGCCTAGATTCCGATACCTATGCCAAAGGACAGGGTTCTAGCGTAGCCAAAATAATAGATGGGAGCTTGCACAGCCATAAAATCTCCGGCATGGCTGGCGTAGCCAACATCGGCAACGACCGCAACTGGACTGGCCATCCATTCGGGCAAGCCAACTGGTACAGCTATGGGCGCCTGGCCTGGGACCCGTATGTATCATCTGAAACAATAGCTGACGAATGGATTAAAATGACATTTAGCCATGAGGCAACTGTGGTAAACCCTGTGAAGCAACTGATGCTCAGTTCCAGAGAGGCTATTGTTAATTATATGATGCCTCTGGGCTTGCATCATTTATTCGGATGGGACCATCACTATGGACCAGGACCCTGGATCAAAAATAAACCCCGTGCTGACTGGACCTCTGTTTATTATCATCAGGCAGATTCTCTAGGCATCGGCTTCAACCGCACAGCCAGTGGCAGTAACGCCTTGAGCCAGTACTTTCCTCCAGTGAGAGAAAATTTTTCCAATTTGAAAACTTGCTCGGAAGAATATCTACTCTGGTTTCATCACTTGCCATGGGATTATACACTTAAGTCTGGTAAAAAATTGTGGGAAGGACTCGTGCACCATTATTATATGGGAGTAGATTCCGTGCGACAGATGCAGAAAACCTGGAACACGCTGGAGGGCAAAATTGATGCAGACCGGTTTGCGCAGGTAAAGCAGCTGTTGAAAGTACAGGAGAAAGAGGCGATCCTCTGGCGTAACTCGTGCGTGCTCTACTTTCAGACATTTTCCAAAAGGCCTATTCCGGCTGGATACGAAAAACCCGATAAGCCTTTAGAATATTATGAGAAACTGGAGTATAAATTTGTGCCAGGAATATAAGTATGCATCTTTAGTTAAATTGCGAGAACTAAGTTTACTAAGTGCACATTGACAGATTATTTAGTTGACTTTGTCAGCACACCTTTCTTGTCTGCGGCGGTGAACGAAAATTCTTCCCAGGCAAGTTCATGGTCTTTGTCAGCCCAGAGAGTACTTGCTTTCAAATGTAACGAGAACCTGAAGACACAATTCTGTTTCTCTCTGTAATCTGTAAAGGTAAAAGGCAGACTGATTTCCAGGCTTTTTCCTGGAAGAACAGGCAATTCTTTCACCAAACCTTCTTGTATTATTCTCCCATTTTCTAGTACTTGCCATTGTAAATAGCCGTTTTCTAGACCAATAAAGTCGTGTTTATTAGCTAGATAAAGTTTGTCTGTGGAAGAAGTTTTTATCCAGAATTCTACTGGTTGATAGGCATGCTGTAAACTGTCTTGCTGCTTTTGAGTTAGTTTATTCCATTCCGGAAATTTGTACTCATCATGCAGTAGTTGTTGATAATGCGTAGTACCATGAGATAAAATACGGTCCTTGAAAGCAACTAGGATATTCTGGTAGTACGAGTCAAATGTTTCTACCAATGCCTTGGCATTTAATACAGCAGAATATTCATTCGTAAAATACATTGCGATAGCTGAAGGGTGCTTTATTAGCTGATGTAATCCTGCTATTACCTTCGTTTTCTGTTTGCGCCACTGCTCTGCTTTCTCATCCAAAGTCCATTTCTGCATATTTTCTAGAGTGGGTAAATCTATTTTTTGTATCACATACAATCCCAGTTCATCACACAGGTCATAGACAGGAGAAGCAGTAGGATAGCCGGAAAGGATAATGGTATTGATATTACGCTTTTTTAGCGCTGTCAACGCTTCTTGCAGCATAGTTCTGTTGTATAAAGAATCGTATGCAGATGGTAGGTGATAGAGCACAGGTTTTAAAGTAAGCGGCTTGCTCAAGGGTAGATTACCTAGCGATAGTTTATTATTTCGCATGGCAATTACCCGGAAACCTATTTTGCGGCTTAACACTTCTGTTATTGATTTATCGGATGTTGTTATCTGTTGAGTGTATAGATATAGGTTAGGTAGTTCAGCATTCCATGTCTGAAAGGCTCCAACGCTGCTTCCTCTGCCAAAATGCTGCTTTTTACCACTTTCAATAGGCTTGAAATCCCAATTTGGATTTTCTAATGTTTTCTCCAAATGAATAGAATGGTTATAGAATTTCGATAAAGTCTTATAATCCAGATTAAAGAGAGGATTTGCATAGTTTTTTGCTTGAAAATTTTCTCCCCAGGCTATTTCTTTTTGTGGCATGGGGCTATAGGCTTGCCCAAGATCAAAGTCTATGATATGCACTGGTGGAACAGAAATTAGCTTTACTGGATGTAGAACTGTATTCTGAGAATAGTCAGTGAATTTAAGCTCGATCAGGTTATCTTTTTCTTGAAGCAGCGGTGTAATATTAAATTGCAGGGGTAATTCTTTTTCTACAAAGGCTACTTGCTGGCCGTTTACCAATACATGAAATGAAGAAATTTGTGGAGCAAAAGCTAGTAATGTTTCTCTGCTTTGCCACAGTTCCGGCAGATTAAGACTTGTATATAAAGAAGTTACTTTTGCAAGATTTGAAATAACTTTACGTTGAATTTCTTTGCCAGCAGAAGAATTCTTTTCTTGAAATTCGTTGGTGATCTCTAGATAATAGGGGGATTGAGCATAAGAAAAACTCAATGCCTGTTGCTCAGTTTGGTAAGGTATGACAGGCGGATAAAAATGTTCACTATATTCTTCTAGTAGGTAAGCATCATTTTGAGCAGAAACAGAAAAACTAGACAGAAGGATAAATACCTGAAGGGAATACTTTTTCATGGCTGGTTAGTTAAAAGTTTTTACAAAATACTATGGCTCAACGCCAGTACAAGTAACTTAATAAAATCATAGTTTCCGAACTTTTAAAGGAAATGCTTTTGCCAGATTTATGTTTCCGCAAAACCGGCTACCCTTAGTATTGGAATAAAGGTGATAAGCAAAGTATTGAATGGCCGCTTTGAGTTAGTGCAGTTAACTGGGAAAGAAGAACCATCATGAGAAAGTAGTACTTGCTCTAAAAATCCTGCTTTCGTAATTGCCTGCAAATACGATAAATATTTTTCTAGGCGAAGGCTACCTTGCTTTTTCCCATTGTAGAAGTGAAATATCTTGATACCATTCAGAGAAATCTAGGCAAGTTAAGAAGTAACAGTAAGCTGATCATTTATATTATCTACATTGTGAGCATGCACCCAGGTGCTATAAAAAGGTTGGTAGCCGCATAGATAAGGTCGGCCTGTATGAGTTTAAGGTCGAAAATAGAAATTGGGCCAAAATCTACTCTCACTATATATATCCTGGTTTTACGCCAGTATTACTTAAGGTGTTTCACAGTACTAGCTTTTTCTGAAAAAGCCAATGAACCATTCCTTTAGGTTTTTCTATTGTGGAATGTTCCGCAGTTCTTTCTTATAACTCAACCACTCTATTACGGTTATACCCATAATCATCCAGGTAGCACCTAGTAAATAGCCACCTAATACATCGCTTAAAAAGTGTACGCCCAGATAAATCCGGCTAAAACCAACGAGCAAAATAATAAATAAGCCTAGAAGAAAATACAAAAGCCGTTGCCGCCTGTGCTGACTATTCCGCATGAGAAAATAAGTAAGCATGCCAAACAGCACCATAGCCGTAGTAGAATGTCCACTTGGAAAAGAGAAATTAGTTTCTTCGTAAAATCCCACATTTGCCGGGCGTACTCTGTGAAAAATAAGTTTTCCGTAGCGTACCGATAAGCCCACTCCCAATAATACCAGCCATAAGGCTACAAAATATGTTTTACGACCTTGTTTAAGTAAAATGATAGATACCAGTACGCCTATAATGATAGAACCTTTCTGAGAACCTAAATAAGATACTAAGTAGAATACTTGCCCTACCATCTGATTCCGGGCTTTATACAGGAAATGGGTAACCTCTTGATCAATTACCACGATTGTTTCTGAATCAATTACATTTTCGGCTATCTCAGAAAATGTCAGAATGTTTATGACAAAAACACTAAACAAAATGGTTAGCGGAAAACCGGTAAAAACATTTAACGCAAAGCGGTTGCGAATGAATGTGTATATTCTGGGATAATGATTTATGAATTTTTTGAACCACGTACTATGTGCTATCCCTTTATGGGCATTTCTAAAAAATCGGGCTAATATGTTTTTCCGTTGCGCTAAAGCCATGTGGCAGAAGTATAATAAAGAGAATAAATAGAATAAACGAAATTAATAGATTGAGGTTAAACAGGCTTCTATATCCAGCTTCTCAAATACCTATAAAAAAAGCCACTCATACGAGTGGCCTTTAAACACATATAAAAGTTGGATAGTTACAGGGCAGCTGCTTCTACCTGGCTTACGGCATATTCTTCTATTGGCAAACAACTACACACCAGATTCCGGTCGCCATAGGCATTATCCACCCGGCTAACAGATGGCCAGAATTTATTGGCTTTTACCCATTCCAGCGGGTAAACCGCTTTTTCGCGGCTATAGGGCCGGTTCCAGCTGTCAGCTAAAGCTACTTTCGCTGTATGGGGTGCATGCTTCAAAACATTGTTTTGCTTGTCAAATTTTCCTTGCTCAATTTCCCGGATCTCTTCCCGTATGGCAATCATTGCCTCACAGAAGCGGTCCAGTTCTTCCTTGGGCTCGCTTTCAGTAGGTTCAATCATCAGCGTGCCTGCAACCGGGAAAGAAACAGTAGGAGCATGGAATCCATAGTCCATCAAGCGTTTGGCGATATCCTCTACTTCTACGCCATATTGTTTAAACGAACGGCAATCCACAATCATCTCATGCGCACAACGGCCCTGACTACCTACGTATAATACCGGATAATGTCCTTCTAATCGGGCTTTAATATAATTGGCATTCAGAATAGCCATTTCAGTAGCCCGTTTCAATCCTTCTCCTCCCATCATAGAAATGTAGGCATAGGAAATAGGCAAAATACTAGCACTTCCCCATGGAGCCGCAGATATGGCATGGATTGCTTTTTCTCCTCCGGTTTTAATCACAGCATGACCCGGTAGGAAAGGAGCCAGATGTTTGGCTACACCTATTGGGCCCATGCCAGGGCCACCTCCGCCATGCGGTATACAGAAGGTTTTATGCAAATTCAGGTGGCAAACATCTGCCCCAATCGTAGCGGGACTAGTTAACCCTACTTGTGCATTCATATTAGCTCCATCCATATATACTTGCCCGCCATTCTCATGGATTAACCCGCATATTTCCTGGATGCTTTCCTCAAATACGCCATGTGTAGAAGGATAAGTGACCATCAGGCAAGACAAGTTATCTTTGTATTTAGCAGCCTTCTCGCGTAGGTCAGCTACATCAATATTTCCTTTTTCGTCTGTTTTAGTTACCACTACCTTCATTCCGGCCATTACCGCACTAGCAGGATTAGTACCATGTGCAGAAGCAGGAATCAGCGCAACATCGCGGTGATGATCTCCTCTGCTCAGATGATATGCCCGGATTACCATTAAACCAGCATATTCTCCTTGTGCACCAGAGTTAGGTTGCAAGGAAACGGCTGCAAATCCGGTAACTTCACATAGCCATTTACTTAAGTCAGCAAATATTTGCTGGTAGCCCTCTGTTTGCTCAACTGGTGCAAACGGATGAATATTGCCAATCTCTGGCCAGGTTACGGGAATCATTTCAGCCGTAGCATTCAATTTCATAGTACAGCTTCCTAAAGGGATCATGGAATGCACCAATGACAAGTCTTTATTTTCCAGTGACTTCAAGTAGCGCAGCATTTCATGCTCGGAATGGTGCTTGTTGAACACCGGATGCTGAAGATACGCACTTTTGCGAAGCAGGTTTTGCGGATAGTCTAGTGAAATGTCTTCTGCCAATTCCTGTATATCAAACGATAGCTGCTTGCCTAATGCTTCGGCTATAACAAAAAACAGCTGTTCTACATCGTCTATTCTGGTTACTTCGTTTAAAGAAATACCTATGTGAGCCGTATCGAAGTAGCGGAAGTTGATGTCATTATCTTCGGCCATTTTTTTGATGGCTTGTTGCTGCGGAATATCTTTTACAGCTACTTTAATTGTATCAAAATACAGTACATTCTCTATTGTAAACCCTAACTTTTGTAAACCTGTTGCTAGAAGTTTAGTTAAACCATGTACCCGTTCGCCAATTCTGCGTAAGCCTTCAGGTCCGTGGTATACCGTGTAGCTACTGGCCATAACCGATAATAACACTTGGGCTGTACAGATGTTAGAAGTAGCTTTTTCGCGGCGAATGTGCTGCTCACGTGTTTGTAAAGCCATACGTAAGGCCCGGTTTCCCTGTGCATCTACCGATACACCTATGATTCTCCCAGGAATAAGTCGCTTGTTAGCCTCTCTGGTAGCAAAGAAAGCAGCATGAGGTCCTCCGTAACCCATAGGTACACCAAATCGCTGGGCTGAGCCAATCACCACATCAGCGCCCATTTCTCCGGGAGGTGTTAATAAGGTAAGACTTAATAAATCGGCTGCTACTGCCACCGTTAATTCTTGTTCATGAGCGGCAGCAATCAATGCAGAGTAATCATAGACTGCTCCATCACTTCCAGGATACTGTAACAATAACCCAAATAAAGCTGTATCGGTGACATCAACTTTAGTATGGTTTCCCACTTTAATTTCTATACCTAATGGAATGGCACGGGTACGCAGAATATCTAATGTTTGGGGAAGTACCAGTTCCGAAACAAAGTAGACAGAAGCTTCTTTTCTATTGCCTTTTCTCAGGGCATGTTGAAGCGTCATGGCTTCGGCAGCCGCTGTACCTTCGTCCAGCAGAGAGGCATTGGCTATCTCCATACCCGTTAGGTCTATAACCATCGTTTGGTAATTGAGCAGTGCTTCCAGGCGACCTTGAGCAATTTCTGCCTGATACGGCGTGTATGCAGTATACCAGCCAGGATTTTCCATAATGTTCCGCAGAATTACTGGTGGTACAAAACAATCATGATAGCCTAAACCAATGTACGATTTAAAAACTTTGTTTTGTCTGGCTATTTGTTTAAAGTCTTTCAGAAACTGAACTTCTGTTTTTGCAGCTGGTATATTCAGTTTATTTTTCAGGCGTATGGCCGGAGGAATAGTCTGCGAAATCAGCGTATCTATAGATTCTACACCTATTTTTTGCAACATTTCCGTTACTTGGGTTGTATCAGGCCCATTATGCCTGCTTTCGAAAGACTCCGAATAAGTTAAGTTAATCTTCATGTGAAAATAATGAGAGAAATAGCAATGTTAAAGGTAAAACAAGAAGTGGGTGCTTAGTGTTCAATGAACAAGTAAGTAAGTGTACGAGGATATGGTTAATTGTACAAATATAGATAATTTGAATATCTGCCGATTGGAAAAAATAAAATATACTTACAAGCCGCCAGATAAACCTATCGGGCTTTTACACTTCTTTGGTGGCATGAAATATCCTGCTTAACTTGAATGAAATTTATTTCTTTCTGTGTTATTCCAGAGCTTTGCACGTTAATGGTTAGATTGCTTTACATACAAATAGTAGCTAAATTAATTATTAGACAGTATATGGAATGGCTATTCACAGCCGAATAACCAATGGGATTTAACTGACAGAGTCGTTCCATTTAATCATTGAAAAATTTATTTTATTTATAAACACATGAAACATTTGCTTAGCGTCTTTTTGGTTTCCGGAATAGTCGTTCAGGGATTCAGCCAGCAACAAGCCACTACAACTCCTACAGATAAGTCTGCCGAGTATGCCGCTACGATTACTGCAGACGACCTATCCAGACATTTACACATCATCGCCTCTGATAGCCTGGAAGGAAGAGATACTGGGGAGAGAGGGCAGAAAATGGCAGCAAATTATATAGCTACGCATTTTTTTAATTCGGGCCTGCAAGCCGTTGTAAATTCAGAGGAGAACTCTAAAAGTTTTTACCAGCCTTTTGAATTAGTCAGAAGAAGGTGGGGACAAGTCTATGTGGAAACCGGTACGAAACGGCGGGAGTTTTTAAAAGACTTTTATATTATTGGCAGCCTGAATTACCCGAGCCAGAAAAATATAGATGTGGTGTTTGGTGGATACGGTATAGATGCTCCTAGTTATTCGGATTACAGCAAAATTGATGTAAAAGGCAAAGGCGTACTTGTATGGAGTGGCGAACCAGCAGACAGAAAAGGAAAGCACTTTGTAACCGGCACGAATGAATCATCGGAATGGGCAACTAACTGGCGAAAAAAGGTAGCTACAGCCAAAGAAAAAGGAGCTGAACTAGTATTTGTGGTAACTGAAGATCAGAAAACACTTGATAATACAATCAACCAGTATAAAGGCTATTTCTCTCATCCGTCATTAGGTTTCCGCGAAAATGGTGCAACTAACGATGGCACAGTGTTTGTTTCTCCGGCAATGGCCGCTGAGATGCTGGGTGTAAGTGAACGGCAATTGGAAAGGCAACGCCGACGGATTAGCCGCCGCGGCAAAAGCACAGCCGACAAAGTAGATGCCGGAGCTATTTCTATCCAAGCTCAACGGAACGAGGAAACTGTCATCACTGAAAATGTATTGGGCTATGTAGAAGGAACGGACAAAAAAGATGAGCTACTCGTTATTACGGCACATTATGACCATGAAGGAATAAAAGACGGCCAGATCTACAATGGAGCTGACGACGACGGCTCAGGCACGGTAGCTGTCCTGGAGATGGCAGAAGCATTTGCACAAGCAAAAGCCAACGGATTTGCTCCCCGCAGAAGCATCTTATTTATGACAGTAACTGCTGAGGAGAAAGGTCTTCTAGGATCTGAGTATTATACTAAGAATCCCATCTTCCCTTTGCAGAACACAGTTGTGAACTTGAACATCGATATGATTGGAAGGGTAGACAAAGCCCATGAAAATAATCCGGATTATATTTATGTTATTGGGTCTGATAAGCTTTCGAGCGAACTGCATAAGATCAATGAAGAGGCAAATGCAAAACATACTAAACTGAATCTGGATTATACGTATAATGACCCGAACGATCCGAACCGGTTTTACTACCGCTCAGATCATTATAATTTTGCCAAAAACCGCATCCCAGTAGCTTTCTATTTCAATGGTGTGCATGACGATTATCATAGACCTACCGATGATGTGGATAAGATCAATTTTCAGAAAATGGAAAAAATTACCCGGTTGGTGTTTCATACTGCCTGGGAATTGGCCAACCGCGAACAGCGCATTGTAGTAGACAGCAATAAACAATAAAACAGAATAGTAAATCAGTTTATAAAACCACGATATGAAAACCGCCGAAATTTTTCAGACCGCTGCAGAAAACAAAGCCTTCGATTTGAAACACCGCACGACTATTAATTTTAATATTGGTAAATACAATGCAGCTGTTAAACTAGGGTTAGGCCAGTATACAGATCATGAACTTGCCCGCAGCCGGGCATCCTATATTAAAACGCAAAGTGTTGAAAATCTGGACAAATACCTGTTGCAGTTTGAAGAAAATTTCACGAAAAGAGGAGGGAAGGTAATATGGGCCGAAACGAAAGAGGAGGCTATTAAAGAAATACTGGCCATTTTCGAAAAGAAAAAAGCCCGTATGGTGGTGAAATCCAAATCCATGACAACCGAAGAAATTCATTTAAATGAACATTTAGAGCAGAATGGGATTGAAGCTGTGGAAACGGATTTAGGCGAATACATAGTCCAACTGGCAGGACAGCGGCCGTATCATATTGTAACGCCTGCTATGCACCTATCCAAAAAAGATATTTCTGAAATATTTTTTACGAAACTGAAAACTGCCCGCACCGATGATGCTCAGGAACTTACTATGATTGCCCGCCGCCTGCTACGGGAAAAATATACGGAGGCAGGAATTGGCATTACCGGAGGGAATTTCATTGTAGCAGATGTGGGTGGCATCGCCCTGACAGAAAATGAAGGAAATGCTAGACTAACGGTTACTTTTCCCAAAACACATATTGCCATTATCGGTATAGAGAAAGTAATTCCTAGCATTCATGATTTAGATTTGTTCTGGCCATTGCTGGCGACTAGCGGTACTGGGCAGCAGGTAACTAACTACAGTTCTGTTGTTACCGGACCCCGGCAAAAGGACGAAACGGACGGGCCCGAAGAGATGTATGTAATTCTATTGGATAACGGCCGGACTAATCTTTTGAATGAACCAGATAAACGCCAGGCGCTGAATTGTATCCGTTGTGGCGCTTGCTTGAATGCTTGTCCGGTATACAAAAATATTGGAGGCCATACCTATGATACTACGTATAGCGGCCCTATCGGATCGGTTATTACTCCACATTTAGCAGGCATGAAAGAGTACAAGCACCTAAGCTATGCCAGTTCTTTATGTGGTAATTGTAGTGCCGTATGTCCAGTACGGATTGATATACATAACCTACTGTTATTAAACAGACGGCAAAGTGTAGAAGAAGGCTTACATGATAAATCAGAAGCTGTTGGCTTTAAAATGTGGGCAAAAGCAATGAAAAGCAGAAGATTAATGAATTTGGCGGGTGCTGGCTTTAAGAATTTAGCGTTGAAGGTTCTTTTTAAAGATACCTGGGGAAGACGGCGGGTTACGCCAGTCTTACCCCCAAGATCCTTCAACCAGCTATGGAAAGAAAAACGTAATAAATAATCTTTGTTCAACCAGCTCTAAAGATTACTATCGTTATTCTTACGATGTAAAAATAGTACATTAGAATGGTTGCTTTCAGATTTATTAGATGAAAATAGATATTCTTTAGATAAAAACAAATAATTCTAAGATAAAATACATTCTAGTACAAAATAGAGAGTACATAATCTACCGTTCAACCGCTCAGAGGGTTATTCATCAAAGAGTAATAGGTAGAATCCAATACTTTCTTTATTTTCATCAAACAAAAAGTAGGTATTACACAGCCATCTACTAGCCGGTTTATTTACTAAATTTTGCAAGATTCGGGTATGTTTTAACTTTCTTGCTTAGCCCGGTAAAAGAGCAGTTGCCAACTGACCATGATCTATATACAGTTAATTTTTGAGAGTTTCCGCTTTGCTTTGCAGGCTTTAAAGAGTAATCTGCTCCGGACAGTGTTATCTTTACTTGGGGTAACAGTTGGGATATTTGCCATTATTGCTGTATTTACAATCATTGATTCTTTAGAGAGGAATATCCGGCAGAGCATGGCCTTTCTGGGCGATAAAGTAATCTATGTCCAGAAGTTTCCCTGGTCTTTTGGGCCTAACTACCCTTGGTGGAAATATGTAAACAGGCCAGTGCCTGGCATCCGGGATTACAGATTCTTGCAGCGGAATCTGGAAATGCAACGGGGCGTTGCCATATTCGACGGAAAAGGGGGAGTTACCCTGAAAAATCAAAATAATAGTCTAGAAGGAGGGAATGTATGGGGTGTTTCTTATGATTACAATATTATTACCGAAATGAAGATTGTAAATGGCCGGTATTTTACCGGGCAAGAAGCTGATGCTGCCAGAGAAGTGACTATTATAGGAAATAATGTAGCTGAGTCTTTATTCCCTAATCAAGACCCTATTGGTAAAACGTTAAAAATTAAAGGGCTACGTTTTTCGGTGATTGGTGTGATAGAAAAACAAGGGAATAGTATTCTGGGTGGCCCTGATATGGACAATACTTGTTTTGTACCGTATGGGGTATTCAGCAAAATGTATACGACGAAATGGTCACAACCGGTGATAGCTATAAAAGGTCTGGAAAATGACGAAGGTTTAATTGAACTGGAATCTGAAATTACTGGATTAATGCGTTCAATCAGGGGCCTAAAACCGGCTCAGGAAGATAATTTTGCCTTAAACAGGCCAGAGATGGCTGGTAATGCTATAACTTCTGTTTTTGGCGTGCTAACTGTGGCCGGCGGTGTCATTAGTATTTTTTCAATTTTAGTTGGTGGCTTTGGTATTGCCAATATTATGTTTGTATCTGTAAAGGAAAGAACCAATATCATTGGTATACAAAAATCACTAGGAGCCAAAAACTACTTTATCCTTTTCCAATTCTTATTCGAAGCCGTTTTTCTGTGCTTGTTTGGGGGAGGTGTCGGCATTCTGATTGTTTACTTGTTAACTTTTATTCCATTAGGCAGTTTGGAAGTAATATTGTCTTTTAAAAATATATTGATAGGCCTCATTTTAGCCAGTATTATCGGAATTATTTCTGGTATTGTTCCTGCCTTTGTAGCATCCCGCCTGGATCCGGTTATTGCCATCCGGTCTAAGTAGTAGGTGATAGGCTAACTATAGATGTTCTATCATTTACTGTATTTATCTGGTAGTCTTTCTTTTAGTATTTCTTCCGGATGCTGGTAACGGTTTTCCTGGTATATGGCATGATGAAACAAGTGAAGTTTATTGAGTAAGTAAAGCAACTGCATTTTTTCTTCATTCGTTAAGTTTCCTGCTGCCAGAGATGCTACCTGAGCCATGCTTGGCAGAATGCCCATAAGTACTTGTTGTCCTTTGGTTGTAACAACTAGTCTTTTGCTTCGCTTATCTGTTTCATCGTTGTGTTGTTCTACCAGGCCATTTTTTAATAACCGTTTAATTATCTCTATTCCGGTAGTTTTTTCCTGTAAGTGTACTTCAATTACTTCCATTTTAGTCATGCTGCCTCTGCTGAATAATACGGCTAAATAGGTGAAATCATCGGCTGTAATCAATGGGCTGTTTTCCAGGCTTCTTTTACAATAATTCCGGACATACCTGTACAAAAATGAAATTAGTCTGCCTAAAGCGGTTTCTACTGTTTCATAAGGCGATAGGGCGAGTCCCGACATTTTAGTATCGCCATGTTTTTTGTGCATCAGTTGACCATTTAACCAAGCAGTGAAGTCTACAAGATTTTGTGAAGAGTTTTCAGGATTCTCTGACTCATATTGCTCAGCAAGCTCTATCAACTGTTTTACTAATGTATATTTCATAGTATGCTTTTCCTCTTATGTATTTATGCTGCTTAATAAGATAGGTTAGTTTAAACCTATTTATACTACAAATAAATTTTTTTAAAAATGTATTTTATTGTTTTATTTTATATATATTAGTATAATATAGTATTATTTATTTAATTGCCTTACTCTCTCTATGCTTATACCGAAAATTGCTTATCTGATACATAATCTATTTTAAGTATATAACAGATTATTCTAAGTAGATAAGCTAAAAAAACTTCAATTGTTCACAGCTTAACAAACTATTTATGCCTATCCAGCACGATGAATCTAAAACCTTTAATTCAAACAAAGCTACTACTGTGGTCAATACTTCTTATTCGCAAAAAATAGATTTAGTCTAGCTCTTTTGGGATGCTCTACTACTTTTGAAAAAGAATGTATAATAGACATACTTAAAATGGCCCTGAATAGTCAAAAGAACCTAAAATAAAAAATTTGTACCCAAATATAATTTTTTATAAACAATTCAGACTATAAGCTGTTATAAGGTAATATTTCATAAAAGTATTACGATAACATACTATATGCGACAGTTTTTTACAATTATCCTCTTTTTATGTAGCAGCTTGGTACTCGCACAAAATAAGGGTAGGTTAACGGGTATCGTAAGAGATAGAAATACGCAGGAACTTCTCATAGGCGTATCGCTTCAACTAGAAGGCACTAATCCACCCATTGGCTCAGCTACCGATGCTGAGGGAAGATTCCGGATAGATAATATCCCTACAGGAAGCTACAATATAAAAGCATCGTACATCGGATATTCCCCCTTGACAAAATTCAACATCGTCATTACTTCGGGTAATGCAACGACTCTCAATTTTGAATTAGAGCCAGAAGAAACTCAGCTGGATGAAGTGACAGTTACTTTTAATAAATCTATCCAAGTGGCTACGCCGGAAACTCCCTTGTCTATTCAGAACTTATCCAGTGAAGAGATTAAGAGTAATCCTGGAGGAAACTTTGATATTTCCAGAGTTGTACAGGCATTGCCAGGCGTAGGTGGTAGTGGAGGCACCGGCTCTGGTTTCCGGAATGATATCATCATCCGCGGAGGTGCACCTAATGAAAATGTGTATTACCTAGATGGCATAGAAATACCAGTTATTAATCATTTCTCCACGCAAGGAAGTGCCGGAGGGCCGCAAGGTATTCTCAATGTATCGTTCATTGAAGATGTTACCCTAAGTTCTAGTGCTTTTGATGCCAGGTTTGACAATGCCTTGGCATCTGTTTTTCAATTTAAGCAACGCGAAGGAAATCCAGACCGCTACCAAGGTAATTTACGCTTAAGTGCTACAGAGCTGGCCGCTACTGTAGAAGGCCCAGCCGGACCAAAAACAACTTTTCTGGCCTCTGCCAGGCGTTCATACCTACAATTGCTTTTTCAGGCTATCGATTTGCCTATCCGTCCCAATTACTGGGATTTTCAATATAAAGTAACTCACAAGTTTTCTAATAAAACTACCCTGACAGCTATTGGAATCGGGGCTATTGATGAGTTTAAATTTGCAGTACCCAGAGAAAGTACTCCTGAAAAAGAATACGCCATCCGGTCTAATCCGCTCATTAATCAATGGAACTATACGGTAGGTTTTAGTTTGAAACACTTGATCAGGAATGGTTTTATTAATGTAGCTCTTAGCCGGAATATGTTTGATAACAGCCTGGATAGATTTGAAGATGCCCAAGAAGAAGATGAGAGCCGTCGTTTGCTAAAAAGCCGATCGCAGGAAATTGAAAATAAACTTCGGGTAGATGTAAATAAATTTTCTCGAGGATGGAAATATTCATTTGGAGGGGTAGGACAATATGTTAAATATTCTAACGACCTATTCAGCAAAATACGTAGAGAAATAACTGATGAAAATGGGCAAGTGATCCAGCCCGGTATAGATATAAACTTTAATACAGGCATTGATTTTTTCCGGTTTGGTGTCTTCGGACAGGTATCCAGAAGTTTTCTGCAAGACCGGCTGAACTTTTCGTTTGGTGTACGCTCAGATATGAACTCTTTTACATCCACTGGCCTGAATCCAATAGAAACAATATCACCCAGGTTATCGGCTTCCTATGCACTTACCGAGCGATGGAAAGTGAATGCATCTATTGGGCGGTATTATAAAACACCTATCTATACTATTCTAGGCTATCAGGATGAAGCCGGAAATTACGTCAATAAAGATAGCAAATACATTCAGTCAGACCATTATGTAGCCGGATTGGAGTACTTGCCTACCACTTCTACGCGTTTTACGCTGGAAGGCTTTTATAAGCAATATGGTAATTATCCAGTATCTGTCAGAGACGGTATTTCTCTGGCAAATCAGGGCACTGAATTCGGAGCCATTGGCAATGAAGAAGTGGCTAGCCAAGGCAAAGGGCGGGCCTATGGACTGGAGTTTTTCTTACAGCAAAAGCTTACGAAAAATTTATTTGCTGTCTTTTCCTACACATTTGTTCGTAGTGAGTTTACCGGGTTGGATGATGCTAACTATATTCCTTCTGCCTGGGATAACCGTCACCTGATTTCGGCTATTGTGGGGTATAAATTAGGAAAAGGCTGGGAAGTAGGAGCCAAATACCGCTTTGCTGGTGGAGCTCCCTATACTCCATTTGACTTACAAGCTTCTCAGCTAAACTATGCTTCTTTAGGAAGTGGCATTCTGGATTATAGCCGCGTAAATACTGAACGGCTTAAAGCCTTTAGCCAGTTTGACTTCCGGGTAGATAAGAAATGGAATTTTAAAAGGATTACTTTAGACCTATACCTGGATGTACAAAATGCCTTCCTGGTAGTCGGGCCGGCATTGCCCCAATACACGTTCACGCGTACAGAAGATAATACTGGTTTTGCTACTACGGATGGCTTGCCCTTACAGAGCAACGGCGCTAATGCTATTCCATTAATCTTAAATAATGAAGATGCTACGGTGTTGCCTACTTTAGGCTTCATTTTAGAGTTCTAACAGCCGGTATGTATTAATTTTTAACCATTTATAAAACCATCTATGAAGAAAGAAAAAGTAAAACAACTCGTATCACACCATGCAAAAAGAATTCTAGGTATAGTAGTTTTTTTCCTGGTATGCCATCAGAGTATGGCGCAAACTAAATTCGTACTGGATGTAGAAACCGGGGCAGTTTTTAAAGGACCCTATAATGAAATACGTGTGCCGGGCAATGGGGGCACTACCTTTGATGTGTTCGGACCGGGATTTACCACTAATCCCAAATGGTTTTACCGGCTTAGGGCAGAAATTACCCTGAATGAACGGCACACCATTACCGGACTTTTTGCACCACTCACCATTGAGTCAATATCTAATGGAAATCCCGGCCAACCGATTATTTTCCAGGGAACAACTTTTGAAAATACCAGAGATCTGAATGTGAAGTATACGTTCAACTCATACCGCTTGACTTACCGGTATAATTTTATCAGAAAAGAGAAATTGTTGATAGGAGCAGGTATTACAGCCAAAATACGGGATGCCAGCATTATACTGGAGAATGGACAAGCAAAAGCGGAAAGAGCCAATGTAGGTCCTGTGCCACTGATAAATTTGTATGTAAACTGGTTGCCATCTAAGCGGTTTGGACTACTTCTGGAAGGAGATGGATTTGCTTTGCCGCCAATTTCTGATGGCCGGGCATTTGATATTTTTGGGGGTGTCAATTTTCCACTTACCGACCAAGTATCTGTTAAAGCAGGCTACCGTGTTCTGGAAGGGGGAGTAAATGTAGAAAGCAATTACAACTTCAACTGGATTAACTATGCTTCTGTTGGAGTAAGCTGGGGACTTTAGGGTAGCTGGGTATTCAGAAAATATTGATAAATAAAGCATATATATTAAAACCACGCAACAAGCCTAGGGTTGACCATCTGGGCCTGTTGCTTGGGGTAAACGACGTATACAAAACTGCAGAAAACAAGGTTATCCTTTCAGATGATATTATTCGAGACTCTTTCCCAAGGTCTCTTAGATAGTATATCCTAGCTTTTCTTTATGCACATCAGGCAATGTCGAGCACCTGGTGTACTTTGTCTATTTCCTTTTCATCGGTAGACATTATTAGCATGGTATCATTTGGTTTGATCTCAGTAGCCCCATTTGGAGTAATATAACTACCGCCCCGTTTGATCATCACAATCAATGAAGTTTTCGGAAAGTTTAAACCCACAATAGTTTTGCCCACTGCTTTACTTTGCGAAGGAATCTGTACTTCGATTAAGGCACTTTTTTCATTATCAGCTAATTCGAGCTCCAGAGCCGATTTCTTTCGTAACTTTTCTGGTACGCTTAAATGCAGCCAATTGGCTACAATTCCTAATGTGGTCCCTTGTAATATAACGGAGGTTAACACAATTAGGAAAACGATATGGAAAATAACATCTGCTTTTTCTACGCCTTCTAGTAAAGGATAAGTCGCAAACACAATCGGTACAGCTCCGCGTAAACCTACCCAAGAGATGTACACTTTCTCCCGCACCGACATTCTAAAGAAAAGAAGGCTAATAAACACACTTAATGGCCTTGCCACAAAAATAAGGAACAAAGAAATTAACAAACCTACGCCAAGGACTGGTACAATCTGCTTAGGAAATACCAGCAGCCCTAAAGTAATAAACAACAGAATTTGCATAAGCCAGGCTATACCATCATAAAACCGGATTAAGCTTTTCTTATGAATAAAACTGTTGTTCCCCATCACAATACCTGCAATGTAAATAGCTAAAAATCCATTCCCATTCAAAAAATTTGTTCCGGCAAAAGTTAGAATCGCCAGAGCCAGTGTTAGTACAGGATAAAGTCCATCGTTTTGCAGCTTAATATGGTTAATGATCCATAAAGAAGCTCTCCCCATCAGATAACCTCCTACACTGCCTACAATCATTTGTACAAAGAAAGAAGGGATCAGAGATGTAATAGAACTATCCTGACTAACCAGGAGTCCGGTCATCCCTACAGTGAGAAAATAGGCCATAGGATCATTACTGCCAGACTCAAATTCTAATGTAGGCCGAAGATTGCGCTTTAAACCAATGTTTTTTGTCCGAAGGATAGAGAATACAGCCGCCGCGTCAGTAGAGGAAACTATAGATCCTAATAATAAACCCTCTAGCAGCGTAAAGTCTGATATCAGGCTGACAAAGATACCTACGGCCAGGGCTGTTAATAGTACACTTAATGTTGATAAAGAAATACCCCGCCATAAAATTGGTTTTATACTTTCCCATTTGGTATCTAAACCACCTGAAAAAATAATTAAGGCTAACGAAATGGCACCCAATGATTCAGCTGCCTTATAATTATCAAAATAGATTCCTCCAATGCCATCTGAACCGGCAAGCATACCTACACTAAGGAATAGCAACAATACCGGTAAGCCTGTTTTCCCGGAGGCTTTGCTTGCTAAAATTCCGATAAACAGTAAAATAGAGCAGCCCAGTAATATCTCTTGAAAGGTAAAATTCATGGAAAATGTTTAGGTGGTTGAAAGTATAAGTAGTTTAATAAATTGCTAAAAATTATGATGCAATCAGATGTAATCAATATTGCATCAATAACACAACGATCCGAGCCATTCTAAAGCAGCCTTAGAGATAAAGCCCAAAACACTAACAGCTTTGTTTGCTGAAATTAGCGGCAATCACTAGACTACCTGGCTTAAACAACTAAGCTAGCTAAGGTTAAAAATTGGGCTGTTATAGGCACGTGCATATACCTGGAAAATTATGCTTTGCAGGCGGGTGCTAAGGAGCATTTATGAGAATAAGGGTATAAAAAAGATTGCGGATGTGTGCTGAACAGACCGAAAAAATAAGCTGAGCTTTTTTTAGCAACAGACGGAATAGAAGAAAAATGAGTAGCAAAAAACAGAAAGACTCTAGATTGCTAAACTGAAAAGTACCTGCCTGAAATACGACTGCTTCTGGATGAAGTAAATAAAGAAAAGAAGAAAAATGGCTTTTTATTCCTCCCTGAGGAGATAGGATAACAGAAACCGATGTAGCTGTCTTAACAGTGTCAGAAGCATTCGATGAAACCTCTTTTTCAGCGGAGAAAATGAGTAGGAGAAATGCCGGAAGAAATAAGAGGCTGAATAGTCTTCTTAGCATAATGGTGCAAATATAGTTATTTTCCAGGTTTTAGCACTATCTACAAATAGAGCTCCAAGTAATTGCCTGTATCCTGCGGTAGCTATCTGCTTAATCTGTAGCTTCTTACCTCGGTTATTCTAAATTTTTGGTTAGCAATAAGCAGTATTAATTACTTGCTACAAAACAGTAAATTGGTTAGTGTTACGAAATAATTTCGTAAAGCCGGTTGTAAATCTCCATAAAATAGAACTATCTTATGGATGTCTAAGCAACGTCTGCCTGAAAAAATTCGTTGTATTGAATAGTGCGTCCAGATTCCCTCTCCTTCATCTGTGAGAATGTCCCTGCAACTTTTCTCTATAGTTAGATTGCTGTATTAATTCCTGGCAAGGAAAGTATTAAGTCACCTGTAACCCAAATGTAACCTGATGAAATCATTATCTCAGATAAATGATCCTGTTTTTCAAAAAAAAGAAAAGTATTCAGCTATGGATACGTTTTTTCTCCAGTTTATCCGAGATGAACGCGACCTCCCTTTCATGTATCTGATTGTTGAAATTAGCTGTACGTTAGTACCTCTGGCAATTCTGTTGTACTTACCTGTGGCAAATGGTTGGGTGTGGGGATTGCTAGCTGTGGTATATTTTGCGTTAAATAATTTTTATTTTAAAGGTCCTTTTGGTTTAATGCTACATTGTACCTGCCACCGGAAGTTATTCAAAAATCAATATGCCAAAGCCAATCATTTTCTTCCCTGGGTATTAAGCCCATTTTTCGGGCAAACGCCAGAAACCTATTTCAGCCACCATATAGGGATGCACCACCCGGAAAACAACCTACCAGAAGATAAAAGCTGCACCATGTTTTATCAGAGAGATAGCTTTCGTAGTTTTTTAAAATACTTTAGTAGTTTTCTCTTTACCGGAATTTTTCATTTGTCAGCTTATTTTCTGAAAAAGAACCGCAAAAAATTATTGATGAGCACCCTTATGGGCGAAATGGCTTTCTTTATTTTATGTATTTCCCTAAGTTTTGTTAACTGGCAGGCTACATTGGTGGTTTTTGTATTGCCATTTTTTATTTCCCGCTTTATCAGTATGCTTGGTAACTGGACACAACATGCCTTTATTGATGCTTCCGACCCGGGTAATCCATATAAAAATAGTATTACGTGCATTAATGTAAAGTATAACAAAAAATGCTGGAACGATGGCTACCACATCAGTCATCATATAAAACCTAGTATGCACTGGACAGAACATCCAGTATATTTTAAACGTACCACAAATGAATATGCGGAGAATCAGGCTATTGTGTTTGACGGAATAGACTTTCTGGGTATTTTCTACAACCTGATGTTAAAGAGGTATGATGTACTAGCGAGTAATATGGTGAACATAAATAATAGTTATCCTTCTCAGGAGCAGGTAATCCACCTATTAAAAGAACGTACTAGACGCATTCCCGTCCACTATTTAGAAGTAAATTCACTATAAAATATCTTTAAGTATGCTACTAGTATGCTACAGAGAACGGTACTTCTTTTGGCATCAACTTTCAAAAGGGCTATGAAAAATACGCATATATACTACAACTATTCTTTAAGTAGAACAGCGCTATCTTAGTAAGGCAATTAATCAAAAGTAGGAATAGGTATACCCTGCTAAATGAACTGTTAGTACTAGAAAGTAAACATATGTATCCTTGAAGGCCAGTAGTTCAGTCTACTGGTTTTTTATGAATACAAAACTCTTCATTTCATTAAATGCGATTTTGTTAGCTTCTCAGCGTAAGGTACTTCTTCTTCCGCCATCCACACTCCAAATACCTGAACCAACAGAAGCAATGTAAAGAAAAAGGAAGCAATATAGTACAGCCAGTTCTCCACCATTTAGGTTTGGAATAATTCCCTGTGGTACGTGTGCCTTAAAAAACGCCACTGCCATCTGGCCACTGGCAATAAAGGCAGCATAACTAGTTAGTAACCCAATGGCTATGAGCAAGCCAGCCACTAACTCTACAACACCAGCAAAGCCCATTAATGAAAAGAGTTCTACTGGATCTTTTCCGCCAGGTTCACCAAACAACTTCTGAGTACCATGAATGGCAAACATTATTCCTGAGACAATACGCAGAACAGCATAAAAATAGGAGGAGTATTTTCCTAAAAAACGTTTCATAGAGATAACAGTTTACGGGTTTACGGAAAAAGCCTTCACAAAAGGTTTGGCTGGCGATATATATTTTGGAAAAAAGCACCTGTAGTAATGGTATACAGTACGGATGTGTTGCTATAAAGTTTATAGAATCCCGAAACGATGCCTGATTTATAAAGCTTTAGCTATTATTCGGTACTGATCACTAAAAAGAAGCCCCTCTGAGATACTTTCAACACATCACTTTGCAGCTACTTTTTTGGTTGCCCGGCCAATCCCAAACTGATCACCTGCTTTCACCGCTTTATGGTCGGCCAGGTGCACTTCTACCATTTTTTCGCTGGCTACATTATTATAAAACTCATCCTGCAAAACCAATAGTGTTTTACGGGTTTTTACCTCAATCACCTCTCCACTGGAAGGATATGCATATTTCCCATCCATACTAAACGTTATCCAGCCGGGCATATCTTGTAGTGGAAGCGTAGAAAGTTGCTGATAAGGTTTAACCGCACTGAATATATGCATGCGCATGTTATGACCATCAGCCAGCCATATTTCTTTTTCATCGGGTGTAAGGCCAATGCCATGACTAGGATTACCATGACGCCTTACCGGACCCATATTCCAGCCTTCTACTACAATACGGTTGAGTACCTGACCGGTTTTTAAATCTCCTACCTCAAATCCTAACAGGCTATCTACGGTTGCAAAAACCAGCGTCTCGGCGCTATTAATGGTAAATGGACGGATACCATTCCCAAAAGGTCCCACTTTTCTGACAATACTATGTGTTTTAGGATCAGCTATATGCAGGAGGGGGGAAGCTATGTCGGCTAAATACACTTCTTTTCCCGAAGGAGCAAATATAGTATTGTGAGCCCGTTTATACACTTCAATCTTTTTTACAATTTCGCCAGTTTCGCAGTCAACCACATTCCAGAAATTTTTCTCCAGAGAAGGCAAGTACATGATTTTACCATCTGGTGAAATTGACATTCGGTCGGCACCGCCCTCATAGGGTTTTTCCCATACTACCTTTTCAGTAGTAATATCTATCCGCTGAAGTGCTTCCAGGGTACTTACATAAATACTGTTGAGAGGCACGCTGACAGCAACACCTTTAACATTAGAAGGTTTACCGTTTTTACTGAGCCCTTGTGTTGGTATGCGCTTTACAAATTTATGTCCATTATCTATATCAAAAACCAGTATCCCATGGCCACCATAGCCCAGGTAGTTGCGAATGCCTGGAACAGCCACATATAGATACTTTCCAGATACTGGAGCTTTTTTTTCAGCTGAAGAATTCTGTGCAAAAGAGGCAGAAGAGATAGCGCTTGTAAGCAATACTTCCAGCCATAGGAGTAATAAAATAGCAGGTGTTGGTCTCATTGGTTAGGGAGAATAGGCATGCACTAAATATATACAATACGCCCGAATAGTAAAACGAGCTAAGCCATTTTATCTGCCATATCTGCCACTTTCTGGGTATGGACCAAACGTACTAATTCAACCAGAACTTCTGTTTTTGAGGTTGCAGGCTACTTCCTACTTTTACTAATAATAAAAAAATAATCATTTCGATAATAGCAAAAAGTATAATTACAAAGGCAATTTCTAAAAATGATAGCTCTTGAATAATACGGATACTTTGCTGAGAATCTTGTAATAAGGCTTTTGCTACTCTGGGTTGTACCATAGAGAGTTGCCGCAAGATAGTTAAAACGGATTGGAATGAACTTTCTTCCTGCTGGCTATAAAATAACAACTGAGAGGCTTTATTTGTAGTGGAGGAGAGCCCAAAAATTTGCTGCTGGAAAGTCCGGTGAGCTTCGTTCTTTAATTCGTATGCTTGCAGAGCTTCCTTCTCCTCGGCTACCAGGACCGTTTTCCTGAACTCACGCATGATACTATCCATCTGCTTATAATTATACTCTACTTGCTTTTCAAAAGGTGCTTGCTTGAGTAGTGTATCTGCATGTATATATTTATCCAGTAAAAAATGGTTTTGATAATGCAAGTCCATAATCTGCGTAATAGACCTGCCGGCTACCAGCCGGTCGTGGTAAATAGATTGTACCGACTTATCCACCTGACTTATCTGGCTTTTAGAAACCACAATCAGCGTAATGATTAAAATAACCATTATAGGAAGTAAAAATACTAGCTTATTTTTTTCTTTAATAAATAATAGCCATTTCATAGGCAATAAGAGATGAATAAGTAGTTAAAATAAACTCCGGCTTGCCGGAGTTTACACATATGTCAGAGTTGAAAATTTCCAGCTGCTTCTGGTTGGTAAAGCAAAGTGTCTACTTTAATCGAGACAATCCCTTTTGGTAATTTCAGGTTTATGATGTCTCCTTTTTTGCTGCCAAGCAAGGCCATAGCCAAAGGGGCCAGAATAGAAATCTTGTTTTGTTTAATGTCTGCCTGTTCCGGATATACCAAGCGTAGGACCATAATGCGGCCAGTGCTGAGGTAAACAATACGTACCAGAGAGTTCATGGTTATCACATCTGGAGGAATCTCTGCAGAATCTACCAAGGTAGCCTGATGTACATTTCGTAGTAAAGCATTCGCTTGAGTAACGTTCTCCTGGTTAGTAGCTTTCACCCGGTGTAGACTTTCTTTAAGCCGGAAATAGTCAAGTTTGGTTATAAGTACGTTTGTCATAGAGATGTAAAATTTAATCAGTAAATGGATGTTTTCAACTTTGCTTGATAATCAAAAGGCTAAGGCTGCCAGATGATGTAGGGCTTTTTTGTCTAGTTCGTAGCGGTCGCCTATGGTAAGCGAACTACGGCTATTCAGTAGCGAATAGTTAATGGCATTGTACACCAGCCACAAAGTAGGTTCCGTTTTAAGCATCTTTTCTTCTTTCCGGAGCCTTTCCATAGCAATTTTGGCGAGCTGTTTAGGAATGCCAGTTTCTACAATCAGTTCCTGTACTTGCTTCGGGGGACTTATTTGCGTAAGCTGGCTATGTACCTGGGCAGTAACAGAGGTATGCTGCGACAAAAAACTGCTGATCACTTCTTTTAAATATTGCTCAAACCAGGAGAGGTCCAGTTTTTTGTGAGAAATCTTTTTATGCACTACGGATGTAGGATTTACCAGAGAATTATTGATTATTGGCCTCTGTCCAGATCCGAGCCATGACTGGTACTGTTCCAGGCTGCTAAAGTCGTCTGCCCAGCCCATTAAACTGTTGGCACAAAGTTGCCTGTAAAAGCTTATTCTAGCTTTGCTGGTCCTTTCATCTTTTAATGTAGTACCCTGAATAGTAAAAGGCGTTTTTCCAGTATATGAATTATTTAAAATCAGCGTTTTGTATACCTGTTCCTCCCCAATGCGGACTGGCTGAGGTAATATAATAGCAATACTAAACTCGCCCCGGTCTGAATAGTGAATATCCAGCTTATAATCTGGAATGCAACTATCTACTACTTCGCGTAAAACCTTATTAGGGATCAGGCTGTAATCTTTACCTTGTAAGGCAAATACTTGAAAACTGCCGGGCTCACCTTCACCTACGATAGCTGTTTGCCGGTCGCTGGCTAATAGTTCATAGTTACTAGGGAGTATTTGGGCCAGGGGTAAGGTATGCACTGGAAAGCAAATTTGGTCCCACTGATTGGCCCGTTCTAAAGATGTACTTACAATAGACATAGGTAAAAAGGTTTATTAAAGATACGATTGTAAATTTGCAATTGCAAATTATCATGGCTTTTCTTTAACTTTAGATTATAGTAAGTCCTATAGAAAGTCTATTGTATTTATGCGCTCCGTGTGTTTAAAAGATTTCGTTCAGTATTTTCCCTCTGTGCCCCAGGAATATGCACAGAAACTTTATATGCAGCCTTTTTATCCACAGAATATACCAGCTTTGTTTGAAGGGTGGGAGTATTATGCCTATTGTGGCTGCTACATTGATAGTTCTGAGGATAGAAATATCGTCCGGTTTAGTGAATCAGGCTATACCATTAATGCAGAAAGCTTCAATCTTCCAGATGACCTGGATGATTTTATCAATGACTGCCGGCGAGCAGGCGTTAAATTGATATGGAGTGAAGAAATGGCAGATAAACTTTGGTTCAGGTCTACGGCTACCCATAAAAATTAGCCGTAGGTATACTTCGTTTCCCTGTTTTGTGAAAAGAAAAATACCAACAATTAGGTATTTTTCTTGGCTGAGAAACTATGTAATTTACAACCTGTATCCAGGCCATTAAGCTGATAAGGGTTGACATGTATTTTCGCTTCAGATATTGTATATGGAGTATTTGGCTGATCATTGGCTTTACACAAGCTTCAGCAGCCAAAAGTCTGTCCCTGCAAGATATAGTATCTGTTGGAGACAATTTTATCAGCCAGGATCTTCTTCAACGCCTATCGGTCTATCAAACCGGGGATGCCTCGTTAACGGTACGTCACTTTCTTGCCCGGCCAGAACAATATGTATTTCAAAAAGCCGATTTCAGAGAAATACCTTATGAGTGGAGTAACCGGAAACTTAACTGGGTATATTTTACCATCTGTAACGAATCAGATAAAATACAGCACCTGTTTATTGAGCAGGCGTATGTAAACTTTAATGAAATTCTTTTTTATGAAGTTAGTAATGGGAAAATAATCCGGGAGAACAAAAGCGGCGATAATTACCCATTCTATACCAGATTGGTAAACCACCGTAGTTTTCTGTATCCGGTAGAGTTGCAGCCGCAGGAGACCCGCAGCTATTACTTTCGGCTGGATAACCGGGGCAGAGCCTCTGCCTTGTATTTTACATTAGCAACGGAGCGGCATTTTTGGGAAAAAGATTATACCAAACAACTAGCGCTGGGTGTTTTTTTTGGCTTGCTCTTGCTGCTCCTGCTGCATAATGTATATTTATATGCTATTTTCCGGGATAAGGCATTCATCTGGTTTGCCTGTTATCTTTTCTCTTTGCTGATGCTGCTTTTCTCGCTAAGTGGTTTGGCATTCCAGCTTTTATGGCCTGGGCTACCTTATATAGGAGATAGAGCTCCCCATTTCTTTGTGTACCTGGTAATCTTTCTTACTTTCATTCTGACGGAAGGAATGGTAATGAATAATACCGTACATCCTGTATACCTGCGGCTCATTACCGCCTGTAAATATGCCTCCCTAATACTTATGTTTGCTTGTTTTACAAATGGCTTAGTTAACCAGTTAACCGTGCGTATGATGTATCCGATGCTGCTGATCGGACATGGAAGTTTGTTAGGAATGAACATTATTTATCTCTACAAACGCTACAGCTACGCCAGATTCTATACCGTGTCCCTATTATTTATGGTAGTAGTACTGGCCGTCTCCAGAGAACTCTACACCCCTGATTTTAAATATTCTAGCTACCTGCTTTTGTTTTTTCTGACTTTTTATGTTTCTATTATTGATGTTTCGCTGCTAGACCGGCTGAAGATAATTAAAGAGGAGAAAGAGAGAACGCAGCAGTTGGCGATTGAACGGCTCGAAAACTTGAATGAGTTTAAAGAAAATGTAAACACCGAACTTCAGCAACGGGTAGAAGAAAAAACGCAGCAAATCATGCAGAAACAGCAGGAGGTGAATCAGTACATTCTGATCGGGGAGGAGAGGGAACGGAAAAGGGTAGCTGAGGAATTGCATGATGGCCTGGGTGGCTTGCTTTCGGCCTTGAAACTAAACGTAGAACGGATAGATCACCAAGGTAAAAACTTTACCAGACAGGAAAAAATGGCCTACCAGGACATGCTTGATCTGATAGACAGAGCATGCCAGGAGGTTAGAAATATTTCGCATAATATGCTTCCAGTAGCGCTGGAGCATTTTGGGTTGGGTATTGTTCTGCAAAACATGGCCCGCCAGATCAACCATACCGGTAAACTATGGGTAGATGTAGAAGTATATGGTTTTGAAGAAAGGATAGACCGCCATATTGAGTTACACCTCTACCGCATTGTGCTGGAATTATTCAACAATATACTTAAACACGCCGGAGCCCAGAAAGCAGTTATTCAGCTGGTAAAAGAAAATGAGTACATCTCACTGCTGGTAGAAGACGATGGAAAAGGATTTAGCCCATCCGCAGGTGGAGAAAAAGGGATTGGGTTGATCAATGTAGAATCGAGGGTAAAAATAGTAGGCGGTAACTTATCAATAGATACTTCGCCGCAAAGCGGCACAACCATTATTATTACCATTCCATTTCATACGATGCCCCATGAGAACAACAATACATATATTCATAGCCGATGACCACCAGATGTTCGTGGACGGCCTTAAAAGATTGCTGCAAACCCGCCGGGAGTTTCACATTGTGGGCGAAGCATATGATGGAGCCAGTGCTTTACATTTTTTGCAGAACAACCAAGTAGATGTACTCATTTTGGATATTAATATGCCTGGTATGGACGGAATGGAAGTTACTAAACAGGTGCGTAGCCGATTCTCCAATGTAAAAGTCCTGATCTTATCTATGTATACGGATACTAACTTTGCTAAAACGCTGATAGAGCAGGGGGCAGCAGGCTATCTAATTAAGAATACTGGGAAGGAAGAATTGTTTGAAGCAATCCATTGCGTAATGGAGAATGGCCAGTACATCAGCAAAGAAGTCTCTATAAGCTCTGCATTGGTTGTTGAAACTAAACCCACCAAGGAGAACTTTGGAAAAACGTATAATCTAACTAAGCGGGAAGGCGAAATTTTGAAATTACTCGTTCAGGGAAAAACATCCCCTGAAATTGCAGAATCTCTGTATCTGGCGACATATACAGTAGATACACACCGCAAAAATCTGCTCAGGAAACTAAATGTAAAAAATACCGCCGGCCTTGTCAGGTTTGCTATCGTACATGACCTGATGAATGTTTAACAGACAAATATTTCAAGGCTTCGCTTGTTTCTAATATAGTTTTAAACATGAAAAACTGCTTTAAAACGCTTCTCCGATAAAAATATAAAAGCCGTTACTCTCTTTACTGAATGCAAAATCCAGGCGGGTAAATACATCTTTTTTAGGGAACAGCAGGAACCGTAATCCGCCACCGCCAGATACTTTTATGCTCTGAAAACGGAATTCGCCGATACCTGGAGCCACATTCCCTGCGCCTACAAATAGAGTGCCCCCAAAGCGTTTGCTGAATGGAAAAGGTAGCCAGCGGTATTCTACCTGAGAGGCAATAAGGTTTTTGTCCCGGTAGCGGCCCAGGTAGTAGCCCCGCATTATACTTTCACCACCCAGCAAAGCCAGTTGATTGAAAGGGACATTTCCATTGTTAAACAAGGCAAATACCTGGGTAGCTAGCACTTGTTTTCGGGCGATGGGATGAAAGTACCGGCTGTCGAAGAAGAAGTTGGTGAATGTATAGTTACTACCCAAAGCCCGGGTGTACCGTAAAAAGCCTGTTTCAGCAAAAAAGCCATGCCGTACATTCAAAACGTTGTGCCGGTTATCGTACACCAGGCCCATACCTATACCCAGGTTTCGGGAGCCCTCACTGCCTAGCGGGTTTGGTTGATTCACAAACTCCGGATTTCTTTCAAATGAAACATTGGAGAGCTGCTGGTAATCTACCTCCAGACCTGCATAAAAAGATCCTTTTACTTTTCGCAAAAAACGTTCGCGCAGCAATATCGCATTGGCATCCACCACTGCCTGGTATTGAGAAGGCGTTTGTGGACCAATGCCGTAGTATAATAAAGGAAAACGTTGAAAACGCAGGCGACCCAATACAAACCATTTGTTCTGGTGGGTGTACAGGGCATGATCCAGCCATAAACCATACTGACGTTCTAAGGTAATAAATGTGAAAGCTGCAACTTCACTTAAGCGGTTGGTTGTATCTTTGCGGGCATAATATAAATACAGGGAACTAACGCCAATCTCTAAGCCGGTTTCAGGAGAGTAGGCCAATGTAGGATAAGCAATAAATTGAGGCTGCCCCGGTTCCGTCGAGTCAGCTAGAAACCTGGCAACCCGTTCTTTCGCCCATCGGAAGACTTGTGCCTGACTAGTAGTACTAATCAGGCAGCACAATAACGTAAGCGTAAGCAGATAGTTAGTCATCTAAAGCGGAGTCGAAAGAAGCATACGTATATAATCAAAATAAGGGTAGTATTTGTTTAAGCTGTTTGTGGATTCCCTGGCAAATAATTCCTGAAAAAACCAATAGTTAGCATGCAAACCAGTTAGATAACCCTTTTTAGTGCTTGGTAATAATTTTCATAGCTGCCTGGGTGGGTGAACAAAAACAAAAAAGGCTCTATCAATTCCAGTTCCATAAGCACGAAGTGATTATTTATGATTAAACCATCTACTCTGGCATACAGACAGTTTTTGGCAAACGCCTCCACATAAGCCGAGGCTTCTGAAATAATGTGGACTGGCACAGGGTCTGGGTGAATGGTGCCTCCCAGATAATGCTGTACCCGGAAATCGCCGGTGCGGGCTTTTTTGAGTAAATTGTGACTAAAGCTCCCATTAAAATAAATGAATGACCATTCTCCTTCCTGCTGGATTTGCTCTAAAAAAGGTTGTACCATAAAGGCTTCCTGCTGAAGCAGGGAGGTTAGCTGAGGAGTAAATAGGTCAATCTCATCTCTGCGGATGGCAAATGTATGTTTAGATCCTCCACTAATACAGGGTTTTACTACTATTCTCGAAGTTTGAAAAGTGTCAAAATAGGTGTCTAGCGCTGGTAACTGCCCTTTTTCCAAAAAAAATGTTGGTGTTATGCGCAAACCGCTGGCTTCTATTGCCGAGAGATAGTGCTTATCGGAATTCCAACGGACGACACTAGCAGGGTTGAGTAAGGGAAGTTGCAGGCTTTCCATTTTATCCAGCCAATTATAAAACTGCTCTATTTTGTCGAAATAATCCCAGGGAGATTTTATGATAGCTAAATCATAGGCCTGCCAGTCAACGTGTGGGTCTGTCCATATTTCCGGACGGATTCTTAGGCCTTTTTGGGACAAAAACTGGCGCAGCTGGTTATCTTCATTTTCTACAGAAGAAGCATATCTTCCCTGGTCATCGTAGGTTACTAAGGCTATTTGCATAAGGGCAAATTTATATTAAAATCCATATACTGTAAACCCACCATCTACGGCAATACACTGGCCGGTAATATAGGCTGCTGCAGGCATACACAAAAAGGCAACTGTGCCAGCTACATCTTCTGGTTGGCCGATTTTACCCATGGGTGTCCGTTGGAGAATATTTTCCAGGTATGCTTTGTCTTGTAGTACTGCCTGGGCAAGTGGGGTTTCAATATACCAGGGAGCCACCGCATTTACCCGGATTCCATCTGCTGCCCACTCACAAGCTAGGTTTCTAGTAAGCTGGTTCATAGCACCTTTCGTCATCCCATAGATAGAGCCGCTCCGCACATGCACAAGCCCGGAAACAGAAGAAATATTAACTATACTGCTTTGACCGGCGGCTTTCAGTAGCGGATAAAAAAGCTGGCACAAATGGAAGGCAGAAGTCAGGTTGGTTTGCATAAGCAAATGGTATTCGGCAGATGAATAGTCCGGAGTTTTTTTGCGGATGTTAGTACCAACATTATTCACCAGAATATCCAGTTTGCCCCATTGTGTTTGTAAATGGTTAGCCAGTTTCTCCCGGCCTTCTGCATAACTCAGATCGGCAGCTATGCCGATAGCAGGCAGGTTATTTTTTTGCCATTCGGCTACTAAGCTATTTACCTCCGGTTCTTTTCTGGAAACGATACATACCTGGGCACCTAAGGCCAGAAACTCTTCTGCAATGGCTTTGCCTATACCTCTCGTTCCTCCGGTTACCAGGGTATGTTTACCTTGCAAATTCCATCTAGTTGAATGGTCCATCGTCTTTCGTATATTAAATGGCTATTGTGGGAATAATTGCTTATTTACGAGATTAGATTAGTAAAGATATAGCGGGCTTCGTATAGAAGCGATAAGGCTATCAATTTTACTACTGCCAGCAAATTAATTGAATAGGTGAGGTAGTTGCTGAATAAGGGTGTAACAACCCATCCAGGCCATTAACAGTACCACCACAACACCAAAAACGGTTAGCCAGATAGGATGTTTATAGCCGTGCATAATGCCTTTATTATTGGCAGCAAGTAATATGCTTCCTAAGGTAACAGGTAAGATGAGTCCGTTTAAGGCACCGGCTAGAATCAGCAGTTGTACTGGCCTTCCCACCCACACATAAATACTAGTAGATAAAACAATAAATCCAATAATAACCCAGTTTTCATAGGTCTGAACAAGTTTGCTAAAGGATTTGATGAAGGAAACAGATGTATACGCCGAACCAATAACCGATGTGATAGCAGCAGCAAGCATAACTAGTCCAAAAAGTTTATAACCTACATTACCGGCCGCTTGTGAAAAAACAGATGCAGGTGGATTAGCTGTATCCAGAGGTAACCCTTTGCTTACCACGCCCAGGGCTGCCAGAAACAAAAAGATCCGGATAAGGGAGGCAATGCCAATTCCGGAAACTGCACTTTGGGTTACTTGTTGCAATACATCTTTGCCCGTTAAACCAGCATCCAGCAACCGGTGTCCGCCAGAGAAAGTAATATACCCGCCAACTGTGCCACCTACCAGCGTTACAATAGAAATGGTATCTATTTTGTCTGGAATAAATGTTTTGACAAGTGCTTCCTTAAAAGGTGGCTCAGAGGCAAAGGCTACATAAACGATCAGGCAGATCATTAACAAACCCATAAGTTGTACAAAGTGGTCCATTAGTTTGCCAGCTTCCTTCACCAGAAAAATGGCAATAGATATTCCGGTAGCTAGTAAGGCGCCAGCGTTAGTAGGAATGCCCAGCAGTACTTCAAACCCAAGTCCGGCTCCTCCTATGTTGCCAATATTGAAAGCTAGGCCACCTAATACGATTAGCAAAGAAATGCCTGTACCCAGCCCTGGAAATACCTTATTAGCAATATCTTGTGCCCGTTGCCCGGAGACAGCAATAATCCGCCAGACGTTTAGTTGAACACCAATATCCAGAAGCACCGAGGTTAAAATGACAAAGCCAAAACTAGCTCCCAGCAATTGCGTAAAAACAACCGTTTGGGTTAAGAATCCGGGTCCTACGGCGGAAGTAGCCATTAAAAAAGCAGCCCCTAAGAATGTTCGCCGATGGGTTTGTTTCATGAATCAATAATATAAATTAATTAGCAGGATTAGGAGCCAACAAGCAAAAATTCCTGCTATTTTCTATCTTACCATTTATATACTGCCTGGAGCCTCTGCTGAAAATACTATTTGCTATCTGCCTAGAAAACTATATATTAAGCGGTAAATAATCGGCTTTTCAGACATTAGTATCACTTAATATGTCAGGTAAACACTTGGGAGTTACTCGCAAATGGCTGGTGATTATTGCTACAGGTGTGGGCACAGGCTTGTTTATTACTATGTTCGGCAGGCTTGATCTAACTTCGGTTTTCTTTAGCTGGACACTGAATTTTTCGTTAATGTTTTGCTATTCTGTCATAGAATCTCAATTGAAACCATCTCTTCAGTCAACTTACTTTACAAGTAAAGCATTTGAGCAGCAGGGCAAAATTTATACACTTTTGGGGGTGCTTATTTATAGAAAATTCCTGGTGTGTACTCATTGGGAAAAGCTTAGCCAGAAAGCGAACCCTGTTAAAAAATCTCTGGAAGCACTACGAAAATATGAACATGCTACCCGTGTTTCTGAGTTTGGACATACCTTAATAGCCTTAGTTGTTTTGGTTTTTACGGTATATGTCAGTATGAAGTATTCAGCGAAAGAAGCCGTTTGGTTATTTTTATTTAATATTTTGTTAAATATCTACCCCATTATGGTACAACGATATAACCGTCCCCGGGTGCAGCGGGTTCTGCAAAAAGCAGCCATCGTACCCGCTAGTTGAACTTTGAACAACTAAGCAATTTGTCCAATACTTTATGAGAAAAATTATTTTAGACTTAGCCGTTTCGCTCGACGGATTTATTGAAGGAGCCAATGGAGAGATTGACTGGTGTATTTTTGATGATGAAGTAGCAGCAGAGCTAAATACCTTTATCCAAGGAGTAGATGCTGTGTTTTATGGTAGGGTCAGTTACGAACTATTTGGAAATTATCAACCCGGAGCCGAACGGCCTGAGGGAGAAAGAGATTTTTACAACAAAGTAAATGCGCTTACCAAATATGTGTTTTCTACTACACTTGAAAAGGTGGATAGCTCTGCCATTTTAGTAAAGGAGTCAATAGCCGAAAAAGTGCAGGAAATAAAACAACAAGCAGGCAAGGACATCTGGCTTTTTGGTGGTGGCGGCTTGATTACCACCTTTGTTAATCTCAGTCTAATCGATGAGTACCGGATTGGGGTACACCCAGTAGTGTTAGGTGCTGGTATTCCCTTATTTAAACATATACAGCAACGGGTCAATTTGAAGTTAATCCGGACAAAACAATTCAAGTCAGGACTGGCCGGATTGTATTATCAGCCTGTACGTAATCAGATCTAAGTAAATAAAACTCATTGAGCATTTGTTTCATACATTATTTGGTGATTTAGGACATGAAAAAAATAGTAAGCATACTCTTTTTGCTAGCAATTACTCAAGCAGGATTTGCTCAAAGTAAAACCATTGAGTATTATATTCATTTAACCGCCTGGGCCCCATATAATGGCTATTTATTGGGAAAGCCTGATCTGGAAACGCCTGCCCTAAGTAGTCCTTTAGATAGTTTAGTCAATCATGCCCGAGCAAAAGAAGTGCTTAAGAAAGGCAATATCTTAGATGCCCTAAACTACTTTACCCAGCAGGGATGGCAATTAGTAAGTACCACCACGCTGCCATACGGCTCAAAAGGAGATGTTGAAGCGAAAGTGTATTACTTATTAAAGAAACAGATTGTGGTAGGGGAGGATTAAAAGAATACTTCTTAAAATGAAGAACATATTGAGAATGATAAAGGAATACTAATATCACCTGGCCCACATAAGCCACAACTGAGTTTTCCATTATCATATACAGACAACCTGACTAATTCTAGAAAATAGTTAAGTTGCTTGTCGCAAGGGGAGAAAAGTAGTAAAAGTACTTAGCGGAGCGAAATCAGGTTACTATTTGTAAACGCTTCGAAGAGTTTATGAATAGATTTGCGGGCAGCTGGTTTGCTTTTCCAAAATTCATCGGTGACCAGTTTTCCTTTCCAGATGATTTCATTCGTCTGATAGTTTTTGATTGCTATAAGGCAAACACGCCCATCGTGCACCTCAAGCGGGGTATACACATCTGGGATATACAAAGGGGTAGTTGTTTTACGCAGTTCTTTGAATTCTATAACTACCTGCGGATTAAATTCGGCAATCATCTGGGTAATATCAGCTTCTGTTTTCAAAGATAATTCGTCAATCGTCAGAATTTCGCTGTGGATGGTGTTAGAAAGCAGTTCTCTTCGCAACTCTGTAACCAGATTGCGGTAAAATCTGGTTTCATTGTAGTTATTGATGATAATAAAAGCCTTGTCAAAGGTTGGTAAGTTACCTTCTTTCTGGTTAGTGGTTAGTTTGGTAGAATTGCAGCCAGTGAATAAAATAATACAAATCAACAGGGCTGGAAGAATAGCTTTGAAATACGTATGCATGGTGATATCAGGTTAATGATTTGAACGGAGAGGCAGAAATTATTTCCGGTAATTTGTACGAGAAGTTAACCTTTTCCAGAAAAAAATCCTACCATTTGAGAGAAATTTAGAGAAGACACAGGAAAGATCACTACCTGTAACCTTAGTTACTTGAATGCTTGAATAGAAATACCTTCTAGCTTAAAACGGTTATGTAAACTTTTGGCAAAATCTACGGCATGCGATCCGTCACCATGAATACATATAGTCTCTGCTTTTATAGGTATTTCATTGCCTGCTTGTGTCCGCACCTTCCCTTCATTTATCATATGTACTACTTGCGTAATGGCTTCATCAGGGTCGTTAATAAGAGCATCAGGGCTTTTGCGTGATGTTAACGTGCCATCTGGCTGGTAGGTACGGTCGGCAAATACTTCGCTGACGGTTCGTATGCCTGCTTTTTCTCCTTCCCTAATCAACTCACTACCCGATAAGCCATACAATAGTAATTCCGGATCTAGGTTACATACTGCTTCTGCAATTGCCCTGGCGAGGGTAGTATCAGTAGATGCCATATTGTATAAGGCGCCATGAGGTTTTACATGATGCAATACCCCCCCTTCAGCTTTGACAAAAGCCCACAAAGCTCCCACCTGATATAGCACTAAGTCGTAAGCTTCTTCTGGTGAGATAGCTATGTTGCGGCGGCCAAAACCCTGCAGGTCGGGTAACCCAGGATGAGCACCCACCGCTACGTTATTTGCTAACACCAGTTTTACTGTCTTTTTCATCACTGATGGATCGCCAGCATGAAATCCACAGGCAATATTTGCAGAACTTATCAAGGAAAGTAGCTTTTCATCATTACCCATCTGGAATATCCCAAAACTTTCACCTATATCTGCATTTAAATCTATGTTCCGGTTTGTTTTCATTTAACGTATTTACTTAACATAAATAATATTATACTAACAAAATATCAAGCATAAGTCTGCTAACCCAAAATTCTTAAGCATGGGTTACTTGCTGTGTGCTTTCACTTCGCTACCTTAGTAAAAGTAAGTAATTGTTAGGTAAAGTTTGTTTTCATTTGTAGATAAGTGCATGATCCGTAGAGATTTTCCAGACTTACAATGGCTGAAAAAGCAGATTGAAGCTGAACAGTTCAAAAAAACTGGTTGGCCGAATGTGGTTATTCATGCCATCGGGAAGAGAGATTACCGTCCGGATATTAAAGGAACCTTGTCTCTTTTTATGAACATCAAAGGGGAGAGCCGGTGTGGAACAGGGAAAGGACTAGTGCGAATAGAACCTGATTATTTTTTTATTACCAATCAGCGCCAACCCTATACCCTGGAGATTGAAAATACATATACGGAAACGTTTAACATTCATTTTAGTGAAAAGCTGTTGGACGAAGTTTTCGCTGGAGTGATGCATTCACCAGAAAAGATAACAGATAATCCAAAAATTGCGAATCACGCTGGGATAGAGTTTTATAACCGATTATATCCCAAGGACGATCGGCTTAAACGCCTGATGGAACCTATATACAGGCATAGCCAGCAAGGATGGCAGAATGCTCTGCTATTAGAAGAGCAATTGACAGAGGTTTTAGTATATATGCTCTCCTTGCATCAGGATATTGCTAGGGAAGTACACAAACTGGCAACAGTAAAAAAATCTACCCAGGTAGAAGTATACAAACGTTTATGCCTGTCGTTGAATTATTTGCACAGTTATTACACTCAGGAAACTAGCCTAGATGACTTGGCAAGTATCGCTTGTCTGTCTAAATTTCATTACCTGCGAATGTTCAAGGCTGTATTTGGCCTCTCGCCTTATCAATTTTTACTAAAACTGCGGCTGGAAAAAGCCAGAGAGTTATTAAAATTCAGCCATCTACCAGTTACTGAGATCAGCACCATTTTAGGTTTTCAGAATACAAGTTCTTTTAGCCGTTTGTTCCATCAGCGCTTTGGCTATGCCCCTGTGCATTACCGTATGGAAAATACTTCAAGAAAAATAGCAATTTTAGTCAACTGAAATCAGGCCTGGACAAACTACTATTGTAGCATAAAAATACTGATACTATCATGGAAACTAATCTTTATGCAAATGCAAAAGTACTGTTTGTATTGCTTGTTCTTACGCTGTTTGGCCTACTGATGTATGGCTTGCAATATGCGTTACGAAAAGTAGAGTGGGAGCAAAGTAAGAAAAGAAACATAGGTATATTTACTCTATGCGGCTTTCTTCTCTGGTTTGCTTTTACAGGTATACTGGCAGCTAATGGCTTTTTTATGCAATTCTCTGCCATGCCTCCCCGTTTGCTAGTCCTATTATTGCCACCCATTATCTTTATTGTTTGGCTGGCAACTTCTCCTTCCTTTACTCAATTACTCAGGCAAATTCCCAGTAGCTGGCTGGTGTATTTGCAATCTTTTCGGGTAGGAATGGAAATTATTTTATGGATGGCTTACGTTGACAACATCATTCCTGTTCAGATGACTTTTGAAGGACGCAATTATGATATTTTGGTAGGAATGACAGCTCCACTATTCGCTTATTTTTGCTTCACTCAGAAAAAATGGCCCCGCATAGTGGTTATTGGATGGAATATAGGGGGCTTAATTCTGCTGCTGAATATAGTTGTGGTTTCCATTTTGTCAGCCCCAGTACCTTTCCGGGTGTTTATGAACGAACCTGCCAATACCTTTGTGGCGGAGGTGCCTTTTGTCTGGCTACCTGCATTTGTGGTACCAATGGCTTACTGGCTGCATATTTTATCTTTAAAGCAGTTACTTACCAAAAATAAAACTCAGTATGCGCATTCCTGATTTACTATGCTGTAAGATGGAATGGTTTTGAAAATTTCAATAGGCAACTTAAGCTAATCTGGTAGGTACGATGTAAATAAAATTATCAGCAAGCAATTCTGTCAAATTGGCCGGGTATAACATTCACCTGGAGTTAGCCTGATTTTTGCACCCATCAAGCAAATCAAGATAGTAGTCAATTTATATACATAAACAGCAGATTTGTCAATGGAAGTTACAGCCCAAAATAAACTAAAGAAACTGATTATCGTAGGCGACCGGGTGCTGTTAAAGCCCAAAACCCCGAATGAACGGACTGAAAGTGGGTTATTTCTCCCACCCGGCGTGCAGGAGCGGGAAAAAGTGCAAAGTGGATACGTAATGAAGGTGGGTCCAGGCTATCCGATTCCTATGGCTGGTGAGGAAGATGAACTTTGGCGGGAGCCGGAAGAAAAAGTAAAATACATTCCTTTGCAGGTAAAAGAAGGTGACCTGGCTATATTCCTGCAAAAAAGTGCCATTGAAGTAGTGTACGAAGGGGAGAAGTACTTTATTGTATCCCAGGCCGGTATTCTGATGATTGAGCGGCAAGAAGATTTATTTGATTAATATATTTCCCAACAAAACAAAAGGCTGCCCGCAAAGGCAGCCTTTTGTTTTGTTGGGAAATAGGAGACTACTTGGTCAGCTCTAAGGTACGCTGGATAAAAGAAGTCAGCTCGGCTCCAGAAAGCATGTTCTGAGAGAGTAATCCCAGATCATAGGTTTGTCTTACCAGTTTGGCTTTTTCGGCTTCATCTTCCGATTTCAAAATCTTATTGATCAACGTATGGTTGGCATTGATCGCTACATTGTAATTCATGGGCATTTCTCCAAACATAGCCATTCCGCCTCCTCCATTAGCTGCCATATCTCGCATGCGGCGCATAAATTCTGGCAGGGTAATCGTTACTGGCAACTCATCTACCGGAAGAGATTCCACGCTGAATGATAGATTTTTATTATTTAAAGTGTTTTCAAAAACTTCCTTCAGTTTGGTTTTTTCATCTTCTGAAAGCACACTTTCATTGGCAATACCTTTGTCAATTAACTTATCAATGGTATCAGAGTCTACCCGCTTCAGGTTGGTTTTCTCCAGCTTTCGTTCCAAGGTATTTATGAAATGGCTATCTAGCATACCATCCAGTTTCAACACATCATAGCTGCGTTTTCTGGCAGACTGAACATAGGCATCTTGCTTACCCGGATCAGACGTATATAAGAAGGTTACTGTGCCATCTTTATCTGTTTGGTTGGCTTGTACGTGTTCCCGGTATTCGTTTAGCGTATAAAATTTGCTTTCTGTATTTTTCAACAGGCAGAAATCTTTGGCTTTGTCATAGAACTTATCATCAGTAATCATCCCATATTTAATGAACAAGCCTATATGATCAAACTTTTCTTCAAACGACTTTCTGTCATTCTTGAACAATTCCTGTAGTTTGTCGCCTACTTTTTTGGTAATGTGTGCATTGATCTTTTTTACATTGGCATCCGCCTGCAAGAAACTTCTGGACACATTCAGCGGAATATCTGGCGAGTCAATAACTCCATGCAGCAACATTAAAAACTCTGGGACTACATCTTTTACTTCATCAGTAATAAACACCTGACGGGAGTATAGTTGAATTTTATCTTTGTGCAGGTGCAATTCATTTTTTACTTTCGGGAAGTACAGAATACCAGTAAGGTTGAAAGGATAATCTACATTCAGATGAATCCAGAATAAGGGATCTTCTGACATCGGATACAGATCTTTGTAGAACTTCAGGTAATCTTCGTCTTTCAGCTCAGAAGGAGATTTGGTCCAGAGAGGAGCCGTATTGTTAATAACCTTTCCGTCAAACTCGATAGGTACCGGAAGGAATTTACCATATTTATCCAGGATATTCTGGAGGCGGAATTTTTCCAGAAACTCTTTAGAATCTTCGGCAATATGAAGCACTATATCCGTGCCCCGTTCTTCTTTGGTAGTTTGAGTGATTTCAAACTCGGTGGTTCCAGCACTTACCCATCGGGCTGGTTCGGCGTCTTCGCGGAAAGATTTAGTAATAATTTCCACTTTTTCAGCTACCATAAAGGCGGAGTAAAAACCTAAGCCGAAATGACCAATAATCTGCTGGTCCTCGCCTTTGTCTTTGTATTTCTGCACAAATTCTGTGGCACCAGAAAAAGCAATCTGATTGATGTATTTTTTTATTTCTTCAGCCGTCATACCAATGCCATTGTCACTGACAGTAATCGTTTTGGCATTTTCATCTAGCTTTACTGTTACTTTCAATTCGCCTAACTCTCCGTTAAACTCACCAATAGACGATAGTCTTTTCAACTTCTGGGTAGCATCTACGGCATTCGACACCAGCTCACGTAAAAATATTTCATGGTCTGAATACAAGAACTTTTTAATGATAGGAAAAATGTTCTCGGTATGAATGGAAATGGTCCCTTTTTCTTCTGTAATTGCCATAATCGTTTGTTATCTGTTGATTCTGTCCCTAGCTTTTCAAAAGTGTTGCCAATACATCACATTTCTGACAAACTGACAGAGATTACTTTTAGTAAAGGAGGCTTTTATTCTAGATACATTCCTTTGTAAAAGCGTTTAATAAGTACCTATTTTTTAGACGTACCTGCCAGTAAACCTATGCTTTCTGAAAGTCGGTTTCAGTCATGTAAATCTTTTCTATATTTGCAGGCATACCCACACAAGCCATTCTGATGAACGTTACAAAAATCAACCTGACAGATACCAAGCAATTCAATACTTTCTTTACTGATTATATAACAAACAATCCTTCTCTTTCTCCTTTCTATACGCATTACCCGAGTATTGAAAATTTTGCGAAGCTGCTAGAAAAGAAAAAATTTGCAAAAGCCAAGCGGGAAGTATTACGTGAAGTGCTTTCCGAGCAATATACGTCTATTACGCCCTTTCCTGAAAAGCAGCTTGCCTTGTTGTCGGAGGAGAATACGTTTACAGTGACTACCGGCCATCAGCTCAATATTTTTAGTGGCCCTTTGTATCTGATCTACAAACTGGTGACGACCGTAAATCTGGCAAAAGCCCTGAAGAAGCAATATCCGTCTTACAATTTTGTGCCAGTATATTGGATGGCTACGGAAGATCATGATTTTGAAGAGATCAGTTATTTTTATTTGTTCGGGAAAAAATATACCTGGGAAAGCCAGCAAACCGGTGCGGTAGGAAGAATGCAAACGCAGGAGCTAAAGCAAATACTGGACGAATTGCCGGAAAAAACGGCATTGTTTGAAAAAGCCTATCTGGAACATGAAACCTTAGCAGATGCCACCCGATGTTGGGCGCATGAACTGTTTGGTGAACAGGGATTGCTTTGTATAGATGCAGACGATGCCCGGCTTAAAGCCCAGTTCAGAGACGTAATCCGGCAGGATATTTTCGAACATACCACATATCATAAAGTTACCCAAACTTCCAATGAGCTCACAGAATTAGGGTACGAAACACAGGTAAATCCCAGGCAGATTAACATTTTTTATTTGGATAACGGGGTACGTGAACGGATTGTCAGTACAGACAATGGGTTTGAAGTTCTGAATACTGATTTGAAATTCAGCCGGCAGGAATTAGAAAAGTTACTAGAAACGCATCCGGAACGTTTTAGCCCTAATGTACTGCTGCGGCCAGTATTTCAGGAAACCATATTACCTAACCTGGCGTATATTGGCGGCCCTGCGGAACTCATTTACTGGTTGCAGTTGAAAGAGTTATTCGGCACGTTACACATAGATTTTCCTCTGTTGATGCCAAGAAATTTTGCGTTGATCATAGGTAAAACATACCATAAAAAACTAGAGAAACTAGGTATAACGCCAGAAGAATTATTTACTGAGGAAACAGCTCTAAAAAGAGTATTTATAGAAAAAAACGTAACTGACCCAATAACTGTAGACGAAGAGCAGCAGTTGATAACCAAAGCATTTGATCTGTTGGTAGCGAAAGCCCTGCAATTAGATAAAACACTGGAAGGATTTATAAGAGCGGAGCAGCAAAAAGCTGTTAAATCACTGGAAAATGTAGAAAAACGGCTCAAGAAAGCAGAAGAGAAAAACCAGGAAACAGGCATTACTCAACTGCTAAATGTAAAAGCCAAATTATTTCCCAATGGCGGATTGCAGGAACGGACAGACAATTTCCTGAACTTCTGCCTGAATAATCCGCAGTTCATTGATAATCTGGTGGAAGTATTTGATCCTTTCGACTACCGGTTTCAGATGCTGACAGAAGATGAATAAAGCTGATTTACGAAGACTATTTCTGGAAAAACGCAAAAATTATACGTCCGAAGAAATTCAGTGGAAGAGCTTGCAGATCACGACCCATTTCTTTGCCAGATTTAAGTTAACAAATGTTCGTTACCTGCATATTTTTCTGCCCATTGCCAAGCAACATGAACTGGATACCTGGCCTATTATTCAGCGGGTAACAAAAAATTATCCATCCGTACAGCTGGTCATTCCTAAAACAGATATACCAAACTTATCTATGGAAAGTTATGTGTATGAACCTGGCATATCTTTACAAACTAATAAATGGGGCATGATAGAGCCTGCAAACGGACGGGTAGTAGAAGCTTCTCAACTAGATATGCTGCTGTTGCCGCTACTGGCTTTTGATGAACAAGGCTACCGGGTAGGCTATGGCAAAGGCTTTTATGACCGGTATTTGCAACGCTGCAAGCCGGCTGTTATTAAAATCGGTCTGTCATTAGAAGCACCAGTACCTCAAATAACAGATATAGACCAGTATGACTATAAAATGGATTATTGTGTTACACCGGAAAAAGTGTGGGAGTTTGTCTAATATTCACTGGGAAATGTATTATACAGAGGATTTTACAGCCCGTACCATCTCCCGTTTACCCGGTGGACCAGGCAATGTTTCTACTTTCCAGCCTACTTCCTTCAGATCACGCTTAAATTGGCCTTTGGCGCTATAGGTCAGTAAAATGCCTCCCGGTGCCGTAATATCGTAAATTTTTTGAAGCATGTCTTTCTGCCAGATTTGGGGATGTTTGGAAGGAGCAAAGGCATCAAAATAAACCAGATCGAAGATCCACTGGCTCCGGAAATCTTCCAGCGTATACGGCATTTTGCGAAGTTCAAATTCTGGGGTCAGGTGGATGAACTTCTCCCATTCTGCTTTGTGTAGCTGGTAAAACAACCGGCTCCGGTATTCGCTGCTATGTAGGTGTTCCGGATAATTTAGCTTTTCGACCACTCCAAGCTCTACTGGAAAAGGCTCAACGCCAACATAGTGAATTCTGGCTTCGCTATGCAATACTTGGTTCATCGTAAGCCAGGCATTCAACCCAGTACCCAGACCCACCTCCAGCACCCATATGTCTTTTTTTACTTCCAGCAGATAATCTAATCCTGCTTTTATAAACACATGCATCGATTCCTGCACAGCTCCATGAATGGAATGATATGTTTCATCCAGGTCGGTGTTGTATAATGTATGCGAACCATCAGCTGTCGGGCGTAATTCTAAGGGCATATACTGTTAATATGTTAAAAACCCTGACAAAGGAAACTGCCGTTCAGCAGAGATGGTTTATTGTAGGTGAAAATATTTCCTGAAGCATCCAGCACTTGTCCACCGGCCGCGGCAACAATGGCTTGGCCGGCTGCTGTATCCCATTCCATGGTTGGGCCATACCGGTAATAAATATCAGCCTTTCCTTCGGCAATCAGACAAAATTTTAGGGAGCTGCCAATGCTAGTTGTACCGGAAATATCGTATTTACTCAGCTCTTCGGCTTCCGCTGGGTCGGCGTGCGAACGGCTTCCCACGGCGGTTAATAAGTTTTGTTTGTTGTTTACCTGCAACCTTACTGGTGGCTGGCCAGGTGTTTCCTTAAAAGACCCTTGATTCTGTATTCCATAGTATAATAGATTCCACACTGGTGCATAAATAACACCTAGTACCGGTATATTTTTCTCAATTAAGGCAATGTTGACTGTAAACTCTCCATTCCGTTTAATAAACTCTTTCGTGCCATCCAAGGGATCTACCAGCCAGAACTTAGGCCATTCTTTGCGAATCTCATAGGCTGTATGTTTACCTTCTTCCGACAACAAAGGGATTTGTGGATATAGGGACAGGAGCCTTTCCGATATAATGGTATGAGAAGCCTGATCTGCCAGAGTTAAGGGAGAATTATCTGCTTTGCGTTCGGTAATAGTCTCTAAATCTGCATACTTTTCATAGATTTCCAAAATCTTCTTGCCTGCTTCAATGGCTATTTGCTTAATGGATTCTACGGATATAGCTATCTCTGTTGTCATATAACTTCTGCTGATATAAATGAGTTGGCTTAGCAAGAGCCCGGTAAATTACAGAAATGATCACATATTCTAAAAGTTTTGACTACTTGAAAATAAAAAAATTACCCGGATGGTTGGCCACTACTCTAATGGCAGGCTTGTCTGTCAGATACATATTTCCAGATTTTCGTATTTCAAGGTTTGCTTGTTAGCTTTTTTTGATACTTTTGCCTTTTTAATTTGAATACCTTGCAACACATACATCCCATATTTGATACGATTTTAAGCAGGCAACACAAAGAAATTCTGCTTGGCCAGAAAGCCACTGTACTCTGGATGCTGGGTTTATCCGGATCAGGCAAAAGTACACTAGCCAGGGAAGTTGAAAAACAATTGCACACACAAGGCTATTTAACACAGTTGCTTGATGGCGACAATTTGCGTACTGGCATTAACAATAACTTAGGTTTCAGTGAAGCAGACCGGCTGGAGAATATTCGCCGGGCAGCAGAAACGGCTAAGTTGTTTCTCAATTGCGGAGTTATCACTATCTGTTCATTCATTAGTCCGACACGTGAAATCCGGGAAATAGCCAGAAATATTATTGGGGCAGATGATTTTCTGGAAGTATTTATTAATTGCCCGATAGAAGAGTGTGAACGGAGGGATGTGAAAGGATTATACGCCAAAGCAAGACGTGGAGAAATTAAACAATTTACTGGCATTGATGCGCCATTTGAAGAACCACAAAACCCTTTTATCGAAATCCGGACAGACAAGCAGGAACTTTCAGCCTCATCGGATCAGTTATTGTCGGCGATACTACCGAAAATCACTCTGAAAACTACCCATTAAACAATTACTTAGTAACCTACTTACGTTTTATACATGCAATCCTATAATCTATCACACCTAAAACAATTAGAATCCGAAGCTATTTTTATTATGCGGGAAGTAGCTGCTCAGTTCGAAAAACCTGTGCTGCTGTTCTCGGGGGGTAAGGACTCTATTGTTATGGTCCGGCTGGCGCAAAAAGCTTTCTGGCCTGCTAAATTTCCTTTTCCTTTAATGCATATTGATACTGGGCACAATTTTGAAGAAACTATTCAATTCCGGGATGAACTGGTAGCCCAAACAGGGGCTAATCTGATTATCCGCTCAGTGCAGGAATCTATTGACAAAGGACGGGCGGTCGAAGAAAAAGGTTTGAATCCCAGCCGTAATTCGCTGCAAACAATTACTTTGCTAGATGCTATTGAAGAATTTAAGTTTGACGCTGCTTTTGGTGGTGCCCGCCGCGATGAAGAAAAAGCCAGAGCAAAAGAAAGATTTTTCTCTCACCGGGACGAATTCGGACAGTGGGATCCTAAAAACCAACGCCCAGAGCTATGGAATCTGTTTAATGGAAAAAAACAGGCCGGTGAACATTTCCGGGTATTCCCGCTAAGCAACTGGACGGAGATGGATGTGTGGCAGTATATTTCCATGGAAGGATTAAGAATACCAAGTATATATTTTACGCATAAACGGACGATTGTTAATAGGGCAGGAATGTTGCTAGCTAAGTCAGATTATATTACCCTTATCGGTAACGAACAATATGAAGAACGCCAAGTCCGTTTCCGTACCGTAGGCGATATGACTTGTACAGGCGCTGTGGAATCAGGCGCTGCTTCCCTGGAGGAAATTATCCAGGAAGTGGCTTCTGCCAGAGTAACCGAAAGAGGTACACGTGCCGATGACAAACGTTCAGAAGCAGCCATGGAAGACCGGAAAAAACAGGGTTATTTCTAACAGCCTGTCCATTACAGGAAAGTAGTATATCAGCAGCCGCTTATCGATACATTCATCGATTAGCGGCTGCTTTGCTTTATACATATTCAAGTCTTATTCAATGTTTTTCAACCAAAGAAATTGAATGTGATTTTTTATGTACTTGATCTATTAGCCATATTTTACGTCGAAACCTCTGGGAGTAAAGTTTGTGAGGTGTAGAAAGTACAGCTGCTACCTGATTTTTTCGGGAATGTTCAGCGACTGGTAGTCATCCGGAGAAAAACTTGTGCCGATTGCCAGTCCTTCCCATCGGCCGTTTGTTTTTTTGAGATACATAATGGCTTCATCTGCTTGCCCGGGATCTGCTGGGCTTACATGTACTCTGGCATACTCATCTACTACTTCCTCCAACTCTACATTTACTTCAATATCAGAATTGGTTTTTGCATACTCTTGAGCTGCTTCCAGAATTCGGGTATCTTCCGGATCCCCACTACAAGCAAAAACCAAAGACAGTAGAATTACCAACATACATAGCTTGCCAAAGAAAGACACTACAGCAAAAAACTTGTTTTGTAAGAAAGGATTGGGCATGGATAGGAATAAAAGTTTATACTCATTAGCTATATAACTTCATTCGTCTGTAAGAAATTGCTTTACAGTAGCTAAGCATTCTTTACCTTACGGATGGGGCTGTAAAGTAAGGAAAAAACCAGGGGGATGCACAAATAAATTTTATAAAAAATGCTTTTCTCTTTTCCAAATAAAGAAAATATACTAAGTTTGCAGGGCAAATCAATACGACCAGCTCCTATTGAACTCCTCCAGGTGCGGAAGCAAGCAAAGGTAAATAGTTGTAGCGGTGCGATATTGGTTTGCTTTTTTATTTTATAAGGTTTTCTAATTTATCCTTCCCACTGCTGTATCATCAAGCTTCTCTATTTTTTACATTTTTACACTAAGCTTCTTTTCTATTTTCTTGCTTTGGTTTCTAAACAAGGAACAGGCCGTTACAATTGATTAACTAATTGCTGGGAATTGTTACCTTTGTTGTGAGCTTACCTGCTTCCCGGCCTGTAAGTGCTGTACTAACCTGGCAAATGAATCTATGTATATAATAAAAGTAAAAGGAAAAGCTAAAATTCCAGATTACATTCAGTTGCGTGATGAAAATTTTGTGTTGATTGCCTACTTTCGTGCGGACAGGCCCTTAAAGAACATGGACAAGTATGGCCTGGAAGGAAAAGAGGATGCTTTACAAGAATTAATCAGCAATTTGCCTTTTGGTAAATTACAAAAAATAGAATTGTGATAGGAACTGCCTAGGATTTTATAGTTACTTCCATATTTATATAGATTCTGAGTATTCCATGTGACCTTTAACCATCGTATATATACATGAGTGTTTTTTCTGAAGAACCGGTAGTAGATGTTCAGAATGCGTATATCCTGCAAGAATACCAGACTGTATTGGGTAAAGTAACCTTTCAGATTACTAAAGGAGAGTTTGTGTATTTGATTGGCCGGACAGGAAGCGGCAAAAGTTCCTTGTTAAAAACGTTGTATGCAGATCTGCCTTTACGTTCAGGCGAAATGAAAGTAGCCGGCTATAGTATACAAAAAATCAAACGGGCTGACATTCCATTTTTACGCCGGAAAATAGGTATTATTTTCCAGGATTTTCAGCTCTTCCCTGACCGCTCTGTAGCTGATAATTTATTGTTTGTGATGCGTGCCACCGGATGGTCAGATAGTGCCCGGATAAAATCCAGGCTTGCGGAAGTGTTAATGCGGGTAGGGCTGGGGGCTATTGGAACAAAAATGCCACATCAACTTTCCGGAGGCGAACAACAACGCGTAGTTATTGCCAGAGCCTTACTGAATGAACCACAAATTTTGTTTGCTGATGAACCTACCGGAAATCTGGATCCAGAAGTATCTGAAGGGATTTTGCAATTGTTTATGGAGATTAACAGAAGCGGCACGGCTGTGCTCATGGCAACCCACAACCATAACTTTCTTAAACAGCATCCGGCACGCATCTTAAAATGCCAGAGTGGTAAATTAATTGATTCGCTAACAGACGAAATCTCCCTGATTAATTAAGGTATCGCTGTTCTTCTTGATATGCTTACCCCCTTAAAATAAATGCTTTAACTCCCTATACTGTATGAAAAGAATTATTATCACTATTGCCATACTCATTGTAGTTTTGGTAGCCGGATACTTTGGGTTGCGCACCTTCACTAAATCTGCCAGTCCGGAAACTACCACAAGCTTTCAAAAAAACGAGTTTAGCATATCTGTTACCTACAGCAGGCCTTCCAAAAAAGGGCGGGTCATTTTTGGTGAGCTGGAACCTTATGGAAAAGTATGGCGGACCGGGGCAAATGAGGCTACAGAAATCACTTTTAGCAGTCCTGTACAATTTGGTGGCAAACCATTGCAGGCTGGTACCTATACTTTATTTACCATTCCACAAAAAGACACTTGGACCGTTATTTTGAATAGTGCGCTCGATCAATGGGGAGCTTTTACCTATGACGAAACCAAAGATGTTTTGCGCGTGCAGGCAAAGGCAGACTCAACAGCCGAAGTTACAGAACTGTTCACCATTGATTTTCCACAACCTGCCAGTAATACTGTACATATGCGCCTAATGTGGGATCATACCAAAGTAGAGGTGCCCATTCAGATTCCTTAATGGCAAGAAAAAAGCCAGTCATATACAAAGGAATGGATAAATTTTGCTAGCTAGCGTATCGGTCTATATCCAAATTGCGTAACATACGTAAAACCAGAAAAACAGACGTTATGCAAAATTCCCAGTTACCACCCAGCGAAACCCGCTACGACGATCTGATCGGCGTTGTTTCCGTAAATTTACCTGAAGGAGAAAACCTGAATGTATTAGCGGCCAGAATGGCTATTTACGATCCTACCCGCTTTGAAGCCGTAGCCTTGCGTGTATTTATCCAGCATCTACCAGTGGTTACCTTATATGCCATAGATAAGCAAATGCAGCAACAAACCGATGACAAAGGCAAATTGCTGGTACATAAATTTAAAATGGAAATGAGTTTTGAGGAGCTTTTCTCAAAATTCAAGAATCTGAATTTTACCTTGGTTACCGGTGAATATGCTATTGAGAATATGGAAGTAATCAATCTATAGTATATGTATAGGAGGAAATAGGCTTCTTACATAATAAAAGTATAGATATTAGACTAACCCTATACTGCAAGAAAGGAGTGGAAAGTCTTAGAAGATTTTTCACTTGATAGTATATGTACATTTTAAATACAAAAGGCGGATGCTAATCCGCCTTTTGTATTTATAAAGATAGAGTTATATAAAAGTTATAGGAAGAAAATTTATTTCAAAAATTTGTGAGTATGGCTGTTGGGACAATTATTATGTGCAGTTGCCAACCTGCTAAGAGGAAGGGTATAGTTAGGAGAACTTTTTGAATAGATCAAAAATTTGAATGACATTATTGATTTCCTAGGGTCACTCTAACATACCTAGTCTTCAGAGAATATATTATTTACACTATAAGGGAAATGCTCTGAAAATGCTTAAAATAGAAAGCCGGGTGATTGCCCGGCTTTTAGTCAAATTTACTACGAATGTTAAAGACTAGATTTGTATAAACAATACTATATAAATGGGTATAGTTATAATCTGCATTAACTTTAAAAATTCTTAGTCAATTACTTTTACTTTTACAGCGTTCTTTCCCTTCTTACCCATCTCTACCTCATAGCTTACCTGATCGTTTTCACGGATCTCTTCAGCAAGAGCGCTTACATGAACAAAAACATCTTCACCTCCATCAGAGGGCTTAATAAACCCAAATCCTTTTGAGTTATTAAAAAATTTAACGGTACCTTTTGGCATTTTTATTTGAATTAAAAACAAAGAAAGCCAGAATATCCTATATATCAAAAAAATATTGTAAATATTATAATAAATATATTTTTTCTCCATCAAAATTTTACCAGCCCAATCATAGATATTCAGAGAATGGCATGGTTTCTCCGAGTCGATTTCTTCGCATACTTGCAACAAGATGCAGTGAAATAGTAGATAAAAAAGTGTTTGATAATTAGTCAATTAGCCGAATTATTTAGCATAAACTGCTGAAATATAAAAAATAATCAACTGTATATTTGAAATAATGCAAACTTTTTTAGTAGATTTAAAACTGTTTTTTTTATAAAAGCCCTAATTTTTTACTCTTTTGTTGTACAAGTAATGCCTAAATATGAACATTTATGAAATAAAGTACTCAGCAAATAGACATTCAGCTTTGGCTCAACTAGTCTCCTTTACTGCAAGCCAGCTAAAATAGTTCATCTCTTAGTTAAAGGTATAATTTAAGCTGTTAAGTAAACAATTACTTCTATCTGCTCATTCTCTAAACCAATTAACACAATTTTTAACCACTAACTTTTTTACTTTATGCGTAAACCTTTAGTAGGATTACAGGTAACTTCAGTAAGAAGCCTTTCCCGTACGTTTGTTGCAGCACTAGCCTTAACTGTAACTGCCTGTAGTGATCCATCATCAACTGATGTAGCCCCTGATATTACTTCTGCTCAAGCAAGAGTAAGTGCAGAAAGCGCTGGTAATAAATACATTGTTGTGCTTAAATCTGATCCCACAATTTCTTCTGATGCTCCTTATCAGGAACGGTTATTAAAAGTGAAAGGCCGAGGTGCAGGTTTACTTAAAGCACACGGAGCCAACGAAAATGCCATAGAACATGTGTATGGCAAAGCCTTGGAAGGTTTTTCAGCTAGCTTATCTGCTCAAGAAGTAAGAGCTCTGAAAAATGATAGTCGGGTAGCTTATATAGAACCAGACCAGGTAGTTACGTTAGCTAAACCCGGAAGTAGCGGAGGGGGTACCACAAGCCAAGTAACCCCTTGGGGTATTACCCGGGTGAAAGGAGGCATAGATGCTTCTCAAAGCGGTAAAACAGCCTGGATAATAGATACTGGTATAGACCTAACTCATCCGGACTTAAATGTAGATGCTTCCAGAAGTGCCACATTCATCACAAGCGGCAGAGATGCAGATACTCCAAATGATTTTAACGGACATGGGTCACACGTAGCCGGAACCATTGGTGCCAAAAATAATACTATTGGTGTAATTGGTGTAGCTGCCGGAGCGAAGGTAGTTGCAGTGAAAGTACTTAACGCGCAAGGCAGTGGCTCGTATTCTGGAGTAATTAAAGGGGTGGATTATGTAGCAGCCAATGGAAAAGCAGGCGATGTAGCCAATATGAGTTTGGGAGGTCCGGTTTCTACTGCTTTGGATGACGCTGTTCTGCGGGCTTCAAATAAAGGGATTCTTTTTGCACTTGCCGCAGGAAATGAGAGTGATAATACAAATAATCATTCGCCTGGCCGGGTAAATGGTAGCAATATTTTCACGGTTTCTGCCATGGCAACTGGAGATAAATGGGCATCCTTTTCAAATTTTGGAAACCCGCCTGTAGACTACTGTGCCCCAGGCGTAAGTATTAATTCAACTTGGAAAAGTGGAGGGTATAATACAATTAGTGGTACGTCTATGGCTACTCCTCATGTGGCAGGCATATTGTTGTTGAAAGGCAGAATAACAATCGATAAATATGTAGTAGGTGATCCAGATGGGAAGCCGGATCCAATTGCCACTGTTGGCACTCTTCAATAATAGGTAGTAGACATATGCAAAATGCCTGTCATTACTAATGACAGGCATTTTGCTTGTATAAGCCTTTATTCAGGTTACTATTAAAATTTCTCAACAGAGCTTTTTGTTTGACCATCGGCTCGGTTACGGCGCATGGTGATAAAGGTACGGATAAGAGCAACCGTAGTAATTCCAATGAAGAACAAGATAATATATTCTACGTAGTTAATAATTTGAGGAAAACGTTCGCCTAAATAGTATCCGGCAACCGGTAAGGAAACACCCCAGGCCAGGGCGCCAGTAATATTAAATAGTGTAAATGTGCGCAAGGGCATTCCTACAGTGCCGGCAATAATGGTGGAAAAAGTGCGTACAATAGGCATAAAACGGGCTAACACCAAGGCTTTGCCTCCATATTTGGTAAAGAACGTGCGCGACTGATCCATATACCGCTTCTTAAAGAAAAGAGAATCCTTCCGGTTATCCAGATTTTTTCCGAGCAGTTTCCCAAATAAATACCCAGTGTAACTCCCTAGAATTGCTGCTCCAACAATAGAAGAAGATACAGTAGTAATAGGGAAATTTAATTGACCGGAACTGGCAAATAACCCTGCCAGGAAAAGCAGGTAATCGCCGGGCAGGAAAAAGGCGAAAAACAACCCGTTTTCTGCATAGACAATTAGCACAATCAGAGCTAGGCCCCCATATTGAATTATTTCTTCAGAGTCTAATAAGAACTTAAAAAAATCAACTATGCTGGAGAAATCCATGTCTAAAACGTTATTGCGTTGGGTCTGCTTTACTATTCTTTAAGGCTGTACGCTGAAAAGAATGAATTGTTTGTTATTTCACTATCTCTGTAAGCCTCCTCTACTAAAAGACGTACAATATTACTTTACATTTTATCTATAACCAATCTTGGACAAGCAAATTCTGATGAACGGTTGTATAACTAAATACGGGTATATTACTTTTAAATGACGAAAAAAGCTCTATAGTTTTATTATCTGGCAGTTTAATGGTTTTTTTCTGCTTTTATAGCTATACTTGAGGCAAAATAGCAGAGGCTTCGTAAACCTGTGTTATTTGGATAGTGTTAATAAAATAATATTAATAAATACTCTTATGACTCAAGTTGCTTCAAGGTTTAAGCCAGGTGTGTTAACCGGTGATGCGGTACATGAATTGTTAAATTATGCAAACGAAAATAATTTTGCGTTGCCTGCAGTAAATGTGGTAGGTACCAATTCAGTAAATGCTGTGCTCGAAACGGCTAAAGCAGTAAACTCTCCGGTAATCATTCAGTTTTCTCATGGCGGTTCTCAATTTTTCGCTGGAAAAGGATTGTCTAATGATCAGCAAAAGGCTGCAATAGCTGGCGCTGTTTCCGGTGCACAACATGTACACGCCGTAGCAGAACTATATGGAGTGCCAGTAATTCTGCATACTGATCATGCAGCCAAAAAATTGCTGCCCTGGATAGATGGCTTACTAGATGCCGGAGAAAAGTTTTACAAGCAACATGGCAAACCTTTATATAGCTCTCACATGCTCGACTTATCAGAAGAGCCTCTGGAAGAAAATGTGCAGACTTGCAAAACCTACCTCCAACGTATGAGTAAACTAGGCATGACGCTAGAAATCGAACTAGGAGTAACTGGCGGTGAGGAAGATGGGGTAGACAACACTGGTGTAGACAGCACACACTTATATACCCAGCCTGAACACGTGGCCTATGCCTATGAAGAACTAGGCCAGGTAAGCGACCGGTTTACAGTGGCAGCTGCTTTTGGTAATGTACACGGCGTATACAAACCAGGGAACGTAACCTTGCGTCCGGAGATTCTGAAAAATTCCCAGGAGTACATCCGTAAAAAATATAATCTGAATTCGGCTACCCCAGTTAATTTTGTGTTCCATGGTGGATCAGGTTCTCCTCAGCACCAGATCAGAGAAGCCATAGAATACGGTGCTGTAAAAATGAATATTGATACCGATATGCAATGGGCATTCTGGGAAGGCATTAAGAATTATTATGAAGGTAAAAAAGCCTATCTGCAAGGCCAGATCGGTAACCCGGAAGGCGAAGACAGCCCAAATAAAAAGTATTATGACCCAAGAGTGTGGCTACGTGAAGGCGAGAAAACCTTTATTGCCAGACTGAAACAAGCGTTCGAAGACCTGAATGCGTTGAACAGAAATATCTGATTGTAATAATTTAGTAGAATAAAAAAAGCTGCCTGCCCGGGTGGCTTTTTTTATTTCTATATTACATTATCCGAAGTACTAAGGGAAATCAAATGACTGGTAAAAATAGCCTGTGAATGCCTGAATTGAGATAGTTTCTTTGGAAGTATTGTCTTCTATGCCAAGGTAACCATCATTAAACAAAATCTACCCATGAGTGTAGGAGTGACTTTTGTTACTTTATTACATAGCAATAAATAATCGTCCAGGCGAGATCAATTTATAGCTACTTTTGTGATCAAACAAACAGTTTCCTTTACCCTTCATGGATTCCAAAAGTAAGATCCTGAAAATACGTTTTGAAAAAATTTCTGCTGAAGAAAGCAGAAAACGGCTACTCTTTGCCCTACAACTGGTAGGATTTATTGCTGTTCTTTATATTACGTTTCATTACCAGCTTCTTGATTATTTAAATGGCGTTACCAGCCGGATTATTAGAGCAATTCTCTTTTATATTACCACCAGTCTGGTAATTACTTTTAGTAGACTGATACTGGTCTATTGGTATATTAAGAAAAACCGGCGGCAGGAAGATTTTAAAGATAACTTTATCATTGGCATAAATAAGATTTCATCCATCTTATCTTTTCTGGCCCTTATTATTTCGTTGTTCGTGCTTTTCAATGTGGGCATTATTCAGTTTCTCACATCTATTAGTATTGTGGCTGCTGCCATTGCCTTGTTATCCAAAGACTACATCTCTAACATGATCAACGGTATGATTCTGATGTTTTCAGATCAATTGTCCATTAACGATGATGTAAAGATAGGGGAGCACAAAGGCAAAATCGTCAACATAACCCTTATCAACGTACATATGCTGAATGAGGACAACGATTTGATTTTTGTACCCAACAATGCCGTTTTTACTACCGATGTGGTGAATTACACCAAGCATAATGGATACAAGGTAAGTATGGAATTTGAATTACAGAAAGACCAGGGTTGCCATGTACCAGAAATGGAGTTGTATATTAAAGAATGCCTGAGAACGTACACTAAACTGATCGGATACAGCACCATTGAGTTCAGAGTAACTAAAATCAGCTTGTATGCTATTTCGCTGAAGCTTCAATTTGCCTTGCTAGCTAACAATAAGCAACTGGAAAAAGAGATAAAAAAATACGTATTTGAACAGATCATCCGGTTTATCAGCGAACGGCCCACAACTAAAAAAGTGCTGGAAGATGAAGAATAAAACCGGAAAAAATGAAAAATACCTAGTCTTCAATTGATCTTCCAGTTTTCACCTTACCAACAAATAGTTATTTTATACTGAAAAAAGCCTGAGCCCATAAGCCAGGCCTTTTGCTTTTCTTAAGCCTTCAAACTTAAATAAAATACATAGGATACTTAACTCATTTTCAGCAGGAAATAGGGAGTGGAAAAGTTTAGGCCTAAACCTCTATACAGCGTAAATGATCTTTTTGCATCAGCTCTTTATACAAAATTTAGCCAATGCTTTTTTAAAACCTGCAAACCTATCTGGCAAGTAACCTTACGTAGAAAAAAATGGCTTGAGTAAAATGTAATTCCAGGAATTATTCTAAACATTTCAATAAGTTGTTTCTTCTTTCTTGGTAAAAACTTACTTCACTTTTTTCAGGCACAGTTTCCTTACATGCCCCTGCCATAGTAATTTGCTTAACAAGCTCGAGAAAAGGAATATTATTATTTAAATAAAATACATTTTATGGATAATTAGGTAAAATGTTGGAAAAACTGGGATAAATGTAATATTTTTACGGAGTATGGTAGCAAAAATAATCTCAAGTCTTCCCAGTCCTTACAGGACATTCGAAACGTTATGCAAGTATTATGCATTTCTGCGTATTCATGGTTCGTATTCCGAGCAAGGTGAAAAAAAGTACAGTTATCAGCTGTTTAGTTTTGTTCCTGCCGGAGGAATATATAGCCAGCGTACCATCCAGGGTGTGAACGTTGAAAAAATAATGACTTACCTGGGCATTAAGAATGATTTTATTAAAGCCTATAATCAAGCAGAGGGCTTAGGTAGTATATATTTGCAAATAGATGCTAATCAGCTGCCTATGTTACTGGATTAGATTGCTAACTGTTTTGCTGTTCGACCACCATACACATACACCTTTTCTACTGATATCCTCTGGCTTGTAGCCGGAATAACTCCGCGTAACGGCCATCTTTGGCTAGTAAGTTTTCATGACTGCCAATTTCAAGGAGCTCTCCATTCTCTAATACCAATATTCGGTCGGCCATGCGTACGGTAGAGAAGCGGTGAGAAATCAATACTGCTGTTTTCCCTTTCGTAAGATCTGCAAACCGCTGAAATACTTCATACTCTGCTCTGGCATCCAAGGCTGCGGTAGGCTCATCCAGAATCAACACTTGTGCATCACGCATATAGGCACGGCCTAAAGCTATTTTTTGCCATTCGCCTCCAGATAATTCCACGCCTTTGGCAAACCGTCGTCCCAGTACCTGCTCATATTTTCCAGGTAATCGGTCAATTACACTGTCAGCTAGGCTTTGGTGAGCAGAGTGTTCTATTCTATTTTTATTTTCTTTATCAGCAATCCGGCCAACGGCAATATTGTTAGAGGCTGTCATCTGGAACTTTACAAAATCTTGGAAGATTACGCCGATTTCCTGCCGAAGTTCAGTTAAATCATATTCACCTAGATCATAGCCATCCAACAGGATACGCCCTTCTGTAGGGTCGTATAATCTAGCGAGCAACTTAACTAAAGTAGTCTTACCTGCGCCATTTTCTCCGACCAGGGCTAGTTTTTCGCCAGCCCGTAAATGGAATGTTAAATGTCTGTTGGCCCACTTGTCAGAATTGGTGTATTTAAATCCTACATCTTCAAACACAAACCCATGTTTAATTGGCCGGGGAAATGCCCGGAACTTTTGAGGAGAAGTAATTTTAGGCTGTATCTCAAAAAAGTCGAACAGATCACGCAAGTACAGAGCTCCCTGTGATACACTAACAAAACGGTTGAGCATGCTTTCTAATAAAGCCCGTAGTTGCCGGAATGAACCCGCCATAAAGGTTAAACTACCCAGTGTAATGCTGCCACTTACTGTTTGCCAGATAATAAATACATAAGCTCCATAATAGCCTGCACTGCCAATAGCAGCAAATAAACTGCCCCAAGAGGCCCTTTTTACTGCCAGCTTCTTATTCGCATGGTAATATTGAGTAGATAAGCTACGGTACCGGTCGGTAAGGAAGTTCGACAAACCAAAAATCTTCACTTCTTTAGCTGTTTCATCACTGGCCCCAGTATACCGCAAATAGTCCAGTTCCCGCCGTTCAGGTGTCCAGCCATGTACCAGCGAATAACTTTTTTCATTGAAATGCGCTTCCCCTAAAAAAGCAGGCACTACTGCCAGCACTAGCAACAAGATCAGCCAGGGATTAAACACCACCAGACCAGTGGCCAGAAAAGCCATCGTAATAATGTCTTGTACTTGTCCCAGTACTTGTGCTAGCAAAACTGTTCTGCCCAGCGTTTGCTGCCTGGCCCGCTCAAGTTTATCGTAAAACGTAGAATCTTCGAACTGATCAAGGTCTAGTTTAGCTGCATGCTCCATCAATTGGATAGATGTCTGGTTAGCAAATAAATCCCCTAATAGACTATCTAGCAGGGCAATAGACCGGCTTAACGCATCGGATACAATAGCCAGCACCAGTTCCAGGCCAACCAGTTGCCACAAGTAGCTCAAGTCACGGGGGGCAGGCAGCAGCGTAACCTGTACAATTTCGTCGATAATCAGTTTGCCGAGATAGAGCATTAGCACTGGCAGAGCCGAACGGACGATGCGGAGTATAATATTGCCGATAAACATCGGAGGGCTGGTTTGCCATACAAGCCGGAAAAACTGCGGAAGATTACGTAAGGCCCCCATTCTGTCACGGAAGGTGAGGGGTTTATCTTTGTCGGAACGGCGGCTGCCATTTCCCTTTCCATTGTTCAAAAAACTGGAGAATATTGCCATGAAGAATTAACAGATAAAGATGGGGAAGCATTTAAGAGAGCACTTGAAGACTTCTTAAATGATAAAGGTGAAAGCAGGAAATAAAGTTTCCGGACTAAGATACCGGGTTTTCTTTTCTGACTTCCAGATACTATGTTTGTAAAAACCGATCGTATGAAAAAGTTATATCCGCTTATTTTTCTGTTCCTGTTTACAGGTGTGGCCTTTGCCCAAAAGCAGGGCATAGAACAGGCCTATGTAGACCGTTTGATAAAAACTTTATCAGCGGATGACATGCAAGGAAGAAAAACCTTTGAACCTTCTTCGGAAAAAGCAGCAGACTTTATTGCAAAAGAATTTAAAGCCATTGGCTTAAAAACCCTGCCTGGCCTGTCAGGCTATAAACAAACTTTTACTGTAAACCGCATAAAACCGGGCACGCCAGAAGTTAAAATAAATGATCAGGCAGTTGACCCAGGCAACGTATTTATTATAACCGATCAGCCTGGCTTGCAATGGCAAAAATCCGGTGGGACAGCTGTTGATGTAGTGAGTATAGGGGCCCAGGATAGCTACTCTCAAAAAATGGGTGAATTAATGAAAGCTCACAAAAATACGTTGGTATTGATCAACCCGGCTCATCAGGATATATTTACTAAATACCGTACCTATTTTGGTAAAGGCAATACCAGTCTGGCAAGTACAGGTGCGGAACAAGGGTCACTGGTGGTAGTGCTGCATGAAACTGCTGAGCCGGCTAGCTACCAGGTAAAGGTGACTAACCAAGTACAAACCTCTCAGATCAGCAATGTGGTGGGCATGATTCCCGGAAAAAAACAGAAAGACGAGAAAGTAGTTTTTTCAGCCCACTACGATCATATTGGTATTTTAAAATCAGTAGATGGAGATTCTATAGCGAATGGTGCCGACGATGATGCTTCGGGTACTACTGCCGTAATTACTCTGGCTAAACATTTCAAGAAACAAAAAGCCCCAGCCCGCACCTTGATTTTTGTAGCCTTTACCGCCGAAGAAATTGGTGGCTATGGTTCGCAATATTTCTCTAAACAACTGGATCCAGAAAAGGTAGTGGCTATGTTCAATATTGAAATGATTGGTAAACCTTCAAAATTTGGAAAAAACACGGCCTGGATTACCGGTTATGAGAAATCTGACTTTGGTAAAATCCTGCAAAAGAACCTGGATGGTACGCAGTTTACTTTCCATGCCGATCCATATCCGGACCAAGACCTGTTTTACCGTTCCGACAATGCCACTTTAGCCAGATTAGGCGTACCAGCACATAGCATCTCCACCGATGAGATTGATATAGATAAACGTTACCACAGTGTAGAGGATGAATATGATTCTTTGGATATTGTTAACATGACACAAGTAATCCAGGCGATTGCCCAAAGTGCCAAAAGTATTGTAGCCGGAAAGGATACCCCAAGCCGGGTTAATGCAGCAGCCTTGAGGTAACACAATGGTTACTAGTGTAAGCAATTAAAATAAACAACCCTCTCACAAATTTAATTATTTGTGAGAGGGTTGTTTATAAATGTAAACTACAAATCCTCTACTTCCTGATGCAGATAATGGCTTTGTACTTCAGAGGCCAGGTCAATCATTATATCTTTCAGGCGTTCAGGTTTTTCTATCTGAACGGCATTTCCATAACTGAGCAGCCATCTTCCCATAGATTGCAGGTAAGCCGTATTAAAAACAACTTTAACTTTTTCACCCTGCCGCTCTTCCGACTGGTAGCCATACAAATGTTTTTGTTCCCCCAGAAACCGGCACATTTGCTGGTCAAAAAGTATTACTACTTCTTCCAGATTTTGAGGGGTACCATACTGCTGAAAATAATGTTGCAACGAAAGGTGCTGGGTTTTGTACATCCGACCAGTATTCGTTAGCTGAATGATCCGGTCGGCCCGGAAGTCGCGGTAGTCCTGGCGAAGATGACAGAAAGCAATCAGGTGCCAGCCTTCCCCATAGTAACTAATGCCAATCGGATCTACTTCGCGTTTAGTAGTAGCTTCGTTGTAGTAAGAGAAGTATTCCAGAAGTAAGGTGCATTTCTTAACAATGGCTTGCTGAATGGTGGTTAGAAAATCGTTAGAGAATACTTGAGACTTAACCGGCTTCAATACCTGTACCCGGTTCTCCAGATCTTCTACATGTTCCTTGTCTGCTGACTTCAATACCGATTTAATTTTATACAAAGCGGAATTAAATTCTTTATTGATGGATTGATCCGACATTTTTTCTATCAGCTTGGCTCCCAGCAACAAGGCACTGGCCTCTTCAGTAGTAAACATAACTGGAGGCAGATGATAATTCTCCAGAAAGTAGCCAATGCCAGCTTCTGCTCCAATAGGTACGCCAGCTTCTTCCAGGGCACGTATGTCGCGGTATACAGTGCGTAAGCTGATGTTGAAGCGGTCGGCAATTTCCTGAGCTTTTACTACTTTTTTTGTTTGTAGCTGAATAAGTATGGCTGTAAGTCTGTCTATCCGGTTCAAGGCTAAAAAGTTTGATGGAAAAATCTATCTTCAATTACGCGAAATATCTGCTTAAAAACAATCATTTTATCATCTTCCTTGCTGCAATTTGCATTACTTAGCCGTTGTTATTTCACAATTCTACCTGCCCGCATAAATACCGGAAAAAGGATTGTTTTTCTATCAGTAGGTGATTGCCAGTGGACTCGAAGCTGCTCAATAAATGGTGTAACCGGATTGTGTTGATGCTTCGCCATGTATTTCTGCACACTAGACCAGGTATTGAAATAACCTTCCAGCTCCGGTAAATTCCAGTTTACTTCAATAGCAAACCTAGGAGTAGGTATTTCTTTAAACGGAAAAGGAATGGTCTGGTAGGCTTCATCAATGTATTTCCGCTCACTGTCCCAATAGTTGCCAATCTGGTCACTATAAAATGCTTCTATGATAGGGTCTAGCAAGGGATCTATATGCAGTAAGCCATATCCCCAGGCAGCAACTAGAGCATCAGGCTTAGCAGTTCTGTAGACTTCCTGGTAAAATTTCTCAAAGTCGAACCAGTGTATAGCCTGCGCAATAGTTATTAAATTGAATATATTGGAGGGAAAATCCGTTTGTTCTGCCCTGGTTTGTATGTAGGTAATGTTTGAAATGGCAGGGGCTTGTTTAAGCTGGTTTTCACTGATATCCGTTGCCCATACATGCGTCATTCTCCTGGAAAGTTCTACCGCTACCTGTCCATTACCAGTTCCACAATCCCAGGCAGCTTCTTTGCCGGAGATATGGCTATACAAAAACTCATACAACGCTTGCGGATACCTGGGCCGGTACAAAGAATACTGGGCGGATTGTTTAGAAAAATTGTCTACAGGTGGTTTCATAAGCAAGTAATCTACTAACGAAGTGTCTGGCAAAAAAAGTGAATCGGATATATATTTCATTAAATACCCTAACAAACATACCGTATTTTTAATCTTTTGTTGATAAGTTTGTTATTTTAGGCACAACCAACCTTTTTCCGTGCAATATCCTTTCAAAATATATGCTTCTTCTGCCGGGTCAGGCAAAACTTATACGCTTACCAAAGAGTATTTGAAACTGGCTCTTCAAACGGATAATACTGCCTATTTCAAGCAAATACTGGCCATTACTTTTACCAACGATGCAGCCAATGAAATGAAGGAACGGATACTTTCTGCACTGAAAGGATTTGCTGATGAGGCTGCGTTACCTGAAAACAAACGGGCAGCCAACGTACTATTGCTACAAACGGTGGTGGAAGAACTCAACTTGCACAGTGGTCACGAGAAAGTAACTGCTAGCATTTTGCGAAAACGGGCGGCCAAGGTGTTCCGCAATATTATTCACGACTATTCTGATTTTGCGGTAAGCACCATAGATAGCTTTGTTAACCGCCTGGTGAGTGCCTTTACCGAGGAATTAAACATACCCTTCAACTATGAGGTAGACATGGAAGCAGCCGAACTGCTGGACAATGCGGTAGATCGGCTCCTGGAAAGAGTAGGAGAGGAGGAAGAAACCCTGTTGTCGGAGTTAATGGAGGGATATGCCCTGGAAAAAGCCGAAGATGGCAAAAGCTGGAATAATTTGTCTGGCGACCTGGCTAATTTCGGGCTGCACTTGCTGAATGAGAAAGTGTTTAAAGCGGTAAATAAACTACAAACGCTGACTTTGAAAGACTTTAAAGAGATAAATAAACAGCTGATTGAATCCAAAGAGTTGCTGAAAGGACAGGTCGCTTCCCTGGCTGATGAAGCCCTGGAACTAATTGCTAGTAATGGCTTAGATAATAAGTCTTTTGTAGGTGGCATGAATGGTATATTTGGCTATTTCGACAAAATTAACGCAGACGTAGAAAGCCGCATTATCTGGGAGCCTACCGATGCTTTTAAAAATGGAATTGAAAATGCTGACTGGGCACCCAAAGCCATAAAGGAACCCCAACGCAAAGTAGTAAATGCCATATCTAAAACGCTTCTCACCTATTATAAAACGATTGAAAAGCTGAAAGGGGAATATATGCTAATGCAGGCGATTGGGCGGCATTTTTATAAACTATCGGTTATTCATGAGATTAACAAAGAAGTGGCGCAGATAAAACAGGAAAAAAATGTGGTGCATATTTCCGACTTTAACAAAGCCATCATCAACATTGTATTGCAGGAACCAGTCCCTTTTATTTACGAACGCCTGGGAGAAAAATACAACCATATCTTAATTGATGAATTTCAGGATACATCAGTGCTGCAATGGAATAACTTGCTTCCATTAGTAGAGAACAGTGTAGCCAAAGGTCATTTTAATATGCTGGTAGGAGATGCCAAACAGGCCATTTATGGCTGGAGGGGTGGCGAAATGGAGCAAATTGTTTTTCTTACCCAGAAACGTTTCCGCGAACTGGTGGCCAGGCACGAACAGGCAGAACTATTAAAACTACGCTACGAAACCTTTGAACACTCGCTGCTGGCTGAGCAACTAAATACTAATTACCGCAGTGCCCGGGAAATTATTACTTTCAACAACGAGCTTTTTCGCTTGCTGGTAGAATTGTACAAAGAAGAAAGATCTTTATTAGCCGATGTCTATGATGCATATTTCGAGCAGCAGACTCCAGCCAATCCGAAAACTGGCGGTCATGTCGAGGTGCGGTTTATCGAGCGAATAGAAGAAGGCATACTTCCACTAACGGTCAGCGCATTATCTCCCTATCAGCGGTTTACATTAGAAGCTATCTGGAACATTATACAAGATGCATTGGCCGCTGGCTACGAATACCGCGATATAGCCATCCTCAACCGCAGTAACACATCTGGTAAACTAATTGCAAATTTTCTGAAGGAGAATAATATAGAAGTAATTTCACAGGATTCTCTGGTGTTGCAATCGGCTCCTTCTATTCAATTGATTATTGCCCTGTTCCGGGTAATTTGCCTGCCCGACCATGTGCTGTACCGCTACGAAGCGCTACACCTGTTTCATACCTATATTTTGCAAACCTTACCAGATGCTACTATTGATGAGGTAAAGAAAGTATTAGAAAATGCTTCATTAGAACCATTTTATGAATATTTGTCTGCTAAGGGATATGCGCTGGAACCGTATAAATTGCAGCAGGCAGGCATCTATGAACTGGCAGAAAAACTCATCCAGCTACTACAGTTATTTGATAAGCCCAGGCAACAGCCATACCTTTTCCGGTTTCTGGATGTGGTGCTGGAGTTCAGTATCAAGCAAAGCAACCATCTGGCTGACTTTATGGAATACTGGGAACGGAAAAAAGAAAGCATCAGCATTAACACACCTAAAGACTGGCAGGCCGTGACGGTTTCTTCCATTCACAAATCCAAGGGATTGGAGTACCCGGTAGTAATTGTGCCTTTTGCCGACTGGGAGTTTTCGCATAATAAAAATGACCTGCTGTGGCTGAGCCTGGAAAATGATCAACTGGATCACAACACCTTACAGCTTCAGTCTATTCCGATTAGCATGGCTACTGTTTCGCCAGTAAAAGAACTGGGCCGTACACCATTGAAAGGGCAGTTTGAAAAAGAATTTGAAAAAGTATTTATTGAAAGTTTAAACACCTTATATGTAGCCCTTACCCGGGCAGCCGACCGGCTATATTTACTCGCAAAAAAAGATGACTTTGAGAGGAAAACGGAAAAAGGACGTGTTACTGTCAGCTATTTATTATATCAGTATCTGAAGCATACAGGTGTTTGGGAGACCGAAAAAGATGCGTACACAATTTGTGAAGGAAAGCCAAATGAACGAAAGGGTAAAGAGGAGGTTGAAGACGAAGATTTTCTGCTCAACCAGATTATTAGCACCGACTGGCAAGAAAAAGCCAGGCTTAGCCGCAAAGCATCCACCGTTTTCGACCTGGAGAATTTTGATCAGAAAAAAGACTTACCCAACTTATTGAGCTATGCCCTTTGCCAGCTAAGGTATGCCGATGAACTAGAAAAAATGCTAACTACCCTGACTGAAGAAGGCTTGCTGGAAAATGCAGAAGCAGCACTTTTTATACCTAAACTCCAGGCTCTGTTGCAAAATGAGCTTTTACAGCCGCTTTTTTCCAGAAAAGCAATGCTCATTTCTACGAAAGATATTATCTGTAAACGGGCATTGAACCTGCAAGTGCCTGACCGGGTAGTGCTGTTACAAGCTACCATGTATATTATAAAATTTACTTCCTGTCCGCCAGAAGAAAAGGATAAACGGCTGCTAAACCGCTATGCTAGATTCTTACACGAAATGGGCTATATTGCCGTAGAAAAGCTGATTGTCTGTACAGACGGTGGATCTGTTGAAAGATGGGTATAAAGCAACAACCCTCCCCGGGTTAAAACTAGAGAGGGTTGTTGCTTATTTTATTATAATTCAATTTTTGTTACCAAGCTCCCATTGAGTTATACGGCATACCAGGTGTATAAAAACCAGGATTGCCATACAATCCGTTTCTCAGATAGTTGTTGCCGTTTGATATCTGGGCTCCCGCACCAATTGAAAAATGTTCCGAAACTTTGTATTCCGCATAAATGGAAGCACCTTTAGAAGTCAAGTTGGTAGCCTGTGGATTCATCCGGAGGGCCGGACCACTAAATTGGTTCATTTCATAGAAAGCCGTACCAGTTAACCGGAGACGGTCACTCGCCATATATTGTCCCTGCGTATAAACAAACGTTTGAAAATTATTTATGCGTCCGGTACGGGTACCTTCTGAGCCCATCATCGGAGAATTAAATTGTGTGTTTACAAACATAGTACCCACACTCAAATTCCACCTGGGGTGGATGTTATACCTCAAACTTGGCGCAGCATAATTGCTCCAGTAGCTTCCATTGCGGAAATTTGTACCAACACTGGTTCCTATCTGTAGATCGAAATCCGTTTTGTCCGTATTCTCTAAAAAGGATGTCTTTTTGCGTTCTTTGTATAATGGTGTATTAGCTGTTTGCTCCACAGTCGCCTGATCATTAGAAACTGGCAAACCAGTTTGTTGGGCTTGTGCGGCAAAAGTGAAAGCAACTAAGGCTGAACAGAGAATAACTAATTTCTTCATATATATCTAGAACTTTATAAGAGTTGAACTGAAATACCTGCAAAAATAGTTCTCAGGTGGCTAAATATACAATTTTGTAGGCATTTTACCAATAGCTGTTTATTGCTTTTCAGGGTTGGTGCCTGAAGCAATTCGTTTTTATCCGGAAGCTTTGGCCAAAAAGCATTAATTTGCAGGTAAATTATCGTTTATGTTACGGGTAGAAACATTCCTGGTTGCCGAGCAGATTAATGTAAAAAAATTCAGGGCTGAATTTACTGGTACGCCGCATTCGGCCAGTGCTTTTGAAGCATTTTATGCCCAAGAAAATAACCGTTTTTTGTACGTGCTTAATTATGGAGTAGTCGGCTTTGTAGGATACAGCGACGTAGAGAAAAGTGATTTTATAAAGTTCCTGAAAAATTACACAGAAAAACCAGTAGAAGGGGATTACAAAGAAGATCTGTTGGTAGATTATAACCCCAATGCTAAACTTACTTTCAGCTACAATTCGGTATCGGTGCCGGAGTGGAACGAGAATGTGGTAAAAATTATCATCCTCAACATTGCCCAGTCGGTAGCCATGGATTTTTATGAAAAAATGGGAAGTGAAGTGCTGGATAGTACCCGCAAATTTACCGATGAACTAGAAAAATACGGCAAGATCCGGATCTCCAAAACAAATCTGATGAAGTACATTGGCCGGACATTGAATGTAAAAAACAATATTTTTGATAACCTATATGTATTTAATTCACCAGATTCGGTGTGGGAAAATGAGTTCCTAAGCAAACTGGATCATGGCCTCAGGGATACATTCGACATTAATATGCGTTTCCGGGAGCTGGATTATGAACTCAAAATTGTACAAGATAACCTTGCTCTTTTCACCGATCAGCTACAACACCGCGAAAGCAACCGCCTGGAATGGATTATTATTTTATTGATTTTATTTGAGGTCATCGATCTGCTCATTAGTAAGGTAATCTGAAATCTCCCATTGTTCAGTGATTATGAATGTAAAACTGAAATCCAAAAGGATAGGATATAGGAGAATAAATTACTAATAGCTAAAACCATTTGACTACCTGCAAACAACTCTTTTGCTAGGTTTGCGTTTTGCTTTGCGTGCGCAGGTTGAAAATAAAATGCTTTTAGCAGAATTTTGTAGGTAACAATTGCAACGTGCATAGTCCTATTCTACGGTCATGAAGAAAGTATTGATTATACAACGGTTATTACCCCATTACCGGATTGATTTTTTTAACAAACTGCGGGCTACCCTGGCTGCTAATGGTGTAGAACTAAGTCTGGTATATGGAAAGGATACACAGTCACAGAAAAACGATGAGGCAGAATTGGACTGGGCAATCTATATTAATAATCAGGAAATCAGACTGGGTAATACGGAGCTTTACTGGCAACCCAGCCTTCCTTACCTACCAGGCAAAGATTTGGTAATTGTAGAGCAGGCCAATAAAAACCTCATTAATTATATGTTGCTGGTACGCCGGGTATTTTCAGGCCAGAAAATAGCCTATTGGGGACATGGACTTAACCGGCAAGCTAATCCGGATGATTTCCGCAATACTTTTAAAAAAGCTTTTCTTACCAGATGCGACTGGTGGTTTGCCTACACTAGCCAGGTAAAAGAATTTCTGGCAGAAAACGGCTTTCCCAGAGATAAAATCACCACGGTACAAAACGCCATTGATACGACTAAACTCAGTAAACAATATGATTCGCTTACTGCTTCCGATGCAGAGCGGTTAAAACAAGAGCTAGGTATCCAATCAGACAATATAGGTCTGTATGTGGGAGGTATTTACAAAGAAAAGCGGATAGGTTTTTTGATTGAAGCCGGTGATATGATCCGGTCGCAACTCAAGGACTTTCACCTGATTGTGGTTGGCTCTGGGGTAGAGGCTAGTATAGTAAAAGAAGCTGCTTCTACCAGAGAGTGGCTGCATTATGTAGGTCCAAAGTTTGGCTTAGAGAAGGTAAAATACTTTAAGATAGCCAAGCTTTTTTTAATGCCGGGTTTGTTAGGCCTGGCCGTATTAGATTCATTTGCACAGCAAACACCAACGATTACTACAAATTTTCCTTTTCATAGCCCAGAGGTTGAATACCTGCAAAATGGGGTGAATGGTGTTATTACTGAGGATTCTGTGGAAAGGTATGCCTACGACGTAAGTCAACTTATGCAAGAGGATGCCAGAAGAGAGAAATTAGTAGAAGGTTGTAAAATAGCCGCAAAAAAATATACCTTGGATCATATGGTGCATAATTATGCGGAAGGTATTCTAAAGTGCCTTCATTTATCTCCGGCTGTTAAACTACAGCAACCGGAGATAAATATCTGAAAGGCAATAAATTCTAAATTCAAAAATAGTTGTGCAGATGCTACAGAAAAGTGATTGGGCAAATATACTAACGTATTTCAAATATGTAACTATTGTACAGGTATATTTTATGCATTTATTCCTACTCGTATAGCTTGTTCTACTGGAGAATAAGCGCCATCATCCCTGTAAAGCTGCAAAGGTTTAGCCGGTAGTAACGGAGGCTGAGCCATAAACTTAGGCTGTGTTCCCCTATGTGGTTGCGCAGCATGTACCACAAAAGGATGGCATAAATAGACGGTACCTGCCTCTCCAGTAGCTACTTCTAGTTGTCTGTTCTCACTATCAGAAAATTTGCCTGCCAGTTCCATAAACGACATGCCTTCTTCTCCGGCAGGTAAAAGGAGCTTCGCTACTTCCAGGTGTGAACCCACTGCTATACGGGTAGGTGCATCTTTTTCACCTACGTCTGAAAAGAGAAATAACATGAGCAAAGCCCTTCCCCTGGAATATACATTTACTCGCCAGCTGAAAAAATCGTTTGCATCCTCTCCAGGAAAGCTAGCATCTACATGCCAGCCATCATCACCAGGATTCTTCTCACTTGGAAATCGGACAGGAAATGTACCCAAGCTATTTCGTGGCTGCCACCGGCCAACACCTACCAGTTGATCAAAAGCTGTACGGAGTTGAGGTGTATTGACAGCTTGGGCAAAGGGTGGCTGTGCATATCCACCAAGCCGGATCACCGGCTGGGTCCAGGTAGCGGGGTTATCCGGATCACAGCCAGTATCTCGCCATAAAATCTCCCGTCCCTGAGCAGCCAGCTCCCTGGAAAAGGCCCCTTCAATTTTTACAAATCCTTTTTCAATAAACTGTTGGATGGCTGATGTAGAAAGCATAGCAGTTAATTAAATAGTAAAGATGTTCTAACGTTACCTTAGTAAATAATTGGAAATCGGCTACGTAACTCCATTTGTAAGGCACCTGTCAATACCTAAATCAATTCTTCTTCCTGGTCGTGTGTGTACCCTACAAAGTATCCGTAAAGTTTAGCAAGTTTTACTTGTTACCCGTTCAGCAAGCCTAGGATTATAAAATGCCAGAGATCAATAAATTGAGATAATTTCTGTTCAAAATTAATTTCTTGCATAAATACGTATCCTCTGTTTTATACAATACATGGTAGTTTACCTAGGTACTTACCAATTTTGAAAGAGTTTCTTACTCATTATTATACAAAAACTTAAAGAATCGGAATGCTTTTATAACGTGAAATACGTTTATTTTAAGAACTTTTGAAAGGCTATTTTTGGTTATAGTAGCAGTACCAACCAATTTTTTAGGTTGAATCTATCTTAAACTAACTAAGTAGATTCAAGAAATAGCATGCAATTCACTTCATTTATTCAAGACCTGCTGGAAAAAGGACAAGTGACCGTAGCCAGACAGCTAAATCCATTTTCAGAAGAAGATCTGCAGGAGGCAGGGGTTGTCTTACGAAAGTACTATACTGACGATGCGCTGGAAATGCCGTATACAGCTCCCGGTTTTTCTGCAGAGGCGGCCATCTGGGGAGCAACCTATTTGTATAGAGCCAGCCAGTTTATCATGCTTCGGGATGTGGGAGAGCAAGAAGTACACGCACACTTGTCAGATTTTTCCGGAGTTATTTCCCCAGAAGCTATTTACTCAGCTGATCTCACCTTAAGATACTTGCCGGAACTCCTGTACTTGGCTAAAGGTCTGGCTCCCGATGATATATTGGTAAAATGCATTAAGCATAGGTTGGTACAATGGCCGTTTTCATCTGTTGGGACAGAAGTAGCAAGGGAAGTAAATCACCAGCCCATCCTGGCGCATCCCTCTTTAAAATATGCCTATATAGATCGAATCATTCAACAAAAAGATATAAAAAGGGCCACTGACGAAGCTATTGCGGAAGCAATACGGGAGGCGTTAGGAGCGCATTCGTCTGTGCTGTGGCCTGAATTTAACCAAACGAAAATAGCGTAATGAATATAGTAAACACACAGGAACATCAGGTAATTGATAACTTGAACCGGGTGCTGCTGCACCTGAAGCAAACGTTTGTAGGCAAAGATGAAATTATCGACTTGATGGGAATTTGCCTGGCAGGCCGAGAAAATCTGTTTTTATTAGGCCCTCCTGGAACGGCCAAAAGTGCACTTGTCAGAGAGTTGTCCAAATTGTTACAGGGAAAAACATTTGAGTACCTGCTTACCCGCTTTACAGAGCCCAATGAACTTTTTGGTCCGTTTGACATCCGTAAGCTGCGCGAAGGAGACTTAGTAACTAATACAGAAGGGATGCTACCGGAAGCCAATCTTATTTTCCTGGACGAATTGCTGAATGCTAACAGTGCTATTCTAAATAGCTTGCTAATGGTCTTAAACGAAAAAGTTTTCCGCAGAGGCCGCGAGACAAAAGCCTTGCCAGTGCTGATGATTGTAGGTGCCAGTAACCACCTGCCGGAAGATGAAGCTTTGCAAGCTTTATTTGACAGATTTCTGATACGGGTACATTGTGATAATGTTGACCCAGATTCTTTACAGCAAGTGCTGGAAGCCGGATGGCGATTGGAAGGAAAAAAGAACAACGAAGCCGGGCAAATTTCTGCAGAGCAAATCAACCAGATCCAAGCATTGATTGCTTCTATTGATTTAACCGATGTACGGCCTGCTTATATGGAATTGATTGGAAAACTCCGCAATGCCGGCATTGCTGTATCTGACCGCAGAGCTGTGAAATTGCAACGCCTGATTGCGGCAAGTGCCCTGCTGTGCAAGCGCAATAAAGCTATTATCTCCGATATGTGGGTGCTTCGCTATATCTGGGATACCGAAGAGCAGCAGGAAGTAATTGCCGGTATTGTAAACTCAGTGGTGGAAGCAGAGAAAGGACAAGCCAGCCAACATCCGAGGGCTTTGGTAGATGCGTTGCCCAATGCAGATGAAATTTTTAAAGAAGTTGCTTCACTTACCCAAAAATGGGAAGCTACGAATACATCCAATGCGGAACGTACCATCATCAAAGACAGACTCCGGTACCTTAATGGACGTTGCCAGTGGATAGACAATGAAGTGCAGCGTACCTTTGTGCAAGGGCCTATAGATGAGTTATGGCAAAAAATTCTTCGCACCGCATAAATGAAAGAATTGATCATTAAACTAGCACATAGGGACAAAGAAGCCCTTGGCATGGTGCGGACTCATAAACAACTACTAGCCGCAACAGATGGAGAATGGATATGGCTGAGAGGCACAGAAGTAAAAGAAACTATAGAACCCACAATCCGGCAACTGCCAGCAAAGAATACTTATGAAATGGATGAAGAAGGGAATCTGTTTCCTATAGATGGGCTTACGCCTGTAGGAAAGCTGAAAAGACTGAATTGGGTGCCAATAGCTACGTTTATTCAGATAGAATTGCCTACTTCCGCCATGCCTGCCCAGATTAAGCAATCGTATAACATACGCCTGGTTCAGTCTTCGAAAATAAGGGAAGGACAAGCTTTGTTGACTACCTTACCATTATGGGTGGCCTATGCTTCCACTACACCTGAAGCCCGGTTGAAAAAGCTACGCTTTGCTGTATCGAATGAGAACGAGGTGCTTATCCTGGGAACGCCTTTGCCTTCCTTACCAGGAAAAGAATATTGGATGCAGGAAAATATGTTGTTGCCAGCCGGATATGATTTTGAACTACCCTGGATTGCCGGGCTCATTGCCAGTAAACGTAATCCCTTAAATGATGGAATTATCTTATTTGCGGAAGATAGTAGCTGGGAAAAAATACAAAAAGAATCATTTGTAAGGGCTACCCGAAGTGCCGTCCGATTAACTGAGCGAGACAAACTACATGAATGAAATAAATAACTTTGCTATACACTACTTTGGCGCGCCTATTAACTATTTCTGGGTTTGGGCGGAGAAAGGAGAGATAATTGAGTGGCAAGACGGTGCTACCATCTGCTTTCGAGAAGAATTAATGGCTGTTCTGAAAAGTATGGCTGAGCAGGGACTTGCTCCGTTAGGTTCATTATTGCTTATTCTGGCAGCTTGCCAGGATAGTTGGAAAGAAGTATCAGCAGATAAAACTACCTCCTTAAAGGAACTTTCAACCTATATGGAGGATGAGGCTTCCAGTCCAGGAAATGAAGTTTTGGAATATTATATTCATCAGGCTCTCCGGTTTATGGATACGGTTCATAAACTACCTAAAAAATGGAGGTCTGGTAAAAATGTGCCCCATCTGATCAAAGAAATATATGCCGTAAGCGGGTATCTTGTTCCGGCTGATAAAGCGAGAAACGTGGTAGATGAATTTAGCAGTGGCCGCCTAGATTATCCAGTTTTAAGAAGTACACAGGAAATCTCCAGAGAAGAATTCAAAGCTGATCTGGATTACCTCAACCAGGCCTTTCATGCATTTCCGACAACACAAGCACTAGAATTACAACTGCGTACCGGACTGACTCAACTGCCTGCAAAAGCTGAGCTAGCATTACCGGAACCAGAGCCGCTTGAATTACTAGAACAATTGGCAGAAGATGCCAAAACAGCTGGTATCGCTAGGCTCACCAACCGTCTGGTCGCAGCACTTACTATTCCCATGCATACCCAAGGCAGCAGCCAGCTTCCCTTTGGAGGTATTTCTGACGTGACTAACCGTGGTACGTTTGACCGGCTGCTGCTGAGTGAACTGGCGCAAGATGATGAATCTCTAGTAGCCCGGCTGGTCAATAATGAAGCATTGTATCTACGCCGCGAAGAGCCACCCGACACGATGAACCGGCAACGGACTATTCTGCTAGATTCAACTATTAAAATGTGGGGAACACCACGAGTGTTTGCTATTTCGGCTGCCCTGGCGGCTATAAAAAACACGAAGCCAACGATACATGTACATACCTATGCCTTGGGTGGCAATACCTATGAGGCTATAGATCTGACAACTAAAAAAGGAGTGGTACACACCCTTGAACGCTTGGACCCAGCTCTGGATTGTGAACTAGCATTGACTTCGTTGATGGAGGCTGAGCGAAAGTACCAAGCCCATGAATATATTCTGATTACCGATGAGCAAGTGCTGCATAATCCTACATTTTCCCGCACACTCACAAATTTGCAACAACCACTCACTTTTCTGATAACAGTAAACCGGAATGGTGATTTTGGATTTTACGAATCCATACATGGCCCGTTCAAACTGCTCAATAAAGCAAAGTTTGACCTGAAAGATTTATTGTTTACCCCAAAAAAATCTTCTGTACGGAATGGAAAGGAAGCCTTGCCAGCTTTTCTTACTCAGGCGGCTAGCACTTTGTATTTTCCTACATCGGCTATGCGTCTTTCCTCAGAAAATACGTTCCACAATAGTGATTTTGGAGTTGTTGGTATTACAGCAAATCAACGGGTATTATACTGGCCATTTAAAGTACTAGGCGCTAAAGAAATACTGAATTATATAGAGCCTGGCCACTATTACTTTGGTTTTGATGGCGTGGTTACCTTGTATATTCTGGTAAATGACTCAGGAAAGAAGTTGCTAAAGTTTTACAAAATCCATACTGTAAAAAATGAGGTAGAAAGCATTGATTTGTCTGATGAGATAAGCCAGGTGCAGGAGGCCGTTTTTCATACCAACCTGTATTTTATCCGGACAAGCAATGGCGTAGTTCTGTACGATTGTGTGAACAAACAGATAGATCAACATCAGCATAAAGAAACGATTGCTCAGCTTTTTTCCAAATATAAAAATCAACGGATATGGTCTGATTTTAGTCACCTGAAAAGATATGTCAATAATGGCTATAGTGTGTTGCAACGGGTGCAAAGTATCTTTATCACGGATGAAAAACAACTCTCCCTGGATGGCTATGAGTTACGACTTTTAGATATTCACGGGATAAAGTGGATAGATACCAGAAAGATTGTTGGAAAGAATAAAGTTAAAACGCAGGAATTATTGCCGGATAACACCATTAACCTTTCCAATTCGTCTATCAAATTTAGCCGGGCGGTATGGCGGGATGGCAGTGAAGCAGTACTAGACTCAAGAGGTTTGCTGCATTTGCGTAGTTCTGACTCTGCTATTCCGGAAGTAACTATTGTTCTGGTACTAGGTAAAGTTTCTGCTGCGTGGGCAGCCGATGGAAAGGTAGCTGGCTCTTTCTATTTCACAGGCGTAGACCCTTCCCAGAGTTTGCCCGTCGATGAATTTTATGCTACGTATATTCAATCTTTCATCGATCGTTTATTATAAATATATAAGACATATAAAATGCGTAGGGAGAGGAAGTTGAAAATGAATAAGCCTTAGTCAGTATTAGAGATGGATTCACTATTGATCAATGATTACCTACTAAGCTGTTGGTAGGGTATGTTTCCAAAATTTACTACGCAAAATAGATTTTTACTATTCGTATGCTATTGAAATTACACTATAACTCAACGATACACCATGAAATCCGTGCGGCTTTTATAAGAGGTAGTGCACCGAGTATCTGGTTTAAAGAACTCAACCGCTGGAACCTAGAGAGCAGCGGGCTAGAATGTTACCTGGTTCCTCAATCGGTACAATCCCTTGAATCACAGGGCTTACTGGTAGTTTTCGGAAAAGGGCATATGGTCAACAATCTGGATTTGATGGAGCCCTATGGACTGTTAGCAGACCGGTTGTTTGTACCTATACATTCGCAACTATCCCCACAAGTTACCACTGAGGAATTACAGGAACTCTTGTTATGGGAGCGGCAACTGTTTCATCCTACTATTGGATTAGTTGGCTTTTCAACATCCGACAAAGTGAATTTAGCAGATTTGTTGGAGGCAGGAGAGCCGACCCAAAAGGAATGGGGCTTAGCAAAACCGGGATTGCCACCCAAAAAGAAGCTGCAGCAAATTACTGTTCAACAACCTTCGCTGGAGGATGTAATTGATTCTTTCAAAGATTTGGTAGATACAAAATCTCTTGAGCAAATCATGGATAAGGAGACCGATACGTCTTCGATGTTGAAAGAATTGTTCCAGAATCTGCAGCAAAACTCCTTGAATGCAGCGTTGTCTGCTTTACAGAAAATTAAAGATGTATGGGCTTCCGGAAATGCAGAAGATCAGACAAAAAAGGAGGCTAATCCAAGTATGCTGGATAAGCTGGAAAACTGGATTAAGGAGAACTTGGCAGACCTGGAAAAGAAACGTGACAATGAAATAAAGCGGTTGTTGAACCTTTTTGATGAAAACACCGACGAAGCCTTGAAATATGCCATTCCCCTGGATTCGCCTTACCTTAACCGGGGGACTTCCAATCCCTCTACAAAATTGGGCTCGCATGCAACAGATTTTGATCTCAACAAGCTGGGTGGTGGCCAGTCAGTAGATAACTGGAATGTACATTCGTATTATTATCACGATTTACGCATCCAATATCAGAAAGCGGCTCAGAAGGAAATAGAGGCAAAAGACTATAAAAAAGCTGCCTACATTTATGCGCATTTGCTGGGCGATTTTCAATCGGCAGCCAATGTATTGGAGCAAGGGAAACATTACCGCGAAGCGGCTGTACTTTACAAAGAACACCTGCACAATGCTGGGGCAGCCGCAGGTTGTTTGGAGCGGGGAGGCTTGCTATTGGAAGCCATAGACCTGTATGACAAGTTGAATAAGTATGAGAAAGTAGGAGATTTATATCGTACCATAGAGCAGCCCGAAAATGCGGAGAGGTATTATGAGCAGAGTATTGAAAGTATGCTGGTTTCCAAAGACTACCTGGATGCTTCCAGGGTGATGCAGGAAAAAATACATAACCCAGAAAGGGCTATGCAGGCCTTATTTAAAGGTTGGTCAGATTCTAACCAATCTGAGGCTTGCCTAAAAAGATATGTGCAAATGCAATTGGAGGCTGATCAGGCAAAAGCAGTTTCACAGTTGCCAGAGATTTTTGCCCATCATACACCTACGTATAAAAAGAACCAGTTTCTGAATGTACTTACCTATGTCAATGAGCAGAATACTAACCCGCAGTTGCTGGATACATCCAGAAATATTGCCTACCAAATCATCAGTGAGGAGCTGGAAAGAGGAAAGGTAACTAACCTGCCTGTGCTTCAGAAGTTTCTTCCGGACGATCCGCTCATAGTTTCTGATTGTAGCCGATTTAGGGCTAGAAAAACTATCCAGTCAGCAGAGCCTGTAATGGCTGCGGAGGTATTGCAGTTAGATAAAGGGATTAAATGGATTAGTGCCGTTGTTCACCGGAATCAGTTTCTGGTACTGGGCATCCGAAATGCCAGGTTGCAGCTGGCACGGGGCAACTGGTATGGAAACTTAGAATATTATTCCTGGTATGATCATATAAAAGCAACGGATTATTTTATGCTGATTGCGGACCCGCTACGCAGCAACCGGGTAATTCTGCATACATCCAGTGGAATAGCCCTGGAGCAAAAGCAACTTCCCAAGAGTACCTATTTTGATGATGAATTGATTGTATTTAGTCCGACCTGGCTGGCCAAAGGCTATTCGGGCATCAGCTTCAATTCTCAGGGTGGCATCACTGCCTTAATGGCTAACACGCATAAGCTGAGCCTGCATCAGTATACCATGGATGTGTATTTGCAGTACTCCAAAGATTGCCAGTTTGAAGGCAAGGCACCTATGCTCTTACCGTCTCACTACTTATCGGAGATGATTTACCGGAATGGCTATTATTATAGTTTCCAGGAAAATATATTTCTTAAAATTTCCGAAGAAGGGGTGATCCGACATACAGATGTACAGGCTATCATCGGAAAGTTTGCTGCTTCTACGCATTATGCTAAATTCCGGGTGGCGCTCGCAACTGATCAGGGTTGTTTGTTAATGCGGCTGGTAGGAGGGGAGCTAAAACCTGGAAGTGATTTCTTTGCTCAAGACCTTGATCCAGTAGACATCCGCTTTGTCTCAGGAAATACAGTGGTAGTAGCCGGAAAACACAAAGCAGTAGTGTATGAAATACAAGAAGATAAGGTAGAAATGAAACAATCATTTGATGCTCAGTTCCCTATTGTAGCTCTTTTATCTACTTCTGACCGGCATCAGATAGCTTTATTGGAGGAAAAAGGTAAAATTTCTATCCATACACTCGTGCAGGGCTAAAAAAACCTGTTAGGTTTCTACTCCTAACAGGTTAATTGGTTGTTATCGCCACTTTACTTATTTACTTCCTTAGCCCAGGTATCTCTCAGCGTAACTGTCCGGTTAAAGATCAGTTTGTCGGCAGTAGAATCCGGATCAATACAGAAATAGCCTTTTCTCAGGAACTGATACCGGTCTTCTGGCCGGGCCTCTTTCAAGGCAGGTTCAGCATACACAGCAGGAAGCACTTGCAGGGAGTTTGGATTAATATGATCTTTAAAATCACCTTCCGCCTCTGACAAATCTTCCACCTTGAATAATCGGTCGTATAGCCGTACTTCAACAGGGACGGCATGCTTAATACTTACCCAATGCAGGGTGCCTTTTACATTAATGCCGCTGGTGTCTGAACCACTTTTACTTTCTGGTATGTAGGTACAACGGATTTCAGAAATATTGCCTGAAGCATCTTTAACTACTTCCTCACATTTAATAATATATGCACTTTTTAGACGGACCATTTGTCCCGGAGACAGACGGAAATATTTCTTCGGTGGGTTCTCCATAAAGTCTTCCTGCTCTATGTACAACTCAGCACTAAATGGCATTTGCCTTTTGCCTGAATTTGCATCTTCAGGATTATCTTCGCTTTCCATCATTTCTACTTTCCCTTCCGGATAATTGGTGATTACCACTTTTACAGGCTCAAACACCACCATCCGTCTGGTAGCAATCTTATTCAGATGCTCCCGTACACAGAATTCCAGTAAACCTACATCAATCAGATTTTCCCGTTTGGCAATCCCTATTTTGTCACAAAAATCCCGGATACTCTCTGGTGTGTAGCCTCTTCTGCGCATGCCACTAATGGTAGGCATCCGCGGATCATCCCATCCATTTACATGCTTTTCATTTACCAGTTGCAACAATTTTCGTTTGCTCATGGCCGTATAGGTCAGGTTGAGCCTGGCAAACTCAATTTGTTTGGAAGGAAAAATTTCCAGATTCCGGATAAACCAATCGTATAGCTCTCTATGGGGAATAAACTCCAGTGTACAGATGCTATGCGTAATATTTTCAATAGCATCGCTTTGTCCGTGGGCAAAGTCGTACATGGGATAAATGCACCATTTGTCACCAGTACGGTGATGGTTTGCATGTTTAATCCGGTACATGATCGGGTCACGCATATGCATATTCAGATGCGCCATATCAATTTTAGCCCGAAGTACTTTTGCTCCATCCTTATATTTACAGTCTTTCATCTCCTGGAACAAACGCAGGTTTTCTTCAATGCTGCGGCTGCGGTAGGGGCTATCGGTGCCGGGCGTAGTAGGGGTGCCTTTTTGCTTGGCTATTTCCTCACTGGTGCTATCGTCTACATATGCGAGCCCTTTTTTAATCAACTTTATAGCATATTCATACAGCTGGTCAAAATAATCGGAGGCATACAACTCTTCGGCCCACTCAAAGCCGAGCCATTTTACATCATTTTTAATGCTTTCTACATACTCGGTTTCTTCGGTAACCGGGTTTGTATCGTCGAAACGCAAGTTGGTTTTTCCACCATACCGTTTAGTAAGACCAAAGTTCAAGCATATACTTTTGGCATGGCCCAAATGCAGATACCCATTTGGCTCCGGAGGAAATCTGGTGGCAATACTTGTATATTTGCCAGCCTTTAGGTCATTTTCAATAATTTCTTCGAGAAAGTTTAGACTTCTTTCTTCTTTCATTGGTATATTCATAGTAAAAAGTTCAGTTAAACAGCAAATGCCAGAACAGGTATCTTTATTATTGCAAGTGTATTATTGAAAAACAATTTATTGGGTTTTATAAGTTCATCTGCCATTTCTCTGCAAAATAAACAATCCTGCCTCAAAAGCCGTTAGTCAGACTTAAGAAAGTTCAAGAAAATAATTCTGCAAACTTCTATCAGCACTCGAAGGCAGTGCATATGAAAAGTTAACCGAAGAATTATTTACAGATTTCTGCGATTATCTATCATAGGAAGGTAAAACACACGTTACATTACTTACAAAAAAGTTTTCTCTTTTACACCATCTAAACATCCGAAAGTATGATTCAGGAAACCATTAATTCAATGAAAGGTGAGCTAACAGGCTTGTTAACTCAGAAAACCGGCCTAACAGCAGACAAAGCCGGGCCGGCTGTAGATCTTGCCAAAGATAATATTCTGAGTGGCTTACAAAAAGAAGCCACTGGCGGAAATATAGGCGGACTGATGAGCATGCTGAAAGGCGGAAATACAGCCAGCAATCCTATCGTAACCAATATTGTCAATCAATATGCTGGCAGTCTGATCACTAAACTGGGTCTGCCAGAAGCTATGTCCAAACAGGTAGCTACCTTTGCGGTACCTTTTATTCTCAGTAAATTTCAGTCGCAAACGGCTGGTAAATCGGATGGGGATATTGCCAGTATGTTAGGTGGCGACCTCGGAGGCGGTATGGGCGATATGCTGAAAAAAGGCCTTGGCGGACTGGGTGGTTTAGGGGGAATGTTTGGTAAATAAATACCCTTCAACTGAATAGTTATTGTTTTTTATATATAAAGGAATGATGAACGGAAGAAAGAAGATATTCTACATAAGATAGGGCTTCTTGGTTCATCATTCCTTTATTTTGTGCCTTCCTAAGGCCATCATTTTAGGTTAGTTGGAAAGTTAGCCAATTGTTCGATCCGGCTGATTAACACATGGGGCTGAAAAGGTTTAGGTAGACAGTCAGTAGCTCCAGCAATTATGTATTGCTCAGTCTCTTCTTTCTGTACATGAGCTGTGAGCGCAATGATGGGTATAGTATGGTAGGGTTCCGGGGAATTTCTGATGCGTTTAATGGCTTCAAGTCCGTCCATGCCAGGCATCTGAATATCCATCAGGATTACATCGAATTCCTGCCGGGCAAGTTCCTTCAACACCTGTTCGCCGTCAGAGGCAAATATTAATTTGAATTTGGCATCTTTGAGTACTTTGCCGATAATAAGCTGATTTACTTCATTATCCTCTGCTACCAGTACACGGATGGTCTTTAGTGTAGGTTCAGGTAGGGCAGCAGCAGGATTCTCTGGTTGTCTTGCAATAGGGAATGAGAGCACTATTTGGCAACTGCTCCCTTCATCGGGTATGCTGTTTATCCAAATTTTGCCACCTTGCGCGTCTACCAGACGCTTGGCAATAGCTAATCCAAGACCGGTGCCTCCATATTTTCGGTTATTCTTGTTGTCTGCTTGCGTAAAGCTCTCGAATATGTCTGTTAGCTTATCTTCGGCAATACCTATTCCAGTATCTTGTACGGTGAAAAGCAAAGTAACTTTTTGCTCGTCTTGCGAATGTTTATCTACACTTACCGTAACCTTACCTGATTCAGTAAATTTGATAGCATTGTCAATAATATTCGTTAGGATTTGCTGCAGTCTTACCGGATCGCCGGTAAGTGTGTCAGGTATTTCATCCGCATAAGAAGCTACTAATTGCAAGCCTTTCTGATCGGCCTTGGAGTTAAATAATTCAATAAGCCTTTCAAAAAGCTGCCGGAGGTTGAAAGGTACTGCCTGAAGGGTAATACTGCCAGATTCAATTTTAGAAAAATCAAGTATATCATTAACTATGCCCAGCAGATTGTCTGCTGAGCTTTTAATATAGGTGAGAAAAGTATGTTGCTCTCCGGAAAGTGGCGAGGCCAGCAGCAGATTCGTTAATCCCATAATTCCATTCAAGGGCGTGCGAATTTCGTGGCTCATATTTGCCAGAAACTGTTCCTTTACTCTGGCCGATTGTACCGCTTTTTCTTTTTCTTCCACCAATTTCGTTTTCTGCTCTCGCAGTACCAGCTGGGCTACTACCGATTTTGCCAGGGTCTGCAACGCGCTTCGCTGTTCAGCACTCAATACATTCGGCTTTGTATCTAATACACACAAGGTTCCTAATGCGTACCCGTCTGGGGTAATCAGGGGAGCACCAGCATAAAACCGGATATGTGAATAAGTAGTAACTGCCGGGTTGGACGAAAATCTTGGGTCTTGCTGTAAATCAGGTATTTCCAGGATATCGCTGCCCATAATGGCGTACTGGCAAAAAGAAATACTTCTGGGGGTTTCTGAAACCTCGATGCCTACTTTAGATTTAAACCATTGCCTTTTCAGATCAATGAGGGTGATAAGGGCAATTGGAACCTGGCAAATATAGGAAGCTAGTTTAGTAATGGCATCATATTCTTCTTCAGGTAATGTGTCTACTATAGTATATCTATCAAGGGCTTTTAACCTTTCTTGTTCATTTTCCGGTATAGGCAACTCGTGCTTTATATCATCATTCATAATCAATTAATAGGGTCGTAAATAGTATTTAACAACAGGGGGAGTTTACTTGCTTTGCCGGTCAGAAGTATATCTGTCGATCAGCTACTGATGGTTTGCGTATGTTCTAGTACTTATATTTTAGATACATACTTGCAAAAAGTGGTGTGTAGATAAGCAAGGCATAATTATATTCGCAGCCACTTTCAAATGGCTATAAGCTTGCTAACTTACTTAACTTTAACGTAAAATTGTGTAAGTCAGATAAAGGGTATACGAAAGTTTTTATCTAATCCAGACAAAAATTATACTGGTAACTTGTTGATATACAATCAACTGCTTGTCTACATCTGGTTACAGATCAATAAGTAAAATAGTGTTAAATTTTATAAGAAGGAGTTGCCAACTATCTGCTTTATTTGTATGAATTTTACTTTTGAATAAGTACATTGGCAGCTTAAAAATATTCAGGCATCAGACTTATGACATATTGTTTAGGTGTAAAGGTGAAAGACGGACTAGTGGCTATTGCCGATACACGTATTACTTCCGGTACCGATACTACGATTAAAAAGAAAATTTTTGTTGAGCAAAAAGACCACCATTCCATTTTTGTTATGACCAGCGGATTACGGTCTATCCGCGATAAAGCCCTTATTTATTTTCAGGAGCAAGTAGATGAGGGGGAGGGGTTTAATAGATTATATAAAGCTGTAAATGCACTAGGTGAGCAGGTACGACGGGTCAGCCACGAGGACCGGCAAGCCCTTGAAAAATCCGGACTAAAATTCAATCTGAACACCATTGTTGGTGGGCAACTAAGAGACGACGAAGAACATAAATTATTTTTATTATATCCGGAAGGTAACTGGGTAGAGCTAGACCACGGATCGCCTTTTGTTATTATTGGCAACTCTGGCTATGGTAAACCTATTCTGAACCGCACACTTAACAACGATTCCTCAATGGCCCTTGCCCTGAAAGCCGGTTTCCTCTCCTTCGACTCTACTAGAGTAAGCGCCAACGATGTAGAATTTCCTATAGATGTGGTGTTATATAAGAAAAATACCTTTAATATGGTGGAGCACCGCTACGAAAAAAAAGACCTGGAACAGATTTCTGCTCTCTGGGAAGAAGAGTTAAAAGCAGCCCTTAAACAAATTCCCGAAGACTGGATGGAAGCAGCCTTGAAGAAACTTCCTTAAATAAATAAAATAAACTGAATCGGTTTTACTTTTACTAATCAAACCTTCAAATTAGTAGCTATTAATCAATGCATCGAAGCTAAGGCTCTTTTCAGATCTTCTGGCGTATCGATGCCCATTGTATCATAGGGAGTGATAGCAACTTTTATCCGATAGCCGTTTTCTAACCAGCGGAGTTGTTCCAAAGCTTCGGCTTTCTCCAAGCTGGAAACCGGCAGTTGCGTAAGTTTGGCCAGTACATCTGTGCGGTAGGCATACATACCAATATGCTTATAAAACGTATGCTTTTCCAGCCAATGTTCATTTTCTGACCCCCGGATATAGGGTAAGGTTTGCCTGCTGAAATAAATAGCTTCTGACCGTGTATTTAAAATGACTTTTGGCTTATTAGGGTCTAGTAACGTATGTAGGTCTTCTATCTTCTTTACTAAGGTAGCAATTTCCGTCTGGGTATCTTTTAGGCATTCGGCCAGTATATTGATTTGCTCGGGCTGAATAAAAGGCTCGTCGCCCTGAATGTTGATTACATACTCACACGAGAAACGACTTTTCTGTAAAGCCTCAAAACAACGGTCGGTACCGCTAGGGTGCTCTGCGCTGGTCATTACTACTTGTCCGCCAATCTGCCGGATGTGGTCATAAATTAGCTGGTGATCGGTAGCCACTACTACTTGTTGAAGAGAACTGGCTTGTAGGGCCTGTTCGTATACCCGCTGTACCATCGTTTTGCCATTAATATTAGCTAGTGCTTTTGCCGGAAACCTGGTGGAGGCATAGCGGGCAGGAATAATTCCAAGTATTGTTGTCATTCGGCAAAGGTAAAAGAATGTACCAATAAATGAGAATCCGAATGGTATCTGTGGATTAAAATAGCGGATATTGGCTAATGTATAAAGTCAAAAAGGCATACATGGTTATTATTTTTGTGTAGTTTGAAAAAAATGTTAATCATACTCTATAGACCTTGCCCTGGTTGCAATTCATATTGTCAGATGATTTTCCAGTAAAATGATTCAACAGAAACTTTTACAATGCTCAGTGGAAGAACTACTATATACCTACAAACTGCACAAACCCGGTGGCGCTGAAAAACTAATGAAGGAAGTATCAAGATTAAATTTGTCAGAAGAGGAAAAGAAACTTATTATTCAAAAAGTTGACATAGGGTTAAGAAGAATAGCTGAGCCATTAGAATGGACATTGATCCTATATTATGTACTATTTCCATTTGGTCCTGCTTCAGCTTTATATGATAGTACGGATGAAATAGACCGGTTTTATAAGTATGGGTACATCAAAAAGCAAAGACAAGCACTCACCATTTCATTGTGTACTATTTTGCTATATATAGTAATATTTTCAATTTGCCTGTTCCTATAGTGGTATAGTTTAGTTTAACACTTCCGAAATGTTGACTGCCTATACTTACAAAACGGATTCCTGCCAGCTAATTAATTCAAGCGAAATTCTTAGCTTTCACTAAACTTTTTCCATTCATTCCCCTCTGCCACCGTTTTAATTACCAGATTCCGTTGAGCTAATAGAGTTGCCATATACTTTTTGAGAAACAGGCTATTGGCTAGTTTTCCAAGCAAACCCAAGGGCGATTCAAAATAAAAACATCCTTCATGAGCGTACCATCTGGCTTTTGAATAAAATGGTGTTCATGCCGGATGCTTTCAAAAGCTCCTGACAGCATTTCATCACAAAAATAGCTTGGAAAGTTGTATGCCGTAATTTTAGAAGTAAGGTGTTGCCAACTATAAAAATGCCGTGCCCGCCAAGTCATCGTATCTCCCAGTTTCATTAGCCCTGAGGTGATACCGGCTACAGCCCGTTCTTGTGTATGTGCTGTAGAAAGCGTATGCACATCTACACTCAAGGATAGCAGAAAACAACGTTCTATAGGTGCGTTAATTAAGGTTTCCAGTTCAATAACAGCCATTATTCCTGTACTTTGCGGACTTTTATGGAAGAGCCTTCCTGGTCAACTACTACTATTGTAGATCCTTTATCAATATAATCTCCCCGGGTAAAGGCATCGTAAATGGTATCTTCAATAATTACCTTTCCACTGGGGCGGAGCACCGTATACGCTTGTCCGGTTCTGCCAATCATAGGCTTTTCAAGGAAATTAGACGTGTACCCTTGATCTTTGTCCAGTTTGTGTTGCAAGGTCAGTTTCTTAAACCGTTCGGAATTTACAAACTTGGCTCCTCCGAAAATAATAGTTAGAATAGCTCCCATCATACCAATTCCGACAGCTGTTAGCGAATCACGCAGAGAATAGGCAGGAATCCGCGAAAAATCAAACCAGTCGTTATCTACCATAATCAGAATTAAAGACCCAAAAATACAGACTAGTCCGGCTACCCCAGCCACGCCAAAGCCTGGCAATACAAACATTTCAACGGCAAGTAATACCAGGCCAACGAAGAAAACAATAATCTCCCAGTTTGCCGCCAGTCCGTTCAGGTAATAAGGTACAAAATATAGCACAGCAGCTATAATGGCAATTAACAGCGGGAATCCGATTCCAGGTGATTGCAGCTCAAAGTAAATACCCCCAATAATAGCCAGGATGAGAAGTCCGCTGATAAAGGGATTCAAGAATAAAGCAATAATTTTTTCAACCGTAGAAAGTTCATAGGTAGATATCCGGTAATTGGTGATGTTGCTTTCTTTTAATACTTCATCTATCGAGTTTGCCCGACCTTCGCAAAAGCCGTATTTGATGGCTTCTGTAGTGGTAAGGGTAATTACTTTCCCTTCCTGCTTAATACTATCCAGTTGAATGGTTTGATCTACCATGGCTTCGGCTATGCGGGGATTGCGGCCATTGGTTTCTGCGGTTGACCGCATCAGCGAACGCATATACGACTGGTATTTATCAGGAGCGGCTTCTCCACCTGCGCCATTAACCACAGTTGCTGCCCCAATACTTGCGCCATTACTCATATAAATACTATCGCAGGCAATGGAAATAAGGGCTCCGGCAGAAGCTGCATTAGGATTAATAAACACCATAACCGGTTTAGGAAAGTTAAGTAGTTTAGCCCGGATAATATCGGCATCGTTCAGGGTGCCTCCGTAGGTATCCATGTTGATGAGCAGGTAATCAGCCTTGCTTTTGGTTGCCTCTTCCAGAGCTAGATTTACATACCTGGTCATGCGCGGATCTATCTGGTCGCGTATTTCCATCACAAATACATGCACCTTAGCAGGCTGCGCCCTTGTGTTAAAGGCCACCAGCAGCAGATAAATAATCAGCAAACATTTCGTGAAACTGTTGTTCATACCTCAATAAGCAGTAAATTGCCATAGAAAGATGTAGAAGTAAACCAAAAAGCTTTTGGCTAGCCCTTTGCTTGCTAAACAGCGGGTGTCAAAATCAGAAGACGTAATCTATCTACACGAGTACTACTTTAACTTACAACAAATTTTTTGGTAAAAAAATTATCACCGTATTTTTCCTATACCCTACCAGGCAATATCTGGCGGATGCTGGCCAGTGAACATTGGCTGGTAGCCGAAACCCGCGATGGCCAGACACGAAAGGCGAACTTTGCCGCTGTAGATATCCGTTCAGGCCGTTTACAGTGGGATCATCTGGAATTGCCCGAATCATGGTGGGTGAGTGGCACAGTTATTCAGGCAGATACACTGCTAGTGCAGCTGTACCCCGACCCGCAGCAGCCGCAAACAAAAGGCATTATTGCCCTTGATTTGCCGACAGGTACTATCCGCTGGCAACAATCACAACATAGTTTTCTCCGCTTAACAGAACAAGGCATTCTGGCTGTACAGGGCACTGAAGTTGAGTCCAGTTTTCAACTGCTGTCGCTGGTTACAGGTGAAGTTGTATCAACGATAGAGCCTGTACAACTGGATGAATTTTCTTCTCCGGCTCAGCCGTACCTGTTACATCCAACCCATTATACACAGGAAAATACGTATTTTGGCAGCATTGTTTCTTTTATACATCATAAACTGGGTGTGCAGCCACAAAAAGCCGTTGATTATGCAGAATTCCAACAACTGATCAGTATTTCTTATTATATTTACGAACATAAAAACCTAACCAACTATTTACTAATACTCGATAAAGAAGGAAATGTGCGGCTACATGAAAGGCTGGCTTCACAGCTTCCAGGTATCGGACTAGATACTTTTTTTATCATACATCAGTATCTGATCGTTGTTAAAGACAAAAAAGATTTAATTGCATATGAGTTATAAATTCCTTCCTTCTTTTTTCACTAGTGCTGCTTTTGGTGCCTTCTTCTTAACTTCTCTCACTGCCCATGCTTCTATCAATATGCCAGCAGATTCTATTGGTGTAGAACGTAAAGGGAATAAGGTGCTAGTATTATACAAAGTAGAAGCCGGTGAAACCTTAAGCTCTATTTCCCGCAAATACAGAACTACTGTTGATGCCATCAAAGCAGAGAATTCGTTAGGTGACAGTGGATTGAAATTAGGCGATGTGATCCGCGTACCCTATATGGCTAAACCCTCTGTAGCTGGAAAAAAAGTACATACCGTAGAAGCTTCCCAAACTCTGTATGCCATCGCCAGAATGTACAATGTTACCGCAGAAGACATAAAAAAATGGAATAATTTAGCATCTAATGAAATAAGCCTAGGCCAGGAATTGATTGTAAGCGGAGATGGACAGGCGGCTACTTCTTCCACGCAAGAAACTACGGTTGCTGAAAATACAGCAGCCAGCACTAACACTCCCACAGTCTCTACGAATGCTGCCGGCCAAAAGGTGCACGTGGTAGAAGCATCGCAAGGGTTGTTCTCGATTGCCAGAATGTATAATGTAGCGATAGAAGATTTGCGGAAATGGAATAATCTGAAGGCCGATAACTTAAAAGTAGGGCAGGAGTTGATACTAGAAGCTCCATCAAATGTAGCTACGCCAACAGAATCGCCAGTAGAAGCGGTAGCACAGGCAAGTACAGAACAACCGGCTAACGTTGCCGAAAGCAATAAACCGGAAACCAAAGAAGAAGTATTTATCGAAGAACCGGAAACGGCTCCAGTGGCTGCGCAAACGACCAACACAAAAACAGAAACTACGCGTCCTGAAAAGACTACCCCAAAAAAGGAAGAGAAACCAGTAGAAAATAATAGCTATACCATTTCGAATACCAGTGGCTATGTGAAAAAAGTAGAGAGTGGATTAGCTGAAGTAATTGCCGGAAATAGCAGCAGCGACATGTTTTTAGCGCTGCACCGCACGGCTCCTGTCGGAACTATTATGCAGATACGAAACCAAATGAATGATTTAAGTGTATTTGTAAAAGTGATAGGTAAACTGCCCGATACCGGAGCTAATGATAAGGTAGTGGTAAAAATTTCGCAAAAAGCGTATGAACGTTTAGCCGCTGTGGACAAACGTTTCCGGGTAGAACTATCGTATATGCCGTAAAGCAATCAGGAAATTTGTAAATGAGAAATTTCCTGGCTACCTATATTTTTAACTTACAATTTATGTCTCAGATCTCTCAACCGCCTGTTATTCTTAAGCACCTGTGGAATGTGCTGTTTGCCCTATTATATCCGGTTCTGGTCATATTTTCACTTGTTTTCACAGGCATTCTGCTCGTTTTTTCGAACTTATCCAGGCTGGCTTTTGCTATTATCCGTCTGTTTAGTAAAAAAAATAGCCAGGACTTAGGGTCTGTCAGACGTAAAGCTGCACATACGCATCATCACCACCACTGATTTTTCTGCAACGCATTTTATAGTCATCCATCACATTTGCTTTTTTGTAGGTAATGTGATGGATGACTGTTTATATATTTTCCTATTTCAACTATTGATTTATTTTATCCTTGCATAATCTTCAGTCTTTCCTCGACGAAAAAGTACAGCAATACAATCAGCCGGCATTTATTGAAAATGACCCTATTAGCATTCCACATCTTTTCAGCCGTAAACAAGATATTGAAATTACCGGATTATGGGCTTCTGTCTTAGCCTGGGGGCAACGCAAAACGATAATCAATAAATGCCGGGAGTTGATCACCTTAATGGATCATGCCCCGTATGATTTTATCATCAATCACCAGGAAGAAGATTTAAAAAGGTTTTTACATTTCAAGCATCGCACATTTAATGCTACCGATACGTTGTATTTTATTGCTTTTTTTCGTCACTTCTATACAATGTATTCGTCCCTGGAAGAGGGCTTTGTGCAGTTCATCCAACCCAGCGACCAAACCATAGAGAATGGATTAAAAGGTTTCCGGAATTTATTTTTCAGCCTGGAGTATGCACCTGCCCGCACCCGCAAACACATTTCTACACCGGCAGCGAACTCAGCCTGTAAACGCCTGAATATGTTTCTTCGGTGGATGGTAAGAAAAGATACAAACGGGGTGGATTTTGGAATATGGAACAACATTAGTCCTGCACAACTGGTTTGCCCCTGCGATGTACATGTAGACCGGGTAGCCCGCAGGTTAGGATTAATTGGCCGTAAACAAACTGACTGGTTCACTGCCCTGGAACTTACTCAAAACCTGCGTCTGCTCGACCCCACGGACCCTGTCAAATATGATTTTGCTTTATTTGGGTTGGGTATTGAAGAAGGCTATTAAAACAAAAGAACAAGCATTGATGCTTGTTCTTTTAGATATAAATTGACTATATAAGCTAAGCTTGAATTAATTTCCAACCAGAAATACAGCATTTCCAAAGAGTAGCTTACCACTTTGCCAGAATCCGCGGAACAAAGGATTATCAGCCATATAGATGATGGTTCCTTTACCTAAATCCTGTACACCTAAAATGAGAGCATCTTGCAAATTGGGCTTGGCTTTTTTGCCTACATAGCCACTGATATAGCCATCATTTTTGAGTATTCCTACATTCCAGCCGCTTTTCATAAACTCATAGCCTGGAGCTTCGCGGAGAAGGGCAAAGTAAGTACCGTTGTAGCCAAAAGCGAGTGGATGGGTTTTATCTAAGCTTATCCGGTATACACTGCCTAGTACTTCTTCATTGATCTGTTCCCGTTCACGGTTGCCATAAACAGCCAGGGTATCATAGGGAGTAGTTGTTTTATCTTTAGTGGCAGCGGCCTGAGCCCCTTTTTTCTTTGCCAGGGTAATATCAGGTTTGCCGGCAAGAAAAGAAGCCGCACTTTCCATAGCAATGAGTTTACCGCCGGCACGTACCCAGTCCTTTAAACTTGCTACTGACCTGTCGTTGAAAAAGCTATTGTAGGAACCAGCCGGAAGAATCAGTACATCAAATTCTGAAAGCGGAACTGTGTTGAAATAACTTGTCCGGATAACAGTAATTGGGTAGCCTATCTGCTGTTCAAAATAGTGCCATACTTCACCAAAAGCAGAGGAGGAGATTCCTTCTCCAGCCAAAACGGCTACTTTGGGAGCTTTTATGCCCCGTACACTATACGAACCAAAATCCGAACCTTTCGTAACAAATCCACTACTTACTGGCGTTAACGCTATCTTAAAGGTAGAGGCCTGTTCTGTCACTAGTTTATCAAAAGTATCTCCCAGCGCCTCGTTTCCATTGCGGGTAATAATTAATGAGCCGGGTTGAAAAGTTTGTCCATTCACTTCAAAAGGTGTTTCAGTATATCTGGCTTTTACCTTTTTATTTAGTAGCGATGCCAAAAATTGCAAGTCTGCACTGGTTTGCCATTTGGCAACATACGCATAAGGTTTGTTAATGGCGGAATTAGCTGCCGCGGCAGATACATTAGGTTCTTTGTTTCCCTCAGTCAGTCGGCTGGTAAGGGCATACGCTTCAACACCAAACGCATACGGGACTGCCCAGGAAGTAATGTCATAGGTTAATGAATCTTCCAGTACCGGATTAGGTTCAAACAACACTTTTAGTAGGGTTGACTTTGGCTGGTAAGCACTTATGAGGATGTCATTTTCCTGAATGTTGAATGAGGCAGACTTGCCAGTGGTATAACTAAATCCTTTGGCAGAAGATCCTTTGCCAGCATAGGTGAAAGTAATCCTCTGGTTCTGGAGATATTGAGTAATGGGTCCAAGGGTTGCTGGCTCTCCGTTGGCCTTAATTACGTACCCTTTGTAGTCTCCTATGGGGTTCTGACGGGCATTGGTATAATATTTCTCAAACTCCTGAATTGCCTGTGTGCTGCGGGTAGCAATAGCTTCAATGGTGGCCAGACTAGCAGTATGGTGGTGGGCTATCCGTTGAACCAGGGTTAACGTATCTCCAGATTCTCTGGCTATGGCCAGGCCGGCACGTCCGGAGCCACCTTGCTCATACGTCATGCCGATAGCTCCATTAAAGGTAGGCCAGGTATCTCCGTAGCTAGGGTAGAAGAGATCGTACCGTTCGCGGGTAAAATATAGCCAGTTGTTTGCATCAAAGTATTTGCGGTTGTTTTCTCCAATAATGTCCTGGAACTGACGCTGCCAGGCAGTAATATCCTGATGATAGGGTTTGGCAGCTGGAGAAAAATAGTAGGGTGCCTCTACACCCATTTCATGAAAGTCGGCATGCAGTTGTGGCAGCCATTGATTGTAAAGGGCGATACGGGCTTTGGTTTCTTTTTGTGTTTGCCAGGCCCAGTCACGGTTCAAATCAAATAGATAGTGATTCGGACGCCCGCCAGGCCAGGGTTCATGGTGTTCCCAGGCTTGCGCAGATGCATTATTAGGCTGACCGGCTGTTTGTTTGTACCACTGCACATATCTTTCGCGTCCATCCGGATTTTCGCACGGATCTATGATTAATACCGTATTTTGCAGCCAACTTTGGGTTTGCTGATTCTGCGGATTTAACACATCGTACATCACTTGCATCACTGCCTCAGACGAAACAGATTCATTGCCATGTACATTGTAACTTAGCCAGGCAATTACAGGTTGGATACTAGCTGGCTGTCCGAAAAGCAGGCCTGCCCGCTTTAGATTGCTCGTACGAATTTCCTCTAACTGGCTAATGTTGGCTTCTGTTGAGACAAAGGCGACAACTAACGGCCGGCCTTCATACGTAGAACCATACGTTTGCATTTTGCATTTAGCAGGAGCCTGTTTACATAAATACTCTACGTAATCGAGTATTTTATCATGTGTGGTAAATTGGGTGCCAATCGGATAGCCTAAATATTGTTCAGGCGAATGTAAAGCTTGTTGAGCCTGTACATAGTGTATGCCTAACAGGCAAAAGCATACCTGTAAAAATTTCTTCATGGATTATTGGTTAGGAAAGGTTACAAAATGAATCAAATACTTGAACTTTTCCAAGAAAAGAAAGATAACAAGAAAAACTACTCTACGCTGTACACTAGTTTGCTTATTTTGCTTTGGTCTAGAACCAGATAATTTTTAACAAATGCTGGAATCTCGTGACTGTAATGGCTGACAAAAATCAGAGTAGTAGCAGGTGTACAATACAAATGCAGGAGTTTTGCCGAAAGGCCGATTAAATACTCGTCCAATGCTTGATAGGGTTCATCCCAAATAATAACTTCCGGCTGTTTAATTAATGAACGGATAAGTAAAACTATGCGCTGCTGACCAGAGGAAATACTTTGAAAGCTTTGCTCCATGAGATCGGCCAGATGATAAAAAGCAAAATGTTTATAAATAGTATCTTTTTGATTATCAGTCACTTTGTGGTTTAAATATAAAGTATCAAAGTAACCTGTAGCGGCTACTTCCCAACAAGGTATATGTTGTTTAAAATACAGATGCAACTCTGGCGACACAAACCCTATACGTTTTTTTATGTCCCAGATACTTTCACCGGTTCCTCTGATTTTATCAAACAAGACAATCGTATTTGAATAAGCCTGCGGATGGTCAGCATTGATCAGGCTAAGAATAGTAGATTTACCGGAACCATTCGGTCCTAACAAAGCCCATTTTTCGCCCTTTTTCACTGTCCAGTTAATATGTTGCAAAGCCGTTTTATCCCCATATTTTACGGTAACATCTGAAAATTGGAAAGCTATTGTAAAATCAGGCTCTGGAGAGGTGGGAAGGGAAAGAGTACGTATTGTATTTTCAGCATCAGGCAGGAAAGGTTGATTAGGCTGCTGCTTTACGTATTCTTCTTTGGTATATAATCCTTTAATTTGGAAATTATCAAGTGCTAATATATGGGTGATCTTTTGCGGAAATTCTGCAGAAGAGGTGGTCAGAATGACTTGTGTACCGGTTTCAATCAGGTGGTTGATGATCTGGTTTAAATCAGCTCTTGTGGCAGTATCTAGCCCAATAAATGGGTTGTCGAGGATTAATAACAATGGCTTCTCGAGTAAAGACTTCGCAATCCGGAGCTTTCTGGTCTGTCCGTTCGATAGTTTAATGAACTCCAGGGGTAAGACTTCTTCAATTCCCAGTAAGTGGCACACCTGCTCTATTTCGCCCGCGGGTAAATCTTCAGGCAAGCTTTTTTTCAAAAACTCCTGTGCCGTAATAATACCCTCCGATTGGGCTGCATTAAACCGTTGTTGGTAGTAAAAATTGGCATAATTAAGTAAGGAGGAATCTTCTCCAAAAGAGACCACCCGAATGAATTTATTTACCGGCAAATAACTATCTGGTGTTGGCCGGTATTGTTCCAGGAAAGGATAGGAGAGTTGACCGTGCCGGAGTATAAATTTTCCGGTAAGCGCATTCACTAAACTGGTTTTACCAGAACCAGTAGGACCTATAATAGCCCATTGCTCATTTTTCCTGATTTGCCAAGTTAGTTTATTAAAAAGCAAGTGTTGCCGGTAAAAAAAACTGGCTTCTGCCAGCTTTACAATGGTTTCAGTTTGGGATTTACTCATGCTCTAGTAAGCCGCAGCTATTGAAATTATCCGCTAAATCTACAAAGATAAGATTTCCCATACACGGATAGGCCGCAAGAAATGCGTGAATTTATATAGCTGACACCACGTTACACGTATACACATTAGAATTAACTTTACATGAACTATACTAATTTTGTACTAGCTGTTCTATGCTATTTGCTTGTTGTTACTTCTACTATTGCACAAAGTAGAAATGATAAACTACAGGAAATTCAAGGTATTGTAAAATCGGAAGGAGAAATATTTATAGCAATCGACCGCATTAACCCTGGTGATTCTAAAGTTTGTCTGGAAGAAAACTCTTTTATTAATCATGTGCAGTTTAATGGCGATTCGGCTTTTGTAAATTATGTGAATTATACGGAGCTTTTTTGTGAAGCCTATGTGCTGCGCAGCCAATATACCTATCAGTTTAATTTGCAAGCGATTGACCCTACAACCTTGCGTCTGGTCGAGAAAAAATATGCCATTGGCCAGGGCAAACTCCGGGAAGGGAATCCAGGATGGTATGAAGTGCAGGCATTTACCAAAGATAAGAATCCAGTGATTGTAAAAAACGATCTGGATACTAAGCAAGCTGAAAAAGTAAATACCGTAAGTATGCTGGTAAAGGACAAAGAAAAAGCAAAACAGGTACTGAATTTATTGAAAAGTGCTTTACAAGATTTGCCGTAGGTATAAACCTTTTTACTAATATAGAGTAGATGAATAATTTCTGTAAATGCTTACGATTGGTAAGTTTGTGTACTAAATAATTTTATATTTTATTGTAAAATCGTTATATTTCACCTGTCTAAACTAGACTTCACTCTTACTCACAAATATATGGATACGAACTTGTCTGATACCCAATCTAAAAAGCATATATGGCTCAACAATTATCCTAAAGGTGTTCCCAAGGAAATCAATCCCGATAGCTATCCCTCACTGGTGGAAATGATAGAAGAAAGCTTTCAAAAGTTTGCCAGCAAACCGGCTTTTGCAAACATGGGTACCCAAATTACCTTTGGGGAATTAGACCGTCTATCTAAAAATTTTGCTTCTTTTTTGCAAAACGACTTAAAGCTGGTGAAAGGAGACCGCATTGCCATACAAATGCCTAATTTGCTGCAATATCCCATCGCTATGTATGGTGCGTTCCGGGCCGGCCTTATTGTGGTGAACACCAATCCGCTCTATACACCCCGGGAAATGGAACACCAATTCAAAGATTCAGGTGCAAAAGCTATTGTTATCCTGGCAAACTTTGCTTCGAATCTGCAGAAAATTATTGCTAAGACCGATATCAAACATGTAATTGTGACAGAGATTGGCGATATGATGGGCTTTCCAAAGAAGTTTATCGTGAATAGTGTGGTGAAGTATGTCAAAAAAATGGTACCCGCTTATGAGTTGCCAGGAGCCATTGCCTTTAGCAAAACGATTGCAGCCAATGGAGCGGCTTTGAAACCAGTAGGCTTAAAAAGCTCTGATATTGCCTATATTCAATATACTGGGGGCACTACTGGTGTATCGAAAGGAGCAATGCTAACTCACCGGAACGTGGTGGCCAATGTTGAAATGAATTATGCCTGGATGTTGCCGCAAATGAATAAGATTAAGAACAATATTATGATTACGGCTCTTCCCTTATATCATATTTATTCATTAACCGTCAATGCTTTGAGTTCCTTGAAAAGTGGTTACCTCAATGTGCTGATTACCAATCCGCGGGATATGAAGGCCTTTATTAAAGACCTCAAAAAGTACCAGTTCTCGATCATTACCGGATTAAACACGCTGTACAATGGCCTGCTAAACCAACCAGATTTTGCTACCTGCGATTTCAGTGATTTAAAAATTACGTCTGCCGGAGGCATGGCTTTACAAAATGCTGTAGCGGAAAAATGGAAAAAAGTAACTGGTTGTCCAGCTTGCGAAGGATACGGACTCTCTGAAACTTCCCCGGTGCTAAGCAGCAATCCCGTGGATGGCACTGGTAAAATAGGGAGCATTGGCATACCCTGGCCTAATACAGAACTAAAAATTGTTAAGGATGATGGCACAGAAGCGGCTATCGGAGAACGAGGCGAGATTTGGGCCAGAGGGCCACAAGTGATGCCAGGCTACTGGAATCGCCCAGACGAAACTGCCCTGGTACTGGAAGATGGCTGGTTTAAAACAGGGGATATCGGTATTATGGATGAGGATGGTTATTTTAAAATTGTAGACCGTAAAAAAGACATGATCCTGGTTTCCGGGTTTAATGTATATCCCAATGAAATTGAAGATGTGGTGGCCAAACATCCTGGCGTATTAGAAGTAGCCTGCATTGGTATAAAAGATGAGCGGTCAACGGAGGCTGTAAAAATATTTGTAGTGAAAAAAGAGCCTGACTTAACGGAAGATGAATTAAAGAAATATTGCCGCGAAAACCTCACTGGGTATAAAATTCCTAAGCATATAGAGTTCCGGACCGATTTGCCCAAATCCAATGTAGGTAAAATTCTGCGGAGAATGCTGAAGGAAAATGCCTGATAAGAAATTTGTAAATCTGAAGAGTGTAAAATGTAAAATTAAAAAAGCGTAGTCCAAAAGGCTACGCTTTTTTAATGTCAGGGAATAGCTGGTTGTAGGTTTGAACAACCACTTATTGTACCAAATATGAACGGCTTACTGTCCGGATACGGACACTTATAGCTTATCAGTTTATCTAGAATTAAGCCCTCAGGGAGAAATTAGGCCCTTTTTCAGAGATGGCAAATGGTTTGTTTAGCAAATGTGAAGATAATACCTTCCTTTTCTTATGAACCGAAACTACCTGGGAGAATTTGAAGAACTCGTGTTGCTTACTGTAGCTCACATGCAAGGTGAAGCCTATGGAGCAGCCATTACCCAAGATATCAAAGAACGCACTGGCCGAAGTGTAGTCCTGAGTGCCGTACACGTAGCCCTTTACCGCCTGGAGGAAAAGGGCCTGGTAAGCTCTGCGGTAGGTGGGGCCACCGCAGAAAGAGGAGGCCGCCGAAAAAGGTTGTTTACGATTACCACCTACGGAATGAACATCCTTTCAGAGATTCGCCAGGTACGCGAAGACCTATGGCAATTAATTACCAAACCTATTCAACCGGCCGTTCTATGAAAAATTTGAATCATCCGCCCTCTTGGATAGACCGGTTTCTGCAGTGGCGACTGCCGCAAGAGCAGTTTGAAGAAGTGCAAGGTGATATGCATGAACTCTACGGGCAATGGCTAGCACAAGTGGGCGAACCCAAAGCCCATCGCCGCTACCTGTGGACGGCGCTGACCTTTCTCAGACCTTTACCTAAGCCTAAAAAAGCTTTCTATTCCATACACCATACCTATCCGCAAGCAAACCCCATTGATATGTTACAGAATTATTTTACCATTGCCCTGCGTACGTTCTATAAAAACAAACTGCATACTACCATCAATATGTTAGGGATGGCGGTAGCCATTACCAGTATCCTGCTCATTGAATTATACATCCGGCACGAACTTACGTATGACCAGTTTCACACGCAGGTAGAACGCATAGTGCTCGTTGGTGAAGAATCTGCGGGAGAGGAAGAAGCCTCGCTGGTATCGGTATTTCCGGCCTTGCCAGAACTATTGAAAGAATACCCTGGAATTGAGAATGGGACAAGAATATTTCCCCATCAGAGTAACTGGGTGAGTTATGGCAATAAGGAATTTGAAGAACGGCTTACTTTCGCAGATACTGGTTTCTTCCATGTATTCACTTTTCCGTTCTTAAAAGGGGATGCTCAAACGGCCTTACACTATCCATCTTCTGTCGTGTTATCGCAGGAAACGGCCGGAAAACTTTTCGGAGATACAGACCCTATCGGAAAAACAGTAACATTCGACAATGGTAAGCAACTAATTGTGCGGGGAGTTCTGGCGCCTGTACCCGCTAATTCCACGCTTACACCCAAGGTAATTGTTCCTATAGCTGAACTTACTGACTTTGCGCCGTGGGTAAAAAATAACGCAGACTGGTATAATTCATTCACTACTACGTTTTTGTTACTTTCTCCCGCAACAAATGCCAGACAGTTGGAAGCCCAATTACCGGGTTTTGTACGTAAATACTATAGTGAAGGGGCAAAAGAACGTAAGCTTAATCTGCTTCCTTTTAAAGAATTACATAAAGCACAGGTCGATAATTCGACTTATATATATGGCCTTGGCTGCGTAGCTGTGTTTTTGCTGCTAGTGGCTTGTATTAATTTCACCAATCTCTCTATTGCTACCTCACTCACCCGCATCCGGGAGGTAGCCATTCGCAAAACGTTAGGGTCCAGTCGCAAACAGCTCATTTTCCAGTTTCTGGCAGAGGCTTGTATAATTAGTCTGCTATCTCTTTTTATAGGAATTGTATTAACGAGTGTACTATTGCCGACATTAAATACCCTGCTAGATATGAATTTGCAACTTCAAAGCTGGCAAAGCCCTGTCCGTATGCTGCTGTTGCTTGCGCTGGCAATGGGCGTTGGTTTACTGGCAGGTCTGTATCCTTCCCTATTTTTTTCGGCACTCCGTCCGGCTAATGCCTTGAAAGGAAAAATATCTCAACAACCTGCCAGCTTGCAGATACGCAATGGACTGGTAGTTGTGCAGTTTACAATTGCCGTTTTTCTAACTACAGGTACCCTGCTGGTATACAAACAGATACAGTTCATGAAGCAAGCCGATCTGCGTTTTAATGAGGAGAACGTGTTAGTAGTGGATTTAAACCTGGGCTATAAAAATGAAAAGGCTGCCAACTCACAGATTAACTTCGTTTTGAATGAACTCCGGAGTAAGCCTGAAATTGCCGGTTTTTCAACTTCTAAAAATATTCCTGGCCGATACTGGCATAACTATAATAGTTATGCTCCGGAAGGAAAAACCCATGAGCCTGTTTCCCTGCGAATGACTGATGTGGATGAAGGGTATCTGTCCACGTATGGCATTCGGTTGCTGGAAGGTAGGAATTTTTCCTTGAATACAGCTACCGATACTGCCCAGTCTGTAATGATTAATAAGGCAGCTATGAAAGCATTTGGCTGGGAAACGGCAGTAGGCAAAAAGCTCTACGACCAAGGCAGCAATCAGGTCTGGCAGATTGTAGGAGTAATGGATGATTTTCATTACCAGTCTTTGCAGGGAAAAGTAGAGCCGCTTATCCACTTCTATACCGGACCTTCCAGAATAGAGAATAATAATTTCCTGAGCATTAAAGTAAAGCCACAGCAGGCTTCTTCACTTATCACATTTCTGAAGGAACAATGGCAACAATTGCCTTCCCGGAAAGAGTTTACCTATTACTTTGTGGATGAGGAATTTAATAAACAATACCTGAATGTAGAACGTAGTCTTTCGCTGATTACCTTTTTTACCACCTTAACCATTCTAATTGCCTGTGCAGGTATTTTTGCACTCACCTCTCTGGCTACACAAGTACGGAGCAAAGAAATTGGCATCCGCAAAGTACTGGGAGCAGGCGTGGTAACCATTGTAAGCTTATTCTTCAAAGATTATCTGAAATTGGTGAGTGTGGCTATTCTAATTGCCTGTCCGCTGGTATACTATGCGGTCCACCTATGGTTGCAGAATTTTGCCTATAAAATATCTATTGGTCCCTGGGCATTTGTAGCCTCTAGTGGAATCATTATTCTAATTGCCCTGCTTACTATCAGTTACCAAACCATCAGAGCCGCCGTAGTCAATCCGGTAAAGGCTTTACGAAATGAATAATTTGGAAGCAACCTTAGTAGATTAATCAAGATTTGAAGGAGTTTATCATTCTACCTCTATGAATAACAATAAACACAGGCATCCGCCTCCAATATGGATAGACCGGTTTCTGCAGTGGCGGCTGCCAAAAGAACAGTTTGAAGAAGTGCAGGGTGATATGCATGAACTCTACGGGCAGTGGGTAGAAGAAGTGGGTGAACTCAAAGCCCATCGCCGCTACCTGTGGACGGCCCTTACTTTTCTCAGACCCTTACCTAAGCCTAAAAAATCTTATTATACATCCTCAGAGTATTATTCACAAGCAAATTTTTTCGATATGATTCGTAATTACTTCAAAAT